>Ga0153932_1000019_pt1 | contig 199575 bp, 175 predicted proteins | sample TSNJ016MetaG_FD_102273 | JGI IMG/M metagenome (GOLD analysis project Ga0153932, IMG submission 102273) | Attine ant fungus gardens microbial communities from New Jersey, USA - TSNJ016 MetaG | ecosystem: Host-associated > Fungi > Mycelium > Unclassified | place: USA: New Jersey, Wharton State... | reverse complement strand
TTCGATGGAACCCTTGCGTATCGTCACGGTATCGGTGGCCTCGGCGCGACAGATGATCCGTTTCCCAGCGGTCCGACATACCGTTTTCACATGGCCGTGCTCGATGGGAACCTGTCCGTGCCGTTCGCCGTCGCCAGACAAACTTTCCGCTACGTTACGACGGTGCACGCGCAGTTCACCAATGACGCGCTGTTCTACCTCGATGACTTGACCATCGGCAGTCGCTACACGGTGCGCGGTTTTGACGGTGAAACGATGCTGGCGGCAGAAAGGGGATTTTTCTGGCGCAACGAACTGCAATGGCCGGTGTTTAAGACAGGCCAAATGCTATATGCGGGAATCGACTACGGGCGCGTCTTCGGACCGAATACGGCATTTCTCGCAGGAACACAACTGGCGGGTGCGGTGATCGGCATTCGAGGTGGCCTGCCTGCACGCGTCGTCGGCCTCTCGTATGACCTGTTTGTCGGAACACCGCTCTACAAGCCCAGCGGATTCCCTACCTCGCGTGTGACGGTCGGCATCCAGGCCATCGCCCAATTCTAAGAAAATTCGATATGGTGAATCATCCATACAGACGCCGATACCTGCGCGTTAGGCTTGATCCGGTCACAACTAAGATGAGCGAACGCGTAGCAGATCTTCACGGTCTGGAGGGCGAACGAAAAGAAGACAGGCACTGTGGTGAAGCGACTAATCCCAATCACGAGCACCCCGTGAAGTACGAACTACGTGAAACAGCCAAGCCGGTCATCGTAAAACGCAAACGGCGCTGGTCGGTGTTAGAAACGCCCAATTCCAGTAATGAGGCTACGTGATACCAGTGATACTAGGGCGTGTGGACAATCATCGGGGAGAGGGCTGTTAACTTGTAAGGGAAGTTGTTTATATCCTGTCTTTTGCGGAAAACAGGATGGCAAGACTGATGCTCAGCGATGACCAACACGAGCGGATCGCCCCTTTGCTGCCAAGCAGGCCTACCGATCCTGGTCGGACCGCAGGAGCTAATCGGCTGTCTGTTGAGGCCGTGCTATGAATCGCACGCACTGGCAGCCCATGGAGTGATTTCCCGCCTGATTTCAGACCGTGGAATGCGTGTACCAACGTTTTGCAAGATGGTCTCGGGCGCAAATATGGCATGCGGTACTCGCCAAGCTTGCAGGCACCGCTGACCTTGAAGAAGTCTTCATCGACAGTACGACAGTACGACAGTCCGGCTGCCGACAAAGCCTACGATTCGAACGCAATCCTGCAGCATCTAAAATCGGCAGGCATTCAAGCTGTTACCCCAGTCGCACGAATCGTCTTGAACACCGTCCTTTGGATGGACATTTGTATGCCTCTCGAAATCTGGTCGAACTGTTTTTTGTCGCATCAAACAATTCCGCCGCATGGCTACTCGCTACGACAAGCTCTCCGAACGCTTCTCATCATTCGTAGCGCTCTCCGCTGCTTTCATCTGGACCTGCTGATTCGCAACACGCCCTAGCCTGAACCCGCGATATGTCTCGAAATTTTGCCCTAGCCGCGCACCGCGCTTCGCTGCACTATGTCGGTTCGACAAACCAGGACGACAGGGCAGCAGCATGACGACGATGCGAACCATTGGCATGATCGGCGGGATGAGTTGGGAATCGACCGCTGAATATTATCGGCTGATCAACCAGGATGTCCGCACCCGGCTCGGCGGACTGAACTCGGCGCAAGTGCTGCTCCATAGCGTGAATTTCGCGCCTATTGAACGCCTTCAACGCGACGGACAATGGAACATTGCAGGCATCCGGCTGAGCGAGGCCGCGCGCCACCTGGAAGCGGGCGGGGCGCATTGCATCGTGCTTTGCACGAACACCATGCATCTCGTCGCGCCGCAGGTTGCCGCTGCGGTGTCCGTGCCGTTTCTGCATATCGTGGACCCGACGGGTATTGAAGCGCAAAGGCGCGGCATTCGCAAAGTCGGGTTTATCGGCACGGCATTTTCGATGCGCGAAAGTTTTTTCCGTGACCGGCTCGAAGAACGGCACGGCATTGCGACGATCGTCCCTGATGCCACCGGGCAGGCGATCGTTCACGACATTATTTACCGCGAGTTGTGTCTCCGGATCGTGACGGAAGAATCCCGCAAGCTTTATCGCGATGTCATTCACGGACTGGCCGCACGCGGCGCCGAAGCAATCGTCCTGGGATGCACGGAAATCATGCTGCTGGTAAAAGCAGAGGACAGCCCTGTGCCTCTGCTCGATACCACTGCACTTCACGCCCGCGCTGCCGTGGACTTTTCGCTGGCGTAGAGCCTGACTCAGTGCTCGCGCCTATGCGTATATATGCGCGGCCGGACAGCCTCGATCACGGCCTCGGGCAGAACCTGATGCAAGGTGCGCACGGTGAAGTCGAGGTCTTCCATGGCGACGTCGAATACAAGCCGGAGATCGTCGTGATCGCGCGATGCCTGGCTCACGTACACGCCGAGCGGCGAATGAAAGAGGCGGCGGATGCGTTCCCGGGCCGCCTCATCCTGCTTGCTGCGAAGTACCGCTGATAGATGAACGCGCGAAGCACAGGGCGCCGCAGTACTTTCGCGTTCCGCCGAATTATTGTTGTTCGCCGGGCCAACGATTCTTTCGAGTACAAGGTTCATGACGCTGCAAGCTCCTCTGTTCGGGGTGACTTGCAGCGTATCTTTTTGCGCGTAAACAACGCGTCAAGATTTCCGGCGTCGCCGTATAAATTGCTTAGTCGATGCCGTTGAAGACCGCATCGTCAGGACCGATATACGCGGGTGCTCGCCAAGCAGCATCGCGCATCGAGTGCTGGACCTGTCCTTCCACGCCGAGCAACACCGCGAAAATCGCCATGCGCACGGGGATGCCGTTATCGGTTTGACGGAAGATCGCAAGCCTCGGATCGTGGTTGAGGTCGACGCTGAGATCGTTGGCGCCGGGACGGCCGTCACGCGGCAGCGGGTGCATGATCAAGGTGTCAGGCCCGCACACGCTTTCGACCAGGGCCTGATTGATCTGGAAATCAGGCGTGTAACCTTCGATGGATTCATCGGCGAAGCGCTCTTTCTGAATGCGCGTTGCATACACCACGTCCGCGCCTTTCAGACCTGCGTGCAGGTCGCTCGTCTGCTCGACCACATGATCGCCGCGCGTGATCTGATCGAGGATGGACGTGGGCATTTCAAGCGATGCCGGCGAGATCAACGTAAATTTCAGTCCGCGATACAGCGCCAGCAGCTTCGCGAGCGAATGCACGGTACGGCCGTATTTGAGGTCGCCGACCATTGCGATATGCGAGCCATCGACGATTTTCCCCACGCGTGAAAACTCCCGCTGGACCGTGTAGAGATCGAGCAGCGCCTGGCTAGGATGCTCGCCGGGTCCGTCGCCTGCGTTGATGACGGGAACATTGGTCGCGCGTGCGAACTCGGCCACCGATCCCTTCTCGGGATGGCGTACGACGAGCGCGTCCGCGTAGCCGCTGATCACGCGGCTGGTGTCATAGATGGACTCGCCTTTTGCCATCGATGAAAACGTGAAGCCCGTCGTGTCGCATACCGAACCGCCCAGCCGGCAGAACGCCGCGCCGAAACTCACACGTGTGCGGGTGCTGGCTTCGAAAAACAGGTTCGCGAGCACTGCGCCTTCCAGGACGCGCGTGATTTTTTGACGCCGCGCGATGGGTTGCATGGTGTCCGCGACCCGGAACAGCGCTTCGACGGAATCGCGCGAAAACTGATCGACGGAAAGCAGGTGCGGTCGTCCCTCGTGCAAAATGGAAGGTGACTGTACGCGTTGCGTATACTCATCGTCAGTGGGCGTTCGCTCCAGGATCTCCATGACGTAGCGGCTGGCGATCTCCGGCATGGCGCGCGATTCAGCGGATTCGTCCGGAAGCAGCCATGTATCCAGTGCCCGTCGCGCCACGCCAATCCGGTTTGCAAATGCATCGCGCGTCATGTTGAGCCGCCGCATGGCGTCCCGAAGCAGAGTTTGTTGTTGCAGATGCATGTCGGACGCTCCCGGGGGTTATATACGCGCTGCGTATATTAAATCACTCGCCGAAAAGGTGCAACACGACCTCGCGTCTATGTGAAACGCGGCGGTGTTCGAACAGGTAGATGCCCTGCCACGTGCCGAGAACCATGCGGCCCGCGCTCACCGGTATGGAAAGCTGGACTTGAGTGAGCGCCGTTCTTAGATGCGCGGGCATGTCGTCAGGGCCTTCCGCGTCGTGTACATAACGGCCCGGCTCTTCCGGCGCAATGTCCGCGAAGAATTGTTCGAGGTCGGTGCGCACGTCGGGATCGGCATTTTCCTGTATCAGCAGCGACGCCGATGTATGTCTGAGGAACACTGTCAGCAGCCCGGTCTGGATGCCTTGCTGGTCGATCCAGCTGCGAATGTCGCGGGTAATTTCGTGCAGACCGCGCGTGCGCGTGGTCACGCCCAGATGGTGGAGCGCCTGTTTCATGCGGATGTCTCCAGAGGAAAGTGCGCAACGCAAGAAAGTCGTCGCGCTTGCCTCCGGAGTTTACCGGCTCATGCAGAGTGGCACAGGCGAGGCCGCTCATTCGCTCAATGGCCGAAGTAGATCGATTGCGTTGCTTGATCCGGCGCATGGTCAGCGCGTGCGCCCGATGCCGACATGCTGCCGGTGGACGATCCATACGACGTTGCCGCCGCCCCTTGTTGCGACCAGACTTTCTGTTCGGCGGCCTGGATATCCTGCGGGTAATTGACGTTTTCGCCGCCGGGGCTGTAGCCGGCCTTTTCGAGCTGAACGAGTTCGGCCTTGACCTCTGCGCGCGTCACTGGAGCGTTGCTCTGGGCAAACGCGAAAGCCGGTGCAGCCAATGCCGATGAAAGAACCAATGCGGAGATAAGGAATTTGTTCATGATGACCTCAATAAATAATTAGTGATCCGATGTATTTGCCAGGTTGCTACGGATGTTGCGTGGTACTTCGTTGCGGGACTTTCAGTTTGCTTCGCTTGCGTTTACCGGGGGCGTGCTTGCCACTGTGGTGTTCGATTGCTCTTGAGCAAGACGCGTCTGCTGTTGTTCTAGCTGGTGCGCGAAGATCGGATTGACATCGGGGTACGAGGTATCCGTCACGAAGTCGCGGCCGTCTTTCTGTGCCTGGATCAGTTCCTGATAGACCTCGGCGCGGGTCTTGGTTTGCGCAAATGCATTGGCTGAAGCGATTGTCGCGATAGCTACGAGGGCAATGGCAAGGGCTTTCATGTTTTTCTCCAGTAGATGTGTTTCGTTGCGGTGTGTACTGGAGAGAACCCCGGAAGGGGCAGGGATATTCCCGATAAAGCGGATTATTTTTTGCCGGAAAAAAAATTGAATACGAGTGGAATAAGCTGCAATGGATGGTGTTTACGCGGTCAGGGACGCTTTTGTTTTCAGTTAGGCGGCTGTTTTGGCGCGAAACCTGAAACAATGTGCAGACGGAATAAAGCGCATGAAACGGTGTTCGCCTCCATACCGACAGCAACTCGAATCGATCATGTCCATAGTAAAACCACCTTCGGAACCCCGGCTCTCAGAGTCCGACGTCCAGGCTTACGCCGACGGCATGCTCGATCCGGTGCGCGCTGCCAGCGTTCAAAGCTATTTGAAAGACCGTCCCGACGAGGCGCAGCGGGTCGCGTTCTATGGGCGGATCAACCAGCAAATGCAGAGCGCCTTTCATGAACCCACGGACGAAGCGTCGCTGCCCAGATCCGCACCGCGCGTATCGAAGCGCCGTATCAGCGCGTATTTGATAGCCGCCTTCGCTGCGCTGGTGCTGGTAGCGGGCGGACTATTCGCGTTCGACATCTCCGATTCTGCGCTCGATAATGCATCGATCATGGCGCTCGAACAGGCGGTCGCGGTGCAGGACATGGCGACCGGCGCGAGCGGTTATGTAAGCTCGGCGAAGGCTTTGGCGGATGCGCCGAACTTGTACGTCGTAGGCTTTCACCCGACTGCGAGACGCGAAATGCCGGTGGGCCCGTTGGCATCGGCAACCGAATATGTGTATCGGAACGCGATGGGCGAGGCCGCTGTCATGCTGATCGCGCCCGGCATCATGGCAAAACCGCAACCGCAGTGGAAAGCAAATCGGGTAGGCGAGACGCGTTTGCTGGCATGGACTGCGGGCGGCAGGCGCTACGTGCTGGCGGGTCGTGCAAACACGCGCGGGCTGATGCGCGCTGCGGATCTGATGACGGGCAATTGAACTCAACGCATAAAAAAGCCGGATGACGGGAATAACCCGCAACCCGCGGTGTTAGCCCATTATTCGCAGCGGCGTTTCAGGTCCAGCGTCCGCATAAGCTTACAAAATGAGGAAGGCCCATGGGCGTCCGTGACGAGTTAATGGAACATGTGCCGCGATTACGCCGCTACGCGCGGGCGCTGATCAACAATCGCGATCTCGCCGACGATCTGGTACAGGACACGCTGGAACGCGCGCTCCGCCATACGGAGAAGTTCCAGACCGGCACGGACATGCGCGCGTGGCTTTTCACGATCATGCATAACGTGTTCGCGAATCAGGCCCGTCGCGCCGGGGTAAAAGCGGTGCATGTCTCAGTCGATGACGAGAACATAAACGAGCGTGAATTCGCGGTCGCCGGCACGCAGACGCAGTCGCTCGAAATGCGCGATCTGGACTTTGCATTGCAGCGCTTGCCGCTCGATCAGCGTCAGGTCGTGCTGCTCGTGGGACTGGAAGAGATGAGCTATGCGGATGTTGCGCAAGCGCTGGAAATCCCGATCGGGACCGTCATGTCGCGTTTATCGCGCGGGCGTGAGAGATTGCGCGCACTGATGGCAGGCGCCCAACCCGGCGCAAAATTACAGGTGGTGCGATGAGCGAACAACAAACACCGATTACCGAAGACGAAATCCACGCATATGTGGACGGGTCGCTGGCGGAGCACCGTCGCGAGGAAATCGATCGGCTGCTGGAACACGACGAAGCGCTCGCCACCAAGATCAGCGATTACTTCTCGCTGAACAGCATGTTCCATGACCGCTATGACCGCGTGTTGAGCGAGTCCGTGCCGCAACGGCTGTTGCCGCCCGAACGCAAACGCTGGCGCGATGCCGCCAACTGGCCGCAATTCGCCGGCATGGCGGCGGCGCTTGTCATAGGCGTGGGCATTGGCGTGGGCGGCATGATGGGCAACGTCGGAGGCCGTGCGCTGATGCCCGGCAGCGGTGGTGGCGTTCACGTGGAGCGCGCGAGCTTTACGCCGGGTGAGCAGTTCGCGCGTCAATCCGCCGTTGCGCACGTGATGTATGCACCCGAAGTGATGCGGCCGGTCGAAGTCGGCGCGGATCGCGAGCAGGAACTGGTGACGTGGGTATCGAAGCGGCTTGGTACGGATGTGCGTCCGCCGATCCTGACGCGCGTCGGCTTCGAACTGATGGGCGGGCGTCTTTTGCCCGGCGACGATGGTCCGGTCGCGCAGTTCATGTACCACGACGCAAAGGGCGAACGCATCACGCTGTGCATCTCGCACAGGAAGATCAGTTCGGATACGACTGCGTTCAAGCTTTACCAGGACGGCTCGGTGAACGTGTTCTACTGGATCGATGGCGACTTCGGTTATGCGGTATCAGGCGCGATCGACCGGAAGGTATTGCTCGAGCTTTCGCACGACGTCTATTCGCAACTGACCCAGATGGGCGATGTAAAGCCGCAGACCTCCACGCAATAAAACGCTTCCGAAGGTGCCGGCGCATTGTTGCGCTGGCATCCGGTATTGACCGTCGCCAGGCCGGGTGACGCGACCAACGACGCAACGCAAGCTCGGCCCGACGTCCGGCCGCATATCGATGCAGGCATGCTGGTGATCGAGCGCGAGACACCATAGGCCCATGGCGACTGCCGCGATATCAATCACCATCCGACCATCCTTTCCGCCGGTCTCCAGCCGTCCGACAGTCCGCTGTCGGCCGTGCGCTCGTCGGCTTATGCCGTCTCTTATAATCGCCGCACGCGTGAGGAAGCGCATGGCCCGGCATCCGCTCAAGCATCGACACGGAACATTCAATGAGCGTCGCACATAGACATTTCAGCCCCGCCGCCCGGTTCCTGCACTGGCTGATGGCGCCGCTCGTGATAGCGATGTTGTTTATCGGCGTGGGGATGGTCGCCACGTTGTCATCGTGGCATCAGACGCTGCTGGCAATCCATAAGCCGCTTGGCATTGCGATTCTCGTGCTTGTGATCCTGCGGTTCATCGTTCGATTGACACATCGCACGCCGCCTTTGCCCAATGACATGCCACATTGGCAGCAGCATATTGCCCATCTTTCGCACTGGGTCTTTTATGCATTGCTGTTCGCAATGCCGCTGGTCGGCTGGTCGATGCTGTCAGCCGGAGGGTTTCGGATTCACCTGTTCGGACCGGTTTATCTGCCGCCGATCGCGCCGCAGGGCGTGCGTCTCTATGCGTTCTTGCGTTCCGCGCACACGGTCTTGGCGCTCCTGTTGTTCGCGACCTTCCTCGCGCATCTGGGTGCTGCCATGTTCCACGGCTTGATCAAGCGCGATGGCGTGTTTTCGAGCATGGCAAGAGGCCGCGCGAGGGGACCTCGTTGAGCGCGGCCTCACACCAATAGATCACGCCGCCTGTTCGACCGGCGTCACCTCCAGTTCGAGCTTCTGCGTGCCGCGCAGCACAGTGACATTCACCACGCGGTCGATCCGCGTTGCATCCAGCGTCCGCTGCAAGCTGTCGACGCTGTCCACAGGCAGCGTGTCGATAGCAACGATCCTGTCGCCGGTGCGCAATCCCCCTATGGCGGCAGGACTCGCCTTCACGACTTCCATCACGTGCACGCCGCTCGCCGACGGCAATTCGAAATAGCGTTGCACGCGCCGAGAGATGGGCGACGTCGTACCCGCCACGCCGATATACGCGCGCCGTACGCGTCCGTGCGCGAAGAGCTGCATGATGACCCACTTGGCGGTATCGATTGCCGTGGCGAACGAGATTGCCTGCGCGCCCGCAATGATCGCCGTATTCACGCCGATCACCTGACCGGCCGAGTTGATCAGCGGGCCGCCCGAATTGCCGGGATTCAGCGCTGCATCGGTCTGGATCACGTCGTAGATCATGCGTCCGGAGTTGGATCGCAAGGAACGTCCGAGCGCCGAGACAACGCCGGTCGTCACCGTCTGCGCGAGGCCGAGCGGGTTGCCCACGGCAATCGCGATTTGCCCGACGCGGAGCTTGCCCGATTCGCCGAGTTCCACGTGCGGCAATGCTTCGGCAGAACCGATGCGCAGCACGGCGAGGTCGCTGTCGGGATCGTCGCCGACGAGGTCGGCATCGAACGTTCCGCCGTCGGCGAGCGTGACGCGAATCTGCGTGGCGCCGTGCACGACATGGCTATTCGTCAGCAGATAACCGTCGGGCGTGAAAATAAAGCCTGAACCCGTTCCACCCTGTGAGCCGCGCGGGTTGCGTGCGTTGGCGCTCCCGGGCATGCGCCGTTCGACCGAGATGAATGCCACTGCTTGCTGCACGCGCCCCAGCGCGCCGATGACCGTGCGCGAGTAGGCGTCGAGCAGCGCTTCGTCGCCAAGGGGAGTCGAGAGGGCGGCGGCCTCGGCGGCGCCGCGCGAGAGATCATCGATAAATTGGGGACGGCTTCCCATGATCGTGCTCCGGATAAATGGACCTTCAGATGCGGGGTAACGCTGCTGATTTCAAGCGGCGCCAAAGCGGGTGCGCTTGACTCGTCCCATCAGCACTTTCAATGCAATCGATATCAGGAATGATCGTTTAAGCGCGCGCGGGTGCGTTGCTAACATGGTTGGCTGGCTTCTCTCCCTTGCTCCGCTTCCATTTCCATGAAAATCCTTCATCGCCTTGTCGCCTGTTCTGCGATGGCGTTACTGGCTTCCACTGCCATCAACGCGGTTGCGCAAACGCCGTCGGGAACGCCGGTAAAACTGCGGATCGGCTACCAGAAATCCTCCACGCTGATCGCAATCCTCAAGGCGCGCGGGACCCTCGAAAAGGCGGTCGCGCCGCTGAATGTGCGCATAGAGTGGAGCGAGTTTGCAAGCGGGTTGCCGCTGACGGAAGCGCTTAATGCAGACGCTGTGGACTACAGCGCCGACGTCGCCGACACGGTTCCAGTCTTCGCGCAAGCTGCAAATGCCAACTTCGTCTATGTCGCGCAGGAAACGCCGTCGCCCTCGGCGCAGGCAGTGATCGTTCATCGCGATGCACCCATTCATTCGCTCGCCGACCTGAAAGGCAAACGCATCGCCGTCACCAAGGCAGCCGGCGTTCACTATCTGCTGCTGTCCGCGCTCTCACGGGCAAAGCTGACCCCTGCCGACGTCAAGATCAGTTACCTCGCGCCCGCCGATGCACGTGCCGCTTTCGAGCGCAACGACGTGGACGCATGGTTTGCATGGGACCCGTATGTGGCTTCGGTGGAACTCGATGCGGGCGCACGCATTTTGATGCGTGGCGATGGCCTCGCGTCTTATCAGCGCTATTACCTGGCATCGGCGCCATTCGCGCAGAAGTATCCGCAGATCGTCGATATCGTCTTCAAGCAACTGGTCGAGGCCGGTGTCTGGACGAAGGCGCATCCGCAAGACGCAGCGAAGATCCTCGCGCCGGTGTGGGGACTCGATCAGGCGACGGTCGAACGCGCCAACTCGCGACGTACCTATGCGGTCCGCGCAGTGGTCGCGAAGAACTTCGGCGAGCAGCAAGCTATATCCGACAGCTTCTATCAGGCGAAGCTCTTGCCGAAACCCGTCGATACCATGAGCGCACTCGTCTGGGACTTTGCATCGCGCAAGGCCGTTGCAGCGAATACCGCGACTTCGGCCAATACGGTCGCCGGTGGGGATACCGCCAAGCAGCCTTAGCGCATCACTGATCGTCAATGCGAGTTTCCAGAAACCGAAACCGCCCGCATCCGCCGGCGGTTTCGCTTCAAGTGAACGTGCCATTCAGTTCGCGTCCGTCGCCAGGCAACCCATCGCTGCGGCATCACTTGAGACGCATAAGCAGAATTGGCGAGAACCTTAGCTCAAATAAATCGTTCATGGGAAAAGTGTGCGTCGATAAGATGATTTATCGGAACGGGCGCTGAAGCTCGACTCAACTCGCAAGGCAGGAGCACGACAATGAATGTTTTCTGGTTCATTCCGACACACGGCGACAGCCGTTATCTCGGTACGACGCAAGGCGCTCGCGCCGCGGACTATGACTACTTCCGCCAGATCGCGGTAGCCGCCGACACGCTCGGCTACGAGGGCGTCCTGCTGCCCACGGGCCGCTCATGCGAAGACGCATGGGTCGTGGCGTCGAGCCTGATTCCCGCGACCAAGCGCCTCAAATTTCTGGTGGCGATCCGCCCGGGTCTGAGTTCGCCTGGGCTGTCGGCACGCATGGCGTCGACGTTCGATCGGCTGTCGCACGGACGGTTGCTGATCAACGTGGTGACGGGCGGCGATCCGGTCGAGCTGGCCGGCGACGGCGTGTTCAACGACCACGACACGCGCTATGAAGTCACGGACGAATTCCTGAGCATCTGGCGCGGTTTGCTCGAGTCGTCGCATGAAGGCGGTTCAATCGATTACGACGGCAAGCATTTGTCGTCGAAGGGCGGCAAGGTGCTTTATCCGCCGGTGCAGAAAGCGCACCCGCCACTGTGGTTCGGCGGCTCGTCGCCTGCCGCGCACGAGATTGCGGCCGATCATATCGACACGTACCTGACGTGGGGCGAACCGCCGGCCGAAGTCGAAAAGAAGATCAACGATATTCGCCGCCGCGCAGCCGACAAAGGCCGCAAGATCAAGTTCGGCATTCGCCTGCATGTGATCGTGCGGGAGACGGAACAAGAAGCGTGGGCTGACGCGGACAAGCTCATCAGCAAGCTCGACGATGAAACCATCCAGCGCGCGCAGGCATCGTTTGCAAAGATGGATTCCGAAGGCCAGCGTCGCATGGCTGCGTTGCATGGCGGCCAGCGCGACAAGCTCGAAGTCTATCCGCACTTGTGGGCCGGCGTCGGACTCGTGCGCGGTGGCGCGGGCACGGCGCTCGTCGGCAATCCGGAGCAGGTTGCGGGCCTGATGAAAGAATACGCGGCGCTGGGTATCGATACGTTCATCTTGTCCGGCTATCCGCATCTGGAGGAGTCGTATCGCTTTGCAGAACTCGTGTTCCCGCTGTTGCCGCGCGAGCAGAAAGAGCCCGCGTCGGGCCCATTGTCGGGACCCTTTGGCGAAATCGTGGGCACGTCGTATTTGCCGCGTGCATCGCAGAGCTGAATCGGGGAATCACAATGAACGGATCATTTCTTCGACGCGCAGGCATGCAGGCAGCGCCCTGGCTCGTGCCTCTCCTGATACTGGTTGCATGGGAGCTTGCAGCGCGAACCGGCGGCTTGTCGTCGCGTGTCTTGCCCGAGCCGCTGGCAGTCGTCAAGGCCGCGTGGGAGCTGATCCAGTCGGGCGACATGTGGGCGAACGTGAAGGTCAGCGCATGGCGTGCATTGACCGGTTTTGCGATCGGCGGCGGTATCGGTTTCGTGCTCGGACTGGGGACAGGTCTCTTCAAACCGGCTGAGGTTGCGCTCGACTCGACCGTGCAGATGATCCGCAACATCCCCGCGCTCGCAATGATTCCGCTGGTGATCCTGTGGTTCGGCATTGGGGAGGAAGCCAAGCTGTTTCTGGTTGCGCTCGGCGTGTTCTTTCCGGTCTACACGAATACGTATCACGGTATTCGTTCCGTCGATGCCGACCTGATCGAAATGGCGCGCAGCTACGGGCTTACAGGTTTCGCGTTGTATCGCGACGTGATATTACCGGGGGCGTTGCCGTCCATTCTCGTCGGCGTGCGTTTTGCGTTCGGCCTCATGTGGGTGATGCTGATCGTGGCGGAAACCATCTCGGCGCAATCGGGTATCGGCTATATGACGATGAACGCCCGCGAGTTCCTGCAGACGGACGTGGTGGTGGTCGGCATCCTGCTCTACGCGCTGCTCGGCAAGCTTGCCGACATGCTCGCCAAATCCATCGAGCGCGCCACGCTGCGCTGGCATCCTGCGTATCAGAAGGGAGCAAAATCGTGACTTCAGTTCTTTCATCGCTGTCATCGGATAGCGTTGCGTTTGCCAGCGACGAACCGCGCGTCATCACGCGTGAACGCGCACCGCCGTCGCCTTCGCCGCGTTCGAATCCTGCGGACATGGCCGTCGCGCTTCAGGGCGTCGACAAACAATTCGGCGCGCGCAAAGTTCTCTCCAATTTTGATTTTGCTATCGAGCGTGGCAGCTTTGTATCGATAGTCGGACGCAGCGGCTGCGGCAAGTCCACGCTGCTGCGCCTTATCGCCGGGCTCGAGAAAGCGACCGGCGGCGTGGTGAGCCGTAACGCGGCAGAGGGTGCGAGCGAATTGCAGACCCGCATCATGTTCCAGGACGCGCGCCTGCTGCCGTGGAAAAGCGTGCTGCAAAACGTGATGCTCGGCTTGCCGAAATCGTCGCGTGAGGACGCACGCGCGACGCTGGCCGAAGTCGGTTTAAGCGCGCGTGAAGGCGACTGGCCTGCGCAACTTTCGGGCGGTCAGCGCCAGCGTGTGGCGCTTGCTCGCGCGCTGGTGCATCGGCCGGACCTGCTGTTGCTGGATGAACCGCTTGGCGCGCTGGACGCCTTGACGCGCATTGAAATGCACGCGTTGATCGAGCGTCTGTGGCGCGAGCATGGCTTTACTGCGTTGCTGGTTACGCACGATGTGCAGGAGGCTGTGGCATTGGGCGAGCGCATCGTGCTGATCGAAGAGGGCAAGATTTCCTTCGATGCCGCCATCTCGCTCGCGCGTCCTCGTTCGCGCACGGCAGAAGGCTTCGCGGAGCTGGAAGAGCAGGTTCTTTCGCGGGTGCTGAAGCACGGCGCGCAGGTCAGCTAGACACCGTAATCATCACACTTTGCCGATGTCGACCGGCCCCGGCATGACTCACTCAAACAGGGAGCATCACATGGGCATCACAGCAATCAACGTACGCAACCAGTTCAAAGGTCATATCAAGGAGATCATCCGCGGGTCGGTGGTATCCGAGGTGGATGTAGAAACGCCACACGGCATCGTGACGTCAGTGATCACGACTCGTTCAGTCGATGAACTCGAATTGAAGGTCGGCAGTGAAGTCATCGCATTCGTGAAGTCTACCGAAGTATCGATTGCTCGGCTCTAAAGGATCCAAATGCAAAAAGGGGCGAACCAAGGTTCGCCCCTTTTTATTCAGCGCCAGCTTTGACTAGAACGCCGGAATGATCGAGCCTTTGAACTGCGTGTCGATATAGTTCTTCACATCCGGCGACTCATACGCCGACACCAGCTTCTTGACCCAGGGCGCATTGCGATCCTTCTCGCGCACGGCGATCAGGTTGGCATACGGGCCCTTCAGATCTTCAATGGCGATCGCATCCCTGGTCGGCGACAACCCGGCCTTCACGGCGTAGTCCGTGTTGATGGACGCAGCGGTGAGGTCATCCAGCGAGCGCGGCAACTGAGCCGAATCGAGTTCGACCAGTTTGATGCCCTTCGGATTTTCAACTACGTCGAGCGGCGTTGCGTTCACGCCGTCCTTGCCCACGCCCGCCTTCAACTTGATCACGCCATTCTTTTGCAGCAGCAACAGTGCGCGATTGCCATTGGACGGGTCGTTCTGAATGCCGACCTTCGCGCCTTGCGGCAAATCCTTCAGTGACTTGATCTTCTTCGAGTAGAAACCCATGGGCGCCACGTACGTCAGGCCCACGTTGACGATCTTGTAGCCGCGCTGCTTGACCTGGCTGTCGAGGAACGGCTGGTGCTGAAAGCCGTTGGCGTCCAGGTCGCCCGCATCGAGTGCTGCATTGGGCTGGATGTAATCGTTGAATTCGATCACCTTGATCTTTAGGCCTTCGCGTGCCGCAACCTTCGATACTTCGGTCCAGATCTGCGCGTCGGGGCCGCTCATGGTGCCGATGCGCAGCGGCGCATCTTCAGCGTGGGCGGTGCCGAATACGGCGCCAAGCGCGGCGAACGCGACGCTTGCAATGATAGTTCTACGATGCATATTGAAACTCTTTCTGGTTAGCAGGGCCGCATCGTCTCACGACTTGCGCGGTGTTGGAACGAATCTGTTTTCATGTGGTTATGCAAATTCGAAAGGATGCTTCAGAACCTGCTTCACGCCCGCGGCAGGCGCCGGTTATCGATCCACATGCGCGCCCAGCGCGCCGCGTAGGCCACGGCAAGATCGGATTCGAAGAAGTAGTCGAGGGCGTCGAATACATAGGCGCGTTTTTGCAGCGACGCTTCGTCCTGAATGACGAGGTTGGCGGCGAACAATCCGCTGGGCAGCGGCTGTGCGGCGGGAGCGACTTCATAACCCTTGTAATGCATGTCTGTTTGACCTCCGGTACTCGATGCAATGGAACGCATGTGCCCAGATTAGCCAGCTGCGCCTGCCAACGGAACCAAGCAATTGGCAGAAGCAAAGCCGCTCCCAAGGGGAATAGGAAAGAAGCAAATGTGGCGTAGATCTTGCGCGGGTTTGCGGTCGTGGCTACCGAATGATCGGCAGATATGGAAATGAATAAAAGATGGTATCCGCGCGATTAAGTTTCGCCTACCTTATAAAAGCGGTGGCCCGTTGCCCCGCGCCGGCCAGCGTTCAAGGAGAACTGCGATGTCAGAACAGAAAGCCCTTTCCAGGAGCTGGGGCAGCGACGTGCTGCGCAAGTGGCATGCACGGCGATTGGCTGCTGCAAGTCAGGCCAGGGAAACCGCGCGTGAGCCGTATCACCTTGAACGCATTGCCTCATGTGCATGCAGCGGCTATTTCCATATGGGGTATGTGGTGGATTCTTTCGTATTCACCCCGGAGTTGCCGTTCAAGGACTGACGCAAACGGTGTGCAACTTCAATAATGATCAGACATTCATGTGCCCTGAGTGGAACGGGTTTTGTTGAAGTCAGATGATCGAGGCAGTTGCTGCGGTCGTGCGCTGCCGGTCGCACATGCTTTTTCGACTGCTCGACACAACTCAGCCAGCGGTCACACGCCGCATCCGGAGTCTCGAGAAAGTGCTCGGCGTTGAATTGCTAAAGGCAAACCAAAAAATCAACGCGCAGTATCGAGTTCCGCAATAGCCTCGCGCGCATTGAACGCCAGCGCGAACTGCGCAGCTTGCCGGCCGACGGTTGCGAGCTGATCGGCGACTTTCGGATCGGAGCAGGTATCGATGGTTTCGAACTGGGTTTCCAGCGAATTGACGGCCGCGCCATACGGCGTCGGCCAGCCGCGCAGCGCATGCACGATTGAACGCAGCGACGTCAGCACTGCGCCGCCGCCTTGCCATCCATAAGCCGTCACCACGCAGCCGACCGCCCGGCCGTCGAGATAGGGGCGTCTGTCGTCGCGCAGTTCTTCCAGCGTGTCCAGCGCGTTCTTGACGAGTCCCGAGACGCCGCCGTGGTATCCCGGCGTCCCGATGATCACCGCGTCCGCTTCGCGCACGGCTTCGATCAGTTCAATCTGCGCTTCGGTGCGTTCCTTGTGTTCGGGCGCATAGTGAGGGAGGCTGTGCAGGAACGTGCCGCCGAAGAGGCGCGTGCGCGCGCCCTCGGCTTCGGCGCCGTTCAAGGCAACGCGGAGGGCGCGTTCGGTCGATGAAGCCGCGCGGGTCGTGCCGCCAATGCCAACCACGAGCGGGCGGCGAAATTCGAAGCTCTTCAACGAAATACTCCCAGTAGTGCGGCGGGACTGCGCCTGTGCATACGAACGCAGCAGATTATTAAAACATTTTAACGACCGATTTTCGCTGATGGAACCGAGCTTTGCTTGAATCGATATCCGTTTTACGTATTTCGGCGCACATTTCTCGCCCGGAAAGCCGCGCCGCAAGGCGCTCATATGCTTAAGTAATTAGCCCTTCGCAATTGATTATTAAGGCGTCGGCGCAGGTTACGTTAAACTTTCGCCTCTCCAGAACCAGGGATGAACGGCGGCCGGCTTGCCCGAGCGATGTTGCTCAACGGGGAGTTCGTCGCTTTTTTTCGTTTACATGATCGAAATTCGCAATCTGTCGCAGCGTTTCGCGGGCCCACGAGGCTGGATCGAAGCGTTGCATAACGTCAATCTGACGATACCGCCGGGCGAAGTGTTCGGCATCATCGGGCGCAGCGGCGCCGGTAAAAGTACGCTCGTACGCACCATCAACCTGCTGACACGGCCTAGCGAAGGCAGCGTGATCGTGGACGGCCACGACCTCACTACGCTCTCTGCCGCGCAGTTGCGCACGGCTCGCCGCGACATCGGCATGATTTTCCAGCACTTCAACTTGCTGTCGTCGCGGACCGTGTTCGATAACGTCGCGCTGCCGCTCGAACTGGCCGGCATGAAGCGCGTCGAGATCGAGGCGACCGTGCTGCCGTTGCTGGATCTGGTCGGCCTGACCACACAGAAGGACCGCTATCCGTCGCAGATCAGCGGCGGCCAGAAGCAGCGCGTGGGTATCGCCCGGGCGCTGGCGAGCAAGCCCAAGGTGCTGCTCTCGGATGAAGCCACTTCCGCGCTCGACCCTGAAACAACCCGCTCGATTCTCGATCTGCTGCGCAAGATCAACAAGGAACTTGGTCTCACCATTGTCCTGATCACGCACCAGATGGATGTGATCAAGCAGGTCTGCGATCGCGTCGCCGTGCTCGATGCCGGCCGTGTGGTCGAAGAAGGCAACGTGGTCGAAGTCTTCATGCAGCCGCATCACGAAGTCACACGTGCATTGATCGGCGATGTCATCGCGCACGAATTGCCGCCCGCGTTGAAAGCGCGTGTAACCGAGCGCCTGAAGACCGGCGGTCATTTGCTGCGCCTGGCGTTCACGGGGTCCGGCGTGGATCAGCCGATCCTCTCCGAGACCATCCGCCGCTTCGAGCTGGATTTCAACATCCTGCACGGGCAGATCGATGAGATCCAGGGCCAGGCGTTCGGTTCGCTGGCCGTGCTCGCGGGCGGCGAGCCGGTGAACGTCGCCGAGGCGATAGCGTACTTGCGTGAACAGGGTGTGGTGGTGGAGGAGATGTCTCATGTTGAGTGAAATGTTCGATATGTTCGTCCAGTCATTCTGGGAAACGCTCGTGATGGTGGGCATTTCCGGGCTGGTCGGCGCAGCGCTGGGCTTGCCGCTCGGCGTGCTGCTTTACCTTACTGACCGCGACGGCGTGCTGCGCAATCTCGGCGTGAATCGCGTCATGGGCGGCGTTGTGAATGCAGTGCGTTCGACACCGTTTATCATCCTGCTTGTTGCGGTGATTCCGTTCACGCGGCTGGTGGTGGGGTCGTCCATCGGCACCATGGCGGCGGTTGTGCCGCTGACCATCGCGGCTGCACCGTTCGTTGCCCGTCTCGTTGAAACCGCGCTGCGCGAAGTCGATCGCGGCCTGATCGAAGCAGCACAGGCCATGGGCGCCACGACGAGCCAGATCGTGTTCAAGGTGTTGTTGCCGGAATCGTTGCCGGGCGTGGTCGCGGGTTTGACCATCACGTTCGTGTCACTGGTCGGCTATTCGGCGATGGCCGGCGCGATTGGTGGCGGCGGTCTCGGCGACCTCGGGATTCGTTATGGTTATCAGCGCTTCCTGCCGGAAGTGATGCTGACCGTCGTCGTAATCCTGATCGTGTTCGTGCAACTGGTGCAGTCATTTGGCGACTGGCTTGTGCGTCGTCTCAGTCATAAATAAATTTTTATAGAAAGCTCAGGGGTTAGTCATGCAACGTCGATTCATTTTCAAGCTGGCCGCCGTGATCGGCGCAGCGGCACTGTTCACCAATGTCGCCCAGGCCGACGAAACCATCAAGGTCGGTGTAACCGGCGGCCCGCATGCGCAGGTCATGGAAGTGGTCAAGCAAGTCGCCGCGAAGAACGGCTTGAACATCAAGATCGTGGAGTTCGCGGACTACGTGCAGCCGAACGCCGCGCTGGCTTCGGGCGATCTCGATGCCAACAGCTATCAGCACGCGCCGTATCTCGACGCGCAAGTGAAGGACCGCGGTTACAAGATCATCAAGATCGCCGATACCGTCACGTTCCCGATGGGCATCTATTCGAAGAAGTACAAGTCGCTGGCGGCGTTGCCTGCAGGCGCGCGCATCGCGGTGCCGAACGATCCGACCAACGGCGGCCGCGCGTTGTTGCTGCTGCAGAAAAACGGCCTGCTGAAATTGCGCGCCGATGCGGGTCTGAAAGCAACGCCGCTCGATATTGTCGAGAATCCCAGGAAGCTGAAGATCGTCGAACTCGATGCCGCGCAGATCCCGCGTTCGCTCGCCGACGTGGACGCGGCCGCGATCAACACGAACTTCGCGATGGAAGCCGGTTTGAAGCCGAAGCAGGACGCGATTGCGATTGAAGATCCGAACGGCCCCTATTCGAACATCATCGCCATTCGCGCCGCCGACAAGGACAAGCCTTGGGTTGCGAAGCTGGTTGCCGCGTATCACTCGGCGGCAGTCAAGCAGTTTATCGAAGGGAAGTATGCCGGTGCGGTGATCGCTGCCTGGTAACTGGACATTCCGTCGTGGAAAAAAGCGCGCTCTCTCCCGAAAGGGTCAGGGCACGTTGTACTTCTGGGTCGCTCCGAGGGTAAACGCCGAGATTTTTCGAGGCCGTCAGAAAGCAGGCAGAAGGCTTGGACTTCTTATACTGGCCGCACATTAGAACAAGATACCGGCTTGGTACTGAAGAAGGAGACGCTTCGCATGATGTTGTTTCGCCGCCTGTTCACGTCAGCTTGCATGGCTGCGCTGCTTTGCGCCGCGACGTCCACGCACGCGGAAAAGCTGACGCTCATGGCGGGCGGCACCTCCAAGATCGTCTATCTGCCGCTGGTTCTTGCCTCGCAACTCGGCTACTTCAAGGACGAAGGCCTCGATTTCGAAATCATCTCGCAACCGGCCGGCGTCGATACCGCGACGGAACTGCTGGCGGGCGCGATCCAGGGCGCGGTGGGTTTTTACGATCACACCATCGACCTGCAGAGCCGCGGCAAGGAAGTCGAAGCGCTGGTCGTATTCAACAAGAGCGCGGGACTTGTCGAGCTGGTATCGAAGAGATCAGCTTCGGGATTTCGCAGCATGGCCGATGCAAAAGGCGCGACGCTCGGCGTGACCGGACTTGGATCGTCCACTTATTTCCTGACACGTTTTCTCGCAGCGCGCGCCGGGTTGTCACCGAAGGATTATTCCGTATTGCCAGTTGGATCGGACGACAGTTTTATCGCGGCGATGGAGCAGGGACGCATCGATGCGGGCATGGTCGAAGAGCCCAGCGCCAGCCGCTTGCTGGCAAGCGGACGCGCAACCATGCTGGTGGATATGCGCAGCGTCGAAGGCACCATGTCCGCGCTCGGCGGCGCCTACGCAGGTTCGTGCTTCTACGCTCAGCGCTCGTGGGTCAACACGCATCGCGATCAGGCGCAAAAGCTCGTGCGTGCGCTGGTGCGCTCGCTTGCTTTCATAGCGTCGCATAGCGCAGAAGACATCACGGCCCGGTTACCGCCGGATTTCTACGGACAGGACAAAGCGCTCTATATCAGCGCGCTCAAGACCGCGATTCCAACCTTTACGCGAGACGGACGCATGCCCGACGAGTCGCCCGCTGCAGTGCTCAACGTTCTCACGCGCGTCAATTCAACGCTCGATCCGCGCCATATCGACTTGTCGAGGACGTACACCAATGAGTTCGTGGATCGTGTGAAGCTCAGCGCGAAGTAATTCCCGGAGACGAAGATGAAAGCGATAGGTATTGAACAGTACGGCGGTCCCGAAGTCCTTATTCGTAAGGATATCGAAGTACCTCAACCAAAAGAAGGCGAGGTGCTCGTGAAGGTCAGGTGCGCCGGCATCAATTTCATGGACATTCATACGCGGCAGGGCAAGTACCAGACATCACGCACGTATCCGGTGCGTCTTCCGTGCACGCTCGGCATGGAAGGCTCCGGCGACGTGGCGAAGCTGGGTGCGGGCGTTACGTCGTTCGATCTTGGTGACCGCGTGGCCTGGTGCATTTCGTGGGGCGCATATGCAGAATACGCCGTCGTTCCCGCCTCGCGTCTAGCGCATATCCCGGATTCCATTGCCTACGATCTGGCCGCCGCCGCGATCTTCCAGGGGTCGACGGCGCATTATCTGATCGACGATGTGGGGCAGATCAAGGCAGGCAGCACGTGCCTGATCCATGCGACATCGGGTGGTATCGGCCAGTTGCTGGTGCAGCTCGCGAAGCGTCGCGGCGCGACCGTTTTCGCGACAACCAGCAGCGAGTCCAAGGCCGAGGTCGCGCGCAAGCACGGCGCCGATCACGTGATGCTCTACGACAACGGACGCTTCGCCGATCGCGTGCGTGAAGCAACGGACGGCAAAGGCGTGGACGTGGTGTACGACGCGGTAGGCCGCACCACGCTGCGCGACAGCTTTCGTGCGACGCGCGTTCGCGGTCTAGTTGTCAATTATGGGTCGGTGGCGGGGTCGCTGACGGACCTCGATCCTATCGAGCTAGGCGAAGCCGGATCGTTGTTCCTGACGCGTCCACGGCTGGCCGATCATCTCGCCGATGCCGAAACCGTCCAGCGCCGCGCGAGCGACGTCTTTGCGGCGCTTGCCGATGGTTCCCTCACGATCGGCATCAGTGGCCGCTATACGCTCGACAACGTCGAAGAGGCGCATGCGCAACTGGAAGAACGACGCCAGCTTGGCAAGTCCGTAGTGATGATCGGATAGCCGCACGCGTTTGACATTTTTTATCGGCGCTACGTAGCTGGGCGCGATGCATCCCTAAAGAAGGCTCCTCCATGTCCTCACACGCAATGTCTGCTGGCGAGTCGAAAGCCAAGGCGGTTTTCCGCGTCGTCAGCGGTAACTTCCTCGAAATGTACGACTTCACGGTCTACGGGTATTACGCCTCGGCCATCGCCAGAACCTACTTCCCGGGCGGCAGCGAATTTGCATCATTGATGCTCGCGCTTTCGGTGTTCGGCGCCGGTTTCCTGATGCGGCCGATCGGCGCCATCGTGCTCGGCGCGTATATCGATCATCACGGTCGCCGCAAGGGCTTGATCCTCACGCTGACCCTCATGGCGATAGGCACGGCCTGCGTTGCCTTCGTGCCCGGGTATGCCACCATCGGCATGCTGGCGCCGGTTCTCGTGCTCACGGGGCGCTTGCTCCAAGGGTTCTCGGCGGGCGTGGAACTGGGCGGGGTATCGGTGTATCTGTCCGAGATCGCGACGAAAGGGAACAAGGGCTTTTTCTGCGCGTGGCAGTCGGCCAGCCAGCAAGTCGCGGTGGTGGTCGCGGCGTTGCTCGGCGTGATCCTGAATCAGGTGGTCTCGGCCGAACACATGAGCACATGGGGATGGCGCGTGCCGTTCCTGATCGGTTGCCTGATCGTTCCATTCGTTGTGTATATCCGCCGGTCGCTGAAGGAAACCGATGAGTTCATCGCCCGCAAGCATCATCCGGCGATCAGCGAAATCATGAAGTCGATGGTGCAGCATCGCGGCCTGGTGCTCGCGGGCATGGGTCTCGTGATCATGACGACCGTCTCGTTCTACATGATCGCCGCTTACACGCCGACGTTCGGCAAGGAAGTGCTCAAGCTGTCGTCGCGCGACGCGCTGCTCGTGACAGTGTGTGTGGGTTTGTCGAACTTTTTATGGTTGCCGATCTCCGGCGCTGTGTCGGATCGAATCGGACGGCGTCCGGTGTTGCTGACCTTTACTGTCCTCGCGGTTCTGACGGCTTATCCGGCGGTGCAGTGGCTGGTCGCCGAACCTTCGTTCGGACGCTTGCTCGGGGTCGAGTTGTGGCTGTCGTTTCTTTACGCCTGGTACAACGGCGCGATGATCGTGGCGCTGACCGAGATCATGCCGGCCGAAGTCAGGACCACGGGGTTCTCGATTGCATACAGCCTTGCATCGACGGTTGGCGGATTCACGCCGGCGATCTCCACCTACCTGATTCACGTGACGGGGAACAAGGCCGCGCCCGGCATCTGGATGGGGCTCGCGGCGGCTTGCGGGCTGGTGGCGACGTTGGTGCTCTACCGGACGGCGCAGGCGCGCAGGCAATATAAACTCGCGTAATGTGTTTTTTCCCCTGGAGGCGCATGCCGCGCCTCGGGGCAAAAATTCACGAATAACGCGGTGACCGTAATGAAGCTACTGCTGGTCGAGGACAACGAGCAACTCGCTCACTGGCTCGCTAAAATCCTGGAAGACGATGGTTTCGTGCTCGATCGCGTGAGCGACGGCGATGCCGCAGACCGGTTCCTGCGCACCACGCGCTACGACGTCGTGCTGCTGGATCTGAACCTGCCGAACCTGTCGGGCAAAGGCGTGTTGCGGCGCTTGCGCGAACGCGGCGACGACACGCCTGTGCTGATCCTCACGGCAAGCGGTTCCGTCGATGAAAAAGTGATCTGCCTGAGCGCCGGCGCGGACGACTACGTGGTCAAGCCATTCGATGCACGCGAGCTGGTTGCGCGCGTCAAGGTGCTGGTGCGGCGCCAACTGCCGTCGCGCTCGAACAGCGTGCGTTGCGGCGATCTTTCCTACGATATCGACCGGCGGCAATTTTCGGTTTCCGGCGAGACGCTGAACCTGACGCCACGCGAACACGCCGTCCTCGAAACATTGATCCTCAAGGCCAGGAAGACGGTATCGAAACCGATGCTGGCGGACTCCCTCGGCAGTTCGACCACTCATACCAGCGAAGACGCGATTGAAATCTACGTGTCAAGGCTGCGCAAGAAGCTCGAAAAAAGCACCGCGACGATCATCACCCTGAGAGGCCTGGGTTACCTCTTGCAAGCCGGCGACGATGACGAATAGCCTGCGTTTGCGCTTGCTGCTGTGGCTGCTGTTGCCGCTCACGGTGTACGTGTTCGCGGCCGGGTTCATGGCGCGTGAAAGCGCGCAGCAAACGGCGAGCCTGATTCAGGACAACGCGCTCCTTGCGTCCGCCCGCGTCATGGCAGGCGATGTCAAATGGGATGACAGCGACCTGCACGCCGACATCTCGCCGAGCGCCATCGAAATCCTGAGTTCGCCCTATGGCGACCGCGTGTTTTTTCGTATCAGGGTCATCGACGGTCCTCCGATTGCGGGAACGTCCGATCTCGAGCAAGTCGAGCCGGCCACGTCGCCGGGATGGTACGACACGCAAGTCGATGGCCAGCCGGTGCGCGCGGTATCGATCATTCGCCCCATGTATGACTCGGGCGAGAGCAAGCGCATCCTGGTGTCGGTCGGCAGGACCGAGCTGGAACGCGACGCGCTCGCGGCCGACCTGTGGCGGCCGCAATTGCTGCATTTCGCGGAGATCATCGGGATTGCCGTCGTGCTGGTGTGTGTGGGCCTGACTTTCGAATTAAGGCATTTGATGGCCTTGACCAAGGACGTGCGCGATCGCGCGCCGAGCGAGCTCGTCCCCTTGCGTTCGGCGCATCTGCAAAGTGAATTGCGGCCTATCGTCGATGCCATCAATCAATGCATTGCGCGCATCGAGCGTCAGACGGCCATGCAGCGCCGTTTCATTTCCCATGCCGCACATCAGTTGCGAACGCCGCTGACGCTGCTCGGCGCACAGTTGCAATATGCGCGCCGGCATGACGATCTTGCGACGGTCAAGGAGACCTTGTCGGCCATGCACAAGAGCAACGGCGCACTGGTTTCGTTGACCAACCAGTTGCTTCTGCTGGCGCAGGCCGAGACCGCAGACTACAGTCATTTCGAAGGTGAACGAGTCGATCTGCGCGAGGTCGCGACGACGGTCATCGAAGATTTGGCGCTGCTTGCGGAGCGTCGCGAGATCGAGCTCTCGGCGCAGCTCGCCGACAACACGTTCCTGCTGGGCAATGCGCGCCTGCTGTCCGTGCTGGTTTTCAATCTCATCGATAACGCCATTCGATACACGCCGCCATCAGGACACGTGTCGCTTCTGATCGAGCGGCGTGAAAAGTCGATCCTGCTGCTCGTGACCGACGATGGCCCGGGCATTCCAGCCGATGTTCGCGACCGTGTATTCGAGCCTTTCTTCAGAGCGTCTGCCGAGGAGGGCAGTGGACTGGGTCTTGCCATCGTGCGGGAGATCGTGCGGGCGCATCGTGCGCAAATTCGCATGGACGATGGTCCTGGCGGGAAGGGACTTGCCGTGCACATCGCATTTTCAGCGTGAGGGGCAGGAAGTCGCACAAGAAAAAACGCGCGGACTCGATGGCCGCGCGTTCGTTGTACCAGGCGAAGGCTTTTCAGCGCGTCAGCTTTCTTCAGCCCACGCCATGTTTTCCCGCGCCATCAATGCCGACGATGCCGCCGGTCCAAACGTCCCCGCCGTATAAGTACGCGGACGATCGTTCAGTTCTTTCCAGCCATCCAGAATGGGTTCGACCCACGCCCACGCCGCTTCGAGTTCGTCACGGCGCATGAAGTGCGTCAGGCGGCCGCGCATCACATCGATAAGCAAACGCTCGTACGCTTCCGCGCGACGCTCGGTGAACGCCTGTTGCAAATCGAGGTTCAGGTTCACGGGCAGCATATGCATGCCGCTGCCGGGTTCCTTCGCGAGCATTTGCAGCTGGATCGATTCCTCGGGTTGCAACTGGATGATCAGACGGTTGCCATAATTACGCGGACCGCTCGGGATGATCGAAAACGGCAGGTCGGCGAATTCGATCACGATTTCCGATTGTTTCTTCTGCAACCGCTTGCCGGTGCGCAGGAAGAAGGGCACGTTCGCCCAGCGCCAGTTGTTGATATGCGCGCGAATGGCCACGAAGGTTTCCGCGCGGCTATCCGCCGGCACGTTGTCCTCTTCCATGTATCCCTTCACCGGCTCGCCGCCGATCGCGCCCGGGCTGTACTGGCCGCGCACCGTGTCGCGCGCAATATCGGCGACCGTCATCTTGCGCAGCGAGCGCAGCACCTTGAGCTTTTCATCGCGAACGGCGTCCGGATCGAGCGATACCGGCGGCTCCATGGCCACGATGCACAACAGTTGCAGCAAGTGGTTCTGCACCATGTCGCGCAACGCGCCGGTCTGGTCGTAGAAGCCCGCACGGCTGCCGACGCCCACTGTTTCGGCCACGGTGATCTGCACGCTCTTGATGTACGGCGCTTGCCACAATGGTCCGAAGATCGCATTGCCGAAGCGCAGCACCATCAGGTTCTGCACCGTTTCCTTGCCGAGATAATGGTCGATGCGATAAATCTGCGCTTCGGCGAAATGACGTCCCACGGATGAATTGATCGCCTGTGCCGACGCGAGATCATGGCCCAGCGGTTTTTCCAGCACGACGCGCGAGTTTGCGTCGACGAGACCGGACGCCGCGAGGTTGTCGCAGATGGTCGTGAAGAGTTCCGGTGACGTCGCGAGGTAAAACACGCGGCACACGTCCTTGCGCGCCACTTCAGCGAGGTTCAGATAGTCGCCCGGCTGATCGATGTTGATGCGCACGTACTCGAAGAGGCTCAGGAACGTGTCCCACGACTGCGGGTCGAGCGCTTTGGCGTCGACGAACGGTTTCGATTGTTCCTGCACGAACTGTACGTACTGCTCGCGCGACCAGTCACGGCGGCCAATGGCGATGATGCGTGTTTGCGGGGGCAGGTTGTCATGCAAGTGCGCCATATACAGCGCAGGCAGAAGCTTGCGTGCGGACAGGTCGCCGGCGCCGCCGAAGATGATCATGTCGACGGGCAGGTCGGGCGCAGCTGAAGGAGTTTGAGTGGTCATGGCGCGTAGGGGAATCGCAGGTTGATGCAGTCAAATTTGCGCTCTGTAAGAGCGGCCTTTTACGACGCTGAGTATGTCGTTATACCAGTTACGCCTGGATCGGGCTTTTATGGCAATGTTGAAGGCGGTGTACGTAATACCGTAGCTTGCCGGATGAATATTTCAAGAATACGAGAGATAAAGCGTCCGGGCGGTCGGGATAAGCGCTTCGGTTCCGGCTGTGCAGACCAGTGTAGGTAGACGGGCCGACCTTGGCAACCTGCTTGCGATTCGAGCGGACTCGCATACGGTTGGCCGTGCGCGCCCGCAGAAAAACACCTTAAATCCAGCCGCTTTCCCTGAATACGTCAAGCACCTTGTCGAGCGTGGGAACGATTGCATCGGGGACGTAATCGGGCAACAGCGTCCGGCCGGTTCGCCGGTTGATCCAGATGCATCGGAAGCCGATTTCACGCGCGGCCGCGTGGTCCAGATGCGGACTCGCGCAGATATGAACCACGTCGTCCTTGCCGACTCCCAGCGCCCGGTACGCATGATTGAAAATGACAGGCGAGGGCTTGTACGCGCCCGCCTGCTGCGCCGTGATGACCCGGTCGATGCACTCGTCCAGTTGCGCCACATTGCCGGCGATAATGTCGTCGTCCGTATTGGAGACGATGCACAAATTGAAGCCTGCATCCTTCAGCGCCCGGAGCGTCGCGACCACTTCCGGAAACGGCGGCATGGCAGAGATGCCTCCCGTAAGCACTTCGATATCCGATGCTTGCGCCGGCAATCCCAGTTCGGTCATCGCAAGCCGCAACCCGTCGCCTGCGACTTCACGAAACGAGCGATGCGGTGTCAACTGCTCCAGGTGATGCTCGTGCCGGTCATATACTTCGATCAGTTCATCGACGTCCGTTCCGCTTTCACCCTGTTTCGCGAGGATCGTCGAAACTGCGGCGCGCAGGCCCTCGTCCCATTGGATCAGCGTGCCGTAGCAGTCGAAGGTCAGCCAGATTGGCCGCGATGTTTGCTTGAGCTTCATTGTTCGGGTCCGTGGTCCAGGAGATCGACTTGAACACAGTTTCGAGTTTGGTGATTCAGTTAGCAAGCGCGTTGCATTAGCCTCGGAAAATACCAGAGGCGGCCGTCGCCGATATGTTCGTATCTAAAGGCGAGATCATCAAGGTCCGCAACGAAGCGATCTGCAAATTTCGCCGAGCCCTTGAAGCCTGCCTGTCAGGGCTCGGCGCAACTTCCTCAAGCCACGAAATATCCGTAGGGCGCATCGAGAAGCGGTGCCGGTCCTTCCTCTGCGCACGGACGGTTTCATAGCCGAACGCTTTAAGTAGAAAACCCATTCTCGTTGGGTGCCGCTTGCAAAATCAGTCGCGCGAGCCGAAAACATTTTCGTCATAATCACGAAAATCGCTTAAGCAGTCTTTGCAATAAAGCTGTGTACTTTCAGTTGTCTTGGCCCAATGATCAAACTCGATGACCTGCTTATCTTCGTGACGGCCGCAGACAGCGGCAGCCTGTCGGCGGCCGCGCGTCAACTCAATTTGACGCCGTCGGTGGCAAGTGTCGGGCTCAAGCGGCTGGAAACGGAACTGGGCGTCAGGCTGCTCGCGCGTTCGACGCGCAGCTTGCGGCTTACACCGGACGGCGAGCGCTATCTGCAATACGCCCGCAACGTCATGGGCGAAGTGGAGGCGGGGCGGCATGCGGTGGCGCGAGGCCGCAAGGCGATAGGAGGGACGGTATCGTTATCGATTCCATCCGACCTTGGACGCCACAAGCTGGCGCCCTGGCTCGATGAATTCCAGGAAAAACATCCCGACGTCACGCTGCAGGTGCGGATTGGCGATCGTGTCACCAACATGTTCAGCAGCCCCGTCGACCTTGCGGTCCGATATGGGACGCCCGAGGATTCAACGCTGATTGCATTGCCGTTGGCGCCGGAGAACAGGCGGGTGTTGTGCGCGTCGCCCGCGTATTTATCGAAGCATGCTTACCCGCTCGTCCCCGAGGACTTGCTCAAGCATAATTGCCTGCGCTTTTCGCTGAGCGATACCGTTCATGACCATTGGATGTTTTATTCCGATGGCGAACCGGTGTCGGTGAATGTACGTGGCAATCGCAGCAGCGATGACGGAGAACTGGTCCGTCGATGGGCGGTCGCCGGACAGGGTCTCGCGTATAAATCGAGAATCGATGTGCTTGCCGATCTGCGCAGCGGCGCGCTTCAGGCTTTGTTGACCGAGCTAGAAGGCGAGAGCGCGCCGCTGAGCCTTGTGTGTGCGCATCGGCTGATGCTTTCTCCCACGATCAACGCATTGCGCGATTTCTTGCAACAGCGGATCGCGCTTTATTTAGCGGGACCCGCCTGAAGCAACTTGTTCAAACCACTGCCGCCAGCCCCAGCGTGAATACCAGCGCGGTCACGGAAATGATCGTCTCACAGACGGTCCACGTCTTGAAGGTCTGCGTCACCGTCATGCCGAAGTATTCCTTTACCAGCCAGAAGCCACCGTCGTTGACATGCGACAGGATCAGCGAACCTGCGCCCGTGGCAAGCACCAGCAGTTCAGGGCGTACGCCGGTCGCGGTCGTTGCGGCCGCTGCCGCTATCGGCGCAATGATGCCCGCCGCGGTGGCCATGGCGACGGTGGCAGAACCGGTCGCTACGCGAATCAGCGCGGCCACGAGCCATGCAAGGATCAGGAGCGGCACGTGCGCACCGGTCGCGACATCCACGATTGCCTTTGAGGCACCGCTGTCGATCAGGATGCGACCGAAGCCCGCACCTGCGCCCACTACAAGCGTGATGCTTGCCGTAGGTGCGAGACACTCGTTAGTGAATTTCAGAATCGAGTCGCGATTGAAGCCGCGTGCGGAGCCGAACGTATAAAAGCTCAACAGCACTGCGAGCAGCAGCGCCATGTCGGGATGACCGATCAAACGCAACACGTTGTTCAGTGTCGACTTGGCCGGTGCGATCAAATCCGCCCAACTGCCGATCAGCATCAGCAACACAGGCAACAGAACCGTCAACAGCGTGATGCCGAAGCTGGGCAATTTCTGCGTGGCACGTGCCGCGTCCTGTTCGATGAACTGCTTCGCCATCGGGTTGACGCCTTCCAGCACGACGAACTTTGCGATCAGTTTGGAGAACAACGGACCCGCAATGATGGCCGTGGGAATGCCGACGATCAGCGCGTAGAAAATCGTATGCCCGATGTCCGCGTTATACGCGGTCACTGCAAGCAGCGCGGCGGGGTGCGGCGGAATCAGGCCGTGCACGACCGAGAGGCCCGCGACCATCGGAATACCGACGCGGATCATCGACGTGCCGGTGCGTTGCGCGACGTTGAACGCAATTGGAATCAGCAGCACGAAGCCGACTTCGAAGAACACGGGCAAGCCGACGAGAAACGCGATACACATCATCGCCCAGTGCACATTCTTCGGGCCGAACAAATCGATCAGCGTGCGGGCAATGCGTTCAGCGCCACCGGACTCGGCCATCATCTTGCCGAGCATGGTGCCCAGGCCAACGACGATCGCAATGTGTCCGAGCGTCCCGCCAACGCCGGTCTCGAATGACTTGAGAATCGACGTCATCGGCATCCCGACGGCAAGCGCGAGCGCAACCGACACCACCATCAGCGTAATAAACGGGTTGAGCTTGAAACGCGCAATCAGCACGACCAGCGCGATGATCGCGATCAACGCGTAGACAAGTAACAGACTTCCCTGGACAGTCGCCATGGAGGCTCCAAGATATCGATCGGAGGAGGGCCGGGCCAAGCGGAATGCATGGCCCGGCGTGCTGGATTAGAACTTGTGGCGAATGCCTGCGACGGCCACGATCTGGCCGTTATTACTCGACGGATTCGTGACGCCTTCAACCCAAGCCTTCGCGCCGGACGAACGCTGGTAGATGCCGTTCAGATAAACATCGGTGGTCTTCGACAGGAAATATTCGCCGCCCAGTGCGAGCTGGTTGTAGTGCGCATTCGCCGCCGTGGCCGAACTGCTGTTCTGGCTCGTATAGATATAGCCGAGTGACAGCAACGTGGCCGGCGTGAACTGATAACGCACGCTTGCTTCGTAGTTCGCGAAGCGCAGGCTGCCGCCCGTCAGCAGGTCGAAGTGCGAGTTCGTATAGAGCAGCGCGACCGTCGCCGGTCCGAATGCATACGCGCCGCCCGCGCCCCACACCTGGTTGCGCGCGACGTTGCTGATGATCGACGAGCTGGTGCTGTAGTAGTTGTCGGACGGCGCCGCACCGGCCGTGTTCGATGCAGGACGATTCACGAGCGAGTAAGCGGCATCGAGACGAACGGGGCCGGCAGCATAGTCGGCGCCTACGCTCCATGCACGGTTGTTCGCGAAGTCGCCGGCGGTGTTCGAGAACGCGTACATGGCATTCGCCGTCAAACCGGCAATCGTGGGCGTGGTGTACTTGACTGCGTTGCTCGTGCGATACGTGTTGTTCAGGTCGTCATTGTCATAGATGGCGTTTCCATACTGGCTCAGCGCGCCGACGCCATTGATCTGCAGGTTCGACAGGTAATCCTGCGCGCTGTTGTACTGGCGCCCAAGCGTGATCGATCCCGCTTTGTTGTTGCTCAGCGCCACCCATGCGCTGCGGCCGAACATGCGTCCGCCCTGACCCGATGCACCGGATTCGAGACTGAAACCATTTTCGAGTTTGAACGAAGCCTTGTTGCCGCCGCCCAGGTCTTCAGTGCCCAGCAGACCCCAGCGTGAACCCTGGACGTTGCCTTGCGTCGCCTGATAGGCGCTGCTGCCTTTTTGATTGTTGGTGTAGGTGAAGCCTGCATCCACGATACCGTAGAGCGTCACACCGCTTTGCGCAAAAGCGGCATGCGCGAAGCTTCCGGTCACGGCGACGGCGATCGCCGTGCGAAGAATCTGCTTGTGCATCTGGGTTTCCTCTGGTCGAAAGAAGGCGCCCGCCGATGAATTTTTGTTATCTTCGGACGGCGTAAGGATTACTAAGCGTGCAAAGTGAAACAACGCCGGAAATCAATCCGGCGCAGCGGTCATACAAAGAAAGCGTGAAAAAAAAGCTCAGTCCGGCCAGTTGCGTCCGGAAAGACGCCGTGCATCGCGTTGATGGAACGGTGTGATCAAAGGTTGCGCTGCGCGTTGTGCGCGCTCGAGCTCTGCAAGCAGGCGTTCAAGAACGATACGTTCCTGTCCAGGATGCAGATTGCACGGATCGATGAAAAAGAAATTCAGCTCGGCTTCATGGTCGCGAACGATCACGGGAATGCTGCCTGCCGGAGGATGCGACAGGGCATCGGCGAGATCCCATGCACTGATACGCGCGTCGCGTGAATCGATGGAAAGCTTCAGCCGGTCGAGCGGATTGCCGGTCGGATCGGCATCGATTTCAGCGCGGATGCCGGGACGTCCGGCGAGGCCGGTGATCCACAGATCGAGGTAAGTGCGCTCGCGTGCGCGCACCGCCGCATGATCGCGATGCTGCCATTGTTCAAGCGCGGCGATCGCGCCCGCGATGCCTTCCTTGCCAACCTTCATGCCGCGGCCTATGCCGCCATTCTGGAAATACGCGGCGCGTACCAGCGTTTTCTTGCCTGCCACAATCCCGGCAGTCAAACCGCCGAGGAACTTGTGCGCCGAATACAGCACGAGATCGGCGCCGGCCGCAATGAAGCGCGTGAGGTCGTACTCGGAAGCTGCATCGACAACGACCGGCACGCCCTTCGCATGCGCTTCGGCGATAAACTCTTCGAGCTGGATCAGCCCGAACTGCACGGTGTGGTGCGAGACCACGTAAAGCGCTGCGGTAGTGCGTTCGGTGATGGCCGATGCGAGCTGGTACCCATGCGCTTCGGTGGCGGCGCCCACGGGCACGACGCGGGCGCCGGCCAGGCGGATCGCCTGATCGATGGGTGCGCCATAATTGACGAGGTGGCCCGTCTGGATGACGACCTCGTTGCGCAGACCGCTCGTGTCGGGCAGACGCTCGATCAGGCCGACGTTGTCGCCGGTCATGGTCGCGGCAATGGTGAGGGTGATCGCCGCTGAACACGACGCCGTCACGTAGCCGCTTTCGCTGCCGCAAGCGTGGGCGATCGCGGCCGATGCCTTGCGCTGCAAATCATCGATCTCGACGAACTGCGGCAGGATCGAAGCCACGGCTTCAATGACCGGCTGCGCCACGATGGACGCGCCAAGACTTGTCATCGTGCCGTTCACGTTGATGACGGGGCGCAGACCCAGGCGAGAATAAAAATCCATCGTGCGGCTCCTGATGTTCCGTTATTATGGAACATATGTTGTAATTGTGTATTAGATTAGCATACGATCTGCCTGCGTCAACTAGACAAAAACAATCAGCCTGAAGGAGCGCAATGACCCGCAAGCCCCGTGAACCTGACGCGGATGTGGCATCAGCCGGTATGGATGGCGCCGCCCCGCGCACCCGCATGAGCGCGATCGATCGTGCAGTGCAGATCCTCGACGCGTTGCAGGAAGCGAACAGGCCGACCACGGCGTACGAGATCGCGCGCATTGTCGGTGCGCCGCTTTCCACCGTGTATTCCATCATCAACGACCTGGTCGAGAAAAATCTCCTTGCGCGCACGCCGGAGGGCGCCATCTGGCTCGGCTCGCGCTTGTATGGCTATGGCTTGACCTATGCGAGTTCGCTCGACTACCTCGCGGTCGCGCACGAAGAAATGAACCGGCTTTCGGCGCACGTCGGCGAGACGGTGCAGGTCTGCGGGCTCGAAGAGGGAATGATGGTCGTGCTGCAGATGGCCGAAGGACCGGGTCATTTCCGGGTGACATCGCGCGTGGGTAGCCGTGTGCCGCTCAACTGGACCGCGTCCGGTCGGTTGCTCGTCGGACATCTGCCAGACGCGGAACGTGTCGCGTATTTTGCTCGGCATGCGAAATCATCTCCGACTGCACGCGCCGAAACGCGGCCCGATGTACTCGCGCGCATGGCCCGCGAAGCGCTCGACGCGCGCCTGTCCATTCAGATCGGCGAGTCGGATGCATCGGTTGCATGCCTTGCTGCACCGGTACTGGATCAGGCCGGCGATTGCGTCTTCACCATATCGATCGTGATGCCCGAAGCGAAAGCGCTTCAGAGTACTGAACAATTCGGCGATGAGCTAAAAGTGGTTGCCTCCCGCATTGAAACGCGCCTTGGCTGGCATCGGCGCGCAACTGAATTCGTGGCTTGAGCGCCGGTTGTCCGGTCTTTTGTCCCCTTGTCCTCAACACCTGAAAGAGAACTGACGCAACATGGTATTTTCGACTGAGATGAACTGCTACGACCGACTGCGGGCCCGCGGATTGAAGCTTCAGGCCGTGCCCGCGCCGATAGGCAACTTCACTCACTGCACGCGCGAGGGCAACCTGCTGTTTTTATCGGGGCAAGGACCGCTCGACAATACCGGCCGTCTGATGAAAGGCAAGGTCGGTGACGACGTCACCACCGACGAAGCGTATGACCACGCGCAACTCGTGGGCCTCAACCTGCTCTCTGTGCTGCATGCCGAACTGGGCGATCTGAACCGCGTGACGCGCATTGTGAAATTGCTTGGCATGGTCAACGCAACGCCGGATTTCGCAGATCATCCGCGCGTGATCAACGGCTGCTCGGACCTTTTCATCGATGTATTCGGCGACGCCGGCCGGCATTCTCGTTCAGCGGTCGGCGTTGGCTCGCTGCCCGGCAATATCACGGTAGAAATAGAAGCGATCGTCGCGATTCGGGACTAAGTTGTGGCTTCCCCCCGGGGAAGCCACTTTGTCACTGACGCGTGATCACGACCTCCAGGTATTCGCTTGGCAGCACGAGCGTACCGTCTCCCGAACGATTCCTGCTTTCCATCAGTCCGAGCAACTCCTGGGCGAATGCCGCCTGTTTCCCGGCGTCCAGGGCACCGAAGGTCTTGTTCATCGGGCCATAGTAGGTGCGGAACACTTCGAGGAAATGCGCCGGTGACCGATAGCGGAACACAAACGCGCATTCGTTCGCATTGATCTCATGCGCGGTGCCGGCGAACAGTTCGTCGAGTCGTTCCCTCGATCCCCACAACGACGGCGACTTCAGGCCCGGTGCCGGCGGAATATAAGTGCCTATCGTCTTGAAGACCTGTCCGATAAAACTTCCCGGCGTCCAGTTCGCCAAGCCGATCTTTCCGCCCGGCTTGCACACGCGCGCAAGTTCGCTTGCGGCTTTCGCCTGGTCTGGCGTGAACATGACACCGAAGGTGGACATCACCACGTCGAACGATGCATCCGGGAACGGAAGGTTTTCGGCATCGGCTTCCTGGAACTCGATGGTTTGCCCCTCCGCCTGGGCGCGGGCGCGCCCGGATTCGAGCAGCGACGCAACATAGTCGGTCGATGTGACCTCGCACCATCGGCGGGCGGCTGCAAGCGTTGCGTTGCCGTTGCCGGCGGCGACGTCGAGTACGCGGCTGCCCGAGCGAAGGTCGAGCGCTTCGCAAAGGTTTTCACCAACAATCTGAAGCGTACTGCCGACGACCGCGTAATTGCCGGTAGACCACGCGGCCTGCTGGCGTGTCTTGACAGCGAGATCGATGGAAGGGTCGGTGCTCATGTTTTTGCTCCTTGACGTGTACTAATTAAGGTTGCGGGAAACGTCACCGCATCGCACAAGCAGCTTCCCTTCGGTTTTTCGATGTCCATGATGTATCTGCTTAGCGACTATGAGTTCATTGCGGATGCATTTGTCGTGTGCTTATTCTTCAGAAAATTAGTAAGGCATCCAGACTTATTATTGCAGGATACATCGGCTTTTGGTGGTGTTTGTAAGCCGAGGTTGGTTCGCAGAAAGGTTCGGCTATGCCGCGCGCTGTTTTTGTGCGCCCAAGTTTCGCGAAGGTGCGCGGCGCACCAGAACCAAAACGCTCAGGACGCTCGCGAGCGTACGTCGCGGGCAAGCCGATCGCTCGGAAGCCTTTTTGGTAAAGGGTTAGTGGGGTTTAGCCGATTAATTTCGGGTAACTGGCACGCCTCCTGCGTTATGAATCCCATCTTGTATGCAAGACGGAATTCATGTCCAACTTCCTAGACACCACTGACCACCTGCTTGTATCGGCGCTCGCCGACGCCTATGCAGCGCGACGCCGGTCACCGCGTGAAGTCGTAGACGCTGTATTCGACCGGATCAGCGTTATCGATCGACCGGAGATATGGACGCTGCTGTTGCCGGCCGAGACGGTTCGTGCGCAAGCGCGTGTGCTTGAGAAGGCGCTTGCCGAAGAGGGTGACGCGGTGTTCGAGCGCCTGCCGCTCTTCGGTGTACCGTTCGCGGTCAAGGACAACATCGACGTCGCGGGCATGCCGACCACCGCCGCGTGCGAACCCTTCAGCTATACGCCGGACACGACCGCGTTCGCCGTTCAGCGCTTGCTCGATGCCGGCGCGCTTCTCATTGGCAAGACCAACCTCGACCAGTTCGCCACGGGACTTGTCGGTACGCGTTCGCCGTTCGGGGCGGTGCGTCAGGTCGAGTTTCCGGAGCGCGTGTCGGGCGGGTCGAGCTCCGGCTCGGCAGTATCTGTCGCGGCGGGTTGCGTTGCGTTTTCGATCGGTACGGACACTGCGGGGTCCGGCCGCGTGCCTGCAGGATTCAACGGAGTGGTTGGCCTCAAGCCATCGCTGGGCCTTGTCAGCAAAAGCGGCGTGGTGCCCGCGTGCCGAAGCCTCGATACGCTGTCGATCTTTGCGCACGATGTCGCCGATGCGTGGCATGTCCTTGCGCAGATGGCGAAGTTCGACGCGGGTGATGCGTACTCGCGGCGGGTTGCGCCATTGGGCGCGGCGTCGTCGCCGTTGCGTCTGGGCGTTCCCGCAGAACTCGAATTCTTCGACGATACAACCGCGCACCAAGCCTTTAACGCAAGCCTCAAAGTGTTGTCGGCTGATCTTGCAACGACACCGGACGCAATCGACTTTGCCCCGTTCAAGCGCGTTTCGGCGTTGCTCTACGATGGCCCTTGGGTCGCCGAACGGCGCGCGGCGCTCGGCGCGTTCTTCGACACCAACTTCGCGGACATCGATGCAACCGTGGCCGCCGTGATCGGCAAGGCGCACAGCTTCAGCGCGGTCGATGCCTTCAACGGCCAGTACGCGCTTGCCGAACTCAAGCGGCAAGCGGAGCGATGTTTCGACGCCATCGATGTCCTGATCGTACCCACCACGCCGACGCATCCGCTTATCGCCGATGTGCAGGCGAGTCCGATCGAACGCAACAGCGAGCTGGGTTACTACACCAACTTCGTGAATCTGCTGGACCTGTGCGCGTTATCGGTGCCGTGCGCGCGTCGAAGCGATGGTTTGCCTGCAGGCGTAACGCTGATTGCGCCGAGCGGCGCGGATCATCGGCTGGCGGTTCTGGGCGCGCGCATCCAGGCGCTTTTCGACAATACGACCCACGCCGCTCCCAATCTTCAACCGTTGCCGTTCCAGGAACCGACCGTTGCACTCGCAGTGGTTGGCGCACACCTGCGCGGGCAGCCGCTCAACCGGCAACTACAGGAAGCGGCCGCGCGTTTCGTCGAAGCGACCAGGACATCGCCTGCGTATCTGCTGTTCGCGCTTGCGAATACATCGCCGCCGAAGCCCGGGCTTGTTCGTGACGCGAAACACGAAGGCGCCTCGATCGCCGTCGAAGTATGGGACGTGCCGGTGCGCACGTTCGGGAAGTTCGTGATGGACGTTTCATCGCCGATGGGTATCGGCACTGTCGAGCTTGCCGATGGGCGCTTCGTCAAAGGCTTTATCTGCGAACCGTGGGCGGTATCGGCGGACAGCGGCGCACAGGACATCACCGCTTCCGGCGGCTGGATCGCGTACCTCGACGGCCTCAATAAGTAATCAAGTAATCCATAACATTCAATCGAACAGGAACCCATCAAAATGACCAGCCGCCGCACATTCATCAAAGACGCGAGCCTCCTGGCGCTTGCGACCATGGCGCCGTTCCAGTCGGTGTTCGCGGCTGGAAAAACCACCGTCGGCGTGATCTATGTCGGTGCGCGCGGCGACTACGGCTACAACCAGGCGCAGGCCTCGGCCGCGGCGATCATCAAGAAACTGCCGAACGTCAAGGTCGTGGAAGAAGAGAACGTGCCGGAAACCATCGCGGTCCAGAAGTCCATGGAAGCGATGATCGAACAGGACGGCGCCACGCTCATCTTCGCGACCTCCTTTGGTTACTTCGATCCGCACGTGCTCAAGATGGCGGCCAAGTATCCGAACGTGCGCTTCGCGCATTGCGGCGGTTTGTGGAAGCAGGGCAATCCGCCGAACATTGCGAGCTACTTTGGCTATATCGATGAATGCCAGTACCTGAACGGCGTGGTCGCAGGGCACATGAGCAAAAGCAAAAAACTGGGTTTTGTCGCGGCCAAGCCTATTCCGCAGGTGCTGCGCAACATCAACGCCTTCACGCTCGGCGCGCAGTCCGTCGATCCGTCGATCACGACGCAAGTGATTTTCACCGGCGACTGGTCGATGCCCGTGAAGGAAGCGGAAGCGACGAACAGCCTTGTCGATCAGGGTTGCGATGTGATCACGTGTCACGTCGATGGCCCGAAGGTCGTTGTCGAAACCGCTGAGAAACGTGGCGCGATGAGCTGCGGTTATCACGCGAGCCAGGCGGCGCTCGCACCAAAGGGTTATCTCACGGGCGCCGAATGGGACTGGGCGACGCCGTACAAGGAACTCGTGGCCGATGCGCAAGCAGGCAAACCCCAGCCCAACGTATTGCGCGGCGGTTTGAAGGAGGGCTTCGTCAAGATGTCGCCCTACGGCGCAAAAGTCACGCCCGATGCGAAGAAGGCCGCCGACACGGTCAAGGCAAGCATGATGGCCGGCTCGTTCGTGATCTTCAAGGGGCCGATCAAGGACAACAAGGGTGGGGTCGCGATAGCCGCCGGCACGAGTCATCCGCAAACCGACTACACCCTGGAAAGCATGAACTATCTGGTGTCGGGTGTTACGGGCCAGATCTGATGGCGTTGTCAAACTGAAGGAGCCGTGATGCGTCCCAATGCTTCGACCGCCCGCGTTTTACTGGCTGTGTTGCCGGCCATTCCGACGGTGCTCGCGCTTGCCGGAACCCTGGTGTTGTTTTCGTTGTTCCTGCTCGTGCAGGGGCAGCCGGTCCTCGATGCGGTCGGCCTCATCGTACAGGGCGCGTTTGGGTCGTCGTTCGCTTGGCAGAGCACGTTGCTGCGTGCGTCGCCGCTGATGCTCACGGCGCTTTGCGTGGCCTTGCCCGCGCAAGTGGGCTTGATCGTGATCGGCGGGGAGGGCGCGTTGGCGCTTGGCGGAATGTGCGCGGCCATCGTCCCGCAGATGCTGCCGGCGAATACGCCGTGGCTGATCGCGACGCCGTTGATGGCGCTTGCCGGCATGCTTGCGGGCGCTGTGTGGATTGGCGCAGTGGGCGCGTTGCGGCAATGGCGCGGCGTGAACGAAACCATCAGCAGTCTGCTGATGGCGTATATCGCGATTGCGCTGTTCAAGTTCTTCGTTGAAGGGCCATTGCGCGATCCCGCGAGCCTCAACAAACCCTCCACGCTCCCCGTCCCCCAGTCGATGTCGATAGGTTCGCTGCCGGGCCTGGAAGTGCACTGGGGCCTGATGTGGGGCGTACTTGCATGCATCGCGGCGTGGGTGTTCGTCAAGTACAGCACCAAGGGTTTCGCGATGCGCATCGTCGGCGGCAGCAATCGCGCGGCGCGTCTGGTCGGCTTGCCGGTGAATGCGCTTGCGTTCGTTGCGTGCGCGCTCGGCGGCGCGGCGGCCGGCCTTGCCGGCATGTTCGAAGTCGCAGCGGTGCAGGGCAGCGCGAACGCATCGCTGCTCGCGGGTTACGGTTATGCGGGCATCCTCGTCGCATTTGCTGCGCGCCAGAATCCGCTCGCGATCATCGTATGCGCGGTGATGATCGGCGGCATCGAGGCGAGCGGCAGCCTGCTGCAGCGCCGTCTCGATCTGCCTGATGCCACCACACTGGTTCTTCAAGGTCTCCTGTTCGCAAACCTGCTCGCATGGGAAGCGCTGGGCGGCCGGATCGCAGCGTGGCGTGTGCAGTTGCAGGCCGCGGCCATTGCCGATGTCAAGCTGCAGATGGAGCAAACCCATGCCTGATGCACATTCGCCCATCGTGATCCTGCTGCTGTCGCTGGTTGCCGGCGCGATCCGTGTGAGTACGCCGTATCTTTTCGTGAGCCTGGGCGAATGCCTGACCGAGAAGGGCGGCCGTGTAAACCTCGGGCTCGAGGGCATCCTGGTTTCCGGCGCGATGAGCGGTTACGCCGCGTCCTACCTGACAGGTTCGCCGTGGGCCGGCGTGCTCGCGGCGGGGTGTGTCGGCTTGTTGCTCGGGTGCCTGCACGGACTTGTGTGTTCACTTCCCCGCGTCTCCGATATCGCGTTCGGTATCGCGTTGATGCTGCTCGGCACGGGACTCGCGTTTTATCTGGGCAAGCCGTTTATCGAACCGCAGGCGCCCGGGCTTCAGTCGTTCGATTTCGGCGCATGGTCCAGCTCGCCGCAATTGCATAACGCGCTGCACGTGAATCCGCTTTTCGTAATCGGTGTGGTGCTGGCATTCGCATTGCAGTGGGGATTGCGCAGCACGCGCTGGGGCATGACCCTGCGTCTCGTCGGCGATCACGCGGAGACTGCACGTGCAATGGGTTATCCGCTGACGCGAATTCGGATCATCGCGACGTCCGTAGGTGGCTTTTTTGCGGGCGTGGGCGGTGCGTACTTGTCGCTCGTTTATCCGGGTAGCTGGAATGAAGGTTTATCGAGCGGACAAGGGTTGATGGCGGTCGCGCTCGTCATCTTCGCGCGCTGGCAACCGCTGCGATGCCTGTGGGCTGCGTTGCTCTTCGGCGCCGCCGGCGCTCTCGGCCCGGCATTGCAGGCTATCGGCGTGACGAGCGGTTATTACCTCTACAACGCTGCGCCGTACGTGCTCACGCTCGCGATCATGATCATCAGTTGCCGTCCCGACCGCACGCTCGCCGGCGCGCCGGGCGAACTGAGTCTCACACGCTGACCCCTTTTTGAAGGCGCTCCGACCATGAACCGATTCATTGAAGCCAGACCTTATCCGTGGCCCTTCGACGGCAACCTGCGCCCCGACAATACCGCCCTTGTTGTCATCGACATGCAGATTGATTTCTGTGGACATGGCGGTTATGTCGACAAGATGGGCTACGACCTGTCGCTCACGCGCGCGCCTATCGAACCGATAAAACGCGTGATGAACATGATGCGCGAGCAGGGCTTCACGATCATTCACACGCGTGAAGGGCACCGGCCGGATCTGTCTGATCTGCCTGCAAACAAGCGCTGGCGTAGCCGTCGCGCGGGAACGGAAGGCGTGGGTATCGGCGACGATGGCCCTTGCGGCCGCATTCTCGTGCGCGGCGAACCAGGTTGGGAAATCATCGATGAACTCGCGCCGCTGCCGGGCGAAATTGTCATCGACAAACCCGGCAAGGGCTCGTTCTGCGCCACCGATCTCGAACTGATTCTGCGCACGCGCGGTATCGTGAATCTGGTGCTGACCGGCATCACCACCGACGTCTGCGTGCACACCACCATGCGCGAAGCGAACGACCGCGGTTTCGAATGCACCGTGCTCGCCGATTGTTGTGGCGCGACCGATCCCGGCAACCACGACGCGGCGCTGCACATGATCACGATGCAAGGCGGCGTGTTCGGTACGGTTTCCGATTCACGAGCGCTCCTGACCACGCTCGGCGGCTGACCATGTCCACTGCATCGCATGCGCTCGACGTCGAGATACACAATGCCGGCAAGTCCTTCGGCGCATTTCGCGCGCTCGACAATGTGTCGATCAAGGTCCGCGCGGGCACGGTCCACGCGTTGCTCGGCGAAAACGGTGCGGGCAAGAGCACGCTCGTGAAGGGACTGGTGGGTTACGGCGTGCTCGATGAAGGGCAGATCTCGGTAGGCAATCGCGAGGTTCATATTACGTCGCCGCGTGATGCACAGGCACTGGGTATCGGCATGGTGTACCAGCATTTCACGCTGGCCGCGGGTTTGTCGGTGGAAGAGAACCTGTTGCTGGCGCGCGGTCGCCTGCCCTGGAAAATCGACTGGAAAGCAGAACGCGCGGCACTCGAAACGTTCATGAAGAGCATGCCGTTCCGCCTGCCCCTCGATGCACCGGTGTCGGGCCTCGCGGCCGGGGAAAAGCAGAAGCTGGAGATCCTCAAGCAGTTGTATTTGAAGCAGCGTTTTCTGATCCTCGATGAACCCACTTCCGTCCTCACGCCGCAGGAAGCCGACGAAGTGCTTGGGCTGATGCGCGACCTGACCACGCGCGGCGAGCTGACCGTATTGATGATCACGCACAAGTTCCGCGAAGTGATGGCCTACGCCGACGACGTGACCGTGCTGCGCAAAGGGCGTCAGGTTGGAACGGGCGCGGTGTCGGGCACGAACCGCGACGCGTTGGCCGCGCTGATGATGGGCGCCGATGAAACCCGCGACAACGCCGTGATGGAGGCGGTCACCGCCGAACGGGTCGCACGCAAACCGGTGGACGCTGCAGCGCAGATTCGCCTGGCAATCAGGACGCTTTCCGTCGACGACGATCGCGGCCACGCCGCGGTCAAACATGCGTCGCTGCAGGTTCGCGCGGGAGAGATACTCGGCATTGCGGGAGTATCGGGGAATGGTCAGAAGGAACTGGTCGAAGCGCTTGTCGGGCAACGCCGCGTGAAGGCCGGTGAGATGGAAATCGACGGCCGCGCGTATCGGGCGACACGTGAAGAGATGACGCAACGGCGCGTGTTCGCGATTCCCGAGGAGCCGCTCAAGAATGCGTGCGTGGCGAGCATGAGCGTCGCGCAAAACCTTGCGCTTCGGGACTTTGATCGCGCGCCGCTGCGCCGTGGCGGATGGCGTCTCGACCGCCGCGCGATGCGCGATCGTGCAGCCCAGCTCATTGGTGAATTCAACGTGCGGCCACCGCTTCCCGAACGCGCCATCGGCACACTCTCGGGCGGCAACGTGCAGCGCGCGGTGCTGGCTCGCGAACTGGGTCAACCCGTCGACGTACTGATCGTCGCGAATCCGGTGTTTGGTCTCGACTTTGCATCGGTGGCTGACATTCACGCACGCATCATGGCCGCACGCGATGCTGGCGCAGCGGTCCTGCTGGTCAGCGAAGATCTCGACGAATTGCTGGAACTGGCGGACCGTATCGCGGTGATCGCGGAAGGCGAACTCGTGTTCGAGACATCCGCCGCACACGCAGATCGTGCAACGCTCGGTCATTACATGGCGGGACATGGCGATACGGTCGCGCAAAACGTGCCTGCAGCCGAACCTTTGAAGGAGGTCATTGAATGAGCTCGAGTGGATTGGGCGGATTGAACAAGTCGCCAAACGGCATCGTGGTCGGACTGGTGCAATTGCAGAATCCGGATGTCGCGACGCGCGAAGAACTCGCTGCGCAGACGCACAAGATCGTGGCAATGGTCGGCAAGGCGCGACGCAACAATCCGTCGATGGACCTCGTAGTGTTTCCGGAGTACGCGCTACACGGTCTCTCCATGCGCACGGATGACGCCATCATGTGTACGCTCGATGGTCCCGAAGTAGCGGCGTTCAAGGCAGCGTGTATCGAGCACAGGATCTGGGGCTGCTTCTCGATCATGGAACTCAATCCGGGCGGCAATCCGTACAACAGCGGACTGATCATCGACGATACAGGCGAGGTCAGACTTTATTATCGCAAGCTGCATCCATGGGTGCCGGTCGAGCCGTGGGAGCCTGGAAACATAGGGGTTCCGGTGTGCATCGGGCCGAAGGGTGCGGTGCTTTCGCTCATCATCTGCCACGACGGCATGTTCCCCGAGATGGCGCGCGAAGCCGCGTACAAGGGCGCGGAAATCATTCTGCGCACAGCGGGATATACCGCGCCGATACGTCACGCATGGCGTATCACGAACCAGTCGAACGCATTCCAGAACCTCGCGCAAACGGCAAGCGTGTGTCTCTGCGGCACCGACGGCAGTTTTGATTCCATGGGCGAAGGCATGTTCTGCGATTTCGATGGCACGGTGATGGTGGACGGCAGCCATCGACCGGACGAAATCATCACTTGTGAAATGCGGCCTGACCTCGTTCGCGAAGCGCGCTTGAACTGGGGTGTCGAGAACAACATCTATCAGTTCGGGCATCGCGGATATGTTGCCGTGAAGGGCGGCGCGCAGGATTGCCCGTACACGTTCATGCATGACATGGTGCATGGTGAATATCGGTTGCCATGGGAAGACGGCGTGAAGGTAACAGACGGAACGTCCTGCGGTTTCGCGCCACCCGAGCGCGCCTACAAGGGTATGTCATGACGTTGCCGATCAACCAGCCCGAGGTGATCGCACAAGTGTGCGCGGCGTTCGTCGAATATGAACGCGCGCTGGTCGCCAATGACATCGAGACCATGAATGCACTGTTCTGGAATGCAACCGAGACCGTGCGTTATGGCATTGCCGAGATCCAGCATGGGGGCGACGCCATCCGCCAATGGCGCGAGACGTGCGCGCCAGTGCCGGCTTCGCGCAAGTTGCACCGGACCATCGTCACGACTTTTGGCGCGGACTTCGCAACCGTCAGCACTGAATTCACGAGCGATACCACGCCGTTGATCGGAAGGCAGATGCAAAGCTGGGCTCGCATTGGCGATGACGGCAACTGGAAAATCGTCGCCGCGCACGTCAGCCTGATTCCCGAACCCTGAAACGCCGATAATAAGAACAAACGGGAGCGCGAATGCAGGAAGACACGATTGAAGCGGGTATTGAAATAGTTGAGCCAAACGCGGCCAATCCGCTTGCCGAACAGGTTTATCAGCGGCTGAAGCACGACATCTTCAACTTCAGGCTGTTTCCGGGCGACCGCTTTTCTGAGAACGGTATCGCGCAGTATTACGGTGTATCGCGCACGCCCATGCGCGACGGCCTGTTCCGACTGCAACGCGAGGGTTACCTGGAAGTGGGTTTCCGGCGCGGCTGGAAGGTCGCGACGATCGACTTCAATCAGATGGACCAGCTCTACGATCTGCGCATCGTGCTCGAACTCGCCGCGCTCGAACGAATGACTGCGGGCGGCGACGCGGCGCGCGCTGCTATCGATGCGCTCAAGGCAATCTGGTGCGTCGAGCCCGAAGCCCGTGAATCCGACGCCGTGAAAATGTTTGGCATGGACGAGGATTTTCATCGGCGAGTGGTGTCCGCAACGGGTAATGCCGAGATGGTCCGCGTGCATAACGACGTGACAGAACGCATCCGCATCGTGCGCCGCCTCGATTTTCTGAAGCCGCACAGGACCAGCGCGACTTACGACGAACATTCGACCATGCTGCATCTGATCGAACGCAAACGCCTGACTGAGGCATCCATCTTGCTGCGGGCCCATATCACGCAGAGCAAGCTGGAAGTCCGGAAGATCACCGTCTCAATGCTCGATGCAGCCCGTGATGTAAAGCTGCCATTCGTGTCGTAGGTCATCCCGGCCGCCGGTTCGGTCTGCCAAAAACACTGTACGGGTGTACAGTATCGGATACTTCCGCAGTTATCTCATCGAAGTGCTTTGCACAGCAGCGGCTCCAGCGCGAGCCGTACGCGGTACCGACGCTTCGGTGGACGATCTAACTCATTGAACCGGTTAGGAAAAATTGGCATCCAACAACGCAATCCGCATTCGCGGCGCTCGCCAGCACAATCTCAAGAATATCGACCTGGACCTGTACACGGGCCAGATGACCGTGGTGACCGGTCCCTCCGGCTCGGGTAAGTCGAGCCTTGTTTTCGACACGCTCTACGCAGAAGGCCAGCGTCGATATGTCGAAACGTTCAGCGCCTACGCGCGGCAATTCCTCGACCGGATGGATCGTCCGCAGGTGGATCGCGTGGACGGCGTGCCGCCGGCGATTGCCATCGACCAGACGAATCCGGTGCGCAGTTCGCGCTCGACCGTCGGCACGATGACCGAGCTGAACGATCACCTGAAGCTGTTCTATGCGCGCGCCGCCGAGCTCTTCGATAAAAAGACCTCGCATCAGGTCCGGCATGACACGCCGGAGACCATCTACGTCGAGTTGCTGGAGCGCACGAAGGCGAACGATCCGCGTATTGCGATCACGTTCCCGGTCGAGCTGCCCGAGTCCGCGAGCGACGAAGAAGTCGCGCAATGGCTTTCCGCGAGCGGTTATACGCGCGTGCAGGCCAAGCGGCATCAGGACGGGCGGCAGATGCTCGATGTGGTCGCCGACAGGTTCCGTTTGCAGAACACGGAACGGTCGCGGGCGCTCGAGGCGATCGAAGGCGCGTTGCTGCGCGGCACGGGGCGTGTGAATGTGTATGTGTTGCCGGAGCCGGGCGCGGAAGACGGCGACAAGCCAACGGACGTTCCCACGTGGCGCTTCTCCACCGGCCTTCACAGCCCGGAAAGCGATATTCGCTACGCCGATCCGCAACCCGCGTTGTTCTCGTTCAACTCGGCGTACGGTGCGTGCGAAACGTGCCGTGGATTTGGCCGCGTGATCGGCGTGGATCTCGGTCTCGTGATCCCCGACGAACGCAAGACGCTGCGCGGCGGCGCGATCAAGACGATGCAGACGCCCGCATGGCAGGAAAATCAGGACGACCTGTTGCGCTACGGCGCGAAGGCCGGCATTCGGCTTGGCGTGCCCTGGAGTGACCTGACGCAAAAGGAACGCGACTGGGTGATCAACGGTTCGCCGGACTGGACGGGCAAGTGGCAGAACCAGTGGTACGGCGTGCAGCGTTTCTTCGATTACCTGGAATCGAAGGCGTACAAGATGCACATCCGCGTGCTGCTGTCGAAATATCGCAGCTATACGAAGTGTCCGGTGTGCGAAGGCGCGCGGCTGAAAACCGAAGCGCTGCTGTGGCGTCTTGGTACGAAGGACCAGGCGGACGCCGTGTTAAGTCCGGCCGATCGTTTCCTGCCGGCCGGCGTGGAATGGACGCGTCCGCAACTCGAAGCGCTGCCCGGCCTCACGCTGCACGACCTGATGCTGATGCCGATCGACCGGATTCGCCGGTTCTTCGATTCGCTGACACTGCCAAGCACGTTGCTCGACGACGCGCTCAAGCTGCTGCACAACGAAGTCCGCACCCGCCTCAAGTATCTTTGCGATGTCGGCCTCGGTTACCTCACGCTGGATCGCCAGAGCCGCACGCTGTCGGGCGGCGAAGTGCAGCGGATCAACCTGACGACCGCGCTCGGCACGTCGCTCGTGAACACGCTGTTCGTGCTCGATGAACCGAGCATCGGCTTGCATCCGCGCGACCTGAACCGGATTGTCGAGGCAATGCACCGGCTGCGCGATGCGGGCAACACGCTGGTGGTCGTCGAGCACGATCCGTCGGTGATGCTGGCGGCGGATCGTCTTATCGATATGGGTCCGGGCCCCGGCGAACGCGGCGGCTCGATCGTGTATGACGGATCGCCGAACGACATTGAACATAGCGACACGCTCACTGGCGCTTATCTCGGCGGCCGCAAGCACGTAGCGCATGCGTCGAACTGGCAGCGCCGCGCAGTCGATGCAAAGACGCCGCGGCTCGTGCTCGAAGGTGCGACGCAACACAATCTGCGCGATGTCACGGTCGCGATTCCGCTGCAGCGTCTGGTCTGCGTGACGGGGGTATCGGGTTCGGGCAAATCGACGCTGATCCAGGATGTCCTCGCGCCAGCCTTGCTGCGTCATTTCGGCAAGGCAACGGAAACGCCGGGCGCATTTCGCGCGCTGAAGGGCGCGGACGCGCTGAGCGAAGTGATCTTCGTGGATCAGTCGCCGATCGGTCGCACGGCGCGTTCGAATCCGGCGAGCTACGTTGGCGCTTTCGATGAAATTCGCAAGCTCTTCGCAAAGGCGCCGCTGGCGGCGCAACGCGGTTACAGCGCGGGCATGTTCAGCTTCAACTCTGGCGACGGCCGTTGCCCGACCTGCGGCGGCTCGGGCTTCGAGCACGTGGAAATGCAGTTCCTGAGCGACGTGTATTTGCGTTGCCCGGATTGCGATGGCCGGCGGTATCGTGCGGAAATCCTCGATGTGCAGATCGAGCGCGATGGCCGTTCGCTGAGCGTCGCCGATGTGCTCGACCTGACCGTCAGCGAAGCCGTCGCATGTTTCGCCAAGGACAAGGAAGTGCTGCGGGTGTTGCAGCCTATCGTGGACGTTGGACTTGAATACGTGAAGCTCGGACAGCCCGTCCCGACGCTTTCCGGCGGCGAGGCGCAACGCCTCAAACTGGCGGGTTTCCTCGCGGAAACGGCACAAGCGAGCGGCAACAAGCCGGGCCGTCTGTTCATGTTCGACGAACCCACGACCGGTCTTCACTTCGATGACATCGCCAAGCTCATGCAAGCGCTTCGGCGTCTGCTGGAACGCGGCCATTCGCTGATCGTGATCGAGCACAACCTCGACGTGATCCGCGCGGCCGACTGGATCATCGATCTGGGTCCTGAAGGTGGTGACGCAGGTGGCCTGGTGGTTTGCGTAGGCACACCGGACGATGTCTCCGCTTGTGAACAATCGCACACGGGCAAGGCCTTGCTCGATTACGAGGAAGCCATGGCGCCGGGCGCCGCGCAGAAGCGTGCATCGGGCGTGCCGTTGCAGCTTGCGGCTGAAGTGGCAGCCGCGCGCCGTGCGTTGCAGGGCGAGGACGTGGTGCGGATCGTCAATGCACGCGAGCACAACCTCAAGTCGCTCGACGTCGATATCCCGCACGGCAAGTTCAACGTGATCACGGGCGTCTCGGGTTCGGGCAAGTCGACGCTTGCCTTCGATATCCTGTTCCACGAAGGCCAGCGCCGTTACCTTGAATCACTGAACGCGTATGCGCGTTCCATCGTGCAACCGGCCGGGCGTCCCGAAGTCGACGCCGTTTATGGCATTCCGCCGACGGTTGCCATCGAACAACGGTTGTCGCGCGGCGGCCGGAAAAGCACGGTTGCAACCACGTCGGAAGTCTGGCATTTCCTGCGGCTTTTGTATGTGAAGCTCGGCATCCAGCATTGCATCCACGATGGCGCACCAGTCGCCGCGCAAAGTCCTGAATCGATCGTCGCGCAGATCCTGCGTGACTTCAAAGGCCAGCATATCGGCCTGCTTGCACCGCTCGTCGTGAACCGGAAGGGGATCTACACCGACCTTGCGAAGTGGGCAAAAACGCGCGGCCATACGCATCTGCGCGTGGACGGCGAGTTTCTCTCCGTCGATCCGTGGCCGAAAATCGACCGCTTCAAGGAACACACCATCGAGTTGCCGGTTGGCGATCTGATCGTCAGCGTGAACGACGAAGCATCGCTCAGGAAGATGCTCGAAGACACGCTGGAACTCGGCAAGGGCGTGATGCATCTGCTCGCGCCGCTCGACGATCTGCATGGCGCGCTGAACGGCGGCAAGAACGGCACGAAGCACGTCGGCGAGATCCGCGTGTTCTCGACCAAGCGCGCGTGTCCGGTTTGCGGCACGAGTTATCCCGAACTCGATCCGCGCATGTTCTCGTACAACAGCAAGCATGGCTGGTGCCACACGTGCGTGGGAACGGGGGTCAAGCTCACGCGCGAGCAGCGCGAAGCCTACGACGACACCTTGCTCTCCGAAGACGTTCGCGGCCGCGAACAAACGATTCCATCGGCGGAACAGGAGCCTGATGACGTCGGGGATCAGCCATGTCCGGATTGCGAAGGCACGCGCCTGAACGAAGTCGCGCGTGCAGTGACGTTCGGCAATCAGCCGATCACCGAAATCGGCCGATGGACGGTCACCGCCACGCGCAACTGGGTCAACAGGCTGAAGCTCAAGGGACGTGATGCGGACATCGCGCGTGACGTGGTGAGCGAAATAGAAGGACGTCTGCAGTTTCTCGAAGAAGTCGGCCTGGGTTATCTGAGCCTCGACCGCGCAGCGCCGACTTTGTCAGGCGGCGAAGCGCAGCGCATCCGGCTTGCGGCGCAACTCGGCAGCAACCTGCAAGGTGTGTGTTACGTGCTCGATGAACCGACTATCGGCCTGCATCCGCGAGACAACAAGATCCTGCTCGACGCGCTCAAAAAGCTCGGCGACAAAGGCAACACGCTGGTCGTCGTGGAACATGACGAGGACACGATTCGCCGCGCGGATCACATCATCGACATTGGTCCGGGTGCGGGAAAACGCGGCGGTACGGTCGTGGCGCAGGGCGGTGTTGCAGACCTTGCAGCACAACCCGATTCGCTTACCGGTCAGTTCCTGGCAAACCCGATCCAGCATCCGCTGCAACCGCGCCGCGAAGTAAAGACCCCCACCGCCAAACGCGCCGCAACGCCGGAAAACTGGCTCACGGTACATGGCGCAACGCTGCACAACCTGCGCAACGTCACGGCGAGCATGCCGCTCGGACGCCTGATTGCGATCACCGGCGTGAGTGGTTCCGGAAAGTCGACGCTCGCGCGCGACGTGCTGATGACCAATCTGCTCGACGCCGTGGGCCGCTCGGTGCTGTCGTCGCCGGCAACGCGCCGCGCACGCAAGACCGCGCAAGCCGACATGCCCGCACGTAACCGTTCGAGCGTGTTGTCGCGGGAAGCGCCGCGTCCGAAGTTCGATGTCACGCATCGATGGCAGGGCTGCACGGACGTGACCGGCTTCGAAACGATCGACCGTGTGCTCGAAGTCGACCAGACGCCGATCGGCAAGACGCCGCGTTCGTGTCCGGCCACGTATATCGGCATGTGGGACACCATCCGCAAGCTGTTCGCCGATACGCTCGAATCGCGCGCACGCGGTTATTCGCCGTCGCGCTTCTCGTTCAACACCGGCGACGGACGCTGCCCCGCGTGCGAAGGTCAGGGCGTGCGCACCATCGCAATGAGCTTCCTGCCTGACGTCAAGGTCCCGTGCGATGTCTGCCACGGCCAGCGCTTCAATCCGGAAACGCTCGCGGTGACGTGGCGCGGGAAAAACATCGGCGAAGTCCTGACGATGGAAATCGATGAGGCCGTCGAGTTCTTCTCCGCCATGCAGAGCATCGCGCATCCGCTGCAACTAATGAAGGATGTCGGACTGGGTTATCTGACATTGGGCCAGCCATCGCCAACCTTGTCGGGCGGCGAGGCGCAGCGGATCAAGCTCGTGACGGAGTTGTCGAAGGTGCGTGACGATATCGGCCGGCGCGGGCAGAAAGCGCCGCACACGCTGTACGTGCTCGACGAACCCACGGTCGGCCTGCATATGGCCGACGTGGCGAAGCTGATCCGCGTGCTTCACAGGCTGGTGGACGGCGGCCATTCCGTGGTCGTGATCGAGCACGATCTGGACGTGATCGCGGAAGCCGACTGGGTCATCGATCTCGGGCCGGAAGGCGGCACGGAAGGCGGATCGATCGTGGCGTCGACCGATCCGGAGACGCTCTCGAAGAATCCGCGCAGCCACACCGGCGCGGCGTTGCGGCCGGTGCTGGAACGCGGTACGGCGGTTGCGGCCGAGGAAGTTCAGTAACTCTTGTAAGGCAGGAATTTGCCCGATAAAACCACGTTGACCCGGTCCCCCTTGGGATCGGGTTCGCGCCGGATGTCCATCGAAAAGTCGATGGCGCTCATGATCCCGTCGCCGAATTCCTCGTGGATCAGTTCCTTGATCGTGGTCCCGTAGACGCTCACGATTTCGTACCATCGGTAGATCAGCGGGTCGGTCGGCACTGCGCTCGGCAGCGAGCCTTTATAGGGCACAATCTGCAACCAGGCGACGGCTTCATCGGAGAGACCGAAGACTTCGCCGACGACTTCGGCCTGCGTCTTGGAGAATGTCATCTGCCCCAGGCAGCCGGCCGTTACCCATTCCTTGCTCAAGCCGACTTTCTCCGCCACCTCGGCCCATTTCAGCCCTTTGCTCACCTTGGCGGCGAGAATCATGCGAGTCACTTCGCTGCGATCGGAAATCATGGGTGTCACTCCTCGGGTTTGCCTGAAGCGAGTGTATCGGCCAATTGCGCGGCTGGCTGGCGGACAAAAATAGAAAAGGATTCCCACTGATGTCTAAACCGACCGTGTCGATACCCGTCAACGATCTCAACACCTTGCTTGCATCGATGTCACCCGAGTTGCAGCCGGGCGTGTATGTCTACGCGAGCGTCCCGTTCGATACCGATATGTCCGCCCTCGCGCCCATCGCGACCTTTCGCGAACGCGAGGGCCTGACGCTCATCCTGGAAGAGTCCGAGGCGCTGAAAGCCGATATCGAACCGATGTTTCGCGCTGCCTGGATCACGCTGACCGTGCATTCGGACCTGCAGGCGGTCGGCCTGACCGCCGCCTTCGCAACCGCGCTTGGAAAGGCAAATGTCAGTTGCAACGTGGTCGCGGCGGCGTATCACGATCATGTGTTCGTACCGATCGAGTCTGCCGGCACAGCGATGGCCGCGTTGCTGCAACTTCAACGTGATGGCTTGTGAGAAAGCCAAATCGTTCCCGCTGGTATGCTGGCGCCCTCGTCCCACTAAACAAGATCGCAAAACCGCAATGGCAACGCAGGACAAATCTCTCGCACTGAAGAAAATGAAGTGGTTCGCCGCCGGCCTTCTGCTGGCAGCAGCCGCGCTGTTCGTGCTCGCAAAAAGTCAGCATGAAGTGGGCGCCTGGGCCTGGGTCGCCGCATTCGCCGAAGCCGCCATGGTCGGCGCGCTGGCCGACTGGTTCGCGGTCGTCGCGCTGTTCCGCCATCCGCTCGGCTTGCCGATTCCGCACACTGCCATCCTCCCGGCAAACAAGGCTCGTGTTGCCGACAACCTTGCCGAATTCGTCCGGGACAAGTTTCTCGGCACCGACGCCCTGGTCGCCCGGGTGAACGCCTTCGATCCCGCCGGTCGCCTTGCTATCTGGCTCGCCGAACCGGCAAACGCGGCGCTGCTCGGCAAGAAAGCGGTCGCCGCGGCAGGCCAGATGCTGGAGTTCATCGACGACGAGCGCGTCAAGACCATGCTTCACGAAGCGCTGCGCCGTCGGGCCGAACAGTTCGATCTGGCGGGCGCAGTCGGCGGATTGCTGTCCACCATGACGGCGGACCGCCGCCATCAACTGCTTCTGGACGAGGGCCTGCGCGAACTCGCGCAATGGCTCGACCGCGAGGAAGTGCAGGGGATCCTTGCAGGCAAGATCATCGAAGTGGCGGGAGAGGAATATCCGAAGCTCATCGGCATGCTGGGTTTTGTCGGCCTGAGCGCCGAGGATCTCGGTAACAAGTTCGCAGGCGGCCTGGTGCGCGGCGCGACCAAATGGCTGCACGACATCAGCGACGATCCCGAACACGAACGGCGCAAGGCGTTCGACCGCTCGGTGGAGGGGTTTATCGAACGGCTGAAGAGCGATCCGGCGTTCCGCGAACGGATCGATCAGCACAAACGCGAATGGCTTGAACGTCCCGAGTTGCGGACCTATGTGAACGGCTTGTGGGACGAATTCAAGGACTGGCTACGCCGCGATCTATCTCAACCGGACTCCACGCTGAACCGGAAAGTGACGGGCGCGGCGTCATCGTTTGCGGCCGCGCTGGGCGACGATCCTGCGTTGCGTGAATCGATCAACGAGCATATGCGTGACGCGCTGCGTTCGCTCGCGCCGGAACTGCGCGACGGTATCGCGAAACATATTGCCGCGACCGTGCGCAACTGGGACGACGCCACGCTCGTGCGCGACGTGGAACTGAGCGTGGGCCGCGACCTGCAATTTATCCGCGTGAACGGCACGCTGGTGGGCGGGCTGGTTGGCCTGATCATTCATGCCGTATCGATGTTCATGGTTTAAGCTTCTCGTTGCCGCGGTCAACCGACCCTCCTGGAAGAGACCGAACATGACGGACCCGAACGCCGCATTGATCCAGCGTTTCTACGAAGCCTTCCAGCGTTCCGACGCCGAGGCGATGGCGAAATGTTATGCGCCCGACGTCGAGTTCAGCGATCCGGTGTTCGGCGTGTTGCGCGGCCGCGAAGCAGGCGACATGTGGCGCATGTTGCTTGCGCGGGCATCGGAATTTTCGCTGACCTTTGGCGACATCAAGTCGGTCGGACAAACGGCGACTGCAAACTGGGTCGCGACCTATCGTTTTTCGCAGACGGGACGTATGGTCGTGAACCGCATCAACGCGCGTTTCGTGATTCGCGACGGCCTGATCGTCGAACATTACGATCACTTCGATCTCTGGGCCTGGAGCCGTCAGGCGCTTGGACTCAAGGGTCTGCTGCTCGGCTGGACGTCGTTCGTACAGAACAAGATCCGCGCGCAGGCAGCGAAGGGACTCAGGACTTACCGGCAGCAACCGAAGACATGACACGCATCGATTCCCCCGCTCGCGAAGGGCGCCTCGACGACGAATGGCTCGAAGCCGATGCTTTCGGCGGGTTCGCTTCCGGGACCGTCGGCACCGAGCGCACGCGCCGATACCAAGCGCTGTTGCTCACGGCCACCCATCCGCCTGCGGGACGCATGGTGCTCGTGAACGGCGTGGAAGCCTGGCTCGAGGATGCATCGGGAAACACGCGCATTCCGCTCACCATGCAACGCTATGGCGACGGAGCGGCGTGGCCGGATATATCGGCGAGCCTGCTTTCATTCGATACCGAACCGTGGCCGACCTGGCGTCATCAGATCAGCGACACGCAAGTACTCACCGCAGAAGTTTTTGTCGCCAAGGACAGTGCGTGTACGGTGCTTCGATGGCGCCTGGACGACACCACGTTGACGCTGAAAGTGCGGCCGCTGATGTCGGGCCGCGATTATCACGCGCTGCATCACGAGAACCCCGCGTTCAACTTCGACTTTACCGGGATGGGTGACCAGATCCGCTGGCAGGCGTATGGCGATGTGCCGGCGGTGGTCGCGGTATCGAACGGAACGTATGTGCATGCACCCGACTGGTATCGCAATTTCTGCTACACGGCCGAGCGCGAACGCGGCATGGACTTCAACGAGGACCTCGCGACGCCGGGTGTCTTTTCCTTCGATTTATCGCGCGGGGAAGCGGTGCTCGTGTTGAGTGCGAACGAAGGAGCGGCAAGATCCGCCGCGCAACTTGCAAGCACGGAGCAAGCGCGCCGCGCTGCCTTTCCATCTGCGCTGCAACGTTCAGCCGATAGCTACATCGTCGCGCGCAACGAGGGCAGCACGATCCTCGCCGGCTTTCCATGGTTCACCGACTGGGGCCGCGACACGTTCATCGCGATGCGCGGCTTGATGATCGCATCGGACCGTCTCGCCGATGCTGAATCGATCCTGCTCGAATGGTCCGGCACGATCTCGGAAGGCATGCTGCCGAACCGTTTCCCCGACAGCGGCGGTGCGCCGGAGTACAACTCGGTCGATGCGTCGCTGTGGTTCGTGATCGCCGTGCACGAGTATCTGGCGACGGGACATGCTGCGCAACACACCCGGAACCGCTTGCAGCAAGCCGTCGATGCGATCCTCGACGGCTATACGAACGGCACGCGCTATCAGATCGCCGCCGATCCGGAAGACGGACTGCTGCGCGCGGGCGTCGCCGGCGTGCAACTGACGTGGATGGACGCGAAGGTGGGCGACTGGGTGGTGACGCCGCGCATCGGCAAGCCGGTTGAAGTGCAGGCGTTGTGGATCAATGCGTTGCGCATTGCCGCTGTGTGGAATCCGCGCTGGACGGAACCTGCAACGCGGGCGACCTACGCCTTTCAACAACGTTTCACTGACCCTGCGAGCGGCGCGCTCTACGACGTCGTGGACGCGGATCACGAATCCGGCGAGATCGATCGTTCGATCCGGCCGAACCAGCTTTTTGCTGTCGGCGGCTTGCCGTTTTCGCTGATCGACAACGATGCAACCGCCCGCGCGATCGTCGATCAATGCGAGCAACTCTTGCTCACGCCAATGGGCATGCGGACCCTGTCGCCGAGTGATCCGGCCTACAAGGGCCGATACACCGGGCCGCCGCTCGAACGCGATGGCGCCTATCATCAAGGCACCGTCTGGCCGTGGCTGCTCGGCGCGTTCGTGCAAGCGTGGTTGCGGGTGCATCGCGACGATCCCGCAGCGAGAACGCAGGCCCGTGAACGCTTTTTGCAACCGCTGCACGACCATCTGCATCGGGCGGGTCTCGATCATGTTTCCGAAGTCGCGGACGGCGATGCGCCGCACACCCCCGGCGGTACGCCATTCCAGGCGTGGTCGCTCGGTGAACTCATGCGCCTCGAGCGCCTGCTCGCCACAGATTCATGACGATTAATGCCGATGTCGTGCAAACGCGCTAGATTATCGGTCTTACCGTCACGCCCAGCCTAAGGACGCACCATGCCGCCACTGCGCGCTACCAAGTCGCTCGACACCATCGAAGGATCGCGTCTTCATTCCACCGACTGTTCGCGCTGGCAACGCTGGGGCCCGTATCTCAGCGAGCGTCAATGGGGCACGGTGCGCGAGGATTACAGCGAGAACGGCACCGCGTGGGACTATTTTCCGCACGATCATGCGCGCAGCCGCGCATACCGATGGGGCGAGGACGGCATCGCCGGATTCAGCGACGACAAGCTCAACTGGTGCGTCTCGCTTGCAATGTGGAACGGTCAGGATGCCATCCTGAAGGAGCGTTTGTTCGGCCTGACGAACGCGCAGGGCAATCATGGCGAGGACGTGAAGGAGCTTTATTTTTACGTCGACGGCGCGCCCACGCATTCCTATATGCGCATGCTTTACAAGTACCCGCACGCAGCGTTTCCCTACGATGACCTCGTCGCGGAAAACGGCCGCCGCGGTGCGGACGTACCCGAATACGAAGTGCTCGATACAGGCGTCTTCGAAGACAACAAGTACTTCGATATCCACGTCGAATATGCGAAGCACACGCCGGAAGATATCGTGATGCGCGTGACAGTCGAGAACCGCGCGGACTGTGCGGCGGCCATCGACTTGTTGCCGCAAATCTGGGCGCGCAATACGTGGTCATGGAAAGAGTCGCAGAAGCCGTCGCTGACCTTGAAGGGCGACGCCAAGAGCAAACGTGTAGTTGCCCATTGCGACGGACACGCGCCCATGGTCGTGACCGCTGAAGCGCGCGATGGCGCAGCCGTGGACTGGGTGTTCTGCGAAAACGAGACCAACGTCAGGCGTCTGTTCGGTTCGGAAGGAGCAGGGCCGTTCAAGGACGGCTTCAACGATTACATCGTGCATGGCGAAGAGAGTGCGATCCGTCGCGATACCGGCACGCGTGCCGCCGCGCATGTGAGGATCGAATTGCCGGCGCTGGGCCGTGGCGTCGTGACAATGCGCTGGCGTCCCGAAGCCGATGCCGACACGGATCGCCAGCCGCTCGATACCGACGCGCTGTTCGCCCGCCGGATCGCGGAAACCGATGCGTTCTACGCCGGCCTGCAGCACGAAATGGACGACGCAGATCAACGACTCGTGCAACGTCAGGCGCTCGCGGGCATGTTGTGGTCGAAGCAGTTCTACATGTTCGATGTCACGCGCTGGATGGACGGCGACCCGTTGCAGCCAGCGCCGCCCGCAGGCCGCAAGCGTGGCCGCGATGCCGACTGGCGGCACTTGTGCAACGCCGACATCGTCTCGATGCCCGACAAGTGGGAATACCCGTGGTATGCATCGTGGGATCTGGCGTTTCATGCAGCGGCGTTCGCGCTGATCGATCCGGCGTTCGCAAAGCGTCAATTGCTGCTGCTCGTGAAAGACCGTTATCAGCATCCGAACGGGCAATTGCCGGCCTATGAATGGGCGTTTGGCGATGCCAATCCGCCGGTCCACGCGTGGGCCACGTGGCGCGTCTATGAGATCGACCGTGCCATTACCGGCAAGCCGGATCGTGATTTTCTCGAGCTGGTCTTTCACAAGCTGCTGCTGAATTTCTCGTGGTGGGTGAACCGCAAGGATGCCGATGGCCGCAACATCTTCCAGGGCGGCTTTCTCGGGCTGGACAATGTAGGCATCTTCGACCGGTCAGCGCCGTTGCCAACGGGCGGGCGCATCGATCAGTCGGACGGCACCGCGTGGATGGCCGCTTACGCGCTGGACCTGATGCGCATTGCGCTGGAACTGGCGGTCGCGAATCATGTGTTCGTGGATATCGGCGTGAAGTTCTTCGAGCATTTCCTGTACATCGCGGAAGCAGTCAGCAGCAGCGATACCTGCGACACCGGTCTGTGGGATGAGCGCGACGAGTTCTTTTATGACGTGCTGCAACTGCCCGACGGCACCAGCGTGCCCATGCGCATTCGTTCGATCGTCGGGCTGATTCCGTTGTTCGCGGTCCATGTGCTCGAAGAGCATCTGCATGGTCATCTGCCGGGGTTGCGCGACCGGCTGACGTGGTTCCTCGAACATCGGCCAGATCTGGCGAAGCTCGTATCGCGATGGAATGAGCCGGGCAAGGGCAACAGCCTGCTGCTTTCCGTGCTGCGTGGTCACCGCATGAAAGCGCTGCTCAAACGCATGCTCGACGAAAGCGAGTTCCTCTCCGACTATGGCGTGCGCGCGTTGTCGCGGGTGCATCGGGACGAACCCTTCGTGCTGCAGCATAACGGGGATCGTTTTTGCGTGAAGTACTTGCCAGCGGAATCGGATTCACGTGTGTTCGGCGGCAACTCGAACTGGCGCGGCCCGATCTGGATGCCGGTCAACTATTTGCTGATCGAATCTCTTTACGAGTTTCATCGGTACTACGGCGAAGATTTTCTCGTGGAGTATCCAACGGGATCGGGGCAGAAGTTATCGCTGAATGCTATCGCCGATGAACTCGGCAAACGTCTGACGCGCCTGTTCCTGAAAGACAAGAATGGTCGCCGTCCTGTGATGGCCGCGTACCCGCAATTACAGGCTGATCCGCGTTCGGACGATCTCGTGCTGTTCCACGAGTACTTCCATGGCGATACAGGGCGCGGCGTGGGCGCGTCGCACCAGACCGGGTGGAGCGGTCTGGTTGCGTTGCTGCTGCAGCCGCGCGTAGCCGACGTTGCGGGTAACGTGCCGGTCGGCGGCGCGGCGGTGCCCGAGGAAGCGGAGCTGGTGACGAAATAATCCGCCGCCGCTTCAGTCATTCGTTGCAGAGCATCAGTACTTTTTCGGCATCGGTGCAGGCGCGCTTCGGCGCGCGCTGTGTCGCCGGTTCCGCGGAGCCCGCCGCCGCGGTCTTCCTGATACACGCGCGCAAGTGCTTTTCTATCGGCGGATAGTATTTCCAGCCACGGCTCAACGGCGGCAACTCGAGCTTCACCTGTTTCCACTTCGGGTGACCGTTGGCCTGCAGTTCATCGAAGTGCGTACATAACGAATCCGCGAACTGCGTCATGACGCCGACCGTGCCGCGCAGGTTGTAGTCGTAGGTCACGAGAAACGCCTTCACGGTCAGCGTGGGCGAGTCTTCCTTGATCCAGTTCGGATAACTCGCCGTGCGGATGGTCGCCGGGAAATACGTCTGCTCGGCGCGCGCTGTTTCAGGCACAGACGGATCGAGCTTCAGCAACTTGATCTGGCTGAGCAGCTCCGGATTCAGGTCCTGAAAAAGTTTTGCAGGCTGCCCCGCAACGATGATGGCCACATCCAGCTTGCGAACGATCAGCTTCGCGAGCGCGTCCTCATTGCTGTAGTGCTGCGTCTGCGCTTCGGGGATGGGCTGGTTGAACATCAGCTTGTAGAGCGTGGTCGCCGATTGCGCGGTGCCGCTGCCGATCAGCCCGACGCTGATGTTCTTGTCCTTGATCTCGTGGATGTAGTTGATCGGCGAATCCGAGCGCACCACGAAATAGATTTCCTCGTTATAGAGCGGCATGATCAGGCGCAGCGGCTGAATGATCTTGCCCGCTTCGGCGTTGCCGGCTTTCGCCATATCGAGGTAGGCCTGATACACGTCCGACTGCACGAGCGCGAGTTTCACGCCCGGTTCATAACGCATGCGTTGCACGTTTTCGGCGGAGCCTTTCGATGCCAGCACATCCAGGCTGATATTGGCGGGGTCCGCGACCCATTTCGCCAGGTCCTGGCCGATCTGGATGTAGGTACCGCGTTCCGGTCCGGTGACGATCTTGAAATCGGATTGCGCATGGGCGCGGTCAACCAGGCCGGCGAGCCCGAGCAGGGCGAACAGCATGAGTACGGTCTTGCGCATGATGTTGTTTGAATCGTTTTAATGTGTTTGGCTACGTTTATTGCACGCATTGATCAATGTGGCCGGCGTCTCCGGGCGCGGCCGTGTTGTCTCCTTCCGGTCTCCTTGCTGATTCGTGTACTGCGCGTTTTCTTTCTGTCTATTGCGATGGCGGACGTTGTTTCGACGATCCTTTCGTCCAGCCGGATTCAAGGATTGCGCGCTCTTCGGCGTCGGCATCCATGGTGTTGCGGGCGATTGCTTTCGGCTGGGCCGTGCTTTGTGCGCTGTCTCCTGACGCGACGGTGCGGGTCGTGGGGGCGGTTGCAGAGTTGGTCGTGGCTGTGATCGAGGTCGCGGTCGCGGGAATGACCGCGGCGTGCGCGGCAACAGCTTCAGTGACCGGCGTGGTTTGATCACGCGCTGCGGCAGATGCGTCTGCCGCAGGCGTGCGCGCAGCAGCAGGCGCCGCTGGCGATGCCGCGCGCACAACCGGTGTCCCGGGGCCGTCGGGCATCGGAATGAACGACGACGTCGATGTTGCGGCTTGAGGCGCTGCAATGGCCGACGATGTCAGCGGCGCGTGCGATCCCGTGCCCACGCGTGTCGAGTCGGATGCGACCGGCGCCAGTTGCGTTGGCGCCGGCATGACCGGTATTGAGCGCGGCCGTTCAGCGGGCACGGATGCAATCCGTCGCACGGGCGGCGTTACCATTGCAACAGGCGCCGTGGCGTTCGGCTTCGGTGCGACATGAGCCATCGCAGGCGGCGTCTTGTTCAACCAGCCGGAACGCGTGATTGCATGCTCCACGAGCGTTTGCGCTTCGACGTTGCTTGCATCGATAGCGAGTACATCACGCGCATTCTGGCGCACGCATACCCATGAGCCGGTCGCTTCGCAGCCGCGCGCCATTTGCAGGAGGTTGTCGCGCGTGCGCTCCAGACCCACGAGTTCTGACTGCGTCCGCTGAATATTGCCCGCGCTCAATTGCGCGGCCGGAATCTTCGAAAAACGGCGGCGCGCGGTGGTGAGATCGCCGCGCTCGATGGCATCGCGGGCAGCCTGCAGATTGTCGATCACTGCAGCCGGTGTAGCGGGGACACGGGCGGTCGTATCCGCGACGATGGCCGTCGCAACGACCGGTGCCTGTACTGCCGGCTTCTCCGGCGCCACCGCGGCCGAGTGGATGACAGGCGCGGAGGCACCGAGCGCGGCTTTCATATCGATGGCGCCATACGCACTGTGACCGGCCGGCGTTCCGGAAATTGCGCCTTCATGTTCGCCGGATTGCGAATAGATCACCCCGCCGGCGATCAACGCCAGCATGATCGCGCCGAGCGTGACGCTCTTCGAGTTGTCCCAGCGCTGCTCGCCGGTTCCCGCGAACTCGGCTTCTTCAGGCAGGCTCGGATACGGCGACGGCGCAGCCAGCGATCCGCGGCGCGCGGCGAACGGCAGACGCAGTCCGCCTGCGAGCGCCGAGGTGTTTGCGCCCGCGAGCGAACCGCCGTGATCGGCGCCGCAATGCGGACACGTATCGGCGTCACCCGGGATGGCGTTGCCGCAACGCATGCACGTCACGGTTTCGGCAGACGATGGAAACAAAAGACGGGCCATGCGAAAAACCTCCCGGGACACAAGGGCTGTCCATACCACTTGCGCGTCCGGTTAATTCAGACGAATCGATGCTCGTATGAGGAATTGCTTCGGACTCCCTAGGCCGGACATGCTTGACGGGAGCGGAACCAATATGTGACATCTGCGCGACGCAGTCAACACATGGTCCGCCGCGCCACGGGCGTGTTTTTGATGTCCAGATGAAGCAGGTAATCGCCTGCACTGGCTTTGTCGGCCAACGTGCCTCGCGGCATGTAAAAGCGACCTGTGGTTTCGTCGGCCACGAGCTAGGTTCTGTCCGAATACACCGCTAGAAGAAGGCCCATTGCGTTGCTTGAACCGCAATCGTGCGGCGTAAAAGCGATTAATTTTTTTGCGTGTTTACACGAATGCTGCGATTGGCCGGGCAGCCAATGTGCATTCAATAGGAGGGATTGTTTTGGTATGAAGCGATAGCGAGGCGGCCGTCAGACTGCCGCCTCGAAACAAGACAGGGAATTTTACTTGCCCAACTGCAGCTTGCCATCCATACGACGATTCAGCCCAAGCGGATTGTCCGTCTTGAGTGCATCGGGCAGCAGCGCGTCAGGCAGATCCTGATAACTCACCGGACGCAGGAAACGATCGATGGCGAGGCTTCCGACCGACGTCGAACGTCCATCAGCGGTAGAGGGGAACGGGCCGCCATGGACCATTGCGTGGCCCACTTCAACGCCTGTGCCGAAACCGTTCACAAGGATGCGTCCCGTACGGCGTTCGAGTGCCGGCAGCACCTTGCGGGCCTCGGTGTAATCGGCTTCATCGATATGCAGCGCCGCCGTCAACTGACCTTCCATCTCTTCGATCAGATCGAGCATCGTGCCGAGATCCGGGCAGCGCACGATCAGCGAAGCCGCGCCGAAGATCTCTTCCTGCAACTCTGCGTTGGCGCGGAACGCCTCGGCGGTCGTCGAGAACAACGCGGCCTGACCTTGCGTCCCGCCCTTGGCTTCGGCGCCGCGTGCGAGCGTCTTGACGTCGCTGTGTTCGGCCGTCTTGCTGAGCGCCGATACATACGCCTTGTGGATGCCCGGCGTCAGCATGGTTGCAGCCGGGATGTCGCTCAATGCGGCCGACGTCGCTGCAATGAAGGCGTCGAGGTCGGGGCCGTCGACTGCGAGCACCAGTCCCGGGTTCGTGCAGAACTGGCCCGCACCCAGTGCCAGCGAACTGGCGAACGCCTTGCCGATCGCCGCACCGCGATTCTTCAGCGCGTTCGGGAACAGCAGGACCGGGTTGATGCTGCTCATTTCCGCGTAGACGGGGATCGGTTCACGACGCGCAGCCGCGAGCTTCATCAGCGCCGTGCCGCCTCCGCGCGAACCCGTGAATCCCACCGCCTTGATGCGCCGATCCGATACCAGGCCCTGACCGACGTCACGACCGCTATCGAAGAGGAGCGAGAACGTGCCTTCCGGCAAGCCGCAATCCGCGACCGCTTTTTGCACGGCTGCGCCGACCAGCGCCGACGTACCCGGATGCGCCGAATGCGCCTTGGCGATCACCGGGCAACCTGCGGCGAACGCAGAGGCGGTGTCACCACCCGCCACCGAAAACGCCAGCGGAAAATTGCTCGCACCGAACACGGCGACCGGGCCGAGCGGCACATAACGCAGACGCAGATCGACGCGCGGCAGCGGCTGACGCTGCGGCTGCGCCGGATCGATACGCACGCCGAGGAAATCCCCTTCGCGCACGACTGCTGCGAACATGCGCAACTGGCCGACGGTCCGGCCGCGCTCGCCTTCGATGCGTCCACGCGGCAGACCGCTTTCGGCGACACACCGCTCGATCAGCACATCGCCGATATCGAGAATGTTCTGCGCGATCGTTTCGAGAAACCTGGCGCGCGTTTCAAGCGGCAGCTCGCGATACACATCCGATGCCGCCCACGCGAGCGCGCATGCCTGCTCGAGTTGCGCAAGCGTTGCGCCGCCGAAGGCCGGGGCGAGCTGCTCGCCGGTGGCTGCATCGACGCCCTTGATCGAGCCGTTGGTGCCGGGAACACTCTGTTTGCCGATCAGCAGATTGCTGGAGATTTCCATGATGGTTCGAATCCTTGGATGGTGTCAGGTGTAGTGAAGCGAATAGGGATGCGTTACTTGGGTTGCGCTACTTGCCCCAGCTCAGCACGAGCGGGTCGAGGCGCCGCGCCACTTTCAGCAAGCCTTCGCGCGTGGCGGGGTGCATCGGCGCGAAGGGGTGACGGGTCGTGTCCGAACGGATCACGCCGCCTTCCATCATCAGCGCCTTGCAAGCCGCGAGGCCGCACTGGCGGTTTTCGTAATTGATCAGCGGCAGCCAGTGTTCGTAAAGATCGGCGGCGCGTTCCGTGTCGCCGGCGGTGTAGGCATCGACGATCTTGCGGATGCCGTCCGGATAACCGCCGCCAGTCATGGCGCCGGTCGCACCTGCATCGAAATCCGGAATCAACGTGATCGCTTCCTCGCCGTCCCACGGACCGACTACAGCGTCGCCGCCGAGTTCGATCAGTTCGCGCAGCTTCGACGCTGCCTGCGCCGTCTCTATCTTGAAGTACGACACGTTCGCCACTTCCTTCGCGAGCTTGGCGAGAAACGGCGCGGACAGCGGGGTGCCCGCGACCGGCGCGTCCTGGATCATGATCGGGATATCGATGGCGTCCGAGACCCGGGCAAAGAACTCATAGACGCCGCGTTCACCCACGCGGATGGTCGCGCCGTGATACGGCGGCATGACCATGACCATCGCGGCGCCCGCGTCCTGCGCGGCCCGGCTGCGGGCGGCGCACACGTCGCTGCTGAAATGCGTGGTCGTCACGATCACCGGCACGCGGCCCGCCACGTGATCCAGCACAGTTTTCTGAACGACCGAGCGTTCGTCGTCGGTGAGAGCGAATTGCTCGGAGAAATTGGCGAGGATGCACAGGCCATGCGATCCGGCATCGATCATGAAATCGATCGCGCGTCGCTGGCCGTTCAGGTCGAGGCGCCCGGCGGCGTCGAAGATGGTTGGCGCGACCGGGAACACGCCGCGGTAGATCGGTTGGGTCATGGAAGTCTCCAATTTTGATTTGGGGCCACTATAGGGCGAGCTTGCAGGCGATGTATAGTGAAACCTTTCCATCTCGTGATCGCTTTTGCGACTCGCCCGAAAGCGCAGCACTTAGACCATGAAATCGACGCTGGACGTATTGATGAGCCGCTTGCGCATGAAGCAGCTTCAGTTGCTCATCGCCCTTGACGATCACAAGTCGCTGCACAAGGCATCCAGCGCGATGTCGATGACCCAGTCCGCCGCCAGCAAGGCGCTCGCCGAGCTTGAATCCATGCTTGAAGGGCCGTTGTTCGAGCGCGCGAAGAAGGGCCTCGTGCCGAACCAGTTCGGCCATTGCGTGATCCGCTACGCACGGCTTCTGGCAGCCGATCTGACCGCGTTATGCCAGGAAGTCGCGGACATCCGTTCCGGGACGGGCGGCAGACTGGCGGTGGGCGCGATCATGGGCTCGGTGCCGGATCTCGTCGTGCCGATCCTGAATGGTTTGCAGGAGAGCAACCCGGGGTTATCGATAGAAATCGTCGAAGACACAAGTGCGCGCATGTTGTCGATGCTCGACGAAGGCCGTCTGGATCTCGTGGTCGGTCGGTCGATTGTCAGTGATGAGCCGTCGAAGTATCTCTATCAGCCGCTGGGGGACGAGCCGTTGTCGGTGGTGGTGGGTTACGACCACCCGCCGTTTCCCCCCCATGAGCTGAGTTTTGCGGATCTTGCGGGGCACCGATGGGTGACTTATCCGAGCTCCATGCCGATGCAGGCCATGCTTGCACGAGAGATGGACCTTGCGGGCGCGCAAGTGCCGATGAGTGCGATTTCGACGGCATCGACGTTTGTGACGGTTGCGCTGTTGCAATGCAGTGCGGATCTGGTTTCGGTGTTGCCGGCCGGCGTGGCGAGGCTTTTTTGCAAGCATCGGATGCTGCGGACCGTGCCGATAGATTTCAAGTCGAGGTCGCAGACCTTTGGGATCGTGACGAGGAGGGTCGGGGTGTTGTCGCCGATGGGGCGGCTGTTTGTGGAGATGGCGGTGGGGAGGGGGGTGGAAGGGGCTTAGCGGTTGGGCTTTAGAGGCACGGTGGCAAGCAAAACCGCAGCGTTGCTGCATAACTTTTGGAGCAAACGTCTGGGCAAGTTACCGTCCGTGCACCTGTCTTTGATTGAGATGGGCGCCTGCAAAAGTGCGTTAGCGTAGGGGCGTTTCAACAACAAAATCAAACAGGATGACAACCGAATTAATGCGGTATGAAGGCCATCGGTTCTTACTCTATAGACGATTGAATTACGCGCCGCACGGCAGAACCGAAGAGCAGCAAGAAGCAATTGACGCCGGCCAAGCCTTATTCAATGCCGCGAATCTGGAACATTGGGCGAGCCAGCCAGAGCTCGTCGAGCGTATCCAGATCTTTCTTCGGAATGCGGTTCCCTCCTACTGTCCGAGTCCCTTCGGCACTAGCCCGCGCGACGTGATTAAAGCGTTGTGCTGGGAGGTGCGAAACGGCGCGGTGGTGATCGTGCGGGCCAAGCCCGCCTATATCGCACATGACGGCTTTGTCCAGGCGCTTACCGAAGACGAAAGGTATCGGCGCGAAATGGCGGATATGGCCGAACGCGGCGCGATCTTCGAAGCCCGGACGAAAGCGTATAGAGAGGAATTGGCGGAGTATCACCAACAAGTAGAGGACGCCGAGCGCGCAGCGCGCCCGCCGCAAGTGTTCCGGCACATTGAAACTATCGCGGAGGCGGCAGCGCGAAACCGGGCGGCGTGGGCGGCGCGTGATGCACTTGCCGCGCTTGCATCGACGGCGGCGTCTGCCGTTGCGGCTTCGTTGCCGTCGATGGATAAAGGCGTTTTCGAACTGGGCAATGTGTCGGAGGTTGGCACGGGCACCACGCCGTTAAGCGACGCCGTGCCGTTCAAATACTCGCCGAGCGAGTCGGGCAGCGATCTTTTATCGATAGCCGCTCGCGGCGTCAGTGAGTCGCACGAAGCGGAATGCCATAGTGAATATGAAATTGAGATGCAACAGTGCGACGCGCTTGCGTTCCACATGGGCGGCGCGCGCATGATGACGTTATGCAAGCAAAACGCCTTCGACAGATACCAACAATGTAGAGGTTACTGATGACACCAAGCACCAAACAGCGCTCACTTGTGTTGACTTATTCGCCGGAAACCGACGCGATCAACATTCATAGCGTATCGACTAGCGCAGTTGCGGCGGTCACCGCGACCGCGCTACTTGCACCGGTTTTTTTAGAAGAACACGCGCACGCGTTGAACGACGAATTTGCGCGCCGGTTAGGTGCGGGTTTGCTCGCCATGCTCGCGGTTACGAATCCAGAGTTGAAGCCGTTTATATCGACTACCGCTAGTCCGATGGCGTAACAAAAAATACAAGACAACGGACGTTGCTTTCCATGTTGCGGCACGCGAAATCTGCCACGGCAATCGTAATTTAAAACGATCCGCGCGGCCATGCATTGTGCAAGCGAAATGCTTTCGTAGATTACCAAACTTGCCGAGGTTACTAGATGATGCCATTTCAATACCTGCTTACCGAGTACGACCCTGATACGAAAACACTTCGGCAGTTCTGGTTGTCGGCGAGCGCACTCGATAACGTTAGTAACGTCCAGAAGCGCCCATTTCTGGAAATCCCGGTGAACAATGAAACTCCTCTGGACGACGAATCGGCGCGGCGCGTCGGGGCATCTGTTTTAATGTCGCTTGTTTCGCAATATCCGGAACTGCGCCCGCTCGCATTGGTAACCGACGGACATGGACGCAGGTTGATAGACGCGGCGGACGGCCGAAAATCCGAAGATACAAGCGATTGATGCATCGGCCCTTACAGGTCAGCCCTGAGCCGTTTCAAGTTCTCTTGCCCGGCTCTTGCTATCTTCCTTCGCCACAGCCGCGTGCACGACCGGCAGCAGGTCACGTCCATAAGCTAGCGCATCTTCGAGCGGATCGAAGCCGCGAATCAGGAACGTCGAAATCCCGAGCCGGTAATACTCGATCAATGCTTCCGTCACTTGTTCCGGCGTACCCACCAGCGAAGTCGAATTGCCCGCAGCCTTCGTCAGCGCAGCAATGCCCGTCCACAACCGCTTGTCCACGACGCTGCCTTTTGCCGCTTCAGCGAGCAGACGTTGCGAACCGACGTTCTTCGGCTCGCTCGGACGGCGCGTGAAATTGGGGTTGCTGGTCACCACTTGCTTCGCCCGCTCGAGAATCGATTCCGCGCGTGCCCACGCGGCATCTTCTGTAGCAGCGATGATCGGCCGCAGCGACAAGCTGAACCGGATTGCATGCTCGCGTCCATAAGGCCGGGCCGCTGCGCGCACGCGTTCGATGGTCTCCGCGACCTGCGCAAGCGATTCGCCCCAGAGCGCAAAGACATCGGCATGCTTGCCCGCGACCTGAATGGCCGCGTCCGACGATCCGCCGAAATACACCGGCAAATGCGGCTTCTGCACCGGGCGGATCAACGAGCGATGTCCGCGCACTTTGTAGAACTCACCGTCGTGATCGAAGGGCTTTTCGCTGGTCCACGATTGCTTGACGACATCGAGGTATTCATCGGTGCGTTTATAGCGGTCGTCATGTTCGAGGAAATCGCCGTCGCGTTGTTGTTCCGTGTCGTCGCCGCCGGAAATGATATGCACCGCGGTACGTCCCGCACTGAAATGATCGAGCGTGGCAAGCTGGCGCGCCGCCAGCGTCGGCGCAACAAAGCCCGGCCGATGTGCGAGCAGGATTCCAAGGCGCCTCGTCTGCTGCGCCACGAACGATGCAATCTGGAAGCCATCGGGTGATGCGCTCGAATGCGCGATCAGTACGCGATCGAAGCCGCCATACTCATGTGCCTGTGCAACCGCCGCGATGTACGGCGGATTGACAGCGGGACCTTGCGGCAAGTGAATCTCGCTCGATTCCTGATGGCTGACATAGCCGATGAATTCAACGCTCATGATGGTGTTTCCTCAAAAGATTATGGAAGCGTGGCGAATGCGGCACGGCCGAGGGCGCCCAGCAGTGCGTCGTTTTGTGGCGTATGAATGCGCGAGCAAAGCACGTCGCGATGATGCCGTTCGAGCGCGTTGTTGCGGCTCAAACCCGGATTGCCGCTGGCCTCCACGGCAATCTCGACTGCGTTAATAGCGTTTTGCGTAACGAGAAATTTGATGGCAGGCGCTTCGTGCAGTGGCACGCGGCCTTGCGCGCCGGCATCGAGCAGCACGCGATTGTTGAGCAGCAACGCGTCGATGCGTCCCAGCGTCTGCTGGAAGCTGCCAAGACTCGACAACGGCGCGCCGAGGTTCGCCGGCGTGCGATCTGCAGCCCAATGCGCGAACCAGTCGCGCGCGGAGCGGGCAACGGCGTCATAGATGGATGAAAGCAACACGTTCATCCATAGCGTAGTGAGCGGATCCATGCCGGCGACATTGGCCTCGGGCAGATTCAGATCGACGGCCTGCGCTGCGGGAACTCGCACGTTTTCGAAGATCACTTCATGGCTGCCGGTCGCGCGCATGCCGAGATGATTCCACGGCTCGCCGAAACGAATCCCCGGCGTATCGCGATGCACGAGGAACGTGCCGACGCGCGGAGCGGGTTCGTCGGTGCGGCCCCATACGGCGAACCATGTCAGGCCCGGACTTCCTGTTGAATAGATCTTGCTGCCGTTGAGGATCCACGCATCGCCGGATTCATTCAGGCGTCCGATGGTTCCCGGCAAGCCGCCACGCGATGGCGAACCGAGTTCCGGTTCAACGCGCAGCGAATTGATGAGCGCGCCATTCTCCACGGCGTCGCGCGCGACCTGTTCTTTGAGCGTCCGAGGCCAGTTCGGATTGGCCTGCAAACGCAAATGGTAAAGCGATTGCATGACCAGGATCAGCGCGGTCGACGGCTCGCCACGCGCCACGGCGTGGATCACCTTGCGTACTTGCGGCAGCGTTGCTTCGCGGCCACCGAGTGCACGCGGTACGGTCAACGCAAGTAGCCCCGCGCTTCGAAGGCGCGCGAGGTTGTCGTGCGGGAAGATCGCATCGTGATCGAGCGTGCCGGCCGTTGCCGCGAACTCCTGCGTGAGCAAGGCAAGCCATTTGTCGGCGGCGGCGCTGTCGAGGTCGGCGAGGGCGTCCAGCGCGGCTGGATCTTGAAGGTGGGTGTCCGGGTGCCGTACGGTCATGGGAAATCCGTTAGTGCGCGGTGAATTGAGGATCGAAGCTCGGGGTGACATCGAGCGTCGTCTTGATCACGCCCGCGCGGACGTACATGTCAGCAGTGCGCTGCTGTTCGGCGATCACGGCTTTATCGATGGAGATGGGCTTCAACTGCGCGCGCTGGTACACGACCTTGAGGACATCGACAGGCAGGTGCGTGACACGCGACTGGATCGCCGCGACTTCGTCCGGATGCGTCAACGCCCAGCGCTGACCTTCTGCCACGCGATGCACGAAGTCATCGATCTGCGCGCGTTTGGTTGCGAGCGATGCATCGGTTGCAGCCTGGAAACTCAGCCCCGATGACAGACCCACGCCGTTCGCCACGCTGCGATTCTTGTCACGCAATTCGCCGAGCGCAACGTAAGGGTCCCATGTGGACCACGCATCGACGTTGCCCGATTCCAGCGCCGACTTCGCATCGGCGGGTTGCATGTATTGGAGGGTAACATCGGAGAGCCTGATGCCCGCGCGTTCGAGCGTGGCAACAACGAGATAATGGCCGATCGAACCGCGCGTGGTCGCGATGCGCTTGCCCTTCAGGTCGGCCGCGCTTTTGATGGATGACCCTTCCGGCACGAGGATCGCAAGATCGACGGGCGCCGACCGGGTAGCGGCCACTGCACGAACGCGCGCGCCTGCGGCGTAGGCGAAGATCAAGGGGGCATCGCCGAGTCCGCCTACATCGATTGCGCCTGCGTTCAAAGCCTCACCTAGTGGCTGGGCAGCGGGAAAGTTGAACCACTCGATCTTGTACGGGACGTCTTTCAACTGACCCGATGCTTCCAGGATGCCGCGCGTTTGCAACTGCTGGTCGCCGACTTTCAAAACAGTTTCAGCATTCGATGCAAGCGGCCAGAGTGCTGTGAATGCAGTCAGCGCGGCGATCGACAGGAGACTGCGTCGTTTCATGAATCATCCATGCAAAAGAAAAGATTCACGATACGGACCGCCGCGACATTAGACAAACGCATTGTTCTGCTTTGCTAATCGTCGAGATTGGAATGAAGCGCGCTCGGCCCGCACGCGTCATTCCGCTGGCGTTAGATCACAAAAAAGCCGTGCGTGCCATCGCGTTCCAACTGGGCGACGAGACCGTATTCCCATTCGAGGTACGCGTTCATTGCGTCATGTGGCGCGTCGGTGCCTTCATAAGGCCGCCTGTATCTGTCGATACGGGGTGACGCCAGATGCGTCTCGCCTTTTTCGAGCGGCAAGCCGGCCGCAATCCACGACGCTGTACCGCCTTCGAGCAACAACACGGGCTTGCCGGTCAGCGCCGCGACATCGGGTCCGGCAAACGCGGCCAGCGCGCTCGACGCGCACGTGACCACATATTGCTTCGCGTCGGGTAATGCGGGCAGGTCCTCGGGCAGGCGCGAGCGGACGGCCCACCATGCGCCGGGGATATGCCCCTTCACATGATTGGCGCTCGCCGTGAAGTCGAGCACGATCGTCCGGCTCGCTGACTCGTCGAGCACCGCAGCGAGGTCTTTTGCGGTGATCGTTGGGAGCGGCGAAGGTTGCGCCTTCGCGCCGCGCCACGGACCCCGTTCAGTTAGCGCAGCGTTGCTTGAATCGTCAATGACATGAACGTCGTTGTTCATCTGCGCGAGCCACGATGCCGTCATGTTGGCGCGTACGCCGTCGTCATCGAAGAGCACGATGCGCGCGCCGCGAACCGGTGCGAACATCTCGGTTTCCTGCACGAGCTGGCCGCCCGGCGCGCCCTGAAAACCTGCAGCATGCGCATGCTCGTATTCGGCGGGCGTGCGCACATCGAAGCGATACGTCGTGCGTGTCGGATCTTCCGCCCAGCTTTGAGCGTCCGCAAAAGTCGTGCGCTTCACGCCTGCGCGATCTGCCACCGAACGTGCAGATTTGCGCGATGCATCGTCGGCGCGGCCATCATCGATAGCGAACTGATTGGCGCTGCCATGTGCGAGCGTCTGCCCTGCAAGCAACCAGCCGATCGTGCCATTGCGCAGAGCCGATACCGGGTTCGGCAGTCCTGCGTTCACGAGCGACTGCGTGCCGATGATGCTGCGCGTACGCCCCGCGCAATTCACGATCACGCGTGTATTCGGATCGGGCGCAAGCGCGCGGGCGCGCAACACCAGTTCGGCGCCCGGCACGCTGATGCTGCCGGGAATGTTCATCGTCTGGTATTCGTCGTAGCGGCGCGCGTCGAGCACGACCACGTCTTCGCCGCTTTTCAGCAACGCATCGACTGCTTCCGCCGATAACGCCGGCGTATGCTGCTTCGCTTCCACGAATTCGCCGAATGCCTTGCTTGGCACGTTGACGTCCCGGAATACTTCGCCGCCTGCGCGTTCCCAACCTTTCAGGCCGCCATCGAAAACGGAAACTTCGGAAAACCCGAGCGCTTCAAAACGGTTTGCTGCGCGTTGCGCGAGACCTTCGCCGTCATCGAGAAGAACGATCGGCACGCTCTTGCGCGGCAGCTTGGTCAGCGCATCGAGTTCGATTTTCGACAGCGGCAGGTTGGCCGCAAAGAGCGGATGACGCTGTGCGTGCGGATCTTCTTCGCGTACATCGAGAAAGGCGATTTCGCGTTTGGAAAGCAGGGCGTCGCGCACGTCGTCGAAACTGCGCAGGGGGGTGTCGCTCATGAATGAAGTCGTTCCTTCGGGAGGTTCGAAAACGGGTGATGTAGCCGGAAGCGGGGACGCCTCAAGCTGCGTGCGCAACATGCGATGTCAGTTCGCGCGTGAGCGGAATCAGTTCGCGGCCATAGTCGAGCGCGTCTTCGAGCGGATCGAAGCCGCGAATGAGGAAGGTGGTGACGCCGAGAGCGTGATACTCGGCCAGTGTCTCGGCGACTTGCGAAGGCGTGCCTACGAGCGCCGTTGAATTCGACCGTCCGCCGATCTCCTTTGCCACGCCGGTCCAGAGCCGGTCATCGGCACGCACGCCGTCGCCCGCTGCCGCAAGCAGGCGCCGTGCGCCTTCGCTTTGCTGTGGCGTCGCTTCGCCCAGGCCTTGTTCGGCACGCAGCCGCCGTGTCTCGGCGAGGATATGTTCCGCACGTTCCCACGCGGCCTTTTCAGTGGCCGCGAGAATCGGCCGGAACGAAACCGAGAAGCGCACGTTGCGTCCGTGTTTGGCTGCTTCCGCGCGAACCCGCGTCACCTGTTCTTGAACCTGGTCCTTCGATTCGCCCCACAGCGCATAGACGTCCGCGTGCTTGCCCGCGACTTCAAGCGCCGGCGCCGATGCACCGCCGAAGTAGATCGGCACGTAAGGCGCCTGCTTTGGCTTGACTTCGGAGAACGCTTGTTCGAAACGGTAATAGCGGCCTTCGTGATCGAACGGTTTCGATTCGGTCCACACGCGGCGCAGGATTTGGAGATATTCGTCGGTGCGTGCGTAGCGTTCATCGTGCGAAAGAAAATCGCCGTCGCGACGTTGTTCAATATCGCTGCCACCCGAAATGAAGTGGACCGCGAGCCGCCCGCCGCTCAACTGGTCGAGCGTGGCGAGTTGCCGTGCGGCGAGCGTCGGCGCGACGAAACCCGGCCGGTGCGCGAGCATGAAATGGATGCGCTCCGTGACGCCGGCCGCGTAGGCGACGGTCAGCATGGCGTCGGGGCTTGTGGATTGATAGGGCACGAGAATGCGGTCGAAGCCGGCTTTTTCGTGCGCCTGGGCAAAGTCGCGCGTGTAGTCGATATCGATAGCCGGGCCACGCGCCAAGTGTGTTTCCGAGACCTTCTGCTGCTGGATCATGCCGATGAATTCGACGCTCACGAACGCTGCTCCTCGTTTAATCACACTGTGAGGCAGTGCGCGAAGAAATGCTTCATGACGCCTGCCGATTGCCTTGAAGGCTAACATCGGCATATGCAGATCTTAAATATCGATACGAGCTAAACATATCGGAAAGGAGGGGTTGGAGGCGCGCTTTCAACACCCCCGCACTTCACTTCGCCCCCTTCCCCGAACCCGATCTCGCGCTCGCCGGCGAGCGTGCTTTCCATCGAATGGTGGTCTCGCTGCCGACGACCTCATCCATCGCCGATGCAATCAATTCGACGCGTTCTTCGCGCGTAAAACTCGAATACGCGACGCCATCCACCACCCCGTGTTTCTTGAGCAAATGAATTGCGGCCGACCGGTTCGCTTTTTCCAGCTCCAGATCTTCCTGCGCCTGCATCAACGCCGCGGTCAGGCTCGCCACCGCCGCTTTCTCCTGCGAGACATCGAATTGCATGAGATCCATTTTGACCTGAAGCTCGGGCGCGCTCGCCGAGACCCGGGTTTTCAATTGCGCCAGTTCGCGGCGTAACGCGCTTTCCCGCTCGAGTGTGCGTTCGAGTCTTTGCGTTACAGCGGGATTCGAACGCGCGCCGCCGCGAAAAAAGGTGGAAAAGGTGTGATCCAGGATTCCCATGACGGTTGACCTCGAGGAAGATGGTTGTCAGCTCCCGATATCAACGGCAAGCAAAAAGAAAACTTTAGCTTTTCATCAGACGATTAAAAGGGATAAAACAAAACGCCCGATAATCGATTGCATCGCGATTATCGGGCGTTCCTTTCAAGCGTGTTGCTAGCGGATTAAATTCCCGCCGGCAAGAAAATTAAATTCAAGCGACTGCTTCTTCCGCGCCAACTTCAACTTCTTCCGATACCGAATTGCGGATCAAATAATCGAATGCGCTCAGCGACGCCTTTGCGCCTTCGCCCACCGCAATCACGATCTGCTTGTACGGCACGGTGGTGACGTCGCCGGCAGCAAACACGCCCGGCACCGACGTTGCGCCCTTCGCATCGACCACGATTTCACCGTGACGCGACAGCTCGACCGTGCCCTTGAGCCATTCGGTATTCGGCACGAGGCCGATCTGCACGAACACACCTTCCAGCTCGATGTGCTTCGCTTCACCCGAACGCAGATCCTTGTACGAAAGACCGTTGACCTTCTTGCCGTCGCCGGTGACTTCCGTGGTCTGCGCTTGCGTGATGATCGTCACGTTCTTCATGCTGCGAAGCTTGCGCTGCAAGACGGCATCGGCACGCAACTCTGCGCCGAATTCGATCAGCGTCACGGCGCTGACAATACCCGCCAGGTCGATCGCCGCTTCCACGCCGGAATTACCGCCGCCGATCACCGCTACGCGCTTGCCCTTGAAGAGAGGACCGTCGCAATGCGGGCAATAGGCCACGCCGTGATTGCGATATTCCTTCTCACCCGGCACGTTGATTTCGCGCCACCGGGCACCGGTTGCCAGCACGATCGTCTTCGCTTTCAGCACTGCTCCGTTGGCGAGGCGCACTTCGTGGATCGTTCCCGGCACGAGCGCTTCGGCACGCTGCACGTCCATGATGTCCACTTCGTAGCTCTTGACGTGCTGTTCCAGCGCCGTCGCGAACTGCGGTCCTTCTGTCTCTTTCACCGAGACAAAATTTTCGATGGCGAGCGTATCCAGCACCTGGCCGCCGAAGCGTTCGGCCGCAACGCCCGTCGAGATGCCCTTGCGCGCCGCGTAGATTGCGGCAGCCGCACCGGCAGGTCCGCCGCCGACGATCAGCACGTCGAACGTGCCTTTACCTTCGATTTCCTTTGCAGCCCGCGCGCCAGCGTTGCTGTCGAGCTTGGCGAGGATTTCCTTCACGCCGGTGCGGCCCTGGCCGAACACTTTGCCGTTCATGTAAACGGTCGGCACGGCCATGATCTGGCGCTTCTCGACTTCGTCCTGGAACAACGCGCCGTCGATGGTGACCTGGCGAATGCGCGGGTTGATGAGCGCCATCACGTTCAGCGCCTGCACGACTTCCGGGCAGTTCTGGCATGACAACGAGATATACGTTTCAAACTGATAGTCGCCGTCGAGCGAGCGGATCTGTTCGATCACGGCGTCGTCGAGCTTGACCGGGTGGCCGCCGGTTTGCAGCAGCGCCAGCACGAGCGAGGTGAATTCATGGCCCATCGGAATGCCTGCGAAGCGGATGCCCGTAGGCTTGCCCGGTTCGCCAATGGAAAACGACGGCTTGCGCTGGTCGTCGTCACGCGTTTCGATCACCGCAATGCGGTCCGACAGCGTGGCGATTTCCTGGAGCAGGTCTTTCAATTCGACCGACTTCGGGGAGTCATCGAGGGAAGCGACGATCTCGATCGGCCGGCTGACCTTTTCCAGATACGCTTTCAACTGAGTCTTGAGGTTGGCTTCCAGCATGGCGGTTTCGAGTCCGTTTAAAGATGATTTTTGTTCGGGAGACGTGCTGACAGACATCCGGGCCGCGAACGGCCCGGACAATACAGCGCTATACAACTATTTCTTGAGCTTGAAGCCGCTTAGATCTTGCCGATCAAGTCGAGCGACGGCGTCAGCGTTTCTGCGCCCGGCGTCCACTTGGCGGGGCAGACTTCACCCGGATGCGACGCAATGTATTGCGCCGCCTGGACCTTGCGCAGCAACTCGCCGGCGTCACGGCCAATGCCGTTGTCATGGATTTCGCACAGCTTGATCTCGCCTTCCGGGTTGATCACGAACGTGCCGCGCAGAGCCATGCCTTCTTCCTCGATCAGCACGTCGAAGTTGCGCGAGATCGTCAGCGTCGGATCGGCGATCATCGGGTACTCGATCTTGCCGATCGTGTCCGACGTGTCGTGCCATGCCTTGTGCGTGAAGTGGGTGTCGGTCGACACGCCGTAGATTTCCACGCCGAGCTTCTTGAATTCAGCGTAACGGTCGGCCAGATCGCCGAGTTCCGTCGGGCAAACGAACGTGAAGTCAGCCGGGTAGAACACCAGGACGGACCACTTGCCTTTCAGGCTTTCGTCGGTAACCGGCACGAAATCGCCATTGTGGTAGGCAGTTGCCTTGAACGGTTTAACCTGGCTGTTGATGATCGGCATTGCGTAAGTCCTTGTGTTGAAGTGGTTAAGGAATGGGATGAAGTATGCGGGTTTGCCCTCGATTAGCAAAATCGAATGATTCAATGGGGCCGATGTTAATTGCCTATCAGCCTCGCCGCGGCGGGCATTCTAGCGCGTCCGGCGGTTTCAGGCATAGGCGTTGCGCGCCTTATGCCATGGGTCTTTAAACGAACGGAGGGTGTATGAAGATTGGCATCATTGGTGCGGGAAATATTGGTCAGGTGCTGGCGCTGCGGTGGGTCGAGCATGGTCACGAGGTGCTGATCGGCAATTCGCGCGGGCCGGATACGTTGGCCGATGTCGCGGCTGAAACCGGCGCAAGACCCGCTGAACTGGCCGATGTCGTGCACGGTGCAGACGTGATCGTAGTGACGATCCCGGAAAAGAAGGTGCTGGATCTGCCAGCAGGATTGCTCGCGGACGTACCTGACACGACGGTGTTCATCGATACGGGAAATTATTATCCGCGTGAGCGCGATGGCCGGATCGATGCGATCGAGTCAGGCATGCTCGAAAGCGAGTGGGTCGCGAAGCAGATCGGGCATCCGGTGATCAAGGCTTTCAACAATATCTACGCAGCCCATTTGCGCAATCACGGCAAGCCGGAAGGCACGCAGGGGCGCATTGCGTTGCCGGTATCGGGCGATAGCGCCGACGCCAAGGCGGTCGTCCTGCAACTGGTCAACGAACTAGGCTTCGATGCCCTCGATAACGGCGGTCTCGACAATTCCTGGCGCAGCAGCCGGGCACGCCGGTCTACACGAAGGACTTTGATCTGGAGGGCCTGAAGGCAGGCCTGCAGAAGGCGGACAAGACGCGCACGCCGCAATGGAGCGCGACGGACAAAAGCCCGGGGAGTTTCGAGCAGCCGGCTTGATGACAGGCGGCAGACTTATATGTGTCCGCCGCCGCACCCTCGAAACGATCAGTCCAGCGACACCCCATCAAACCGATGGCCGCCCAGCGGGCTTAGTTCATAACCTTTCACGTTCTTCGTCATCAGCTGGAACGCGTTGGCATGTGCAAGCGGTGTGTAAGGGACCTGATCCTTGAACACGACCTGCGCCTCTTCATAAAGCTTCGTGCGAGCGTTCTGATCAGTAACCAGGCGCGCTTTGCCGAGCAGATCGTCGAATTGCTTGTTGCACCACTTCGCCATGTTGCTGCCGTGTACGGCATCGCAACCGAGCGTGGTGCCAAGCCAGTTGTCCGGGTCGCCGTTGTCGCCCATCCAGCCGTACAGGATGGCATCGTGCTCGCCGGCCTGCTTCGCGCGCTTGTTGTACTCGGCCCATTCATACGAAACGATATTCGCCTTCACGCCAATCTTCGCCCAGTCCGACTGGATCAGTTGCGCCATCAGGCGTGCGTTGGGGTTGTAGCCGCGCTGCACGGGCATGGCCCAGAGCGATATGCTGAAGCCGTTCGGAAAACCCGCCTCTTTTAGCAGATCACGCGCCTTCGCGGGATCATATGGCGCGTCTTTCAGCGCCTTGTTATAGGACCATTGTGACGGCGGCATCGGGTTCGAGGCGACCGTCGCCGCGCCTTCATAGACGCTCTTCAGAATCGCTTGTTTATCGATGGACATGTCCAGCGCGCGCCTCACCAGCACGTTGTCGAGCGGCTTGTGCGTGGTGTTGTAGCCGACATAAGCCACGTTGAAGCCGACGCTCGACAAGACGGCCAGCTTCGGATTGTTGCGCGCGCTCTGGATATCGGCGGGACGTGCATACGACGTCATCTGGCATTCGCCGCTCGTAAGTTTCTGCATGCGCACGGCTGCGTCCGGCGTGATTGCGAACACCAGCTTCGAGATATGCACGTCCTTCTTGTTCCAGAAGTCCGGATGCGCGTCATAGCGGATGGTCGCGTCCTTCTGATAATCGCGGAACACGAACGGACCGGTCCCTACCGGCTTCTGATTCAGGTCCTCGGCCTTGCCCGCCTTGAGCAGCTGGTCGGCGTACTGCGCCGAGACAATGGACGCGAACTCCATCGCGATGTTGCGCACGAAGACCACGTCGGAGGTGTGCAGCGTGAAGCGCACGGTGTAGTCATCGAGTTTTTCGACCGATGCAATGTTCTTGTCGTAACCAAGATCGCTCAGGTACGGGAAGCTGACCGGGTGGGCCTTCTGGAATGGATTCTCCGGGTCGATCATGCGCTTGAACGTGAAGACGACGTCATCGGCGTTGAAGTCGCGGGTGGGCTTGAACCAGTCCGTGGTCTGGAACTTGACGCCGTGGCGCAGATGGAACGTAAATGTCTTGGCATCGGCCGACTCGTCCCACTTTTCCGCGAGACCGGGGACGAGGTCGAGCGATCCACGCTTGAATTCGACCAGCGTGTCGTAGACGGCGTGCGCGCCGGCATCGAAGTCCGTGCTGGTGGTGTATTCCGCCGAATCGAACCCTGCCGGGCTGCCTTCCGAGCAAAACACCAGCGTTTTGCCCGCCGCGTGAGCCGCGCCGGACATGGCGCCGGACGCAGCAAGTGCGATCAGCATGGATCCCGCAGCGCGGGCCATGCGGGAAGGGACGAAGGACAGGCGACGTTGATTGGGCATGGAGATGGGTCTGGTGAGTTGTCTATGTAGTCATGTACTTTACCAACCGGGGAATTTTTATCGAAGCGAGACGTTCTTCTTTCGATATGCCTGGTTCGCGTCGAATCCGGCGGATTTCATGCGGGAGCCGGCGGTTGCATGTTGCAGGCTGCAAATATTTCCCCGGCGTTTTAACATGTCGGACCGGGCGACACCGCATATTGATACAGTTACCGGTTCAGCCGGCAGGCAAAAAACCTTCCGGCATGCGGCCCGCGCCCTTAAATGCTGTACAAGAGAACATGAAAAACGTTTCCGATTCAACGGCATCCACTGCCGAGGCTGTCAACGAAGAGTGCGTCGAACTCGTGGCGAAGGCCACCATTCCCACGCGTTACGGCATCTTCGAATCCCATGTGTATCGCGTGAAAAGCACTGGCGCGGAACATTTGACGCTGATCATGGGCGATGTCGCCAACGGCGAATCCGTGCTTTGCCGGCTGCATTCCGAATGTGTCACCGGCGATGTATTCGGCTCCTACCGCTGCGATTGCGGCGAACAGCTCGATCTGGCAATGCGGTATATCGCAGCTGAGAATCGCGGGATTCTGCTGTATCTGCGTGGTCATGAAGGCCGGGGCATCGGCCTTGCGAACAAGATCCGTGCGTATGCGTTGCAAGAGCAGGGCTATGACACGGTCGATGCCAACCTGCAGCTCGGTCTTCCCGACGACGCACGGGAATACGATTCGGCTGCGGCGATCCTGCGTGCGCTGGATGTGCGTTCAGTGCGGCTGATGAGCAATAACCCGTCGAAATTCGATACGCTGCTCAAGCATGACATTCCGGTATGCGAGCGCGTGGCGCTGGCCATTCCGATGCGCGAGGAAAACGAGCGTTATATCAAGACCAAGCAGGTCAAGTTCGGGCATTACTTTGATGAGAATGAATGATTGGGGGGGGGGGTGGCCTGCAGTGGGCCGGATTTATAACGAAGCTTTGAAGGCAACATTCCACTTTCTTGCATAGCTCAGGCGGCCGTTCAGCGGCCGTTTTCCTTTTCTGCCTCCCCGTCCTCATGCAAAACACAAAATACAACAAATAAGTTGCGTTCTACCAGGATGGATGACAACATATATGTTGTATTCTAGCTCCAGCGCATTCGCCTTCGCATGAAGGGCCGAACTCATTGGAGAATCAAACGACCATGTTCTCTTATCCAGTGAAAATGGAGCGGGACACGAATAACACCTACCTCGTGACCTTCCCGGATATCCCCGAAGCAGTATCCGTCGGAGACGACGAAGACGAAGCCTTGCTCAATGCGCTGGACGCGCTCAAGAGCGCCATCGAGATCTACTTCGATGAAAAACGCGAGGTTCCGCTACCATCGAAGGCGAAGAAAGGGCAGAGCGTCGTCAAGTTGCCGGCACTCGTGGTTTCGAAGGTGTTGCTGGCTAACGAAATGATCCGCCAGGGAATCAGGAAATCGGAGCTGGCCCGTCGGCTGGATGTTCATATGCCGCAGGTCGACCGGCTACTTGATCCGCGGCACTCCTCCAAACTCGACGCAATTGAAGCAGCGTTCGCCAAACTTGGCAAACAACTGGACGTTTCCATCTCATAGTTGCACTGATCGACGGGACTCGGGGCATGCAAGCATCGGTAAATCACGTTGCATCGTGGAAAATCACGCCTGCCGTGTGCCGATGCCCCGAGCGCAACCGGCTGACCCCGTGCCGCAGATTCACCCGGTAGACTCCGCGTGTCCCGTTCACCGGCCTCTGGTGCACGGCAAAAATCACCGCGTCGCCTTGTGCCAGCGGCACGACTTCGGCCCGCGATTGCATGCGCGGCCGCTGCTCGGTCATCACAAACTCGCCGCCCGTAAAGTCGCGCCCGGGAGCGGACAGCAAGATCGCCATCTGCAGCGGGAACACGTGCTCGCCGTATAGATCCTGGTGCAGGCAGTTGTAATCACCCTCGGCGTATTGAAGGATCAATGGCGTGGGCCGGGTTTGCCCGGCGGCGTGGCATCGGCGAATAAAGTCCGCGTGGACCGCCGGATAACGCGTGTCGATACCCATGAGCGCGGTCCATCGGTTCGCGACCGGCACGAGGTGCGGATAAACCGTTTCGCGCAATGTGCCGATCATCTCGGGCAATGGATAGCCGTAATACTTGTATTCACCGCGCCCGAATCCGTGGCGGCCCATCACCACACGGCTTCTGTACAAATCGTCTTGTGCGTAGCGCGCCGAAAGCGCGTTGCATTCGGCGGCGGTCAGGAGTTGGTCGATGGTCGCGCAGCCGTACCGGTTCAAATCGTCTTCTATCCGATGCCAGTCGGTCGCGTTGACGCGCGCGGCGATATCAGTGTTCAAATGGTCCATCGGCGATGTCTCCTTGCAGATCAATCCACCGATATTGCTCGACTCCGCTTTCCCGCGCACGCCGGAAGTTGCGCTTTCATTCGCCGTGAACCGCCAGTGACTCGTGCGCTGAAACGTCCGATTCTGCGGCGCCGGCGTGCGTCCCTGCTTGTCTGGACGCCGCGTCGCGTAGCCGGATGATTGTCTGGCGCGACGTGTTCAGAACCCGCGCGATGGCCGTCACCGTGCTGCCCGCCGCGAGCGCGCTGAGCGCCTGCTTGCGCTGCGACTCGGACAACGATGCAGGACGTCCTTGCGGCGCACCAACCTGCTTGGCGATGGCGGCGGCGTCGAGCGCCCGCGCGCGTTTGGCGTCGCGTTCGAGTTCGGCGGCGAGTTGAAGCATGCGTATGGGCGAGTCGCTGCCCGTTACACACAGGTCGTTGCTGCCCGCGTCGATGCAAATGGCGCGCGCGCGCCTGGCCGCGAGCGCGGTGAGCGTGGACACCACGTCGCCGACGCCGCTGCCGAGATATCCCAGGCGGGAAATCACGAGGGTATCGCCAGGCTTGATACGGCGGATGACCTGCTGCAGCGCCGGACGCGACGAGGCCGCGACGGCATTGCTGCAGTGATCGACGAGCACGGCTCCCATATCGACGAGAAAGCCCGCTGCGTCGATCTCGATCAGGTCACTTTCCCGAATGTCCTGATGGCCGCCGGTGTTTATATAGACGAATAGGGTCACAATTTGCCCTCCAGAGAAAGCCGTGCCCGTGATGCTCGGTGCTCTCAACCAACCGATGCGGGCCAGCAGTTTTTGCGAATATTAGCAAAATTGCGGGCCCGATCAAATCCACCTGTCCACATTTGAAACGCTCAATGCGAAGTGGCAACTTCCGTGATCTTGTTCTGCAGCGCTTCATGGCGCTTTGCGATCTGTTCGCCCATTGCGTTCAGGTCGAGCTTGGTCTTGCGCAGCTCCGGAAACAGTTCCGACTCTTCTTCTTCAACGTGATGGTTTACGCTCTCGGTGAGCACCTTGAAGGTGGCGTCGAAACCTTCGTCGCCGGCCTGCATGGTGGTGAACTTTTCGATCAACGTCTTGACGAGAAAGTGCTCCACGTACGCTTCATTCACATCGTCCTTGTCGTCCTTGCCGAGCGCATCCTTCGCGGCCGGATAGAGGATTTCTTCTTCCACGATCGCATGCATGGTCAGCAGCTCGCATGCACGCTGAACCAATGTCGCCTTGCGCTCCAGGTCGTTTTCATCGGCGCGTTCAAAGGCTTCAAACAGCTTTTCTACCGCGCGATGCTCTTCTTCGAGCATGGTCAACGCGTCTTGCTTCTTTGTATCGGCCATGACGGCTCCTTGTGTGGGGATGACACACTCAGAGCAATACGGGTGCCCGAGGGGTGCTCAAGTGGCGCACGATCTCGACTTCCCACCACGCGGGGAACAATCGCCGGACTTCGGTGCGGGCGAAGCGGTCATCGATCAGATAAAGCACGCCGCGATCATGCTGTCCCCGGATGACACGGCCGGCGGCCTGCACCACTTTCTGCAAGCCTGGAAACAGGTAGGTGTAGTCGTATCCTGCGCCAAACTCCCGGTCCATGTGCGTTTTCATTTGCTGGTTGACGGGATTGAGTTGCGGCAACCCGAGCGTTGCGATAAAAGCGCCGATCAGGCGTTGGCCCGCGAGATCGATACCTTCCCCAAACGATCCGCCAAGCACGGCGAAACCGACGCCGCGGCTGGTTTCGGTGAAGCGGGCAAGAAAGGCGTGCTGATCGGCTTCGCTCATTGAACGAGTTTGTTGCCAGACCGGGATATCCGGGTACTCGTGGCGCAACGCGCTCGCAACCTGATCCAGATAGTCGAAGCTGCTGAAAAAGCTGAGGTAGTTGCCGGGCATGCGCCGATATTGCGCCGCGATCAGCTCGACGATCTGCGGCACGGACTGCTCGCGATCGCGATAACGCGTGGACACGTTCGCCACCACGCGCACCTGCAACTGATCCGCATGAAAAGGCGACGCAACGTCGACGTTCGTACAGGTTTCAGGGAGGCCGAGCATGTCGCGATAAAAATGTGCGGGCGAGAGCGTGGCTGAGAACAGCGCGACCGAATGCGCCTGTGCGAAACGCGCCTTGAGATGCGGCGCGGGCACGCGGTTGCGCAAGCAAAGCACACTTTGATTGCGCGAGCCGGCGAGGGTGATATCGAAGAGAGAATGGGTGTCGAAGCGTTCCGCAATGCGCACGAAATGCGTGGCGTCGAAGTAAAAGCGCAGCGTGTCGCGATCGAGTGCAGCCGGTTGTTCGCCAATGAACTCCGTGACGACTGCAATCATGTTTGCAAGCGTTTCCAGCAATCGCGCCGGCAGCGTTTCCTGCACGGCGTATTCATCGGTTTGCTGGCCTGCGAGCGTTCTCCATGCACGGCCGATCTGATCGAATGATCGCTTGAGCGGCGCGGGGGCAGCGCGGCGAACGCTGCGAAAACGCGCTTCGTCCAGCGTTGCGGAATACATTGCTCGGGCGCGTTCCACCAGGTTGTGCGCTTCGTCGACGAGCACGCTCACGCGCCACTCCTTTGACTCGGCGAGCGCGAAAAGCATGGCGCTGGTATCGAAATAGTAGTTGTAGTCGCCGACGATCACGTCGCTCCAGCGCGCGAGTTCCTGGCTCAGGTAATACGGACACACCGCGTGGTCGAGAGCGACCGTGCGCAGCGCATTGCGGTCGAGCCGGGTCACTTCCAATGCCGCTTCGCGCGCTGCGGGAAGACGATCGTAAAAGCCGCGCGCAAGCGGACAAGACTCGCCGTGGCAGGCTTTGTCGGGATGCTCGCAAGCCTTGTCGCGTGCGACCAGTTCGAGCACTCGCAGCTGTGTCTCCCGGCCCAGCGTGGTGAGCGCATCGAGGGCGAGCTGGCGGCCGGAGCTTTTTGCGGTCAGAAAAAAGATCTTGTCGAGTTGCTTTGCAGGCCATGCCTTCAGCATTGGAAACAGGCTTCCGAGCGTCTTGCCGATACCCGTCGGCGCCTGCGCCATCACACAGCGTTCTTGTACGGCGGCGCGATAGATCGAGGCTGCCAGTTCGCGTTGTCCGGTACGAAACGACGCGTGCGGGAAAACCATTGCGCTGAGTGCGTCGTTAAGCCGGGCCGTGTGTTCGAGTTCCTGCTGCGCCCAATCGAGAAAGCGCGAACACTGCAGCTCGAAATGCTCGCGCAAGGTTTCCGCGGATTGCGTTTCCGTGATGACGGTTTCCTTCTCGCTGGCGATATCGAAATAAACCAGCGCAATCCCGATCTCGCGCAATGCCATCTTCTTGCAGCACATCCAGCCGTAGATGCGCGCCTGCGCCCAATGCAAATGGCGATGATTCTCGGGGATGGCATCCAGGTTCCCGCGATACGTCTTGATTTCTTCAATCTGATTGAGCACGGGATCGTAGCCGTCCGCGCGACCGCGCACGTGCAGCGCGCCGAAGGTATCGGAGAGCGTGATTTCAGCTTGATAAAGGTCGTGACGGCGCGCGGCGACGATCTTGTGCCCGGCCATGCCCTGCTGCGCCGTGGGCGATGGCGTGAAGCGCAGATCGAGATCACCTTGCTTGGCAGTGAATTCGCAAAGCGCGCGGACTGCGACGACGTAGCAGGGTTGTTCGGGCATTTTTACTGTATGGATGTACAGTAAATATTAGCATGCCCGAGCCGTTTGGGTATGGAGGTTGCTCTGATCTTCCGTACGCAGTTGATCAATTTCGATAATTTTGAATTACGGAGATCTGAATGAAGACCACGACTTTTTCCACGTTGCTCGCCGCCTGCCTGATCACGAGCGCCCCGCTGGTCCATGCACAGACGGAAGCCGCGTCCACCACAATGGCAAACCCGCTGTCCGATACGGACAAGGCGTTCGTGCAGGCAGCTTCAATGTCATCGTCCACCGAGATAGACGCAAGCAAGCTCGCGATGACCCATTCCAGCGACAAGGACGTGAAGTCCTTCGCGCGGCACATGATGATGGATCACACGAAGCTCACCGTGCAGTTGAAGATGGCGGCACCCAAGGGTGTAACGGTTCCGAAGGACAACTCCGATACATCGATCCTGGATTCGCTCAAGCCGCTGAAGGGCAAGGACTTCGATACGGCTTACATCACGAAGGTCGGCGTCGAGGGACACAAGCAAGCGGTCGATGCATTCCAGAAGGAAATCTCCGACGGGCAGAACGCCGACCTGAAAGCGGCTGCGCAAAAGGCGCTGCCGACCATCCAGGATCACTACAAGATGGCGCAGGCGCTTGCAACGAAGAAGGGCGTGTCGGCGCAATAACGTATCGGCCGAACGGAACTACGGGAGTGACTTCATGAAAGATGGAAAGCGAATTGTTGTGGCAGGTTTGTTTGCCGTCGTATCGACAATCGCATTGGCGCAAAGCGGTGGTGCGGGCGGTAATGCCGGTGGCGGAAATGGTAACGGTGGCTCAGGCGGCGGAAATGCGCATAGCGCCGCGACCGCCGGTATGACGAGCGGCGGCGACCCTGCATCCGGCACGATGGCCAAGAGCGGCAAGACGCACAAGAAGATGGCCCGCAAGTCCGCGACCGACACGACCAACATGCCGGGCGCGGACGCAAGCAGCGACACGAAGGGACAGTAACAGGCAAGAAGGGCTGACCGGAAAAGCGCGGCTTCGCAGTCGCGCTTTTTCACATGAAAGCAGATAACGTGCAGGAGCATGCAATGGCGCAGACAGTAGGCGACTTTATCGTGGCGAGGCTTCATGCGTGGGGCGTGCGCAAGATGTTCGGTTATCCCGGCGACGGCATCAACGGCGTATTCGGTGCAATGCGCCGCGCGCCAGACCAGATCGAGTTCATTCAGGCGCGGCACGAGGAAATGGCCGCGTTCATGGCATGCGCGCATGCCAAGTTCACGGGCGAACTCGGCGTGTGTATCGCGACCTCGGGACCAGGTGCATCGCATCTGATTACCGGCCTCTACGACGCTCGCATGGACCACATGCCCGTGCTCGCCATTGTCGGGCAGCAGGCACGCACCGCGCTTGGCGGCCATTATCAGCAGGAGCTGGATCTGTCGTCGCTGTTCAAGGATGTCGCCGGCTCCTTTGCGCAGCAGGCTACGGTGCCTTCGCAGGTTCGCCATCTCGTTGATCGTGCGGTACGGATCGCGTTATCCGAGCGTCGTGTGACGGCGATCATCCTGCCGAACGATTTGCAGGAAATGCCCTACGAAGAACCGGAACGGGCACATGGAACGTTGCACTCGGGCGTGGGCTGGACCGCACCAAAGGTCGTCCCTTATGCCGCCGATCTCGAACGCGCGGCTGCGGTGCTCAACGATGGGCGGCGGGTCGCGATTCTTGCCGGCGCAGGCACGCTCAACGCAAGAGAGGAATTGATCGCGATAGCGGACAAACTTGGTGCCGGCGTTGCAAAGGCGTTGCTCGGCAAGGCTGCCTTGCCTGATGACCTGCCCTGGGTCACTGGTTCCATCGGGTTGCTCGGCACGGAGCCGAGCTACAAGCTGATGGCCGAGTGCGATACGTTGCTGATGATCGGCTCGGGCTTTCCATACGCCGAATTCCTGCCGAAGGAAGGCCAGGCGCGCGGCGTCCAGATCGACCTGAAGGGCGACATGCTGAGCCTGCGTTACCCAATGGAGGTCAACCTGCAGGGCGACGCGACCGAGACCTTGCGGGCGCTGTTGCCGCTGCTCGAGCAAAAGACGCAAGGTAGCTGGCGCGACCGCATCTCGCGATGGAACCGGAGCTGGCACGAGACGCTTCACGACCGCGCGATGCAAAGCGCGACGCCGGTCAATCCGCAACGCGTGGCGGTCGAGCTTTCATCACGTCTGCCGGACAACGCAATCGTCACGAGTGACTCGGGTTCGTGCGCGAACTGGTACGCACGCGACGTTCAGGTGAAAAGCGGCATGATGTGCTCGCTCTCAGGCGGTCTTGCATCAATGGGCGCAGCGGTTCCCTATGCGATCGCTGCGCGCTTTGCGTATCGTGATCGTCCCGTGGTTGCGATGGTCGGCGACGGCGCGATGCAGATGAACAACATGGCCGAGCTGATCACGCTGATGAAATACCGGAAGCCGACCGACGCCGCGTGGGTCTGCGTGGTGTTCAATAATCAGGATCTGAATCAGGTGACGTGGGAGCAGCGCGTGATGGAGGGCGATCCCAAGTTCGAAGCGTCGCAGCAGATTCCCGACGTCCCGTATCACAAGTTCGCGGAACTGATCGGCATGAAGGGGATTTATGTGGACGATCCCGAGCGTCTTGGCGCCGCATTCGATGAAGCCCTGGCTTCGGACCTGCCGGTGCTTTTGGAAGTGAAGACGGACCCGAACGTGCCGCCGCTGCCGCCGCACATCACGGTCAAGCAGGCGAAGGCGTTTGCTTCGACCTTGCTGCAGGGCGATCCCGAACAAGGCAGCGTGATCCTCGATACCGCCAAACAGGTGCTGGCTGGCGTATTGCCTTCGAAGAGCTAGGTCGGCACGCGTGGTGTTCCGTTTTACGAAGGAATTCCACGCCGCCGAGGTCAAACGGGCGCGGGCAACTTCGCACGGTGTTCAGCTTCTTTCGTCAGCCGACGGAAATAATCGGCGGTTCGCTTCAGTCCGTCATCGAGTTCCGTAGTCGGTTGCCAGCCAAGCGTGTTCTTCGCAAACGTGATGTCCGGCTGCCGGTGACATGGATCGTCCATGGGTAACGGCTCGAACACGATTTCCGACGACGACCCCGTCGACTCGATTATTCTTCGCGCAATCGCGAGCATCGACAACTCGTATGGATTGCCGAGGTTCATGGGTCCCGTCACATCTTCAGGGCTGTTCATCAGGCGAATGAAGGCATCGATCATGTCATCGACATAACAGAACGAGCGCGTCTGCGAGCCGTCGCCGTAAATGGTGATCGGCTTTCCTGCTAGCGCCTGCATCATGAAGTTAGAGATGACGCGGCCATCTGCGGGATGCATGCGCGGACCATACGTATTGAAGATCCGCGCGACCTTGATCGACAAACCATGCTGCCGCCGATAATCCATGAAAAGCGTTTCGGCGCAGCGCTTGCCTTCGTCGTAACACGCGCGAGGTCCAAGCGGATTGACGTGTCCCCAGTAGTCTTCCCGTTGTGGATGAACGCGGGCGTCGCCATAGACTTCGCTTGTCGATGCCTGGAAGATTCTCGCCTTCACGCGCTTGGCGAGGCCGAGCATGTTGATCGCACCGTGCACGCTGGTCTTCGTTGTCTGCACCGGATCGTATTGATAATGAATCGGCGAAGCAGGGCACGCGAGGTTGTAGATTTCATCCACTTCCACATAGAGCGGAAACGTCACGTCGTGACGCATCAGCTCGAAGTTCGCGCAGTCGAGCAAGTGCGCAATGTTGTCCTTCGTCCCGGTATAGAAGTTATCGACGCACAGCACGTCATGCCCGAGCGCCACGAGTCGTTCGCACAAATGCGAGCCGAGGAATCCGGCGCCGCCGGTCACCAGAATGCGCCTGCGATGATGTTCTTTCATGATGATCCTCGGATGCTTGAGTTAGCTCGTGACATGACGCAAGGTCTCGTTCCAGTCCGCTACGAACCGGTCGATATGAAATCGCTCCATGGCGACCTTGCGTGCGCCGTCGCCCAATAGACGCGCTTCTTTAGGATCGCGGATCAGACGCTGCATTGCATCGACCAGCGCAGCTACGTTCGTGTCGATGTAACCGCTTTCGCCATTGCGAATCACCGTTGCGAGTTCGGTTGTCGCGAGCCCGATGATCGGCATGCCGATGGTCATCGCTTCGACTATGGCGAGACCCAGGCTGGTCCATCGGATAGGGTTGAAGAAGAACCGATATTGCGCCGAAAACGCCGCAAGTTCCAGATTGCCGATCTCACCCAGACCGCCCGCTGATTGCGCATCCATGCCGACGAGATCCAGCGGCACGTGCTTGATAACATCGGCGTAGACATCGTTACCCAGACGCCGGCCGCGCTGCCGCAGATGATTGATGACTACAATGCCACGTTCTTTCTCGCCGGTGTACCGCACTCCATCGGGCACGATCACGCCGTGCTCGATCACCCGTGTCGGTGTCGCGCCGCAGTCCCACATGAGCTTGTTGAAATGCGTCACATGGACGAGGAGCGTGTCGGAATCGTCTACCCAATGACGCTGCTCGAACGGGTTTTCCTGTGGCGGATCATGTTCAATATAGACGCACGGTAGGCGGCGTTGCGCATCGCTTAGCAGATTGACGCGGTCGTCATCCCATTGGGTTTTATGCTGGAACAGGATTACATCGAATTCCTGCGATGCGACTTGTTCTGCAGGCACTTCATGCACGTTCGCGCCCCATGGCAAAACACCACCGGCACCGGCATACCCTGGCGGATTGCCGGGTTTCGTCACAAGATGGAAGTCGTGATGCGCCTGGGTCAGGTAGTAGAGATAGTTGCCATGCACGTGCCATGTAAGAACGCGCAGGCGTCGTTGAGCGTCATTCGGCATGAGTGGTCGCGTAGTGTGAGAGTTGGTTCAAGGCGGCGTCGACCACGTGCTCTGCATGCACGTTGAGTGCGCACGGATGTCCGTAGGGACACTCACGAAACGCGCATGGGCGGCAAGACGGATAATCGGCGAGCACGCGATGCCGGTCGCGGTCGAGCGGCTCCCATCTGCGGGTGTCGCTGCCTGACGCGACTACTACACTGCGCGTTTTCATTGCAGCGGCGACGTGCGAAAGACCGGTATCGTTGCAGACCACCAGCCGAGCGTTCGATACCAGCGCGGCAAGACCGCCCAACGACGTTTTTCCTGCGAGGTTGATTGCACGGCCCCTCATTGCAGAGGCGACGCTCGTGGTCAGCAAGTGCTCGCTTGCCGCGCCGGTGATCGCAATTTGCCAGCCTTCGCCGGCAAGTGTCGATGCAACTTGCGCAAAGCGCTCAGCAGGCCAACGGCGCGAAGGCAGTTGAGCGCCGGGATGGATCAGCACGAGACGATCGGGTCTTAGCCCGAAAACACGCGCCAGACGGGCATATTCCGCAAGGTCTTCATCATTTAGCGGAATCTCCAGACTTGTATCATCCGCGCCGCAACCCAGGGCCTGCATCAGCGTCGTATAGCGCAGGATTTCATTAAGCGTTTCAGGCCATTCGACAAACACGCCATCTCGTTGCGGCTCGCCCGGTTGCACGAAGCCTGCATTTGAAGATGCGTCCATCCGCCCGACGATATCGTTGGCGATGCCTCCGCTCCCGTGCATCTGGATGGCGAGATCGAAGCGACGTGCGTGCATGTCTTGCCAGAAGCCTTCCAGATGCTCGTTGGTCTCCGCTTGCTCCGGGAAGCCGATTGCGCCAGGAAAAACGATCAGCTCATCGACGAGATGCGTATAGCGTGTGACGAAACTTTGCGCCCATGGCAGGCCAATCAACGTGATATGCGCACCGGGCTTCGCTTGCCGCAATGCACGCAACGCGGGAACGGCGCACAGCATGTCACCGAGTTGCAAGGCACGAAAGATCGCGATGCGCTCGGTCATAAGAAGAGCACCTTGAACTTCAGCGCGCCATAGAGCCGCCAGTAGATCGAAAGGAAAGGGATGACGACGGAGGTGCACGCCATTTCCATCAGGTGCGATGGTGCGCGCGAGGTATGCGTGAGACGCGTGATGCAAAACCATGCGGTCAACGCAAGCCAAGCGATGGCGGACAGACCCGAAAGCTGTGCGTGGCCATAAGCGCCGGTAACGACCGCAACGATGGCCGCCATGATGATCGCGTAATACAGCATCGGTGGTGCGCGGCGAATGCGGGCTTTGAACAGCGCCGGGTATTTTTTGTACAGCAGCGCGTCGAACTGGCTCTTCTTTTGTTGCGACATGCTTACGCCCCATCGTGCGGGACGTACCGGGTGCAGCACGATCGCATCATCGGCACGGGCGATCGGTATGCCTGCTTCCATGAACGCGAAATGCAAGTCGGAATCTTCACGCCACGCGGCGGTGAACCGGGCGTCGAATCCTCCGATGCGTTCCAGCGCCGAGCGTTGTGCAAAGGTATTGGCCGTTGCAAATTCTGCGTGTGCGAGGCCGGCGGCATCGTTTTCGTAGTCGGTTGGACGGCCGCTCAACGGCACAATGATGCGTCCCGCCACGGCGCCCGAACCTTGCGCAAGGACGTTCATACCTGATGACAACCAGCGCGCGTCGGGTTGCGTATCGTCGTCGGTGAACGCAATGCTGCCCGCTCGCGATAAACGCCAGCCCGCGTTGCGTGCGCCAGCCGGACCTTGTGTCGCGGTGACGGGCAGATAGCGCACGCGCGGTCCGGTCTTCGCGCGCTCGTGTGCGATGCGCTCAACGGTTGCGCGGGTTGCATCGTCCGGACCATCGTCGCAGACAATGATCTCGAAGCGCGCCGGGTCATAGTCCTGCGTCAGGATCGACGCAAGGCAGCGTTCGAGCATCGCCGGGCGCTTGTAGGTCGGCACGACCACGGAGATGTCGGGCGTTGCGGCGAACCGCGAATCATCCGTTGACTTCTCGCCTTTACGCAGCACGTTTTCGAAAGCATCAGTCGGGCTCGCCGCGAACGTACTCATGCGCGGACCCCATTCTTCTCGATCAGGAACGAACCGATCACGAGTGCGTCGAGCGGCGACGTCCAGAAGGATTCCAGCGCGTCACGCGGAGAATTAACCATTGGTTCGCCGCGCGTATTGAAGGACGTGTTGACCAGCACGGGCACGCCTGTGCGTTCGCGAAAGGCATCGATCAGATCGTAGTAAAGCGCATGCTGATTGCGGTTCACTGTCTGCACGCGTGCGGTGCCGTCGACGTGCCGCACAGCAGGGATCTGCGTTTCCTTTGCGGGGTGTACATCGAAGATGAACAACATGAACGGCGCTACACCGCCGTCCACGAACCACTCGCTGGCGTACTCTTCCATGATGACCGGCGCGACCGGCCGGAAGTCCTCGCGATCCTTGATCTCGTTGAGCTTGGACTGCATGGACGGATCGATGGGCGACGCGAGAATGGAACGTGCGCCAAGTGCGCGCGGACCAAATTCCGTGCGTCCCTGATACCAGCCGATCACCTTATTTTGCGCAAGGATGTCAGCCGTTTCAGCCGCTATATCATGCATCCGCCGATACGGCGCCTTGGTCCACTTGAGCAATTGCTCGATTTCGCCATCCGCGTATTCCGGGCCGAGATACGCATGATCCATCTGCCACTTGCGCGAGCGGTCACCCGTTTCCGCACGCTCGCGATAGTCGATCCAGAGCGCGGCGCCCAATGCGGTGCCTGCGTCGCCCGATGCAGGCTGCACCCAGACTTCCTTGAACGGGCTGTGATCGCGTACGCGCGCATTCATCACGCAGTTCAGCGCCACGCCCCCGGCCATGGAGAGTTTGTCGAGACCGGTTTGTTCGTGCAACCAGCCAGCGAGTTTCAGCACGGTTTCTTCCAGCACGGCTTGCAATGAATGGGCAATGTCGAAGTGTTGTTGTTCAAGCGGGCCGCTGCGTTCGCGGGCAGGCCCGAAGCGTTCTACAAGACGTGGCGCGTCTACTGTATAGGTGCCGTCCTGCCGGTACTTGACGATCTCGCGGAACGCATCGATGTGCTCAGGTTTGCCGTAGGAGGCGAGTGCCATCACCTTGTATTCATCGGAGGAGTGCAGGAAGCCGAGATAGCCGGTTACCGTTTCATAGAGAAGCCCAAGCGAATGCGGCAACTCCACCTGTTTCAGCCGCTTGTATTCGCCATCGACAAATTGGCCGAGGCTCGTTGTCACGCCTTCACCGCGGCCGTCCATGGTCAGCACGGCGGTATCGGTGAACGGCGCCGCGAGAAACGCGCTCGCTTCGTGCGAGAGATGGTGGTCGACGTAATGCCACTCGAAGCGCATCGCGCGCCCGTCGCTGCGAAAGCGTTTCATCAGATGATGCGGTGCGCCGTCGATCAACTGCGCACGCGCATTCATGATGTAGCTTAAAAACAAGGGGTCCCACGGCGATTCCGAAGGATTCGACAGCGGCTTGAGCCCCGGCTCGAGCGGCAATTCGATGGTCGCGCCCGCGTGCGTCGGCATGGACGAAAGCAGCTTCGGATCGTACGAATACGCAACGTGGTCAACATCCGCGAGTTCGATGCCGGCTTCCTTAAGGCAATAGTCGATGGCATCGAAAGGCAGTTGCCACGTGGAAAACGGCACAGGCCGCTTCGCATGCTTGATGTGCGTGAAGCGTTCATCCTCTGCGGCTGCAATGACTACGCCGTCCTCGATCAGCGCAGCGGCGCTGTCGTGATACACCGCGTTGATGCCCAATGTGTACATGGTTCAGTCGCCTTGATTAGGAGAAGGGTTCACGAGGTCGCGAAGGTTGCTTGCGTTGCTGTGGATACGGGTTCGTCGTGCAGAAGCTGCATGGCGGCACTCACTACCTGTTCGACCAATACCCCCGTCAGGCACGCATGGTGTCCTTCGGGACAGACGCTGCGGTAGCACCAGCGGCACGGCACATCGTGGTGGAGCACGCGGTGCGGTGTCTGCCACGGCGTGTGCTGCGGGTTGGTCAGCGCATATAAATCGACGACGGGTGTACCCAGCGCAGACGCAATGTGCACCGGCCCGCTGTTATTCGAGATCAGCACTTTCGTGCGTGCGATCAGCGCGGCAAGCTCTCCGAGTTCGAGCACGCCGGCAAGGTTGACCGTCATCCAGTGCGATCCGCCCGCCTGGGTGCAAACCTCGGCTTCATCCGGGCCGCCTGTGATCAATACAGGCCAGCCGGTCGTGTCGGCGAGTTGCGCGGCTGCCTGTGCGAACCGCTCGGCGGGATAACGTCTTGATGCTGCCGTGGCGCCGGGGTGCATCGTGATGAAGGGTTCGTCGATCGAGAGGCCCCGATCAGCAAGCTTGATTGCCAATGAGTCGATGTCGTCCGGGCGCACGTCGAAATGCATGCGCGTATTGTTCGAGTGCGCGCCGACGTGCTGCACCAAAGCAAGTTGCCGTTCGACTTCGTGACGCGTGCCGGTCTGCGGCTCCGGTTCCGCAACCCAGTCGGTCAGCAACGCATACGGGTTCTCACGACAGTGCGCGAGCCGCCTCGGGATGCCTGCAAGGTGGCACAACATGGCGGCAGGCATCGGGTTCTGGCTATATACGGTGAAGATCACGGCGGCGTCGAAACCTTCCGCCTGAAGATGCGAGCGCATGTCGAGGTCGGTCGCGGCATTGGCGGTACGGTTGTTCTTGACCCAGGGCGCTTCATACTCGATCACGTTGTCCACGTCATCGATATAACGTGCCGCCTGCGCACCCGATCGCGACGCCAGCAGCGTGATGTGCCGTCCCGGCGCCGACGTCCGTAACGCATGCAAAGCGGGCGTGGTCATCAGCACGTCGCCGAGGTTGTCGAGGCGAATGCACAGGATGCGCTTGATATTGTCGCCCCAGGGTTGCGCGGACCGTGTAGCCGGCGCGCGCGCGTGCGACTCGATGACGATATTGACCACGGGTCCCTGCTTCATTGGACTAGCTCCGAGGTTTGCGTGGCTTTTTCGATTACACGCGCAGCTTCGTGGAGATCGGGCGCCAGGCACAAAGGTTCTCTGTACGGTCCGCGACGCCACACCGTCTCGTTGCCGTTATCGATAAGAATGGTGCGGCACCCCGAACGGTTTCCTGCTTCCACGTCGTCCAAAATGTCACCGATGAACCAACTCGACGCGAGCGCGATGTGATGATCGTCCGACGCGTTGAGCAACATGCCTGGCAGTGGCTTGCGACAGTCACACGAGCGGTTGTAGGGCGCGACCATGCCCTCCGGATGATGAAAGCACCAGTAGACGCCGGACAATGTCGCGCCGCATTCCGACACGAGTTCATGCAAACGGTCTTCAACGGCGTCCAGCGCTTCGACAGGAAACTTGCCCAGCGCCACGCCGCTCTGATTGCTGATCACGTAGAGCGGAACCTCGAGGCGCGAGAAAATCTGCAAGGCCTCACGCGCACCAGGCGCGAGCTGCATTAGTTCAGGTCTGACGTTATACGGAACGTCGACAAGCAAAGTCCCGTCCTTGTCGAGAAAGACGGCCCTGTCCAGGACCCTCGGCGCGGGCGCTATTGGCTGTGACTTCATGCCGACGCGCCCCCGACGGCGCGCAGGGTTGCGACTTCTCCCTCGTTTGCAGTAATGCCTGAAACGCGCGCGTAAACGCTTGCTAGCGCGTCCGCAACACCGTCCCATGTGAACATCTCGCGTGCGCGTGCGAGACCCGCCTCGCCCATCGTTCGTGCAAGATCAGGACTACTTTTTAACAAGATCAGGGCATTTGCCAGTGCAGCCGGATCCTTCGGTGGAACCAGCAATCCGGTCTGACCGTCGGCGACCGAGTAACGAATGCCGCCAACGTCGGCGCCAATCACAGGCGTACTGCACGCCATGGCCTCGAGCGGTGTGATCCCGAACGGTTCGTACCACGGTGTTGTCACAAATACATCTGCCGCATTGTAGTAGAGACGCAAACGGGAGCGCGAACGCCGTCCGAGAAAATGAACACGATCGGTCACGCCACATTCCTGTGCGATTCCTCGCAGGCGGCCTATCTCCGGCGTGGCGATCTCGTTCGCCTCATCGGAATTGCCTCCGACTACATAGAGATGCGCCGCGCCACTCTGTTTGCCATTGCACAGACCAATCGCGCGCACCACGTTGTCGATCCCCTTTCGCGGGACGATCCGTCCAAGCTGCAGCACGATAAAGCGGTCTTGCGGCCACCCCAATTCGGCGCGGGCTGATTCTTTATCAGACGGATGAAATTCGTCGCTGTCGAAACCGCATGGCACCAGGTCGATCCGGTCTGGGTCCGCACCGTAAAGCGACACGAGATCCGACGTATCCTGCGGGCATTCGGCTATCACCGAATCCGAACGACGTACCAGCGCGTCTTCTATATCAAAGCGATCATCGGGAAAACCGTCGTCCGGGCCTTGATGCAGACGCCTCACGCGGCCAAGCGCATGGAAGGTCGTGACGAGCGGTACGCCCGAGGCTTCCTTCACGCGAAGGCCAACGAGGCCTGACATGAAGAAGTTCGCATGTACGGCGTCGTAGCGCGTGGGTTCGTTTCGGAAAAACTGGATCACGAATCGCGAGAACTCCTCCATGTATGGCAGCAGTTGCTCCTTGGGCAGTTGCCTTGCTGGCCCCGCCGGTACATTGATGACCCGCGCTCCCTCGAACTTCGAGATCAGCGGCAACAACGACCTGTCGCAGCGTGTGAAGACATCGACTTGATGTCCCTTTCGGGCAAGTTGACGCGCCACATTCGCCACGTAGATATTTTGTCCGCCACTGTCGACGCCGCCGGCAATAGCGAGCGGCGACGCATGTTCGCTGATGAGTGCGATCTTCACGATGGTGTCCCTGGAGAAGGTCTTGGCTTGGAGCAGGTCGCGCCCGCTGAAGCTTGGGCGGCTGGACCAGACACAGCATTCGTTGTGCCACTCGTGAAGCGAACGAAAGAAGCGTTGGTTCGTTGCGATACCTACGCATTTATTTTGCGTGCGTTTCCCCTGCGTTTCATTTAGGGTGCGTCGTGTCGTGACTGCTCAATACCGGGTGTATGTGCGTTCGGCGAGATGTACCGCCCTGCGCATGCGTGCGACGTCGTCAGGAATCGCGCGACGCCGCGCGAGCGCCCACGGCAATGCCGCGAACAAAGAGAAAGCGTCGCGGGGAAAAGTGCCTTCGCGGCGAATGATCTTGATGGCAACGCGCGTGGTGTTCCACGCTTCGCGCCATGGTAGACGCATCCACGCAACCCACGCCGCATTGCGGGCAAGCATGCGCCGGCGCAAGCTGCTGTCGCGTATCGGTGACGGATGATGGTGAAGAACAAGTTCGTCTGCGTACACGATCGCAAAGCCGCTCGCGAGCACATCGAGCGCCACCAGCTCTTCTTCCCCGCCAATGAACAGGCGCGGTTCGTAACCCCCTATCTGCCGATAGAGCAACGTGCGGAAGACGCAGGCTCCCGCCATATATCCGATCAACGAAGGACCGGGAAGGCCGGCTGCGTCGAGCGGGCTGCGCGCCATGAATTGACACGTGTCGTCGGCTTCGCCGGCCTCATTCACGAGAATACGGGCATTGAGCACGCCTACCCGCGGCGCGCTGTCCAGCAGTTGTACCGCCCGTTGCAGCGATCCGGCGTGCCACCACGTGTCGTCGTCGCAAAATGCTACGTACTCCGTGGTGACGCTGCTCACGCCGACATTGCGCCCCGCTGCGCCGAGATTCGTATGCGCAATGATGAGCGTCACATAGGGGAAGCATTCGGCAATCTGCTGCGGGGTGCCATCGGTCGAGCCGTTGTCGACGACCACCACGCGCGGCTGCTCCGGCAGCGCGCAAAGCCGGCTGAGCGTTTCGAGCACCTGCGCGCAGCGGTTGTAGGTGAGCACCACCACCGATATCCTTGCCCTTGCTGCCGTTTCGGGTACGGGCTCGAAATCAATATTAGGCGCATCGCTTTTCATTTGGCTAGTTCGAGCTTCCAGCAACGTTCGGTACAAAAGACATCGTCGTAGCCCTCCGGTCCGAACGCCTTGAGCTGACTTGCGTACGCTTTGACCGCCTCGCGTTTTAGCGCCTGGTCGTGCTGGTTCGCGCGCCAATGTCCGGGCTCAGGCGTCGCACTGATCCCTCGTGCGGCAAGATCCGCGAGACGCGCCTGCAACAGGCCCGACATGCGGCGGTAGAGGGCGTCTTCGTAAGCGAAGCACATGAGCGCAGGGCTTGCATTCCACACATCGATGCATGCGCGGTGCACGAGTTCGTGATCCGAATGAAACAGGCCCAGGGGAACAAGAAGGGTGCGAGCAGCATGAAGACGCACTGCTACGCCAAGCTTGCTCGCGATTGATTCGACGGTCGGAGCCGTCCCGTAAGGAGCATATTGCGCATCGAGAAAGTCGCCGCGCTCAGCGACCGCACCCAGGATTTCCAGCGCGAAATCGTCTTCGCATGCGCGTTCACGCATCGCCTCTGCTGCGTTAGTAAAGCCGCAGTGCTGGTCCCAGTCAGTTGTCACGTCTTCAGCAGGGCACCCAGAGAAGACGGTATGGACCACCGACCCCGGATGCGCCGCGATGAAAGCACCACAACTGAATACGGCGTCGTCAAAGTGCGGGGACACGACCAACGGGTGCGAGATATTTTCTGGCATGGCGTCTTCGGGCTGACATGGTCCGACCGAAAACGCAAAACGCGGACCTGATGCCGGGATGCTCTCCCACGACTTCAGGTCCGCGTTCGACAGGACGTATCCCGCAGCGAAGACGCCAAGGTTTATTCGGCTGGCAAGAACGCCCTCGCGCGTGTGCGAATCTCTTCGAGTTCGCCGGTCGTGTACGGACGCTGTTCGGCGTCGATTGCTCGCTGATAAGCCGCGCCGTCCGGCAGACGGTTTAGCAGCGCACGGATTTCGCCGGTCATCGTATGGTCTGCCGGTTCGAAGGAGTACAGGCGGAGTTTTTTCTCGCCGCGTTCATACATTAACCAGGTGCATGTCGCGAACACAACCACGCCCACGATTTCCTGGAGACCGAGGATGAACGTAGCGGGAAGGTCCCAGGCCTCCAACATGACGATCGCAAGCACCCCTGCAATGGCGAGCGTAAACGTTGCGGCAAGGCTGTCGCGCATGTCTGCGACGAGCCGTTGTTCGCGTTGGTTTAGTTCGAGGCGGCTCGGCGCCACAAAATTGGTCTGTGGGGAATGGTCGAAAAGAGGGAGTGATGCCATGGTGCGGGTTCCATCGAGTGATTCGGAGTTTCAACCTGCTTCCAGTGAATTAACGGGCACCCGACGGAAAAGTTGACGCCAAAAATTGGGCGCGGATCAAAAAGAAAAGTGGGGTCATGCAGGTTTTTCCGACCGTCCATACAACTGCCGGATTCCATGCATCGGGGCAACGCGGTCGCCCGGCAGAACATGCATTGCGCCCTGCATTCGGTGTTTGTGCCGGCTGAACCCACATAGGAGTTAAAATTGTCGATGGATCTGAAAACGTAACAGCGGGACAGCCCGGGTCGGCCAAGGCAGCTTGACCGGAGGAGCGCCGGACGTAGAACCGTTGGTGCAGGCGCCGCCATCTGACACCGGCGGCGAACTCGACGCGCGGCAGCCGCCAGACTTGGCGGACACGACGGCAACATAGGTACGAATCACCTTTGAAATCATGTGCTTCTGTCCCTAAAAAATGCTGTTTGAATATAATGGCCACCGTCCTTGCCTGATCGGGCAACACGCTTCCAGATTCAAGAAGGTCGTAAAAGAACGAGCATCGGGGCGTTTTCCTCCCGTGGTATTCGCATTGATGTGCCTGCCAGGATCATCGTTGCCGCGCGCGCGTTCAAGCAAGCGAACCGGCACCTATCGACCATTGAAGCGTCATGAACCGAGGCCCATGGAGTGAGTGAGACACCAACATCAACGGCGCCGCCACCTGGCGATGACGCGAGCCGTGAGAACGCAACCGGGGACGGTCCGGGAGCTGCGCACCGGTCGAGTACACTAAGCTTTCCGGTGGTCGGCATAGGCGCGTCCGCAGGCGGCGTCCAGGCGCTGCTGCGCTTTTTCGAAAATGCGCCGGCGGATATGGGCATGGCGTTCGTCGTCGTGTTGCACCTCTCTGCCAAGCACGTCAGCAGCGCGGACAAGGTCTTGCAGAACGTGACCCGCATGCGGGTGTTGCAGGTCAGCGGGCCGACTCCCATCGAACCAAACCACGTGTACGTCATCGCGCCGGGCAAGAGCCTGACCATGACGGACGGGCATCTGGACGCGAGCGATGCCGAGTCTCAGACGGGGCGCCCGGTCAGCATCGACAGGATGTTCCGCAGTCTCGCGGAGGCACATGGCCAGCATGTCATGTGCATTGTCATGTCGGGTACCGGCAGCGACGGCGCGGTTGGGATCGCCACCGTCAAGGAGCGCGGCGGCGTGACGCTCGCGCAAGAACCGAACGACGCCGAATACGGTGAGATGCCACAGAACGCAATTCAGACGGATCAAGTCGATCTGATTCTGCCGGTCGTCGAAATGCCGCAACGACTGCTGGATATCTGGAACAACGCCAAACGTATCGCGTTGCCGGACATCGATGCACCCGCGTTGACTCTGAACGACCGGGCCGACCGGCGTGGCGAGGCAGAGGTTGCGCTGCAGGACATCCTGTCCACGCTGCGCTCGCGTACCGGCCACGACTTCCGCTTCTACAAGCGCGCGACCATGTTGCGCCGTATCGAGCGCCGCCTGCAGGTGAACGGCGTGCCGGACCTGATCAAGTATCGCAACCTGCTACGGGAAAATCCGCGGGAAACGGGCGCGTTGCTGAAGGACATGCTGATCGGCGTGACGAGTTTCTTCCGCGATCGTGAAGCCTTCGAGTCGGTCGAGCGCGATGTGCTGCCCGCGCTGTTTCATGGCAAGAACGACGGCGATCAGGTCAGGGCGTGGGTTGCAGGATGTTCGTCGGGAGAAGAAGCGTATTCGCTCGCCATGCTGCTGACGGAGCAGCGGGAGTTGCTGCGCTCCACCGCAAACATCCAGGTGTTCGCCACGGATATCGATGAAAGCGCGGTCGCCCGTGCGCGTGCCGGCGTGTATCCGGAATCGATCATGTCGGACGTGCCGCCGTCTTCGTTGCGGCAGTTCTTCGTCAAGACGGGCGCGCATTACGAGGTCGTGAAAAGCATTCGCGAGAAGATCCTGTTCGCCATGCACAACGTGCTGCGCGATCCGCCGTTCTCGCGGCTCGACATGGTCTCGTGCCGCAACTTGCTGATCTATCTCGATCGCAGCGTGCAGCATCAGGTGCTCGAGATGTTTCACTATGCGCTTTACCCCAACGGGTATCTGTTCCTGGGCAGCTCCGAGTCCGCCGATTCGGTCGAAGACCTGTTTACGGTCGTGGACAAGAAGAACCGCGTGTATCGCGCGAAGGCCGCCAAGTTGCCGAACCGGCCTGCGCTTACTACGCCGAGCATGTCGAACCAGGGACGCTACACGAACGTCGAAGAAGAGGGGTATGCGCTGATTCCAGGGCGCCGCAATTTCTCGTTCAGCGCGTTGCACCAGCGCGTGCTGGAGCAATACGCGCCACCCAGCGTGATCGTGAATCGCGATTCGAAGATCGTGCATATGTCAGACAACGCCGGCCGTTTCCTGCGTTACGTCGGCGGCGAGCCTTCGAGCAACCTGATTGCCGTGGTCCTGCCCGAGTTGCGGCTCGATCTGCGCACGGCGCTGTTTCAGGCCGTGCAAACCGGCAACAGCGTGGAAGCGCGACGCGTGAAGCTGCAGCGCGATGGTCATCCGTCGTTCGTGAACATGACCGTGCGTCCCTTTCACGATGCCGCCGCCGACGCCGACTTCATCCTCGTGCTGTTCGACGAGGTACAGGAAGCGATGACCGAAAACGCGGTGGCAACGGAGCACCACGCGGGTCACGACACGGTGATGCAGCAGCTCGAACAGGAACTGCACCTGAGCAAGGAGCAGTTGCAGACGACTATCGAGCAGTACGAAACATCGACCGAAGAACTGAAGGCGTCGAATGAAGAATTGCAGGCCATCAACGAAGAGCTGAGATCGGCGACGGAAGAACTCGAGACGAGCAAGGAAGAACTGCAATCCGTCAATGAAGAACTCATCACGGTCAATGCGGAGCTGCAGGCCAAGATTGAGGAAACCGGCAAGGCCAACGACGACCTGCAGAACCTGATCACGTCCACGGACATTGCAACCGTCTTCGTGGATCGCGCGATGTGCATCAAGCGCTACACGCCGAGCGCAACCACGGTGTTCAACCTGATTGGCGCCGACGTGGGGCGTTCGCTTTTCGACATCACGCACAAGCTGAAATATCCTGAACTCGCCGATGACGTCAGCGCCACCTTCCAGTCGCTGCGTCTGATCGAACGCGAAGTGGCGACCAACGACGGCCGCTGGTTCCTCGCGCGCTTGCTTCCGTACCGGACGGCGGACGATCGTATCGACGGCGCGGTGCTGAGTCTCGTTGAAACCACCGCGAGACGCCGTGCCGAAGCGAGTGTGCGCGCCGGCGAAGAACGCCTGCGGCTGGCGGCCCAGACGACCAACGACTTCGCGATCATCGTGCAGGACCCGGATGGCCGTATCGTGAGCTGGAACGCTGGGGCCGAGCGCGTGTTCGGATACTCGGAGCACGAGGCGGTGGGGCAGAACATCGATGTGATCTACACCTCGAAGGATAACGAGGAAGGCGTGCCTGAGCGCGAGCGTGATATCGCCCAGCACGATGGCCGCGCCGACGACGAACGCTGGCATCTCGCGAAGGGCGGCCGCAAGGTTTATTGCAGCGGCGTGGTGACGCCGTTGAACGATCCGAAATTCACCGGATACGCGAAGATCGTGCGCGACCTGACCGACCGCAAGACGCAGGAGGACGCGCGCCAGACGCAGCTTGCTGAAGAGCGTGCGGTGCGGGCGCAGGCCGAGGCCGCCAACAGGCTGAAGGACGATTTCCTGGCTGTGCTGTCGCACGAGTTGAAGCATCCGCTTAACCTGATTCACGTGAAGGCGGAGATGTTGCCGCGCATTCCGGAAGCGCGTGGCGTGGCGGCCATCCAGCTCGCGGCGGACGCTATTCAGCGGGCGGTGCTGGGACAGGCGAAGATCATCGACGACTTGCTCGATTTGTCGCGCGTACGCACCGGCAAGCTCGCGCTCAATCTCGCGATGAGCGACGTCTCGCAGATGCTTGCGACCATTGCGGACGCCATTGAGTCCGAAGCGGCGTTGCGCGGCATAACGCTTTCATTCGATGGCCTCGCCGAGCCGCTCTGGACCAAGGTCGATCCCGTACGCTTCGATCAGATCGTGTGGAACCTGCTTTCCAACGCGCTGAAGTTCACGCCACGCGGTGGGACGGTTTCCGTGCGGCTGACGCAGGAAGGTGAGGAACTGTGCATCGATGTCGCCGATACCGGCCTCGGCATCGAAGCGCCGCTGTTGCCGCATATCTTCGAGATGTTCTCGCAGGGAATCGAAGCGCGGCGCAAGACGGGCGGCGGCATGGGTATCGGGCTCGCACTCGTCAAGCAACTTGCGGAAATGCATGCGGGGCGCGTACTCGCGCAATCCGAAGGCGCCGGGCGCGGAACTCTGATGCGTGTCTGGCTGCCAATCGTCGACGGCGGCCCGGGGCACAACGACACTGCGCACGACCGCAACGGTTTGCTTGCCGGTGTACGCATACTGGTGGTCGACGACGACTCGGAAACCGCCAGCGCGTTCGCCGCGTTGCTGCAGCTCGAAGGTGCTGTGGTGGCAACCGCGCACAGCGGCAGCGAGGCGCTCGCGTACCTCGATCACGAATCCGTCGACCTGATGCTCTGCGACATCAGCATGCCCGGCATGGACGGTTACGAACTCATCGATCAGGTGCGGTCGAACTCACGGCTTGCGAGCTTGCCCGCGATTGCGCTGACAGGATTTACGAGCAGTGCGGATGAGAATCGCACGCTGGCGAAGGGGTTCGATTTGTCCCTGACGAAACCCGTCGCGCTCGATGCATTGATCGCCGCTGCCGAGCAGGTCCTTTTCTGGCGCGGCGCGCATAACAAGGCATAAGGCGAACGCTACTTGTGGATGTCGTCGCGCAACCGGATGACATCGCGCGTGGTGACCGCCGACGCGTTGTTACCCCATGTCGTGCGGATGAACGTCAGCACTTGCGCGATCTCGGTGTCCGTGAACATGCCCGCATATGCGGGCATGTTTTTTCGTGGCGGCCCGTGCTGCGTGTCGGGCGAATTGCCGCCTTCGATCATCAGCCGGATTAGCGACGTGGTGTCGGGGCTCAGGACGGACGGATTGCCTGCGAGCTTCGGATACTTTTGCGGCATGCCTTGCGCCTCGCCGCCGTGGCATTTCGCGCAATACGAGAGGTAGATCCCGGCGCCCGGCCGTTCGATGTTACCCGTGCGCGCCGCAGCCGTTGTTTGCTGCGCACCGAGCGATCGAGGCCCGTAGGCCCCGGAAGGCTGTTCTGCCGGCAGGCTCTTCAGATAATGCGCGATGGCATTCAGGTCATCGTCGTTCATGTACTGCATGCTGTCTTCCACGACCTGCACCATGCTGCCAAACGTGACCAGGTCGCCGCCGTGTCCCGACTTCAGGAACGCCGCGATCTCTGCTTCGTGCACGCGGCCGAGACCCGCGCCGGGGTCGCCGGTGAGGTTCGGGGCGAACCAGTGATCGTTGGTCCCGCCCGTCAGGTATAACCGCGACGACTCCGTGTAGCCGCGTTCCTCGTAAGCAGGACCGCGAGGCGTATGGCACGCGCCGCAATGTCCCAGCGATTGCACGAGATACGCGCCACGGTTCCATTGCGCGTCGTGGTCCGTGCGAACGGCATAGCGTCCCTTCGGTGCAAAAGCGAAGTTCCAGAACGCAAGGGCCCAGCGTTGATTGAACGGGAACGGGAGGCGCGTGGGCGCTGCAGCCTTTGCGACGGGCTGAACGCCATGCAGGAAATACGCGTAGAGGGCGTGCATGTCGTCGTCATCAATCTTTGAGAACGAGGGATACGGCATCGCCGGATAAAGATGCTTGCCGCCGCGCGCCACGCCCTCACGCAAGGTCCGCGCGAAGTCGTCATAGGTGTACTCGCCGATTCCGTATTGTTTGTCGGGCGTGACGTTGCTGCTGACTATGGTTCCGAATGGCGACGCCATGCCAAGGCCGCCCGCGAACGGCGCGCCACCTTTCGGTGCGGTATGGCAACCGGCGCAATCGCCTGCCTTCGCCAGATACTCGCCGCGCGCAATCAAGGCCTGATCGGCGGTCTGGCCGCACGCCTGTCTTGCAAACGAAAGCAGGCACGTGACGATGGCGAGGGCGGATCTCATCGGGTTCACCATGGCTTGCACGGCGAGACGATCAGCGCTGCCATCGCCGTCACGATCAGGCCGAGCACGAACATCGGACTGGCGAGCATTGCGACGCGATAAACAAAGCGTGCGGCCCTGCGATCCGGATTCGGCTCCTTGCCCTCGCCGGTTGATCGCCACCCGCGCCACGCGGCGGCAAGGCCACCCAGCGCGACAGCCAGCGCAACCAGGCTCACCGCGCCGATGTACGCGTGCAAAGCGGGCATCTTCGGATGCGGCAACGGGTCTTGCGCGGGATAACACGACTGCGCGGCAAGCGCCTCGCAAACGCAAATCTGCACGATCCATGCGAGCGGCGCGCCGAGCAGCGCGTAGACCTGCTGCATGGCGTGGAGAAGGGGCAGTCGAGGTGCCGTCACGGCGTATCTCCTAGAGCACGTAGGGGGTGATGTACAGCGTGGTGAAGATGAGGAGCCAGACGATATCGACGAAATGCCAGTACATCCCGCCGATGGTCAGCACGGTGTGACGCCGGTCATCGAAAAAACCGAGCGCGGTCCATGTGAGCAGCACGGCAAGCACGATCAGACCGGCCATTACGTGCAACATATGAAAGCCCGTGATGGTGAAGTAAAGCGAGCCGTACAAATGCGATGCGGGTCCATAAGGATGGTCGTGCCACTCCTTCAACTGCACGCCCACGAAAAGCGCGCCCAGCACGATCGCGATGCTCATCCAGAACACCGCAAGACGACGCCGTTCACGTTTCACTGCGTGCTCGCACAACACCACAAACACGCTGCTGGTCAGCAGCACGGCAGTATTGAAGAGCGCCGGGCCCATCTTCGGCAGGCCGTCGGGTGGCCACTTGCCGCCACCTTGCGAAAACAGATACAGGTAACTGAAGATCAGGTAGCCGAACAACGCCGCTTCCGTGGCGATCAGCATCCACATGCCCCACCATCCGCCCGAATGCCTTCCTGACGTGCCGATGGGCAGCGGACGGTCGGCATTCACGGCGTCGTCGGTGATATCAGCCAAGTGCGCCTCCTTGCGGATCGCGTTGCAGGAGCGCACGTTCGGGCCACATCCATGCCACGAGCGAAGCGGCGAAACCTGCCAGCATGACGAGTGCAAGCCACCAGATATGCAGCAGCATGGCGGCGAACATCAGCGTGGAGGCGAGGCCCAGAAAGAAGGGCGCGTAGGAGTCGCCGGGCATCTTCAGGATGGCGTCGGGGCGGCCGTCGAGCGCGCGGGTCGCGAGCGCCTCGCGGCCGTGATCGAGGATCATGCCTTCGTCGAGTTGACTACGGCGTGCTGTCGGATGCTCCTGCCCCAGGCGGTCTTCCCATAAGGGGTGACCGCTCTCCACCACAGGTATGGTCGCGAAGTTGTAGGGCGGTGGCGGCGACGAGACCGACCACTCGAGCGTGGGCGCATCCCACGGATTCTTGCCGGCCACAGGTCCGCGTTTATAGCTCCAGACAAGATCGCAGAGAAACATCAGCACGCCTGCCGCGAACACGAACGAGCCAATGGACGTCACCATGTTCACCGTGTTCCACCCCATGTCGCCGGAGTAGGTATAGATGCGGCGCGGCATACCGAGAAGTCCTGCAATGTGCATCGGGAAGAAGCCGAGATTGAAGCCGATGAACATCACCCAGAACGTGATCTTGCCGAACCGTTCGCTCATCATCCGGCCAGTGAACTTGGGAAACCAGAACACCACGCCGCCGATCACCGGAAACACGTTGATGCCGAGGAGCACGTAATGCAGATGCGCAACGACGAAATAGGTATCGTTGAGTTGCCAGTCGAGCGGCACTGCGGCCGTCATCACGCCCGATACACCGCCGATCACGAACAGCAGCACGAAACCGGCGAAGTAGAGGAACGGAACCTTGAACACGGGACGTCCAGTCCAGATCGTCGCGATCCACGCGAAGGTCGCGACCGCGCTCGGGATCGCGATGACCATGCTCGCGGAGCCGAAGAACGCGAGCGCCAGCGCCGGAATACCCGTTGCAAACATGTGATGGATCCACACGATAAAACCAACCACCATGGTTGCAACGGTCGACAACGCCACGGGCGTATAACCGACCAGCCGGCGACGGCAGAAGACGGGCAAAGCATCGGAGACGATACCCATTGCGGGGAGCACGATTGCGTACACCCACGGATGCGCGAACATCCAGAACAGATGCTGCCAGAGCAAGGGGCGGCCGCCGTTGAGGACATCGAAGAAGTGCGTGCCGAACTGACGGTCGAGCCACAGCAGGAAAAACGCGAGGCTGACCGCAGGCACTGCCAGCAGGTTGCCGCCGGACGCAGTCAGCGTGCCCCATACGAGCACCGGCACGCGATCGATCGACATGCCCGGCGCACGCATGCGGATCAGCGTGACGACGAAATTCGCGGAACCCACCGTGGTCGATGCCCCGAGCAGCACCATGCCGAGCGCATAGATATCGATGTTCGGACCCGTGTTGTATTCGAGTCCTGACAGCGGCACATAGTTGAACCATCCGGCGTTCGGCGCTTGCCCGAACGGGAAACTCGAATAGAGAAAGATGCCCGCGAACAGGAATAACCAGTATGAAAGCGCATTCAGGCGCGGGAATGCCATGTCGCGCGCACCGAGGATCAGCGGCCACAGATAGTTCGAAAATCCCGAGAGCACGGGCAGGGCGTAGAGGAAGATCATCGTCACGCCGTGCATGGTGAAGAGCTGGCTGTACTGCTCGGGCGTGAGCACTGTTGCGTCGGGGCGGGCGAGTTGCACGCGCATGATCAACGCTTCCACGCCGCCCATCAGCAGGAAGATGAACGCCGTCACGAGATAGCGCAGGCCGATGCTTTTATGATCGACCGTCGATATCCATCCGCGCCAGCCCGGCGCCGTCTCCCATATCCCGGCAAGGCGTTTTTCGCGCGCACTTCCCTCGGGCACGCGGCCGTATTCGGGGACACGCGCATCGGACGATGACAGTTCGCTCATGAAAGCGTCGCTCCTCTCTACCTATTTCAGTGTCGCGAGATACGCGGCGAGGTTCGCCGCTTCGTCGCGTCCCAACGCAATGCTCGGCATCAGCGAGTCAGGCTTGATGCGTTGCGCGCCCGTGATCCAGGCAAGCTGATTCCCTGCAGTATTCGTCAGCGTGCCCGCGGCTATGAGCCGGCGCGAGTCGAGATGGGTAAGGTCGGGCGCTTGCGCGCCTTGTGCGTCCGAGCCACGGATTGCATGACAGCCCGCGCATTTGTCGAGGAAGAGAGTCTTGCCGGCGGCGACGCTCAGATTGTTCGATGAAGCCGCCACCTGGGCTTGCTCCGTGCTCCACGCAGCAAAATCCGCGCGGCTTTCTGCGACGACTTCAAAAGCCATGTGTGCGTGCTGCGCGCCGCAAAACTGCGAACATTGCCCGCGATACACCCCGGGCGCATCGGCCTGGATCCATTGCTCGTTGGTCTGGCCGGGTATCGCCTGGGTCTTGCCCGCAAGTTTCGGAACCCAGAACGTGTGGATCACGTCAGCGCTTTTCAGCTTGATGCGTACGGGTTCGCCGGCGGGAATGTGGATCTCGTTGGCGGTGACGAAACGCAGCGTCGAATCGGCGGCGTCGTCGTAGGCGACTTTCCACCACCAGTCGTAGGCGGTCACGGTGATCGTCAAAGCAGGAGTTTCTGCGGGCGATGCAACCCGGTTGAGCGTGACAAGTGCGTAGACCAGCATCGCGACGAGCACAGGCACGGAAAGCGCCACGCCGATCACGATCCATCGCAAGCCGCTGTTGCCCTGGACCAGTTGATCGAACGGTGCGTCGGGACGGCGCCGGAAGATTGCGACAGCAAGCAAGCCGCCGACGATCACGCAGACCGCCACGCAAATTGTCGTGAAGATCCAGTCCAGAGTGAGGGTAGGCGCTGCAGCCGGCCCGGCCGCGTGAAGAAAATAGTTCAGCGGCGCGCTGTCGCCCGCGTGCGCTGACTCCGCCGCCGTCAACGGCATGTTGGTTTGCGGCTAGTGCGCGGTGAGGGGTGGCGGTGTGGCATCGATTGCTCCGGCTCGGTCGACACTGGCTCGATCAAGCCGTGAGCAATCCACGTACCCTACTAAATACTTTCAGTCAGGAGCGTTCGGCAATGACGGGCGATCTGCCGCTCTTCCTGCGTCTCGATGACATCGAACTGGACGTCGAGGAACTCGAGTCCCTGGCAAATGCGTTCGCGTATGGCGTCGGCATGTTCGCCGATACCGCCCGTGAACACGACCCGGTCCAGGCCACCCATCAATGCCGCATACGCGCCGATTGTCTTGCGCACCGCCGTGCAAAAGATATCGATGGCAAGTTCCGCGTCCGCGTCGGTGCGTTTCAGAAGGGACTGCATGTCGTCGTTCGAGTCGGAAAGACCCTTGAGGCCGCTCTCCTTGTTGATCAGTTGTTCAAGTGAGTCGGCATCCATGCCGCCGGTTCGCATCAGATAGACGAATACACCGGGATCGAGATCGCCGGTGCGCGTCGCCATGGGGATACCGCCGGTAGGCGTCAGGCCCATGGTGGTATCGATTGAATGGCCGTTGTGGATCGCGCAAAGACTTGCACCGCTGCCCAGGTGCGCGACCACGAGCCGCTCGGGGAGATCGTGGCCGAGGCTCGCCACGATCGATTCGTACGACAACCCGTGAAAGCCGTAGCGCACCACGCCTTCGCCGGCGAAGTGCTTGGGCAAGCTCAGATGCGTGGCGCGTGCCGGCATGGTCTGGTGGAACGCGGTATCGAGACAGGCGTAATGCGGCACGTCGCGGAAAATGTCCTGTGCCTGCTCGAGCAGCGCGAGCGATTGCGGCAAATGCAAAGGCGCGAACTGCACCGCATCGCGAAGGGTTTGCTTGACTTGGTCCGTGATCAGCGCGTGCGTTCTCAAGTGTGGACCGCCATGCACGATACGATGACCGACGCCCGCCAGCGGCTGATCGAGATGCTCGTGCAAGGCGTCGGCCATGCGTTGCAGCGCGTCGTGCTGCGACTCCATCACATGACTTTGCTGAACGTTGATGGAGCCGTCCACCGAACGCATGGTCAACGACCCGTCGTCACGGCCAATGCCTTTTGCGCTTCCCGTCAGCCACGCTTTTTCGTCGCCGCTGTCGGGCGCATACACGCCGAACTTGAGCGACGACGACCCGCTGTTCAACACGAGGATGTCCTGTGCCATGGCGTCAGCCTTTCCACGCCCAGTTGCGGATTTCATCGCGATCGATGCCTTCCGCGTGCGCGTAGCCAATGCTCTCGTTGATCTGGTCCTTCAGCCAGTTCTTCGTATGCGCACCGGTATCGCGCAGGCGCGGCACACGATCGATTACATCGATACACAACGAAAAGCGGTCCACCTGGTTGATGATGGCGAGCTCGAACGGCGTATTGATGTTGCCGCGTTCACGATACCCGTGCACGTGCATGTTCTCGTGATTCGTGCGGTTGTACGTGAGCTTGTGGACCAGCGTCGGATACGAGTGAAAGTTGAAGATGACCGGTTTTTCGCGCGAAAAGATGGAATCGAAATCACGATTCGACAAGCCGTGCGGATGATCGGTATCGGGCATCAGGCGGAACAGGTCGACCACGTTGACAAAGCGGATCTTGAGATCGGGAAACCGCTCCTTCAGGATCTCGACGGCGGCCAATGACTCCATGGTCGCGATGTCGCCGGCGCACGCCATTACCACGTCAGGTTCACTGTTCTGATCCGTCGATGCCCAGTCCCAGATGCCAATGCCCTTCGCGCAATGCGCGAGCGCTGCTTCCGTGTCGAGGTATTGCAAGTGCGGTTGCTTGTCCGCGACGATCACGTTCACGTAGTCGCGCGAACGCAGGCAATGGTCCATCACACTCAGCAGACAGTTCGCATCGGGCGGCAAATAGATGCGCACGACTTCGGGACTCTTGTTCGTGACGACATCGAGGAAACCCGGGTCCTGGTGTGTGAAACCGTTGTGATCCTGACGCCATACCAGCGACGTGATCAGCAGGTTCACCGAAGGCACGGGTGCGCGCCAGTCGAGCTCCAGCTTCGACTTCTCGAGCCACTTCGCGTGCTGGTTGAACATCGAATCGATCACATGCACGAACGCTTCGTAGGTCGCGAAAAGACCGTGACGTCCCGTCAGGACATACCCTTCGAACCAGCCTTCAAGCGTGTGTTCGCTGAGCATTTCCATCACGCGGCCGTCGGTCGCCAAAGCGCCGCCGTCGCTGTCCTCAGGCTTGTACTCGGCAATCCAGCGCTTGCCCGATGCTTCGTACACGCCGTCGAGCTTGTTGCTCGCGGTTTCATCGGGGCCGAACAGCTTGAACGAATTCATGTTGCGCTTGATGACATCACGCAGCCATGTGGCAAGCACCGCCGTTGGCGATTGATAGGTGCCGCCAGGGGCCTTGACCTTGTAGGCATAGTCGCGGATGTCCGGCAGGTCGAGTGAACGGCGCAGACGTCCGCCGTTCGCATGCGGATTTGCGCTGATGCGACGCTCGCCCTTCGGCGCCATCTCGCGCAGCTCTTCTATCAGGGTGCCGTTTTCATCGAAGAGCTCTTCGGGCTTGTAGCTGCGCATCCACGCTTCCACCAGCTTCAGACTCTTTGCGTTGGTCGCCGGATCGAGCACGGGCACCTGATGCGCGCGCCAGAAATCCTCGACCTTGTGACCATCGACTTCCTTTGGACCGGTCCAGCCCTTGGGCGAACGCAAGACGATCATTGGCCAGCGCGGACGCGTGGTGTCGCCCGTCGAACGTGCATGCGCCTGAATCGCGCGAATCTCGCCGATGCACGTCTCGAGCGTCTGCGCCATCAGTTCGTGCATGGTCGCGGGGTCCGAGCCTGAGACAAAATGCGGCTTGTATCCGTAACCCGTCATCAGCGCTTCGAGCTCTTCCTGCGGAATGCGCGCGAGGATGGTCGGGTTCGCGATCTTGTAGCCGTTCAGATGCAGGATCGGCAGTACCGCGCCGTCAACGACGGGATTCAGGAATTTGTTCGAATGCCATGACGTTGCAAGCGGTCCGGTTTCAGCTTCGCCGTCGCCGACCATCACAGCCACGATCAGATCCGGGTTATCGAAAGCCGCGCCGAAGCCATGCGAAAGGCTATAGCCCAGCTCGCCGCCTTCGTGGATCGATCCGGGCGTTTCGGGCGTGCAATGCGACCCGATTCCCCCCGGTGACGAAAACAACCTGAAGAGGCGCAGCATGCCGGTTTCATCGGCGCTGCGATCCGGATAGACCTCGGAGTAATACCCTTCCAGATACGAGTTCGACAACGTCGCCGGTGCGCCATGACCCGGACCCGAGACGAACATTACGTTCAGGTCATCCTTGATGATCAGCCGGTTCAAATGGACCCACGTAAAGGACTGGCCCGGGTCGGAGCCCCAGTGCCCGAGAAGTCGCCGTTTGATGTGTTCGGTTTGCAGCGGTTCGCGCAGCAACGGGTTGGCACGCAGATAAATCATGCCTACCGACAAGTAATTGCACGCGCGCCAATATGCATCGATCTTGCGTAATTCGTCGGGGGAAAGGCGCGGGGAAGTGGAGGTTGCCTGTGTGTCCATGTCGTGTCCGTTGATATCCATTGAAAGGAAGTTGCGGTGTCACTCTGGTTCGGCCGGGTCGTGCCTGGGCCGGGTCACTGATGCGGGTCGCTATCGATCTGGCAGTTGCTATTGTGCCGCGTGTAGGGGGATTGCGTTGTGATTCCACCATGACATGAGTCAAGGACATTGCTATGACTTGCGGGCGCGGCCCGGTGGAGTAGCGTGAAAGAGGGGATTGAAACCGGGGGATGGTGCTGACTTTCGTGCGGTTTTCCCGGCTTTTTTGGCTCCGGCGCTGCCTTTGCGGCCGGCGCCTGCAAGCTGACTCATGAGTTCGTCGTCCGGTTCATCCTCGGGTTCGGTTTCGGGCGATTCCTCAGGTTCTTCTTTAGCATCCCGCGCTGCAATGCTGCGGCCTCCGACGTGCTCGACCACCGCGAAGAACTCCTTCGATGGATTGCGGATCGCGCGCCCGGGCATCATGGTAATGGCGACAACTTCGTGCAGCGATCTTCCATCCACGCTCTTGCGTCCAGGTGCTGAATGCCAGTCGATCGCGCTGTTCGCAAAGCCCGCGATCACGCGTTCGAGAACGGCTGGCGACAGCACGCCGCCATCGTACAGGCTGATCAGCGTGGCTTCGGCCACGGCGAACAAACCATTTCCCGATGCAGCGCGCCGTGCCATCAGTTCCCGGCCGCGCTCTGCGCCGGCGTGACACGCCAGACGGAGTTGCCGACGTCATCGGCGACGAGCAAGGCGCCCGAGTGGTCGAGCGTGACGCAGACGGGGCGGCCGCGCGCATCGCCATCGGGCGATAGAAATCCGGTCAGGATATCTTCAGGCGCCCCCGATGGTTTGCCTTCTGAAAAAGGTACAAAAATGACTTTGTAACCACTGCGAGGCTTGCGGTTCCACGAGCCATGCTGTCCTATGAACGCCCCGTTCCGGTACTTTTGCGGAAACAGCGTTGCATCGTAAAACGTGAGACCGAGCGACGCCGTGTGCGACCCGAGCGCGTAATCCGGAGGAATGGCTTTCGCGACCATCTCCGGGTTTTGCGGTTTCACGCGGGTATCGACATGCTGGCCATAGTAGCTATACGGGAAGCCATAAAAGGCCCCGTCTTTCACCGACGTCATGTAGTCGGGCACCAGGTCGTTACCCAATTCGTCGCGCTCGTTGACCACGGTCCAGAGAGCCCCGCTTTCGGGGTTCCACGACATGCCGTTGGGATTGCGCAAGCCCGATGCAAATATCCGCGACTTGCCTGTGACCCGGTCGATCTCCACGATGGCCGCGCGGCCTTCTTCCGCCTCGATGCCGTTTTCGCCCGCATTGCTGTTCGAGCCGACGGTGGCATAGAGCAGTTTGCCGTCACGGCTTGCAATGAGGTTCTTGGTCCAGTGATGATCGATAGGACCACCCGGCAGGTCGGTCAGCTTTTCACCCGGTCCGCTGATCGATGTATCTCCCGTGTGGTACTTGAAGTGCAAAACGGCGTCCGTGTTCGCAACGTAGAGATCGTCGCCGACCAGCACCATGCCGAACGGCGAGTGCAGCTTGTCGATGAAGACGCTTTGCATGTCGGCCACGCCGTCGCCCTTCGTATCGCGCAAGAGGATGATGCGATCCGGGCTTGCAACGCCTGCTCCCGCGCGTTTTTGAAACTGCTTCGTGATCCACCCCTTGATGCCCTTGTCAGGATCGTGTTGCGCAGGCGTGTTGCTTTCTGCCACAAGCACATCGCCGTTGGGCAAGGTGGTAAGCCAGCGCGGATGGTCGAGCCCTCTTGCAAATGCGTTCACCGCGAATCCGTTGGCCGCTGTAGGCATGGTGCCTTCGGGCCACGGATTGGCAGGCGCCACGTTGAGCGTGGGAAGGAGCGTAGTGTGAGGCGGCGGCAGCGTAGGGGACGGGCCGAAGCCGATCGATCCATCCGATGCGGCATTGGCGCACCCGGCCAGCACACCAGTAAGCATTGCGATGCCGCAAAACGAAGCGCGAAGCATGTAATCACGCACCGCCGATCCCTTCCGTGACCTTGCCCGTGCCGTCGCATGTCGCGCATGTCTGCCCGTCCTTCTTGCCCGAACCGCTGCAAGCCGGGCAGATGTTTTCTCCGGTGCCCGGTGTGCCGGGGGCGGCCTCATCGCCGGGATTGAGATCCGTGTTTTCAGGCATGACGTCTCCTTGGTGATTCATACCGTCGCAGCCGGCGGCTTTGCGGGTGCCGGCTAGATACGGCAGCAAGTAACGTACGACAGCAAGTAACGTTCCTCAAGGCTTGCGGCCGAATGCTTCGCGGAGTTTCTTTTTCGCGTTGTCGAGTACGGTTCGGCGCGACTTCGGCAAATTGCGCCCCGCGCGATTGATATAGAAATTCAGCATCGACATGGCCGACTGGAACGGCGTGCCCTTGCGCCGGTTGCTGCGCGTGGACGACTTCTTTAGCGAGTCCGCAATCTCCTGCGCATTGCCCTCCTTGAAGATGTCCCTCTTGATGTCCATCGCGTCGCTGGTTTCCATCACGTGACGCGACCAGCGTTTCGAACCCGATGGTTTCGATTTTGCACGCACATGTTTCTGGCGCGTCGTGTTGCGTTTGCCTTCAGTTTTCGAAGCGGGTGCCATGCTGTGTCCTCCTTATTTGCTGTGCTCGCCGATCAGCCGATGCGCATGTTTCAACGCGTCTACGATCGCGCGAAATGCGGCTTCGCGCGTCCCGGCATCGGGCGCCCGAAGCGCATACGATGGATGAAAGGTTGCAATCACCAGACGTCCGTCGTGCTCGACTGCTTGGCCCATCGATGCCTGAAGTTTTACGGTCGATTTCTGCAGGACCGACTTCAACGCGGTTGCGCCCAACGCAACGATCACCTTCGGATCATGTTCCGCAAGCTCGCGTTCGATCCAGTAATGACATGCATCGACTTCGCGTTGCGCCGGTGTTTTATGCAGCCGGCGCTTGCCTCGCGGTTCCCATTTGAAATGCTTCACCGCGTTGGTCACGTAGACCTGCGAGCGTTGTACGCCGGCCTCATGAAGCGCGTTGTCGAGCAGGGCGCCGGCCGGTCCCACGAATGGCTTGCCCTGCAGGTCCTCCTGATCGCCGGGCTGTTCGCCGACCATCATCAACGGTGCATGATGCGGACCGATGCCCGGCACTGCTTGCGTTGCGGCTTCCCACAGCATGCATCGGCGGCACTGGTCGAGCCGCTCCGGGTGCTGATCCGGAAACATGCCGATAGGCTTGGTTGCCATGATCGGCTCAGCTTTGGTTACCTGCAACGCTGCGGGCTTCATCGAGCGTGAGGGTTGCACGCATCGCTTCTGCGAGCTTTGCCGTCGGCGCTTCCCGATCGCACGCAACAATTGCCGCGACCTTGCCGTCCTTTATCAGATAAGCGATGAAAGCCTGCGAGTCGAGATCGCCGTCGATCAGGACATCGTCATGCTCGCTTGCGTGGCCGAGGTATTCGAAGCGCTTGCCGAAATGATAGGTCCAGAAATAAGGCACGCCGGTGTAGTGCTCGTCGCCACCGGCCATGTTCAGCGCGGCAACGCGTGCATGTTGCTGAGCGACGCGCCAGTGTTCTATGCGCAGGTCCGCATCAGAACGTGGCAGCGGAAACTGCGCGACATCTCCGGCAGCGTACAGTCCGGGCGCGGCGCGCATGGCGCTGTCGACCTCGATGCCGCCGTCATGCGCGAGCGCAATGCCTTGCAGGAAGTCGGTCGCCGGCCTTACGCCTGTTCCTACGATCACCACATCCGCCGGAATCGTCTCGCCGCCGTCAAGCTCGACAGCGTGAACGGCGTCGTCGCCAATCAACGCCTTCACCTTCGATTCCATCCGGAACTCGACGCCGTTCTTCTCGTGCAGCCGCTTGAACATCAGGCCGAGTTCATCGCCGAATTGCGTAGCGAGCGGGATCTTGCCGGGCGCGACCACGGTCACGTCGAGACCGCGTTTTTTAAGCGATGACGCCACCTCCAGCCCGATAAAACTCGCCCCCACGATGACCGCTTTTTTCGCGTCCCTGAGCGATGCGTCGAGCGTTGCAGCGTCGTCGCGTGAACGCAGCAAATGCACGCGCTTCAAGTTCGCGCCGGGGACGTCCATGGGTTTGGGAGTACCACCCGTGCAGATCAGCGCCGCGTCGTAATGCAGCGTGAGTTCGTTGGGCAGGTCGATGCGTTTATCGGCGGCATCGAGTTTGATGACCTGAGCTTCAATGCGCTCGATGCGCCGCTTCGTGGCGAAACCTTCGGGCAGTAGCGACGGAACTTCGCCGGGCGGCATATCGCCGGAGGCAACGAATTTGCTTAACGCCGTGCGGTCGTACGGCTCGCCGGACTCTGGCCCGATCAATGCGATACGTCCGAGAAAGCCGCCTTCACGTAGCGCGGTGCATGCAGCAGCACCGGCCGCGCCCGCGCCGATGATCGCAAACATGCGTGTATCGGCGGATGGAAAACTCGCGGGCGGTTCTTCGGCTTCCGACGAAACCAGCACGTTGCCGTGTTCCACCGACACCGGGTAGCGTTTCAAGCCGATCAGCGCCGGCGGCTCGATTACGCGGCCATCATCGATTGCGAACGTGCCCTTGTGCCAAGGACACACGATGCGCCCGTTGCACACGGCGCCTTCCTCGAGCGGCGCGCCGGCGTGCGGGCAGTCCGCCGAAAACGCGTGGACGTCGTCACCTTGCCGCACGAGGAGGATTGGGGTATCGGACAGCGTCACCCGTATGCCGTGGTCCTCGGGAATGTCGTCCAGCCGTGCTGCTTGCTGCATCGGACCTGCCATGTCGCGCTCCCGTCTGTCGTTCACGACGGTTCAGCAAAAAGCGGGCCGTCGGGACAAGGCGAAGGCGAAGGACAAGGCGCGCAGGGTGATCAGGCCGCCATGCGCTCGAACGATGCCGCCCCGCCGCGCACGGAATCGAGAATGATCGATGCAAGCCGTTCGACAGGCGGCGCAGATTTGATCGACGCCCGCATGAGCGACAGCGGCAATGACGGCAAATCGGGCAGCCCTGCGGCGTGTGCGTCGAGCGCGCAAACCGACCTTGGCAAGCCGTATTGCGTCCGCACTGTCAGCCCGAGTCCCGCAGCGGCAGCGGCCCACAAACCGGACAGGCTCGGACTCGTGAAAGCGACGCGCCAGCGGATGTTCGCGCGATCGAGTTCCGCCGTTGCCGCGCTGAAAAAAAGGCATGCGCGATCGAAGGCGACCAGCGGCAACGGTTCATCGGCGGCCGGATTCCAGGGCAGGGTGGACGAACCGATCCAGCACATCTGCGCCTGGGCAATCAGTTCATGCTGGACGCCGGGCCGGCTTTCCCGCACGGCCGATGACGGATCGCCCCACACCAGCGCAAGGTCGAGTTCGTTCGAATCGATACGCTCGAACAGTTCCGTATTGCGCGCCACGCGCGCTTCAATACGGACCTTCGGATGCGCGCGTGAAAACCGGCCGAGCACGTCGGGCAGCATGATCTCGCCGAAGTCCTCCTGCAGCCCGAGCCTGATCCATCCCTCCAGATCGGGGCCGCGCACGGCGACGGCCGCTTCGTCGTTGAGATCGACGAGACGGCGTGCAAAGCGCAGCATGGTCTCGCCGGCGTCGGTCAACGCAAGGTTGCGGCCCGCCTTCTTGAACAACGGCGCGCCAGCCTGCTCTTCCAGCTTCCTGATCTGGGCACTGACGGCCGAAGTCGAACGCCCAATCCGGTCCGCCGCCTTCGCAAAGCTCCCAAGCTCCATGCCGACCACGAATGTGCGCAGCGACGCGATTTCGAAATTGGTTTGCGACATGTCGAACCGTCCTGTTTTGTCGAAGTGTTGGTTCGATATTACTTGATATTCAGGACCATCGCGGTGCGTCACACTGTGTGCATCGAAACTGAACGGATGCCATACAGCGATGCAAACTCAATGCGCAATTCCCTTGGCGGCAGGGGTGGGACGTGGTCTTGGCGCCTCCCATCGCTGGAAGGTGCTCGGCGTTGGCGTGGCGGCGAACGTCAGTTTTTCGGCGGCGATCGCGGGCATTCCGACCACGGCCGTCTGGTTGCGCGCGGATTATCACCTCGGCAACTCGGCGCTTGGACTGGCGCTCGGCGCGATGGGCCTGGGCGTGGCGATCTCCGAACTGCCATGGGGCGTGGCGACTGACCGGTGGGGCGACCGTCCGATCCTTCTCACCGGCCTGGCGACCGTGGCGGCTGCGTTCCTCGCGATGATGCTGCTCGTGGTGCCATCGGCGGCGTCGGTGCCTTCGTTGCTGTGGCTGGTGTTATCGATGTGCGGCGTCGGTCTGCTCGGCGGCAGCGTCAACGGATCGAGCGGACGCGCGATCATGCGCTGGTTTCAGGAAGGCGAGCGTGGCCTCGCGATGAGCATCCGCCAGACCGCCGTGCCGCTCGGCGGCGGCCTCGGCGCGCTGATCCTGCCGTGGCTTGCATCCACAGGCGGCTTCCGGCTCGTCTATGGCGTGCTGGCGGCCATGTGCACGGCCGCAGGGTGGCTTGCATGGCGCTGGCTTCATGAGCCACCTGAAACACCCGCGCCCGCAGTGTCCGCATCGAACGTTGCGGTTGCTGCAGCCGTCAGCCCGCTGCGTGACGCCATGATCTGGCGCGTCGTGCTGGGCATCGGCATCCTGTGCATTCCGCAATTTGCCGTGCTCACGTTCGCCACGGTTTTCCTGCACGACTTCGCCCACGTCGGCTTGCCAGGCATCACGGCCACGATGGTTGCCGTCCAGCTCGGCGCAATGATCATGCGCGTCTGGAGCGGCCGGTTCACCGATAAACACGGCAACCGCCGCGCTTATACAAAAGTGTCGACGCTGATCGCGGTTGGTGCGTTCATCGTGCTCGCGGTAGGGACGGGGTATGGGTTATCCGAAGGCTGGCTGATTGGGTTTATCGTGTTCGCGGGGATTTGCGTATCGGCGTGGCATGGCGTGGCTTATACCGAACTCGCCACGCTCAGCGGGAAAGACCGTGCGGGAACCGCGCTTGGGATGACGAATACCGCCGTGTACGTGGGTTTGTTCGTCACGCCCTTGTCGATCCCGCATCTGCTCGCGGCGGGATCGTGGGGGGTGGTCTGGCTGGTCGCGGCTGCCTGTGCGCTGGTCGCGTATCCGTTGTTTCCAAAGCCGGGCAAAAGTTGAAACCCGTATGCGTTTGACCGCTAGAACCTCACGCCTATGCCCGCTTCGATCAAATCGGTATCGCGGTCGTAGCGCGTGATGACACGGTTCCATGTAAGCCGTGTGAGCCAGTATTTTCCCAGCCGATAACTCGCCGACATCGATATCAATCCGGAAACGCGGCCATCGCCCGTACGATTCCCGGGAAGGTTGTCGTTTTGCGTGACAGCGATGTATGGACCGGCGCCGACCGCGAGCGTAAAGCGGTCGTCGAAGTACCCGCGCGTCGCCCACAGTTGCAATGCAACGCCGTCGCGGCGGGGTTGCGTGTTGCTGGCCTCATGGATGTAAGACACGGTCCCGTCAATATAGCGCGCGAGCCCCCGCCGGTACTCCACGCTCTGCGCAAACGAGCTCTGCGAGTCGTAGCTGTTCAGTATCGATCTGCCGAGCAGGATGGTCAGCTCGTTGCCGGTGACGCGGGAGGTTCTCGGTGTCGGCGTCTGCCGCGGACCGGGTTCGCCGTTTGCATCGAGCTGATAACCCACGCCGAAGAGCAGCGTGGTCGTATCGGGACCGCCGAACGCCTGCACGTGATTCACTTGCATCTGCGCGATCCACCTGCGCTCGAAGTAATAGGCCGCCCGCGCGCTCCACACCACGCCCCAGCCATGCGTATTCGAATAAGTGCCGCCTGCGCCCGCGGCGGTGGTATCGAAGTACCTGTAAGGTCCCGCTCCCGCCGATAACTCCACCCGGTCGCGCCACAGCGGCAGGCGGCCCCAGAGTTGAACGGTCTGTCCATCGCGATGATGGTCGGGAATGTGTCCTTCGTTGATCCATGAGAAACTCCATGCCGCATGGCGCCCGAGTCCTTCGCGATAACTCCCTTCCCACGAGTAGGAATTCTCGCCTCGGCTGATCAGCGGGCCGGCAACAATATTCAGTTCCTGGGCATGAGTTGAAACCGAAAACGTCAGCGCCGCAGATAATGCGCCGGTCAATATCGACGTGCAAAACGATCCACCGAGTCTGTTTCGGTTAGCGAGCCTGGACGCGGACACTATTCACTTATCGGATTGTGTTTTGTTAAGGGACTGTTCGCTATCGGGCAAAAAGATGCTGCGAACGAAAGGTTGGCAACCGCTTGTCTTCTGCAGTCAAGCCAAGGCTAACGCAAAGAAAGGCCGCCGTGGTGAGCTCGCTTTTTGCTGGTAACGTACCCTTTCGGGCGCACGGAAAATGAAATACCGTCGGCTCGCCGCCCAAGCAAACAATACGCATTGCCGTTACTATTTCAGCAATGAATACTCCCTTCCCAAGCGCATCTTCCGCGCTCTCCAATCCGCTTCTGGAGTTTGTCGAACGGTATCCGCAACTGTTCGTTCTGACCGGTGCCGGTATTAGTACGGAATCCGGAATACCTTGCTATCGCGACAAGGAAGGTCAGCGCACGGGTCGCGCGCCCATCCTGCTGAAGGATTTTCTCGGCTCCGAGTTCGCGCGCAGGCGCTACTGGGCGCGCAGCATGATCGGCTGGCCGATGCTCGCGGGCGCCGCGCCCAATGCGGCGCATCTGGCGGTAGCGCGGCTGGAACGGCTGGGTGTTTTCGAACGGCTCGTCACGCAAAATGTCGACGGACTTCATACGAGCGCGGGCAACACGGACGTGATCGAACTGCATGGCAACATTGGCCGGGTGCGCTGCATGACATGCGGTGACGAGACGCCGCGTGCGGCGCTGCAGCAGCGGCTCATTGCGGATAACCCGGGCTTCGTTGGATTGGCAGCATTGCCGGTGGCGGACGGCGATGCGCAACTGGAAGGCTACGATTTCAACGCGGTCCAGGTGCCGCCTTGCACGCGCTGCGGCGGGATGTTGAAGCCTGACGTCGTGTTTTTCGGCGAGGGCGTGCCGCGCACGCGCGTGGATGCGGCTGCGGCCGCGCTCGATCAGGCCGATGCCATGCTCGTGCTCGGCTCGTCGCTGATGGTGTATTCGGGTTTTCGGTTTTGCGAATGGGCGGCGCGTGCCGGCAAGCCCATCGCGGCGGTCAATTTGGGCCACACCCGGGCGGATGCGCTCCTGCAGTTCAAGGTCGAAGCCCAATGCGGGCCGGTGCTGTCCGGCCTGGCCGATGCGCTCGAAGGCAACCGGTAATCAGTTGCCCTGTTCCTGCTCGCGCCGGATGCGCGCCTCTTCTTCAAGCCGGATGTCCTCGATCTCCTGCATCACGGCTTCGAGATCGACCGGGGTTGTATCGGCTTCGACGTGGCCTGTGAGCTTCGTATCCACGGTGAGCAGTCCCGCTTCGTAGAGCGTCCACATTTCCTTGCCGTAGTTCGACTTGAGCAATTCCGGCGCGAACTGGCCGAAGTAGGTCGCGAGATTGTCCACGTCACGCTGCAGCATGGCGGACGCTTCGTTGTTCCCGGCGGCGTCGACGGCCTGCGGCAAGTCGATGATCACCGGACCGTCCGATGCAAGCAGGATGTTGTACTCGGACAAGTCGCCGTGAATCATGCCCGCACACAGCATGCGCACCACTTCACGCAGCAGCGCGGCGTGCAATTCGAGCGCGCGGTCGTGACTCATGTCCACGTCGTTCAGTCGCGGCGCGACGTCGCCTTGCGCGTCCACCACGAGTTCCATCAGCAACACGCCGTCGGTGCATATGTACGGCTGCGGTACACGAACGCCGGCATTCGCCAGCCGGAACAGCGCATCGACTTCGGCGTTCTGCCACGCCTCTTCCTGCATTTGCCGGCCGTAGCGCGTGCCTTTTTCCATCGCACGCGCTTGCCGGCTGTTCTTCACCGTGCGTCCCTCGCGATACGACGCCGCCTGACGGAAGCTGCGCTGCTTCGCGTCCTTATAGACCTTCGCGCAACGGGTGGAATCGCCGCTTCGTACCACGTATACGGTCGCTTCCTTGCCGCTCATCAACTGGCCGATGACCTCGTCGATCAGCCCTTCTTCCAGTAATGGCAGCAGTCTTTTTGGTGTTTTCATGAGGCCGCCGCACAGGAAAGGACTTCGCGGGAATCGCGAAGAGGGCGGAAGGCAGGGAGGCAGGAAATTGGAATCATGGCGGATTATAAAGGCGACGCGGACAAGCACGGGCAGAACGGGCGGCGTCCGGCAAGGGCTCCGGTTTGCGGAAAACGCGTTTTGACTCGGTGAGGCTGGAGCGAATCTTCGGACATGCGTTGAAAAGAGCCTGAGCGGTTCAATGGCAGACATCGAGGCTATCAGTAAAACCAACGCTCAAGTTCTGAATAAGCCGTCCGTTAATCAGCATTGGCAGTATGCAAAATTTCGGACGAGATTTTTACGAGGACTTTGAGCCATGGCTTTATATCCGGGCGGTGGACGCGTAGACGTAGCGAGTTGAAAGCGCTTGTTTGTAGTGCGGAGCCAGCGGGCCAACGCACGGCACTGTAACGGCAGAAACGGTTCACTTCTGAAACACCCCGTTATTTCCATATAGTATGAATATTCAGCGCATTGATATTGGAGCGGTTGACCATTTCGCTTAAGTCGCGTGGCATCTAACCCAAATAATCTGATGATTATGTAATTACCGATTTTTCATGTCGCGTTACAAATTGTTACGTCGATATTACTGGTTTAAAACGTTTCGTCTATGTAACATCATTTCGGATTTCAGCATGCGTGGTGCTTGTACTTAAGCGATTCCGTTTTTGCGATACGCCATCGCTGCGAGCCTTTTCTCCAAATTCCATCCTTCGCCGAGTTCCCTTGTTGGGCGCTTGGGGGCACTGCTGTGCCCGATCCCGGCTTCACCGCTACGACCAGGCGATCATCGAATGAAAACGAACGCGCTACTCAGCTATTCAATTTATTCAGTTCTGCTGTCGTTGGCCGCATGCGGCGGCGGAGGAGGCGGCGGTTCCAGCAACGCCGCCAGCGGTGGCGGCGCGGCTGCCGCTGCAAGCGGGAACGGTTCAGTCACCGCTTCCGGCACGTCCGCACCGGCTTCGGGTAACCCGGCAAGCGGCCCTGCAGGGACAACCGGCAACGCGGGTGTAGTCGCCGGCGCGACCCCCGCAGTGGTCTCGCCATCGGTGGTGTCGAACGCGGCCTTGGTAATGACGTGCGCGGCGCCGGTCACGAGCGCGGCGTCATCGGGCGGCGGATTGATCGCAGTCGACACCCCCAGCGCCGATGGCACACGCATGTTCGCATCCGGTTCGACCTTCCAGCTCGCGATCGCGGCAAACCCTCCGGGTGCCGACACGCTTGCATGGACCGTCAACGATGCGCTCGGCAAGACTGTGGCGAGCGGCAACTTCGCGGCCCCATCGGGCGGCAGTACGACGACGCTCAATTGCACGTCGACAGTGGCGGGTTACTTCGCGGTATCGGCGACGCTTGCAAAAGCGGGTGGCAGCGTCCCGACGGCAGGCACGCGCCCGACCGGTTTCGCAACCTTCGGTGTTCTGCCCGATGTCACTCCGAGCCTGCCGGCGCCCACCTATGCGCATCAGGAGCAGCACCGGTTCGGCATGCAGGGTTTCAACGGCTGGACAGCGATGCTGGGCGCGCTCGGAATCAGCTCGACAATCGATGACCGCCAGCTGTCCAGCACGGAGCCGAATGGCCCCAACAGCTTCGCCGCGGCGGCCACGACGACCGATACCGGTTATTCAAGCGGCCAGATCATGCGGCTCGTGCGCCTGGACGGCATCCCGGCATGGGCCAGCCCGACCGGCGCGTTCAACGACAGCGCGTACTTGCCGAAGGATCAGGCAGGGTATCAGTCTTATCTGAACCAGGTTGGTTCGGAAACCGAAGCAATGCGCAGAAAGTACTTCCCGGCGATGACCAGCAACTACTATCAGGTCACGTGGGAGCCGGACCAGACGTGGCTGGGATCGAGCGCAGATTTCGTGACGCTATACAAGCTTGCCTACACGGGACTTCATGCGACGGACCCCAACGCGGTCGTGATGGGACCGACAGGCGCGTTTCCATCGCTGACCACGAATCGGCTCAAAGCCATGGCGCCGCTCGGTCTCGCACAGTATCTGGACGGCATCGCGACCCACGGGTATTACGATGCCGGCACATCGCCGTCGCATCCGCCGGAGCGTCTTGCCACCGATCCCGATCCGGCCAATGCCGCCAATGCGCTGATGAACGAGATGCGTAACTTGCGTCAGGAGATGCAGGCGGATTATCGGCCGGGCATGAAGCTGTTTGCCACTGAAACGGGTATCAGCTACGACCTCGGGACGTCGTACGGACCTGACTATCCGACATCGAACGTGCTGTTTGCGCAGGGCGCGATTGTCGCGCGCACCCACATCATCCTGCTGGGTGAAGGCGCGGATCAGACCTATGTGTTCTACGGTGCGGACTATCCGGGGGAGACCGGTTACGGCACGTTCTTCGATTTATCGAACGCGCAGGGATCGTTTGGCGCTAGCAACGTCAGTCCAAAGCCTGCGGCGCTGGCGGTCGCGGCGATGACACGCGTGCTCGACGGGACGATCACGCTGGGTCCCGTGAGCGGTACGCCTTCGGGCGTCTACGCCTATGCGTTCGAGCAGCGCGGGACGGGCAATGCGGTGACGGCCTTGTGGACGCACAACAATGCGGTCTGGAGTGCAAGCGGGGGCTTTAGCCAAACCTATAGCGTGGGCTATACGCTCGCGGTCGATGCCCCGGGCACGAGCGGTACGGTGCAGGTGCTGGACTGGATGGGCAATGCGTCGAGCGTTGCCTATGGCAACGGTGTGGTGTCGTTGAATTTGACCGAAGCACCGTTGTACGTGGTGTCGAAGAACGCCGGCGTGGCCAAGGCGAACGCGACGTTGCCCGTGGGTTACACCGGCGCGTGACGGAGCAGGCGTAACGCGTGTGGTGAATCGCCATATGCGCAAGGCGTCGGAGATCGGGCGACCGCGGGCGTAATGCCTCAAAGCGGGTTAGCGTCTATCGCTGTGCTCGTCTGTGTCCGTCTGTTGCTTTAAATCCCAGATTACCCGACGGTCACGCCGGGCGCCCATTTCAGATGAGCGCGCGGAAAAGTGCGTTGGCGTGAGGTGTCTCAACAACGAGATTCGACTAAATAAAAAGCGCGGCATCGCAAGCAAGTGACGCACTCGCCAAAACAATCCCGGAAGCGCCACAACAAAAACTCCTTGCAGCGCCCCCGGCGACACCCTTAACTACCCAGCGCAGGATCCGTCATGCTGCTCTTGCCGGTCTCCACATGCCCGGCAAATCGCCGCACGAACGAGCTGTCCGTATCGATGGTAATCGTCACGTCATACCACCCGAACGCTTCACGCAGATCCAGATAAACCGTCTCCGTCCCGCCGCCGCGAATCGGCTGCTTGATCGTGGCGCCGGTTTCATAAGCGCTGGTGATCGTAAAGTTGCATTTCCCGGTTCCGAGATTCTTCAGGCGCAGTTGAAGGTTGCCATTCGCGACATCGTAGCCTTCGACCACTTCGGCGATCGCCTGATTGTCACTCCACCAATGCTGCTCCACAGCCTTGCCGGCAAAGCGCCGCAAGAAACCATTGGGACCGTGGATCACGTAGTCGTATGCGTTGGAAGCCGCCAGCGGCAAATCATCACGCAGACGCTTTCCGGCTTCGACCGTATAGCAGCTTGGCGCTGTCGTGCTGTTCGCGGTGAAAACCAAAAACGTCGCGCCCACGCTGCCCGTGTTGATGAAATCGAACGTGACGCCGTTGGTGGTGCCTGCATGCGCGTGAACGAACAACTCATAAGGCAGCGCACGCGCCTGACGTACACCGGCTTCCTGTTTCGGTACGGCCTGGATGGCGGGCGGCACCGGAACATAGTCGGGATGACGAATTTTCTGAACCGGGGCGTAACCGCTTGTATCGGGCAACGTCGGCAGGGTTGCGTTCGGGTTCTTGAAGTTGAACGCGGATGTCAGGTCACCGCAGATCGCCCGGCGCCATGGCGTGATGTTCGATTCGATGACATTCGGACGCGAACCAAAACGCTTCTCGATGAATTGAATCACGGACGTATGATCGAAGACCTCCGAGCACACGAAACCGCCTTTCGACCATGGCGAAACGACCAGCATCGGCACCCGCGTCCCCAGGCCGTATGCACCGCTCTGGTAGGTCGAGCTGCCCGGGAAGATCTCGTTGACGATACTGACCGTGGACTTGCCGTCGGACGCAGACGCGGGCGGAAACGGCGGCACGACGTGATCGAAGAAACCATCGTTCTCGTCATAGTTGATCAGCAAGACCGTCTTGCTCCAGACCGCCGGATTCGACGTGAGGATCTGCAGCACCTGGTCGACGTACCACGCGCCGTAGTTCGCCGGCCAGTTCGGATGCTCCGAGAACGCTTCGGGCGCAACGATCCACGAAACCTGCGGCAACGCGTTGTTCTGGACATCGCGCTTGAGGATATCGAAGTATCCGTCGCCTGCTTGGGCGTTCGTGCCCGTACGCGCCTTCTGATACAGCGCGCTACCCGGCTGCGCGTTGCGATACTGGTTCAGGTAAAGCAGTGCGTTGTCGCCATAGTTGCCAATGTACGGGTCGTTGGTCCAGCCCCACGAACCGTTGGCGTCGAGTCCCGTGCCCGCGTCCTGATAGATCTTCCACGAGATGTTTGCCTTCTCCAGCACCTCGGGATAAGACCCCCAGCTATAGCCGACTTCTGCATTGTCGATGACCGGTCCGCCGCCGTTGCCGTCGTTGCCGACCCAGCCGGTCCACATGTAATAGCGATTCGGATCGGTCGATGAATTGATCGAGCAGTGGTATGCATCGCAGATCGTGAAGGCATCGGCGAGCTGGTAGTGAAATGGAATGTCCTCGCGCGTCAGATACGCCATGGTCGTCGTACCCTTGTAGGGCACCCATTGGTCGTAGCGGCCGTCGTTGTAAGCGCCTTTGCCCGACTTCCAGTCATGCGGCAAGTCCTGGATGAACTGGTTGCCGAGATCCGGCGCGCTGGGACGGAAGGGCAGCACTTCGCCGAGGCCTGCAGCCAGCGGCTGATTGAACACCGGCTTGCCGTTGGGCAGCGTGACGGCGCGTGTATCGCCGAACCCGCGTACGCCTTGCAGCGTGCCGAAGTAATGATCGAATGAACGATTTTCCTGCATCAGCACGACGATGTGCTCGACGTCCTGGATGCTGCCGTGCACATTGTTGGCGGGGATGGCGAGTGCGTTGCGAATGCCTGCGGGCACGACGCCCATTGCAGTGGCGGAACCGGCGGCCTGAACAGCGGCCCTGAGGAAGTCACGTCGGCTTTTTAAGGTCATGGGTTTTTATCAGTCGGGGTGGGGGAGAGAGAGTGGAGATTGCAGGTCGTACATTGAAATCACTCCGCCTCGTGAATCACGGGAGGCAGCAGGGGGTCGGACGCAGGCGAGGCGGGTGATTCTTTCGGCGGGCCAAGGCTCGACACAGCCGTGGAAGGCTGCGTCTGCTGCAATGCCCAGTTCTGGATGTCCGATGAACTTGCCGGGAGCGGCGCGGCAGTATCGGTTTGCGGTAAGGAGGATGGAGCGGCCGACGATGGCGCGTCGTGATCGCCACAGGCGGCGAGCATCGGGCAACCAAGCATCGCGCACAGCATCCAGGCGACGGTGACGGATCTCTTGAACACAAGCGTCCTCTGGACGGAAGGCAAACGTTGTCATGCGCGAACGCTTTGCGAGGGCATTGCACGGCATGACACCAAATGAACTAGCGAGAGGATAGAAATTACACGTGTAGGAATTATTAAATAAAGGAAATAATCGATTGCCGTAACGACAACGTAATTTAGTCGTCGGCTTAAGGAAGGTTTGGGGCGTCGTCATGCTGCATGTCCCGGGAACACAGATTGCGCAAGCCTTCTGCATTAATTGACTAGTTAGTCCCGATAAATCCACCGGAACGCCCCATATGTCCACGCCACTCAGCATCCGCCCCTTGCTGTTCGATTCCACTTTCGAGCAGATCCCCGCCGACGAAGCCGAGACAACGCAGGACCTCGTCAAGACGCTGCGAGGCATCATTGAAACCACTTCCGCCGACTATGGTCATGCCGTGCGCAGCGTCCACGCAAAAAGTCACGGCTTGCTGCAAGGCGAGCTGACCGTGCCGGAAGGTTTGCCGCTCGAGCTCGCACAAGGCGCGTTTGCCAAGCCCGGAACGTTCCCTGTCGTCATGCGGTTTTCGACTAACCCCGGCGATATCCTCGATGACAAGGTTTCCACGCCGCGTGGCCTCGCTTTGAAAATCATCGGCGTGCAAGGAGAGCGTTTGCCCGGCGCCGAAGGCCAGGTGACGCAGGACTTCGTGATGCAGAACGCGCTTGCGTTTACCGCCGCGACGCCGAAGGCGTTTCTCACCACGCTCAAGGCGCTAGCGAAGACAACCGATAAAGCGCCTGGCCTTAAGCAGGCGTTATCGGCGGTATTGCGCGGCACCGAGTCCGCTGTCGAGGCACTGGGCGGCGAGAGCGGCACGCTGAAGAGCCTCGGCGGGCACCCGAAAACAAACCTGCTTGGCGAGACCTACTCCACGGTCGTGCCGGTCCTGTATGGCTCGTATTACGGGAAGGTTGCGATCGTGCCGGTATCGCCGGAACTCGTCGCGCTGAAAGATGCGCCTGTGGATCTCGACGACAAACCCAATGGCCTGCGCGAAGCGGTCAATGAATTTTTCGCGACTACCGGCGGCGAGTGGGAAGTGCGCGTGCAGCTAGCAACCGACATAGAGAAGATGCCGGTTGAAGATGCATCGAAGAAATGGTCGGAGGAAGAAAGTCCGTTCGTCACGGTCGCGCGCATCCGGGTGGTCTCTCAGCCGGCATGGACCGATGCGCGTTCGGTAGCGGTCGATGACGGCCTCGCTTTCAGCCCGTGGCATGGCCTGAGTGCGCATCGGCCAATTGGCGGGGTGCAGCGCTCGCGCAAACCCGCCTATGAAATGTCCTCGGGATTCCGGGGCCAGTTCAACGGCTGCCCCATGCACGAGCCTGAGGCACTGGACCGCTTGCCCGACTGATCTTCGGCGGTTGAAATCCAACGCCCGGTCCGCGGAATGCGGACCGGGCGTTTCTTATTCAGCGCGTTCGCAGAAACTGATGCGATTGCCGAACGGATCGGACACTGAGAGCACGCGACCCCATGGCATGGTCTCGACGCCCGGCCGCGCATGCCTGTAGTTCTTTTGCGTCAACTCGGCATGCCATTCATCGATACCTTTCATGGGGACGAACAGTGCGGAGCCAGGCGTGGCATCGCCGAAATGTTCGCTCAGATGCAGCGTCATTGCATCGCGCGAAATCTGTGCGTAAAGCGGTGCGTCTTCCGAAAACCGGTGTTCCCATTCCCATTTGAAGCCAAGGAAATCGACGTAAAACTCCCTGGCTTTATCGATGGAAAAAATTCGGAAGATAGGGATGGCGGGCGACAGTTTCAAAGCGAGCTCCAACGCGTTTCAGGACACTCGATCTTGCCGCATAAGCGCGCCCTTGCCCACCCGCGCGAACCGCGAACGTTTGCTCACCAAGGCCGGTACGTGGGGGCGCATATATATGAAGAATTCGTTAAAGCTTCTCCCTTACATGCCGTAAAAACGTTGTCAGCGGCAGCTTGCAAACACCGCGACAACTCCGCACCGGGGCCTTGGTCAGACACAGGCGAACGCGGACGTGACCATAAACAATGCTGCGGGCAGAGAGCACGGGAGAACATATGGCAATCGACACGGCGCAGCAGGTCATGCAGCTTGGCGACTATGCGAAGCGGCTCAGCGCGGCGCGCGATCGGAGCTACGCACTCGCACGCGAGGTCGAGCGCTCGCGAGGCGTGCTGGACTTCATGGCGCACGATCCGGCGAGTGACCCGGCTCTATGCGAATACGCGACAAAGGCGCTCGAGCTGCTGTGCGAAAACCTCGTGCGTTTATGCGCGCTGACCGACGAGGCGTCGGCGAACGCCGAAGCGCTTGCGAGTCTGCCTCTGAAGTATTTTTCGAACGAGACGGGCACCGCTGGCGAACTGGATGCAGCGGTGGCGTCGCTTGTCGAGGCCACGACCACGGCGGAGACCGAACTCGTCGAACTTGCACAGGTGGTGGCAGAAGCGTGCGAGGCGGTCGATGAGATGCGCCGGCCAGAACAAATCGGGTAAACCCCGAAGATCATAATTTTGACGCGGTAGTATTCGGGTATACGCGAAACGCCTTGCGTTTCGTGCGCGTCCCGTGGCAAGACGTTCGCCGGCGATCCCGGCTGAATCTCTTGCCCGACGCAAACAGGAGAGTCCGCTGCGGCGGACTCGTCGTATCGGAAGCGGTCACAAGCCGTTACCGGCACTTGCCCCGGGTATTACACATGTCCATCGCTTCCATTGCGCAGGTTTTTTATCGTGCGCATCGCTTCCAGCCTGCTGCCGGCGCGTCTTGTGCCGCTGTTGCTCCCGTTTCCTCATCACGCCTGCTGTCCCTCCTGCTTGGCTCCGATCCCGGACTGTTGCGCTTTCATACCGCGTTGCGCAGCGCGTTTGCGTGTTTGCTGACCGGGTTCGTGACGATCGGCTGGACCGTCGCGACGCATCGGCCGCCGACGCTCGCGGCATTCGCATTGTTGTTCGCGATGATCGCACCGCTGTTTCTGCGCGATGCCGGATGGCGCGGCTGGTTGCGTTCCCTTGCAGCAATCTACGGCGCGGGATGCGCGAGTTTCGTGGCCGCCACTGCGCTTGCCCCTTGGCCGCTTGCCGCCGATGCCGCCTTTCTCGCCGTGCTCTTCACCGGCATGCTGGTACAGGCGTGCGGGCCGCGCGCGCTCGGTAGTGCAATGACCGCTGTCGTCGCGTTCTATCTCGGGCTTTATCTGCATCCGACGTTTGCGCATGCGTGCATGACGCTGGCGTTATCGACCGCAGGCGTCGCCATTGTCGTACTCACCGGGCGCGTACTCGTACCCACGCATCCGCGCGCCACCCTGCAGCGCGCGCTGAGCACGGTTGCGCAGCGCGCGGCGCTCGTTCTCGCTGACCGTCGCGCGGATGAAGCGCAGGCGATCGCCCATTTATCGTCCCTCAACGAAGCGGCGCTCGCCGTCGAAGAGCAACTCGATCTGCTCGATTTCGCCGGCGCACAGCGGCTGCGCGCGAGGTTGATCGAGGTGGAAATCGCCGCCGCCCTGCATGCACGGGAAGGCGCGCTGCTCGAACAAACCGATGAACGCTTGCGAATCGCGCTAAGGCGTCTTGCGCGTGCGGGCCGGGACGCGGGAAGTTCGACCACGCGCGCAGCGGCATCGAAGAAATCCATTGCCTCGTGGCGCGGGCTTCTTTCATGGCTGCCAGCAAGCCGGGCCACGACGGCGGCGTTGATCGCCATGCTGATCGGACATTCGGTTTCGCCTGAACGCTGGTTCTGGGCGGTCATCACTACCTTCGTCGTTTTCCTCGGCACACGTTCGCGGGGCGACACGATCCGCAAGACCGGGGAGCGCGTAGCCGGCACGCTGACCGGCGTTGCGGTCAGCGCGATGCTGGTCGAACTGCTTCATGGCATGCCGGTGTTGATCGTCATCGCGATGATCCTGTGTGTCTTCGGCTGGGCGTACTTCATCCTGACCTCCTACGGGCAAGGTGTGTTTTTCATCACTGTGCTGGTGGGGCTGATCTATGGCGAATTGGGATTCGCGATCGGCCCACTGGTCGAAATGCGCGTGGAGGAAGTGTTCGTTGGCTGCGTGGTGGCCGTGGCGGTGGCCGTACTGATGATGCCGCTGCGGACGTCGCATCACATCGATGCGAAAGTGGAGAGCGTGCTCGCCGCGCTCAATGAGATCACGCGTCTAACCGAAGCATCATTTGATGCGCACGCAAGCATCGCGTCCATGCGCACGCTCGACCGTCGCTGGCACGAGTTGCAAGCGGCGTTGCGCCCCTTGCGCACGCAGCGTGTGTTTGCATGGAATACGCAGATGGAGCTTGCTATCGGACCACTCTTTGCATGCGTGCAGACCGCGCGGGAACTGACCGGGCTTACAGCGCGCGGCGCAAGTCACATCGCTGCGATAGATGAAATTCGCGCCCGTCTGGCGGGTGCGATGTCGTTGTTTGCATTGCGTTCGGGGCGTGCCGCTGCGTCTTCAATGAATCACGAGACCCGTTCCAGCGAACTCACGGCGGCACGTCAAACCTGACGCGTGATCAACGCGACATCATGTTCATGCTGACGTTGTGCATGATCCAGATCGACCCGCCGATCAGGATCACCGCCGTCATCACGGTGAATCCGAACGCCATCACGTTCCATGATTGTTCCGACGATGCATTCAGGTGCAGGAAATAAACCAGATGCACGACCACCTGGATCAGCGCGAGCGTGGCGATCAGCAAGATGGCCGTGCTGGTCTCCATGCCGTGCCCCATCACGATGAAAAACGACGCCGCCGTCAGGATCACCGACAGCGCGAAACCAATCAGATAAGAGCGCACGCTGCCGTGCGCCTCGCCACCACTATGCACATTTGAGTTCGACATTCAGGCCACGCTCGCGAGATAGACAAACGTAAAGACGCAGATCCATACTACGTCCAGGAAGTGCCAGAAAAGGCTCAGGCATGTCAGGCGGCGCAGCATGGTTTCGCTGAGCTGCCCCTTGAAGATCACCTGGCCCGCAAGCACGACCATCCAGATCAGACCCAGGGTCACGTGCAAACCGTGCGTGCCGACCAGCGTAAAGAACGACGACAGGAACGCGCTGCGATCCGGCCCGTTGCCCTCGGCTACAAGATGCGAGAACTCGCGAATCTCGAGCACGATAAATGACAGCCCCAGCATGAACGTCACCGCAAGCCAGAACAACAACGCTCCGCGATTCTGCTTTTGCGCACCGATCATGCCAAAGCCGAAGGTGATGCTGCTCACCAGAAGGATTGCCGTTTCGATCGCAACACCCTTGATCTCGAAGAGATCCTTCCCGCTCGCGCCGCCAGCGAACTGATGGCTCATCACCGCGAACACCGCAAAGAGGGCTGCGAAAATCACGCAGTCGGTCATCAGATACAGCCAGAAGCCGAACACGCTATGCGACTCGGGATGATGGTGCGCCGAGGGATCCTCGTCGGCGAGATGCACCGTATTTACTTTTTGAAGCATTACTTCACCTCCTGCGCAAGCGCCGCATGGCCGCGGCCTTCTTCAATCCGGCGAACCGTTTCCGCCGGGATGAAGTAACCACCGTCCTCAATGCTCGAATGCACGATCACGCTCAGCACGATCCCGATCAGGCCGACGATCGCAAGCCACCAGATATGCCAGACGCCGGCAAAGCCGAGCATCAGGCTGAACACGCCGATAAACACACCCGCAGCCGTGTTGGAGGGCATATGGATATCGTCGAAATGCACCGGCGTTGCCAGCTCGCCCGATTCCTTGCGATGCATGAATTCATCGAGTCCGTGAACGTGCGGGATGACCGCGAAGTTATACGGCGCCGGCGGCGAACTGGTCGCCCATTCGAGCGTGCGCCCATCCCACGGATCGCCGCTCAGGTCGCGATTCTCCGGCAGGTTGCGGTCGCGAATGCTGACGTAGAGCTGAGCCAGTTGATGCGCAATCCCGATCGCGATCAGCACCGCGCCCACCTCCGCGAGCAGTAGCCACGGATGCCATTGCGGGTTGTCGTAGTGATTCAGGCGGCGTGTCATGCCCATGAATCCAAGCACGTAAAGCGGCAGGAACGCCACGTAGAAACCGACCAGCCAGAACCAGAACGCGCGTTTGCCGAGCTTTTCGTTGAGCTTGAAACCAAAGGCCTTCGGGAACCAGTAATTGAAGCCCGCGAGGTACCCGAACAACACGCCGCCGATGATCACGTTATGAAAGTGCGCGATCAAAAAGAGGCTGTTGTGCAGCACGAAGTCCGCGCCTGGAATGGCCATCATCACGCCCGTCATGCCGCCTATGGTGAACGTGATCATGAAGCCGATGGTCCACAGTACCGCCGGTTTGTATTCGAGCCGGCCCTTGTAGATGGTGAAGAGCCAGTTGAATACCTTCACGCCCGTTGGAATCGCGATGATCATGGTCATGATGCCGAAGAACGAATTCACGTTGGCGCCTGAACCCATCGTGAAGAAGTGGTGCAGCCACACCACGAACGAGAGGAACATGATCGAGCAGGTCGCGTAGACCATGGTCTTGTAGCCGAACAACGCCTTCTTCGCGTGAGTCGCAATCACCTCCGAGAAGATGCCGAAGGCGGGCAGGATCAGGATGTACACCTCCGGATGTCCCCATGCCCAGATCAGGTTGAGGTAAAGCATGGGGTTGCCGCCAGCCGTGTTCGTGAAGAAGTGCATGCCGAGATAGCGGTCGAGGCCGAGCAACGCAAGCGTGACCGTCAGGATGGGGAACGACGCCATGATCAGCACGTTCGTGCAGAGCGCCGTCCAAGTGAAGACGGGAATCTTCATCCAGCTCATGCCGGGCGCGCGCATCTTCACGATGGTGACGAAGAAGTTGACACCGGTCAGCAGCGTGCCGACGCCCGAAAGCTGCAGGCTCCACAAGTAATAATCCACGCCTACGCCCGGGCTGAATTGCAGTTCGGATAACGGCGGATAAGCGAGCCATCCGGTTTGCGCGAACTCGCCGATCACGAGCGACATATTGATGAGCACCACGCTCACCGCGGTCATCCAGAAACTCAGTGAGTTGATGAACGGGAAAGCGACATCACGCGCGCCGATCTGAAGCGGCACCACGATATTCATCAGGCCGACCATGAAGGTCATGGCCATGAAGAAAATCATGATCACGCCATGCGCCGTGAAGATCTGGTCGTAATGATGAGGCGGCAGATAACCGGGTGAGTGATAAGCGAGCGCGAGTTGCGTGCGCATCATGATGGCGTCGGCGAAACCGCGCAAAAGCATGATGAACGCAATGACGATATACATCACGCCGATCTTCTTGTGATCGACGCTCGTCAGCCATTCATTCCACAGATAACCCCACTTCTTGTAATAGGTCACCGGGACCAGCACGGCCAGCGCCGCGATAACCATCATGACGCCCGCGCCCATGATGATCGGCTGGTCGAACGGAATCGCCGCCCATGTCAGCTTGCCGAATAGGATTGCCACGTCTTACCCCTTCGTGTCGCATCGCGGGTCGGTCGTGCTGCGGACGTTCCCGTTGTTGTACTTTGCGATGATGTTGTTGAACAAAACCGGACCGACATGCGAGTAATAGGCGACCGGATTCTTTTCGCTTGGCGCGGCGAGGACGCCGTACACGTCGGCGTCGAGTGGCGTTGGCGATGCCTTCACCTTGCGAACCCAGGATTCAAAGTCGGCATTCGATGTCGCAATGGCGCGGAATTTCATATCCGAAAATCCTCTGCCGCTGAAATTCGCGGATTCGCCCGCGTAGTCACCGGCTTCATTCGCTATCAAATGTAATTGAGTCTGCATTCCGGCCATGGCATAAATCTGGCCGCCCAGTTGCGGAATAAAGAACGAATTCATCACTGAGTCAGACGTGATCCGGAAATTAACCGGTGTGCCAACTGGAAACTCAAGCTGGTTAACTGAAGCAATACCCAGATCCGGATAAATGAACAGCCATTTCCAGTCGAGCGCCACGACGTCCACATTAATTGGCTTGATTTGAGATTGAAGTGGTTTATATGGATCGAGAGCGTGAGTGCTGTTCCACGTCAATATGGCCAGATACGCAATGATCAGGGTCGGCACCGTCCAGACCACTACTTCGATCTTGTTGGAATGCGCCCACTTCGGCAGGTATGCCGCCGTCTTGTTCGATGCCCGATATCGCCAAGCGAACCACGCCGTCAGTGCAATCACCGGCACGACCACGATGAGCATCGCAATGGTCGAATCCACGATCAGCGACTTCTCGGCTACGCCAACACTGCCTTTGGGATTCAAAACGTCGAGATCGCAGCCAGACACGAGAAACGAAGCAAGGGCAGGCAGATAATTACAGATTGGTTTTAAAAGTTTTACATTCATCTATATAAATCCCGAAGGTCGGATCTCCAGTCTCCGCCATTATTTTTATTATTCCGGACCGAAGGGTAACGTTTCGGAATCGATACGATTAGTGCCAATTCCCGCAAAAATGAATTGCCCTCGAAAAACTGCGGCGCGGTGTCGCAGCTTTATTGACATCCAAGTTTTAGTGAATTTCGTGTGGATTTTTTATCACGAAATATTACCCGTTGAAATTAGCGTTAACTGACCGCGGCATAGTGTCGCACCAAATAGGAAGACCGGATGGACGGTTATTCGCTTTGTTTCATTAGCATTACTTTTGACCCATAAACGTATTAAGGGTTTTTACCTAGTGCATCAATGATTTAGTCCGAAGGCGGCATCTGGGAGGGTGTCCGGGACGACGGGTTCAATGCCGGATCGGAAAGGAATATGAAAGTTTCAATGGAGATGCGCGCACTTTTTAACGTCTCTATGATTGCGCCGCCGATTGCAGCGCGGGGTCATGCCACGGGCGCAGCGGTTCTGCAATGTGTCCAGTTACCGCAGTTTCCCAAGGTCGATCAAGAAGATGCACTTCATACCGCTGCTCAGTCTCGCAATCTGGATTCCCATGGCCTTCGGCGTGGCGATCCTGGCGATCGGCTCAGACGCCAATCCCATGCCTGCCCGCTGGCTTGCACTTGCCGGCGCTGCGCTGAGCTTTGCCATTACCTTGCCGTTGATCGCCGCGTTCAACAAGCATTCGTCCTCCATGCAGTTCGTCGAGCGGATCAACTGGCTGCCCGATTTCGACATTTCGTACCATCTCGGCGTCGACGGCATCTCCATGTGGCTGACGGTGCTCACCGCATTCACCACGCTGATCGTGGTGCTTGCATCGTGGTCTGCAATCAGGACACGGTGCAGCCAGTACCTCGCGTCGTTCATGTTCTTGTCCGGGCTGATGGTGGGTGTGTTCACGTCGCTCGACGGCATGCTGTTCTTCATATTCTTCGAAGCCACGCTGATCCCGATGTACCTGTTGATCGGTTCGTGGGGCGGCAAGGACCGCGCGATGGCGGCGTTCAGGTTCTTCTTCTTTTCGCTCGGCGGCTCGCTCATGTTGCTGATGGCGATGCTGTACCTGTTTCATCGCTCGCATACATTCGATCTTGCGGCATGGCAGGCTTTGCCCCTGGGTTTCACGGCGCAGGTCTTGCTGTTCATCGCATTTTTTGCCGCGTTCGCCGTCAAGGTGCCGATGTGGCCCATCCACACATGGTTGCCGCAAGTGCATCTGGAAGCGCCTACGGGCGCGTCCGTGGTGCTCGGCATGCTCAAGCTCGGCGCTTATGGGTTCATCCGGTTTTCATTGCCGGTCACGCCCGACGCCGCGCATTTCTTTGCGCCGACCATCATTGTGTTGTCGCTGATTGCGGTGATCTATGCGAGTCTCGTCGCGCTGGCGCAGACCGACATGAGCCGGCTGCTCGCATATTCCGCGATCGCGCACATGGGTCTCGTCACGCTCGGCATCTTCCTGTTCAACCAGATCGGTCTCGACGGCGCGATCGTGCAGATGATCTCGTACGGTTTCGTTTCGGGCGCGATGTTTCTGGGTATCGGCATGTTGTGGGAGCGCATGCACACGCGTTCCATACATGCTTACGGCGGGGTCGCCAATGTGATGCCGCGCTTCGCCGTTTTCATGATGCTGTTTTCGATGGCCAACGTCGGCTTGCCGGGCACGTCGGGCTTTGTCGGCGAGTTCATGGTGATCATGGGCGCGATCAAGTTCAACTTCTGGATTGGTGCGCTCGCCTGCACCACGCTCGTGCTGAGCGCGTCGTACACGCTATGGATGTACAAGCGCACGATCTATGGACCGCTTGGGAACGATCGCGTTGCGGAGTTGCCTGACCTCGGCACGCGCGAGTTCGTGACGCTCGGGGCGCTGGCGATCCTCGTGCTGGCAGTTGGCGTTTTCCCGAAACCGCTTACCGACGTGATCGAGCCGGCGGCGGATAATCTGCTCAAGCAGGTATCGGAGTCGAAGCAGCCGGCGGATGAGCAAGTGCTTCCGGTTGCAAGGGCGGTGGCGGATAAGGCGCGTGAACCGGGGTAGGCTTGATCAAGCGGCCAGTTCCGCGATCCGCCTTCTCATCCCTTCATCCGGATAACTACCGAACCCCGCGCGCACGTTGTCACGCATATATTCGGGCCGGCCGGTCCCGGGAATTACGCACGTCACAGCCGGATGCGCGAGCACGAACTTAAGGAGCAGTTGCGCCCACGTCGTGCATCCGATCTCCTTGCTCCACTCGGGCACGGGTTTGTCTTTCAGCCGCCCAAGCAGACCGCCGCCGCCAAAAGGCTGGTTGACGATCACACCAATGCCCCGTTCCTTCGCCAGCGGCAGCAAGGTCTCCTCGGCCGCGCGGTCATCGGCGGCGTAGTTGATCTGCACGAAATCGATCTTCTCCGAGCGCATCACTGCTTCCACTTCACCGAAGGCACTCGACGTGTAATGCGTCACACCAATATAACGAATCCGTCCACGCGCTTTCCAGTCGCGCAGCGTGGCGAGTTGCGTCTGCCAGTCGAGCAGGTTGTGGATCTGCATCAGGTCGATGCGCGGCTGTTGCCAGAGACGCAAGGAGTTCTCCATCTGCGCGATGCCGGCATCGCGTCCCTCGGTCCAGACCTTGGTTGCAACGAACGCGCGCTTGTGCCCGTCGATGCGCGTCAGCACCGACCCCGCAACGGCTTCCGAAGAGCCATACATAGGCGATGAATCGATGACCGAGCCGCCGTTATCGAAGAGAATCTGCAGCACGTCCGCGAGCCGGGCCTGGGCTGCAGGGTCGTTGCCCACATCGAAGGTGCGCCATGTGCCGCAGCCGACCACGGGCAACATTTCCCCCGTCGATGGAATCGCGCGCTTGTTCATCGTGGATGTCTGTGCGTAGGCCTGGCGGGCAGCGAAGGGCAGCAATGTGCCGCTCGCGGCGAGCAACAAGAGCTGTCGGCGCAGCGCATCGACTGGCATACGGTCAGGGTTCCTGGGCCAGCACCTGCAGGCGGGGCGCGAGCGTGGTGAGCAGGAGGTCTTCCAATGGCATGGGACGGGCGAAGTAATAACCCTGCGCCTGCGCCGCGCCCATCTCGCACAGTACCGCAAGCGTCGCTGCGTCTTCCACGCCTTCCGCGACCACGGTCAGGTCGAGCGACTCCGCCATCCGCACGATGGCACGCACGATTGCCCGGCTGCGCGGACTCGTGGTCAGCTCGAAGATGAACGACCGGTCGATCTTCAAGCCGCTAAAGCGATACTGATGCACATAACTCAGCGATGAAAACCCGGCGCCGAAGTCATCGAGCACGACCGACATGCCGTGATCGGCGAGACGCTGCATGGAACGTCGTGCGAGATCGGGTTCGGCAACGAGCGCGCCTTCCGTCAGTTCGAGGCAAATGCGCGAGGGCGCCACGCCATGACGCGCGAGCAGCGCGAGGACATCGTCGGCAAATTCGGCCCGCGTCATGCTGTAGCTCGAACAGTTCACGTGGACCGGCGGCCAGTCAGCATGCTCGGGCTGCGCGAGGATGATCGCCACGCGCGTGAGCATGTAGAGGTCGAGCCGCCCGATCAGGCGCAGACCCTCTACGGCCGGCAGAAATTCGCCGGGCGCGATGACGCTGCCGTCGGGCTGGCGCCATCGGATCAACGCTTCGAGCGCGATGAGTTGACCCGACCTCGCGCAGACGATGGGCTGGAAGTAGGGTACGAGTTCGTCGTCGCGTTTGAGCGCATTGCGCAGCGCGCCCTCGCGTTCGACCTGGTCCGATACCTCACGCCGAAGCTCATGGTTGAAGACCACGAAGCTGTCGCGTCCACCGTTCTTCACGCGATACATGGCGGTATCGGCGTCGCGAAGCAGGTCGGCGGGTTCCTTGTGAAACTGCTCGTCCGGGCTCACGATGCCAATGCTGCACGATGAAAAAACCACATGGTCGTCGATGTGAAACGGCAAGTCGAACGCGGCAAGGATTCTCTCGGCAATGCCGACCGCGGTCTCAAGCGATGCACCCGGCGACAGCACCGCGAACTCGTCGCCGCCGAGCCGCGCGAGCAGGTCGGTGTCGCGCAGGCAACCGCGCAGACGGCTCGCTGCCTGCACCAGCAGCAGGTCGCCGAAATGATGGCCGAGGCTGTCGTTCACGACCTTGAACCGGTCAAGGTCGATAAACATCACCGCCAGTTGCTCGCCGTCGCGATGATGATCGCGCCATGCCTGCTGCAACCGGTGCAGCATGTGACTGCGGTTGGGAAGTCCAGTCAGCGCATCGTGCGAATTCTCGTGTTGCAGGCGGGCGTTGGCGTCGTCGAGTTCGCGGGTGCGGTTCTGCACGCGCTCCTCGAGTTCGAGGTTAGCCGCGTGCAGCGCTTCGGCCGCGCTGCGTCGCGACAGCGCGGTATCGATATGGCGCGATACGAAGGTCAGCAACTCCTGGTCGCGCTTCGAATAACGCACGCGAGACGAATAACTTTGCACCGCGAGCACACCGCGCACCTGGTCGCCGTCGAACAGCGGAATGCCGAGCCAGGAACGCAGCTTGATGCTTTCACCCGCGCTTTCAATTTCGCCCGTGTCCACGAGCCGTTCGGCTTCGGCATGATCGACGAGACATGGACGGCGTTCGCGAATCACGTATTCGGTGAGGCCGCGCCGGCCGCGTCGCGGAGCCGGAATGGTGTTCACGAGTTCGTCGACGTGATAGGGGAACGACACGTTCTCCGAAGCAATATCGACCAGCGCGACGTAGAAGTTTCGTGCATACAGCAACTCGCCAACGATCCCGTGCAGGCTGCGGAAAAACTCCAGCATGTCGCCATGCCGGCTCGACAACTCGGCGATCTGGAACAACGCGCCCTGCAAATGCTCGGCGCGTTTTCGTTCCGCGATTTCAAGGCGCAGCGCGCGGTTCACTTCGGACAGTTCGGCCGTACGGCGCGACACGGTCTCCTCGAGATCCGCGCGATGCAGGATCCGGTCGAGCGCCATGGCCACGTGCCGCGCAACCACCAGGAAGAGCGCGCGATCCTCCACGCTATAGACTCGCGCGACGTGGTAGACCTGCATCGCGATCATGCCGAACACTTCGTCGGATGCGTTCTTGAGCGGCGCGCCCATCCAGAATTCCGGACGGTCGCCCACGCAGAAGAAGCGTCCTTCGGTTTCGGCCGTGGCAATGCCGGCGGCATCGATCAGGAGCGGCTGGCCCGTGGTCAGAACCTGGCCGGTGAGCGACAGGCACGATGGATCCAGCGTGTCGTAGGCGGCGGGATCGAGCGCGCAGGTATCGATGACATCGACGTAATACGGGTACGTGATCTCGTTGTTCGAGGGGTCGTAGAGCGCGAGATAAAAGTTTTCTGCATCGATCAGCGTTGCAAGTTGCCGATGCACGCCGAGCAGGAATTCGGAACGATCGCGCACCGAACTCGCGAGATACGCGATCTCGTAGAGCACGCGCTGCGTGGTCTGGGCGCGCGCGAGAGCATCGGTTTGCAATGCCTCGCCGAGACTTCTCGCGAAGTCGGCCAGTGTGCGGTTCGCCGCTTCGGCAGCCGGTGCGAGCAGCCAGCCAAGAATGTTTTCGCCGCTGCCGGTTGGCCAGAGACACAGGCGATGAGTCGTGCAGTAGGCGTGAAACTCGTCGACGGAAAGAACGGCGGGCCAAGCATTGTCGAGCGATCCCTGCGCCGCGAGGTGCATGCCGGCGCCGGGCTGATACCAGGCCCAGCAGGGTGTATCGGCTAGCGTGGCGGCGTTGCGCAACAGCGAATCGATGCACGTATCCATGGTTGCACGCATGGGCGCATCGGGCGCAGGGCGTGCGAAGGCCGCGACGGATGCATCGCCGCTTTCATCCGCCACGAGCGTGGCCAGCTTGTCGGAATGGACGTTCATCGGCGCTCCGAGCCGGCGGCGTTAGCCGGCTCTTGACTCACTTTTGTTCGATGTCGACGTAAATAACCGGCTCGCAAGGTGTCTGAGTAAGCACCCCTTAAATTGCCGGACTTAGGTGTATTTACGGCAAATGCGGCATTCGGCTTGAGGGACTCCGTAAGGAATCGTTGCGGGCCTGTTGTTCGGCCAGCGTCAAGAGCCGCATTATGCGACGTGCAAAAGGAGTTGGATACGGCCGGAGACTTATTCGGCGCATGCGCCCGCTGTCCGCGGGCCGGGCAACAGCGAGCGCCGCTCCACCGCAACAGAAACGCCCAGCAGCACGATGCCGCCGCACGCGAGGATCGCGCCCGTCCAGCCGGTGGCCTCGAGGCCGAACCCGAGCGCAACGACCACGCCGCCGGCCCACGCACCAAGCGCATTGGCGATGTTGAAGGCCGAATGGTTGAGCGCGGCGGCCACGGTCTGCGCGTCGCCGGCCACATCCATCAGGCGCGTTTGCACGGCGGGGACAACCGCAATGCCGAGTCCCATGGCGAAGAGGTTGAGCGTCGCGGTCCATTCGTTAGCCGATGTGTACGCGAACGCCGCCAGCGCCGCCGCATTCCAGATCAGCATGCCGAAGATGGTCCAGAGGCGCGATTTGTCGGCGAGCACGCCGCCGATCAGGCTGCCGGCCGTCATGCCGACGCCCAGCGCGCCAAGCAGCAAGGGCACCCGCCACGGCGCGACATGCGTCACGTTGAGCAGCGTGGGCGTGATGTAGGTGTAGACGGCGAACAGTCCGCCAAAGCCCACTGCGATCACCGAAAGGGTCAGCCAGACCTGCGCGCGACGGAACACGCCAAGTTCGCGCCGGGGCGTGGCGCCGCCTGCATGAATGGGCGGGAGGAACACGCGCACGCCGATCATCGTGAGAATGCCGAGCGTGCCGACGAGCAGGAAATCCGCGCGCCAGCCAAGCCATTGGCCGAGCCATGTCGCGAGCGGCACGCCGAAAATATTCGCGATGGTCAATCCGAGCATCACACGTCCGACGGCCCGCGCACGGCGGTCGGGCGGGACGAGAGACGCCGCCGTCAACGCGGCCACGCCGAAATACGCGCCGTGCGGCACGCCCGAAATAAAGCGCGCGACCAGCAGCAGCGTGTAATTCGGTGCGAGCGCGCTTAGCAGGTTGCCGAACGCGAACATCAGCATCAGGCCGATCAGCATGGCGCGGCGCGGGATCTTGGCAAAAAAGATGGTGATGAGCGGCGCGCCGATCACCACCCCGAGCGCATACGCGCTGATGATGTGGCCCATGGTGGGCAGGGATGTATCGAGGCCGTGCGCGATGATCGGCAGTATGGTCATCGAAGCGAATTCACCCGTGCCGATTGCCAGGCCGCCGACAGCAAGCGCAACTTCGGCCGGACCGGCGCCATAGGGGGCGATGACACGGCCCAGCGGGTCGTTCGGGATATCGATAATAGACATGGGGCGGGAAATATGGGTTAAAGCGTGCGCAATGCAGCATTATCCCCATTTTTCAAGGCGATGGCACGGCGCAACCCGCGGAATTTCGGCTTTGTGTAGTTTGTTGCACCGCCGCGTTGCGTTATGACTGCGTCCCCGAATCCGGATCTCCGCCGTAAGCCGAAAATCTCTCGCGGTATGCCTGCGGCGATACGCCTGTCGAGCGCAAGAAGCTGCGCCGCATGGTTTCCTCGGATCCAAACCCGCAGCGCGCCGCGACCCGTTTGATGGGGAACGCGGTGTCGCCGAGCAGGCGCCGTGCCGCTTCAAGACGCAACTGGTCGATCGCGCGCGCGGGCGTCACGCCGGTTTGCGCCCTGTAGTGCCGCACGAAACTGCGCTCGCTCATGCCGGCGCGTTCGGCGAGCGTCGCGATCGATAAATCCGACGCCATGTTTTCCGCGATCCACGCATGCAGTTCGCCAAAACGGTCACCGGCTGTTTGCAGCGACAACGTCGCGCTAAATTGCGCCTGGCCGCCGGGACGCTTGAGAAACACCACGAGTTCGCGGGCGACATCGAGTGCGAGTGCGCGGCCGAGGTCATCCTCGACTAGCGCAAGCGCGAGATCGATGCCCGCTGTCACGCCTGCCGACGTCCACACCGCGCCGTCGCGGATGAAGATGGGCGCGGCGTCCACGCGCACGTTCGGGTAGCGTTCGCCAAGCAGTTCGCAATGCGCCCAGTGCGTGACGGCGCGGCGTCTGTCGAGCAGACCCGCGGCGGCGAGCAGGAACGCGCCCGTACATACCGACGCCACTCGCCGCACTTGCGACGCGCGTTCCTTTACCCATGCGACCTGCGCCGCATCTTTCGATGCCGCATGCACGCCCCGGCCGCCCGCGATGATCAACGTGTCGGTCGGTTCGTCTGCCGCCGGCAACGGATGCGCAACGAGCCCAAGTCCGGCAGTGCTGTGGACCTCACCCGAAGTCTCGGCGATGACCCGCGGCACGTAAGGCGCGCTGAGTCCCGCCGCAATCGAGAGTTCGTTCGCCGATGCAAAAACCTGCAGCGGGCCTGAGACATCGAGTAACTGGACGTCGGGAAATGCGTAGATATCAATACGGCGAGGCAAGCGATTCATCTGTGGCCCGCGTAACCATTGGCGTGAAACGAGGGTTAATTGACTAGTTCGCCAAATCGTAGCGGGGTATCGTCAAGGCGTCCAGTTCGATCGTCCACCTTTTTCGTAGGGCTTTTCACCATGACTCTGCATATCGGCTTCCTTGTTTTCCCCGGGGTCCAGCAACTGGATCTGACCGGTCCCCACGATGTCTTTGCATCCGTTTCAGGCACACAGGTCCATCTGATCAACAAGACGCTTGAGCCCGTGAAGTCGAGCAGCGGACTGTGGCTCACGCCCTCCATCACCTATGCCGATTGCCCGCAGCTCGACGTGATCTGCGTGCCGGGTGGCATTGGTGTTGGCGAACTGATGGAAGACGAGCCCGCGCTCGACTTCATCAAGCGGCAGGCTGCGAACGCGCGTTTCGTGACGTCGGTCTGCACGGGCGCACTGGTTCTCGGCGCAGCCGGATTGCTGCGCGGGCGCCGTGCAACCACGCACTGGGCGCTTCATCATTTGCTCGATCAGTTCGGCGCGATTCCTGTCAAGGCGCGCGTGGTGCAGGACGGGAACCTGATGACCGGAGGGGGCGTGACGGCGGGCATCGATTTTGCGCTGACGCTTTTGACCGATTTGATTGGTGAGACCGAGGCGCAAGCCATCCAGCTTCAACTGGAATACGCGCCCGCGCCGCCCTTCGATTCCGGTACGCCCGACACCGCGCCGAAGGCAGTATTCGACCTTGTGTGGAATCGTGGTGAAGCAGGGCGCGCAATTCGCACGGAGATCGTCAAGCGTGCGGCTGCGCGATTGAATCCATAACGCCTCGACGGCCGGTATCGATAATTTCCGGCTTCACGACGGCGTGCTTTTCACTGGGAGACCGCCGTCATGTCACGCGTCCGGATTGCATCGATCACACTGCTTGCGTCACTGGGAATCATCGTGGGCGCCACGCCCGATTCTTTCGCCCAGAGCGCGGACGCCGCATCGGCTGCGCAGCCGATGTCGAAACAGGCCCAGAAAGCGCAACGCAAGGCCGACAGGAAAGCGGTGCGCGCGAAGAACTCGGCGGAGCTGGGCGAACTGGAGAAGAACGGCTATAACCCGGGTTCGGATCACAACGAATACCCCGAGGATCTGCAAAAAGCGCAGAGCAAGGTCAACGCCGAACATGGCCAGACCGGCCAGTAGGCCGGGCACGCGCAATGCGCCTTGATGGTTATAGCCCGGAGGCCACCATGTCGAAATTTCATCTTGTACGTACGAGTTTTGTAGCCATGACGTTGACTATTGCAACGGTCGCGTCGGCCCAGGCACAAACTACGCAGCCGAACAATGCGCCGGTGACGCGCGCATCAGAGAAGGCGGATTTGAAGAACCTCGAAGCGCACGGCTACCAGCCAACAGCGAACGATCCCAGCTATCCGAACGATATCCAGCGTGCAGAGAAGGCCACGTACGGCTCCGGTGCGACGGGCTCTACTAGCTCAAGCAAGAAAATGTCGCCGTCCACGCCGCAGTAATCCGCAGCGTTTCTGCAGAGGAATTGCGGGTTGGGGAATGAAAGTTGCAGCGGCAGCGGTTCGCCGGGCGGCGCTGTGCTGCCCGCACTACCGTGGCCCAAGCTGTATGAGAAGAAAAGCCCTTCTGTCCGCTATGTTGTGCGTCTGCATTACCGCTGGAGGCTGTTCCGCCATCGGTCCGAAACGGCTCAAGGCCGATCAGGTCGATTACGCAAGAGCCCTTGGCGAAGCGAAAAAACGCGAAATACTTGCGGCTCTCGTGGGCATCCGCTTCGCTGATTCGCCAGCGTTCCTGAGCGTCAGCCAGATCATCGCCGCATACACCTTCGATGCCACCGCCGGTTCCACCTTCAGCGCCGGCGATACCACGCAGAACTTTGCCGCCGCAACGGGCAGCGTGTCTTACTCGAACCATCCTACGTTCACCTTCACACCGACGACCGGCCAGGCTTTCGCCACCGCATACATTCGTCCGCTCGCGCCTGGGCTCGTGCTGCCGCTGGCTGAAAGCGCAATCCCCATCGACTTGTTGTTGCGTATAACCGCGCAATCCATTGGCGGTTTGCAGAATGCAAACGCGATGGGCGGCCCGAACGCGAACGGCAGCGTCGGTTTCTTTGAGTTGATCCAGGCGTTCCGGCGGCTTCAGCTCGCCGGTCAGTTGAACGTGGAAACGCGCGATGAAGACCACGTGAGCCGCGTGTACATCACGCTCGGCGCGACCACGAGCGGCGAGAACGAGGAGACGTCGAAGGATCTGATGCTCGTGCGCCGGCTGCTGAAGTTATCGCCGAAGACCAAAACGTATGAAGTCGTCTACGGGCAATCGGCCCTGCGCGGCGAACGCATTCCAATGGTCACGCGCTCCGTGCTCGGCATCCTCACCGACCTCGGCGCCCAGGTCGATGTGCCGAAGGAACTCGTGGAGCATGGCTCGACGAAGCCGACCATCGGCTTGATCGGTGTGGAGACGCGGCCGACGATCGTGGTTCATGTCGGCAAGAAACCGCCGGAGGATGCATACATCGATATCCAGTACGGGCCTTCGCAATACTGGATCGACCGGGGGGATTTCGATTCGAAGTACGCGTTCACGGTGGTGCAGATGCTGATGGCTCTCGCGGAATCCAATCAGGACGCCAAGACGCCGATCGTGACGATCCCGGCGAATTAGCGTCCCTGTGAAGCGTCAATGTGCATCGCCGCGGCCAGGTGGGCGGATGGGTACGCCACCGCCGAACACACGTGACTCCGGTTCCGCCGGCTCCGGACTTTTCGCGGGCGCCGCTACCACGATGGGTTCGCGTGTTTCGACGATCGGGCGCGTTTCGCGTGCGTCATGAATCACGTGTGATTCGTGAGTTGCGCGCACGGGTGGCGATGCGAACAGATGCGGTGCGCTGTTGCCGCTGGACTGCGATGACGGCGCGATATAGGTGTTCTGTAGCGCTGCGCTCGGCGTGACAACCCGCGGGGCCGCGGACACCGCAACAGCCTCGCGGATCGGCGCCGAATGCACTGGCGGGTGCGCTGCATTCTCCGCGGCCTGAAGCGCGGCGGCGGCATCGGCGGCTTTCTTCGCCTGTGCTGCCTTGAAATTCACACGCTTGAGCAGGACGCGCGAGTCCGGATAGCTGGCATCGATCGTTGTCGCTTCCTTCGCGTAACGGCGTGCGCAGCGCCATGACGACGCAGCGTCGCAGGCACGGGCGTGTTGCATGGCGGTATCGCGTGCGCTTTCACGCTGCGTGAGTTCTTCGCGGATGCGTTTTGCTTCGACATCGTTGGCCATTGACGAAGGCACTTCTGCAAGATTCTTGCGCGCGGCGCTCAGGTCGTTCGTGAGCAGCGCCAGGCGCGCGATGTACAGCGTCTCGCCGGGACTGCCGGCAGGCGGACGTTCGGCGGTCATGGCGGGCGAGATGGGCGCCGTCGACATGCGCGGCAGCCCGTTCTCAGTCAGCGCGGAGGGTTCCGGCGCGTGGCTCGCGATAGGGACATCGGCAGTAGCCGTCGGGTTAGGGACGGGCGGCGCGGGACGGACCGGTGCTGCGGCCGCGATCACAGCAGGCGTTTTGGCTGGCGCCTGGCTGACTGTTGGCGTGAGCGTCGTGGTGTTTGCGGTGACCACGGGCGCGGGGGCGACGGCCTTGGCAACCGCAGCCGGTTTGCTTTCAAGAGCCGCCGGGCTTGGCGCGACGATGGTCTCAGGCTTGCTCGCCAGCGTGGTTTCCTCAGGCACCGATACCGGTGCCGGCGGCGGATGGATCGTTGTTTCAGCCAATGCGAGCAGCTTGCTGTAAGTGTCCGAGACTGTGTCGTTGAACGCGTGAGCCTGCGCTTCCGCCGCTGCCAGCGCGCTGATTGCCATTGCAGAGACAGAGGGGCTCGTATCGGCCGTCGGCTCCGGCGCTGCAACCGTAACGACAGGCGGCGCAACGGGCTTGGGTGCTATTACCGTAGGCTGTGTGACGGTCGCCGGTTTGTCCACGGCGGCTTGCTTAACAACCACAGGCGCAACAGGTTGGCTTGCCGGCTTCGACGGCACGATCGCAGGCGCGACCTGGGGCGGCGCGACCGTCGCTTGCGCAACCGTCGATACAACCGCTTGAGGCGCGGGCGTGACCGTTTGAACGGCCGGCGCACTCGCCGCCGCAAGCACCGTCGCGCTCGCCGCAGCGGCAACGTCCGCATTGTCCTCAGGCGCAACAGGCACGATCGGGGCGACCACCGCCTTGCGTGTCGCGGGCTCGGGCAACGCCGCCAGCCGTTGCACAACGGGCGATCTCAGCGCCGGTGCATAGGCCAGCCCCAGCGCCATCGCAAGCATTCCGGCGCTTGCCAGATAGAACGCGACGCGCTTCAACACGCGTTTTCTTTCACGCGCGATGTTCATCGCGGTATCGAGTTCGTCGGGGACGCTCGGGTAGGGAACGAGCATGCGGCCGGGCATCAGCACGACGTTGTTGCCGTAGTCGACCGAATTGGGCGCACCCACTGTACGCAGTGCGCGTGACTGGTTCGTGCCGCAATGCGGGCATTCAGGTTCGCCGTGGGTCAGCGCATTGCCGCAATGATGGCAGGCCGCATACAGGACTGGCGCGCGAAAAGATAACAGGCTCATGCCGAAGCCCTCTGGGCAGGTGTCTATGCCGGCTCGATAGCGATCAGGCGAGCCGGATTGTTCATATAAGAATAGTGCAATTAGTTCAGAAGTTAGTACCTCGGTATGTTTTGTAGGCCGCATTGATGCGCATCGGCGACACTTTCATGGGGCGGCATCAACCGCTGTGTGGGCTTGCGCACATAAGCTGGCCGATAGTGACGCTTACGTGGCGGATAACAGCGACTACTTCGGCATCCGAATGGTCTGGGCTGGCGGCGATGAAAACCAGCAGCCGTAAACGCACTGTCCGGGACACGAAAAACTTCCGTGCCCCGGACAGATCCGGCCATGACGCCGGAGAAACACTCAAGCAACTTACTTGAACCGGTACGTCGCCCCGATCTGGAAGAAGCGGCCCACGTCGGTGTACAGCGACTGGTCGTAGCCGGTCAGGTCTGCACCCGAGGTCCATTCGGCATCGAACGGCGGCTTTTTGTCGAACAGGTTGTTGATGCCCGCATAGATCGTCCAGTTCTTGAAGCCGCGATAGCTCGTGAACAGGTTGAACTGGCTATACGACGCCACCGACAACGGCGTGTCACCGTTGATATCCGCAATCGCGTTCGTGTACGGACCCGTGTATTGCCAGGTGAGCGTGGTCGTGAACTTGTGGTAATCCCAGGTCAGGTCCGTGTTGCCCTTCCAGCGCGGATTCGATGCACCGAACGGCTGGTTCAGCGCCAGGTTGTTGCCGGCGAAATCTGCCGTTGCAGCGCCCGGGCTGTGGAGCTTGAAGTGCCACACGTAGGCCCAGTCACCGGACAGCGTGAACGAACCGACCGGCGTGCCGACCGTCTTGCGCCAGTTGAAGTCGAAGCCATCGGTATCGAGCGAGCCCAGGTTGATGAACTGCGACGTGATGTAGCGCAGCGTGCCGTCCGGGTTGCGAATCACCTGGCTCGGATCGTTGGCTGCAAGTTCCGCGACCGGATCTTCCGTGCCGATCACACCGTCAATGCGGACCTTGTAGAAGCCTGCGCCGACATCCGACGTAGCATCCGGCGACAACTGGAAGCCGATGTTGTAGTTCTTCGTGTGCTCAGGCTGAAGGTTCGGGTTGCCGTTCGTGAACTCGGTCGTGAAGGCTTTGGTCGGACCACGCGGATCGTACGGGTCGGTCAGGTTCTGGTGACCCGTGTATGAAGCCTGCGAGTTTTCGACCAGCGTCGGTGCACGGAATCCGCGGCTGAACGACGCGAAGGTCGTGAATGCCTGCACAGGCTGATAGCGCAATGCGAAGCTCGGTGAGAACGCGCCGCCGAAGTCGCTGTAGTGGTCATAGCGGCCCGACTGCGTGAACGTCAATGCGCGGATGATCGGAATCTCGACCTGGTAGAACACGGCCGCCACGTTGCGCGAACCGTCCACCGTCTGGATCTGCGCCGGCGAGACGATACCCAGCGACGAATACGTGCGCGGGTTGATGATCGAGCTTTCGTGACGGAACTCGGTACCGAGACCCAGGCCAACGTTGCCTGTGGGCAGCGTGAAAAGGTTTGATGTCGAGGTCTTCGCGCTGACCGTATCGAGCTTCGTGATGGCCTGCTGGTAGTCGTCATGGAACACGCCGTCCAGACCGTTCGGCGTCGAACCCGGGTTCAGGAAGTTGTACCCGCCGTTTTGCAGCACGTTCTGCCAGCCCGCCACATCCAGCGAGTTGTAGAAGTGGCTGTCCACCGTGCTTTGCGAATGGCCTGCATCGACTGACCAGTCCCAGTCGCCCAGCTTCGGCGTGGTGAACGAGCCCTTAATCCCGGTCGACGCCTTCCAGAACGTCGAGACCGTGTCCACGCCCACGCCCGCGGTCGGGAAGGTGTAGTTGATCGGGGTATCGACGCCGAACGGGTTGAACGGATTGCCGCCCGGCACCGTGCGGTTGAGCGGCGAGATGCTGTTGCTCTGCGGGTTGTACACGTTCGACAAGCTGCTCGCCGACTGCAGGCCGCCGTACTGCACGGTCTCGTCGCGGCTGCCCCAGAACTCGGCGTACGCCTGCATGTCGTCGTTGATCTGGAACGTGCCGCGCACCTTGGCGTTCAGGCGTGTGGTCGACGGAACCAGCGAGTAGTCATGCGCCGTGTTGTAGGTACACGTGCTGCCGGCGGTGCGGCCGGTCGTGGTGTTCGGCGGGCAGGGGTTGAGCGGGACGTTGGTGCCGTCCGGCTGGGTCCAGAAGCTCTGCTGGTTGTTGCCGGCGGGCAGGTTGTTGCCGCCGAAGCGCGTGAAGTCCTGGCTGCTGGTCATGTCGCGGTCAGCGAGGGTCGAGCCCGAATCGCGAAACCAGCTCGCCGAACCCGTGACGTTGAAGCGGTCCGTAGCAAGATTGCCGAAGCCGCCGAGCACGCTGAAGCTGCCTTGTGCATCGCCCGGATGTTGCGCCTTGCCGAGCTGGCTGTCGATCTGGAAGCCCTGGAAATTCTTCTTCGTGATGATGTTGACCACGCCCGCGATGGCGTCCGAACCGTACTGCGATACCGCGCCCGTCTTCACGATTTCGATCCGGTCGATGGTGTTCAGCGGGATCGTGTTGATGTCGAAGAATGTGTCGGTGAAGTTCACCGCTTGCGCGTAGTTGGCGACGCGCTGGCCGTCGACCAGCACCAGCGTGTATTTCTCGGACAGACCACGCAATGCAATGCCGGCGCCGCCTGGAGCGGTGCTGTTCATCGTCGATTGCGACCAGCTGCTGGCCGAGTTTGCCGACACGCCGCGCAGAAAATCGGCAACGGTGGTGTAGCCGCTTTGTTCGATCTCCTTGGCTGTCACAGTCTGGACTTCCGTGTTGCCTACCTTGTCCGACGTACGGATCAGCGAGCCCGTGACTTCCACTTTTTCAAGCTTGGTCGGAGCCGCGGACGTCGCTGCAGCGGGTGTCGTGGCCGTTGTGGAAGTCGTACCCGACGCGCCGCCTGTGCCGCTCTGGTCGACGGTCTGTGCGTGCGCCATCGGAATGAATGCAGCGCTCAGCACGAGTTCGGCGCCAATGATGCCCTTGATCGCCGTTACCAATCTCTTCTGTTTCACGTGCTCTCCCTCTTGTCAGTGAGCATATTTGATCGAACCAACCGGCCGGCTCGTGCGAGTTGCACGGACCGGTCATGCGATGTTTGTCGACGCTTTTTATTGCGGGGCGCGCTAAACGCTGGTTGCGTCGTTTGAACATCGTCAGTCAAGGCGCAATCTCAATCGTGTTGAAAGGCGCCGTTGATAAGCGGCTGCACCAAGAGCACGAGTTATGCCAATTTGCGAAAGGGATTAAACGGAAGAGCCGGATACGGCCATTTATTTCTGCAGTAAGAATTTGAAATGAATGCGTTTTATTTTTTATTGCCAATTGCTGTTTAGCGATTAAAGTAAAACGGCTTTTTCGGATCGCAATAACACCCTTTATTTTGGCGTGCTGTTGTTTGTAAGGTGAGTTAGAGGAGTTAGTCTAATTAATGTGGTGCAATCGCTGCACCTTGAAAGGGAACAGATTGCATCACACTGTGCATTACGGTTTGAAAGCCATTGTGAGGGGTTATCACGGCGTGTGTGCACAGTATAAACATAAGCAATGCGCTTATGTAATACCCCTGCGCAAACTCTTTGCCATGGCGGGATTGAGCTGCACGGGGCAGCCTAGGGTTTGGGAGTATGTAGAATCATCGATAATCAAAAAGATGACCCGCGCATGTATATTACACAAAGCTTTCATTAGCACCAGTGTAATCATTCGGTGCACAAATAAAGGGTTTATTGGGTTAAGTCAGCTTGATGGCAGGCTTTAAGCGTATTCCGAAGGATCAAGATTGACCTGGCGGTACCGAACAGAAATCTGCGTGACAAAAGACGCACCTCTCTAATTCGGGAAATTCGCCGTAAGATCAAGGCGCCGCATGAGGGTGGACGAGCAGCAGATCAAAAGCGGGTTATCGCTTGGCATAGCCGTTGCTTAGAGAGTCGCGCTTTTGCGGGTGGCGTCGAAAACGAAGCCGCCCGCTTTAAGAAATACCGTCATCCACAAAATGATTAGCATCTTTTGTCCTAACCGGAGTCCGCAGTGCTGAATACCCTCATTAATTATTCGGTCCAGTCGATGGGCCTCATTCCCCTTCTCGGCGTCATCTTCCTGCTGGGCATGGCCGTGATCATCGAGCGTCTGGTGTTCTTCGCTAGAGCAGTGCGCGCAGGCAAGACTATCGAACACGATCTGAAACTTCTGAAGGCCAATCATCCGGAAGACGCCGCAAAGCTCGTCAAGCATTACGACTCAACCGTGCAGGCCGAACTCGTGAAGACGGCCATGAAGGTCAGCGGCCGCGACGAGGCAGTCGTCGAGCGCGAAGTGGAAGAGGCGATCATGTTTCAGATGCCGCGTCTGGACCGTAACCTGTGGGTGCTCGATACCGCCGTCACGCTCGGACCGTTGCTCGGGCTGCTCGGCACGATCATCGGCATGGTGGAGTCGTTCAATGTGCTGGGCGCGAGCGGCACGGCAAATCCCAATGGTGTGACGGGCGGTATCGGCCATGCGCTGACAGCCACGGCCTGCGGTCTTGTTATCGCCATCATCTGCGTGATCTTTCTCAACTACTTCAACAAACGCATCCGCATGACGGTCAATCAGTTCGACCTGATCAAGTCGCTGCTGGTCTCGCGTTTCTCCGCGCCGGTTCGCCGCAGCGCCGACGTGCGCCCTGAAATTGCCGCATGAGTTGCTGCATAGAGGGCTCTCGAGCCGTTTGCCGCATGCATCAATGTCGTTTGGAAACAGAAGAGGTTTGAGATGAGTAGAAATCACCGCAGTCATTATCTGGGCGCGGAAGAGAAGGCACGCATCGAGATCATCCCGATGATCGACATCATGATGTTCCTGCTGGTCTTCTTCATGCTCGCCACGCTCAAGATGATCCAGGGTGCGGGCATCAAGCTGGACCTGCCGCAATCCAGTACCGCCGAAGCGTTGCAGCAGACCATCAAGGTATCGATCGGCGTGACGAAGACCGACGAGCTTTACCTGGACGCGAAGCCCATCACGCCCGACGAACTCACCACGCGGCTGAAGGGCCTCGTGAGCGATTCGAAGAAAGTCGATGTCGCCATCTCCGGCGACGAAGGCACGAGCTACAAGAACATCATCCACGTGATGGACCTGGTGCGCGCGGCCGGTATCAGCTCTGTAGCACTGGCGACGAATCCGACGACATGAACGCTCCCGTACATCTGGTCAGCACGCCTCGCGTGCCTCTGGACGGGGCGCTGTGGGCGTCGAAGGGAGCATCGAAAGACGGCAAGGTATCGATGAAAGTCGCGGTCGGCGCCGCGTTGCTCGTCGAACTGTTGCTGATTGCCGGTCTCTCGCACGTAAACTTCACCCCTGACGCGCCGCCGCCGCCGAAAGAACTGCGCGTGCGCATGGCGCCACCGCCGCCTCCGCCACCGCCGCCGCCCGAGGTGAAGAAGCTCGAGCCGCCGCCGGCTCCCACGCCGCAAAAGCCGGTGCCGAAGAAGGTCGAGCCGAAGCCGTTGCCCACGCCCAAGCCGCCGCCGGCCAAACCGTCGCCCGCGCCGAAGGAAGCGCAGATCCCGGCTGCAGCGAATCCGTCCGCCAACGCGCCCGCCGTGGCCACCACGCCGTCCAACTCGCCGCCAAGTCCGCCAGTGGCCGCAACGGGCGCCGCGCCTGTCGCGCCGCCTGCTTTGCACGGCGTGGTGGATGGCCGTGGACATTGCCAGTCCGTGCAGCCGCAGATTCCGCGCAAGGCGCTGCAGGACGGCATCTCGGCTGACGTGATCGCGCATCTGACGATCAATCCGGACGGCAGCGTGGGCGCCGTGAAGATCGTGAAGACGACGCCGCCGACTTCGGTCTTCAACGAAGCCGTCACGACTGCAGCCAAGGCGTACAAGTGCGAGAAGAACGCCGAGCCGTATGTTGGCGAGGTGACCTTCTCGTTCAAGACCGCGCCGAGCAGCGACGACGAATGACCGTCTTCATGCGCGTTCGTTGGATCTGATCCATCACAAAGTTGAACCAAACCTTCGGCATGTCCCGCTCAGTGTGTGAGACATGCCGAAGGCCGCTGCAACCGCGAGTGGTCACTGATCATCGGCCATTGGCGGCAAGTCATGAATTCCGGGAGTTTCCTTGATGTTTTTCGCTTCGTCCGTTTCTTCATCCGTTCTTCCTGCGCGCCGGTCGTCCACTTTATTGGCCGCGTGTCTCTTCAGCGCCGCAATCCTCCCCAGTCTCGCCAGCGCGGCCATCATCCCGCCCGGCACGCAACTCGCCGCGAAGCAGGAGCTGGTGCGCAACAATGGCAGCGAAGTCGAGACGCTCGATCCGAACGTCGCCGAATCCGTGCCGGCCAATAACGTTACGCGGGATCTCTTCGAAGGCTTGACTGCTGTTCGCTCCGACGGTGAAACGGTACCCGGCGTCGCCGAGAAGTGGGAAATGAAAGACTCGACCACGTGGATCTTTCATCTGCGAAAGAATGCGAAGTGGTCGAACGGCGAACCAGTCACGGCGGGAGATTTCGTTTTCAGTGCCCAGCGGCTCGTCGATCCAAAAACCGCATCGCCATATGCGAACACGTATGGCATGTTCCTGCTGAACGGCACGGAAATCGTCGCGGGCAAAAAGCCGGTCGCATCGCTTGGTGTGACGGCGATCGACGCAAACACGCTGCAGATAAGGACCCCGTACCCGGTACCGTTCCTGCCTGACCTGATGACCAACACGAACTTCGGCCCCATCAACAAGGCCGCGATGGAGAAGAACGGCAAGGACTGGACGAAGCCGGGCAAGCTCGTCAGCAACGGCGCGTTCATGCTGAAAGACTGGCAGGTGAACAACCGGCTCGTGCTCGCGAAGAACCCGAATTACTGGAATGCCGGCTACGTACAACTGAACCAGGTGACGTACCTGCCTATCGAAGATGAGAACACCGACGTCAAGCAGTACGAGTCGGGCGGCAACGACTGGGTTTACCAATTGCCCTCTGGCACGTTCGCCCGCTACAAGCAGGAGTATCCGAACGAGATGCGCGCGGCGCCCATGCTCGGCTTGCGCTACTACTCGTTCAACAACAAGGACCCGTTGTTGAAAGACGTACGCGTGCGCAAGGCGTTGTCGATGGTCATTGATCGCGACATCCTAGCGCAACGCGTCACGGCCGATGGCCAGATCCCGGCGTATGGCGTGATTGTGAAGGGCGTGAAGGGCGCGGACGTGAACGCCTACGACTGGGCGTCATGGCCCATGGCAAAGCGCGTGGAGGAGGCCAAGAAACTGTTGGCCGAAGCGGGCGTGAAGCCTGGCACCAAGCTGCAGTTCGCGATGAACACCAGCGAATATCACAAGAAAATGGCGATCTTCGCGGCGTCGGAATGGAAGAGCAAGCTCGGGCTCGATACCGACATCCAGGCCATGGAATTCAAGGTCTTGCTGAAGAAGCGCCATGATGGCGATTACCAGATCGCGCGCAACGGCTGGGTCGCCGACTACAACGACGCCAGCACCTTCCTGACGCTGGTTCAGTGCGGCTCGGAGCAAAATGACAACCAGGCCTGCAATCCGAAAGCCGATGCGCTGATGCGTGAAGCATCGAGCTCCACCGATCCCGCTACGCGCCTGAAGCTGCAAACGGAAGCAGGCAAGGTTGCAATGGAAGACTATCCCATGCTGCCGCTCCTGCAATACACGCTCGTGCGCCTCGTGAAGAGCTACGTGGGCGGTTATTCCACGAAGAATCCGATGGACCACTACCGCAGCGAAGACCTGTACATCATCAAGCACTGAGCCCGAACCCGTCATGAACGATTCGCATGAACCCTTGAAGGGCGCGCTGTGGGCGTCCGCGCACGCGGAACACAAACATCAACCGATGGGTGTGTTCATCGCGGCGGCGGTCGTCGTGACGGTGTTGATGATCTACGGCCTCACGCATGTGAACTTTGCGCCTGTGCAAGCGCCGCCCAAGGAGATGCGCGTGACCATGGCGCCACCGCCACCTCCGCCACCGCCGCCGCCGCCGGAAGTAAAGAAGATCGAGCCGCCGCCTGCGCCCACGCCGGTTGAAAAACCGAAGCCGACGCCGGTCAAGCCGAAACCGTTGCCGACACCGAAGCCGCCGCCCGCGAAACCCGCGCCGGCGCCGAAGGAAGCGAACATTCCTGCCGCGGCCAATCCCTCGCCCAACGCGCCTGCGCTCGCGACGGCCCCGGCGAACACGACGCCTGCAGCGCCTGTTGCTGCAGCGGCTGCGCCGACTCCCGCGCCTGCACCGGGCTTGCATGGCGTGGTCGATGGACGCGGCCACTGCCAGTCCGTGCAGCCGCAGATTCCGCGCAAGGCGCTGCAGGACGGCATCTCGGCGACGGTGACGGCGCGTCTGTCGATAGGTACCGACGGGCAGGTCAGCGACGTCAAGATCATGCGCGTTTCGCCACCCACGTCCGTCTTCAACGATGCGGTGATCGCGGCCGGCAAGGGCTATAAATGCGAAAAGAACCCCGAGCCGTATGTTGGCGAAGTGCAGTTCTCGTTCAAGACAACCGCGAGCGACGATGAGTAAAGCAGTAAGGCTGGTGACGCTCGCGCTCGGCGTGATGTTCATGGCACAGGGGGCGCTCGCGCGTCCATCGATAGCGCAATACGACGAGCCGAAATATCCGGCGGGCTTCACGCACTTCGACTACGCGGACCCCGACGCGCCAAACGACGGCGACATCAACTTCCAGAATTACGACGAGCTGCAAAGCTACGATTCCATGAATCCGTTCCTGATTCGCGGCGCGCCTGCGCCCGACCTCAAGAACCTCATGTTCGATACGTTGATGCAGCGAAGCTGGGACGAGCTGGCGTCGGAGTATCCGTTGATAGCCGACGACGTGAACGTCGCGCCCGATGGCAAGTCGGCGGCTTTTCACATCAACCCGAAGGCGCGTTTCTCGAACGGTGACCCGATAACCGCCGCCGACGTGAAGTATTCATACGACACGCTTGCGAGCAGCCATGTCTCGCCCATCTTCAACTCGCAATTCGCCAACATCAGGAAGGCGACGGTGGTCGATCGTCTTACCGTGCGGTTTGATTTCAAAGAAGCACGCCGCGACGCGCCACTGATTGCGGGCGACCTGTGGGTGTTCTCGCCGAAGTGGGGCATGAAGCCGGACGGCACGCGTCCTTCGTTCGACAAGATTGCGACCGATCCACCGCTTGCGAGTGGCGCTTACCTGATCGAGCAGCGCAAGAACGACAAGCAGATCACGTACGTGCGCAACCCGGACTACTGGGCCGCCGACCTGCCGGCGCGCCGTGGCATGTACCACTTCAAACGCATCACGTTTCGCCTCTTCACCGATCACTACACGTCGCTCGAAGACTTCAAGGCGGCGCACACGGACATGCGGGTGGAATATTCGTCGGGTACTTGGGCGCGAAAATACGTCGGCAAGAACATCGCCAACGGATCGCTGAAGAAAGGTCTCTTTCCCGATGGCCCCGCGCAGATGCAGGGCATTTTCATGAACACGCGCAGACCTCAGTTCGCCGATCCTCGCGTGCGTCGCGCGCTCACGCTCGCGTTCGATTACGAGTGGCTGAACCGGCTGACGTTCTACGGGCAATACCGGCGGACAGGCAGTTACTTCCAGGACAGTCCGTTCGGTGCGACCGGCGTGCCGGACGCGAATGAACTGGCATTGCTCGAGCCGTATCGAGCGGAACTTCCGGCGGCCGTGTTCGGCCCGATGCTCAGGCAACCCGACACCACGCCGCCCCATTCGATCCGTGCGAACCTGCGCGAAGCGCAGGCGCTGCTCAACGAGGCGGGCTGGAATTATCGCGATGGTGCGTTGCGCGATGCAAACGGCACGGCCATGTCGATCGAGATCATGGACGATCAACCCGGCATGGACGGCGTGATCATGCCTTTCGTGCAGCAGTTGCAAACGCTCGGTATCCAGGCGCATATGCGTGAACTCGACAGCGCGCTATACGGCAAACGCATGGACGCGTTCGACTTCGACATGACCACCTATATCTATTCGCCGGTGACCATTCCGGGCGGCGAACTGACGCGGCGTTTTGGCAGCGCGGCGGCAGCGCAACCCGGTTCGGAAAATTTCCCCGGCGTGAAATCGAAAGCCGCCGATGCGATGATCGATGCCGCGCTCAAAGCCAATACGCTCGCCGATCTGCAGACCGCCACGCACGCGCTCGACCGTATCCTGATCAACGGTTATTACATCGTGCCCGAGTACTATGCGCCGAATACGCGCGTGGGATACAAGGCGCGCATGGGGTTCCCTTCAGTCCTGCCGAAGTCGTACTACGCCGAGGACTGGCTGCTCGATTACTGGTTCGTGAAGCCGGTGCCGGCAACCAGCGCCCCAACACATTGAGACTGCCGTGGCCGCTTATATCCTGAGACGTCTGTTGCTGATGATCCCCACGCTGATCGGCGTGGTCACGCTCACGTTCGTGGTCACGCAGTTCGTGCCGGGCGGTCCGGTCGAACAGATGATGAGCCAGTTGCGCCACGGCGCAACTCATGGCGGCGAGGCGGGCGGAGGCGGTGGTTATCACGGCGGGCAGGGCGTCGACCCGCAGCAAGTCGAGCAGTTGAAAAAACAATTCGGCTTCGATAAACCGCCGCTCGAACGCTACTTCAGCATGTTGAAGAACTATGCGACGTTCGACCTCGGCCAGTCCTATTACCAGCACCAGAGCGTGGGGGCCGTGATCCGTTCCAAGCTGCCGGTTTCCATTACGCTCGGGCTCTGGACCATTTTGCTGACTTATATGATCGCGGTGCCGCTCGGCATCTCGAAGGCCATACGTAATGGATCGCGCTTCGATACCGCCACCAGCATCCTCGTCCTCGCGGGTTACGCCATCCCCGGTTTCGTGCTCGGTGTGCTGCTGCTGATGCTTTTCGGCGGTGGGTCGATGTGGCAAGTGTTCCCCATGCGCGGGCTGACATCGGATGATTTCGACCAGCTCAGCACCGCCGGGAAAGTGCTCGATTATCTATGGCATATCGCGTTGCCTGTCACCGCATCGGTCGTCGGGAACTTTGCGATCGTGACCATCCTGACGAAGAACACGTTCCTCGAGGAAATAGGCCGGCAATACGTCCTGACCGCACGCGCGAAGGGTGCGCCGCAACGCGACGTGCTCTGGAAACACGTGTTGCGCAACGCGATGATTCCGCTTCTGACCGGCTTGCCCGCCGCATTCGTGGGCGCGTTTCTCAACGGCAACCTGCTGATCGAGACGCTCTTTTCCCTTGATGGCATGGGCCAGCTTTCCTACGACTCGGTGATCCGCCGCGACTACCCGGTCGTGCTCGGATCGCTGTTCCTCTTCACCCTGATTGGTCTTGTGACCAAGCTCATTGCAGACGTCTGTTATGTCCTCGTCGACCCCCGTATCCAGTTCGACCGGCTGGACCGGTGAGAGCGTGAGTTCGCCCGAACTCGCCCGTTCGATATCGCCCGGACGGCGCGTATGGCTGCGTTTCAAATCCCAGCGGCTTGGCTACTGGAGCACAATCGTGTTCGTGGTCTTGTTCGCAATCAGCCTGCTCGGCGAAGTGCTCGCAAACGACCGGCCGCTGATCGTGCGGTATGCGGGACACTACTACTTTCCGGTGGTGAAAGACTATTCGGAGAAGATCTTCGGCGGCGACTTCCCCGCGCGCACGAACTACCTCGATCCGTATATCCGCGACCGGCTGGAATCGAAGGGTAATTTCGCGATCTATCCGCCGATCCATTTTCACTACGACACGGTCGATTACTTCGCGACGAGACCCAATCCCGCGCCCCCCTCCGCCAACAACTGGATCGGGACCGACCAGTTCGGACGCGACGTGTTCTCGCGCCTCTTGTACGGCTTCCGTCTCTCCGTCCTCATGGCGCTCGCGCTGACGGTATCCGGCGTCCTGCTGGGCGTTCTGACGGGCGCGGTGCAGGGTTTCTACGGCGGGCGCACCGACCTTATCGGGCAACGCCTGATCGAGATCTGGAGCTCCATGCCAGACCTGTATTTGCTGATCATCTTTGCATCGATATTCGAGCCGACCCTGTGGCTGCTTTTTGTCCTGTTGTCGGCGTTCGGATGGCTGACGTTGTCCGATTATGTCCGCGCTGAATTCCTGCGCAACCGTTCGCTCGATTATGTCCGCGCGGCGCGCACGATGGGTCTTTCGAACTGGCAGATCATGTGGCGTCATGTGCTGCCCAACAGCCTCACGCCGGTGATCACGTTCCTGCCGTTCCGGATGAGCGCGGCCATTCTTGCTCTGACGAGCCTCGATTTCCTGGGCCTCGGCGTGCCTGCGCCAACACCGAGCCTTGGCGAACTGCTCGCTGAAGGCAAGAACAATCTCGACGCATGGTGGATCTCGGGCGCGGCATTCGGCGCGCTGGTGATCACGTTGCTGCTTTTGACCTTCATGGGCGACGCATTGCGCAACGCGCTCGACACGCGCACGCGCGGCTCCGCCTTTGAAGGCGCGCAGAAATGACGACGCCCTTGTTGCAACTCGATCACCTCTCAATCCGTTTCGGCGATAAAACCGTCGTCCAGGACCTGAGCCTTTCGATTGCGCGCGGCGAACGTGTCGCGCTCGTCGGCGAATCGGGATCTGGCAAAAGCGTGACGGCGCTGTCGATCCTCGGGCTCGTAGAAAGCGCGCGCCAGACCGGGCGCATCCTGCTCGACGGCGACGACCTCTTGCAAAAGACCGAGCAGCAGATGCGCGGCATTCGCGGCAGCGATGTCGCGATGGTCTTCCAAGAACCAATGACCGCGCTCAACCCGCTGTTCACCATCGGCAAGCAGATCGCCGAGAGCTTGCGTCTTCACGAAGGCTTGCGGCCCAATGCGGCGCGCGAACGCGGAATCGAATTGTTGAGGCGAACGGGAATTCCCGAACCAGAGCGCCGGATAGACAGTTATCCGCATCAACTGTCCGGCGGCCAGCGGCAACGCGCGATGATCGCCATGGCGCTCGCGTGCCGTCCGCGCCTCCTTCTTGCCGATGAACCCACCACCGCGCTCGATGTCACCGTGCGCCAGCAAATCGTGGATCTGCTGATCGGCTTGCAGGAGCAGGAAGCGGCAGAGCGCGGGATGGCAGTGCTGCTCATCACCCATGATCTGAACCTGGTGAAGCGCTTTGCGCAACGCGTCGCAGTGATGGAAAGGGGCGTGCTGGTCGAGACGAACACGACCGCCGCGCTGTTCGCGAATCCGCAACATCCTTATACGCGCCGTCTGCTCGCCAGCGAGCCTCAGCGCGCGATCGAATCCATCGCGCCAAATGCGCGCAGGCTGCTCGAAGTGCAGGGTCTCGCAGTCGATTACCGCGCCCCGGCGAAAGGCTGGCGGTCCGCGTTCACGCATTCATCGTTCAGGGCGTTGCAGGACATCGATATCACCTTGCGGCGCGGCGAGACGCTCGGCGTGGTCGGCGAATCCGGTTCGGGCAAGTCGACGCTGGCGGCGACCATTCTCGGTTTGCAGCGGCCGTCGCAAGGCGCGATTCACATCGACGGGCAGCCCATGTCCACGCTCAAGAGCGCCAAATCGCGGCGGATGGTTTCATCGCGGCTGCAGGTCGTGTTCCAAGACCCGTACGGTTCGCTCTCGCCGCGCATGACAATCGAGCAGATCGTGGGCGAAGGAATAGCATTGCATCGCCCGGAAGTGGATGCGGCGACGCGGCGCCGGCGTGTTGTGGAATTGCTCGAAGAAGTGGGTTTGCCGGCTGACGTGCTGCCGCGTTACCCGCAAGAATTTTCCGGCGGCCAGCGGCAGCGTATTGCGATCGCAAGAGCGCTGGCAGTCGAGCCGGAATTGCTGGTGCTCGACGAACCGACGAGCGCGCTGGATGTATCGATACAGCAGCAGGTGCTCAACCTTCTCACTCGCCTGCAGAAGAAGTACACGCTGAGTTACCTCTTCATCACGCACGACCTTGCAGTGATGCGCGCAATGGCGCACCGCGTAGTCGTCATGAAGGCGGGGAGGATTGTGGAGATCGGCGAGACCATGAAAGTGCTGCAAGCGCCCGAGCATCCATACACGCAGGCGTTACTTGCGGCCTCCCTGCTGGCGAGCGCAGCGGCCTGACTTCGGGCCGCTGCAAGCCCTGTCAGCCTTTCACCTTATGCAGCGCGCTGCCCTTGTGAACCGCGCGTTTGCCGCTCTTCTCGCTTTCGACTTCGTAACTCGGGTCATCGGCCGAGCCGTTGACCACGTGTCCGTCCACCTTCGTGTGCTCCTTGATCACGCGCGTGACGTGTCCGCTGGTTTCGCCTTGCGGGCTGTTCCAGCTCACGTGATCCTTGACCTTGAATGTCTGACTCATCGATATCTCCTTTCGGTGTTTGCAGCATCACGGATGCAACCCGTGTGCCTCGCCGTATCAAACATTCGATGAATCTGTATGACGTTTAGGTGCGCCGACTCAATCAGGAGACAGGCTCCTTGCTGTTTTCTTCCACGCGTTGCGACACACCTTGTGGCGCAAACGTCTCGACGGACGGCACTGGGACTGCACGCGCGATGGGGGGCTGCTTGCTGCGGCGGATCATCTTGCGCAGCCGGGGCACGACGGACGTCGCCGTAAAACACAGCTTGATGCCAAAACGTGCGCGGTTCAGCAAATGCGCCTTCGATACCGCCCGCCAGAACCGGGCCGGATTGAAATCCGCATAACGCGACTCGCGTTCTATCAGCGCTTTGCCATCGGGCAAGTGCACGAACGAGCAGTGCTGGAACCATCGGAGATCGCGATGCGTGTTGCCGGTCCAGTGCCTGCCGATGGCCTGGTACGCGCCCAGTTCGACAATCTGCTGGCCTTCGTCCGCGAGTGTGTTGAGCGCCGCTGAAACAAACGATTCGTCGCCATGGTGCTGAAGACGCGCAATGTGCTGGACGTACCGTTCGCAGTGCGCGCGGGCGCGCGGCACCAGCGTTTTGAGAAACGCCGGCGTGCTGATCAGGAACTCGCCGCCGAACCAGCGCGGATTGAGCAGATGCCGTCCCGCGACGATCTCGAGGTCCCGGATCACGCAGTCGCTGCCGTACGCGGGAAAGACTTGATCGGATATGTCGAACGCGCCTACACCCACGTCGGAGCAACGCTGAAGTAACTCCTGGTCGAGCGGTTCCATGGCAACGATGTCCGAGTCCAGCAGCATCAGCAAGGTGTTCGGCTTGAGCATGTTCGCGACCTGCTCGAGAAGATCCAGCTTGAAATGCGCGCCGTAAAACTCAATGTTCCGTGGGACGTTGATGCTCGTGATCAGCTCGACCACGTGTGGACGCTGCGCTGCCGGCTCGGCAGAACAAAAGGATTCGACAAGATCAGGCGCGTTGGTGAAAAGGGTAAGACGCGGCATGCCCGCGCGCAGCAGGCTTCTGTTCAGGCACAACGCCTGGCGTGCATAGGAAAGCGGATCTTTACTTGTGCTGTTGGGGCTGGCTGTCGCTTCGACATCGACGAAAACCAGCGTACAAGGAAAAATTTCCATTGTCTTGTCATCCAAATCGATAATCCGGGAATTTGTTGCTGATTTGAATCGGGCCGTATTAAATGGCCCGCGTTATAAGCATCGTGGGAGATACAAATACTATGTGTCCGCCAAAATGCCCGACACGTGAGCCATGAACCAATGTATTTGTGCGGTTTGTTTAATAGGGCCAAGCGACCTTGCTTAATCCGCCAGTCGGGCGTGATATTCGGGTGCGCCGTGTCGCAAGAGATACTGATCACCGGGCTTTATGCCGTAAAGCTGACTGAATTAAAACATTTGCCTTGGACGCAGGTTCATCCTGCCATGAAGACGGACGGCCGCGCCTTGTGCGTCGGCATGGGCGCGGTTTTGGTGTTCGCCGTAACAGCGGAAAAACGCTACGTAACATCGCCCATTGAAAGGCTTGAACAAACGCCGGGTCCAATGGCGAAAGTCCCGCTAATGGCTTAATCGGTGGAGGTTAATGCGGTTCTGTTGCCTTCGCCACATGTATTGGCGCCCGGATAATCCGTTGGCACGTCTTGTGCATGGTAGGCGGCGGTCTGCGAAATTTTCTGCCCATTAATCTTTCATAAGGCAGGCTGGACGTGGCGCGAAGGGGGGCGCCGCACATTGCGAAGCTGACGGGAGACGACAATGAAAATCGAAGAAAAAGAGCAGCTGTGTCAGCGGGTCAGGAGAGGATTGCGTGCCGGCGAGTTTGCTATGGCATTCCAGGGGATCTACCAAATGAAGACGGGCGCGTTGACGAGCGCCGAAGCCCTGATTCGCTGGCTGCATCCGGAATACGGCACCTTGCTGCCCGACGCGTTCATCAGCGCGATTGAAGACCCGCGGGTTGCGGCCGACATGACGTACTTCGTCATCAAGAGCACCAGTCGCCAGCTCGGGCAGTGGCAGCGCGAGGGGCGCCCCGTGTTCCCGATAGCCGTCAATGTGCCCCCGTCGGTCGCCATGAGCGAGCATTTCACGCAGCATGTCGAGCGGATTGCGCGGTCGAACGGAATCTCACCCGGACTGCTGCAGCTCGAGTTGTCCGAGGCCGAAGATGCGACGCGCGTGCTGGCATCGAAGGGATTGATGGCGGGCTTGCGCGACATTGGCGTGACCATCGCCATCGATGACTTCGGCACTGGCTATTCGTCACTGGCCATGCTGAGCGCAATGGACATAGACGTGGTGAAGCTCGCCAAGGAACTGCTGGTCGAAGTGCCCACGTGTCCGCGTGCTTGCGCGGTGGTATCGGCGATGCTGAACCTGTTGCAGACCTTGCGCCTCACGGTCGTGGTCGAAGGCGTTGAAACGCAGTCGCAGGCGAAGTGGCTGGCGCAATGGCCGCACGTGCTGACACAAGGGTTCTACTATGGGCGGCCGACCTTCGGACTGGCGAACGTTCCCGGCTGCAAGCGTGCGCCCGTGCGTCACCTGGAGTTGGTAAGCGCCTGAACGCGTCCCCCTGCGTCCGACTTTATCCTTCATCTTGTGCCCGGCTCGTTCGGGCCGCTTGTGCTGCAATCTCGCATCGCGAGTAAGCTTTAGCCGGGCGTCCATTTCTGGGCACGGTTCTGGCGACGCAAACAGCGCATCAACTCAGACACCCATCCCTTTGCCACGCCTCTCGCCGCATGGTTCGCGGCGAAACGCCCCGGCGAAAACCCCCTGCATTGATTTAACCCACTTTCTGAAAAATGAACAGGAGCTTTCCATGATGAATCGCGACAACCCCGTATGGCTGATCACCGGCTGCTCGACAGGTTTTGGCCGTGAACTCGCGAAGCTCGTGCTCGAGCGCGGCTGGCGCGCGGTGGTCACCGCACGTGATCCGTCGACGCTCAAGGACTTGACCGAAGGGTATCCGGAGACCGCGCTCGCGCTGCAACTCGATGTCACCAACCGCAAGCAGATCGAGGACGTGGTCGCCCAGTCGAAGCACAAGTTCGGACGGATCGACGCGCTCGTGAACAACGCCGGCTACGGTTATCTCGCGGCGATCGAGGAAGGCGAAGACGACGCCGTGCGCGCGATGTTCGAAACCAACGTATTCGGTCTCGTCGACATGACGAAGGCCGTGCTGCCCGTCATGCGCGAGCAGAAGAGCGGAATCGTAATCAATATTTCATCGATCGGCGGGATCACCAGCTTCGCGGCGACGGGCTATTACCACGGCACCAAGTACGCGGTGGAAGGCATCTCCGAGTCGCTGGCGCTCGAAGTGAAACCGCTGGGTATCGATGTGCTGATTGTCGAGCCGGGACCGTTCCGCACCAATTGGGCGGGTCCGTCGATCAAGCAGTCGGCCACGCGTATCGACGCTTATGACGCCACCGCCGGCGAGCGCCGCAAGCAGACCGAAGCACGCAGCGGCAATCAGGCGGGCGATCCGGTTCGCGCGGCACAGGCGATCATCGACGCTGCGTTGTCGGACACCCCGCCGTTGCGTTTGCTGCTCGGCAAGGCCGCGCTCGAACTCGCGCGCAAGAAGGTCGATCTGCTGAAGCATGACTTCGATACATGGGAAAAGACGACCATCGGCGCCGATTTCCCCGAAGCCTCGAAGTAATCCAGTGCGCCACGGACGGATAAACCGTGGCACTTTATCTCCCTTCATCGAGAAAGGAATCAACGGAAATGGAATATCGCTTGTTAGGCGAATCAGGATTCAAGGTGCCGGTGCTGAGCCTCGGCACGGGCACGTTTGGCGGCAGCAATGACTTCTTCAAGGCATGGGGCAGCACGGACGCGGACGGCGCGCGCCGGCTTGTCGACATTGCGCTCGACGCAGGCGTTTCGATGTTCGACAGCGCCGACGTTTATTCCGACGGCATGGCCGAAGAGATTCTCGGCAAGGCGATTGCAGGGCGCCGCTCGCAAGTGATCGTGTCAACCAAAGGAACATTTCGCGCCGGCGCCGGTGTGAACGATGTCGGCTCGACCCGGCATCACCTGACCGAAGCCATCAACGGCAGTTTGAAGCGCCTGAACACCGACTACATCGACGTGTATCAGCTTCATGGTTTCGATGCGATGACGCGCGTGGAAGAAACGCTGCGTACGCTCGATGACTTCGTGCGCGCGGGCAAGATCCGCGTGATCGGCTGCTCGAATTTTTCGGGCTGGCATTTGATGAAGTCACTGTCGGCGTCGGACCGTGAGGGGCTTGCGCGGCACTCGGCGCATCAGGCCTATTACTCGCTGATTGGCCGCGATTTCGAGCAGGAGCTGATGCCGCTTGGCATCGACCAGAAGGTTTCGACGATCGTATGGAGTCCATTGGGATGGGGACGCCTTACCGGCAAGATTCGCCGCGGCACGCCGCTGCACGCGAACAGCCGTCTGCACGTGACGGCGGACAAGGCGCCCCCGGTCGCGGATGAATACCTGTACAACGTCGTCGATGCGCTCGATGCCGTTGCAAAGGAAACCGGCAAGAGCGTGCCGCAGATTGCGCTGAACTGGCTGCTGCAGCGTCCGACCGTGGCGAACGTCATCGTAGGCGCACGCGATGAAGCGCAGTTCCGCGAGAATCTGGGCAGTATCGGATGGTCGTTGAGCGCGGAACAAATTGCAGCGCTCGATAAAGCCAGCGTCACGACGCTGCCGTATCCGTACTGGCACCAAAGCGGGTTTGCCGAGCGTAACCCGGCGCCGGTCTGAAACAGGGCGGTCGCGGCGCTAGTCCTCGACCGCCTCTCCACGCTCGGCCACCATCCGCCCGAGTTCCCGCGTCGACAGCACACGTCGGCGCGGATCTGTCGAACCCAGTTCATCGCCGGCCAGGTTTTCGATCACGGCGAGCAGCACCTTGCGCGCGGTCTTGATATCGCGTTCGCTCATCCCCGCCACGCTGATCTCGTTGACTTCCTCGGCAAGCGGCACGAGCTTGTCTCTCAGTGCGCGCCCTTGCTCGGTCAGGAAGACATGCACGTTCTTCTTGTTATCGGGCATTTGCTGGCGCTCGACAAATCCCATGGCTTCCATTGCCCTCACGGCCGCGAACGTGGTCGGTTCCATCACGCCTGCCTGCGCGCTCAGTTCGCGCTGCGTCAGGCCGTCGGTCTCCCACAGGATCCGCAAGAAGGTCCAGTGCCCGTACGACACGGCATGTTCTGCCAGACGCAGTTGCATTGCCCGCACCATTGCCCGGGTTGCGTCCTTGACGAGGTGAGCCAGGCGATCGTTCGGCACGGTGTCGTGCCAATGACGCAGCATTGCCGCGGTCTCGCGTGGCGCCGCGTCTGATGATTTCTTGTCTGTCATGAAAGTGTCCAAATGCTGGAGGTGTCGCCTGGACCGACATGATAGCCGTTAAAACGCGCGGCATTTCGTCAGGCCTTGGCGCCCGAGTCCGGCATCATGCGTGCAAACGATACCGCCATCGACGCCAGTTCCTGCGCAACCGGCGTCAGTGGAACACCGGCACGTCTCAGGAGGCACACGCGCGTGCTCGGCACGCGTTCCCTGATCGGCACGACCGATACATGCTCGCGAAAGAACGGATGTTGTGCGAGGCGCACGGGTTCGAGCGATAAATAATCGCTGTTCGCCACGCAGTGCAGCGTGTCGAATACGGCTTCAGTCGTGGCGGCAATGCGCGGCGGTTCGAACCCTGCATCGTCGAAGAGCGTGGACAGGCGATTGGCGACATCGCTCGCATGACGCGCCCGCGTGCTGACCCAGTCGCAATGCCGCAACGCACGCAAGGACTTCGATTTGACCAGCGGGTGATCGTGCCGTGCGATCACCGCGACCGGCGACTCGAACAGCGTGGTTGCATCGAGATCGTGGATGTCAGCCTCTTGCGCCACCAGCGCGAGCGCGAAATCCAGGCTGCCGTCGCGCACCCACGCGGTCAGCACGCGCGACGTGGCGCTCGTCAGATGCACGTCGATACGCGGACAGCGCTCGCGAAAACTCGCGAGCAGCGCGGGGAAGAGGCGCATCATGGCTTCCGCTGCGACGCCGAGCGACACCTGTCCCGTCAGCTCGCCGCGCAACTGGCGCATTTCTTCTTCGGTCCTCGCGCATTCGCCGAGGATGACATCGGCGCGAATCCTGAGACGCTCCCCAGTCGATGTCAGCCGCGCCCCGCGATGACCGCGCTCGAACAACGGGCCGCCCGCGGTAATCTCGAGTTTCCTCAATTGCTGTGTCACACCGCTTTGCGCAATGCCGAGCCGGCGCGCGGCAGCTCGCAAACTGCCGGCCTCGGCGACTGCGACAAACACGCGAAGTTGAGTCAATGTCAGTTCCACGCGCACCGCCCGGGTGATATGTGAAAGTGATCATGATAAGTAAATCGCCCCTGTTTGAGTGCATTTTGGACTCTTACTATCCGAAATAGCCCTGTACGGACTGACAACCACCCTTGAGTGAGCGCCGATGAAACCCTTCCTTCCCGCACGCGCCGCTGCCGCGATCGCAATGGCCGCAGTCATGGTTTTTTCCGCGCCGGCCATGGCAAAGGACGCAAATGTATTGCGGCTTGGCATCGACCCGACGTATCCGCCGATGGACGTAAAACTGCCGGACGGCCACGTCGCCGGGTTCGACGTCGATCTCGCCGATGAAATCTGCCGCCGTATCGCGATGCATTGCGAATGGGTCGAAATGGAGTTCTCCGGCATGATCCCGGCGCTGCAGGCACGCAAGATCGACGCAATCATTTCGTCGATGGCGATCACTGAAAAGCGCATGCAGCAGATCGCGTTCTCGACCAAGCTGTTCCAGTTCAAGTCGCGGCTGATTGCCAAATCAGGCGCGCCGATGACGGTCAGCCCGGACGGGTTGCGCGGCAAGCGCATCGGCGTGCAGAGCGGCACGCAGTTCGAAACGTATGCGCAAAAGAACTGGCAGCCGGGCGGCGCCGAGGTCGTGGCGTACCAGAGCCAGGAGGGTGTGTTCAACGATTTGACGTCGGGCAGGCTCGATGCCGCGTTGCTGGGATCGGTCGAAGCCGAACACGGCTTCCTGAAGACATCGAGAGGCCAGGGTTTTGGTTTTGTCGGCGGCCCGCTGGAGATGGGCGATCACGGTACAGGTATTGGCATGCGCAAGGACGACGCCGCGCTCAAGACCAAGATTGATCAGGCGATCACGAGCATGCGCGCGGATGGCACCTATCAGAAAATTTCGCGCAAGTATTTCGACTTCGACGTGTACGGCAACTAAGCGGCAATCAAGCTGTATTTCAAAAGTTCTGCAGGAGCATTCGATGCACATTCAACACACGCCGCTAGTTTCCACTTCCATCGGCACTCATCGCGAGTTCGTCAGCTTTCACTTCGGCACGCCCGGTGCGGGGGAGAAGGTTTATATGCAGGCGTCGCTGCATGCCGACGAAACGCCCGCCATGCTCACCGCGTGGCGTCTGAAGCATCGTTTGAAAGAGCTGGAGAATGCGGGGCGCGTCAAGGGCGAAGTGATCGTGGTGCCGGTCGCAAATCCGATCGGACTTTCGCAGCATGTGCTCGGACAATTCCTCGGACGTTTCGAGTTGAATAGCGGGCACAACTTCAATCGCAGTTTTCCGTTGCCTTCTGCGGCTGCGCTCATGGAACGCGTCGGCACGCAATGGACGCAGGACGCCGACAGCAACACACGTTTGCTGCGGCGCGCAGTATGCGAAATGCTCTCTGAAGTGAAGCCGAAGAACGAGTTCGAGTCGCTGCGCCGCGAGATGATGATCATGGCCGCGGATGCGGACCTCATCATCGACCTGCATTGTTCGCTCGAAGCCACCATGCACCTCTACACGAGCCCGGCGAGCTGGCCTGCGGTCGAACCACTCGCGCGTTATCTGGGCGCCAGCGGCGTGTTGCTCGCAGCAGATTCAGGCGGCCAGTCATTCGATGAAGTCCACACGCAATTATGGAACGAGGTACGTGCGCTTCTGGGCGATACCGCGCCGCTCTCCGCGCCCAACGTGGCGCTGACGGTCGAGCATCGTGGACAGCGCGATGTGACCTATGAATTCGCGGAGCAGGACGCCGAAGGGATCATCGATTACCTGACGCATCGCGGCGTGATAGAAGGTGAGGCACGAGCATTGCCGCCGCTAAATCATCCCGCTACGCCGCTTGCCGGCAGCGAACAGTTCATTGCGCCCGTGAGCGGCGTGCTGGTGCATCGTGCGGCTGTTGGCGCTTACCTGAAGGCGGGCGATCCGGTCTTCGATATCGTCGATCCGATCACCGACGAAGTCACCACGCTCACCACTAAGAACGACGGCATCTTCTATATGCGCCGCGCGATTCGTTTTGTGATCGCTGGTGCGCCGCTCGGCCGTGTGACCGGTGCAGTTCCGTTCAGGACGGGCGTCCTGATCGGCGCCTGAGCCTGGGCTACTTCATCTCTGCAGCCGCGCCGCGTCCGCGCCCGCGCGCAGCGGAGATGCCTTCGCCCGCTTCGGGCGGCATGCGTGCGAACATCGGATAAGACGCCAGCACGACCATCGCGGTCACGACAAACGCCGCAGCCAGTTGCCAACGTTGCGCGTGCGTTCCCGGCGACAGGATCATGGTGACCTGGATCGTGCCGGCGGCAACCGTGACACCCACCGCTTTCATGAGTTGCTGCGCGGTTCCCTGAAACGATGTCGCCGATGCAAGCTGACTTTTGGGGACATCGGCGAAGGCGAGCGCGCCCATGGTCGCGAAGCCGAGCGAACGCGAGAGCCCACCGAAGAGCAGCAACATGAATATGGCGGCAGCAGGCCAGCTTTGCGACATGAACGAGCACGCAACGAGCATCGCTGCAAATGAAACGCTGCCCGCGCACAAGACCGTGCGTACGGAGAAATGCCGCAATGCGGTCGATGTCATCGGCCGCATGCAAAACGACCCCAGTGCGCTTGCGAACGTGACGAGTCCGCTGGCGGACGCGCTATAACCAAAGCCGGTTTGCAACGTGAGCGGCACGAGAAACGGCAACGCCCCCGCGCCCGCACGAAACAGGCTGCCCGCTATGGTGGCGGCATGGAACGTCGGAATGGCGAGCAGCGAGAAATCGACAGCAGGGTCGGGCACGCGGCGGCAATGCCTGACAGCGAGCCAGAAAAGCAGTACGCCCGCAGCAATGCACGCCGGTGCTGCGAACGGCGGCAACACGTTGCGCCCGGCGCATTCGATGCCGATCATGAAGAGTGTCAGCGAACCGCCGATCATCATCATGCCGCGCAAGTCCGGAGGCACAGGACGTTCGGCCGGAGAGGCCGGCAGCAGCTTCCACGTCAGCAGGATCCCTACGATACCCACCGGCACGTTGACCCAGAAGATGCTGCGCCACGACAGCGCATCGGTCAGAAACCCGCCTAGCGGCGGTCCCATCAGCGGGCCAATGAGCGCGGGCATCGTGAGCCATGTGGTCGCCTGCAAAAGTTCCTCGCGCTTGACGCCGCGAAAGAGGATCAGCCGGCCGACGGGGACCATCATCGCGCCCCCGAGTCCTTGCACGATGCGCGCGCCGATCAGCTCGGGCAGGCTCGATGCCGCCGCGCACGCAACCGAAGACACGGTGAACAGGGCGATCGCCCACATGAAGACGCGCTTCGCGCCAAAACGGTCGGCGACCCAGCCGCTTGCGGGAATGAAGACGGTCAGTGCGACGAGATACGCCGTGATCGCGCTGCTCAAATGGACCGGGTCGACGCCGAGATCGCGTGCCATGGAAGGCAACGCCGTGGCTACGATGGTGCCGTCCATGTTCTGCATGAAGAGGGCGCTTGCGATGATCGCGGCGGTCAGGCGGAAATTGACGGGTTTCACAAGGCAGTGCGTCGTGGGTTCGATCAAATGCGTGGGACCAAAGTCTACTTGAAGCGCGCGGCAGGCTGCTTCATTACAAATGGCGTACGGCTTTGCAGAAAACACACGCTAAGGGTAATCACTATGAACTTCGCCGTTGCTCCAATTGCAGCACGCGACGGAATAGGACTACGATGGCGCATGAAACTCAATTTCCCCAATCCCAGCCGTTCCTACGATACCTCCCGGCACTGTGTGTGCTTCTGGGGATATGACGGCTCGCGCGAGATCTCGTTCCAGATTGGCGATGCCGCGCTCTCCAGCTTCAATCCGCAGATGGGATCGGATGAATCCGCAGTGCTTGCTGCCTTCGATCTTTATCGCGAACGTATTTTGCAGAAAGCCGAAAGCCTCTACGTTCGCGGTGCGCAGAACATCTTCAAGATTTCCTGAAGGCTCATTAAACGTTCGCCTGCAACGCATACCTGCCGCGTATAAAATCGTGGCATGACGAAGCCTATCTCCCCGCAAAGCCGCCAGCAGCCTGTCGAGCACGATCTGCCATTGCATACGCCCAGCCTCGCGTCACTGCTTCTGGCGGCCTCGATAGCGACCATTGCGTGGCTCGCGCTCGCCGCGCAAACCGACATCACCGTTCACCGCATGCTGTCGCGAGGCCTGGGCGTATTCGACGGTATCGAACGTCTGAGCAGTTACCTGACCAACCTCACGATCTTCGCGGTCGCCATCTGTTTTTCATGCGTGGCGGCGAGGGCGGGAACGCCGGTGGGACGTTTTTTCCGCAAGCCTCCGGTCGTTACAGCGGTCGTGGTTTATATCGTGTTCGTGGGGCTCGCATATAACCTCTTGCTGCGATACCTGTGGACGCCGTCGGGATACCGGGCGGTGCTCAACGAATGCCTGCATACCGTGGTGCCGGTTTTATCGGCGATGTACTGGGTGCTGTTCGTGCCACGTTTTCATCTGACCGTGCACAAGACGCTGCTCTGGCTGATCTATCCACTGGGCTACTTGTGCGTCACATTATGGCGCGGCAGCACGTCGGACTTTTACCCTTACCCGTTCATTGATGTCGGCGAGCTTGGGTATCCGCATGTGCTGCTCAACGCCAGCTTGCTGGTGGTTGCGTTTCTGGTTCTGATGGCCGTGTTCATTGCGCTGAATCATCGGCGGCCACATTAAGCGCGGCTTATTCGCCTGATTTCTCTATCGCTCGCCGATACGCAGGAAGCGCTTCGATGCGCTTCACAAACGCGGTCAGGTTCGGATAGGCGTCGTCGCCGCAAAATTTCACGGCCATCTGAACGGCGAAGGACAGTTGGACATCCGCGCCGGTCAGTTCATTGCCGACAAAATAGTCGTGACCCTCGAGCGATTTGTCGAGAAAGCCCAGGTGCCGCTTCATTTCACTTTCGATGCGCGGCTGCAGTGGCGCTGCGCCTTCACCAAGCCTGCCCGTGTAAAGCTTGAGCATGAGCGGCAGCATGGCGGAGCCTTCCGCGTAGTGCAGGAATTGCAGGTACTGGTTGAATGCATGCGTGTCCTGCGCCGGCGCGAGCCGCCCGTTGCCATGCTTGCGAATCAGATACTCGATGATCGCGCCCGACTCGAAGACCACTTCATCGCCATCGCGAATCACCGGCGCCTTGCCCAGCGGATGGATCTTTTCCAGTTCCGGCGGTGCGAGCCGCGTCTTTGGATCACGCTTGTACACATGCACGGTGTAGTCGAGCCCGAGTTCCTCGAGTAGCCAGGTGATGCGGCGCGAGCGTGATTCGTTCAGGTGATGGACTTCGATCATGGTTACCTTGTGTGTTATTCGTTTGAACCCTCTTTCCCGCAAGCTACGGTCCCGGTGTTTTAGCGTCGCCAAGCTTGATCATCTGCCCATGACGCAGGACCACGAACGCATCTTCCGGCAAGCCCGCTTCCTTCACGGCCTGTTTCAACAGACGCGGCGGTTCGTCGAGCGGGTCATCGGCGAGTTCGAAGGTGCCCCAGTGAATGCCTATCGATTTCTTCGAATGGACATCTTCGTGAATCTGTACCGCTTCAAACGGGTTGACGTGCTGCGGACGCATGAACCACTCGGGCGCATAAGCGCCAATCGGAATCAGCGATAGATCAAAGCTGCCAAACCGATTGCCGATATCCTTGAAGTCCGGCGAGTATCCGGTGTCGCCGGCGAAATAAAACGAGAACGGATGCGCGTTGCCTTCGGGCGCTTTGACGACCCAGCCGCCCCAAAGGGTTTTTTGCCGGTCGCCGATGCCGCGCGCTGACCAGTGCCGGCTCGGAACGAAAAATACTTCGAGTCCTGATGCGTGCGTCTCGTTCCACCAGTCGAGTTCCTGCACGTGGTCGATGCCCTTGTCGTGCATCCATGACTTGATGCCCATCGGCACGAGGAACAGCGGCGGGCCGCCTGCCTGTTTGTTCAATTGCTCGACGCTCGCGGTATCGAGGTGATCGTAATGATTGTGCGAGATCAGGACGATATCGATATGCGGCAGATCAGCCAGCGCAAGTCCCGGGGGCACCTTGCGTTCCGGACCGATGAACTGGAACGGCGATGCGCGTTTCGAGAACATGGGATCGGTGATGATGTTCACGCCGTTCATTTGCAATAGTGCGGTCGCATGGCCAATCCACGTGAGCGTGGTCTCGGTCCGGTTAGCCTTGATCCAGGCAACATCCGGGTGATCCACGGGGAAGTGATAGCCATTTGCCGGCGGTTTTGGCAAGCCATTGACGAGGCGCTCCCATTGCCATTTCAAAAGTGACGCGCGTGGCAGCGGCGAGTAATTGTTCTCGTAACCGTCAGCCGTATGATGAGTCATGCTTGTGCCTTGAGGTTCAGCGGACTGGGTGTTCGCCGTACAGCCCGCTACCGACAAAACCGCTCCGAGCGCAAGCAACCCTCGCCTTACGCGGGCAGGCGACGTCCATGTGATGACGTTGGTCATGAGCGGGCGGTGGCTCAGGGTTTGACGAAGCGCAGCGTCATGCGATCCGATTCGCCGATCGCCGCAAAGCGTGCACGATCCACATCGCCGCCGCGATATGTCGGTGGCAGTGACCAGACGCCGTTCGGGTAATCCTTCGTATCGCGGGGATTGTCGTTGATCGCGCTGCTTGCGACGAGCTTGAAACCGGCGGCTTGCGCATGCTGGATCACGTAGGCTTCGGTGAGGTAACCCGTATCGATCATCTGTTGCAGCGGGGTTCCCGGCTTGGCGCGATGCTCTTCCACACCAAGCACGCCCCCGGGTCTCAGCACTGAATAGAAAGCGCGCATGTTCGCGTCGATCTGGCCGTCTTCTATCCAGTTGTGGATATTGCGGAAGGTCAGCACGCGATCGACCTGCAACCCCGCAGGCAAGCCGACGAACTGTCCCGATTGCAACGTGCCGAACGGAACTCGGCCGTATAACGCCGGGTTCGATGCAAGCTTTTGTTCAAACGCGGCATTGTTGCGGGCTTCGGCTTCAGGCAACGAGCCCGCGCCAACGTATTCGGCCTCGTACAAGGTGCCGCGATCCTTCAGATAAGGCCCGAGGATGTCCGTGTACCAGCCGCCGCCCGGGGCGATCTCCAGCACGCTTTGCGTTGGCGCGACGCCGAAGAACTGGAGGGTCTCTTTAGGGTGCCGGTAGACATCGCGGGCTTGCGCTTTCTGGCCGCGGTAAGGCGCGGATATGGCGGTATCGAGCGATGGGGAGGTCGATGTTGACGATGAGGCGCCGGGCATCGCGCAGGACGCCAACAGCCATGCTGCGGGCAGCGCGAGCAACAGGCGCCGGACGTTGGAGGGCGGTGGGAGTGTTTTCATGCGGGTCATTATCGGGGAAAGTCGGCGAACGCGCTGCGCGTGCCGGAACCGTCAATCGCCGCTCGGAATTTCGTGCGATCCTAAAGCAGGGTCCTGACGTGCCAAAGCTCCGGAAACAGAACCACGTCGAGCATCTTGCGCAAATAAGGTGCGCCGCTCGTGCCGCCCGTGCCTTGCTTGAAACCGATGATTCGCTCGACCGTGGTCACATGCCGGAAGCGCCATTGCCGGAAAGAATCTTCGAGATCGACCAGTTCTTCGGCCATCTCGTAGAGTTCCCAATGCTCACTCGGATTGCGATAGATCTCGAGCCACGCGGCTTCGACGCTCGAATCATGCGTGGTCGCCTGGGTCCAGTCGCGTTCAAGCCGTTCGGGCGCAATTGGAAAGCCACGGCGTGCAAGCAAGCGGATGACTTCATCGTAGAAAGAGGGCGCATCGAGCGTCGCTTTCACTTCTGCAAATATCTCCGGCCTGTGCGCATGGGGCTTGAGCATCTGCGCGTTCTTGTTGCCGAGGAGGAACTCGATTTGCCGGTACTGATGCGACTGGAATCCCGACGATGCCCCCAGGTAAGGCCGCATGGCGGTGTATTCAGATGGCGTCATGGTCGCGAGCACGCTCCACGCCTGCACGAGCTGATCGAGTATTCGCGATACCCGCGCGAGCATCTTGAACGCCGGAGGAAGTTCATCGCGGCGCACGGCGGCAAGCGCCGCATGCAATTCATACAGCGCGAGCTTCATCCAGAGCTCGCTCGTCTGATGCTGCACGATGAACAACATCTCGTTGTGATCCGGCGACAACGGATGTTGTGCCGAGAGCAACGTGCCAAGCGACAGATAATCGCCGTAGCTCATGGACTGCGCGAAGTCGAGCTGGGCGTCGTGCCAACCTTCTGTCTTTTCAGCAGAGGCGCCATGGCCCATCGGGCAAGCGCCGTTGGTATTGTTTTCGTTTGTCTGGGTCATCGCGCGTTCTCCTCGTGCTCAGGTTACCGCGCCGCGTTCCGCGTATTCGGATGCGCGCCAGGCCTCGGTTTCAAGCACATCGCGCAAGGTCTCCACGGCGTCCCACACATCGACGTATTGCGTATAGAGAGGCGTAAATCCGAAACGCAAGATGCGCGGCTCGCGATAATCGCCGATTACATTCCGCGCAATCAACGCCTGCATGACTTCATAACCGTGCGGATGTTCGAAGCTCGCCTGCGATCCGCGCTCGGCATGCGTGCGCGGCGTCACGAGCGTCAACGGAAACTTGCTGCACCGCGTCTCGACGAGATCGATAAACAGATCGCTTAGCGCGAGTGACTTGCGGCGCAGCGCGGCCATGCTGGTTTGCGCGAAGACGTCGAGGCCGCATTCGACGAGTCCCATTGAAATGATGGGTTGCGTGCCGCACAGGAAGCGGCCGATGCCATTATCCGGCCGGTATTCGGGAACCATATCGAACGGTTTCCTGTGGCCCCACCATCCGGAAAGCGGCTGTGAGAACGCATCCTGGAGACGCTTTGGCACCCAGATGAAGCCGGGCGATCCGGGGCCGCCGTTCAGGTATTTATAGGTGCAGCCGACTGCATAATCCGCGTTCGCACCGTTCAGGTCGACCGGAACGGCGCCTGCCGAATGCGCGAGATCCCAGACGGCGAGCGCGCCTTTGTCTTGAATGATGCGCGTGAGCGCGGCCATGTCGTGCATGGCGCCGGTGCGATAGTTCACGTGCGTGATCATTGCTAGGGCCGTGTTTTCGTCGATGGCGCCGGGTATTTCCGACGCATGATCGACCAGTCGCAATTCGTAACCGCGATCCAGTTGTTCGATCAAACCCTGCGCAATGTAGAGATCCGTAGGGAAATTCGAGCGTTCCGAAACGATCACGCGACGCATGGGATCGCGCTCGTTTGCCACGCACAAAGCAGCCGAGAGCACCTTGAAAAGATTGCTGGAGATGGTGTCGGTCACGACCACTTCCTCTTGCGCAGCGCCGATCAGCGGCGCAAGTTGGTTGCCAAGTCGCTTGGGTAAAGCGAACCATCCTGCCGTATTCCACGAGCGGATCAGGCCGTCACCCCATTCATTCGCGATGATTTCCGCTGCGCGCGATGCCGCGGCCTTAGGCGGCACGCCGAGCGAATTGCCGTCCAGGTAGATCACGCCGTCATGCAGCGCGAATTGTTCGCGCAAGGCGGCTAGCGGGTCGTTATGGTCCAGTGCTGCGGCGTCGTCTCGGTGGTTCATTGAAGTGCTCATTGAATCTGTTGAAAGTGAGGTCAAGCTTAGCCGAGAAACGCCTTTAAATGATTGCAAAAGGAGCGCGGCCTTAGCGTGGCCCCGCAACAATGTTCGATTTAATTGGTTGCTAAAGGAGAGTTATTCAACGCGGTCCGTTATGTGCGGAATTTGCCTGTGGCTAGCAAGTTGCACTTCGAGTCCGCTAAGCTAACAAGCATTGCTCTAGCTCGCTTTGGGCTTGCAGCCCTTACTCCGACACTCATTCGCAAATATGACCCATTCCGCCCTTGCCGCAACCTTGATGGCCCGCGTCGACAGCCAGTTCGACCTGGAAGTCGCGTTCCTTTCCGCGCTCGTGCAAAAACCATCGGACAATCCGCCGGGCGACTGCGCGGACCACGCCGAGATGGCCGCGAAATGGCTCGAGCAGATGGGCTTCAAGGTCGAGCGCCACGCAGTTCCCGCAAACGACGTCCACCGCGCCGGCATGATCAGCGCAACGAACCTTGTGATTCGTCATCGCTTTGGCGCGGGACCTGTGATTGCACTCAACGCGCATGGCGATGTCGTCCCGCCGGGCGATGGCTGGACCGCCGAGCCTTATGGAGCCGAGATCCGCGATGGCTTCATGTACGGGCGCGGTGCGGCGGTATCGAAGTCAGATTTTGCGACTTATGCGTTCGCGCTGAAAGCGTTGATCGACAGCGGCGCGGCGCTGGCAGGCACCATCGAGCTGCATCTGACTTACGACGAGGAAACCGGCGGCCTGATAGGACCCGGATGGCTTCTGAAGCAGGGCATAGTCAAGCCGGATTACGCGATTTGCGCCGGCTTTTCATACGCGATCACGACAGCACACAATGGGGCAATCCATCTCGAAGTCACCGTGCGCGGCAAGTCGGCGCACGCCGCACGCCCTGATACGGGGCATGACGCGCTGGAAGCCGCGACGGCGGTGCTCAATGCGCTGTATGCACATCGCGCGCAATTGCGTGATATCCGCTCGAATACGCCGGGCATCGAACATCCGACGCTGGTGGTCGGCCTGATCAAGGGCGGGATCAATACGAACGTAGTGCCCGACAAAGTCACACTTCGGCTTGATCGCCGCGTAGTTCCCGAAGAAAACACGCAAGACGTGCTGCGCGAGCTCAAGTCAGTGATCCTGGCCTCGGCGAAAGCTTTGCCGGGGATCGACGTGGATATCGAGGAAGTGCTCGTCACTTCTCCGCTGCGTTCACTCGATGGCGCCGAGCGCCTGTCGCAAGCTCTGCAACGCGCGGCCCGCGTTACATTGCAGCGCGACATTCCAACCGAAGGCGTTCCCCTTTACACCGATGCCCGCCTGTATTGCGAGGCAGGCGTGCCGACCGTTATCTACGGCGCGGGGCCGCGCACGCTGCTCGACGCGAATGGACATCGCGCGGATGAACGGGTGGCGCTCGACGACTTGAAGATTGCGACCAAAACCATTGCAATCGCGCTCGGCGATCTGCTCTACCCGGGCCAAGAGTCGCTTTCATCCAATTGACCCTTCTCTGACCTCTTGATTACATCTTTGTCATCAAGCATTTATCGTCTGCCGGTCGCGCTAACATGATGCGAAAGGTGCTTTGCGCGCGGCTTGCGCCGTTCGCAAAGCGCCCCAAACCCGGAGGCTCACCATGAATGTCCCAAAGCAAAAAACCTTGGCCGCCCTGCGCTCGCGCGGTGCTGGCTTGCTAAGCGCAATCAGCCTGGGCGCGACCGTCCTGTTCCTTTCGATGCACGTTGCGCATTCTTCTGAAGCAGCGGTCGTGTTGGCGCCTCCCGCAGTCGATGAACCCGTGGGCGCCACGCATCAGGAAACCGCCGTCTTGGCTGGCGGCTGCTTTTGGGGCGTGCAGGGCGTGTTCCAGCACGTCAATGGTGTGACGAAAGTAGTTTCCGGGTACGCGGGCGGTCAGGCAAGTACTGCGCAGTATGAGACCGTAAGCGGCGGCCAGACCGGTCATGCTGAGTCGGTGCAGATCACTTACGATCCAACCAAAGTCACATACGGCCAGTTGCTGCAGATCTATTTCTCGGTTGCGCACGATCCGACCGAACTCAATCGGCAAGGCCCGGATAGCGGCACGCAATATCGTTCGGCGATCTTTCCGGCCAACGACATGCAAAAGCAGGTGGCGCAAAGCTATATCGCGCAATTAAACAAAGCGCATGTATTTCCAGCGCCGATCGTGACGCGAACGGACGGGCTCAAGGGCTTTTATCCGGCCGAGTCTTACCATCAGAATTACCTGACGCTGCACCCGGATGCGCCTTACATTGCGATCAACGATCTGCCCAAGGTCGAAAATCTCAAGCGTTTGTATCCGACGTATTATCGGGACCAGCCGGTGTTGTTGAAGGTGGCATCCGAATAAGAAAAATGGCGGCGGATAGTTCATCCGCCGCCATTCTTTACTGCGCAGCTTGCGTCGATTTTCTCAGCTTCGCAACATCAGCCGGTGCAACGGCAGGCGCGCCGTTGTTCCAGCCCGCGCGAATGAAAGTCAGCACATCGGCGATTTGCTGATCGCTGAGGACCGGTGCGTACCTGGGCATTGGGTACGCGGCCGGAATGCCCTGGATCACGAGATCCTGCGTGCCGTTCAGCGTGACGTTGATCAACGACGAAGCATCCTTCTCCATCAGGTTCGGATTACCCGCAAGCGGTGCGAGCAGCGGGGCGAACGCCTTGCCGTCCACGCCATGACAATGCATGCAGTAGGCGGTGTAGACCTTCGCGCCGGCATCGTTGGCGGGATGCGCGAGCAGCGCCGTGGTCGCCTTCGCATCGTATGCGTAAGCGGTCGCGTTGGTGCCACCCGCTGGCGGCAACGACTTCAGGTAGGTGGACATGGCGGCCAGATCCTGATCGTTCATGCCTTGCGTGCTGTGATTGATCACGTCGGTCATGGACCCGAACGCCGTTGCATGCGCGTTCGCTCCGGTCTTCAGGAACTGGGTCAGGTCCGCATCCGACCAGCGCCCCAGACCGACGTTATGCTCGCCAGTCAGGTTCGATGCAAACCAGCCGTCCAGCACGCCGCCCGTAAGCCATGCGCCACCGCTTTCATCGAGCGCCTTCTCCTGGAACGCAATACCGCGAGGCGTATGGCATGAGCCGCAATGCCCGAGTCCCTGGATCAGGTACGCACCGCGATTCCACGCAACGTCTTTCCCGTCCTTGTCGCGATAAACGCCTTTATCGAGGAACACCATGTTCCAGAATTTGAGCGGCCAGCGCATGTTGAGCGGGAACGGAATATCCGGCGCACGATTTGCCTGGTTGACCGGCGCCACGCCCTTCATGAAGTAGGCGTAGAGCGCCTTGACGTCGTCATCGCGAACCTTGGTGTAGGACGGATAGGGCATCGCCGGATAAAGATTGTGTCCGTCCTTCGATACCCCCTGACGCACCGCCTTGTCGAAATCCTCCTCGGTCCAGTTGCCTATGCCCGTCTGCGGGTCCGGTGTGATGTTGGTCGTGTAGATCTTCCCCATGGGCGTGGTCATGGGCAGGCCGCCGGCGAACGGTTTGCCCTTGGGCGCGGAATGGCAAGCCACGCAATCGCCGGCTTTCGCGAGATACGCACCACGGGCGACAAGCGGGTCGTCTGTCGGCGCAGCAGCATGCGCAAGCATGGGCAAGCTGAAGGTGAGGGCGATCGCAGAAACGAGTTGTTTGATCATCATGTGTGCCCTCACGCGCTCAGCAGTTGACGGCCCACGGGCAACTGCCGCAGACGTTTGCCGGTAGCGGCGTAGATCGCGTTGGTCAGCGCGGGGGCAAGTGCTGCCGTCCCCGGTTCGCCGATCCCTCCGGGCGCTTCGCTGCTCTTGACTATGTGTACCTCGATGGGGGGTGTCTGGTCGATCCGCAACATGCGGTAGTCGGTGAAGTTGGCTTGCTCGACACGGCCGTCCTTGATCGTGATCTCGCTATAAAGCGCCGCCGTGATGCCGAAGATGATGCCGCCCTGGATCTGCGCTTCCACGGTATTTGGATTTACAACCATGCCACAATCGACCGCGCATACCACGCGATTGACGGCCACTTCGCCGTCGCCGTCCACGGTTACGTCGACCACCATGCCGAAGAAGCTGCCGAACGCGTGCATGACCGATACACCCCGGCCCTGGCCCTTCGGCGACGCGGTGCCCCAGCCGGCTTTGTGCGCGGCGACATCGAGCACGTTCTGCGCGCGCGGTGTCTTGCCGAGCAGGTCGTGGCGGTACTTCACAGGGTCGACCTTGGCCTGAGCCGCGAGTTCGTCCATGAAACTTTCGACTACGAAGGTACCGCGCGTCGGACCTACGCCGCGCCAGAACGCGGTGGGAATGTCCATGGGTTCCTGGCGCACGTAGTCGATGAACTGATTCGGCAAGTCGTAGGGCAGGTCCGCGGAGACTTCCACTGCGTCCGGGTCGAGCCCGTTCTTGAAGGCGGGCGGTGCGAACCGCGCCATGACCGACGAGCCCACGATCCTGTGTTGCCAGGCGATGGGTTTTCCGTTTGCATCGAGGCCGGCCGAGATCACGTCGTAGTAATACGGGCGATACATGTCGTGCTGGACGTCCTCCTCGCGCGTGTACGTGACCTTCACGGGCGTGCCGACCTGCTTGCCGATCTTCAACGCTTGCTCGATGAAGTCTGTTTCCAGCCGCCGGCCAAAACCGCCGCCGAGCAGATGGTTATGCACGGTGATCTTGTCGGCGGAAAGGCCGGTGATTTTCATGGCGGTATCGACGGCGCGGGTGGGGACTTGCGTGCCGACCCAGATATCGCAGCCATCGGCACGCACGGACACCGTGCAATTCACCGGCTCCATGGTCGCGTGGGCAAGGAAAGGCTGCTGGTACACGGCGTCGACGCGGGTTTTGGCGTCGCTGAAACCCTTCTTGGTATCGCCGTCCTTGCGAGCGACGGCGCCGTCTTTCTTCGATGCATCCGCGAGTTGCTGAACGACCTTCGCTGTCGAAAAGTCTGCACCGCGGCCTTCGTTCCATTTCAGATCGAGCGCAGCGGCGCCGCGTTTTGCGGCCCACGTATGGTCGCCGATGACGGCCACGCCGTTGTCGAACCGGATCACCTGACGCACGCCGGGAATCTTTTTCGCGTTGGTATCGTCGACTGAAATCAGCGTGCCGCCGAACACCGGGCTGTTCACGATTGCGGCATACACCATGCCGGGCAAGCGGACATCGAGACCGAACACCGCCGTGCCGTCAACCTTCTCCGGCGAATCCAGGCGCTTTTGCGCGGTGCCGATTATTTTGAAATCCTTAGGATCCTTGAGCGTGATATTTTGAGGTGGCGGAAGTTTCGATGCGGCATCCACCAGTTGACCGTAGCCAATGCGCCGGCTGGTTGCCGCATGCACCACTTCGCCACGTTCGGCATGACAGGTTGCCGGTTCGACCTGCCATTGTTGCGCCGCGGCGGAGATCAGCAGCACGCGTGCGGTCGCGCCGGCTTGGCGCATGGGCTTCCACGCATAGCGAATGGACGTCGAGCCGCCAGTCAGTTGGCCGCCGAGCAACGGATCCGTGAAAAGCTTTTCGTTGGGCGGTGCGTGATCGATCACCACGCTGTCGAGCGGCACTTCCAGTTCTTCCGCGATCAACATGGGGATCGACGTGTAGATGCCCTGGCCCATCTCGACCTTGGGAATCACCAGCGTGACCTTGCCGGTTGCATCGATCTGGATGAATGCGTTCGGTTCGAACACACCGCTTTGCGGCGCCTCGTTGGCATCGCCGCCAATCACCGACTTACCCTTGGGCGCTTCGCCCTGGCTTGCGGCCGGCAGGCTGAAACCGAGCATCAGGCCACCGCCCATTGCCGCGCCAACCGACACGCCGAGTTTTAAAAACATACGTCGGTTCACGCCGGCAGGCGCGCGGCGATTTTGTGCTTCCAGCAGTCCTCGCGACATGTCACGCTCCCTTGGCAGCGTGCTTGACGGCGGCGCGAATGCGGTTATAGGTGCCACAGCGGCAGATGTTGCCGGCCATGGCGGCGTCTATTTCGGCATCGGACGGATCGGGGTTCGAGGCAATCAGCGAGGCTGCCGACATGACCTGACCCGACTGGCAGTAACCGCACTGCACGACATCCAGCGCAACCCATGCGTCCTGCACTTTCTTGCCGGCGGGCGTGGCGCTGACCGCTTCAATGGTCGTGACCTTGCGGTTTCCCACGGCCGCAATCGGCAGCACGCACGAGCGCACGGCCACGCCGTCGAGATGGACCGTGCATGCGCCGCATTGCGCGATGCCGCAGCCGAATTTTGTACCTGTGAGACCCACGAGATCGCGAAGCACCCAGAGCAAGGGCATGTCGGGTGGGGCATCGACCGTATGAGAGTCGCCGTTTATGGAAAGGGTCGTCATCTACAACTCCAGTTGTCGTGGGGATTTTTTTTGGGTCTGTCTTCACCGCAACTTCTTATACAAGATTACGACGAATCTCGCCAAATTCACATCAAGTCCATAAATGGCGCTTGTCACCTGGCAAAAATATTCTGGAATAAACCCTTCGCCAATGGGTTAGCGCTGGCATTACCGTCCTTTCAAGCCTTCGTACGAGGTGCACATCATGTCTTCCAATTGCCTTACTGCCTTGCGCGCTCGCTGCGTTGCGTTGGCGGCGGTTCCTGTTGTTGCTGCGACTGCCCTGGGGCTGGGAGTCCTGCCCGCGCATGCCGCTGATACGTCGCAAACAAGCGCCGAAGCGCCATTTCTCGCCGAGAACGACGAAGCAATGACGCGCATGATGGACGCCATGACGATCAAGCCAAGCGGCGACGTCGATCACGATTTCGTGGCCATGATGCTGCCGCATCACCAGGGCGCCATCGACATGGCGCAGGCGGAATTGCGCTATGGGCACAACGAGCAGCTACGACGCATCGCGCAGGAAATCGTCGTTGAGCAGCAGCAGGAAATCATCGCAATGCGCCTTGCATTGGGCCAGCCATTGCCGCCTTCGGCGCCTGCGCCGGATCAAGGGCAAGCACCGGCTTCAACCGTTTCACCTACAACAATGACCATGCCCATGCCGTCGTCCATGCGCATGCAACAGGAGTCCAAATGAAAAAATCCAATGTGTTCTGCGCGGTATTGAGCGCTGTTTCATCGCTTGCGTTTGCAGGCCAGGCGCCCGGACTTGCGTCCGCGCCCGACATGGCGATCAGCCATCACGATCGCGTTTATGCCGCCGAGCAATTCTCCAATACCGTCTCGGTCACCGATCCCGTCGACAACAAACTGGTCGGCGTGATCCGTCTGGGCGATCCGTCGCCGGGCAATTTCAGCCCCTTGTACAAGGGGCAGGTGCTTGTGCACGGCATGGGCTTTTCGCCCGATCACAAGACGATCGCGGTGGTGTCCATCGGCTCGAATTCGGTTTCGTTCATCGATACCCAGACGAACGCGGTCAAGCACGTGACCTATGTCGGCCGAGCGCCGCATGAAGCGTTCTTCACGCCGGACGGCAACGAAGTGTGGGTGACAGTGCGCGGCGAAAACTATGTGTCCGTCCTGGATGGACATACCTACGAAGAGAAGACCCGCATCATTACGCCGGCGGGTCCGGGCATGCAGATCTTCTCGCCCGATGGCAAATACGGTTACGTGTGTTCATCGTTCAATCCGGAAGTCGATGTCATCTCCGTGGCGGATCACAAGATTGTCGGGAAGGTCACGCAGGTGAGCCCGTTCTGCCCGAACATCGCGGCGACGCCCGATGGCAAGCAAGTCTGGTTCACGCTGAAAGATACCGGCAAGACGCAGGTGTTCGATGCCCGCCCGCCGTTCGCCACGCTCAAGGTGATCGATACAGGTCCGATCACCAATCACGTGAACATCGTCCATAACGCCAACGGCACGTTCGCCTACGTGACGGTCGGCGGATTGAATCAGGTGAAGGTGTTCCGCACCGATGACTTCTCGCAGGTCGCGACTATTGATGTCGGCAACTTGCCGCATGGCATCTGGCCATCGGGCGATGGCACCCGTGTCTACGTTGGACTGGAAAATGCCGACGCCATGGCTGCAATCGATACGCTGACGAACAAGGTCATCGCGACCGTTCCAATCGGACAGGCGCCGCAAGCGGTTGCATACGTGCCTGACGCGGTGCCTGAAGGCGATGGTACGCAGAACACGCAACCGCTCGGGCTTGCAGGCGAAACCGCGCACTTGAACATGGTGGCGGTGGGTGGCGGCAATGCAAGCGGTGGTGCGCCAACCAGCGTTGCACTCTTCGACCAGGGCTTGCTGCAAGTGTTGCAGGCGTCGGCGACGGGCCTGGAGCCCAAGTCGCCCTACGTGCTGGGACTCGCCGATAACCCCGATGGCAGCGGCAAGATCGAATCGCTTGCGAAGTTCATGACGAATCCAGCGGGGTCGGCGATCGTCAACGCTATTGGCCAGATCAGGCAAGTGGTCGTGCCTGGCGCCAAGACCGCCAGCGACAAACGGCGTTATCTGGTGATCGCCCCGCAGACCTCGGGCGTGCCGGGAGCAGCGGTGCAAGTGCAGGCCCTTTAAGCAACATCTGTTCAACAACAAGCAGGCTCAAAGCCGCTGAAAGCCGAAGCTTCGAGCGGGCTTTTCATAAGCCCCATGGATGTCTTAAACGCTTGCAGTCTCGCAATCCGTCAGCACGATGAAAGCGCGTGCTTTGTGCTTCGAGAATCGCGAACAAATTTTCGAGATCGCAGGAATAAACACAGCGAAGAATGGGTTAGCCCTTGTACCAACCGCATGAAACAAGGTTGGGATACCTCAATCAACCGGAGTAGAGAAAATGAAGAAACTTGCCCTGTTTGCTGTGTCCGCCGCTGTCCTCGTTTCATCGACCGCTTTCGCCCAGGGACTCACGCGCGCCGAAGTGCGCCAGCAGCTTGTCGAAGCGCAACAAAATGGTTCGGAGTACGTGACGGATGCGTCGTATCCGGACGTCAGTCCTGCGTTTCAAAGTCAGTTTGCCAATCGTCAGGAAAGCGCTGCCGCGTACGGCGGTGTTGCGTCCGGCTCCAGCGTGAGCGCACCGCGCATGCCCGTGACGGGATCGCAAGGGCGTAATGCGTGTGTCGGCCCGGTCAGCTTCTGCAATATCTATGCGGGTTCGTAATTCGCAGTTCCTCGTTGATCAAAGGCACGACGCAGGGCGCTCACTCGCTTAAGCGAATGCAGACATGAAAAACAATCAATCGCATTCGCCTGAGCGAGCGTCGAGCAAGCAGTAAATGACTAATTACACGGCATGCCTTATTCGAGCGCCGCTGCCGGCCCGAAAAATTCATGACGGGTCTGCGCCTCCGGCACGCCCAGCGCCTTCAACGTACGTTTCATCGCTTTCATGAACGGTAGCGGTCCAAGGAAATAAGCGTCTACATCACGTGTTTCCGGCAGCCATTTTGCGAGTCGCGCTTCATCAAGATAACCTGTGCCATGGGCCGGCGCATCCCCATTACGCGATTCGGAATAGCAATAAAAACGCTTCAATCGCGGATGCTCTTCCGCCTGTGCATCGACGAAATCACGGAACGCATGAACACCGCTATTGCGTGCAGCGTGAATGAAATACACGGGGCGCTCGGTTTCAAGCGCGGCTTCGAGCATTGCAAGCGCGGGTGTGATGCCAACGCCGCCCGTGATCAGCACGAGCGGTTTTTCAGTGTGCTTCAGCTTGAAGTCACCCGCGGGCGCAAGCAGTTCGATGGTGTCGTTCTCCTTGAGATTTTCGTGCAGATGCTTCGATACCCGGCCGTCAGGCTCGCGCTTCACGCTGATGCGATATTCGCGGCCGTTTGCCGCTGCCGATAATGAATAGTTGCGGCGCACTTCTTCGCCGTCGAGAACGAGTCGTACGCCAATGTATTGGCCTGGCTGGAAGGCGAGCAGTTCTCCGCCGTCATCCGGGCGCAAATAGAACGATGTGATTTCGTCGCTTTCCACGACCTTTTGCGCGACGCGGAACAAGCGCGTCCCGCGCCAGCCTCCCGGCGTGTTTTCACGCTCGGCGTACATCGATTCCTCAAGACCGATCAACAGATTCGCGAGTTGGCCGTAAGCGGCAGCCCATGCTTCGATCACGGCATCGGTGGCGATCTCTGTGCCGAGTACTTCACGAATGGAGCGAAGCAGGCAAGAGCCGACCAGCGGATAGTGCTCGGGCAGGATGTCGAGCGCGACGTGCTTATTCACGATCTGGGAAACCAGATCGCCAAGTTGTTCGAGCTGATCGATGTGCCTGGCGTACATCAACACGCCGTTGGCCAGTGCGCGCGGTTGCGCGCCGCTCGCCTGATGCGCCTGGTTGAAATACGGACGCACTTCCGGGTGTTCGTTCATCAGGAGCCCGTAAAAGTGTGTGGTCAACGCTTCGCCGCCGGTTTCGAGAAGCGGGACGGTCGCCTTGACGATGGCACGGTGTTCTGCAGACAGCATGGCGGAATTCCTTTGGTAGATTGAGCGGCACAATTTAGGCAGTCGCTCCACCTCTTTATCCAAGTTTCATGCCACACTTGCATTCTATTGAAATCAATGGCTTGCGAAACTGGATGGTTAGAAAGACTCTTGTCAAAAAGACTCCGAAAGAAGTCAATATGACTTCGCGGTTTTTACTCGATGCGCTGGTTCCGCTCATGCAGGACCTGTCGCGCGACCTCTCCGAAGCCGAGCGTTATAGGCGCTTGCTGCAAACCATGCGCACGCTTTTTCCCGCCGATGCCGCCGCTTTATTGCGGCTGGAAGGCGACACGCTGGTGCCGCTGGCAACTGAAGGTTTGAGCATGGACACGCTCGGACGCCGTTTTCGTGTCGCGGAACATCCGCGCTTCGTGCAACTGCTCGCCAACACCGGGCCTACGCGATTCGCGTCGGATTCCGATCTTCCCGATCCCTACGACGGACTCGTCCAGGCGGTATCGGGTCATCTCGAAGTGCACGATTGCCTTGGGTGTCCGCTCGTGATCAACGGTCGGCCGTGGGGCCTGCTTACGCTCGATGCGCTGGATCCGGCGCGCTTCGACAGCATCGACATGTCGTCGCTCAGCGCTTTTCTGAGCCTTGCGGCCGCGACAGTCAGCGTGGTGGAACGCATCGATACATTGGCCAGGACCAGCGAGGAAGAACGCCGGCGCGCCGACGCGTACAGGCAAGCGCACGGCCAGAGCCGCCGCACGATGATCGGCAACAGCAAGTCACACAAACGCATGATCCAGGAGATCGGCATCGTGGCCGGAAGCGACTTGACCGTGTTGATTACCGGCGAGACCGGCGTTGGCAAGGAGCTCGTTGCGAATGCGATTCACGCGGCGTCCCCGCGGGCGAACAAACCGCTGATCAGCCTGAATTGCGCGGCGCTACCCGATACGCTGGTGGAGAGCGAATTGTTCGGCCATGTACGTGGTGCGTTTTCGGGCGCGTCGTCGGACCGGCGTGGAAAGTTCGAACTCGCCGATGGCGGGACGCTGTTCCTCGACGAGGTCGGCGAGCTCTCACTGAGCGTGCAGGCAAAGCTGTTGCGCGTCCTGCAGAACGGCCAGCTTCAGCGCATAGGTTCGGATCGCGACCATACCGTCGATGTCCGCGTGATTGCCGCGACCAATCGCGACCTCGCGGAAGAGGTGAGAGCGGGGCGGCTCAGAGCGGATTTTTATCATCGGCTCAGCGTGTATCCGCTGCGGGTGCCACCGTTGCGTGAGCGTGGCCGCGACGTATTGATGCTGGCCGGAAGTTTCCTCGAAGAAAACCGCTCGCGGCTGGGTCTGTCGGGTTTGCGTCTTTCAAGCGATGCGCAAGCTGCATTGCTCGACTACGCCTGGCCCGGCAACGTGCGCGAACTCGAACATCTGATTGGCCGCAGCGCGTTGAAAGCGCTCGCGTCTCAAGCTGAGCCACTGCGTATCCTGAGCCTGACTGCAGCTCATCTCGGACTCGACGATGTCCAACAGGAAAGCGCGAAGGTAGACGCTCCCACGCTTCAAACTCCGGTCAAGGATTTCCGCACGGCGGTTACATCGTTTGAGCGAACGGTCCTGCAGAACGCATTGGTGCGCAACAATCAGAACTGGGCGTCCACCGCGCGTGAATTGCAGCTCGATCGGGCCAACCTCAACCGGCTTGCCAAGCGTCTCGGACTCAAATAAAACCTTTGGTCATAGGGATGCAACTGCTTGAGCCCGCCAACGCTCGAACGTTTGCATACGTTTCTGATCGGCATTTCGCTAACGAGTTACTTTACAAATCGGCCTCGTTCAAACGAAATTCCGCGCATTTATTGATCTCGATCATTGAACGTCAAAGCACTTCATTCCGGGCTTTTGAATCATTACTTAAATGATTAATAATTCGCGGGGTCATGTGAATCTTGGCTCTCGGCAAAAAGCTTTAAGTGCTTTAAGCTTCGCTGATGCCGCACTCACGCAAGCTTCAAAGTCCAGGTCAACACAATAGCGTCGTATAACAATTCGCTGTAGCCCATGACTACAGACACAAAAACCCGATTGAGGACACAACGGTGGGCATTCGCAGCGTCGTCATTTCACTAGTGCTGCTCGCGGTATCGAGTGCGGGTGCATTCGCCGCCGGCGCTCCGCCTGCTGAAAAGGCGCCCGACACCATGCAGGCGCGCGTTCTTGCTTGCGCCGCGTGTCACGGCGCGCAAGGCGAGGGTACGAGCAATGATTATTATCCGCGGCTCTCGGGCAAGCCCGCCGGTTATCTTTACAACCAGTTACTTGCCTTTAGGGACGGCCGCCGGCAGTACCCGCCAATGAATTATTTATTGGCTTATCTCCCGGACGCTTATTTGCATCAGATTGCCGAACATCTTGCCGGCGAGCGGCCGCCTTTTCCTGTACTGCCACCTGTGACCGCCGACGCAGCGACACTCGCACTGGGCAAGTCGCTCGTGAATAACGGTGCGCCGTCGCGCAAGATTCCTGCGTGCGCTGCATGTCATGGCGCGGCGCTTAGCGGCATGGAGCCTGCCATCCCGGGCTTGCTTGGCTTGCATGCCGACTACATCACCGCGCAACTGGGCGCCTGGCGTTACGGCACGCGCAAGACGCTTGCGCCCGATTGCATGCATGACATTACCAGCAAGCTGGCCGATCGCGATATCACCGCCATAGCAGCATATCTGGCGTCATTGCCGGCTCCGGCCGATCCCGTTCCGGTCGCGGCCGGTTCTCTCAAGATGCCGCTTGCTTGCGGCACTGTCCCTAACCCCTAGGGCGAGGAAATCGACGTGTTCAGTTTCCGGACCCTGTTGCTTCTCTGCATGTTTGTCGTGGCGTCGAATGCGCAAGCGGCTGACCCGTCAGTCATTGCCCGTGGCGAATACCTTGCGCGCGCCGGTGATTGCATCGCGTGCCATACCGTTCCTGCCGGCAAGCTCTTCGGGGGCGGCCGGCCAATGGAAACACCATTCGGTACGCTCTATACACCGAACATTTCGTCGGATAAGGAGAGCGGTATCGGCAAGTGGAGCTCGGCTGAGTTCTACAACATGATGCACACGGGCAAGTCGCGTACTGGCGAGCTGCTCTATCCTGCCATGCCGTTTGCGTCCTATACGAAAGTGACGCGCACCGATTCCGATGCGATCTATGCGTATCTCTTGTCGACGCCTCCCATTGCGCAGCCTAACCGTGCGCACGAGTTGCGTTTTCCGTTCAATCAGCGCTCGTTGCTATACGGCTGGCGTGCGTTGTACTTCCGCGCGGGGGAGTACCAGCCGGACTCCACGCAGTCGGTCGAATGGAACCGTGGCGCGTATCTGGTTGAAGGTCTCGGTCACTGCACCATGTGTCACACCGCGATCAACGCGCTGGGCGGCAACTCGGCGTCCAAGCGTTTTGAAGGCGGCCTGATCCCGATTCAGAACTGGTATGCGCCTTCGTTGACATCGAACAAGGAAGCGGGGCTTGGCGACTGGACCATCGAAGACATTTCCGATCTGCTGCAAGCGGGGGTATCGAATCGCGGCGCCGTGTACGGCCCCATGGCGGAAGTCGTGTACGACAGCTTCCAGTATCTGTCCGACGAAGACATTCGTTCCGTCGCCGTCTATCTGAAGACGCTGCCTTCACGCGCCGGCGAAAAGATCACGCCGCCTACACCGGCGCTTGCCGAAGAAAAGAACACCATGTCGCCGCTCGGCAAGAAGATCTACGACGCGCAATGTGCTGTTTGTCATGCGACGCAGGGCGAGGGCAAGCTGCCGCATTTCCCGCCGCTCGCAGCGAATCAGTCCATCCAGATGACGTCGTCCGTGAATCCGATCCGCATGGTGCTCAACGGCGGTTACGCGCCGGGCACGAAGAAGAATCCCATGCCCTACGGTATGCCGCCTTTTGCGCAGTCGCTCTCGGACGTCGAGGTCGCGGCCGTGGTCACGTACATTCGTACCGCCTGGGGCAACCACGGCACGCCGGTAAGCGCGAAAGATGTCAACGTGTTGCGCTCCGCGCCACTTTATTGAGGACGTCATGACTGATTCAGAAAACGAAGATGCTGCCGTCGATGAAATCGTCCGCGATGGCCCGCACGGCGCTATCGCGGTTGCCGGCGTGGCGACGGCCATTGTGATCGGCTTGTGGTTCGCGTTTTATTTCCTGGTCTTCCTGCCGCGTGGCGTTATCCAATGAGCAATGAACACCAGTCGCATGCATCGGCGGACATGGCCGCGCGCATCGAGCGTAAATGGGCGCTGCTTGTTGCGATCATCCTGTGCGTGCTTGTCGCCATGACGATCTTCACCGGCCTTCACTGGGCAATGATGCCGCCCTCGCGCGTGGAGACCGTGCGTCCCGATACGCTCAACATAAGCGGTGAGTTCATCGAAAGCAATCTGGGCAGCGCGGTAGAAGCGGATGGGTCGGTCACGGTCCGAGTGGTCGCGCAACAGTATTCGTTCACGCCGCAATGCCTGCTGATTCCGGCCGATACCCCCATCACGTTTCGCGCCACGAGCGCCGACGTGGTGCATGGTTTCCTGATCACGAACACGAACATCAATTCAATGCTCGAGCCTGGTTATATCTCGACCTTCAAGACGACCTTCACGCAACCGGCCGAGCACCTGATGCCGTGCCACGAGTTCTGCGGCACAGGGCATCAGGGCATGTGGGCGCATGTGAAGGTCATCGACAAATCCACTTTCCTTCAGATGGCAAACGCTAACGGTTCGCGGAGATTAAGCTGTGTTAAATAGCAAGCGACTCGTTCTCGCACATTTCTGGCTCGGCTTTATCAGCTTCGGCGGCGCGTTGTTGCTGGGCGCCTGGCAGATGTGGGTGCGCAGCCCGCTGCACCCGTGGCTGCACAATCCGGAGCTTTACTATCGCTCGGTGACCGCGCACGGCTCGGCGATGGGCTATGTATTTCCCACGCTGATTGCAATGGGGTTCGGCTATGCAGTGACCGAGCTTGCGCTGAAGAAGCCGTTGATCGGCGTGCGCTGGGCATGGGCCGGTTTCATTCTGGTTGCAGTAGGTACCGTCACTGCAATGGTCCCGGTCGCGATGGGACTTGCGTCCGTGCTGTATACGTTTTATCCGCCGATGATCGGCAACGCTTTCTTCTATATCGGCATTGTGCTGGTCGTGGTCGGCTCGTGGATCTGGGTTGGACTCATGTCGGTCAACCTGATCGCGTGGAAGCGTGCGAATCGTGGCGTACCCGTCCCGCTCGCCATGTTCGCGAGCGTTGCAGGCGCATACCTCTGGGGATGGACTGCGGTGGGCGCGGCCATCGAGATCCTGTTCCAGATCCTGCCGGTGGCGCTCGGCTTCAAGACGACTATCGATGCAGGCCTTGCCCGTGTGTTCTTCTCGTGGACGCTGCACGCAATCGTCTACTTCTGGCTGATGCCTGCGTACATTGCGTATTACACCATCATGCCGCGCGCAATCGGCGGCCGTTTGTACAGCGATTCCATGGCGCGCATCTCGTTCATCCTGTTTCTCGTGGTCTCCATGCCGATCGGCATTCACCATCTTTTCGCCGACCCACAGGTAGGTTCCGGCTTCAAGTTCATGCATTCGGTGTTCACCGCACTGGTCGCCGTGCCGACCCTTCTGACGGTATTCACCATCTGCGCGTCTGTGGAAATCGCAGCACGTTTGCGCGGCGGACGGGGAACCTTCGGCTGGCTCAAGGCGCTGCCCTGGCAGAACCCGATGATGCTCGCGCTCGCATTCTCATTCGTGATGCTTGGCTTCGGCGGTGCGGGCGGCATCATCAACATGAGTTATCAGCTCGACTCCACGATCCACAATACGCAGTGGGTGACCGGGCACTTTCACCTGATCTTCGCGGGCGCGATCGTCATCATGTACTTCGCGATTGCCTACGATCTCTGGCCGCATCTCACTGGCCGCGCGATGACGCAACTCAGGCTCATGCGCTGGCAATTGTGGTTGTGGTTTGTCGGCATGATCGTGCTGACGTTCCCGTGGCATTTCACCGGCATCCTCGGTATGCCCCGACGCATGGCCTTCTTCGATTACACCGATCCCGAGCTTGCCGCGCAGGCCATGTCGGTGATCATCTCGACCATTGGCGGGTTCATCCTGGTGGTGTCTGCGGTGATGTTTTTCACCGTGCTTATCCGGGCGCATCGCGGGCCGCGTGTAGTGGTGGAAGAGTACCGCTTCAGCACGGCGGTGCATGAATCGAAGACCATTCCTGTTGCGTTGAACAGCTTCGGCTTGTGGCTTGCATTGATGATCGGCCTGACGCTTTTCAATTACGGTTATCCAGTTGCATCGCTGGTTTCGCGCTCGGACACGTCCGTGCCGGCCATTCAAATTGGAGGGCCGCAGCGATGAACGAAGAACGCCTGTTCTCGTTACGCAACCGCTGGTTCACTGTCACGGTCGGCGGTACGCTGGCGCTGGCTTTGTTTTCGGCAGCGGTAGGCTTCATCTGGTTGCCGTCCGCACAAAAGGACCAGCCGTTCCAGGGCGTATGGAATGCGATCTGCAGCGCAGCCGGCGTGCCGCAACATTGGTTGCGCATCACGGCCGCGACACCAGTGCCTTTGACGCAAACAAGCCTTGTCGCGATGACGCCGCAATTGCTTGGTGTACCGAGCAGCGCTTCCATTGGCCGTGGCGCGACCCTGGCCATGCGATGCACGATGTGCCACGGCGCCATGGGCGTGAGCGATGCCAACTCGCCCAATCTCGCCGGCCAGTTTGCGTCCGTGATCTATAAGCAGTTGCTCGACTTTCAGTCGGGCGCGCGGCGTAATGCGGTCATGTCGCCAATGGCCGCCAACCTTACCGATCAGGAAATGCGTGACCTGTCTGCGTATTATGGCTATCTGCCCAAGCCAGCAGCTTTGCGCACCGATGCCATTGCGTCCATGTCCGCACCCGATATCGTGGCGCACGGCTCGCCCATGCGAAACATCGCTTCGTGTGCTTCGTGTCATGGCGGGATCGATCACAAGGCAGGGACGCCCTGGCTCGAGGGCATGCCTTACGCGTATTCGAAAGAGCAATTGCAGGCGTTTGCGAACGGAACGCGTCATAACGATATCAACGAGCAAATGCGTAATGTCGCGCGGAACATGACACCGGATGAGATCGATGCTGCGGCCCGGTATTACGCCGGTGTCCGACCTTAAGCAATTCAAGGACGCTCCGCACGCCGATGCGCAGCGTGTCTCGTCTGCATCGCCCTCAATGCGGCAAGCGGCGATCCTGTCTCAAAGTGCCTGCGGTACGACATCAATAAAAGCAAGGACAATCATGCCTTCGCCATCGAGCAGATAGGTCGCCGGGAGCGGAACGAGCCACGCGTCGTGCTTGCCGGCTCACGGCGGCACATAGCCTGATGCCTCGTAGCGCGGCGTGAGGGCCAACGGCATCACGAAGGACAGACTGGCCGCGATCGGGATTTTCATACGCGTGGTCGATTCCGGCTTGTTCTCCGCGACCGCACGACACTACGATGTCGGCCAGCCCGCTGTATCGAAGGCAATCGCGCAGCTTGAGGATTGGCTCGGCGTGAATGCCTGCTCTGCGTTTCGATTAGCGTCATCGACGGGACAATGTGTTGTAGCGGCGCGGCTATGTGTCGCGCGCCCGCTCACCTACCATGCCGTACCGAAACGCAATCTTCATCTCTGACCCGCCATGCACATTTTTACTTCCCGATGGCTGCTCGTGGCGGCCGCCGCTGCAGCGCTTTTCACGACCGCCGCCGCCCAGGCCCAGGTCGACACCGCCAAAAGCACCGTGACGGCGACGTCCAGGCAGATGAACGTGCCAGTGGATGGCAAGTTCAAGAAGTTCACCGCAACCCTCGACTTCGACCCTGCCAAGCC
>Ga0153932_1000016_pt1 | contig 245022 bp, 222 predicted proteins | sample TSNJ016MetaG_FD_102273 | JGI IMG/M metagenome (GOLD analysis project Ga0153932, IMG submission 102273) | Attine ant fungus gardens microbial communities from New Jersey, USA - TSNJ016 MetaG | ecosystem: Host-associated > Fungi > Mycelium > Unclassified | place: USA: New Jersey, Wharton State... | reverse complement strand
TTCGATGGAACCCTTGCGTATCGTCACGGTATCGGTGGCCTCGGCGCGACAGATGATCCGTTTCCCAGCGGTCCGACATACCGTTTTCACATGGCCGTGCTCGATGGGAACCTGTCCGTGCCGCTCACCGTTGCCAACCAAACGATCCGCTATGTCACGACGCTACACGCGCAGTTCACCAATGACGCGCTGTTCTACCTCGATGACTTAAGCATCGGCAGTCGCTACACGGTGCGCGGGTTTGACGGTGAAACGATGCTGGCGGCAGAAAAAGGATTTTTCTGGCGCAACGAACTGCAATGGCCGGTGTTCCAGACAGGCCAAATGCTATATGCGGGAAACGACTACGGTCAGGTGTTCGGGCCTAACACGGCGTTTCTGGCCGGGACACAACTGGCGGGTGCAGTGATCGGCATTCGAGGTGGCCTGCCTGCACGCTTCGTCGGCTTCTCGTATGACCTGTTCGTTGGAGCGCCGATCTACAAACCCAGCGGATTCCCGACCTCGCGCGTGACGGTCGGAATGCAGGCCACCGCTCAATTCTGAGGAAATTTGGTATGGATGAATCATCCGTACAGACGCCGATACCTGCGCGTAAGGCTTGATCCGGCCACAACTAAACTGAGCGAACGCGTAGCAAATCTTAAGGGTCTGGAGGGCGAACGAAAAGAAGACAGGCACCGTGGCGAGGCGACTAGTTCCAATCACGAAAACCCCGTGAAGTACGAATTACATGAGACAGCCAAGCCGATCATCGTAAAACGCAAACGGCGCTGGTCGGTGCTAGAGCGGCCCGATTCCAGTAATGAGGCAACGTGATACCAGTGATACTTGAATGCTCGGCGTAATTCATCTGGATCCGCTGATTGTCGACGCGCCCTAGTCGATAGCACATGCTTTGTCAGGACCCCGCGTTGTTGACGGAGGTCCGCCTAACGACGGGCTCACCAATTCGAGTGTCACGCCATCAAGGGGAATCTGTTGTATCCGTCCCTTGTCGAACAACGCCACTCGAATGGCCGACTGCGCAATGACAAAGCCGCGCGCAATTTCGACTCCATTCTTTGTTAGTCGGAAACATGCCTCTTTAGTTTTTGAGCCGCAAGGTTTACTAAATTTTTCCCTATCGCGCGATGCAAATTTTATCGCTACCGCATGTGCAATGCCGGTTGGGGATGCTGCTCCAAAGATTATCGTCATAGGCGCAGCGAACAAAAACCCCGTGCAACACGTACTAATTACTACAAAAAAAATTGAGATACTCGGAGAATGTCTAGGTTCGGTAAGCCTGCACTACCTCTTCGGACTTACTGGATTTTGAAAGAGTTCGATGCCACGCCCATAGCACTCCCACAACTACAAAGCAACTCAGTATCAATAAAAGCAGTGACAAGTTGCTCCGCAACCAGCTGCAAAATATATGCACTGCCTCGTTCAACACCAAAATTCCGTTGAGCAGTGTTTCCGAACGATCTTGCGGATAACTCCCACCTAGCACATGGAACTCCATCTCGTAGAGCCGGTGAAACATGCTCCCCACCATATAGACTGCCGCGACATTTAAGGCAGCACAACCGCTAAGGAGAGTTGTCCACGGCCAGGCGCCAAAGTTAAACGAGGTGTTAAGAGCGGATTTCTTTTGCAACGTCTGCGATTTATTCGCTCTGACATTTACTATCAGCGCAACGCAGGATCTATCTAATCTGGCCATCGTGAACTCCACTTAAGGGCGTCAAAAGCATGCAATTATCCTCATAATATTATGAGTAAGATTTCGTCGGCGGCATTACGGTCATTTGATTTTAGGATCTCATCTATGTCCCCTTTTTATATGCCCCAGTTTGGTCAGCCGAGGGTAGCAGGCTCAAAAGCACTTAATCCTCAGTAAATTCCGAAAACTAATTATTGCGATAGCGTTATGGAAGGCATTCCCACTTGGCAGCAGATGTAAATCCTGCTTCGGAAAAATGAGGATTCGTGCTCCGAGGAATTTTTGGCTGGAGTTGGAGGCGCATATATTGTTCGCAAGTCTTGCCGATCGGTTCACTCTGCCAGGTCCCAATTATCTTGGCTCCAACAGCTTGACAAAGTGCATATGCACAAACTACTCTGTGCGTATGACTTCCCCTGAATTGTCCTATCTCGACTGCAATTGTTTCGCCATCCGCCAGGCGGCGCGCTTCGTCTCGCAGCTTTACGAGCGCCACGTCGGGCAGGCAGGCGTGACGGCCGCGCAGTACACGCTCCTCGCCGCCATTCACCGGCGGCCAGGGACGACTATGGCCGAACTCGCCGATGCAATGGTGATGGAGCGCACCACGCTGGTTCGCGCGCTGAAGCCTTTGCAACGCGATGGTCTGGTCACGGCCGACCAGCAAGACGCCGGCACGCGCGCCGTGGCGCTGAATCTCACCGAAGGCGGTAAAAAAACGCTTGGCGAAGCCGCTTTGCGCTGGCACGAGGCGCAAAAGGAATTCGAAGAGAAATTCGGCCGGGACCGCGCGAGGGAGTTGAGGAAGTCATTGCTGGAACTGACATCGATGGAATGAAACGAAGCCTGGCATACCGCCGGGCATTTTTTAAACTTATCTAGTGCATATTCACTTTAGGGAGCTGACATGGAAATCAAAGGCAAGGTAGTTCTGGTTACAGGCGCGAATCGCGGCTTGGGCGAGCAGTTCGCAAAGGCGCTGCTGGCAGCAGGTGCGTCCAAGGTCTACGCAACGGCGCGCGATAAATCCGCCATCAAGATTCCCGGCGTGGAAGCCGTCCAGCTCGACGTGACGAACGCGCAAAGCATCGCCGCCGCGGCCGACCGGCTGACCGACGTGCAGATCGTCATCAACAATGCGGGCGCGATCATCGGCGGTTCGCTGCTGGACGCGGGTTCCATCGATGCCGCCCGCTCATTGTTCGAAACCAATGTGATCGGCCCGCTCGCCGTCACGCAGGCGTTCGCGCCAGCCTTGAAGCGCAACGGCGGCGGCGCGGTGGTCAATATCCTGTCGGTGCTGAGCTGGCTGACTATCGATGGAACGGGTGCCTATAGCGCGTCCAAATCGGCCGTATGGGCAATCACGAACGGCCTGCGGACCGAACTGCGCGGCCAGGGCACGCTGGTGGTCGGCGTGCACCCGGCTTTTATCGACACCGACATGACCGCCGGCATCGATGCACCCAAAACCACGCCGCAAGAAGTCGTGCGCCAAGTGCTGGAAGGCATCGAGCAGGGCAAGGAAGAGATTCTCGTCGATGACGTCGGCCGCAACGTAAAGGGATCGCTGTCGTCTGCAACGCCTGCCTACCTGACGCCCGCCCACTAAAACGGGAGAACCACCATGAGTACGCAAAGCCAGTCACGCGAGATCGTGTTGTGCGCGCCGGTCAGAACGGCGATCGGCGCGTTCAACGGCACGCTGAAAGGCACGAGCGCGACCGATCTGGGCGCGGCCGTGATCCGCGAGACGCTGCGACGGTCGGGCGTCGCGCCGGAGAAGGTCGATTCGGTCACGTTCGGCAACGTGATCCAGGCGGGAAATCGCATGAATCCCGCGCGACAGGCGGCGATGAATGGCGGTTTGCCGGTTTCCGTTCCCGCGCTGACCGTGAACCGTGTGTGCGGATCGGGCGCGCAGGCGGTGGTATCGGCGGCAAACGAAATCAGCGCGGGATTCGTGCAGCTCGCGGTGGCAGGCGGCATGGAGAACATGGACCGCGCGCCGTACTTGCTCGATAACGGTCGGTTCGGGTATCGGATGGGCAACGCGGAAATCCATGACAGCATGCTGCGCGACGGTCTCGACGATGCATTTTCCGGCAAGCATTCCGGGTGGCACACGGAAGACCTCGTGACGCAGATGGACATCACGCGCGAGGCGCAGGACCGCTTTGCCGAGCGTTCGCAGCAGCGGTTCACATCGGCTGAAGCGAAGGGGTTTTTCAAAGCGGAGATCGTCGGGCTGGACGTGAAGGCGGGCAAGCAAACTGTCTTCTTCGATACCGACGAACAACCGCGCCCCGACACCACCCTAGCGACACTTTCGAAGCTCCGCCCCGCATTTCGTCCGGACGGCACGATCACAGCGGGTAACGCGCCCGGCCTGAACAGCGGCGCGGCGGCCATGCTGGTGGCGGACCGTGCGTTTGCGGATCGCAATGGGATCGCGGCATCGGTGCGGCTCGTGGCTTATGGCATCGCGGCGGTCGAACCCGGCATGTTCGGACTCGGACCGGTGCCGGCCGTGCAGCAGGCACTGGATCGCGCGGGCTGGAAGCTGGGCGACCTCGAGCGCATCGAGATCAACGAGGCGTTCGCTGCCGTGCCCATTGCGGTTGCGCGCACGCTCGGTCTGCCCGATGACATCGTGAATCCGGAAGGCGGCGCGATCGCCCATGGACACGCGATCGGCGCGACGGGCGCGGTGCTGGTCACGCGCCTCGTCCACGCGATGAAACGCGACGGCCTCAGGCGCGCAATGGTGACCTTGTGTATTGGCGGCGGGCAGGGCATTGCACTGGCGCTTGAAAGCCTTTGATCTAGGCGCGTGCCGGCGCTGGATTGAACTCGCGGATGATATCGATAAATGCGCGCAATCCCGCCGGCACATGCCGATGCCCCGGGTAATACAAACACAACCTCGGACCCGGCGGCGACCAGTCTTCCAGCACGCGTACAAGGCGGCCCGAAGCGATGTCTTTCCCCACCGCCCATTCGCTCAGCCACGCGAGGCCGGCGCCGTTCAGCGCGGCGTCGAGCATCAGGTGATGGTTATCGAGCGTGAGCGCGCCTTTGACATCGATCTGGATACGCTCGCCGCGCTTCTCGAAATCCCATTTGTACACGCCGCCGCTTGAATAACGCGCGCGGATGCATTCGTGCGCGAGCAGGTCGTCGGGCACTTTGGGGCGGCGTTTCTTCGTCCTCGTGAAGTATTCGGGCGATGCCACCACGGCAAAGCGCACCGGCCGGCTGCACGGCACCGCGATCATGTCCTGGGGCACCATGTCCAGCACGCGGACACCGGCATCGAAACCTTCCGCGACGATATCGACCAGCCGTCCCTCGGTCACGATATCCAGTTTCATATCCGGATACCGAGCGAGAAAGGCGTAGGCGACGGGCTGCATCAGCTCCAGCGCCGCACCTTCCGACGCGTTGATGCGCAGCGTTCCCGCCGGCGTTTCGCGATGCAGGTTTGCGTCTTCCATGGCCGCCGAGATTTCGCGCAGCGCCGGGGTGACGCGCGCGAGAAACTGCTCGCCCGCCTCGGTGAGCGAGACGCTGCGCGTGGTCCGATGAAACAGCCGCACGCCCATGCGCTGCTCCAGCGCCGCGACCGCATGGCTCAACGCCGATGGCGACATGCCAAGTTCCGCCGCCGCGCCACGAAAACTTCGATGCGCGGCGACCGCCGTCACTGCGCTCAACTCGGTCAGGCCGGTTCGGCTCATTTAGAACTCATTGTGCTGTTTGCTGCATTAACCCGTGCAGCGCTGTGCGTATTGTCTCATTGATTATCGGACCTTATTGTGATCGCATCTTTTCATCAACTGAAGGAATTCGCGATCATGAGCAAGACTGTTTTGATTACCGGGGCATCGTCGGGCATTGGCCGGGCGAGTGTGGGCTTGTTTGCCGCAAAGGGCTGGAACGTCATCGCGACGATGCGCCGGCCCGACGCGGCGCTTGCCGCCGATAACGTCCTCGTCACGCGCCTCGATGTCCAGGATACCGGCAGCATTCACACTGCAGTCGATGCGGGCATCGCGCGGTTCGGGGGTATCGACGCGCTCGTCAACAACGCGGGATACGGGCAGTACGGTTTGTTCGAAGCGCTGTCGCGCGAAGACATCCAGACGCAGTTCGACGTCAACGTGTTCGGCGTCATGGACGTCACACGCGCGGTGCTGCCGCATTTCCGGGCGCGCAAAAGCGGAGTGATCGTGAACGTCAGTTCGGGTGCGGGCATTTTCACCTTGCCCATGATCTCGCTCTATTGCGCCAGCAAATTTGCGCTGGAAGGATTTTCGGAGGCGTTGTCGTATGAACTTGGGTCGCAGGGAATCGGCGTGAAGCTCGTGATCCCGCACGGCGGTGTGACCAGCACGAACTTCAACGCTCGCTCGCTGGAAAGCCATGTGCAGGAAGAAAAGCCTGGCAGTTACGATGGTTTTGTCGAACGCACGGCGGCGGCTTTTGGCGCGCTGGCCGCGGCGAGCACCATTCGCGCGGACGATGTCGCGGCGCTCATCCACGAGGCCGCAACCGATGGCACGGACCGGCTGCGTTATCTCATCGGCGATGATTCGCGTGGTTTTGTAAAAGCGCGCCGCACCCTGCCGGATCAGGATTACATTGACTTCATGCGAGCGAAGTTTCCCTCGGTTTAAGGGTTTTCACGCAACGGACCATGAGTCAACGCGCGAAGAAAAGCGGTCCAGCACGCGAAACAGGCCAGAAATGCGAAGACTTGGCGGATTTCGGCGATAGTCTTTCGCACGGGCCCGATGCACCGACAGTATGGTGAAAGCTCGTTTGACCGCGCCCGACCGGCCGTCCGGCTGGCGCGGTCTGGCCGGGTAAGGCCGATCCTGTTTCCGGAGTGCATGAGCTATGAGAGTTTCCCTGTTTGCCGGCGTTGCCATGTTGTGCGTGGGCGCAAGCGCGTTCGCCCAGCAGCCGCCCGCGTTTCCGATGCGCAGTCAAAATTCGGCACAAGTGAGTATCGATAACGCCATGTGCTATGGCTACGCCAACCAGCACACGGGCGTGAACATGGCGAAGGTGTCACAAGTGCCGATCAAACCGCAGGCGACCAAGCCTGGCGCCGTGAAGCAGGTCGCGGTGGCGGCGCCGTTGCCATCGGCGATGGCTTCCGGGGCTTCCGCGGTTTACCCGGCATCCGCTACGGGCAAGGCGTCGGCTTCGCCTTCAGCTTCAGCTTCAGCGCCGGTGATGGCGTCCGGATCGGCATCGGCATCGGCCGCCAGACCGGGCGTCGCCTCCGATGCACGCGCCGTCGCGAACGCAAGTTCTTCATCCACCGATGCCCCCATGCCCGCGCTGCCTCCGCCCGAGCCGCCCATGGTCCAGTATTGGCGCGCATATAGCGAATGCATGACCGAGCGCGGTTACATGGTTAAGTGACCGCTCAACGTCTTTAACTGCTTGTTCATTGCGCCCGGTTCCGGGCGCAATTCATTTCTGCTCCCGCCCTGCACGAGACATCGCCGAATCAGGCGTAACGCTATATTTAATAAAATATAACGTAACGATTGATGATTTCGATCGTTGCAATGTAACCGTCCGCGCCTTGACGACGAATTAGCTAACAGAAGCATCTGAACGCGGGCTGTTTTCAAGTCAAATACATTTCCACGCGGTCAGGGATTAAACGCGCTTCAGATGTGTTTGCGTATTTATCCGCATGTCAAACGTTGTATTTGCTCAAGCAGCGAGTCTTGTCAAGGAGCACACCATGACCACCAGACGCCGTTTTTTATTCGCGAGCAGCACGTTGGCGGCAGCCGCTTTCGCCGCGTTCAGGCAACGCGATGTCCCGGGCGTGAGTCCGGCTTTGGCGGCCGACGCGAACGAGACCTTCGAGGTCGTTCATACCGATGATCAGTGGCGCAGCACGCTGACATCGGCGCAATACAACGTGTTGCGGCACGAAGGCACGGAGCGGCCCTATAGCAGTCCGCTCAACGCGGAGCATCGCAATGGCGTGTTCTCGTGCGCGGGATGCCAGCTCGATGCGTTTTCGTCGCGCACGAAATTCGAAAGCCACACCGGTTGGCCGAGCTTCTGGGCGCCGCTCGATCATGCGGTCGCCACGCACGACGACCTGTCGTTCGGGGTGTCGCGCACTGAAGCTCATTGCCGGCGATGCGGCAGCCATCTCGGTCATGTCTTCGATGACGGCCCCAAACCCACCGGCCTTCGATACTGCATGAACGGCTTGGCGATGAACTTCAAACCGAGTGTCGCCTGAGCGCCGCACAGTCCTAATTTTCGAGATCCTTAGCCCATGCTGCTTATCATCCTGGCTTACCTTGGCGGCGCGCTCACTATCCTGAGTCCGTGCATCTTGCCTGTCCTGCCTTTCGTTTTTTCTCGCGCGGACCAGCCGTTCGTGCGCAGCGGATTGCCGTTGCTCGCCGGCATGGCGCTTACTTTTGCAGCCGTGGCGACACTCGCGGCCGTCGGCGGCGGCTGGGTCACGCAAGCGAACCAGTATGGCCGTTGGCTCGCGGTCGCGTTGCTCGGCATCTTCGGCCTGACGCTGCTGCTGCCGAGTTTTGCGGAACGCGTGATGCGCCCGTTCGTGAGCGCAGGCAACCGTCTCACGCAATTCGCGCAGGCCGACGGACAGCAGGTCAGCGCAGGTTCATCGTTTTTGCTGGGCATCGCGACGGGATTGTTGTGGGCGCCTTGCGCCGGCCCCATCCTCGGTCTCGTTCTGACGGGCGCCGCACTGCGCGGCGCGAGCGTCGGCACGACCTTGCTGCTCGCGGCGTATGCGGCGGGCGCGGCGACATCGCTTGCGGTGGCGTTGCTGATCGGCGGACGCGTGTTTGCAGCCATGAAACGGTCGCTGGGCGCAGGCGAGTGGATCCGGCGCGGCATTGGCGCTGCTATGTTGCTCGGCGTTGTTGCGATATCGCTCGGATTCGATACTGGCGTGCTCGCGCGGGTTTCGACCGTTGCGACGGGTGGGCTGGAGCAAAAGCTGGTCGATCGGTTTTCGCCGGCGTCAACGCCAGCGCCGGCAAGCGCGCCAAGCACAGCCGATACGGCCAACCCGCCCGCAATGATGCGCGCCACCTTCGACACCCCGCTACCAGTCGAAGGCCAGTTGCCGCCGCTATCCGGCGCGGTCCAATGGCTCAATTCGGCGCCGTTGAGCGCGGAAGATCTGCGCGGCAAGGTCGTGCTCGTCGACTTCTGGACCTACTCGTGCATCAACTGCCTGCGTTCCCTGCCGTATGTGAAAGCGTGGGCGCAGAAGTATCGCGACAAGGGGCTCGTCGTGATCGGCGTGCATGCGCCCGAGTTCGCGTTCGAACGCAATATCGATAACGTCAAACGTTCCGTGCATGACCTGGGTATCGATTATCCGGTGGCTATCGATAACAACTACGCGATCTGGCGTGCGTTTGGCAACCAGTACTGGCCGGCGCATTATTTTATCGATGCAAAGGGACAAGTTCGCTTTCATCACTTTGGCGAGGGCGATTATGCGCACTCCGAAGAAGTGATCCAGCAGTTGCTCAAGGAAGCCGGCCATAACGACGTCGGCCCAGCCATTACCAACACGGACGCCAAAGGCGTGCAGCAATCCGCCGATAACGCCGACATGCGGTCACCGGAAACCTACGTTGGTTATGAGCGAGCGGAAAACTTCGCGGGGAACGGCGGCGAGGCGCACGACAAGGTCCACACGTACGCGGCGCCCGGCGAGCTTTCGTTGAATGACTGGGGACTCGCCGGCGCATGGAAAGTGGGCGCGCAAGAGGCTTCGCTCGCGCAATCGAACGGGACGATCGTGTATCGGTTCCACGCGCGGGACTTGCATCTCGTGCTTGGGCCGGGCAAGGACGGCAAGCCCGTCAGGTTCCGTGTATCGATAGACGGCGCCGCTCCCGGCGACGCCCACGGCACCGACGTCGCCGCGAACGGCACGGGCACGGTAACCGAGCAGCGCCTGTATCAGCTCGTGCGGCAACCGGGCGATGTGAAGGACCGGACGTTCAGCATCGAATTCCTCGACGCCGGCGTGCAGGCTTATGCGTTCACGTTTGGCTGAGGCTGCTGCGTTGCGGCAGTTCAGTTGTCATTAAGCCGGTAGATCAGCAGGCGGCCCTTGTAAGCGGCCGTTTCTTGGAAGGCGACGCGATCGAGGCGTTCCTCGCGCATCCGGAAGCCGCGGTCGCCCATCTGCCGGTTGAACGCGGCGCGGTTGCCGCGGTCAGGGTCCACGATCCAGACTTCGGCGCAAGGCAACGCATGCAAGCCGATAAACGCCGCAAGCGTCGCGTTGGCATCGCGTTCGTAGAGCAGGTCGCTGCCCATGATCAGGTCGTAACGGCCATTGACGATACTGCGTCCCGCCGTATCTGCCAGCGTGCCTGCAAGTTCGGGGATGGACCAGTTGCCGTGCAGGTATTTCATCGGCGGGAGGTCGTTCAGGCGCAGGTTTTCATCGAGGAAACTTGCCGTCAGCGGATGGCAATCGCTTGCCGTGACATCCGCCCCTCGCCGGTGCCCCACAAGACTCGCGAGCGCAAGGCCGCAGCCGATTTCGAGGATTCGCTCGGTGGCGAGCACGGGACGCAGCGCGAGCCGCGCGGCCAGATGCGCGCCCGATGGCCACAGCATGCCGAAAAGCGGCCACATCGCGGACGAGATGCCGATGCGTTCGGCGTCGCCCAGAGGGTCGGAGAATTGCTGCAAGTCGAGCAGCGAACGGATGATGAGGTCGTCGACGCCCGTGACGGTGATGTTTTGCTGCTTGGTCAGATAACCGGGCATTGAACGGGACGGGAGGGAGAGGGGACGTAGTATGCGCCCGTTTCCCGTTTGCACCGCGGATTTGGTTTTTCAGATCTGCGCGTGCGCCCGCCGCAGTCTTTCGCGGCTGTTGCTCAGGTGCATCCGCATTGCAGCGCGGGCATCGTCGGCATCCTGGCGCACGATCGCCCGGTAAATCTGCTGATGCTCCGCCAGGACACTGCGAAGATGAACCACACGGTCAAGCTCCGCAATTTCCGTCGATCCCAGCCGCGTGCGCGGACTTACTGCACGGCCTAGCTGGCTTAGGACATCGAAGAAATAACGATTCCCGCTCGCACGTGCAATCTGGATGTGGAACTCCACGTCGTGCGCCACCACGTCCGTGCTGCCGCGTTCGAGCTCGGCCTCGAAACGCGCGAGCGCTGCATCGATCAGTTTCAGATGCTGTTGCGTGCGCCTGCCCGCGGCAAGACCCGCCGCTGCGGCTTCCATGTCGATGCGGAACTCGATGATGGCCATGACATCCAGCATGTCCGACAGGTCGGATGCCGGCAAACGCAACGTCTCCGCCTGATTCGCATCGAGAATGAACGTGCCGATCCCGTGACGCGTCTCCACTATCTTCGCAGCCTGAAGGCGCGACATCGCTTCCCGCACGACTGAACGGCTGACCGACAATTGCTTCATCAGCGCGACTTCAGTCGGAACCTTGTCGCCTGGGCGCAGCGTGCCGCGCTGGATATCGCCGGACACGGTTGCAATGACTTTGTCGGTGAGGATGCTCATGTATGCGGCTCCAGCTTTGCGATGAACGGAGTCCTTCGACCAGACTTACTTGTTGACCAGACGAGCTGGCGTGACCAGCGACAGCAAGCCACCCAGCAGCATGAAACCTGCCAGCAAGAACATGCCGGCCGACGTGCTGTGCGTGCGCACGGTGAGATAACCGAACAACGAAGGCGAGAACAGGCCGGCAAGGTTGCCGAGCGAACTGATCATAGCGATTCCGGCAGCCGCGGCGCTACCGCTCAGCAAGGCGGTGGGTTGCGCCCAGAGCAGCGGTGCGACTGCAAACACGCACATGGAGGCTGCGGTCATGGTGACGATCGTCATCGTGAGGTCGTTGCTCCAGACCGTGCTCAACGCAAGAAGCGCGGCCCCGGCAAACGCGGGGAGCGCCAGATGCCAGCGCCGTTCGCGCCGTTTATCGGAGCTCATCGACAACGCGATCATTGCAACTGCGGCGAAGGCGTAAGGGATGGAGGTCAGGAGACCCACGCTTAGCGAGCTCCCATGGCCTGCACGCTGCACGATGGTCGGCAACCAGAAGCTGATGCCCATGTTTCCCGTAGCAAACGCGAAGAGCATCAGGCTCATCAGCCATATGCGCGGATTGGTGAACACGCTGCTGGTGTTCGCGCTTGGTTTCTCGGCATTTTCAGTTGCGATATTCCGCGCGATCACGCGCTTTTGATCGTCTGTCAGCCACCTGGCGTCGTTCACGCGATCCGGAAGCACGAACCATATGACCACGCCGATCGCAACAGCCGGCAGCGCCTCGATGAAGAATAGCCATTGCCAGCCGTGCAGCCCGGACATGCCGGCAAAGCGCTGCATGATCCAGCCTGAAAGCGGGCCGCCGACCAGTCCGGAAATGGGCAGGGCGGCCATGAACAGGGCCACGATGCGCCCGCGCCGGTGAGCCGGATACCAGTAGGTGAGGTACAGGATGATGCCCGGAAACAGGCCGCATTCGGCCATGCCGAGCAGCAATCGCAGCGCATAGAACGACGCGGGCGTGCGCACGAACAGCATGCACATGGAGACGAGTCCCCACGATACCGCGATCCGTGCGATCCACCGGCGCGCGCCCACGCGATGCATGATCAGGTTGCTCGGTACTTCGAAGATCGCGTACGCAAGGTAGAAGATGCCTGCGCCGAATCCGTACACCGCGTCGCTGAAACCGAGATCGGAGGCCATCTGGAGCTTGGCTAGACCGACATTGATGCGGTCCAGGTAGGCGATGCAGAACGCTGTCAGCAGCACGGGCAGTAGTCTGCGCGTGATTAACGAGTAGATCTCGTTTTCACCGGTCAGACTTGAATCTGCGGTTCCGGGATTGCGTTGTGCGGCGCTTGCTGCCGTTTGGGTTTCCATGTCGTCTCCAGCTAAAGACATCTACGTCAAAGGTCATCAGACAAAGTCATCAGACGTCCTAGTTCGTCTGCGGCGAACTTTGCGTTTGAGCGAGTATATTGCTTATGGCCCTGTTGCTGTTAGTTATCCGAATAGGGTATACACGACATTGGACGAATTTTCACCGAAGAGTAGACTGTCGTCAGACGACCTATAGATGACTTGTTGGTTTTGAACCCGTTGTCGAGCGCGCGGCGTTACGAATAAGACCCGAGCCGTCGATACGGCACATTTGGAGACAATCTTGACGCCCGCTTTACACACGCCCACAAACCATGTGCTCGAATCGGCTGTATCGAAGGTAAAGCGCCATGTCTTGCCGCTTGTCCTCATCATGTTCATTGCGAACTACATCGACCGGGTGAACATCGGCTTCGTCAATTCGCACATGCAGGCGGATCTTGGCATCGGGGCTGCGGCTTATGGCCTGGGAAGCGGGCTGTTTTTCATCGGCTATGCGCTCTTCGAGGTGCCCTCCAATGTCCTGATGCAGCGATACGGCGCACGCGTCTGGCTGACGCGTATCATGGGGACGTGGGGCATCGTCGCGGCAGCGATGGCGTTTGTCTGGAACGACACGTCGTTCTACGTGCTGCGCTTCTTGCTCGGTATCGCTGAAGCAGGATTCTTTCCGGGCGTCGTGTTCTACTTCACGCAATGGCTTCCGCAGAAAGAGCGCGGCAAGGCCGTTGCCGTGTTCCTCGGCGGTTCGGCGCTGGCATCGGTCCTGTCGGGTCCGATTACCGGTTCGCTTCTCTCCATTCGCGGCTTCGGGCTTCACGGCTGGCAGTGGATGTTTCTGATCGAAGGCGGATTCTCGATTGTGTTGTGCGGCGTGAGCTGGATGCTGCTCAAGTCGCATATCAGCGACGCGAAATGGCTCAGTCCTGCCGAGCAAACCGCGCTTTCAAGTTCGATCGCGAACGAACAGGCCGAGCGCGAAGCGGCGAGCGGCGGCCACCATCTGCCCACGCTCAAGCTTCTCAAGGACCCGCAGATCCTGCTTTTCTGCCTGCTTTACTTTGCAATCCAACTGACCATTTATGCGGCAACGTTCTGGTTGCCGACCATCATTCGAAAGATGGGCGGACTGAGCGATTTCCAGGTCGGCATGTTCAACGCGGTGCCGTGGCTGATCGCGATGGCCGCAATGTATTGCTTCGCGCTTCTCTCCGCCAGATGGCGCTTTCAGCAAGCTTGGCTTGCCGCCGCGCTGGTCATAGCCGCGTGCGGACTGTTTGCATCGACGTCGGGGAATCCGGTTTTGTCGTTTGTCGCGATCTGTTTTTCAGCGATCGGTTTCAAGGCCGCTGCTTCATTGTTCTGGCCGATTCCGCAGGGTTACCTCGATGCCCGCGTGGCCGCCGGCGTGATTGCGTTGATCAACTCGGTAGGCAATCTCGGCGGCTTTTTTGCGCCGGCTACCTTCGGTTATTTGCAGCAACATACCGGCTCGATCACGGGCGGACTCTACGGCCTCGGCTTCGCTTCACTGATTGCTGCCGCCGCTTGCTTCCTGACACGTAACCGCCGGATCAATCGCGATGAAATGGGCGGCCACGTACCGAGCAAAGCGCTTTGATCCCTTCACCTTTTCGGGTCTTAAATACCATGTCGATGACTTCAGTCAAACCCAACGCCACCCCGACCGTCACCGAATTGCGCGTCGTTCCCGTCGCCGGCCGCGACAGCATGCTGATGAACCTGAGCGGCGCGCACGGTCCGTTCTTCACGCGCAACATCGTGATCCTCACCGATAGCGCCGGCAACACCGGCGTAGGCGAAGTGCCGGGCGGCGAGTCGATCCGCGAGACCATCGACGACGCACGCCCCTTGGTTGTCGGTCAATCCATCGGCAATTTGCAGGCGATCCTCAACAAGGCGCGCACGCAGTTCGCCGACCGCGATGCAGGCGGCCGTGGTCTGCAAACCTTCGACCTGCGCACGACGATCCACGCCGTCACGGCACTCGAGGCCGCGCTGCTCGACTTGCTGGGTCAGCACCTCGGTGTACCGGTCGCGGCGCTTCTGGGCGAAGGCCAGCAACGCGACGAAGTCGAGATGCTGGGTTATCTGTTCTACGTCGGCGACCGCAACAAGACGGATCTGCCGTACGCGAGCGGCGCCGATGGCAACGACGACTGGGACCGCTTGCGCACTGAAGAAGCGATGACCCCCGAAGCCGTTGTCCGACTCGCCGAAGCGGCGCAGGCGCGTTATGGTTTCAACGATTTCAAGCTGAAGGGCGGCGTCCTTTCCGGCGATGCCGAGATCGAAGCCGTCACCGCATTGGCTGAACGCTTTCCGAAGGCACGCGTCACGCTTGACCCGAACGGCGCGTGGTCCCTGGCCGAGGCGATCCGTCTGTGCCGCGACCAGCATCACGTCCTGGCATACGCAGAAGACCCATGTGGCGCGGAAAACGGCTATTCGGGACGAGAAGTCATGGCCGAATTCCGCCGTGCGACGGGTTTGCCGACTGCCACCAACATGATTGCGACTGACTGGCGCCAGATGGGCCATGCGATCCAGTTGCAGTCCGTCGATATCCCGCTTGCCGACCCGCATTTCTGGACGATGCAGGGTTCGGTTCGCGTTGCGCAGATGTGCAACGAGTGGGGACTTACATGGGGATCGCATTCGAACAACCACTTCGACATTTCGCTTGCGATGTTCACGCAAGTAGCGGCGGCGGCGCCGGGAAAAATCACGGCGATCGATACCCATTGGATCTGGCAGGACGGCCAGCGCCTGACGCGCAAACCGCTGCAAATCGTTGGGGGGAGGGTGAGGGTACCGGAGCAACCGGGCTTGGGCGTTGAACTCGACATGGATGAGCTTGCGAAGGCGAACGCGCTTTACGAGCAGCATGGGCTTGGGGCGAGAGATGACGGCGTAGCGATGCAGTTCCTGATTCCGAACTGGAAGTTCGACAACAAGAAACCGAGCCTGGTGCGATAGGGAGTTTCACTTCGCCTTGCGCCCTCAACGCGGGGTGGGCCATAAATTTCCTTGGACAGGCACCTTTGAACCAGTTCCGCCAACCTTCGTTTGGGCGCCAGTGCGCGTAGCGCGGAAGCCTGGTTAACGGATTCCCACACTGGTGGCGAAGCGTGTGGGTTGCGGTTGACGGAGGGGGAGGGTTTCAAGTGTTCTGAATTGCGGCGTCGAGCGTTTTTCTGAAGTACCACACAGATAAACGTGCACGCTTGAGACACTTAAGAATTAGCGGTTGGAAGGCGTTTTCTTTGCTTCGTTTCTTTTTCGCCGTTGGAAAAAGAAATGAAGTCCCGCCACGGACAGTGGCTAATAGTGCTAAAGAGAACAGCTAGGACAGAACGCGCGGTAGCGTAAAAAGCAGCAACCGAACACCAACCCCGACCGCCCCAAGTGCCAACGCCCCACCCTTGGCGTTTGTCCCTATCGCTAACCCCCCAACCCCGCCCAATAATGTAATCCATTACATCCCCCCATCGTGCGAACGAAAACCCTCGCCCATGCCCGAATCGTTTCGCATCGCCGATGAAATCTCGATCTCCGATGTCGCGCGGAAGGCGGGCGTATCCGTCGCAACGGTCTCCCGCGTGCTCAACGGCCACACCAACGTGCGCGAGCCGACCCGCGAAAGGGTCCTGGCGGCGATCGCATCGAGTGGCTACCGTGTCAACGAACTCGCCCGCAACCTGCGCACTGCGGAAAGCCGCCTGCTGCTCACCATGGTCCCGGACTTCGGCAACCCGTTCTACTCGGCTATCGTGCAAGGCATAGACAGCATCGCGCGCCAGAACGGCTACTTCATGCTGCTGTGCGACACGGGTGCGGACCCTGGCCGCGAGCGCAGCTACTTCGACTTGCTGCGCGGCCGCCGCGCCGACGGCGCCATTTGCCTGGACCCGGCCGCCGTGCAAAAAGCCCTCTCCGAAGAAGCATCCGCGCTCCCCTGGGTCGCATGCTGCGAGTTCGACCCGGCGGCGGGCGTGCCCTACGTAGGCATCGATAACCACAAGGCAGCCGGCGACGCCGTACGCCACCTCCTCAGCCGCGGTCACAAGAAGATTGCGCTGATCAATTCGGGCCACGGTTATCTGTACGGGCGGCAGCGCGCGGAAGGCTACAGGGATGCATTGAGCGCGGCGGGTATCGATGCCGATCCGGCCTGGCACATCGACCTTGATACGCTCGATTACGCCGCGGGCGAAGCCGCCGCACACACGCTCGCACGCCTTCGACGCAACCGTCCGACGGCCGTGTTCGCCGTGTCGGATACCTTGGCAATCGGTGTGATCAACGGCTTGCGCAGCGCTGGCCTGCACGTCCCCGACGACATGGCGGTGATGGGCTTCGATGACATCGCCGTCGCCGCCCAAATCGATCCGCCGCTTACAACGGTCGCGCAGCCCATGCGAGAGCTCGGCGAGACGGCGGCGAACCTGCTGCTCAAGCGCCTGCGCGATCCGCATGCAGACGTGCCCGGCGTGCTACTGCCGCACAAGCTGATGATTCGAAGGAGCGCGTGACATGAGCCTGGCTGTCGGCTTCGATAACATCGCCAAGCAGTTCGGACCCGTGCGCGTGCTGCACGGCGTCACGTTCGATCTCGCGCCGGGCCGCGTCTATGGTCTACTCGGCGAAAACGGTGCGGGCAAGTCGACCCTCATGAAAATTCTTGCCGGCTACGAACGTCCGACCTCGGGCACGCTGTCGATCAACGGTGTCGTCCAGTCGTTCGACAGTTCCCGCGACGCCGAAGCCGCAGGTATCGTGCTGATCCATCAGGAGCTCAATCTTGCGGATCATCTGAGCATCGTGCAGAACATGTTTCTCGGCCATGAGAAGCGGCGCGGCTTTTTCCTCGATGAACCCACCATGCGTGAGGCCGCCCGCGCGCGTCTCGCCGATGTCGGCCTGCACCAGCATCCGGACACGCGCGTGCGCGATCTGATCGTCGCTGAAAAGCAGCTCGTCGAAATCGCGAAAGCCATGCTGCGCGATGCACGTCTCCTGATCATGGACGAGCCGACCGCGACGCTCACGCCCTCGGAAACGCAGCGCCTCTTTGCATTGATGGCGCGGCTTAAAGAGGACGGCGTGACGATCGTCTATATCTCGCACAAGCTCGACGAAGTGGAGCGCGTGACAGATGAAGTGATCGTGATGCGCGACGGCCGCTTCGTCACGCGCAGCCCGACGGCTGAAACATCGCGCCAGCAGATGGCGAACCAGATGGTCGGGCGCGAGGTATCGGACATGTTCCCCGACAAACCGCCGCTTGCAACGGATGCGCCCATCGCGTTCAAGGTCGATCACGCCTTCGTTCCCGGCTGGGCGGAGAACGTCAGCTTCTCGGTGCGCGCGGGAGAGGTGTTCGGCTTTGCGGGACTCGTGGGCGCGGGGCGTACGGAACTGTTCGAAGGACTCATCGGTTTGCGGGGTTTGACCGCGGGACGCATGGAACTGGAAGGCGTCCAGATCAATCCGCGCAACCCGCGCGCAGCCATGAAAAACGGCATCACGTACTTGAGCGAAGACCGCAAGGGCCGCGGCCTGCACGTCGACATGGCGCTCAAGGACAACCTCACCATGATGACGCTCGAACGCTACGCGCATCCGCTGCTCGATGGCCGCGCCGAACGGGATGCGCTCAAAGAAGCCGTACAGGACTTCGGTATCCGCACGGGCGATCTTGCGAGCCGCGCGCGCATGTTGTCGGGCGGCAACCAGCAAAAACTTGCGCTGGCGAAATTCCTGCATCCCGATCCGCGCGTAGTCGTGCTCGATGAACCCACGCGCGGTGTCGATGTCGGCGCAAAACGCGATATCTATTTCCTCATCCACGCACTCGCCGCCGAAGGGCGCGCGGTGATCGTCATTTCATCCGAACTGATCGAGCTGATCGGCCTGTGTCATCGCGTGGCGGTGATGCGCGGCGGCCAGCTCGTCGCGACGCTCGGCTCCGAACATCTCACCGAAGAGAGGTTGATCGCGCATGCGACCGGCACACACTGAAGGCGTGGAAGTATCGAAACGCAGCCGCCTCGGCGGACTCGCGCGGCGGCTGCACGGCGTCGGGCCGTTGCTCGGGCTGATCGCGCTGTGCGTGGGCGGGACGCTGCTCAATCCCGATTTCGCCACCTTCGACAACGCCATGAACGTTCTCACGCGGACATCGTTCATTGGCATCATTGCGGTGGGCATGACGTTCGTGATCATCTCGGGCGGTATCGATTTGTCGGTTGGATCGATGGCCGCGCTGATCGCCGGCAGCATGATCTGGACGATGAACACGCTCGCTCACGGCGTGGGCGGCCACAGCTTTGCGCCGCTGACCATCATTGCCTTAGGAATCGTTTTAGCGCTTGTTCTAGGGGGTCTTTTCGGTTTGGCGCATGGCCTGCTCGTGACCAAGGGACGTATAGAACCGTTCATCGTGACGCTGGGAACGCTCGGAATTTTTCGCGCCGTGCTGACATGGCTCGCGGATGGCGGCGCGCTCACACTCGACAACAGCCTGTCCGATTTATACGGCCCTGTGTATTACGCAAGTCTGTTTGGCATCCCGGTGCCCATATGGGTGTTCCTGATCGTCGCGGCGGGCGGCGTGATCGTGCTGAACCGCACCGTCTTCGGCCGGCATGTCCAGGCAATCGGATCGAACGAACAGGTTGCGCGATACGCCGCCATTCGCGTGGACAGCGTGAAGATCGTCACCTATGTGCTGCTCGGTCTTTGCGTGGGCGTGGCGACCGTACTGTATGTGCCGCGTCTCGGGTCGGCGACGCCGACCACCGGCCTGCTCTGGGAGCTCGAGGCGATCGCGGCCGTGGTGGTCGGCGGCACTGCGCTCAGAGGTGGCGAAGGGCGTGTGATCGGGACCGTGATCGGCGCAATCCTCTTGTCGGTGATCGCAAACATCTTGAATCTCACCAGCATCATCAGCGTGTATCTCAACGCGGCAGTGCAGGGCGCCGTGATCATCTTCGTAGCGTTTTTACAGCGTGGACGTCGTTGAAGTCTGTTCGAACCGTGCCCTGAAACCCTATCAGGCGCCTGTCATGACAATGGAGACACAGCAATGAAAAACATTCTTCGCGCACTCGGCGCACTGACGCTCGCGGCGAGCGCCGTCTCGGCCATCGCGGCCGATAAAGTCACGCTCGGCGTCGCCATCCCGACCGCCACGCATGGCTTTACCGGCGGTATCGTGTGGTGGGCCAATGAAGCAAAAAAGGAACTGGAGGCGGCGCATCCGGATCTGAAGATCATCGTCAAGACGGCGGGTGGCGCGCCTGAACAGGCGAACCAGTTGCAAGATCTCGTGACGGTCAACAAAATTAACGCGCTGGTGATCTTCCCGTTTGAGTCGGCTTCGTTGACGCAGCCGGTCGCGCAGGTCAAGAAGAAGGGTGTGTATGTGACGGTGGTGGATCGCGGCCTGACCGACACAAGCGCGCAAGACGCCTACGTGGCCGGTGACAACACGGCCTTCGGCAAGCTGCCGGCCGAGTATCTGGCGAAGACGCTGGATGGAAAGGGTGACATCGTCGCGCTGCGCGGCATCCCGACCACGCTCGACAACGAACGCTGGACCGCGTTCGAATCGGTGATCAAGCAGCATCCCGACATGAAGGTGCTCGACGCGAAATACGCCAACTGGAATCGCGACGACGCATTCAAGGTGATGCAGGACTACCTCACGCGTTTCAAGCATATCGATGCAGTCTGGGCCGCTGACGACGACATGATGATCGGCGTGCTGAAGGCCATCGACCAGGCGAAGCGCACGGACATCAAGGAAGTGTTCGGCGGGGCGGGGTCGAAGGAAGCGGTCAAGCGGATCATGGATGGCGACAAGCGGGTGCAGGCCGACGTGTCGTACTCGCCGAAGTTCATCTACGACGCGATCAAGCTCACAGCCGAAGCGCGCCTGAAGGGCGAAAAACTGCCCGCCACGACCATCATTCCTTCGGTGCTGATCACGAAGGAAAACGCCAAGCAGTTCTATTATCCGAACTCGCCGTTCTGAGTTTTATCCTAGCTGAGCACACGTTCGTGGATCGACGATCATGAAAACCATCAAGGGCCCGGCCATTTTTCTCGCGCAGTTTCTCGGCGATGAACTGCCCTTCGACAACCTCGCGCACCTTGCAGGCTGGGCGAAGGGGCTGGGCTACGAAGGTATTCAGGTTCCTTGCGATCCGCGGCTGATCGATCTCGAACAGGCGGCCAAAAGCGATGCCTATTGCGACGATCTGCGCCGGATCGTAGAGGATGTGGGCGTGTGCATTACGGAGCTGTCGACGCATCTGCAGGGGCAACTCGTGGCGGTTCATCCCGCGTACGACACGCTCTTCGATGGCTTCGCAGCCAAGCACGTTCGCGGGAATCCGGAGGCCCGCACGGCATGGGCCATCGAACAGGTTGGATTCGCAGCGGCCGCGTCCAGGCGCTTGGGCCTGAGCGCGCACGTGACGTTTTCGGGCGCGCTGGCCTGGCCGTATTTGTATCCGTGGCCGCAGCGTCCGCCGGGTTTGATCGAGACAGCGTTCGGCGAGCTTGCCAAGCGGTGGCGTCCCTTGCTCGACGCTTTCGATCAGGCCGGCGTGGACGTGTGCTACGAGTTGCACCCGGGCGAAGACCTGCACGACGGCGTAACCTTCGACCGGTTTCTGGATGCGGTAGATCATCACCCACGCGCCAACATTCTCTTCGATCCCAGCCACTTCCTGCTGCAACAACTGGATTACCTACAGTTCATCGATATCTATCACGAACGCATCAAGGCCTTTCACGTGAAAGATGCCGAGTTCCGGCCAAACGGACGACAGGGCGTGTACGGCGGTTACTCGGGCTGGGTGGACCGCGCGGGCCGCTTCCGTTCTCTCGGCGACGGACAGATCGACTTCAGCGCAATTTTCTCGAAGATGGCGCAACACGATTTCCCTGGTTGGGCGGTGCTCGAATGGGAATGCGCGTTGAAACATCCCGAGGATGGCGCAAGCGAAGGCGCCACCTTTATCCGCGATCATATTATTCGCGTTGCAGATCGTGCCTTCGATGACTTCGCAGGAAGCGGCGCGAACGGTGAGTCTTTACGGGAGGTGCTTGGGATTCGCCGGTAGATTTCCTGCGCCCCACCCGTCCCGCTCTTGCGCTCTTGCACATCGTCACTCCGGACCGATCAAGGTGAAGCTGGTGACGTCGACCAGCGTACGCGGTTGTCGCCCGGGACGCAGCCGCCCTGCGATGCGGACGAAAGTCCGATCGTCCAGATGCGCGGCCACCGCGCTTGCATATTGATCGTGATTGAGCACAACGCGCGCCTTGATAGTTCCCTTGTCATGCTGGAGCAATCCGACGACGACCTCGCCCGCCCGGTTGCCTTCAAGATCGAATTGCCCATTCAGATGCTCGACTGTCCCAATGAATACGTCGTCGCGGTCATGCTCGACCGCACGCAACTCGCGGCGAACTTCGTCGATACGCCCAAAGTGATCGCTTTTTATTCGTATGCTTGCGGCCGCGGCGATCTCCTGGGGTAGCGCCACGGTTGTTGCCCAACGAAACGACAGGTCGATGCTGTTCTGCATTTCTTCATCATGCATACGCGTCAGTGCTTCGCACAGATTGGAAGAAACAACGGGCGAGCGCGCGTCTTTTTGCGAGTCGACGAAGCGGGTAAGCGTGTCTGTCTCGATGGCGTCAACCAGATCGCGCACGCCGCGACGGGCGCTCAGCATGGTCATGCGCACAAATGATTCGTTGGTGTTGGCGAGCGCAAGCGCGGCTGGCGTTTCCATGGCATCGACGGGGCACGAAACGCGCACGACGAAGCTGCCGCGCTCCGTGTGGCCGAACCGCGCATGACTGGCAAGCTGTGTGGCTTCGCTTCTGTGCAGACGCGGATGATGAGCCTGCGGCCGCAACACCGTGCAAGCCGAAGCAAGCAGAACCTGCTCCGCGCCAAGCAGCAACGACGCCGCAAACGACAAGGGCAGGCCTTCGTTGAACGCACCGCGCCCGGTCACCCGGTAATACATGGAGTCGTCACGGGAGATTGCTGCAAGCTGAATCAGCTCTGTGAGCTTCATACCCTGCAGGTCGGCGAGCTTTGACATGGCGAGCTCGCATGCCTCCGCGTAGTCCAGCGCGTGCTGATCCATTGGAATGACAATCTGGCGACGCGGTGCGCAATCATGATGGAACACGTACAGTCCATCCACCATGCCATCAGGCAGCAATTTCCACCCGAGCGATTGAACGAAATCGCGCAGGCCCGAAGGAGATAGCGTGCTAAGCGTCATGTGGCACCTGGTCAGAAAGGTTTCGATAAGCAGGAATTTCGCGCCGCGAGATGCTTGCCATGAGTTGCATGAGACCGGCTCCGTCGAACGTCTGGCTCTTCGGGATCTTCACGGTGACGCCTGCTGTGTTGTCCGTGGGCGGGGCGCCGCGCAGACTGACCCAGTACGCGCATTTTCGCAGCACGAGTTGCTCTTCTGAGTGCTCCAGCCAGTCCTCGGCGTTGGGAGGGAGGAACAGTACGGCGAGTATTCGCGGCGACGCGTGCGTCTCCCGGCGCAGGGCGTCGTACTGCTGCGTCCCGGAGAGGAAGTAGGAGAGCGATTCACCGTCGTCGAACGGTGTCTTGACCGTTGCCTTCAACTGGACCTTGACGTCGACTTCGGTCAACGGGCCGCCGTTCGGAAATGGTTCCCAGCCCGTGAGCATGGCGTCGATGCCGGCGTTGTCGTCGTGCCGGTTGCTGATCTTGCAGTTGACCCCTGCGTGCGAAGCGATCGCATGAAGATAAGCGTAGCTCAGCTCCGATTCCCTGTTTAATACTGAAAGTGCAGTGGCCATGATCCCCCCGTTATGTTTCCATCGACAGGGAGATGCTAGCGACAAGTGAAAAATGTCGCCTGATGAAATTTTCACAGCGACAAAATTTGGCAATTCTGTGCGGCTGCAAAACAAAACGCCGACGCGTTTGCGTCGGCGTTTGCACTGCATCGATCAGCTATTTGAGAGGCTCTTACGACCAGTCAGCGTGGAAGCTGCCCTTCTTGTCCACACGCTCGAAGGTATGCGCGCCGAAGAAGTCACGTTGTGCCTGCACCAGATTCGCCGGCAGCGTCTCCGAGCGATAGCTGTCGTAATACGCGACTGCCGATGAAAACGCCGGCACCGGCACGCCTGCCTTCACCGCGGCGACCACGACGTCGCGCAGCGCGTCCTGATACTTCGCGGCGATATCGCTGAAGTACGGATCGAGCAGCAGGTTATGCAAATCGGCGTTGGTCTTGTAGGCATCCGTGATCTTCTGCAGGAACCCTGCGCGGATGATGCAACCAGCCCGGAAGATCTTCGCGATCTGACCGTACTGCAGATCCCATTTGTATTCTTCCGATGCCGCGCGCAGCTGCGCAAAACCCTGTGCATACGAAACGATCTTGCTCAGGAACAACGCGCGCCGCACGGATTCCACGAACGCATCGCGATCGCCATCGAACTTGGGCGAGGGGCCCTTTAACTGCTTGCTCGCTTCCACGCGCTGGTCCTTCAGCGACGACAGCACGCGCGCAAACACGGCTTCCGTGATCAGCGGCAGCGGCGCGCCCAGATCGAGCGCGTTCTGGCTCGTCCACTTGCCCGTGCCTTTTTGCGCGGCGCGATCGAGGATGACATCGACGAGATCCTTGCCGGTCTCTTCGTCCTTCTTCGCGAAGATCTTCGACGTGATCTCGATCAGGTAACTATCCAGTTCACCCTTGTTCCACTCGACATAAACGTCGCCCAGTTCCTTGTTCGACAAACCCGCCACGCGCTTGAGCACGTCGTAGCTTTCAGCGATCAACTGCATGTCGCCGTATTCGATGCCGTTGTGAACCATCTTCACGTAATGTCCCGCGCCGTCCGGGCCCATGTAAGCCACGCACGGCTCGCCGTCCGGCGCCTTTGCGGCGATTTCGGTCAGGATCGGGGCGACGAGATCATAGGCTTCCTTCTGGCCGCCCGGCATGATAGAGGGACCCTTCAGCGCGCCTTCCTCACCGCCCGATACACCCGTGCCGATGAAATGCAGGCCCGACTTCGCGAGATCCGTATTGCGGCGGATGGTATCGGTGAAATGGGTGTTGCCGCCGTCGATCAGGATGTCGCCTTTTTCAAGCAGCGGGCGCAGCGAATCGATCGTCGCATCCGTGCCCTGGCCGGCCTTCACCATCAGCAGGATGCGGCGCGGTTTTTCCAGCGACTCGACGAATTCTTCCAGCGTGTAAGACGGCACGAGCTTCTTGTCGGGATGCTCGGCCATCAGGTCATCGGTTTTTTCGCGGCTGCGGTTGTAGACCGATACCGCGTGCCCGCGGCTCTCGATATTCAATGCCAGATTGCGTCCCATGACGGCGAGGCCGACAACGCCGATTGCTTGTTTGCTCATGTTTCTCTCCGAATGCCCGGAGCGTTTGCGGTTCGTGGCCGCGCACGCTGCGGATGCGTTTGTGTCAATGGGGGCGGTGCCCGCGAGGCGTTCCGGCCGGACTTCTGCGCCACCATGTGGGGAGCGCCGGGGCACTGGGCCCGCCGCCTGCCGAACGCCGCGCAGCACGCGCAGACCGAGCGAGATTACCACTTTGACACGCAACTGGCAGACATGGGGTGTGGACGGGCGGTCCGCACAGGCACTGTGCGCCAGCGTTTGACGGGTAAAAAAAGTGCCCTCGAAAGCACGCGCGATAAGCGCCTCGTTCAACGCCGGTCTAAAATAAGCGTCCCCAGCCCGTTCCAGGACCGATCTGCGCGCGGAATAAGCGCAACAAGGCAAATGCATGGCGCTTCGAAGGAAGGTTCACCATTACCACGTCTACGTGATCGAACTCGCCGATCCGGTCTGGAACGAAGCGCGTTTCCGGCGCGCCAACCCGGATTACGTGCTGGGCAAGCCTTTTGTATATGTGGGCATGACGGGTATCGACCCTGACGTTCGTTTCGATAAACACAAGGCCGGCATCCAGTCGAACCGTTATGTGCGCGATTTCGGCTTGCGCCTGTTGCCGCAACTGTACGAGTTGTATAACCCGATGCCGTACGAAGGCGCTCGGGAGATGGAAGTGGAACTTGCTATTGGCTTGCGGGAAGCGGGTTATGGCGTCTGGCAGGCTTGAGCTGCATGATCAGGAGCGGCGCGCGGTCACATGAAAATCCACGCGCAAAAAATCAGACTATTCAGGAGGAGTACATGCGGATTCTGGTGGTGGGCGCAGGCGCAATCGGCGGTTATTTTGGCGGACGGCTGCTTAACGCCGGAAGGGAGGTGACGTTCCTCGTACGTGAACGGCGCGCTGCGCAACTTGCGCAAACGGGCCTCAACCTGCGCAGCCCGAACGGCGATTTATCGATACCGAATCCGCCCGTCGTACTGGCCAAGGACGTGGCCGAACCGTTCGACCTGATCGTGCTCAGTTGCAAGGCTTACGATCTGGACGGCGCCATCGAATCGATAAAAACCTCGGTCGGCCCGAACACCGCCATCCTGCCGTTGCTCAACGGCATGCATCATCTCGATGTACTCGAAACGCAGTTCGGCCCTGACCGCGTGCTGGGCGGCCAGTGCGTCGCGGCTGTAACGCTCGATGCCGAAGGCACGGTCGTGCATCTGAACAAGCTGCATTCCCTGACGTTTGGCGAGCGCGCGGGCGGAACTTCGACGCGCATCGAGGCGATCACGGCCGAGCTGACTGGCGCGCAATTCGACGCCTTCGCAAGCCAGAACGTTCTCCAGTCCATGTGGGAAAAGTGGACCTTTCTCGCGACGCTTGCAGCCGGCACGTGCCTGATGCGCGCACCGGTGGGCGATATCATCGCGGCGCCGGGCGGCCAGAAACTGTTGCTCGATCTTTTCGATGAAGCCCGCGCCATCGCCGCGGCAAACGGTTTCCCGCCGGGCGAAGCCGCTGTGACCCGCACGCATTCCATGCTCACCGAAACCGGGTCCGGCATCACCGCTTCGATGCTGCGCGACCTCGAGAACGGCGCGCGTATCGAAGCGGATCACGTGGTGGGCGACCTGATTGCGCGCGGCAAGGTGGCGGAGCAAGAGCAACATTCGCCGATCTTCTCGACTGCCTATACGCATCTGAAAGCTTACGAATCCCGCCGGGATCGCAACGCGGCGAAGCCCTCTTAAAGATCTGGACAACGATACGCTGGCGCAGTCAACGCTTTGAATCCGCGCGAACAAAGCGTTACCCTCTCTCGCTTTTCCAAAGCACTCATTGCGATCAATGCACGAAGACGCTCACGCACAGCCGCCGGCGCCGCCGACCGTCGCGGATATCTTTATCGGCTTCCTGACGCTCGGGCTGACCGCGTTCGGTGGCGCGCTGCCGCTGGCACGCCGCGAAATCGTGGAGCGCCGCAAGTGGCTCAACGCCGACGAATTCACCGATCTGCTCGGCCTTTGCCAGTTCCTGCCGGGCGGCAACGTGATCAACTTGTCGGCCGCTATCGGGATGAAATTTCGCGGCGTGCCCGGCGCGCTCGCCGGCCTGCTCGGATTGCTGGTCGGGCCTTCGCTGATCGTGATCGGGCTCGGCGTGCTCTATCAGCGCACGCACAACGACGTACACATCCGCCACCTTTTCGCCGGACTGGCTGCTGCAGCGGCGGGTCTGCTGGTATCGATGGCCGTAAGAGTCGCGTGGCCCTTGCGCAAGAAAGTGTCGATGGCAGTCGTCGCCGCGCTGGCGTTCGTGGCGATCGCGTTGCTGCGCTTGCCGCTGCTGCCCGTGATGCTCGTGCTCACGCCAATATCGATATTCATCGCATCCAGAACGAATCGCGAGGTGAACCGATGAACCACGATCTCGCTTCCCTCGCCGCAATTTTCAGCCAGCTCTCGCTGCTCGCATTCGGCGGCGGCAACTCCATCCTGCCCGAGATGCAGCGGCAAGTCGTCGAGGTGCATCAGTGGATGTCGAAAGCGGATTTTTCCGCGATGTTCGCGCTTGCCCAGGCTGCGCCGGGGCCGAACATGATGATCGTGACACTGATTGGCTGGCACGTCGCGGGATGGCCCGGCGTGATCGTGACATCGATTGCGAAGTTCGGGCCTTCGTCCGTCGTGACCATTGCGGCCATGCACGCGTGGGAGCGCTTCAGGCTGCATCCGTGGCGACGATACGTACAACTCGGCCTCGTGCCGATGACCGCAGGTCTCCTTGCGGCGAGCGCCGCGCTGATCGCGGAGGCGTCGGACACGCAATGGGTGCTTGGCGGCATCACGGCGGTGATCGCGGTGCTGTCTTTCAAGACGAAGGTGCATCCGTTGTGGTTACTGGCGCTGGGAAGCCTGATCGGATTGACGGGGTTCGGCCAGTTCTAAGGCCAGCGTCAAGCCGCCGATGCCTCGACGCGCAGCGGCGACGCCAATACGCACCGCGAGCGCCGTGAGACCTTGCGCGAGACCGAACCGCCCGGTCCCGCGCATCAAGTCCTGCGCCATTACGACGGCGACCACTCAGAAGATTCCGGCCGTGGGATCAGGCAGCATCGACCAGCTTGGCGATGTCATGGACGTCGATCGTGCGGCCATACTTGTTCTTCACGCCGTTCCCCCATGCCTGAACACATGCGCCCGGGCTCAGATAGTCCACGAGTTCGGCCGCGGCGTGAGGCGGCATGCGCAGCGATGTGCCGTCGTCGAGAAGCGCGCCGCGCAGCTCGCCCTTCGGGCCATACAGCGACAGGGTCACTTCGCCTTGAACGTCCATTGGTTTGCCTTCGGGTTTCGGGGCCTTCGGACCGTGATGCTGCGGGCCTTCATCAACGAGCTCCGCGCCTTGCGCACTCGTCAGCGATACTGCCGCGATGACATTCGCGTCACGCGGTTTCACGCCGTGTACGCGAATGGCGTTGCCCACTGAAATGTGCTTCATGACCTGCTTCGTCATATGCGGCGGGAAGTGAACTTGCAGTGTGCTGCCGGCGGTATTCAGTACGAGTCCGTCGAGTTCACCGTGCGGATTCAACAGGAATTGCGTAACCTTGCCGCGCGTTTCCGGCAGGCAGGCGGGATCGATCCAATGCATGTGTGCTCCTTCATGAAGTTGAAAAGAATCAGTCGGCGCGGCCATATAGCTGCGTCAGATTGCCGGGGGTGCCGAAGGACGTGGCCTGCAGCGACTGACCGAAACGATTGCGGGTGCCGTAGCCGTGCGCTGCAACGAGCGCGCCCGGTTGCAGCAACGCAGGGAATTGACGTGCGCCCGGTGGCGTCAGCTTGATGACCGTGCCATCGGCGAGCAGCACGCCGTCCGGCTCGCCGCGCGGCGCGGTCGTCACCTTCAGCACGCGGCCGCTCGCATCGAGTTTGACGAGACTCACGCCACGAAGCGAGGGCGGCAGGCGCTGAGCATTGCCAGCGGGCGGTTGCTCGACAGCCGACTGTCCGTTGCGCGTATTGGTGATCTCTCTCGCGCGAAGTGCACCTTCCGCTTCGGGCACGCCGCTCACGCGAATGGTGTCACCCGGAGCGGCGATTGCCGCGACGTTCGCACCCATGTTCGGCGGAAAGCGGACAAGCGAATCGTTGCTGAAAAGCAGGCCGTCCACGTCGCCCTCCGGATTGATCACGTATTGCTTGATGACGCCGGTGGTGACGCTCGCCGCGCTCGTGCTATCCATAGGCCCGGTGGCATCCATTGGCGGGGGCGCGTTGCCCATGACCGGCGGTGGCGCCACGTCACGCGGCGTCGGTGCGGCCTGTGCAGCGCACGCAACAGCGCCGGTGATGATGGCCATAAGGCCGGCCGATTTAATTGCGATCGTAAGTGCTTTCATCTTGGCTCCTGCAAAGCTGCGAGTGGTGGCAGCCTTACTTTGCAAGCCCTATGCCATGCATGAAAGCCTCATCCAGCAAAGGTTTTGAGGCGGTCCCCGCTGATAGATGTCCAGTTTGATGACAGTCGATGTCGTTAATCTGGACAGCATCCGCTTTATCCGAGTCCGTAAGCGGCGAGCTTCGTGTAGAGCGATTGCCGGCTGATGCCAAGCCGTCGTGCCGCTTCCGCGCGGTTGCCGGACGTGACCGAAAGCGCGTGGGCGATCGCAAGCCGTTCGAGCTGTTCCACTGCATCGGGAAGCGGCAGGTCGAGCCATCCCGCGGGCAAACCGCTGGTGGTGTCGCCGGAGCCTGGCGTGCGGGAAAGAAAAGCGAGGTCGTTCGCTACAACCACGGGTCCGCGCGCCAGGGCGAACACGCGCTCCATCGCGTTCTTGAGTTCGCGGACATTGCCGGGCCACGCGTGCTGCAGCAGCAGTTTTCTAGCGTCGTCGCCGAGCGTTTTTGGGCGTGTCGAGCCCGTCGCTGCGATCGCAAGAAAATGCGCGGCAAGGGGAGCGATGTCGGCGGGGCGCTCACGCAGCGGCGGCAAATGAATGGGAATCACGTTCAGACGATAAAACAGGTCTTCCCGAAACCGCTGCGCTGCGACCTCCGCCTGCAGGTCGCGGTGAGTGGCGGCAACGATCCGTACATCGATGCGGACTTGCGCGTTGCTTCCAACCGGCGTCACGATGCGTTCCTGGAGCACGCGCAAAAGTTTCGCCTGGAGAGGCCACGGCAGGTCGCCTATTTCATCGAGGAAAAGTGTGCCTCCGTCCGCTCGCGCAAACTGGCCGAGCCGCTCCGATACCGCTCCCGTAAACGCGCCTTTGGTATGCCCGAAGAGTTCACTTTCGAGCAGGTCTGCGGGGATCGCCGCGCAGTTCACCGCAATGAACGGCGCCTGCCGACGGTCGGACGCATCATGCAGCACGCGCGCGGCGACTTCCTTGCCCGTGCCGGTTTCGCCATTGATCAGCACGGTGGCATCGGTCGCGGCGGCTCGGCCGATGCTCTTCTGCACATCGCGCAGCGCGTCACTGAAGCCGAGCAGGCGCGGGGCGCTGCGGGCTTCGCGGGCTTCATCGGGCAGCAAGGAAGCATTGGGTTGTATCGACGCCGCATCGCGCGAGCCCGATTGCGATAGTTCGATTTTCTTCAGCAACGCGGCGATCTGATCGCGGCCGATGGGCTTTGTCAGGTGGTCGAACGCGCCGAGGCGCATGGCGCGCACAGTGTTCTCGCTGGTGGCGAATGCAGTGAGCACGACAACCGGCAAGGCGGCGCGTGCGGGCATGTTGCGCAGTTCTTCGAGCACTTCCAGGCCGCCGCCGGCGTTTGGGTCTCTTGAAACACCGTCGGGCATTCGCAGGTCGAGGAAAACGCAGTCGATGGGCTCCATGCTTTCAAGCAAAGCGAGCGCTTCTCGTTTGCTGGCCGCTTCGAGCGTCTCGTGGCTCATATCGGCGAGCGTTTCGGCGAGGCTTTCGCGAAAGGCGCCGTCGTCGTCGACAATCAGGATGTGCGCCATGGAATCTCGATGACAAAACACGCGCCCGTGCTGCGCGCTTCATAAAACGCCCGGCCGCCATGCGCGGCTGCAATCTCGCGCACCACAGCCAGACCCAGTCCCGAACCGGCGGCATGACCCGTGACGAACGGTTCGAATATTTCTTCACGATAGTCTTGCGGCACACCAGGGCCGTTGTCGTTCACTTCGAAACGCAGGAGGTCGCGAGCCCGCGTTGCCTGTACCGTCACGCTGCCGTCGGGCGGCGTATGACGTATGGCGTTCAGCACGAGGTTATCAAGCGCGCGTGCGAGTTGCACGGGATCGAAAACGGCGTGCTCGGGCGTCGCTGCCGGTGCCTCCGCCACGGTAAGCGCGACCTGCGCATGTGCCGCCGCTTCCTGATGCAGCGCGACTCGATCGTCGAGCCACGCCCGAAGCGGGACGTTCATATTGTCGATGCGAACCGGCTGAGTGAGCGCCAGCAAGCCCACAAGCTGTTGCTCCACCCGATGAATCTGCTCGAGGATCGTCGCGAGCGCCCGTTGCTTGCGATCTTCATCGCCGACGAGAGCGTTTTCTGCTTTGAGCCGCATTGCGCCGACTGGATTGCGGATCTCGTGCGCAATCTGCGCAGCAAGCCGGCCGAGTGCGGAGAAGCGCTCCGCTTGCGCGAGGCGAGCGCTCAGCGCTGCCGCTTGTGATCGCAACGCGGCGGTGCGCGCCGCGTGCGTGTTGAATGCATCCACGATGCGGTCGAGCTCCGGCTCGCCCGTCTTTCCGATCGGCTCGGCAATGATGGCCGAGCCATCCGGTTCGGCTCCCGCATGTTGCGCGACGCTGCGCTCCACGTGAGCAAGGTTCGCGCGCCAGCTACGCAATCGCATACCGAGAGCGATGGAGCTACCGACGATGATTGCAAGCAGCGCGGCCAGCCCCGCAAGCAGGCTGCGTCCCCAGGCGCCGAGAGACGGCTGTGAGCGCGTGAGCGTCCACGCGAGCAGCGCCGGGTGGTGCGGGATCGTACACGCCGTCACGATCACCGCGCCTTGCTGACCACTGACGACATCCGTCAGCGCCGTTTGTTTGTTCGCCGCTGCGCGCAGTGTACGCAGGATCAAAGGCGTTTCGGCGTCGGGCACATCGCGCTTGATGCCACTGCCCTCGTAGGTCGGGAATGCGTACGCATCGAACACGCCCCGGTCAGTGCCTGCATTGCGCCAGAATCCGCCTTCCACGCCGGACATCTGCGCCAGCACGACATCGAGAATGGCGTGCATCAGATCAGCGTGCGGATCGAGATGATCGGCGCCGGCGTTTCTGTCGATGGAGAGATCGTAGCGCGACGCCACTGCCTGGCAGCCGGCCAGACTGCGCTCGCGAGCGATGTCGATACGCCGTCCCGCGTTTTCCTGGGCCATGAACAGCACGAGGGCGCAAAGCAGCGCGCACATGACTGCCACCAGCGCCCAGAAGAAGGCTAGCTGGCTGGAGAACGACAGGCGCGTGGAAGAAGCTGGCATGTACAGGCGTGGCGAGGAGGTGCAGCACTGGAGCAAGAAACCTGCCGGACCACCGCCCGCGCGCAAGAAAGCCACGCCAAGCGCGCAAACCCGCCACCCAATAGAATGTCAGTGATCCGATAAAAGGAGCAACACTCATGGCCATGGCAACCGAATACACACCAGACGCGCCGGCGCGTGCGGATGTCGATGCTTTTGCGGGCCCGTCGGTGATCGAGTTCGGCACCAACTGGTGCGGTTACTGCAAAGCCGCCCAGCCCGCGATAGCGCAGGCGTTCAAGGACCACGCCGACATGCGGCATCTGAAGATCGAGGACGGCAGCGGCCGGCCGCTGGGACGGTCATTTCGGGTCAAGCTCTGGCCCACGCTGATCTTCATGGTCAACGGGCGCGAAGTCGCGCGGCTGGTCCGGCCAAACGATGTATCGGAAATCCGCGATGCATTTGCGCTCCTTGACCAGGCTTCCTCTGCGTAAAGTGCGTCCTGGCGAGGGTTTCCACTGAGCCTCGGCGGCGTGGAGGGGAGCAATATCATCGATGAGAGCGGGCGCAAGAGTTGCACGCCATGAGCAACCGTCTTGTCCCATCAGGAGGATCGTCATGCCGCGTTTCGCTGCCAACCTCACCATGATGTACAACGAGCACGCGTTCATCGACCGGTTTTCGGCGGCGGCGCGCGACGGTTTCAAGGCCGTGGAATTCTTGTTCCCGTATGAATTTCCGCCGTCGGACATCAAAACCCAACTCGACGATAACGCCCTCAAACAAGCGCTTTTCAACGCGCCGCCGGGTGACTGGAGCGGCGGTGAGCGCGGGCTTGCCTCGCTGCCGGGACGTGAGGATGAATTCAGGCGCAGCATGGACATTGCGCTCGACTATGCGCGCATTCTCGGCAATGACAAGCTGCATGTGATGGCTGGTCTCATTGCTCCGGAGCAGTCGCGCGAGCAGCATCGCGAGGTGTATCTGAAGAATCTCGCGCTCGCGGCGAACATGGCGGCATCCGCCCATGTGACTATAGTCATTGAGCCGATCAACACGCGCGACATGCCGGGCTTTTTCCTCAACCGGCAGGACGAGGCGCAAGCCATCTGCAGCGAAATCGGTGCGTCGAACCTGCAGGTCCAGTTCGATTGTTATCACTGTCAGATCACGGAAGGCGATCTCGCCGTCAAGTTGCGGCGCGACATGAAGCGGCGCAATGCGGGTATCGGCCACATTCAGATTGCGGGCGTGCCGTACAGGAACGAGCCGGATACGGGCGAAGTGAATTATCCGTACCTGTTCGATCTTATCGATTCACTTGGTTACAGCGGCTGGATCGGGTGCGAATACCGGCCGCGCGCCGGGACGTCCGACGGTTTGGGGTGGCTCGCGAATTACAGGCATTCCGGTCATTCACCGCGCACGTGACAAAGCGCGCTGCGATGCGGTCCATCGTCGGTAGATGAATTTTGAATGACGAGCCGTCAACGATTTATCCGCTGTTTTCAGGAGATTTCACATGCAGATCACGGGCGAAATGCTGATCGGTAGAACGGCAGTGCGCGGAACAGACTCGACGTTGCACGCCTTCGATCCCGCGCGCAATGTCGAGTTGAAACCGGCGTTCGGCGGGGGCGGCGCGAAGGAAGTTGCACGCGCGGCCGAGCTTGCCGAATCCGCTTTCGATGTTTACCGGCTCACTGCGCTCGAAACGCGCGCGCAGTTTCTCGAAGCGATCGCGGACAACATCGTGGCGCTGGGCGATGCGCTCATCGAACGCGCGCATGCCGAATCCGCATTGCCGAAGGCACGACTCGAAGGCGAGCGCGGCCGCACGGTCGGGCAGTTGAAGCTGTTTGCATCGCTTGTACGCGAAGGGCGCTGGTTGAGCGCCACGCTCGATTCGCCGCAGCCCGATCGCAAGCCGTTGCCGCGTCCCGACCTGCGTCTGCAGAAGATACCGGTAGGCCCGGTTGCGGTGTTCGGCGCGAGCAATTTCCCGCTGGCGTTTTCAGTGGCCGGCGGAGACACGGCTGCCGCGCTCGCCGCCGGATGTCCTGTCGTCGTCAAGTCGCATCCCGCGCATCTGGGTACGTCCGAGATGGTAGGCCGCGCGATACAAAAAGCGGTGTCGGACACTGGTTTGCCCGAGGGCGTGTTTTCGCTCGTGGTAGGCGGGGGCAACGAGATCGGCGAAGCGCTCGTCGCGCATCCGGCCATCAAGTCCGTGGGGTTCACGGGCTCAAGGCGCGGCGGTCTTGCGCTGATCGATATTGCATCGAAACGGCGGGAACCGATCCCCGTCTTCGCGGAAATGAGCAGCATCAATCCGTTCTTCGTGCTGCCGGGCGCACTGGCCGCGCGTGCCGAGTCGCTCGCGAACGGCTTCGTGGATTCGGTCACGCTGGGTGTAGGGCAGTTCTGTACAAACCCCGGGCTCGTGCTTGCGCTGGAAGGGCCGCATTTGCAGGGTTTTATCGACTATGCGGTGAGCGCGCTGGAAAAGAAGGGCGCTCAGACCATGCTCACGGCCGGGATTGCGAAGGCGTATGAGGAAGGCATCGCGCAACGCGATAAATCCGGCGTCGAGCGCATTGCGACGGGCGCCGAAACCGAGGCGCCCTTTGCCGCAATGCCCGCGCTCTTTTCCGTCAACGCCGAGCGTTTCGCGGGCACGCCGCATCTGGAGGACGAGATCTTCGGGCCGACTGCGTTGATCGTGATCTGCCGCGATGAAGACGAAATGCTGGACCTGGCGCGGCGTATCGAAGGGCAATTGACGGCCACTTTGCAACTCGAAAACGATGACGTGCCCTTCGCTCGCCGCCTGATGCCGATACTGGAACGCAAGGCCGGCCGCATTCTTGCGAGCGGCTTTCCAACGGGCGTCGAGGTATCGTATGCAATGGTGCACGGCGGCCCGTATCCGGCGACCTCCGACAGCCGCGCTACATCGGTGGGCGCAATGGCAATCGAGCGTTTCCTGCGGCCGGTGTGTTATCAGGATTTGCCGGCGGCCTTGCTGCCGCTTGCACTTCAGGACGACAATCCGCTGAGCCTCTGGCGTTTGCGCGATGGCGAACTTGGACCCAACTGAAAGGAGACTTTATCTTGATGGAGCGCCGTTATCCCGATCCCGCTGTCCGCGTGCTCGATGAGCGATTCAACAAGCTGCGCGTGGCGGCGGCATCGGTGGAATGTTTGTATCAGGGCGCTCGATGGTCGGAAGGCCCGGTCTGGTTCGGCGACTCGCGCTCGCTGTTGTGGAGCGACATTCCGAACAACCGCATGCTTCGATGGGACGAGGAAACCGGCGTTGTCAGCACGTTTCGCAAGCCCTCGAACAACGCGAACGGCAACACGCGGGACCGCGAGGGCCGGCTTGTCACGTGCGAGCATCTGACGCGCCGCGTGACGCGCACGGAGTACGACGGATCGATTACGGTCATCGCGGATCAATACGAGGGCAAGCCGCTCAATTCGCCCAACGACCTGATCGTGAAGTCCGATGGCTCCATCTGGTTCAGCGATCCGACATTTGGTATCGATGGATTCTATGAAGGTGAGCACAAGTCGCCGGAGTTGACGCCGGGGGTGTATCGCGTGGATGCACAAAGCGGCGAGATCACGCTGATGATTTCGGATCTTGCCGGTCCGAACGGACTCGCGTTTTCGCCCGACGAGTCCGTACTTTATGTGGTCGATTCACGCGCGTCGCCGCGCGAAATCCTTGCATACGAAATGGCGCCCGACGGTCGTTCGTTCAAGGACTCGCGCGTGGTGATCGACGCACGGGACGGTACGCCCGATGGTTTTCGTGTCGATATCCACGGCAACCTCTGGTGCGGCTGGGGCATGGGCAGCGACGAGCTCGACGGCGTGCGCGTCTTTACGCCGCAAGGCGAAGCGATCGGACATATTGCGTTGCCCGAACGTTGCGCGAACGTATGTTTTGGCGGCCGTCACCGCAACCGCTTGTTCATGGCTGCAAGTCACGGCCTTTATTCACTCTACGTCAACACGCAGGGCGTGAAAGGCGGATGACATTTCATGGCGCCGCGCGCCTGACGTTCTTGCGTGGCGCACGGTGACCAGTAGCGGACTTCGCTCGAATAACGATGCACACATCGAAGTCCGGCTCACGAATATCCGTTATCAGCGAACCTTGTAAATGCGGCCGGTTTCGAGGCCCTCCACACTGCGGCTATAGGCCAACGCGACGCGCGCGCCGGACGCGGCTTCAAAGCCACGGAAGTACGGTCCGAAGGCTTCACGCGCTTCTTCCAGCATGGTTGCATTGACGACATTGATGCGCAGGCCGCGCGGCAGTTCGATCGCCGCGCCGCGCACGAAACCTTCAATCGCACCGTTCACCGCAGCCGCGCTCGCGCCGTACTTGATCGGCTCATCGCCCACGATACCGCTCGTCAGCGTGAACGAGCCGCCGTCATTCAGATAGCGCTGCGCGTGGAGTACGAGATTGACCTGGCCCATGAGTTTGTCATCGAGGCCTATGCGGAATTGCTCCGAGGTCATCTGGGAAAGCTCGCCGAAATGTACGTGACCGGCGGTGGCGACGATGGCGTCGACCTGCCCAATCGATTTGAAAAGCGCATGGACGCTGTCGAGATTCGTCAGGTCCGCACGATGCGCGCCACGTGTGGTGCCGACCTCGAACACTTCATGACGCGGGGCGAATTCGGCGAGGACGGCACGGCCTACTGTGCCGGTTGCACCGATGACGGCAATTTTCATGAGAGGCTCATCGAAAAAGAAACGGGCTCTCATTGTGCGTTTTCACGGCCGCTTGAACAAGCTGCGGCTTCTGCAGACGGCTAGCTGTGTTCGCGCGATGCGTCCGGCGACAGCAGGAAGATCGATGCCGCCAGCTTTGCCACCAGCACCGCGCCGGTAACGACGGCTGCCGTGGGGAACATTTTCCACTCTGCGGCAAGCATGGGACCCACGAAGGCGATCGACGCAAGGCCAAGTGCAACGGTTGTCCAGCGCGCCCACTGCAAGCGCATTGCCACGCAGACATACAAGCCGCCAACGAGTATGCGCGATGCAACCAGCGGCGCGAGAGGCTCGTCCGGACCCACCATCAACGCGAGTCCCATTTCGGCCCACGAGAGGACGTAGGCGATGCCCAGGCACGCGATAGCGGTCGAAAGCGCCTGCTGTGTCCAGGGTGCGCGCAGATCGAACGAGCGTGACGCGCCTTGCGGCGCGGCTTCGTTCGAGTAGGTATTGGTCGTAGTCATGTCTGGTCCCGTGGCGTACTTTTTCTAGAATTTTCGAAGCTTTTGTTTGACCCCGGCCTCTCCATGCACGAGGCATGCCAGGCGCATCCCAAGTTGGGAACATCGCTTGCTTTCAGTGCCTTCAAGCCCGCTGGGAGCGGATTTGCCTGAAGAAAGCATGTGTCGGCCGCTGGCCTCAGCAGAACGGAAAAGCGGCGGCGGCACTGCCTCATTGCAAGCTCGTTCGTCGCAATGGCAGGCTTTACACACTGACCCGGCGAACCGGATCGAACGAAGTTGATGACAGAGGAGCATTCATGAGCAGCGCACAATCCAACGAACCCAAGGAACAAAACCCGCATTCGGAGCGCGCAGAGGAGGATGTCGACAAGGCCGTGGAAGACACGTTCCCGGCAAGCGATCCGCCTTCGACAGGCGGCGTGACCCGCATTGAATCTGACGACGACAAGGACAAGTCGAAAACCAAATGAACAAAAACCGCGCTCGGCGCGGTTTTTTCTTGGAGACGGGGAGTTACGGTGCGATCAGGACTTATCGCGCCGCTGGATTTCGATCAGCCTCGACGGGCGGACGTGATTGACCGCGTAGTGCTTGCGTCCGCGCAACGTGTCGCCGCGTGCGTCGCGGTCAACAAAGTCGTACTGCCTTTCCACCTCTTCCGCATCGGGCGCGACCATCCCTTTATCCACGACGCTGAACCCATTTTCCAGTTTGAGCGCAAGGCCGTTACGCGCAGGGCGGCTGTCGAAACCACCGAGGCCGTCGCCCTGTTCGAAATGCGAATTGACGAGCGACGCGTTAACGCCAACGAACGCATTCGGATTCTCTTCGATCAGGAACTCGTCCCTCGCGGCATCATGATTCTTGCTGTCGGCGTCGACGGTATCGTCGAGCGTGTCGTCGTTGAGCACATCGATTGCGTGACGCGTGATGTTCAGCTCGCTGATCGGGCCGCCTTCATCCTTCGATGCCTTGGGTGTTTCCCCATCTTGCCGCGGACCTGCCTGATTGCTTTGTGCTGCAGCGGCGACATCGCTCGTCTTGGCGTGCGCGGTTTCCGTCTCGGGCTTCTTCAACGGACTGTCCGCAGCGCGTTCCTTTTGTTTGTCCTGCGACTCATTATTCTGTGCATTATTCATGGTTCACTCCGGCTTGACTTGATTAACGCAAGTATAGAACGCAAGAAGTATTCCGGAACGCACGCGGGCCTTGCGCCGAGCGCACGGAATAAACAACGGCATAAATCATCAGTAAATGTTCTAAGCGCCATCGATTTTTTTCAGTCGAACATGAGATTTCGCGAGAGTATGATTTGATGTTCGCGGGGCCTGTGCACGATTCCGGACGGTTCAGACCGTACCCGTACCGTGTGCACGAGCGAGCAGGAGACGACCATCGCGAATCCAGCGAGGCACTTAAAATATGGGGGTGATCTGTGCAATACGACGATGCATTTTCACATCGCGGATATCTGCTTAATTGTGCGCCGGCGCGTCAGGGCGACGGTTATTTTCAGCCGTACGTAGTGATCTCGCGTTCGAGCGATGGCGAACTGGTCGCCAACCGTTTTTTCCCCGCTGACTTACGTTTCGGCAATGCCGACGAAGCCATTGCCCATGCCCGCGACTGGGCCGTCCGATGGATCGACGCGAGCCATGTCAAGGTGGACCCAAAGTCCTGAGTGCTTCGGGAACGTCGACCGGACGTGGCGGAATAGGGCGTGTACCCGGTCCGGCATATCGCCGAAAAAACGGTTAATCTCGGGGATCGATTAGAACGTGCCGTCACGGCGTCCACCGCTCAAGCCCCAAGACATGCCCAAAACCGTTTTTCCCGAAGCTTCAGCTTCATCCCACGAATGGGGCCTCGACCAGATCGTGGCCGACCTGCGCGCGTCGCGCGAGCAATTGCATCGCACGCGACATCCGCTCGGCATACGAGAGTTGCCGTCGCGTGAAGCGATCATCAAGATCGTCAACGGCTTGCGGGCCGCCCTCTTTCCCACCCATTATGGCGCCGCTGACCTGACGGCCGAAAGCGTGGATTACTACGTCGGTCATACGCTCGAAAGCACGCTACGCCTGCTTGCTGAACAGATTCGCCGCGCGCTGCGTTTCCTTCCTGAAAATCACGATCTCAGCGATGCCGAACTCGGCACGCACGCGTTCGAACTTGCACGGGAATTCGGCACGCAGTTGGCCGGCATCCGTGCACTGCTGGTAAGCGATATCCAGGCCGCATTCACCGGCGATCCGGCCGCGCAGCACATCACCGAAATCCTGCTGTGCTATCCGGGCGTCTGGGCCATGACGCATCATCGGCTGGCGCATGCGTTGCACAAGCTCGGCGTGCCGCTGCTTGCGCGCTTCATCAACGAGATTGCGCACTCGGCGACAGGCATCGATATTCATGCGGGCGCGACCATCGGGCCGAGCTTCTTTATCGATCACGGGACGGGTGTCGTGATCGGCGAGACGGCCGTGATCGGCGAACATGTGCGCGTGTATCAGGCGGTGACGCTCGGCGCGAAGAGCTTTCCGGCCGGCAACGACGGTGTCCTCGTCAAGGGCAACGCGCGGCATCCGATCGTGGAAGATCACGTGGTCATCTACGCCGGCGCGACCATTCTTGGGCGCGTGACGATCGGGCGTGGATCGGTGATTGGCGGCAACGTGTGGTTGACCCACAGCGTGCCGCCCGGCAGCAGCGTCTCGCAGGGCAAGGTCCGCGAAGTGGGCGAGGGCGGTGCACCGGAGGCCGGCGCCTGAAGCGCACGCCCCGGCTTCAGCTATTCGATACGCTGAAGCCGCTCGAATGCCCGACGATTGCGAGGAATTCGCGCCGTGTGGAAGGATCGTCGCGGAAAGTGCCGAGCATGCGCGATGTCACCATCGAGGCACCCGCCTTATGCACGCCACGCGTGGACATGCATTGGTGTGATGCCTCGAGGATCACGCCCACGCCTAGCGGCTGAAGCACTTCTTCGAGCGTATCGGCGATCTGCGCCGTCATCTTTTCCTGGATTTGCAGGCGCTTCGCGAATGCATCCACGAGCCGCGCCAGCTTCGAAATTCCCACTACGCGTTCGCGCGGCAAGTAGGCCACGTGCGCCCGGCCGATGATCGGCACCATGTGATGTTCGCAATAGCTTTCGAAGCGGATGTCCTTCAACACGATCATCTCGTCGTAGCCCTGCACTTCGGAAAACGTGCGCGCGAGGATGTCGCGCGGATTCTGTGCGTAGCCCGCGAAGAACTCTTCGTAGGACCGGATCACGCGTGCGGGGGTATCGAGCAGGCCTTCGCGCGAAGGATCGTCACCGGCCCATTTGATCAGCACACGAACGGCAGCTTCTGCTTCTTCACGGCTCGGACGATCAGCACCGTCGGCGTGATCAGCGTGGATGTCCGGGGACGCGTCGGGGTTGTTGCGCGTGGCGCTCATCAAAGGCTCCAGATGCTTGTAGCGAAGTCACGAAGCCACCATTGTTCCACGTTTTCCCGACCACAAGACCCCGGCGCAGTGTCGGGTTCTTCAGGTTTTGCCGCCTCCGTCGATGCCTGAACCCGTTTGCCAGGCTTTTTTTCCTTCATCGGACAAGTTGCCTGAACTGTTGTGTTTGTCGGGTTCCGTGCCCTTTTCGGCCATCGAACCGCCTGGCTGCTCTTGCGCGCGCTGCTTTTCGCCTTTGCGCTGTGCCCGGCGTTCTTCCTGCGATCGGCCGGCGTAAGTAGTGTCGGTTGGCTTGTCTGTCATGTCGATCTCCGTAGGTGAGTGACAACATGACGCGCGCAAGCGGCGTTCCTTCTGCAGGCAGGGTAGACGCCATACCGGGATAAACGCCCAACTGTTTGTGCTGCGGTTCAGGCGCTAGAGTGGCTGCACGATCAACAACCTCCAGCCACCAGGAGCCGCCCCATGAAACGATTCCACATTGCGCTCGCCGTTGGCAGCCTCGATGCTTCCATTGCGGATTATTCACACCGTCTCGGTCAGGCGCCTACCGCGGTGGTACCTGGTGCCTATGCAATGTGGCGCACCGATTTGCTGAATTTTTCGATCAATGAAACAAGCGATCCGGCGAAAGTGGGATTACTGAGGCACATCGGTTTTGAAGACGATTCGGCGGCAGGTTTTGCAAAGACGCGTGATATCAACGGTATCGAATGGGAGCAGTTTTCGCCGGAAGAACAGGACCGGCGGATCGTCGAGACGTATGGCAGCGCGATTCGGCCGGCCTCTGGTTTGGGTGGGGGGCGGGGTGGCGCTCTGGGGTAGGCTGGCGCGGGCAGGCAGGGCAGTTGTTTTTTAGTGGCCGGGGATGGTGTCGGGTTGCTGCTCGTTGGGCGAAGACCTAAGAAGCAGCAACCCGGCATCAAAGCAGAACGACTGCCCCAACCCCAAACCAGCGCCAGCAAACCCCTAAGCCGATAACAACGACCCCGTCCGGAACGCGGTAGCACTTGCAATCCGGGCCACTTCCATCCCCGCGGTAGTAAACCGCGCAATCTGCCGAGCATACAAAATACCGGAAACGGTGCTGTACAGCGTGGTAACAGTGTCGGAAAGAGGATCAACAACATCTGCGACCGCCTCACCCGCATTCACCATAGCGCCCACCTTCGCGCGAAACACGAGCACGCCACTCGCAGGAGCGACAATCGGCTCGGCCCCGGCAAGCGGCGTCGCCGGGTACGACAACTCCGGCATGGCGGGCGCGGGCGCATCGATCACGCCACGATGTATAAGGTAATTGATGATGCCTTGAGCGTCGGCATCGGCGAATTCATACGATACGTCATGCTGGCTGCGCAGCTCCACGGTCACCGAAATGCCGCCGTTCGGGATCGGAAAACGCTCGCCGAATTTAGTGCGCAGATCCGACCAGCAGAAGCTGTGGATTTCATCGAAGGGATTGCCAACCGAATTCAGCGCAAGGAGCGACGCTTTCGAGTCCAGGTAGCGCGCGAGCGGCTCGACTTCTTCCCAGATGTCCGGGTTCGTATAGATGTGCAGCGCGGCGTCGAGATCACAATGCAGGTCGAGCACGACATCAGCGTCATACGACAGTTTTTGCAGCGCGAGACGTTGCGATTCGAGTTCGGTTTGCGGCGTTTGTTCGTCGAGCGCGGCGCGCATGGCTTCGCGAATGGCGAGCTTGTTCTCACGGATATCGCCCGTGAGCCGGCCTTCGATACGCGACGCAATCAGCGCACCGAGATCGTGGAAATTACGGTTGAAGTTGTGACCGCTATTGAGCTCGAACCGGCCGAGCAAGCTGCCATGCATGTTCTGGTTCAGCCCGATAGGATTCGACACCGGCACGATCACCACTTCGCCGCGCAATTTACCGGCGGTTTCCAGTTCTGCAAGCTGACGGCGCAAGCGCCATGCGACCAGCATGCCGGGCAACTCGTCGGCGTGCAGCGAGGACTGGATGTAGATCTTCTCACCGCCGCCGGGCCCGTAGTGAAAGCTCAGGATATTGCGGGTGGTGCCAAGCGACGGGGAAATCAGGGTGTGCGTTTTGGTTTGCATGGTGGTCGGACGCGCGACGGGCCGTTAAGGCTTCGCGCTTCGATGGGTTGTGTCGGCGTGTTCAGGAGAGCGGGGCGGCGTGTGAACCCAAAGTCGCGGCGCGTGCTGCAGGCCCGGTTCGACCCCGGCGCCGCCTGCTCCGGACCTTCGATCTTAGCTGAAAACGGCCCCGTTGCCCCACGCAGCGTGCGTGGAACGCTAAAACAAAACGGGCTCCGCAATATCGCGGAGCCCGTCTTTGAAACAACTTAGGCGCTGTTTAGCCGCCGTACACGTCGAAGTCGAAGTATTTCTTTTCAAGCTTCTTGTACGTGCCGTCCTTGATGATCGAAGCAATTGCTTTGTCGATCTGTGCCTTCAGGTCGGTGTCTTCCTTGCGCAAGCCGATACCCGCGCCGTTGCCGAGAATCTTTTCATCGACCAGATCCTTGCCTACGAAGTCATAACCGGCGCCACGCGGGGTCTTCAGGAAGCCCACGTCAGCCTGCACTGCGTCCTGCAGCGCTGCGTCCAGGCGACCAGCCAGCAAGTCGGCATACACGCCGTCCTGGTTCTGGTACGGCGTAACCGTCACGCCCTTCGATGCCCAGTAGGTCTTGGCATAGGTTTCCTGGATGGTGCCTTGTTCCACACCGACCGTCTTGCCCTTCAGGCCATCAGCCGTCGGCAGGATGCCGCTGCCCTTCTTCGCGATCAGGCGCGTCGGCGTATTGAACAGCTTGCTCGAGAAAGCGATCTGTTCGGCGCGCTGCGGCGTCATGGACATCGACGAAAGCACGCCATCGAACTTCTTGGCCTTCAACGCCGGGATCATGCCGTCGAAGTCGTTTTCCACCCATACGCACTTCGCCTTCAGGCGCGCGCAGATTTCATTGCCGAGATCGATGTCGAATCCGACCAGCTTGCCATCCGGACCTTTCGATTCGAACGGGGCGTAGCTGGCGTCGACGCCGAAACGGATGGTCGAGTAATCCTTCGCATTGGCGGTGACGGAGGTGATCGATGTGACGGCAAGCAGAGAGATCGTCAAAGCCGCGAGCAGTTTTTTCACTGTTTTTACTCCAAAGGTGGTCAGTACGTCCCGGACAGGTTGGTGTCCAGGTTCGTCCGGCGCGAGGCCCCTCACCGCCGGACGGCTTGCATTCCGCGGATTGTGTCCGCAACAGAATCGCAGCAGGGTACCAAGCCAAAAAAATATGGGAGTTAGTGAAAGCCCCGATAGTAAATCTCAAGACCGTTGATTGACGGGCCTTTTCAGGCTGTGCAGGTAAAACGGTAATATTTTTTTGGGGTAAGTCGTTGCCGCCGGTTGTTGGCGGCAACGACGGTTCCCGCTCTGCTTACTGCGCATCGATACGGCCGTAAATGCCGGCGGTCGGGCTCGGACCGGCTGCAAAGAACAGTGTGTTGGTCGGCTGGCTTGCGGCGTTATTGCCGAACGACATGCCCCAGATGCCCGTTTGCCTGACCGGCGTGCCGTCCGCCTGCGTCAATGCGCCGACAAACGCGCCGCTTGTCGGGTCGAACGCGTTGATGGTGCCGTCGCCGAAGTTGCCGATCAGCAGGTCGTTGCTCGCCGCGCCGAAGTTGGCCGGCGCCATCGCGATACCCCAGGGCGAGTTCAGCGCGCCGCCCGAGGCGATGCGCTTGATGAAGTGGCCATCGGTATCGAAGGTATCGATCACGCCGTTGCCTGCGCCGTTGACCTGTCTGGAGCCATCGGTGCCTTGCTTCGCATACGTTACGGTGACCGTCGTGCCCGTCACGTTGATGCCGAACGGCGCAAAACCCGCAGGCAGCGACGGGTCCTGGAAGCTGCCGGCAAGCTGGACCTTGTTGAAAGTCTTGTCGAAGACATCGACTTTGTTGTTGTGGAAGTCGGTCGCGTACAGGAAATTGCCCGTCGCGTTCTTGCCGAGTGCGAGGCCCTTGTAGACCGCGGCGCCGGCGCCGTCATCGAAGCCGATGACAGCAGTGGTCGGCAGGACCTTGGGCGACCAGCCCGCGATGGTGCCCGCTTCCGTCGCCCACATGAACAGCGCGTTGCTCGTGGCGCCGTTCGCGCTGATCTGGAAGTCCGTGCTCGTGTTGAACACGATGCCGGTCGGGCCTCCCGCGCGGCCGTTCGCAGCGGCCGGAATGCTGACCACGAGCGATTGCGGCACGCCGTTGCCGTCGTACAGCGTGGACTTGCTCGTGGTGTTATCCGATACCCACATCACGCCCGTCGGATTGAACGCGATGCCCCAGCCGTTTTGCAGGCTGGCGTCGGTATGAGCGGCCGGCGTGCTGCCGTCGGAGACGAGCACCGTGGTCTTGAACGGGCCCGTCACCGCCGCGTTGTTGTTCGAGTTGGAATCGCTGCCGCCACATGCCGCGAGCGTTGCAACGGCGAGTCCCAGCATCACGGACAAGGCAAGCTTTTGCTTAAGTTTCATTGGAATTTTCCTCCTGGCGAGTATGGGTGATGTCCGCCGGTCGCTTCTTTTTTGAAAGCACGGCCGACAGACGACATGGATTCGCCGGACACGGCGCCGTCTGCCTCCGCAGCCGGTTGCCTGTCTCCTTCAAGCGTCCGAACGTCTCACTCTGAACGCGCGCATCGAATGATTTATTCCAAAGTATTTCCACCGAAATCTTATAGGGTTTCCTAACTAATAATCGTCTTGACTGGTGTTCGACGGAGCACCTAAACGATCAAGCTTGTGGATTATTCCGTGATCGAGCGGATATTTTTTGTCGGGAGACGGAATAAATCCTTAGGCTGACGTGGAAGGTGTTTTAGTGGCTAAGCGTTGTCCTCAAGCGGCACGCCGGTAAGTGACACGAGAAAATCGAAAAACACACGCACCTTCGCCGGCAAGTGATGACGCGACGGATAAGCTGCATAAAGCGGAAACGTCTCGTCGGCCCAGTCGGGAAACAGGTCGATCAGCCGGCCGCTTGCGAGCAACTGCTCGACACCGAGTGCCAGCACCTGTGCAATGCCATGACCCGCAAGACACACGCCGTGCATGGTGCCGACGTCGTTCACACTAAGCCGGCCGCGCGCTGCGATGACGATCTTCTTCTTCCCGCGATGAAACTCCCACGGAAATGGCCGGCCGGTTTCGGGGTCGCGAAAATTGATGCATGTATGCGGCTCGCGTTCGAGGTCCGCAGGTGCGAGTGGCCGCCCGTACTTCTTGATATACCCCGGCGACGCCACCGTGATGATGCGTGTATCGAGTAATTTCCTTGCGATCAGTGCAGACTCGCGCGGTTCGCCGAAGCGCACGGCGAGATCGAAGCCGTCGGCGACCATATCGCCGAGTTGATCGCGCGTGATCAGATCGAGTTGCAATTCCGGATACTTCTCGACGAACGCACCCAGCCGCGGCCCGAGAAAGAGACGCGAGAAAAACGGATCGATATTCACACGCAAGCGTCCGCGCACGGCGCTTGCGCCAAGCGACGCCGATGCCGCCGCCTCTTCAAGCCCGCTCAGCAACGGCACGATTTGTTCGTAGAAACGGCGGCCTTCGTCGGTGAGCGTCACCGAACGCGTGGTCCGGTCGAAGAGCCTGATGCCGAGCCGCGCTTCGAGTCGCGCAACGGAACGGCTGACGCCGGACTGCGACATGTCGAGCGCCTCGCTCGCAGCGGCGAAACTGCCGCTGTGGACGATCGCACTCAATACGCCCATGCCGTTCAGTATTTTTTCGTCGAAGCTCATTGGCATGCCTTCCGGTCATCAATTCAGTGGAATGCATGCTAGCGCGAAATGAATGGAACAGGGCCGCTCGTCGCCCCGCGTGGCCGTACCCGCTGATCAAACCTTCTCGGACACCCGGTCCCTTTTCGAACCACTTTCGGCATTGCCCAGATCGTTGGACCGGAACCGCTGGCGGTACTCCATCGGACTGATATGCAGGCGCTTGCTGAATGTGCGCCTGAGCGTATCGGCGTTTTCGAAGCCGCAGCGCCGCGCTATCACGGATACGGCGTGGTCCGTGCTCTCGAGATAACGCCGGGCGGCATCGATACGTGCATCGTTGAGAAACGCAATCAGGCTGACGCCACATTCCTTGCTGAAAACCCGTGATAGATTGCGCGCGCTCATGTTCAGCCGCTGGGCAAGCGATGTCATGGTGTGCGGCAGATGAAGATTGTCGAGCAGGTACTGCCTGACGGGCTGGATCTGCGAATCCGCCGCACCCTGGGTTTCCAGCAGCGGACTGAACTGTGATTGACCTCCCGCGCGCCGGACATACACGATCAGATACTTGGCGACATCCAGCGCCATCTTTTTGCCGAAGTCCTCCTCGATCATCACCAGCGCCAGATCGATACCCGCCGTCACGCCCGCAGTCGTGTAGATACCTTCGTCCTTGACATAGATCTGGTCGGGTTCGACATTCGCCTTCGGGAACATGGTGGCGAGGCGCGCTGCGTCCATCCAGTGAGTGGTGACGGTACGGTTGTCGATCATGCCTGCCGCACCGAACGCGAAGACGCCGTTGCAAATCGCGGCGATACGGCGGCTGAGACGGCGTTGCCTGACGAGCCACTCGCTAAGTGTGGAATCTTCCAGCACTTCGAAGATGCCGAGGCCGCCAGGGATGATGACCGTATCGAACTGCGGGCACGGGTCGAAGATCGTCCTGTCGGGGACGACCGTGAGGCCGCTCGATGACTGTACGGAACCGCGAGTGGTCCCGACCGTCAGCATCTCGTACTCGCATTCCCCGTGACTCAGGATGCGAACTTCGGCGAACGCATCCTTGGGGCCTGCGATATCGAGCAACTGAAAGCCGGGAAACAACACCATAGCGACGGTGATCTTGCGCATACGCAGTCCCAGGATTCGATGACTAACCGTTTGAGTAAGCCCGCGGCATGGCTTGCCGCGATGACACGCTGTACAGGCTTCGCTCTGCGAGGGCTCCGAATAAAAGCCCCAGCGCAGTCCACATGATCACCTGCATTCCGAAGGCCGCCAGGCGAAATTTCCAGAGCAGCACCGCGGGGAAAGCGCTTGGCACTTCATTGATTGCCGGCATCGCAATCTGCACGGCGGCGATGACCACGACAAATAGTGCACCGCCAATAATAGACGCGTTCCAGGCGCCAAGCCGACTTAGCGCAGCGCGTCGAACGCCAAGCGAAAACACCATCGCTGCCAGGGAAATGGCAATCATCAGGAAGTAGAGACCGGTCCTGAAGCCGATCGTCTCCGGGTCCCCGACCGATGGTGGATTAGCCGGAAACTTGATCCCGGGCACGACGACCAGGACCACGAAGCCGCCGAGCGCGATCAGTGCGGACAATGGTTTCGCGCCAAGCTTGCCGACCCGGCCGATCATCGCGGCAAAGCTTAGTGCGAATAATCCGCCTATCGCCGCGCCATACGCAAGCACTCCCGTGAGCAATCCGATGCCCGCCTGCGTGTGACGGCTGACGAGTTCGGGCTCGGGCGCTTCGCCTTTGGCTTCATCCGCTTTTTGCTCGAACGATATCGCCTGATCGACTTGCGGCTCGCCTGCGATCTTTGCAAAACTGAAAGTCAGCAAGCCGGCGGCGATTCCCGCAAGCATGCCACGCACCAATAATTTACCGACCATGAGACGCTCCTTGTCAGTGGCAGGGAAAGCCGAGCAAATGCCGGCCATCGTGGACAAATTCATGCACGTACATTCCCGGAACCAACGATGTAGCGCCTTCTTCCGCGCCGACAAAGTAGATGGCAAGAAGCATGATCAGGCCGCCAAAAATGGCCCACGGCATCAGTTCGCGAACGGGTAGCGGCGAGGGGAGTGCAATCGGATCGAGTACAGCTTCGTTCATCATGTGAATCTCCAGAGGGCGTGAGCCCGGATGTGAATAAGTGATCGCTCAGGCGCCGGCATCTGCGAATACCGCATCGATCTGCGCCATTTCGGAAGCCGACAACACGCCTGTCTCTATGAGCGTTTTTTTCAGTGCGACAAAAAAGCGTTCGTAATAGTCCCAGCGCGGTTGCCCTTCGCAATAGCCGTCCTCCCATTGCGCAATGGATTCGATCAGGTTCTGCCGGAAGGCTTCCCATTCGAAATAACCGGCCTTCGATAACGACAGCGCAAGGCCGAAGACTTCGCGTTCCCAGGGTTTGTCGAAGAGAAACTTGCCTTGCAGGCGTGGCGGCGAATCAGGTTGGCCGAGCATGCTCGACGCGGCGTATTCCTCGAAGCGCGTGAACATGATCAGGCCGCAACCGATGCTGCGGATAATGGCGAAGGCACGAGCGCCACGCCCATCATCGCTTCCGGCGTGATGAGGGCAGCCAGTTCATCTTCGCTCATGCCGTCCGTTCCGGCGGGTCGTTCGGGTATGACGAACCACCGGATCTGCGCGCTGCTGTCCCAGACCTTGACCTCCGTTTCCGGCGCGACAGGAACGCCGAATTCGCGCAGCACCGCACGTGGTTCGCGCACGCCGCGTGCACGGAACACAGGGTCCTTGTACCAATACGGTGGCAAGCCGAGGACCGGCCATGGATAACACGAGCACAGCGTGCAGATGATCAGGTTGTGCACGCCGTTGCCGTTTGCGACCGCCGCCATGTGCTCGCCTTCGGCGCCATCCATGCCTTGCGGGAGTTGCATGGACGCAATGGCTTTGGGTGTGTCGTCTATCAGGAGTTGCTTGAATGCCGGGTCCACCCAGGCGCGCGCCACGATGCGTGCGCCGTTGAACGGTCCCGCAATCGTTTCGAAATGGCCGAGCACGGTGTCGACGGAATCGCTGCCGAGCACACCTTTCTCGATCAGCAGCGCCTCCAGCGCGCGAACCCTTGCTGCACTCGCGGCTTCGCGTTCATCATCGTATTTGAATAGTTCGCTCATGTTGTCGGTTCCTGGCTCATGGTGAAGATGTCAGTCGGAGGCAAGCAGATAGGCGTCGAACAGATCGGCGTAGATGGTCGTGTTGGGCTCGCTTTTCTCCTTGCCCCAGATATCCGCCGCATCGAACGCCACGCGATACACCGGCATCGCGTGACCGATTCCGTCTGGTCCCGTCGACACGAAGTAGGAAAATGCGCCGGGATAAACGAGATCCACCGTTCCTTCCTTGTTGCGCAAATACCCCGGCAGCCGCGTGTGATCCACCGCGTCGGGGTCGGCCACGCGCACGCGCGCGCCTGTTGCGAAACGCGGCGCCTCCTTGAACTCGTGGAAGCCCGAGTCGCCTTTCACCAGATACGCGTTGATTTGCGTGGCGATCGCTGGGTTGGGTTGATCCGGAAGTGCAGCTTGCGGATTAGCGCGGAAATGGCGAGTCTTTTCGTCGAGCTCGTCAGCCGATACATAACCTTCATCGATGAAAAACTGCGAAATGCCCATCAGCCACTTCTCGTAGTAACGATATTTGAAGTACTCGAACGGCTGCATGCCTTCGGCGCCGGTACGCAGGGACGCCCATGTCCACGTGTTCTTGAATGTAGTGGGCAACTCGGCGACGGGATAGCGTGGCAGCGCATCAGCGAGGTGCGTGCTCTCGGCCATCATCACGGTGTGGATGCCGAAGATGCGTTTCTCCCATGGCTGCACGAACACATTCGTTTCCACATTCACCGGGCCGAGATTCTCGAGTCCGCCGAGGTTGTGCTGGAGTTTCATTCTCTACTCTCCTTTCCGTGAAATCAGTTGAGCTGCGGTTCGGGCTTGCGCGTAAGCGCATCGCCGAGCACTTCCGAGACGATGCCGAACAGCGCACCGGTAATCAGCGCGGCCGCGGCGACGAGCGCAGGATTGTGAATGCCCGCAGTCGTGATGGCCTTGCCCGTTGCCACCGTGGTGCCGACCGTCGATGCAAAGCCCCACACCACCGCAGGCAGAACGTTCAGCAACTTGAGCTTCGACGCCTGCACCATTGCCGCGCTGCCTACGCCTACGCATATAGCGGCGATGATGGGCGTCTGTGCCGAGCTTGCGATCGCGAGCAGCGAGAGCGATGCAATGACAAGCCCGACCAGGTTCGATGCAACGCTCTGAACGAACCCGGCCGGCCCGCCGCCAACCACGAAGAACGACGCCCACGCGATAAACGTCACCCATACCGGGACGGGAAAAACGGTGGCGGTGACATAAGTGTCGACAACAGCCAGGACACCGATGCTAAGCGTGAACGCTTCAGACTTTTTCATTGCAGGCTCCTTGAGGTTAGAAATTCACGACGGGCAAAGACAATCCACGAATGCTTCCCGAAGACGCGGCATATCCAGATCGCGGCCAATGAAAACAAACTTGTTTTCACGCGTTTCATCCGCACGCCATACGCGGCCAGGGCGCGCTTCCAGAAGCATATGAACGCTATGAAAGTGAAACTGGCGCGGCTCCGACGCAAAGTGCAACACGCCCTTCATGCGCATGAGTTGCTGCCCGCGTTCCTGTACAAGCTGATTGATCCATCGATTGAACCGGTCCGGATCGAGCGCGCCGGTTTCGATCAACGCGCATGATTGAATCGACACATCGTGCTCGTGGTCGTGTGCGTTTTCATCGAGTAGATCGGGTTCCAGTTCGAGCAGCGCAGGCAACGAGAAGCGCCGCACGCCGAGCAGCGAATCAGCGGCAACGCGTGAATGACTTGCGGTAGTAATGGATGCAGTCGGATTGAGTGCGCGAATCTGAAGTTTGAGTTGCTGCAACGCGGGTTGATCGATGAGATCGATCTTGTTGATCACGATCACATCGGCGAATGCGACTTGCTCGCGGACGATTTCATCGTTGAGTTGCTGGCCAAAGTGGTGCCCATCGACCACGGTCACGACTGACTCGAGTTCCACTGCTTCCCGCAAGCCGGGGTCCGCAAGGAAGGTCTGAAGCACCGGCGCGGGGTCGGCAAGCCCGGACGTTTCCACGATCAGTCTTTCGATCCCCGCATGCGATCGTGCAAGGAGTTCTTTCACGCTCGCTACGAGGTCGGCGCGCACGGTGCAACACACGCAGCCGTTATTGATTTCTATCAGCGCCTCTTCTTCGGCGACGATCAATTGACCGTCTATACCGACTTCGCCGAACTCGTTCACGACCACGCCAATGCGGCCGCCCATGTGTTGTTGCATGAGGTGATTGACGAGCGTGGTCTTGCCCGCGCCGAGAAAACCGGAAATCACGGTGACGGGGATTTTGCGTTGCGCCTGGCGCTGGTGCATGGCTGATACCTACGAGGGCTGAGTGAAGTCAGCCTCGTAAAGAGCGAGTATCAGGCCTGTTTTGGACAAGCGGCTTTTGCGAGACGTGCAATGTCTCGAATGCACTTATCTCATGTCTTTATTTGTCAGCACGGTTGATAACGGACAAATTCGGTCCGCATGTGCTCGAGTGTGGACACTTCAGAAGTGGTGCGGCAATGCGCATGTGCGCCCGTGTCTGGGGCGCGTTGGTGGCGCGATGCGCCACAACTGAGCGCCAGCGGCATCCATACAGAACCGGTCGTCGCTGACAGGTCTTTCCTGCGGGGATTGCATCAACGACGTGACCTCACGATGCGAAGATCACGACGCGGTATTCCGCGTCTTGCTGTGCTTGCGATGCTTGGGCGCAGACGAGTGATGTTTCGTGCTTCCGCCCGATACGGACGATTGTCCTTCGCCGAAGTGATAGGTTTCGGCGAATGCGCGGCTTGAAATGAGGGCGAACGCGCCGAGTGTCGAGACGATGATCACGTGCTTGAGTTTCATGGAGCGGATATCCTGAATTGCGACTGATTTAAAGTGCGTCAGCTTATACCAAACGAATCGAATCAAGGCCGACGCACCCTCGCATTTCATTACTTCCGTAACGGCCGGTCCTGCATGAACCAGGACAATGCAAACGCCAGCACTACAACGGCGCTCGCCACCAGAAACACCACATGCATGGAGCCGGCGAAGGCGTTGAGATAAACATCGCGCATGGTAGCCGGCAACTGGTGCACCATTGCGGGCCCCATCGAACGCGGCAGTTCGGTGTTCGCCGGAAGGGCATTGGCGAGCCCGCTTTGCAAGCCGTTCGAAAAAATCGCGCCGAACGTGGCGACGCCGACTGAACCGCCTATCGACCGGAACAGTGTCGCGCCGGATGTCGCCACGCCGATATGCTTGAACGGCACCGCGTTCTGCACCGCCAGCACGAGCACCTGCATCACCATCCCGAGTCCAAGGCCGAGCAGCAACATGTACAGGTACATGATGTGCAGCGGCGTGGCGAGTTCGAGCCGTGACAACAGGAACATCGCAACCGCCACCAGCGCCGTGCCGCAAATCGGGAACCAGCGGTACTTGCCAATCTTGCTGATGATCCGGCCGCTGATGATGGACGTTGAAAGCACGCCGGCCATCATGGGCAGGATCTGCAAACCGGCTTGCGATGGCGTCGAACCCTTCGCCACCTGCAGATAGAGCGGCAGGAACGTGGTCGCGCCGAACAGCGAAAAGCCAATAATGAACCCGATCATCCCGCTCAATATAAAAGTGCGCTCCTTGAAGAGACCAAGCGGCATAATTGGTTCATCTGCCAGACGTTCTTCGTAGATGAAACCGCCCATCGCGATGACTCCGAGCGCCAGCGTGAACCATAGTTGCGGCGAACTCCAGGGCAGCAATGTGCCTCCCTGACTGGTGAAAAGGATGATGCAAGTGAGCGACGTAGCCAAAAACGCTGCGCCCATGTAATCGATTTTATGCTTCACATGTGCCACATGGGGCTTGAACACCAGCCCGATCACGATCAGCGCCACGACGCCTAACGGCACGTTGATATAGAAGATCCAGCGCCATGAAAGATGCTCGACGATAAACCCGCCCAGCAAGGGCCCAAGCACGGTAGCGAGGCCGAACACGCCGCCGAACAGGCCCTGGTAGCGGCCGCGTTCCGCGGGCGGGATCACGTCGGCAATGGCGGCCATCGTCACGACCATCAGGCCGCCGCCGCCCAGCCCCTGCAACGCGCGCAGCACGATCAACTGCGTCATGTCCTGCGCGACGCCGCACAGGATCGAACCCGCCAGAAAGATCAGGATGGCAGCCTGGATCACGACCTTGCGGCCGAACAGATCGCCGAACTTGCCGTACAGCGGCACCACGATAGTGGACGTCAGCAAATAGGACGTCACGACCCAAGACAGGCTTTCGAGCCCGCCGAGTTCGCCCACGATGGTCGGAAGTGCTGTCGACACGATTGTCTGGTCGAGCGCGCCGAGCAGCATGACGAGCAGAAGCGCCGTGAACAACAACCGGATGGGCGGCCGCTCTGTTGCGGGAAGCGCAACGGTGGGTTGGAAGGTTTCCATCGAGTGCCTGCAATTAATTAACATTGAAGTTAATATTAGGTCACGTCTCTTCCCGGGTCAATTGCGACTATGACTAAAAATGTAACCGAAGCTTCCCGAAGTGATGTTTCAGCCGACCCCGAAAAGCCCGTGCGCCGGCGCGGGCGCCCGTCGGGCGGGCAAAACGGTGAGCCACGGACGCTTCTGCTCGACGTCGCGCTGTTGTTGTTCGCGCGTCAGGGAATCATGGAAACCACGCTCGGCGCGATCGCGCGCGAGGCGGGAGTCACGCCGGCCATGGTTCATTACTACTTCAAGACGCGGGACCAGTTGCTGGACGTGCTCATCGACGAGCGCTTCGTCCCTTTGCGCACCAAGCTTGGGTCCGCGTTTGCCAACTCGGATGCGGAACCGGCTGAGGCGCTGCGTGGTTTTGTGGAAGGGCTAGTGACGGTGGCCGAGCAAAACCCGTGGTTTGCGACCCTGTGGATTCGCGAAGTGATCAGTGAAGGCGGCTTGCTGCGCCAGCGGATAGCAGAACGTTTCGGCGATGAAAACCAGAAGGCATCGATTGAACGTATCGAAAAATGGCAGAAGGAGGGCAAGCTCAATCCGCACCTTGAGCCGTCCCTGTTGTTCGTCTCGTTGTTCGGGCTCACCTTGTTGCCGCTCGCCGCAAATTACAAATGGGCCGAAGAGCGCGGATGGAAGCCGAGACGCGACAACATCGCGCCCCATGCCGTTGCGTTGCTGATGCAGGGAATCGGGCCGATCTGAGGCCGCGGGCTTCTCGAGCCGGGACTGCGCAGGCGCCGAGTCGCTGCCTGCATCGAGCAATCAGGCAATCGTCATCGCCCCAATGTTTGTCGACGCCTGTTGCGACTTTTGCTGAACGTTTGCCGCAAGTAAACCGAAACCCCGCAGTCGATGCGTGCTACCGTTCCGACTTTTTGCAGCCAGGAGACGGCCATGCCGACCGGACGAGTGAAGTGGTTTAGCGATGCAAAGGGTTTTGGTTTCATCACGCCGGACGATGGCAGCGAAGAATTGTTCGCCCATTTCTCCGAGATCAAGACAGAAGGGTTCAAGACGCTGCTGGAGAACCAGAAGGTCAGCTTCGATATCGGCCAGGGGCCGAAGGGCAAGCAGGCGTCGAATATCCTGCCTGCCTGAGTGTCTCGCCGCGCCGCCTGACTATTTGGCGTGCGTCTCCGGATGCCGCAGGCGTGAGTGATTGCGACCGTACGAGACGTAGATCACGAGTCCGATCACCAGCCAGACGACAAGCCGCATCCACGTGACGAGCGGCAGACCCGTCATGAGCAACAAGCAGAACAGGATGCCGAGAATCGGCACGATAGGTACGCCCGGCACGCGAAACGGCCGGTTTGCGCCCGAGTCGCTGCGCCGCAGGTAGATCACCGCGCCGCATACGAGCACGAACGCGAACAGCGTCCCGATGCTGACCATCTCGCCCAGCACATTGATCGGCGTAAAGGCCGCGACGACGGCGACTACCGCGCCAATCATCGTCTGGCTCAGGTGCGGCGTCTTCAGCCGCGGGTGAACCCGCGCGAACAGTCCAGGCAGCAGTCCGTCTTGCGACATCGTGAAGAAGATGCGGCTCTGGCCGTAGAGTAAAACGAGGATCACGGTCGTCAGCCCGGTCAGCGCGCCTACCTTGATCAGGATGGAGAACCACGTGAGGCCGATCACGTCGACGCCTTTGGCGATCGGATCGGGCACGTTCAGTTGGCCATAAGGCACGAGACCTGTCAGCACGCCGGCCACGGCGATATACAAGATCGTGCAGATGACGAGCGACCCGAGAATGCCGATAGGCATGTCACGTTGCGGCTTGCGTGCTTCTTGCGCGGCGGTGGAAACGGCGTCGAAGCCAATGAACGCAAAGAACACCACCGCCGAACCGCGCAAGATTCCACTCATGCCGAAGTTGCCGAACTCGCCGGTGTTGGGCGGAATGAAGGGATGCCAGTTACCAGGATGCACGAAGAAAACGCCGAGCGCGAGAAACGCAACCACCACGAATAACTTGATCGCGACCATCACATTGTTGAGGCGCGCCGATTCCTTGGTGCCCATCACGAGCATCAGCGTGAGTGCCGCAATGATGAACACGGCTGGAAGATTGACCAGGCCGGAAACTGATGTGCCATCGGCGAGCTTGACCATGGTGCCGGGAGCGGCGGCAAAGCGCGGCGGTATCGTCATGCCGAGGTTATGCAGCAAGCTCACGATATACCCCGACCATCCGACCGCGACCGTGGCGGCGCCCATCGCGTATTCGAGTATCAGGTCCCAGCCGATGATCCACGCAAACACTTCTCCGAGCGTGGCATACGTGTAGGTGTAGCTGCTGCCGCAAACGGGCAGCATGGCGGCGAGCTCCGAGTAACAAAGTCCGACGAAAGCGCATGCGACACCGCCGAGCACAAACGAAAGAATGATGGCTGGCCCGGCGAACTGAGCGGCGGCGGTGCCTGTCAGCACGAAGATTCCTGCGCCGATGATTGCGCCTATGCCCATTGCAGTGATGCTGAGCGCGCCGAGTGTTTTTGCGAGCGGGCGTTCGCCGCCGTCAGCACTCTTGATGATATCTTCGACCGACTTGCGCGCCATGTAACTGGTATCAGCCATCAGTGTCGCCTCGCTTACGTTGTTGGATACGAACCCAACCGGCGTGGCCGGTCGATCTGCGAATCACTACGAAAAACGTTTGATGCAAGACGACTCTGTGGCCCAGTCTATGCCGAATGAATTTGCTTGTGAAGCTGGAAAATATGCTGCGTTTTTGCGCGGCGCTGTGCGAAACGAGTGGGAAGGGTACGAAGCGGGGCGGTGGACGAATCAGGGACTGCAGCATGCGACGGGCCGAAAACGGTTTCGGCGCGTCGTTCGATCAATGTATTAACAACGCATCTTCAGTGCTTGCGACGCTCGCGCACCGCTGCGGCGAGCGTTTGCAAAACGGGCTCGGTCTGCGTCCATGCGAGACATGCGTCGGTAATCGATACACCCCGGCGCAACGGCACACCCGGCTTCAAGTCCTGCCGTCCCTCTTCGAGATGACTTTCGATCATCACACCTATGATCCGCTTGTCGCCATCGTTCAATTGACGCGCAATGTCTTCGCCCACTTCGACCTGACGCAGATGTGACTTGCCCGAGTTTGCATGCGAGCAATCGATCATCACCTGCTCACGCAAGCCCACGTCCTTCAACGCGGCGCAGGCCGCAGCCACGCCTTCGCGATCGTAGTTCGGACCTTTCTTTCCGCCGCGCAGGATGACGTGTGCGTCCGCGTTGCCGCGCGTTTCGAAGATGGCGGCCATGCCCATCTTCGTCATGCCCATGAACGCGTGGCTGGCGGCAGCCGCGACGATTGCGTCTGCTGCTATCTGCACGCCGCCGTCGGTGCCGTTCTTGAATCCGATCGGGCAGCTCAGGCCTGATGCCAGTTGCCGATGACTCTGGCTCTCGGTCGTGCGCGCGCCGATTGCGCCCCACGCGATCAGATCCGCAATGTATTGCGGGCTCAGCAGGTCGAGGAATTCCGTGCCGGTGGGCAGCCCCATGTTGCCGATATCGAGCAGCAACTGACGCGCGCGGCGCAGGCCTTCATTGATGCGGAAAGTGCCATCGAGCAAGGGGTCGTTGATGTAACCCTTCCAGCCTACTGTCGTGCGCGGCTTTTCGAAATACACGCGCATGACGATCAGCAAATCGTCGCGTAGTGCGTCGGCGGCGGTTTTCAAAAGTTGGGCATATGCGATCGCCTGATCGTGATCGTGGATGGAGCACGGTCCGACCACGACGACCAGACGGTCGTCCCGTCCTTGCAGGATATTGGCGATCTCGACGCGGCTTTGTTCGACCAGCGTCTGCACGGACGGCGTCACGGGCAGGTCGTCTTGCAATAGCGCGGGCGAGATCAGCGGACGGACGGCGCCGATGCGGACATCGTCGATGCGCGTGGTGTCCTGGGTCGCGTCGGCCCGGCCGGCCTCCTGGTCGTGGAATGGGTTGTCGAGGCGGCTCATTGTGGGTTCTCCGGAACTGGGCATAGCCCGCGATTATCGCATTTGTGCCGGTCTCCGCACGTTCCCAGGCGGGTTAACGCGGCTGTAATGTGAAGCGCGTGCTGAATATAGTGTGACTCTTCGCGTCCTCAAAGAGGACGTTCAATCGCGTAGACGAGGAGCCGGACGTGGCCGAGAAGCTGGGATCCCCTGCAGTCGTTGCAAGCACAACCAGCATGAACTTCCGATGGACCGTGCTGATCTGGCTGGTGGCCGGCGGCATCATCAATTACATCGACCGTGCAAGTCTTTCCATTGCAGCGCCGGAAATGATCAGAGAGCTGGGTTTGTCGAGGACACAGATTGGTCTGCTCGGCACCGTGTTCGCGTGGACCTATGCCGTGATGCAGTTGCCGGCGGGATGGGTCATCGACCGCTTCGGCGCGAAAAGAGCGTATGCGGTCGCGATGATCTGGTGGAGCGTCGCGACCTACATGACCGGCGTGGTGGGCTCGGTGAGCGGATTGCTCGTGATGCGCGCGTTGCTCGCGGTCGGGGAAGCGCCATGCTGGCCGACCTCCGCAAAAATCACGGCGGCGTGGTTCCCGAACAAGGAACGCGGTTTTGCGACGGGGATCTGGGATTCATCATCTAAATGGGGACCGGCGCTCGCGCCTGCCGTACTCGTTGCGCTAATGGTCGCATTTGGATGGCGCTCGCTCTTTCACGTGGCGGGCGCGGTCGGCATTGTGTTCGCGATTGTCTTCCTGCTTTTTTATCGTAATCCGGAGCAAAGCAAGCGGCTTTCGAAAGAGGAATTTGCGTACATAGAAGGGGGCGGTGGCGGGCGCGAACGGTCCATCAGCAACTCTACGCACGAGTGGCGCGGCTTGTTCACGCATCGAAGCGTCTGGGGCATGATCCTCGGATACTTCTGCGCGATCTGGTTGTGGAATCTGTTCCTGGTTTTCCTCCCTTTGTACCTGCTCGACCGCTTCCACATTTCGTTCGTACAGCTTGGTTTTTACGCCAGCATTCCGTGGATTGGCGGCGCGGTGGGAGAAATCATTGTCGGGTATCTGACGAAGAAAATGGTCGATCGCGGCATGGCGACGCCTATTGATGCGAAGCGCATGTGGATCGTAATCTGCGCAATCGGCGCTGCAATTTCGGCTGTCGCGATTCCGTTCGTTGACTCGCTTGGAATGACGATCACGCTCATGACACTCGGCCTTGCGTTCCTTGCCGCGATCATTGGCGCGGCATGGGCGTTGGCCTCGGATGTCGCGCCCAAGTCTATGGTCGCCTCCGTGAGCGCAATCCAGAACTTCGGCGGTTATTTTGGCGGTGCGTTCTCGCCCGTGGTAGCCGGGTTTATTGTCGATAGAACCGGTTCGTACACCATCGCGCTGATTTCAGGCGGCGTGATAGCGGGATGTTCCGCGCTCTTCTATTGGTTCATGGTGAAGCGCGTAGTGGCAGAACGAGGCGAAGCGTAGACGAAAAAAAGCCCTTCCAGTGTGTGCTGGAAGGGCCTTGGTGCGTTACGACACCATCGCCTGACCCGATCCCAGATCGGCGCCTGTCGTCGGATCCGAACTCGGATCTGATGCCGTGCGTGCGGCCATCGCCTGCAGCACGTCGATGTCTGCTTCCGATACCCCAACGCTTGCCAGTCCGTCACCGCCGTCCACGGCCGGCTGCGGATCTTCCACGAACTTCCAGTCGCCGCCTTCGTTCCACGGTCCGCGCAACGCCGGTTCCGTGCCTTGCGACATGTTGTAGTACACGCTGGTGAATTCCGGCTTGCCCGGCAACTTTCCCTGCGGGAAATTCGGCTGGATGGAGTGCAACGCCTTCTCGAACGACTTCTGGTGCGCGATTTCGCGCGTCATCAGGAAGCCGAGCGTGTCGCGGATGCCAGGGTCGTCGGTGAGATTGATCAGGCGTTCGTAGACGATCTTTGCGCGCGCTTCGGCTGCAATGTTCGAACGCAGATCGGCAGTCGGCTCGCCAATCGTGTCGATATAGGCAGCCGTCCAGGGAACCCCGGCCGAACTCGTCAGCGCGGGACCGCCGCCATAAAGCAGCGACGTGATGTGCGAGTCGTTGCCGTTGCCCGTCAGCGAGCGGTACAGCTCGGCTTCCTCTTCCACGCCTTCAGCAAGCTGGCCCTTGGCGCCTTTGTTCAGCATCGCGACGATCGAACCGATGATCTCGAGGTGGCTCAGTTCTTCAGTGGCGATGTCGAACAGAAGGTCCTTGCGGCCCGGATCGTCTTCACCGACTGCTTGCGTGAAGTACCGGCATGCGGCCGCGAGTTCGCCTTGCGACCCGCCGAATTGCTCGAGCATCAGATTGGCGAGACCGGGATTCGGCGCTGCGACGCGCACTGTGTACTGCAGGCGTTTGTTATGTACGAACATGGGTGAATCTCCTTTGAGGTTAGTCGAAGCATGGCGTCGTGTTTTCGACAGACGTGTCCACGCCCGCGAATCATCGCGACGAAAAAACAGACCGGACATGTCGAGTTGCTCCGGACGGTAACGCACTCCATACCGCGTTACACCCAATGAAGGGCGCCCGGATCTCAAAGCATCTGCAATGCTCTGGCGAACTCGCGGCGACGTCACCGCGAGGGTAAAGAAAAGGACTACGGGATTGACTTCAGCATTGGCCGTTCCCGATGCATTGCATTGCGGTTTTTGCGGTTGAAAAACTGAAAAAATTTGACGCGATGCAAAAACCAGCCTATAACCATCTCATGGGATGGTAATGGGAAGGAAAATAGAGCAATGCAGAAACTCGAAGTGGTCCGGCCGAAAGGCGGCGAGACCGAGAAGATCACGATCAACCTGGGCCCCATCGACCTCGGGCAGATCGACTTGCTGGTCGAAGAAGGCTTTTATTCAAACCGCACGGACCTGATTCGCACGGCGATTCGCAACCAGCTTGCGACGCATGCGAACGTCGTGAACGAAACCGTTACCCGCCGCGCGCTAGTGCTCGGCATGCAGCACTTTTCGAAACACGATCTGGAAGCCGCGCGTGATGCGGGCGAGCGTTTCGATATCCAGGTGCTAGGACTCGCGAGCATCGCCGCCGACGTCACGCCTGAACTCGCGCTGGAAACGATTGCATCGATAGTCGTGCTTGGCGCATTCCACGCATCGCCGGCGGTGAAAGCAGCGCTGGCCGGCCGGATCGGCTGAGCGCTCCAACAGCTACTACTGGAAAAATAATGAAACTCGACGACGGATTCCTGCACTCCATGCAGGATGCAATGAAGTTGCTGCGCACACGCGGCCCGAACGAAGCGACCGCGGCGCTGCAGCGCGCACTGGGAGCGCATGCACCGCACGCGCAGCAAGCGTTCACAGCGGACACGCCGCCCGCACAAACGTCCGGCACGTTCAGCACGCATACCCATGCGAACGCGGCGGGACTGCGAACATACAAGTTGTATGTGCCGACGAAGTACGACGGCCAACCAATGCCGCTCGTCGTGATGCTCCACGGCTGCACGCAAGATGCCGATGATTTCGCCGCCGGCACGCAGATGAACGCATTGGCCGAGCGCGATGGGTGCATCGTCGTGTATCCCGTGCAGCTGCAGCAGGCGAATGCATCGAAGTGCTGGAACTGGTTCAAGCCGGCCGATCAGCGGCGCGACTCCGGAGAGCCATCGTTGATCGCGGGCATCACGCGCGAGGTGATGGCGAAGTACGCCGTCGATCCGGCGCGTGTGTATGTGGCGGGTTTGTCGGCGGGCGGCGCAATGGCCGCGATCATGATCCGCGCATATCCCGATCTTTACGCCGCGGCGTGCGTGCATTCCGGGCTTGCGGCGGGCTCCGCACACGATCTGCCGTCGGCGCTCGCGGCCATGCGCGGCGGGAAGTCTGTGAACGCCCGCGATATCGAATCGCCAAAACGGCCGATGATCGTCTTTCACGGAGACGCCGATACCACCGTGCATCCATCGAATGCCGCGGAATTATTGCGTGCGTTCGGCGGCCAGGCCGTGGTGTTCGATGAAGCCGCAAGCGCCGAGCCGGGCAAGCGCAAGAGCACCGTGGAACGCGTGAAATCCGCCGATGGCGTGGATGCCGAACTGTGGCTCATCCATGGCGCGCCGCACGCGTGGGCAGGTGGAAGTGCACGAGGTTCGTACACCGATGCAACCGGGCCTGACGCCAGCGCGGCCATGATGCGCTTTTTCCTCGATCATCCAATACGCGGCTAAAGGAAAGGACACCATGAACGAAAATGCAAATACAGATGCAAACGAACGGGATATGGCGCTGCTGCGCGAGGTGATCGCGTTATCGGAGAAGTCGAGACGTGATGGACGGCATCCGTTCGCCGCGCTCATAGCCGACGAACACGGCCGGATCGTCGGGCAAGCGGGCAACAATTCCATGCCACCGCTAGGCGACCCCACGCAGCATGCCGAGTTGCGCGCCGCCGCGCAGGCGGCGAAGGCGCTGTCGCCGGAGCAGTTGCTGAAGTGCACGCTCTATACGAATGCCGAGCCGTGCTGCATGTGTTCGGGCGCAATCTATTGGTGCAATATCGGGCGTGTCGTGTATGCAATGTCCGAGCGGCGTTTGCTCGAGATTACCGGCGCTCATCCGGAAAACCCGACCTTCTCGCTGCCATGCCGCGAGGTGTTCGCGCGAGGGCAGCGGAAGGTGAGCGTGGTCGGGCCGCTTATTGAAGATGAAGCGGCCGTCGTGCACGAGGGATTCTGGACGTGACCAGCACCAGAAGGTCGCGTCCAGACTACCTTCAAGCCGGCAGCGAAAAACTTCCGATCGCTTCGCGCAGCACATCGACCTGATCCTTCAGTGAATGCGCCGCAGCCGCTGCCTCTTCAACCAGCGCCGCATTTTGCTGCGTGACCTGATCCATCTCGCCCACCGCACGGTTCACCTGTTCGATGCCCGCGCTTTGCTCGTTGGAAGCGTGGCTGATTTCATCGAGGATCTCGTTCACGCGACGCACGGAGCTCACGATCTCGCCCATCGTCGCGCCCGCGTTCGATACCAGCGACGCCCCTTCTTTCACCGTATCCGTCGACGTCCCGATCAGCGCCTTGATCTCTTTCGCAGCCGTCGCCGAACGCTGCGCGAGGCTGCGCACTTCCGCCGCCACGACCGCGAAGCCACGTCCTTGCTCGCCTGCCCGAGCCGCTTCAACGGCTGCGTTCAATGCGAGGATATTCGTCTGGAACGCAATGCCGTCGATCACGCCGATGATGTCGCCAATCTGCTTCGAGCTTTCGGTGATGCGCGTCATGGTGTGGATCACTTCTTCGACCACGCCGCTGCCGCGCTGGGCGACATCGGCGGCTTCGCCCGCGAGTTTCGCCGCTTGCGTGGCGCTATCGGCGTTCTGCTTCACGTTTGCAGTCATCTCGTCCATGCTCGATGCCGTTTGCACGAGCGCCGCGGCTTGCTGCTCGGTGCGCTGCGACAGGTCGGTGTTGCCTGCAGCAATCTCCGATGCCCCCACGTTGATATTCTCGGTTCCGGCACGAACCCGCGATACGGTCTCGACCAAACCGCTTTGCATCTCGCTCAGTGCGTACATCAGGCTGTGTGAATCGCCTGCGGCAAGCGGTACATGCGTGGTCAGGTCGCCGCGTGCAATGCGTTGCGCCGCGCTGACCGCAATGGACGGATCGCCACCGAGTTCACGCTTGATACTGCGCAGCACCAGCAACATGACGAGCGACGCCAGCACGCCGAGCACCGCCGTGATCGCGAACCAGCGCAATGCGCTCGCGTAGAAGGCTCTCTGGATATCGTCGGTGTACATGCCGGTCACGATGTACCAGTCCCACGGCACGAAGTGATTGGCGAAGCTGATCTTCGGCACCGGCTTTTCGCTGCCGGGCTTCGACCACAGGTAACTGATGAAACCGCCTTCAGGCGTCGAATTACCCGCGGTGACGATATTGACGAACAGTTTGTTGCCGTCAGGATCGGCGAAGTTGGCCAGGTTCTGGCCGTTCAGCGCGGGTTTGATCGGATGCATGATCATGACGGGGCGCGAGTCGTTGACCGAGATGTAGCCGTCGGTACCGTATCGCATGGAAGCGAGGACATCGAGCGCGCGCTTTTTCGCTTCGTCTTCGGAGATCGTCTTGTTTGCGGCGAGGCTCTGGAAATGCGCCGTCATGCTTGCGCCCTGCGCCACCAGCGCTTTCAATTGGTCGCGCCGGTCATCGAGTGTGGCAGAACGGCTTTGCCACGCTCCTATGAATCCAATCGCCACAAGTCCGAGCCAAAGCACGGCGATCATCGATCCGAGCTTTTGATTCAACGTCATCTTATTCATGTCTACCGCCGTCGCCTGTGTTGAACCGTGTGTACGAATATGTGGGGCGTCGGGCGCTGCCGATCGCCATGCCTGACTCATTTACGGCATGACAGCGGAGGAATGTAGGGGTGGGATAACCCGTAGCCAAGCAGGATTTCTGCGAGTTTTCACACTGCCGCTTCGCCTGGCGTTGAGCAAGAAGCGGTGGAACTCGCCGTCTCCCTCAAGTCCCGGTTCCTGCCTGCCGATAAACATTCAAAGGACGCGTCTGTCGCACGTCTTCGATTTGAACCTTCCCCGAGCCTACCTCGTTAAAAACTGTTGCGATTTTGCCTAAGTCACACCGCGACGGGTAATGGAGGCATAGAGTTAAAGTGCTTTCTGAGGTATGTGGTGCGTTGCGGGAGGGCGTATGAAACGCAGAACGGTTAGACAGCTTGTTGCTCAGTTGGCGGATTTGAGGAATCTCGCGCGGTGTAGCGCACTGAGAGCTTCTTCCGCCAGCAGCACGATGATGCAAAGCTCGCTTGAAGGTGCCGGGCGGAAGACGCCGGACGTGTCAAGCGAGGCGGACGAAGTTGGGCAGGAATCGTTTGTTGGAGCGGCACATGAAATCCACGCATGAGCATTCGCTGCGGACCCAGGTCGAAAAATGGCTTGCGCCAGGTTTGTCGACACCTGTTCGCGTCACCGAATTCAGCCGTACGCGCGTTGGGCGGCGGCGTTATGTATGTGTAGAAACGGCGCTGCCGCGGGGCTTGCGCGCGCTGCTGTTCTTTCGTCACGACGATGGCTGCTGGTGCGTGTTTCCTCCCGCTTCAGACAGGGCGTCCTCTGATCGATCGATGATGAACCGCGCGCAGCTTGGATGAATCGATCAGCTTCAGATAGTTCGGAATGCTTGGTTTAAAGAACGCACAGGGATGTGCCTACTGCGCGTGATGTACGGTTCACATGGCCGCCCTTCTTTTGCCATGTGCTAAAAAACATGCTGGGAGAATCGCCATGTACATCGGCCTGCTCGTTTCGCAAGTGCGGCATCCTCAAGAACGGCTTTCTTATCCCGACGCCGCGTTGTCCCAGGCAGAACCTTCGGCGCACCGGTTCGCTGCACTCTGGAACAGAATCAAGGGTGCTTTTTCGCATCGAGCCTGAAGCATTCCGTTATTCTCCGCGTCCTTCAGCACGGCCGGAATGATCCGGCTGGAGCCTTCCTACACTGTTTCGTAAGTGCTGCGGTCGCCTGACGGCCACATCAATTTCTACTTCCTCCATGCAGCGCATCGGCGTGTTCGACGTCAATTGCGTTCGCCTCACCTTTCTGATATCGGTCGACCAGGTTAGCCGGATTACGTTGACCTGCTGATCTACTGACTTGTCAGCGATCCCGTTCGCACGCTGTTTTTCCGGTTGCGAAACGAATACGGCACAAACACGTTTATTGAAAATACTCGCTTGACGAAAGTAAAGGCGATGCACGCTTTGCTTCAGGAAGCGGCGCTCTCCTGGTCTTTGATCTTCATTCAACGGATCGCCCATGAATAAGCGAAACGAGCGCTCGATGCTCGCAGGCCTGCGGGTTCCTTTTCTTCTTAGCGGACTGATCGTGGCGCATGCAAGCCACGCCGCAGCCGTCGATCTTCCAGGCATGCTTCCCAGCATGATTGGCGGCGGCCTCGGCTCCACGACCGACTATGCGGGCGGCAAGGATCGATTTGTCGGCGTTGTGCCGGGCGTGCGCTACGTGACCGATGGCGGGCGCTTGTTCGAATTGTATGGGCCGTACGCACAATTCGATTTTGGCGGCATCACCGGGCTGCAATATGGACCGGCCATATCGCTTCGTCTTGGGCGCAGTAACGTCGATGACCCGGTCGTCTCCCAAGTCCACGAAGTTCACACCACGGTCGAAGGCGGGGGGGTCGTCGGCTACGAGTACGAGCATGTGGGGACTGTGCCGTACCGGCTGCGCGGGTCTGTGACGGTCGTGACCAACGCGGGCATCGTCTATACGGGGGCGCGCGTTTCTGTGAATGGCAGCTTCTGGATGCCGCTGAACCGGCGGGTTTTCGCCGGCGTGGGCGTCGGCGCGAGCTGGGTCAGCCAGGGCTTCAACCAGGTCTACTTCGGTGTCACACAGGAAGATTCGGCGCGCAGCGGGCTGCCCGCGTTCAGTCCTTCAGGCGGACTGGAACAGATGACAGGATGGCTCGCTGCAATCTATCAATTCGACAAACACTGGTTCGGCGGCGCGATGATCTATTGCCAGCGAATCTCGGGTTCGGCGGCGGACAGTCCTATCGTGACGCAGCGTGGCAATCGCAATCAGATCACGTATGGCGCAGGCGTCGCTTATGCATTCAAATGAGCATTCAAATAATGCACTGGTTCATTCGAGTTCCACGCCCTTCAGCTCGGGAATGAGAAAAACCGTCGCCAGCATATCGAGCACGTATATGCCCGCGAGCGATGCAATCGCGACTTGCAGCGAATACGACGCAGCCAGTCCGCCCACGATGATCGGACCGAATCCGCCGACCGCCCGTCCGATATTGAACAATACGTTCTGCGCTGTCGCACGAGCCGCGGTCGGATAGGCTTCTGAAATCAGCGCCCCGTAGCCGCCAATCATCCCGTTGATGAAGAGTCCCATCACCGCACCTGCCCACAGCATGGCGCCCGGCGTGGATAACGTCGAATAGAAGATGACCATCACGACGGAACCCGCCTGGAAGAGCAGGAAGGTCGGCTTGCGGCCAATGCGGTCAGCCAGTTGGCCGAAGAGATAAACGCCGATCATCATTCCGACAATGGTCACCGAGGTCCACAACGCAGACTTGGTCAGGCCGAAGCCGAGCGTCTTTCCAAGGTAGGTCGGCAGCCAGATCATGATGCCGTAGTAGCCGAAGTTCTGGACAGAACACAGGATCACTATTCCGATGCTCGCGCGCGTCGTGACGGCATTGGCGACAAGCAGTCTGAAAGCGTTTGCGCGGCGCTCGGGTTTGATCGCACTTCGCACGAAGACCTCAGGCTCATGCAGCGAGTTCCTGACCATCCACGCGATGACCGCAGGTGCCACGCCAAGCAGGAACATGCCGCGCCAGCCAATGTGCGGCAGCAGCAGCGGCGTCAGCAAGGACGCGGCGAGGACGCCTGTCTGCCATCCCAGCGCAACGTAGGACGACGCCCGCGCACGATACTTCGCCGGCCACGCTTCGGCAGCCAACGCCATGCCGATACCAAACTCGCCACCGAGCCCGATCCCCGCGATGGTCCGGTACGCAAGCAGATCCCAGAAGCCCGTTGCAAACGCGCACAGTCCTGTAAAGACCGCGAACAGCACGATGGTCCACGTCAGCACGCGAATCCGGCCATAGCGGTCGCTCAGCGAGCCGAACACGATACCGCCCGCGACCGCGCCGATCAGCGTCCATGTCACCAGTGCGCCGGATTGCTGCGTGCTGAGATGCAATTCCAGCGCGATGGCGGGCAGCATGAAGCCGAGGATGAGCAGATCGAAGCCGTCCATCGCGTAGCCGGTTGCCGAGGCGATGAGCGCCTTCCACGCGTTTTTATCGGCGGTAAGTTTGGTGCTCGGTGCTGTCGGCACGCTGCTTCCGGATGCCTTTGCGTCGGCTTCCATATAAGCTCCAGTGGGGATTCGTTTTGAATTTGAAAGCGTCGCGTGCAGCTGAGAGTCGAGCGAGCAAGCATTCGATGCTGGACCAACCGACGGGGGCTGGTGCCCCCGATCGCCTGCCGTGCAGACTTGCTTAGCTCGTTGTCTGGCTCTCGGCCACGGCTTCTGCCGCGCGTTTGCGCGCTGCTTTTTTCGCCGGCGCGGTCTTCTTCAACGCTACGGCTTTTTTCGCGACGCCTTTCTTTGCTGCCGCTTTCCTGGCCGGTTTCAAGGCCGCTTTCTTCGCCGCTTTCTTCGCTGTTGCGCCGCTCGTGGCAGAAGACTTTGCCTTGGCGTTCTTGCGTGCCGCGCCCGGTTGCGTGACCTTGGCATCTGCCGCAGCGGCGCCTTCCGCAATCAGGAACTTCGAACGGTCCTTGACCTGGGCAATCCATGCGGGTGCACGCCCGTGTCCGGTCCAGGTTGCGCCGGTCTTCGGATGAAGATACTTGGCCGCGCCCTTGCCCGGCAGACTGCCTGCCGTCTTCCGCCTTGTTTTCAAGGGTGTTTTCGCCGCACTGCCTTTGGCCGCTTTTCCATTGCGCAGGGCCTTTGCTTTCTTCTCGATGTCCTCGGTTGTCAGGCCGTGCTCAAGCATGATGTTTCGAATCTGATCGACTGCCGCTTGCATCTTTTTTGCGATCAACGCGTCAGCCTGAACCTGTAGCTTCGTTATTTTGACGCGAAGCTGTTCGATTGTAGGCATTGGGACCTCCTGTAATGGATGTGGCCGCACTATGCCATGAGCGCCTGATTTGCAAAAGTGCCGATGAAGTGGAGGCACGCGAGAGGCACCATTTCGTATCGATACGAAGTCTTCAAAAGCGACTTGAGAGAAGAGCTAAAGACAGCGGCCAACGAACGTCATGGGTGCTCTTGAACAAGGTTTTTCCATATCCAAGTCAATGAAGTGAGGTACAGGTACCCGGATTCGTGACTTTCATGCAAAAAACCCTTTAATTTATGGTTTGAGATGTTGCGTCTTGAAGGCGGTGTTGTTACGCTGGCGCCCAACCCGAGGATTTGTACCTTTGCGTTAGTCGGTGACGGCGCAAAGGCAAAGGTCTTGGGCAACTTTTGACTATAAGCGAGGCACTCATGGCAACAACCACCACGAAGAAAACCGCAGCTCCGGCATCGAAGAAAGCAGCAGCGCCGGCGACCAAGAAAGTGACGGCCGCAAGCAAGAAAGCAGCGCCGGTAGCAAAGAAGGCAGCAGCGCCTGCAGCCAAGAAAGCAGTTGTGGCCACGCCGCTGAAACCCATCAAGGACTCGTTCACCAAGGCGTCGCTGACTGTTCATCTGGCAGAACGCTCGGGCGTCGAGCCGAAGGCAGCGAAGGCATTGCTCGCGGCACTCGAAGAAACGCTGCTCGCATCGATTCACAAGAAAGGTGCCAAGGAGTTCACGCTGCCGGGCTTGCTGAAGGTCGTTGCGCAAGACGTGCCGGCGAAGAAGAAGCGCTTTGGCAAGGACCCGTTCACGGGTGAAGACAAGTGGTTCGCGGCGAAACCGGCATCGGTGCGCCTGAAGGTGCGCCCGCTGAAGAAGCTGAAGGACGCAGCACTGTAATCGAAGCACGGCAGTTGAGTCGTCAGAAGTAAGAACGCCCCTCGCGATGAAAATCCGAGGGGCGTTTTTTATTGTCAGCCTGAAAGATGTTGCAGGCTATTTCGACTGCTCCATCGATGACTTCAGTTCCTTTGCCGCCTCTTCAATCCGCTTTGTCACGATCGCGTACGCTTCGGTCTGTGCCTGCTGCGTTTTCTGTGCGATATCCTGCATGTCGGCAAGCGCCTGATGCAGCGCCTTTTGTACGACCTCGGTCGGATTGGCTGCGGCTTTCGCCGGCGACGTAGCGAACTCCTGCGCGATGGTCTGGAAATCGCCTAGCGCCCGGCGAAGGATTTCGAGCTGTTTGTCGCGTAGCGCTTCCATGCCGCCGAATGCGACGCGATTCGCGGCCGCCAGCGCTTCGACGTCCTTGCGGCGGGCATCGAGGATTGCCTGGACATCGAATCCGGGAAGCTTGTATTGCTGGAACATTGCGGCAAACTGACTAAACGGGTCGGCGTACTCGGGCTTTGCCATGTGCGTCTCCAATAGGTTTGTTAGCGTTCGAAAAACGCCGGCGCTACTGCGTGTACCACCTTCCGCGCCCAACGCTCATTCGATATTACAGCGGAACGGCCGTTACCGAACCCGAGGGAAAACGCGCGGGAGTTTCGCGGACATGCGCGACGCACTGTAATTTAAAGAGACAATTACCCGGGAACGTAGCGCGTTTGAGTGGCTCATAAGAATGAAGGGACGTTGCGTGTCCCGGCGCACGAGTGGAGTGAATGATGAAAGTCGCAGCGAAGATTTTTATATCTGTGCTGATTGCGGGCACGTCGGCGGGGGTTCATGCGCAGGCAAGCGCGGCTCCGGACGATGCCGCAAACTCATCGCTCACACGCAGTTCCGCTCCTACGGGAAATGCCGCCGGTAATGATCCTCAAACGAGCACGGGCTTGAGCAAGGGAACAGACGGCGTTATCAGCAGCATGAGAGCCAACGGCACGCGGACCACTGAAAGTCCTCTTGTCAGGGCGCCGAACAGAACCGGGACCATGCCCCGCACGCGTTGATCTCCCGCACGTTCACCTGAACACCAGCCCGCGAGCGCCGTCTCGCTGCAGTACGAAGTCCTGGATCACCATGGCGAGGTCTTTCTCGTTAGGACGCGTTCCCCAGGTGCTGTACCCCGCGACCGAAGCAATCACGAACCACGAGTGGGGCGGGAACCATTCGGCGATCACACCGCCTTCGCCGATGATCCTCAGGCGCCCGGTATCCCGATGAAATTCCGCCGACATCGACACACCGTCAATGTCCCTGCTTGTCCGGACCGGTCTGCTTAGCATCATGCGCTCCCTGTTGCGGCGTGTTTTATGACATCGGTGATATGGAATGTTTGGATCAAGCGGATCCCGGGCTATCGTGCGCAGCGAGCGCGACAGTCCGGGCTTTTATTGAAGGCGTTGAATCATTCGCACGATGAAAACCGTGCGGCGGCAAAACGGCGCGGTGAGGCCGCACCAAAATTTACCCAAGCGGCTTGTGATTCCGGATGCGCGGCGAGGACCGCGCATGACTGAAACATAAGTCGACGATATCCAACAGGCAATCCCTCTTTTAGGAGGGCATCGACTAATCGGGTATTGAGTCAGATAAGACAATAGATCGACGGACAGGCAGGCCGCAATGCACTTAAATGCGGCCTGCCTCGCGAAGCAAACGTCGAAGCAACATGACCTGGTTGACGGCATCGGCTTCGAGCAATGACAAGCCGTCCTTCGAGAAGACCTCTTCGGGATGATGCTGCGGGTCGCCGGCGAGCCCCGACTCGATGCTCTGCCCAACGCACGTGATCCATTCTGCAAGCGGCGCGTTTGCGGCGAACCCTGCGCCGAACGAGCGTGCGCGTGTCGCCGTTCCCGCCACCCGGCGCAGCAGCGCGAGCGCAGTGGAGCCGGTGCGGTCCTCGCTGGATGTATCGAGTTTTTCGAGCCGTAGACGTGCGAGCACTTCCTCCGCGTTGTTGCTTGCAAGACCCGCGGCGCGTCTTAACCGCTCGAGCTCGAGTTCATCGCGTTTCGATCTTCCGAGCGACTCGGCAAGGTAAGCGAAGTTGGCCGCGATTGCCTCGATCAATCGTTGATTGAAGCGGGCCGGTTCACGGCTTGGCCATAGCAGGAAAGTCGCGAGCAATGCAACGACACAACCAAACACGTTGTTCGAAAGCCGCGTGATGGCATAGCCAAGTTCAGCACCGCCGGGCGCCGCGAAGTCCGCGACGAGCACGAACGTCGGCGTGATGAAAAGCACAAAAAGGCTGTAGCTCACAGGTCTGAGCGCCATGGTCGCGCACACGAGCGGGAACACGACCAGCGAAATCGCCACGGGCGAATGAACGGCAAGACCGATTGCGGCGGCAAGCAAGCCGCCGACAATGCTCCCCGCCGCGCGCTCGATACTGCGTGGCCAGCTCGTTGCAATGGACGGCTGCAGGATCAGCAGCGTGGCCATGGTCGCCCAGTATCCGAACGGCAGGTGGAGCAGGCGCACCGTGATGAACACGATGGTCGCCGCCACCGCAACACGCGCCCCATGCCGCGCGCCGATGGAATCGGTGGACGCATTTGCCTTCAACGTTTCGACGCCACGTTTCAGAGTCGCTACCGCCGCATTCCACCAAGCGTCCTGCACGATCGGAGCGGGTTCGAGCTCGCTGAAATCGACATCGAATCGAAGTGCGATCTTTTCGCCCAGCGCGGTTTCCAGTTGCTGCGCAAGCGAGTGAAGCCGGTCGCGCTGATGCCACGTCGGTTCCCAGGGTTGATCGGCGAGGGCGCGCGACAGTCGTGACAGTACTTCAGCAAAGGCCTCCAGAGCACGCGCCGCACGCTTCGAATTGGGCAGCCTATGATGACCGCGCTCGCAGGCATCGGTGACGGCAATCAAATACGCGAAGATCTGCTCGCTGTCGGCGAGTGCGAGAAGCAGGTTGTTGTAGGTGTCGCGCCGGTCTGCCTTCGCCGATGGAACCCGCGCCAACGCCTTGCGTGTCGTCTCGATCGCGGCGCGCGCCTGCCCCCGATACCGCGACGCATGCGACGCCCATTCCTGGAATCCGGCGCGGTCGCGCTTGAGCAGGCGAGCGCTGTCGCTGGCGATATCGGCGAGTCGCGCATAGGTCGAGCGCATGGCGGCGCGGCTCGATCCAAACGGATGAATGCGCCAGACGGTGAAGCTGAGCGCAGTCGCGAACAGGCATCCGGCAGCATATAACGCGAGAAATCTGAAGCTTTCGAATGAGCCGTGAATGGGACGATCGACCATCACCACGCACGCCGTTGCGGCAAGAATGCCGACTTGCGCCGATGCCGATCCCCAGATCCGCGCCAACGCGCCGAGGCCTGAAAACACAAAAACAGCAACAGCCGCGGCGACAATATTCGATCCCGACGCGTAGGCCGTCAGCCCTCCGCACACGGTGGATAACAACGCGAAGGCGCTCATGGATGCAAACCGCATCCGGTTCGATCCGGCCGCGTCCGCGAGGCAGGTCCAGAACGCGCCGATTGCCGCCCACGAAAACTCCGGCATGTGCAGCAGATTGCCGAGCAGCAGCATGACCGTCGATGCAAACGCGGCGCGCAAGCCTTCCGACAAATCCGCCTGGCTGACCGCGAACGACACCATCCACACCGGACGATTCCGCGCAACGGAGTCGAGCAAGCCGGATGCCGCCTTGCCGTGGCGTCCCGCTACTTTTCTTGATTCGCGATGAAGATCTCGCAGGCGCGACATAAGCTCGATGGACGTCCGTGTGTTGCGCTACGTTGAGGGACCGCGTTGTTTCTCGTTGATGATCCACAGCACTTCGGCGTCTTCCTGACTCGTCGATACCGCCGCGTGCCCCGTGCGGCTGTCGAAGTAGATGCTGTCGCCGGCTTCCAGATGTGTCGGCGCGTAGAGCTCGGAGTAAAGGCAGACCGCGCCGCTCAGGACGAACAGGAATTCCTCGCCTTCATGCCGGCCCCATTCCTCGAATGCATCGAGTGAATGCGCGGTGATACGGATGCGAAACGGGTACATGGCCTTTTGCGCGAGTTCGGTCGCGAGCAGTTCCATTTCGTAGCAACCGGCCGTGTGCGGGCTTCCCTGCCCCTTGCGTGTCAGCGCACGTCGGCCTCCGGCATTGGCTTTGGGACTGGAGCCGAACAGCTCGACCAAGTCGATCTTCAGGCCATGGACGATCCTTTGCAGCACGTCGAAGGTCGGCGACATCAGCCCGTTTTCAACCTTCGATAAAGTCGAACGCGATACGCCGCACAAGCGGCTCGCGACTTCGAGCGTCAGCGTTTGCTGAAGACGCGCAGCTTTGACCCGGCGGCCAAGGTCTGTCGATGATTGCTCGGCTGGCCTCAAGAGATTCGTGTCCATGGATCGCGGAAAGAGAAGCGGAAAGGCGTGACTGTTTCCGATAATACCATCGGCTTGAATACGCTTTATTGGCGGGTCGAGAATGGGTCAAATCGCACCTTGATGCAGATCGGTGCCAAGATTCTTGCAATATTGCCAACAAAAAAACCGCGTAGTATAGTTTCCGGGCTTACAAAAGTTTCCTATCGGAAACTAGCTAGAGAGCCGATCCGGCAGCCTTGCGGGTCGTCATTCCGTCCTACCCGTCTCGTTGCGTCTGGAGTCAGTCGTGAGTTCAAAAGTCGTTATTGTCGGCGGCGGGGTTATCGGCAGTTCGGTGGCCTATTTCCTGCGCGCGTCGGACCCGACCGTGTCCGTCACCGTCATTGAACGCGACACCACTTACGCCCGGTCTTCCTCGGCACTGTCTGCTGCCTCCATTCGACAGCAATTCTCCACGCCCTTGTCCGTGCAAATGTCCTTGTATGGGATCGAATTCTTGCGCGGTATCGGCGAGGTGCTCGAGATCGATGGCGAAAAACCGTGTATCGATCTGCATGAGGGCGGTTATCTCTTTCTCGCAACGCCGCCTGGCGAATCCACGCTGCGCGAGAACCACGCCATGCAAACGGGCCTGGGCGCCGATATTTCCCTGCTCGACAAGACATCGCTTGGCGCGAAGTTTCCATGGCTCAATACCGATGACCTGATTGCGGGCGCCTACGGCAATTCCGGCGAAGGCTGGTTCGACGGATATGGCCTCGTGCAAGCGCTGAAGAAGAAAGCGCAGGCGCTTGGCGCGCGTTATGAGTGTGCCGACGTTGCGCAAATGGAACTGGCGGGCAACCGCGTGATACGCGTAATCACGCAAAGCGGCGAGCGTTTCGATTGCGATACCGTTGTGAACGCCGGTGGTCCATGGGCGCGCAATATCGCCCTGATGATGGGTATCGACATACCTGTGCGTGCGCGCCGGCGCAGCATATTCAATGTGTCATCGCCGGCCCGGCTGAGCGCGTGTCCGCTGCTCATCGATCCGACCGGCGTCTACTTCCGCCCTGAAGGGAAGACGTATATATGCGGTACGTCGCCGGACGCGAACAACGATCCGGACGACTTGCCGCTGGATCAGGTCGATCACGCCATCTTCGACGACGTCATCTGGCCGACGCTTGCGCATCGTGTGCCGGAATTCGAGGCGCTGCGTGTAGAGAATTGCTGGTCAGGTTACTACGAGTACAACGTACTCGATCAGAACGCGATCATTGGTTATCACCCGCAAATCGATAATTGCGTGTTTGCCAACGGCTTCAGCGGTCATGGTTTGCAGCAAGGCCCGGCGACCGGGCGCGGTGTCAGCGAACTGATTCTTGGCGGGGCATACAAGACGCTGGATCTGTCGTCGCTGGGCTGGACGCGCGTGATTGAAAACCGGCCTATCGTGGAGAAGAATGTCGTGTGACGTTCGCCGACCAGGAGAAGCACGTAACCTTTCCTTTGGTGAAAACCAATTGCGCCCGGCTCTATGCCGGGTTTTTTTCGTGCGATGGCGTTAAGAGAACGCGGCTTGATAGACCTTCGGCGTGACGCCAGTCTGCTGCTTGAACACACGCGTGAAATGCGACTGATCCGAGAAACCGGTTCGTGCGCCCACTTCGGCAATCGCCCGTCCGCCGCGCAAGAGCGGCATTGCGCTGCGCACGCGTTCTTGTTGAAGAAACGCATGCGGACTGAGGCCTGCTTCGCGGACAAAGGCGCGAAGCAGCACGAACGGGGTGACATCGAATTCTCTTGCAAGCGTCGATAAAGTCAGGCCTGCGTGCAGGTCATCACGCAAACGATCCTTGACCGCGCGCACGAGCGCGGGTTCGTTGCGCACGACGGGCAGATCGGCAGGACGGCCCGCATGCCGCGCATACAAACCGGTGACGGCAGTAGCCAGCACTTCGCTGCGCTTGAACGCATCGTGGTCCAATTCCGAGCACCAGTTCACACCGTAGAGATGCTGCGACAGTTCGGTATCGGCGATGAAAGGGCTCGGCATGTCGAATCGCTCGCGCCGCGCAATGCCCAGACGCTCGCAATACGCGGCAAGCGCGCCCGGCAGCACATGCGCCACGCGCATTTTCCATTGACCGTCGCCGGCGGCGAGGCCTGCGTGGACCCGATCGGCGTCGATGACAATCACGTCGCCGCGGCGGCACAAACGACGCTGCTGCTGGACCTCGACCGCAAGCACACCGCCGGTGATGACGGCCAGGCAATGTGTATCGTGCGAATGGGGCGGATACCGGTGACCGACGAAACGGCCCTTGAGCATGACGGCGTCCATTACGTCGGGCGCGTGCCAGAGCTTGATCGATTTGGTAGGCGCGGTTGCGATCATGGAGTGCGGCCCGTGGAAGCGGCGGAAAACATCATGATAAGTCCTGGCCTTCCGGGCTGCAGGCGCTGAGGCAAGGCTTGCATGAGACTTACCGGAAGCTCACGCAAAGAGCGATAGCCCGCCCACGAGTTTGCCGACTTTTTTCTTCGGTCCGACGAGTCCAACTGCGAGGTATTGCAGCGCTTCCCCCGGCAACGCATTGACGGCGCCCAGAAAGGCCGCGTAGTCGGTCGTAGTCTGGCCCTGCACGGGGAAGTCGACGACATCGCAGTTCGCAAGCGACTTCCGGCGAAGCGCGCTCAGTTGCTCGGCCGTGGCCTTGAGCACAGGAATGCCGATGGGGATGAGGCCCGGGTGAGCGGTTCCGTCGAGTTCGCGCAGCGGTTCACCAACCAGATGCTGATGCCGCTGGCCCAGCGTGAACGCCACCACTGCGGCGGCGTTCGACGCCTTGCCGGGCGGCAACGCTTCGTCCACGACGATGACGCACCGTTCGGGTTCGGCGGGCGTCTCGGCGCCGGCCGCGGCGATTGCTTCGTTTTGCACTAACAATGCTTTCTCCTGAGAAAGACACGGAAAAGACAATGCTAGGGAAACGCTTTCCAAATGTATTGGACGATTTTGCAGCGGAAACGCTTTTAGCCGGCAGCCGACTCACTCGTTGTATGTGAGTTGGCGGTCGCGAGATTTTTCACGCGTCCACCGTATCTCGAAACTGGACGTCTGAAAAAAGTCCTGACCAACGCGCGATGTTCGCCCCTGCCTGTTTCCATGGTCTATGCGAGCGGACGGAACGCGAGCGCTGCAACTCGGGCGTTTGTGGAATGGATTGCGGCGAGCTTTGACGAGAACGACTTTAATCCAAGGAACGTTTAGCTGGACGGCATAAACGCGTGCTGTTTCCGGTCGAGCAACTTCGTTTATCGCGAACAATCCTTCAGATGCATTGAAAAAATCCTGCGCGCGTGTTTAAGTGCCCGCTGACGTCTTTTTTCGCGCTCGTGCAGAGCGACCAAAAACGACGGTCCCTGGCCGCCAATGTGAATTTCAATGAACGCCGTCTTCAAGACTTTTCTCGCGCTGATCCGTCTTCCCGGTTATCCCGGCATTTCTCTCGCGATGTTTCTCTCGGGCATAGCGTCCTCGTTCGCCGTGCCTTACACATCGCTGTTCGGCGCGACCGAGGCGCACATGACGCCGGTGCGCCTCGGCATCTTCATGACGCTGACGGCCGTCAGCAGTGTGGTGGTCAGCGCCTATCTCGGGCGCATTGCCGACCGGCGCAGCGATAAAAAACGCATCGTCCTGCTATCGATCGCCGGGTCGGCGCTTGGCTACGCGCTGCTCTGCGTCACGCGCAACTACATCTTGCTGACCATTTTCGGTTGCGTGTTCCTGAGCATCGGCGCTGCGGTGTTTCCGCAACTCTTCACGTTCAGCAAGGCGCGACTGCACGCAGAAGGCATCAAAGACACCGAATTGCCGATGGCTACGCTGCGCACAACGCTTTCCTGCGCGTGGGTGTTCGGGCCGGCGGCCGGTGCGATCGTGCTCGGTGTATCCGGGTTCAACGGGTTGTTTTTATCGGCGGCGGGCGCGTTTGCGGTGGCCGGCGTGATCGTGTTGTTCATGCGCGAGCCGAAGGTGTACGACGCGCTCGAAGCAGGCGACAAAACCAGCAGCGAGATCCCGCAGCAAGGAAAGAACGCGCATGTGTACGCGGCGCTCGTGAGTTTCACGCTGATCGGAATGGGCTCGGCGATCGCGACGATCATGTTGCCGGTGCTGATCGTGGACCAGTTGCACGGCACGACTGCACATGTGGCGCAGATGGTCGGCCTCGGCGCGTTCGCCGAAATCCCGATGATGCTGATGCTCGGCGGCGCGTCCCGCCGGATCAACAAGTCAAACATGATCGCGTTTGCGTCGTTGTCACATATTGTTTATTTCGCCGGAATCGCGATGGCGCCCAACCTCTGGGTTCTCGTGCCGCTGCAGATCTTGAACGCGGTCGTGGTGGCAGTGACGTCGTGTCTCGGGATGTCGTATTTTCAGGAAATGATGCCCGGCGCTCTTGCCCGCGCGACCACGCTGTTTTTCAACACGATGCGTACCGGTTCCGTCATGGCTGGCGTGGCGTCGGGGTTCGTTGCGGCGACTTGGGGGTACCGCGCGGTATTCGTATTTTGCGTAATGCTGGCGACGACAGCGTCTGTCGTGCTTTTTATCTTCAACTATCAGCGGGGCGCGAAAGTGTTTATCGATCCTCCCGTCGAGCCCGCTGTTTTACCGGTCGCGCTTGGCACGGCGCTCGAGGTCGCCGATCACGCGCAATCGGCGACCAAGGTGTGACGCTCAGATCGGATGACCATCCGGCGGCGCATCGGGCTGCTGCGGTTCCTCCGGCCGATGCCCCGGCGAAGGCGGCGACAACGGGTCCGCTTCCGGGTCACGGTTCGGGTCGGCGAGGGGATCGGGGATCGGATTGGTCTGCATCTGGTAGCTGTGATGACTCAGTGTTTGCGTATTCATGGCTCGCCTCTTGGGGTCAATCGCGTTGAAAGTTCATGCTGCGTCTTTCAGCATAGGCGTATGCAGCGTGAAAGGCAGCCCGGGACGCGCGGAACCTTGCGTATGAAGTTCGGCAAGTGCCGCGCCGGCAATGGCTTCAGCGCAGCCGCCAAAACCCACGCGATGGATGTCAATTAAAGGAGTGCCGCGTTCATGCGCAATGCGCGCGACCGCGGATCCTTCAGCGCATTCGCTCAACACCAGCCGGGCATTGCCTATCAGGGCGGCCTGGGTCTGGGACATCATCGCGCCGGCGAGATAAAGCGCGCCGGATTGCATCGCGCCCAGAACCGCACCGGTGCTTTCCGATTCCGACGCGTCGCCGATTATCGCGATTTGCCAGCCATCGGCGGCGAGGGTGTCGCTGATATCAGCCAATAGCTGGCCATTACTGGAGGCGCTCGTTTCGTCGTGCGGATCGATAAGAACCAGGCGGTCCGGTTCAATCCCATGAAACGCAAGCAGCGCCGCGTAGTCGTTCTCGGGATGCACGGCGGGTTCGAAAGCGCAGGCGCCCGAAGCGGAAAGCTCGGCACTAAAGGGTTCGTCGAACGTCGAAAAGGCGGAATCGGCGAGCATGGATCGGCTCCGGAACGTTGTTGCTTGCGATTGGAATTGCGCGAGGCACTGCACGCGCCGGGGAGCTTCCCGCACGGTTCATGCCTGTTTCTCAGTTCGATGCCGCCTTGGCGTCACGCCGCTGTTTTTTGCAGCCGTATCGGGATTGCCTTGGCCGCCGGAACCTTGCTGCGCTTTGCATGGTGCGACACAGGAATCAGCCGGTTGCACTCGGGGTAATAGCCCATGACGCAGCCGGCCGGGATGTCGTACGCATGAACCTGCAGGCCGCCAAGCTCGCGCAGCACGTCATCCTTGGCCACCGTGGTCGCTTTCACCGTGTCGTCTTCGGCAAGCCCGAGACGGATCATGTCGTCCTTGTTCATCAACAGGACATCGCGCGACTTGGTGATGCCGCGAAACCGGTCGTCGAGCGCGTAGACCGTCGTGTTGAACTGGCTGTCGCCGCGCGTGGTCATCAGGCGCAGCGTGCGTTCTCCATCGAATTGCATATCGGGGTCCTCACCAAACCCTGCCGGCACGATGAAATTCGCCTTGCCCGTCCTGGTTTTCCATTCGCGTTTGGCTGCGGGAAGCGGCCGATGAAACCCGCCCGGCTGCGACATGCGCTCGTTGAATTCCTTGAACTGCTCGGGATACGTCCGCTCGATTGCGCTGCGCACGAGCCCGTAATCCGCCACCCACGCATCCCAGTCGATCTTCGGATTCGGCGGCAGGATTGACTTCGCGAGCGCCGCAACAATGGCCGGTTCGGACAACAGATGTTTGCTCGCCGGCTCGACCATTCCCTTCGATGCATGAATGCACGCCGTGCTGTCTTCCACCGTGACGGTCTGTTCCCCGCTCGCCTGCTGGTCCACTTCGATGCGCCCTAGACACGGCAGCAAATAAGCCGCGCGCCCGTGCACGATATGGCTACGGTTCAATTTCGTCGCAATCTGCACGGTCAGCGGCAGTTTCTTCCACGCCGGATCGAGCACGCCCTGGTCCGGAATCGCACGTGCGAAATTGCCGCCGAGTCCGATAAACGCATCGATACCGCCATCGCGCACCGCCTCGCAGGTATCGACAGTCGTGAGCCCCGTGTCCTTGGGCGGCTCGAACTGGTACAGCTCGGTGAGCTTGTCCATGGGCACGAGTTCGGGCTTTTCCGTAATGCCGACCGTGCGTTGTCCCTGCACGTTCGAGTGGCCGCGAATCGGGCAAATCCCGGCTCCCTTCTTGCCGATATTACCGCCCAGCAGCATCAGGTTGGTCAGCATCTGCACGGCGAGCACACCTTCCCGGTGCTGCGTGATTCCCATGCCGTACAGGATGATTACGGCTTTCGCGCGAGCATATTCGGTCGCGGCCGCCTCCAGCGCGGAGCGCGTCAACGCCGATTCCAGTTCGATGTCCTTCCAGTGCGCCGCACGCATCGCATCGGCAAATGCTTGATACCCATGCGTATGTTCGGCGATGAAATCCGCGTCCAGCACGCGCGGTGTGTTCCCGGCGATGGCTTTGTCGTCGGCTTCGATCAGCGCTTTGCAGATTCCCGTGACCGCCGCGATGTCGCCGCCGATCTTCACTTGGTGATACTGCGTGCTGATGCAGGTTTGTTCATTGGAAAGCATCTCCTTCGGCGACTGCGGGTTGGCGAAACTCACCAGACCCCGCTCGCGCAGCGGATTGAACGTGATGATCTGCGCGTTGCGTTTGCGCGCTTCCTGCAGCGGATGAAGCATGCGCGGCGCATTCGTGCCAGTGTTGTGGCCGAAGAAGAACATGCAGTCGGTGTGCTCGAAGTCTTCGAGCGTCACGGTTCCAACCGGCACGCCGATGGTCTCGGGCAACGCCACCGAGGTACTTTCGTGGCACATGTTCGAGCTGTCCGGCAGGTTGTTGCAGCCGTATAGCCGCGCCATGAGCGCATACATATAGGAGGTTTCAAGCGATGCACGCCCCGACGCGTAGAACACCACGCGCTTCGGATCGTAGCCGCGCAGCTTCTCGCCGATTTCATCGAAGGCTTGCTGCCACGGGATTGCCAGGTAGCGATCGGTTTCGGCGTCGTAGCGCATGGGCTCGGTCAGCCGTCCTTGCGATTCGAGCTCCATATCGCTCCACGCTTCGAGCGCGGCGAGCGTATGGTGATCGAAGAACTCGGGCGTGGCGCGTTTTGTCGTGATCTCCCATGCAGTGGCCTTCGCGCCGTTCTCGCAGAACTCGAAGAGATGCGGATCGGCGGGTTTTGCCCACGAGCAGCTCACGCACGCAAAACCATCCGGTTTGTTCTGCTTGAAGAGAACGCGGGTGCCGTTGACGGCGACGTGCTCTTCAAGAAGTATCGATGAAACCGCTTTCACCGATCCCCAGCCGCCTGCGGGATGGTTGTACTGCTTGATGTTGGGCTGATTGCTCATGCTGAGACGCTCCGCGGATGGACAAGAAGCGAACGGCTCGAATGCGTTCGCTGGCGGAGTTTCATTCAGCAAGAAACAGGCTCAAGGCGTGGTCAGAAAAATGAAAGCCGCCGGCCCGGGCGTTCGGGGCGGCGGCTTTCAAATGTTCGAAGCTGAGTCGAGCGGCGTTTTCTTTACAAGTCGCCGATGTCAGGCTTCCTCAGTTTGCTGGCCTTCGGGTGCCGGTTTGAATGCGTCGGCGCGACGGCGGATCTCCTCCACTTCGACTGTCACGAACGTGCGGTTCTCGGCGGCCAGCGCGCTTTGGTAGGACGCACCTTCCGGCACGCGATGCAGCAACGCGCGCATTTCGCCTTGCGTGGTCTGTTCGACCGGTTCGAAGTTGTAGAGACGCAGCATCAATTCAGCGCGCTCGTGCAGCAGGAACAGGCAGGCGGCGAACACCGCTACGGCGACCACTTCCTGCGCGCCGAAGCTGAAGTCGGCCGGGATCGGCGAGAACGGCATGGCCACTACGGCGATCAATCCTGCGAAAGCCAGCACAACCGTCGCGTACAGGAAAATTTTCGCGCGGCCGACGATCCGGTCGTGTTCTTTCCTGAGTTGCACGGCAGTACGCGCAATGAGCGCCGTGTGACCGTGTTTTTGTTCGCGTTGCTGGAGTGCTGAAAGCGGAAGCGCGGCCATGGAGTCGGTTGCCTCGAAGTTCGGTAAGTTTGTCGCCAGGAATTGGCGCTGTCACCGGGTTAACGCCAAGCTTTCAGGAAAGTTGACGCCGGTTACGTGTTGTTTCAGTCAGGTCTCGAAATGTTTCTGAGACGAGGGCGGGAAGGCACTGTTCATCCGCACAGGTCGGATTGACTGGCGACGGCGGTCCAGAGCCACGCAAAGCGCTGTTTCTGCACGTCTTTTCTTCATTGCGTCTTCGTGGGAATGCCCATTGCTGTGGGCTTTCAGCAACTGTCCGGAGCGTTCCGGATAACGAAAATGCGAACGGAGAGAAGAACATGATTGGCATCATTATTCCGGCTCATAACGAAGCGGCGCAGATTGGGGCATGTGTAACAGCAGCGAAACGGGCGGCGAGCCACCATCAATTGCTTGGCGAAGAGGTGCGCGTGATCGTTGTCGCCGACCATTGCTCGGATGACACGGCGGCAATCGCCGAGTCCCTCGGCGCCGACGTGCTTGCAGTGAACGCGCGCAATGTCGGCATCGCGCGTGGGGAGGGGGCGCGGCGTGCGTTGTCGCTGGGTGCAAGGTGGCTGGCTTTCACAGACGCCGACAGCGTCGTCGCCGATGACTGGCTCGTCCGCCAGCTCGACCTTTGCGCCGATGCGGTGTGCGGCGTCATCGCGATTCACGACTGGTCGCCGCATTTGTCGGCGGTGCGCGAACACTTCGCACGGACTTATACCGATGCCGATGACCATCGGCATATTCATGGCGCGAACATGGGAGTATCGGCGGCGGCTTATTTGCGGGTCGGCGGTTTCGCACCGCTGGAACACAGTGAGGACGTGGCGCTGGTCGAGGCGCTGATTGCCGATGGCGCGTCGATCGCATGGAGCGCGGCGCCGCGCGTGGTGACGAGCGCGCGGACGGACTTCAGGGCACGCAAAGGGTTTGGCGCCACGCTGGTCGATGTGAGCCGGCGGTACTTCCTGGCGTCGTCGGATGAGGATGGCGCGTTGGCGGCTTGAGACATGCGGGGCTCATCGTCCTGGCAAATCTCCCGGCACATCGACATCGCGCAAGATATTCGCATCGTCGACATCGATCTTTTCCACCATCTCCGACATGAACAGCGCGCGGGCCCCGGCGTCGCCATCGAGCAGGCTGAGCGTTTGAAGGTGCATCGCGCCAAACCCTGCCGGATGCCCACGCTGCCCACGATAAAACGGCGCCACGATCGATGCGCCCGCGTCCAGCGACCGCGCAACCGCCTCTACTGTTCCCGGCTCGATCCACGGCATGTCGCCAAGCGTCACGAGCCATCCTTCCGCTTCGGGCGTCGCGCGCACCGCGGCGGCGAGCGTCGCGCCCATGCCGCGTTCGGCATCGATGCAAAACATCACATTGCAGCCCGCTTCGTTCAAGACTTCAGCCAGCTTTTCCGATCCCGGCCGGACCACGGCAAGCACGCTCGATACCGCCGACAACAACCGCCGCGCCGATTGGAACACGACGGGCGTACCGTCGGGCAGCGTGGCGAGGAGCTTGTTGTGCAGGCCGCTCGGGTCAAAGCGGGAACCATAGCCGGCGGCAAGCAGGATGCCGGTAGCGCTCGATGAATAACTCATGGCCGGCGTCCTGACGAGGGGTTAAAGAAAGAAGCGTCGATTTTGACAAGCCGGATCGCTCGCGGCAAGCACGAAAAAAACCGCGCGGCTTTGCAACGCCGCACGGTTTCAGAACGTAAAAGCCATCAAACCATCGTCTTGGGCATGACCTTGTCGAGCGTGATCGGCAGATCGCGCACGCGCACGCCGGTCGCGTGATACACCGCGTTTGCGATCGCGCCGGCCACGCCCGTGATGCCAATTTCGCCGATACCCCGTACGCCCAGCGAATTGATATGCGGATCGGTCTGGCCCAGCACGGTGATATCGATCGTGTTGATATCAGCGTTTACCGGCACGTGGTACTCCGCGAGATTGGCGTTCGTGTAGCGGCCATAACGCGGATCGAGTTCGCTTTTCTCGGTCAGCGCCGACCCAATGCCCCATACCACGCCACCCATCAACTGGCTGTGCGCGGTTTTTTCGTTGAGCAGGCTGCCCACGTCGTACACGCTCACCACGCGTGCTACGCGGATCGTGCCGAGATCGGCATCGACATGAACCTCCGCGAACACCGCGCCGAACGAGTGGAACGCGTACTCCTTTTTCTCGTCGCCGGGCTTGACCGTCGCCGTCGCTTCGATCGGCTTGCCGCCGTTCCTCGCGATAATCGCCGCCGCAGGATCGCGTTTCGCCGGGTCCGCGCGGCTGATGACCCAACCGTTGTTGACCGTCACGTCATTGGCCGATGCGCCGGCGAGCGGCGAACCCGAATCGGCGATGGCCATCGCGATCAATTTGCCACGCGCCTGAGACGCAGCTTCACGCACTGCCGGCGACACGCTCGCCGCCGATTGCGATCCGCCCGATACCGGCGCTTTCGGCAACGATGAATCCCCGAGCGCGAACGTGACCATCTCCATTGGGAAGCCGAGGGCATCGGCGGCGACTTGCGTCATCACGGTGAACGTGCCGGTGCCGAGATCCTGCGTGCCCGATGCCGCCATCGCCGTGCCGTCGGGCAAGATTCGCACAACCGCCGATGCCTCGCTGCGGTTCGCTGGATACGTCGCGGTCGCCATGCCCCAGCCGATCAACGTGTTCCCTTGCTGCATGGAACGCGGTTTCGGATTTCGCCGCGACCACCCAAACTTCGCCGCGCCCTTTTCGTAACACTCGCGCAACGACTTCTCCGACCACGGTTTTTTCTCCTGCGGTTCCATGTCGGCGTAGTTCTTGAGGCGCAACGCGAGCGGGTCCATGTTCAACTGGTACGCCATTTCGTCCATCGCGGATTCGAGCGCGAACGAGCCGCTCGTCTCGCCCGGCGCGCGCATGAACGTCGGCGTGCCGATATCGAGTTTCACGAGCTTGTGCGTGGTTGCCTGATTCGGCGTGGCGTACAACATGCGCGTGAGAATGGCGGAGCTTTCGTTCCAGTCCTCGAACGTGGATGTCGTCGATATCACGTCGTGGCGCATGCCGGTAAGCGTGCCGTCATCGCGTGCGGCGACCTGGAAGTGCTGTTCCGTGAACGGCCGGTTGCCGACCATGCCGAACATTTGCGGACGTTCCAGCACGAGCCGCACGGGCCGGCCGGTCTGCTTCGCGGCCATCGCGGCGAGCACCACGTGCGACCACGCCGATCCCTTGCAGCCGAATCCGCCGCCGACGAACGGGCAGATCACGCGCACGTCGTCCTCGCTGATGCCCAGTGTCTTCGCGACCGCGCTGCGCGCGCCCGATACGCCCTGGGTTGCATCATAGAGTGTGAGCTTGGGGCCGTCCCAGCGCGCCAGCGTGGCGTGCGGTTCCATCGGATTGTGGTGCTCGTTCGGCGTGGTGTAGACCACGTCGAGCCGTGTCGGACCCTGGCGCAGGCCGGCGGCAACGTCGCCGCGTTGTGTATCGATAGGCCGTCCCATCATTTTTTCCGGCCTGTATGCCGAGCCCTTCGCGCGTCGATAATCCGCGTTGGGCGTGGCGGCCTCGTACTTGATCGATGCCTGCAGCTTGCGCGCGCCATCGGTTGCACGTTCAAGCGTATCGGCCACCACGACCGCAACGGGCTCGTTGCTGTAGCGCACTTCATCGGTTTGCAGCAGGGTCAACCGGCGTACGGCCGGCGGCGATGCATCCGGCTTGCCGCCATTGGGCAAGCGCATCGCGGTTTCATGCGTCATCACGAGCAGCACGCCGGGCATGGATTGCACGCGTGCGGTGTCCATCGACAGCACCCGTCCACGCGCAATCGTGCTCGTTACCAGCACTGCATGCGCGAGCTTGGCTTCGGGGTTGTCGGCGGAATAACGCGCCTGGCCGGTGACCTTCAGAAGGCCGTCGGTACGATCGAGCGGTTGTCCGAGAACACTCATGCGACACCTCCAGCGGTTGAAACGGCGCGAACGATCGCGCGCTGAGCCAGCTCGATCTTGAAGCCGTTCTCGCGATAACCCTTCGCGTCGCGCACAGCGAGCGCAGCGGCGCGCTGCAACGTGTCGTGCGACAAGGTCTTGCCGACGAGCATCTGCTCCGTCGTCATCGCCCGCCATGGTTTATGAGCGACGCCGCCCAACGCGATGCGCGCCGTCTTCACGGTGTCGCCATCCATCTGCAAGGCGGCCGCGACCGAGACGAGCGCGAACGCATAACTCGCGCGGTCGCGCACCTTCAGATAATGCGAATGCTCGGCGAACAAGGGCGGCGGCAAGTCTACCGATGTGATCAGTTCGCCCGGCTTCAGCGTGGTATCGACTTCCGGATGATCACCCGGCAAACGATGAAACTCCGCAAACGGAATCGCACGTTCACCTTGCGGACCGTTCACGCGCACGACGGCGTCGAGCGCGGCGAGCGCCACGTTCATGTCGGAGGGGTTCGTCGCGATGCACTGATCGCTCGCGCCAAGGATCGCGTGAATGCGATTGTTGCCTTCCAGGGCTGCGCAACCGCTGCCTGGCGTGCGTTTATTGCACTGCTGGAAACCGGTGTCGTAGAAGTAATAACAGCGCGTGCGTTGCATCAGGTTGCCGCCGACGGTTGCCATGTTGCGCAATTGCGCCGATGCACCCGCAAGAAACGCCTGCGATAACAGCGGATATCGCTCGCGAATCCACGCGTGGTTCGCGGCGTCGCTATTGCGAACGAGCGCGCCGATACGCAAACCGCCATCGGGAAGCGGCGTCACGGCGCCGAGTCCGTCGATATGCGTGATATCGACGAGCTTCGACGGCCTTGCGACGCCGCCTTTCATGAGGTCCAGCAGATTCGTCCCGCCGCCGATAAACGCAACGCCCGGCTGTTGTGCAGCCTTGATTGCCGCGCTGACATCGGCTGCGCGTTCGTAGGAAATGGCATCCATGTCGCGCTCCTAGGCCTTGTTGATCGCGACGACGGTTCTGACCGCCGAGACAATATTTGGATACGCGCCACATCGACAGATATTGCCGCTCATGCGTTCGCGGATTTCATCGTCGGAGAGGTGGGCCGGGCGGAAGCGGACATCGGCGGTGGCGGCGCTGGCATCGCCGGCGCGGAATTCATCGAGCAAGGCCGTGGCCGAACACAGTTGCCCGGGCGTACAGAAACCGCACTGAAAGGCATCGTGTTCGATGAAAGCCGCCTGTATGGGGCTCAGCGTCTGCGCGGTTGCAAGACCTTCGACGGTCGTGATCGATTCGCCTTCGTGCATGACGGCGAGCGTCAGGCAGGAGTTGATGCGCCGGCCGTTTGCGATCACCGTGCACGCGCCGCATTGTCCACGGTCGCAGCCTTTCTTGGTTCCCGTGAGGCTCGCGTATTCGCGCAGCGCGTCGAGCAGCGTGGTGCGCGCTTCGAGTTGCATCTCGTAAGGATGACCATTGATTGTCAGCTTCACGGGCATCAGAGGCGCGGCGGCGCTCGGATTAGTCGATGGCGTGGGCGCTTCGGCGCTTACCGGTTGTTGCTGGGCGTGCGCCAAGGGAGCGGTTGAGACTGCTGCGGCGGCTGCAGCGGATTGCAGGAAACGGCGTCGTGAGGGTTTGGCTATGTCGGGGGATGAGGTCGTGCTATCGGTCGTGTGGGGCATGGCGATGTGAAAGCTCCTCGCTGAGTCGGTCGGCGTTGGCTCGACGCACTCAAATGTCGCGATGCGTCTGGCTAACAGCGGTGCTGTCCGCAATCGCCCTGCGGATGTTGAAAAGGCGAATGGAGACAAAGGCCATGAGCAAGTCCGGTGCCATCGATCCGGCACGCCTGCACATGGGGCGGGGATCGCGTGATTGCAGGTAAGGGCTACATTCAACGGTAAAAGCGGAGAAGGCATGCGCGCGTGCCTTTCCGGGATTTTCGAAAGGAGTTGTTCATGTTAACCAAGTAGGTTAATATGATTAAATGGAAAAAAGCGTCCCTCACTGCCGGCTCGCGATCGTTCTCGCCCTGCTTGAAGCGGGCATGGTGCGCTCGACCATGTCAGCACTGAGTGGCGCGGCGGCAATGGGTTTTGACTTCAACGACATGATCGAAGTCATCAGGGCATTGGCGCCAAAAGATTTTTATAAGAGCATGACAACGCACGCCGATCACCGCGTTTGGCAGGACGTCTACCAACCAACCACATCCGCCGGGCCGGTGTACTTGAAACTGACGGTCATAGATGACGTGCTTGTGGTGTCCTTCAAGGAGCTATGAACATGAAGTGTCCAGTCTGCGGCGCAGCAGAACTCGTTCGTGATACACGCGACTTGCCATACGCGTACAAAGGCGAGTCGACAATGATCCCTGACGTAACCGGCGACTTTTGCCCGGCCTGTGGCGAAGCCATTTTCGATGCGACCGAGTCGTTGCGCATCAATGCAGCGATGCTGGAATTCAACAAGCAAGTCAACGCAACGATTGTCGATCCGGCTTTTATTGCAAGCGTGCGCAAAAAGCTTGCTCTCGATCAACGCGAAGCGGCCGAAATATTTGGCGGTGGTGTGAACGCGTTTTCCCGCTACGAAAACGGTAAGACAAGGCCGCCTTTGGCCTTGGTGAAGCTGTTGAAGATTCTGGATCATCACCCTGATCTGTTGGAAGAGGTCAGAGCTGCATGATCACCAAACGCAAACTGCCGCCCAAAGGGCGGCAGTATTACAAGAGGCTGTTACGTCAGAACCCCTGAGCCGGCTTACAAATCGCTCGGATACGGCGCCTTAAGCCACTTCGTCGACAGCTTGTTCAGTGTGCCGTCGTTCTTGGCCTTCAACACGGCTGCATCGACTTCCTTCAGCAAGCGCGTCTCGCCCTTGTTCACCGCCACATGATCCGGCGAGCTGAAAAGCTGGAACTTCTGTTCCGGCGCGATCGGCGGGTTACGGGCGATGATCGTTGCACCGACGTCGTTGCCGACCACCATCAACTGGACCTGGCCCGACAAAAACGCCGAGATTGCACCGTTGGGGTCATCGAAACGCTTGATGGTCGCATCCGGCGGCGCGACCTTCGTCACGCTCAGGTCTTCCAGCGTGCCGCGTGCAACCGAAATCGTTTTGCCGGCCAGATCCTTCTCGCTTTTCACGGGCAATGACTTGGGCCCGAACACCGCCAGGTAATACGGCGCATACGGTCGCGAAAAATCCAGCACCTTGTCGCGCTCGGGCGTCTGCCCCACGCTCAGCAGCACGTCGGCTTTGCCCGTCGCGATGTACGCCATGCGGTTTTCGCCGGTGATGGGCACGAGTTCGACCTTGACCTTCATCGCTTTCGCCAGGTAATCGGCCATCTCGATGTCATACCCCTGCGGCTTCATATCCGGACCGATAGAGCCGAACGGCGGGTAATCCATGAACACGCCGACCCGGACGACGCCGCTTTTCTGCACGGTATCGAGGGCATCGGCATGGGCGAACGAGGCCCCGGCGATCGGCGCGGCGAAAGCAGCGGCCACGAAAATGCGCCGGGCAAGGCGTGAAAGACGAAGGGTCATGATGGTGGCCTTGAGCAGAGGTCGAGAAAACAAATGGTTCGCGGATCGAATGAACGCCCGCATGAACGGACTGTAGGGAGGCCAAAATCCCGTAACAATCGAAATCTGCTCATGCCAGCCATGACGGCCAGGCATGGCTCGCGCTTATTTGACGAGCGCGAGGACGTCCTTGAAGCGCGGATGCCGGCAGCTTTCCAGCCAGCCGAAGATCACGGTTTCGGCGGTAGTGGGTACCGCGCCGTCTTGCTGGGCTCTCGCCAGAGCGATTGCCTTATTCTCCGGCGCGCGTGAACCGGTGGCATCGGCGACAAGTTCTACCGTATAGCCGAGCCTCAGCAAACCGCGCACGGTCAGCAGCACGCAGACATGCGCTTCGCAACCGGTCACGAACAACACGGTGTTCCTCGACGGCAGCGCAGCGGTGAATTCGGGGCAGAGGGTGGCGTCGAAGGTATGTTTTTCTATTGATCGATGCCGCTCGCCAATCAAGCCATCCACGGTCGCACCCAGGCCATGCGAATTTTGTTCCGTGAAAAGTACCGGGATATGGAGCAGATCCGCCGCCCTGATGAGCGCGGCGCAATGCCTGAACACGCGTTCCCCGTGTTCGATATGCGGCATCAGCTTCGCCTGCATATCGACTACGATCAACGCGCGGTCGGGCTTCGATTCAGGCTTCACTTTCCATGATCCGGTCGATCAGCCGCGCGTTTTCTCCCGCCGATCCAATGCCTTCGTGCTTGGCCATTGGAATGAAGAAGTGCGTCTTCACGTTCGGCAGATTGGCGCGTTCGAGCCACCCGTTCAGATGTTGCGTGAGGCGGTGCGCAGGGGCATCGAGTTCTTCACGCAAGCTCGCAGGCAATTGCTCCAGATAGCGCGCCTCGGTCTGATACGGTTCGGGGGCGACGCACAATGCATCGGGACGGCCATCGGGGTCGGCCGGCAGGCGTTCGAGCGCCTCGCGCAAAAGCGCCACGCCCAGACCCTGACTGCGCCAGCTCTTGCGCACTTCCCACGTACCGATAAACACCACCCGGTGCGTATTGAACACTGAACACAAACGTTCCGGCCCGAGCGCCTCGGTCGCGGCGAGCGCCATAGACAGCATTTCGCCGGAATACGTATCCAGCACATACACCAGGTCGGCGCTGCTCTGAATGGGCGGCACTTTCACGAGCTTCAATTCGACGGCAGCCACGACAATATCCGTCCCCGCCTCGTGGAAGACGGCGAACGCGGTGCCGAGGCGTTCGTCGTCGACTTGCGGATATTCATGACGGTACGTCATGGTCAGCAGGAACGGGCCGATCTTCTCCCTGTACGCGAGCGGCTTGTCGACGTCATAGTCGCTCGTGCCTTCCAGCCCGTACGGATCGTAATCCTGCGCTGCCGTCTCGCCCGGTGCACGCAATCCGCCAACGGCCGCAGCCGGCCGGCGCGACTTTGGCACGAGGTCTTCCGGCAAACCTTCCCAGCTCAGCCGGAGAAATTCGCGTCCGCCGCGATAATGCGTTTCAAACAGCGACGCCACCGGCGCGCCCGAAAACGGCGCGAGGATGCGCTCGGCCGATTCCATCGCGCGATCCATGAGCTGGTCGGCTTCGGCAGGATCGGGCACGTGGCGCGTGGTGTCATCGGCCGATCCGCCTTCTGCCGCGTGCTGCTGGCGCGCGAGCTCGAGCCATTGATCCGCGGCGCGTTCGGCCAGAAAGCCCGCCGCGATCTGATAGCCGGACAAGACGATCGACTTGCCGGTTTCTCCAAGCGGAAACACGTACTCGTCGGTCATTACATCCGCGACGCTCGCCGTTTTGTAATCCGTACGGGGTGACGGCGCGTTCGCGGTTGCATCGTAACGTTCATGCGAAAGCACGTAGGCAGCGAGATCTGTCGCGCCGGGTGCTGCGTTCGGACCAGCCGTCGTTGCGAATGCCGAGGCGCTGGTGGGGAGCAGAGCCAGCAGGGAAACGTGCTTCATGAATGCCATCTCCGTCTCTTGGGGTTGTCATCGTAGCAAAACCGGCGCCTTTTGCTGCGGCCGCCGGCGGTTCGGCGCGAGAGTTGCTACTGGTACGCTGTTTGGTACCACCATTTTCATTGCCTGGCGCAGTACCGACACCAGATTATAGGGAGCCGCGATGAACCGCCTTATGAGCAACTCTAATGATGAAGCGCGCGACAGGGAAGCCGCACTGGTCAGAGGTGGCGAAGCGAAGCACGAAGGCGGCTGCGCGTGCGGTGCGTGGCGGTTCGTGGTTTCATCGGAGCCGGATCGCGTCGGGCTGTGCCATTGCATGACGTGCCGCAAGGTGCATGGCTCGGCATTTGGCGCGTACGCGGTATATCACGCCGAGCAGGTGAGCATGTCGGGTGCGACCCGCGCCTGGCAAAGCTCCGCCGATGGCCGCCGTCATTTCTGCACCGTGTGCGGGTCGGTCGCGTACATGGCGTATGTGAACACCGACGAAATCGAGTTGCCCATCGGCGCATTCGATGAAACCGGCTTCCTAAAACCCACCTACGAGCTGTTTTGCGTCCGCCGCGAGCCGTGGTTATCCGCCGGTGGCCGCCGCGAGTATGCCGGGGACCGGCCCTGAATCCCGCCTCCCATTTGGTCCTCGCATGCTTCAGCTCCAGTGCAGCCCTGGGCCAGAGCGCAATCGTTTGCCAGTTTCGGAACTGCGCTGAGCGCGGCATGTCGGAACAAGGCTGTGAGGCGCGACTTCGGCCAACGCAGATCGTACGTCATCTCGAAGACCCAATCCACGCGACACGAATTTCGTAACAGCAAGGAGTCCGAGCACCATGACCGTTACAAACCATCCCGCAGACCATCCTGTTCCAGGCAGCGACAAATCGCAGCCCGAAGGCGCGCAGTGCCTCGGCGCATGCAATCCGGAAGAAAAGATCGAAGTCGTGGTGATGCTTCGCCGGCAAAACGAGGGCGAATTCAAGCAGTTGATGCAAAAGATCAACGAAGGCGCCGCCGATGCCGCCCCTATTTCCCGCGATGAATTCGGCAAGCGCTTCGGCGCATCCCAGGCCGATGTGACGCGGATCGAAGCGTTCGCGAAGGCGCACGGGCTCGATGTGGTCCGCGCCGATGCAAGCTCGCGCAGCGTCGTGCTGTCCGGCACCATCGCGCAGTTCAGCACCGCGTTCAGCGTCAAGCTGGAGCGCTTCGAACACCGCGCCATTGGTGAATATCGCGGACGCTCGGGCCCGGTGAACGTGCCATCGGACATGAAGGACATGGTCACCGCCGTGCTGGGCCTAGACAGCCGGCCTCAGGCACGCCCGCACTTCCGTTTCCGGCCGCCGATCAAGCCGGCGCGCGGCGGCACGAGCACGTCCTACACACCGCTCGATCTCGCACGCCTCTACAACTTTCCCGCCGGCGATGGCAGCGGCCAGTGCGTTGGCATCATCGAACTGGGGGGAGGCTACAAGCAGAGCGATCTCAGCGCGTATTTCTCGAAGCTCGGCGTAGGGAAGCCGGACGTGGTGTCCGTTGGCGTCGATCAGGCGAATAACGCGCCGAGTGGCAACCCGAACGGGCCGGACGGCGAAGTGACGCTGGATATCGAAATTGTCGGTGCGATCGTGCCGGGTGCGCGCATCGCGGTGTACTTCACGACCAACAGCGACGCGGGATTCGTCGATGCCGTGAACCGCGCGATCCATGACGATGCCAACAAACCCTCCGTTGTATCCATCAGTTGGGGCGGCCCGGAATCGAACTGGACGGCGCAATCGCAAAACGCATTCAACGACGTGCTGCAATCGGCCGCGGTCATGGGCGTGACGGTCTGCGTGGCTTCGGGCGACAGCGGCTCGAGCGACGGTGTGGCCGACAACGGCGATCACGTCGACTTCCCGGCGTCGAGCCCTTACGTGCTCGCGTGCGGCGGGACGCATCTGAGTGCATCGGCGAACGGAATCGGCAGTGAAGTTGTCTGGAACGACGGCGACCAGGGCGGCGCCGGCGGTGGCGGCGTGAGCGCGGTGTTCGCGTTGCCGGTCTGGCAGAAAGGCCTGAGCGTGACGCGCACGGAAGGCGGCAAGGCTGCGCTTGCCAAACGTGGTGTACCCGATGTCGCCGGCGACGCGTCGCCGCTTACCGGCTACGACGTGCTGATCGGCGGCACGGAAACGGTCGTGGGCGGCACGAGCGCGGTTGCGCCGCTTTGGGCGGCATTGATCGCGCGGATCAATGCGGCGGCGGGCAAGCCGGCAGGTTTCATCAACCCGAAGCTGTATCTTGCGAAAACGGCCGGGCACGACATCACGCAAGGCAATAATGGGAGCTTCGAGGCATCGGCGGGATGGGATGCATGCACGGGTCTCGGCAGTCCCGATGGCGGAAAAGTCGCGGCGGCGCTTAAATAGGGAAACGCAAGAAAGCAGGCAGGCAAACGGCAAGAACTCCAACAACAAAGCTAGGAGCAAACATGACGAACTCACCGGCGGCAGCGAAATCTTCAAGTGCATCTTCCGGCAGGAAAGACCAGCCATATTTCGATCCGACGCCGTACGGCAATGGTCCCGATGACGCCATTGACGCCACCCTGACCGACGAAAGTGCCGCGATCACGCATCACTCGGCGGTTATCGGCGGGAAGACGATCAACTATGCGGCGACCGCCGGGCACCTCGTGATCGTCGATCCAAGCAGCTCGAAGCCTACCGCCAAACTCTTCTACGTTGCGTTCACGCAGGACAACCAGACCGAGGAAGCGCGTCCGCTGACGTTCTTCTACAACGGCGGGCCGGGGTCGTCGTCGGTGTTCGTGTTGCTGGGTTCGTATGCGCCAATGCGCATCAAGACTTCGACACCCGACTTCACGCCGCCCGCGCCGTACCAGATGGAAGACAATCCGGACAGCCTGCTCGACAAGAGCGACCTCGTGTTCATCAACCCGGTAGGGACGGGCTACTCGGCGGCGATCGCGCCGAACAAGAACCGCGATTTCTGGGGCGTTGATCAGGATGCCGATTCAATCAAGCAATTCATCAAGCGCTTCCTGACCAAGAACAATCGATGGAATTCGCCCAAGTTTCTGTATGGAGAGTCGTATGGCACGGCGCGCAGTTGCGTGCTTGCGTACCGCCTGCATGAGGACGGCGTGGACCTGAACGGCATCACGTTGCAGTCGTCCATTCTCGATTACACGCAGACGGGCAACCCGGTCGGCGCACTGCCGACCGCAGCTGCCGATGCGTGGTTCCACAAGAAGCTCGGCGTTCATCCGCGGCCAGCCGATCTGCTGGAATTCTCGGAAGAGGTGGCGCAGTTTGCGCGCACGGATTACATCGCGGCGTTGCGCAAGTTTCCGCAAACCGACGACGACACCGTCGAGAAACTCTCGGAATACACGGGTATCGACAAAGCCACGCTGATTGCGTGGAGTCTCGATGTCGCTTCGTATGACAGCCGCGGCAATTCGCTTTTTCTCACCACGCTGCTGAAATCGAGGGGCGTGGCGCTCGGTTCCTACGATGGCCGTGTGACGGCGATATCAACGGGCATCGCCGGGAAGATCGATCCGAATTCCGGCGGCAACGATCCGACCATGACGGCCGTCACCGGCGTGTACACCGCGATGTGGAACCAGTACCTGAACGAGAAGCTGAAGTTCACATCCACGTCTTCTTTCACCGATCTGAACGACCAGGCCTTTCTCAACTGGGATTTCCATCACAAGGACCCGACCGGCGCGGAAAAAGGCATGGACGCCAAGGGCAATATCATTCTCTACACGGCGGGGGATCTTGCAGCGGTGATGGCGTTGAACATCGACTTGAAGGTGTTATCGGCGAACGGATTCTATGACTTCGTGACGCCGTTCTACCAGACGGTGCTGGATCTGCAGCAAATGCCGCTCATCGATAAAACCGTGCGCGAGAATCTCTCCGCAAAGTTTTATCCATCGGGTCACATGATTTATCTCGATGGTGGATCGCGCACGCAGCTCAAGGCGGATCTCTCGACCATGTACGAGGCAGCAACGGCGAACCACAATGCGATGAGCCGCATTCGCGCATTGCAGGAGCGCAAGAGAGACTAGGGGTTTGCGCTTCGGCGGCATTGGCGGGAACACGGTTTGCGAAAGAAGGGCGAACGCATGTCAGATGCGTCAGTTCAATTGCAAAATGGAGTTCTCCCCAATGCCGACCCCGAAGAAGAATGGAAGCGCTGCTGCGCCCCAGTCAAACGCCAGCGCTGTTGCGCGCACGCCCTCGCAGAACAATACGAATCCCAAGCTGGACAGCCTCGAACAATTCCGTTCGGACGCGACGAACCAGGCGCTGACGACCAATCAAGGCGTCAAGGTCTCCGATAACCAGAACACACTCAAAGTGGGTCCGCGCGGCCCGTCGCTGCTCGAAGATTTCATCATGCGTGAAAAAATCACGCACTTCGACCATGAGCGCATTCCCGAGCGGATCGTGCATGCACGTGGTTCCGCCGCGCATGGCGTGTTCAAGCCGTACAAGGCCCACACCGATCTGACGAAGGCCGCCTTCTTGTCGGACCCGAACAAGGAAACGCCCGTCTACGTGCGTTTTTCGACGGTTCAGGGTTCGCGCGGCTCCGCAGATACGGTGCGCGATGTACGTGGTTTCGCGGTCAAGTTCTACACGGACGAAGGCAACTTCGATATGGTCGGCAACAACATGCCGGTCTTTTTTATCCAGGACGCCATCAAGTTTCCGGACTTCGTGCATGCCGTGAAGCCCGAACCGCATAACGAAATGCCGCAGGGCGGATCGGCGCATGACACGTTCTGGGACTTCGTCTCACTCGTGCCGGAATCAGCGCATATGGTCCTGTGGACCATGTCGGATCGCGCAATTCCGCGCAGCCTTCGCACCATGGAAGGATTCGGCATCCATACATTTCGTCTGGTGAATGCCGAGGGCAAGGGACGCTTCGTCAAGTTCCACTGGCGTCCGACCATCGGATCCGCATCGCTTTTGTGGGACGAAGCGCAAAAACTCGCGGGCAAGGACGCGGACTTTCACCGGCGCGACCTGTGGGAAGCGATCGACATGGGCGATTACCCGGAATGGGAATTGGGCGTGCAGATCGTGGAAGAAGATCAGGAGCACTCGTTCGACTTCGACATTCTCGATCCGACCAAGATCATCCCGGAAGAAATCGTGCCGATCACCATGCTCGGCAAGCTCACGCTGAACCGCAATCCGGATAACTTCTTCGCCGAGACCGAGCAGGTTGCGTTTTGTCCGGGACACATTGTTCCGGGTATCGATTTCTCGAACGATCCGCTGCTGCAAGGCCGTTTGTTCTCCTACACCGACACCCAGATCAGCCGCCTTGGCGGTCCGAACTTTCACGAAATTCCGATCAACCGCACGATCGCGCCGATGCACAATAATCAGCGCGATGCGAAGCACCGGATGACAGTGAACCGCGGGCAGGCATCGTACGAACCGAATTCCATCGACAGCGGCTGGCCGAAGGAAACGGCGCCGGCCGCGGTTGGCGGCGGTTTCGAAACGTATCCGGAACGCGTGGATGCCGTAAAGATCCGCCAACGCAGTGAATCGTTCGCCGACCACTACTCCCAAGCCACGCTGTTCTGGAAGAGCATGACGCAGCCGGAGAAGGACCATATCGTCGGCGCGTATTCGTTTGAACTGAGCAAGGTCGAGCGCAAGTTCATCCGCGAACGGCAGCTTGGAATCCTGGCGAATATCGATAGCGAGTTGTGTGCGCGTGTTGCCGACAATCTCGGTCTTCCCGCGCCGGCAGCGAGCGCGAGTCCGGAAGAGCTCGGCAAGTCGTCTCTCGAGCAATCGCCGGCGCTGAGTTTGATTGCGAAGGCGGTACCCTCGGTGAAAACGCGCAAGGTCGCCATCCTTGCCGCGAAGGGCGCGGATGTTGCAAGCATCAAGGCGATCAAGGACGCGCTCACGGCTGAGGGTGCGCACGCGAAAGTCGTTGCGCCGCAACTTGGCACGTTGGGTGATGGCGTTGAAGTGGATGCAACCATTCTCGCGCTGCCGTCGATCATGTTCGACGGTGTGGTCATTGCCGGCGGCGCGGCGAGTGCAAAGCTGCTGGCAGAGTCCGGCGACGCCCGCCACTTCGTGCTTGAAGCGTTCAAGCATCTGAAGGCGATCGGTGCCGTGGGCGACGGCGAGGATGTGCTCGCAGCCGCACACCTGCCGACAGGCGATGAAGGCGTAAGCGTGGGCAGCGACGTGAAGAAAGTGATGAAGGCCTTCATTACGGCGATGTCGGCGCATCGGGTTTGGGCGCGAGCCGAGAAGGCAGAGAGCGTTCCGGCGTAAGCACTACGCCTGACGAAGAATGGCCGCCAACGCGAAGTTGGCGGCCATTTTTTTACGCGGAATCGTTTTATTGCCCGAAGTAAGTGGAGCGCGTTCCGTCCGGCTGGGCAACAAGCGCCCGCGTTCCAGCGGCTGACGATCCATTCATTGTCGGTCCGTACGATGTCGCCATCACGCCCTGATTCGTTTCCACGCGTTGCTCGGCGGCCTGGGTTTGAGCGGGATACGTCGTGTGATCGCCTTCGACGTTGTAGCCCGACCGCTCCATCTGAGACAGATCCGCTTTTACTGCCGCGCGGGTCACCGTGTCGCTGGATTGTTGCGCGCTTGCCAGAGCCGGAGCGCCTAAAGCTGCTGCCACAACGATAGCGGGAATGAGTGCCTTGAGCATGGTGGTGTCTCCTCGAATGTCATTGTTGCTTCTGGCGTCGTGAGTAACCGGATGGTCGCATGGACGACGCGAGACAGATCGAAGTGTAGACACGCATTGCTCTTTCTATTAACGCTGAATTACGCGAATTAGTGTTGTGGGAGTTGCAATAATGCTTGCATTACTTGGAGCTTGGCAAAGCGTTGCGCCAGGACTGTATCGGCCCGGACGATGTGTTGTTTCACGATTCCTTATTGGCCTTGCGGCCTGAATTTGCGACACTGGCAATCCTCTTAAAACAGGCGTGTATTGCGTCGTTTCTTTAGGGAATTGCTGATGGCTTCACTAAGGACGCTCGCCACGATAAAACCGCCAAGGCTTCTGCCCATTGCGGTGCTGTTTTGTATCGCGCTATTTTTTTGCGTTTCGGTTAGTGCCCGGACGAACATTTCAAAAAATCCGGTTCAAGCAAGGCCGTTGATAGTGGGCGTCGTGCCGGGCGCGTTGCCGCCCATGGAAATGAGTAATCCGAATGATTCGGAGAATCCTGTGCGCGGTGTATCGGCGGATTTTGTGCAACGAATCGCAGGAGCGTTGCAGAGGCCGGTTCAATGGCAGACCTTCGCCGATCGCGGCGCAATGATCGACGCGTTGCGGCAGCGTCGAATAGATGCCGCGACCAGCGCCACTGGTAACGACGGCGGCGTCGCGTTGCTTTACAGCACGCCGTATGTTGCGACAAAGCAGGTCTATGTTGAGCGTCGTGTCGCAGGATCACACACAGGACGGATCGCATACGTCGAGTCACAGACATCGCCACAACGGTTGCAGGATGCGTATCCATCGATGCATCCCGCTGCTTATCGCGATACGTTGAGCGCATTGCTTGCCGTATCGCTGGGCGATGCGGACGCTTTCGTGGGCGATCTGGTCACAGCGGGTTATGCGGTCGATCATTTCGATCTGGTCAACCTTACGCTGTCCGGTTTCGCTCCATTCGATGAAGCCGGATACAGCTTCGCATTCGCCGCCGATGCAACCGGCGAGGCCCTGCGCCGTCGCATGGACGCGGCGCTTGCCGCATTGCCGCCGCGTTTCTTGATGGAAGTACGCGCACGCTGGGCCGTCGCCGCGGCCGTGACGTTCATCCAACCGCTCGAATTAAGCGGCCCCGAGCTTGCCTGGGTCGCGGCACATCCCGTGGTTGACTACTCCATGTACGCGGACGCCGCGCCCATGACGTTTCGCGATTCGGGTGGCAAGCCGGCAGGACTTGCCATCGATATGTTGTCGGCTATCGGTGCCGCGACCGGGCTGACATTTGAAGGCCACTTGCGCGATTCGGTCGAAGCCGTCACGCAGGACATCTTCGACGGCAATTCGGCCTTGATCCCATACGGATTCAGCGCCGGGCAGATTCCGCCGCAGTTCGTGCCAAGCAAACCCTACGGCGAAGGCGTGCTCGCGATCGTGACCCGCGCGGGCGCCGAGCCGCTCCACGACGCCCGCGCGCTTGCCGAAAAACGCGTCGCGATGTGGCGCAACCATGCGCTGATGGCCATGCTGCACGAGCGCGTGCCCACGGCGCGAATCGTCGAGACTTTACCGGTCAAGGGCCAGTTCGACGCGGTGCTCGACGGCGACGCGGACGCGACCGTCATCGACATGACGTTCGCGAATTACGCCGTCGGCAATCCGTATCGCGGCAAGCTCGCGATCACCGGCGCATTCATCGATCAACCCGTGCAGCACGGCTTTCTCATCGCGCGTGGCGAGCCGATGTTGCTGTCGATCGTGAACAAGGCGATCGCGCACATGCAGCCCGCCGAGCTCGATGCCATCCGCCGCCGGTGGCTGCTGATCGAGCATCCCGAGAGCAAGTGGGAGCAGCGGCGTCCGCAAGTCATCTTCGGCGCGTTACTGGCGGTGGCCCTGCTTGCGTTGCTCGCCGGATGGGGCTGGTCGCTGAAGAAGCAGGTGGATCGGCGCCGCATCGCCGAGGACGCAATGCGGCGCGCCAGGAACGACGCCGAGAGCGCGAACCGTGCGAAGTCCGTCTTCCTCGCGGCGATGAGCCACGAGATCCGCACGCCCATGAATGCCGTCCTCGGTCTCCTCGAACTCGAACTGCGCAGTCCGGGCGACAGGGAATCAACAGTAAAAGCGCTCAGCACGGCGCACAATGCGGCGCGCGATCTGCTTGGCATGATCGACGATATCCTCGACATGGCGAAGATCGAAGCGGGACGGCTCACATTGATGCCCGCGCCCGTGGAACTCGGGGCGTGGGTGCAGAGCGTTGCAGCGATCTACGAGCCGGCGGCGCGCGTGAAGGGCCTGGCACTGAGGGTTCGCGCGAACGGCGAAAGCGAACACGCATGGGTGCTGACCGATGCATTGCGACTGCGGCAGGTGCTGGGCAATTTGTTATCGAACGCGATCAAGTTCACCGATGCCGGCGAGATCGTGATCGACTATTCGATCGCGCGGACGAACACGCGCTGCGCGTTCGTGTTCACGGTGTCCGATACTGGTCTCGGGATCGCGGGCGATCAGCAGGCCTTGCTCTTCACGCCCTTCACGCAAGCGCGTCAGGAACAGCCGGGAAGGTTCGGCGGAACGGGTCTTGGCCTGACGATCTGCAGGCGGCTGATGACGTTGATGAACGGCACCATCGAGTTATCGAGCACGCCGGGGCAGGGGAGCCGGTTCACCGTAAAAATGAGCTTGCCGCTGAGCGAACCGCCCTTGCAAATGCCTGTCCCGGAAGACCCCGAAACGCGGGTGCGCGAAGGCTTGCGCATACTTGTAGTCGATGATCATCCCGCCAATCTCATCCTGCTCACAAGCCAGTTGAAGAACCTTGGCTGCGAGATCGAAACGGCCAGCGAAGGCGCAGCCGCATTCTCGCGATGGGATCAGCAAAGACTCGAAGGTTCGCCATTCGACCTGATCCTGACCGACTGTTCGATGCCCGTCATGAGCGGCGAGGATCTCGCCCGCGCTATCCGCAAGCGCGAGGCCGAGGGGCAGGGAACGCGGGTACCTATCGTGGGCGTGACGGCGAACGCGCAGCGCGAGGCCGTGGATCACGCGCTCGCGTCAGGCATGACGCAGTGCCTGGTCAAGCCGCTGGGACTGGACGCGCTGCGACATGCGCTCGTGCTTGCATCGCAAAGGACGGAGGAGGTGCATGAGGCCGCAACACCGGTAATCGCCGATCCCACGTCACCGGACGCCTATGCGAGGTTTTTCCCGGTATCCGACGCTCCGATCCGTCTTTCCAGGCGCACTACAGGAACACGGGCCTATGGCCCGACACACGCTTTCCCGTCCAATACGCCTCGCCAGCAGTCGGTGATTACAGCGCACACGGCGGACGCAAATCATCAGACGAAGCGCTTGGCGATTGCCGCACCGCGCTTTGATGCCGACCTTCTGAACAGTCACGGAGATCAGGCGGCGCTCCTCGTCGATGTGCTGAAGTGGTCGAACCAGGTCGATCTCGAAGCCAGTCGCGCGGCACTCGACACGGGCGACTTCCAGCGCCTTCATGAACTCGTGCATCGCATGAAAGGAGCATCCCTGGTGATCGGGGCCACGCCGTTTGCCGATGCCTGCGTCGCGCTGCAAAGCCTGATCGAGCACGACGAGCATCCGTCCGACATGGCGAAACTCTGCGATGCCTACGCGCGTTTCAACGACGAAGCCATAGCACTGGATGCGGCGTTGACACAGCACGCTGCATTAACACAAAACGTCGCCTGAAGCGAATGCCTGAGCCCGGCTTCGGGTTCACCATTAATGTCCATTGTGATTATCGAGTCGCGCATGTGTTTTAATTAGGCCCTCCTCTCGCTCCGACATTTTGCTCTCGCTGATTCTGGCGTGGCACGCTCGCCGAATGAATAGAAGGCCTCTTTCGTATCACCGGCATGGTTCTCGTCTGGCGGTCGCCGCCGCGTGGCTCCTGCTGGCCGCCGCCAGCGCGGCGCATGCTCAGAGACCTGAGTTGCTGGATCCGCGCGTGAAGCAAACCACCATCGTGGACACGATTTGCCGTCCGGGTTACGCCGACGACGTGCTGCCTCCGTTCGATACCCTGCAGCGTCAGAAAGACCAGTTGCTCAAGCAGCGCAAGGTCGACCCGGCGACCGCGTCGCAATATGCGCTCGATCACCGCATGCCTGTATTGCTCGGCGGTTCGCCGACGTCTGCAGCCAATCTCGACATTCGCCGCTGGGATGGCCGCGCGGGACAGCGCCGCAAGGAACGGCTGGCGGTGTTCCTGAAGCGCTGTGTGTGTACGGGGGATTTGTCGTTGGCGGCGGCCCAGACCGCCATGAGCGGTGACTGGTCGAACCAGTTCCGGAATCTGTCCAGTTCGAGTTGCACCGGAGACTGAGCGTCGAAGTCATTCAATGGTGAACGTGTCGAGCGGCTGGTTCGCCTGCGTTTCCCCTGCGAAACGGCGCGCCAGCTGATCATGGAGCCTGCGGGCTTCATCGAGTGTCAGGTCGATCCAGTACGGGTCCCCGGCGCCATCGTTCAGACGTTCGGGCGGAAACTGGATCTCCAGCACAATGCCTTTCTTGTAGCTCATCGCTTGAAACTCCGCGTCGTGGCAAAGAAAGGCATCGAGTCTACCGGCGCGCAAAGGCAGCATTGGCGCTCGACCGGGAAACATATTCTTGCCGGTCGCTCAATAAACAAAGCCTCTTCGACACGGCGTCACAGCTTGGGCAGCGCGGCGCCATCGAGCAAATGGCTCACCACCCGCTCGCCCAGCGCAGGCCCGACGCTCATTCCCACGCCGCTATGCATGAACACGCCGGTGACGGCGGGCGATGCCCGCAGCACGGAAAACGGCGCGTCCGATGTGCCGGTTCGCGCGCCATACACGCCTTGCCAACGTTCGATCACGTCGAGCTTGCCGCCGAGCGTGCTTTCGGCAAGCGTGAGCAGCATGTCATCAACAGATGCCGCGTTGAACGGCGACGGATCGTCACCGTAATCATGCGAATCGCCGATGATCAAGTCGCCCGCCGGCGTCGGGCTGGCCAGCAAATGAATGCCGTGTTCGAGCAACGCGGGTTCTTGCGCGGCCACCTCTTCGTGCAGCGCGGCGGCTTCGGGCAGGTCCGAAAACGCGCCGTAATGCAGGCAGCTCAAACCAGTCAGCACCGCATGATCGAGGGCGAATGGTTGGGCGGGCCTCACACGCAGCATCTGCAAACGGCACACGCGCGGCTCGATTGCGGCAAGCTCGGGTGCAAGCAGCGACAAATAATCGTGTCCCGCACAAATCACCACATGTTCGGCGCGCCGCTCGCCAGCCGTCGTGTCGAGAACGCCGTTGTCGATACCCCGCACCATCGTTCCAAAGCGGAAATCCACGCCATGCGCGCGCCGCAAATAGTCGATCAACCCTGGCACCGCCTCGCGCGAGAAGACCTGCAAGTCGGCGCGTCCATGCAACGCGGCGTGATGTTTGCTGAAGCGGCCGCCGTAGAGATCGTTGAGCGCGGCGCGTGACACCATGGCGGCGTCGTAGCCCGCCTCGCGGGCGCGCGTCTCGGCGAACGCCTCCATGACGTGCGCTTGCGCTGAGCTTCGGGCGAACATCAGCGAGCCCGAGCGGCGCATATGGAGGCCGGCATCGCGTGCCCAGCCAACCCATATTTCCCGCGATGCCTGTGCGAGCGCATGCATGGCACCCGGCGGCTGGCCGGTCACGAGCACCATGCCGAAGTTGCGGATGGACGCGCCAACCGGCGTGCCGCTGCGCTCGAAAACAGTGACGCGCAAGCCACGCCGGGCGAACGCATGAGCATGCGACAGTCCGAGAATGCCGGCGCCGATAATGGCTACATCTGTGTGAGGGGTCGTCGTCATTGGGTTTGTCAAAGCGTTGTGCGTACTACAATACGCGCGGTTTCACGTCTTTTAACCGATATCCATACATTGCCGGCATGTCCGGTCGCCCCGATGCTCGCCGAACAACGTCATCAATACATCCTGTCCGAGTTGTCGAAGAACGGCGCGTTGTCGGTCGCCGAGCTCGTGCGCGCGCTCGACGTCTCGCGTGAAACCATCCGCCGCGATCTCAACGCACTCGCCGAACGCGGCCTGATCGCGACTACGCATGGCGGCGCGCTGTCGAATGACCGGCGCGAGCCCGACCTCGATACCCGCGAAGCGGCGAACGCATCCGCCAAGCGCGCGATAGGCGAGCGCGCCGCGCAATTCGTGCCGGACGGCGCGTCCGTGATCATCGATTCGGGCAGCACCACGCAAGCCGTGGCGCGCGCGCTTGGCGACCGGCATCGTCTGACGGTCTACACCAACGACTGGCGCATCGCGTTGCTGCTCGGCCGGCGCAATGACAACAAGGTCACGCTGCTCGGCGGCGAACTCTCCGACAACGAAGACGCCACGTTCGGCCTCGATACCGTGCAGCAGCTTTCGCAGTATCACGTGGACTTCGCGTTCGTGGGCGCGGGCGCGATCACGTCCGATGGTTTCCTGACCGACTATTCGCGGCTCGCCGCGGAAGTGCGCAGCCGGATGATCGTGGCTGCGAGCGCCGCGGTGATCGTCGCCGATCATTCGAAGTTCGGTCACGTCACGCCGGTGCGCATCCGCGACTTCGAGAAGGCGCGATACCTGGTCACCGAACTCACGCCCGACAAGGCTTTGCGCAAGGCGATCGCCTCGCGCGGGCCGGAGCTGGTGATTGCCTGACCGCTTGCCGGGCATGGATCAGGCCGCGAGCCGCACGTGCAACATGCCCAACGCGCGGCTGATCGCAGCCACTGCGTTCAGCATCTCGTTGGCATCGATAGCGCCAATGCATCCCACGCGAAACGTCTCCACTTCCGTCAGCTTGCCCGGGTACAGCACGTATCCTGCATCGCGCACGGCTTCGTAAAAGCGCTTGAAATCGTAGGCCGGATCGCGCGGCGCATGGAACGTGACGATCACCGGCGCCTGCACCGAAGCGTCCAGGAAAGGCCTGAATCCAAGCGCCGCCATGCCCTCGATCAACGCCGCGCAATTGCGCTGGTATCGAGCGCCGCGCGCAGCCTGGCCGCCTTCCGCCTTGTATTGATCGAGCGCCGCGCGCAACGCGGCGACCACATGCGTGGGCGGCGTGAAGCGCCATTGCGTGGTCTTCTGCATGTACGCATATTGATCGTAAAGGTCGAGCGCGAGCGAACGGGAAACGCCTTCCGATGCTTCCAGCACACTTCGCCGCACGATCACGAAACCCATCCCCGGCACGCCTTCAAGGCACTTGCCGCTCGCCGATACGACAGCATCGATCCCACCCTTCGATACATCGATAGGCAAGGCACCGAACGAACTCATTGCATCGACAATAAGACGCTTGTCGAAACGCGCGCACGACGCGGCGATCTCATCGAGCGGATTGAGCAAACCTGCGCTCGTCTCCAGATGCACCTGCGCCACGTGCGTGATGCGCGGCTCGCGCAAGAACATCTCCTCGATACGCGCGACGCCGGCCGGTTCGTCATCGCGCAACTTCAATTCGATCGCCGCTATTCCGAGCCGCTCGAGGATCTTCAGCAAACGCGTGCAATACGCGCCGTTGTTCGGTACGAGCACGACCGCATCGCGCGGCACGAGCGACCCGAGCGCGGCTTCGACCGAAAACGTGCCGCTTCCCTGCATGGGCACGCATACAAAATCTTTTTGACCGGACACGATAGAGAGCAGGTCGCGGCAGATCGAGTCTGTCATCTGGTTGAAAGCCGCATCCCACGATCCCCAGTCGCGCAACATCGCCTGACGCGTGGCCGGCGTTGTGGTGAGCGGGCCGGGCGTCAGCAAAATCGGGTCACTTCCGTTGATCACAATCTTCTCCGTTCGTATTTTCAGGCAGGCATGAAATAGTCTACGTCGGAATTTTGGCGAAATGTGGTCTTTGTTGTAGAAATGTGGCATCGTCATGGCGTTGTCATAGAGTTCTGTGATGCTTCGATCCGGCTGCGGGTGATACCAGATCAACCTCCGCGCCAAAGAATCATCGGACGCAAGCGGCCTTTCGAAAACCGCGCGTCATCCTCACGCCACCTGGTTGTTTCCGTCTTCCGGAGAACTTGCAACATGACAAAAAATCGCTTCCCCAAAGCTCGTCTGGCTTCGTGTCTTGCCGTGGCCGTGTTCGCAAGCGTCGCGGCCATGCAGGCGCATGCCGCCGATGCAGTCGTGCTGTACACCGCCGACGGCCTTGAAAACCTGTACAAGGATGTGCTGCCGGCCTTCGAAAAGAAGGAAGGTGTGAAGGTGAATATCGTGACGGCGGGTAGCGGGGAAGTGGTGAACCGGGCGCAGGTGGAGAAGGATTCGCCGAAGGCCGACGTGCTCGTGACGCTGCCGCCGTTCATCCAGCAAGCATCGCAAGGCGGCTTGTTGCAGCCGTACCAGAGCGTGAACTACGCGAATGTGCCGGCGATTGCGAAGGCATCCGATGGTGCGTGGGCGACCTTCGTGAACAACTACTTCTCGTTCGCCATCAACCCCGAAGTCACGAAGACCGCGCCGAAGACGTTTGCCGACTTGTTGCATCCGGACTTCAGCGGCAAGGTGGCTTACTCGAATCCCGCAACCGCCGGCGACGGCATGGCCGTGATCATCCTGACGAGCGCGCTGATGGGCGAGGACAAGGCGTTCGACTATCTGAAAGACCTGGAAAAGAGCGCGAAATTCCACACGAAGGGCACGGGTTATCTCGACGTGCTGCTTTCGCGCAACGAAATCTCATTCGCGAACGGCGACCTGCAGATGGATCTGGACGATGCCACCAACGGCGGCCTTTCGCTCAAGCCGATCTTCCTCTCAGCCAAGGCCGGCGAAGCGCCGACCACGTTCCAGTTGCCCTACGCGATCGGCCTGATCAAAGGCGGCCCGAATCAGGCTGAAGGCAAGAAGCTGGTCGACTACCTGATGTCGAAGGAAGTGCAGGCGAAGGTGCCGGACATCTACGGCATTCCGGGCCGCACCGACGTTCCGCTTGCCGGCAAGAATGGCGAGGCGGTCAAGCAGGCCATCGCGGGCGTGAAGCTGATTCCGGTGGACTGGAACCAGGTCATGGACAAGAAAGCCGCGTGGACCACGCGCTGGAAAAACGACGTGATCGGCAACTCCGGCAAGCAACTCGACGTGGTCAAGCCGAAGTCGTAAGCGCTTGCGTTCTTATCGAAGCTCTCAGGGATGCGAACCGTGAACACTTTGACGCTGGCTCCGGCCACTCGCGAAGCTGCTGCCGCCGATTCTTTCAAGCCGGCGCATGGCGGCGTGCATATCGAAGGCCTGAGCGTGCGCTTTGGCGCGCGTACGGTGCTGGATGACCTCTCGCTGACTATCGAGCGCGGCGAACTGCTTACCGTGCTCGGCCGCAGCGGTTGCGGCAAGACTACGTTGCTGCGGTTCATCGCGGGATTCGTGGAGGCGGACGGGCTCGCGGGCCGGTTGACAGTGGCCGGGCGTGATCTTACGCACGTGCCGCCGTTCAAGCGCAACCTTGGGCTTCTGTTTCAAAGCTATGCGCTGTTCCCGCATCTTTCGGTGTTCGATAACGTCGCGTTCGGCCTGCGGGCGCGACGTCTGAAAGCCGGAGAGATAGCGCGGCGCGTGGCGGATGCGCTCAAGCTCGTGCAACTCGGCGACGCGGGGCACGTGATGCCCGCGCAGTTGTCGGGCGGCATGCAGCAACGCGTGGCGTTGGCGCGAGCGCTGGTAATCGAGCCGGATGTGCTGCTGCTCGACGAACCGCTCTCGGCACTCGATGCCAACCTGCGCGCATCGGTCCGTACCGAATTGAAGTCGTTGCATGAGCGCCTGCCGAACCTGACCATTGTCTGCGTGACGCATGATCAGGACGATGCCCTGGTGCTCTCCGATCGCACGTTGCTGATGCGCGACGGCCGTATTGCGCAATTGGGCACGCCGCGCGAACTCTACGATAACCCCAAGGACGCGTTCGTCGCGCGCTACCTTGGCGCGGCGAACTTGTTGCCGCCATCGATCATGTTTCCTGTTGGCGATGCACGGCACGACGAACGCGGCAGGCTTGCGTGCATCCGTCCCGAGTGCCTGTCGATCGTGCCGTTGGGCAGTGCGCAATTGCACGGCACGATCTCCTCGGTTGAATGGTACGGCGCGGCGCTCTCGGTCTCGGTAATGCTCGATGCATTGCCCGACCAGCCCGTGCTCGTCACCATGCAACGATCGCATGGTCCGATGCCCGAGAAGGGCGCGCGTGTTTCCCTACGCCACGAGGTTGACGATGTCGTCCTTATCAGCGAGTGAACACCTGGTCGACGACCCCGCGCACACGCTTGCCAAGCGTCGGCGCGAACGGCGTGCGCAGTGGCAGCTCTGGTTCATTCTGGTGGTCGTGCTCGGACCATTGGTGCTGTATCCGCTCGTGCAATTGTTGTGGCTGAGCGTGACGGGCAAGCATGGCTTGAGCCTGCAGGCGTACACCGCGTTCTTCACCAATCCCGAAACCAGCGGTGTGATCGGCACGACGCTCGGCATCCTCTTCGCGAGTGCAACGCTTGCGTCATTGCTCGGTGTCCTGCTTGCATCCATATTGTTTTTCAAGCCATTTCCCGGCGCGAAACTCGTGACGCGTTTCCTCGAATTGTTTGTCGCGTTCCCTTCGTTCCTGGTCGCGTTCACGCTGATCTTTCTGTATGGATCGCAGGGATCGGTGAGCATCGGCTTGCAGCGTTTGTTCAACTTGCAGAATCCGCCGCTCGACTTCTTGTTTGGCATTGGCGGTGTGATTCTCGCGGAGGTCGTGTTCTACGCACCGTTCGTGGTGCGGCCGACGCTTGCGTCGTTTGCAACGCTCGACATGCGTCTGATCGAAGCCGCGAAGAGTCTGGGTGCGAGTGGCTGGATGGTCGCGTTCAAGGTCATCCTGCCGCTCGCATGGCCGGGTATCGCGGCGGGAACGATCCTGTGTTTCCTGCTGACGCTCAACGAATTCGGCATCCTGCTGGTATTGGGAAGCGCACATCTGATTACCTTGCCGATGGCAATCTACAGCTCGGCAACGGTCGATCTGGACTTGCCGACAGCCGCGGCCGGCGCGGTTGTCATGCTTGCAATGTCGCTCTCGTTGTACGCGCTCTACAGACGCGTGAACCGGCGCACAGGAGGCCGCAATGGCAACTGAATTTTCGCTGCCGGTTGCAGCATCGAAGCCGCACTCGCTCAAACGCGTCGGCGCGTGGATCTTCACCTGTTTCGCCGCGCTTCTGTGCTTCTGGCTGTTTGTATTGCCGGTGATCGTGGTTGCGCTTTCCAGCGTGGCGTCGCACTGGTCGGGAACGATCTTCCCCGATGGCTTCAGCATGCGCTGGTTCGAACGCCTCGGTTCAAGCGACTTCGATGCGCTGACAACCAGCCTTGAAGTCGGCTTCGGCGTGGCCGTGCTCGGGACCGTCCTCGGTCTCTGGCTGGCGCTCGCGCTCGAAGGCCGCGACCGGCGCGGTGTGGGCGCATGGGTCGATACCATCGCGATGATGCCCAACGGCGTGCCGAGCGTCGTGCTCGGACTGGCCGTGCTGATTGCGTATCACAAGAAACCGCTGGATATTTCAGGGTCCGCGGCAATCGTCGTGCTGGTGCAGTTGGCGCTGGTGCTGCCGTTTTGTTATCGATGTGCGGCCGCTGCGCTGCGGCCTGAACTTACGATCCTGCGCGAAGCGGCTGCGAGCCTTGGCGCACCGCCATCGATGGTCCTTTCGCGTGTCGTCCTGCCGCAACTCGTTCCCGCAATCCGCGCGAGTCTTGCGCTTGGTTTCGCGTTGTCGCTGGGCGAGCTCGGCGCGACGCTGACCGTTTATCCGCCGGGATTCGCCACGGTACCGATCGTTGTGGTGGGACAGGTGAATCGCGGTTATTACCTGCCGGCATCGGCGCTTTCGCTGATCCTGCTGGCGGTATCTCTCGCTGCGCTGTTGCTGATCGCGGCGAAGGTTCCCCGGCGGCGCATGGCCTGAATCGAAGCTATCGCAAGGTGTATCCCGCTTGCGCGGGACAATTTCTCACGCCGAAAAATGTGGCAAATATTGGCGTTGTAAGTCAAAATATGTAAATCGCGCCGAATTAAAAGTGCCGGTTCACGCTCGAAAAGGAACGTCATGTCCATCTCTACTGAAACGTCTATCGAAGTCAACGGCCGCGCGTACGGTCCGGTGCGCGCATTGACGGTCGTCGTGTGCGTCGATGGTTGCGAGTACGACTACCTCGAAGCAGCGGTTGCTGCGGGGGTGGCGCCGTTCATCGGCACGATGCTCGAAGGTGGTTCCGCCTTTCGTGCCGACTGTGTGATCCCGTCGTTCACGAACCCGAACAACTTGTCCATCGTGACGGGTGTGCCGCCTTCCGTGCACGGCATCTGCGGCAACTATTTCTTCGATCCGGACGCGAACGGCGGCAAGGGCGCCGAGGTCATGATGAACGACCCGGCCTACCTTCGCGCCGGGACGATTCTCGCGGCCGCGGCGCAGCGCGGCGACAAGGTCGCGGTGGTCACGGCGAAGGACAAGCTGAGGCGTTTGCTTGGCTGGCAGCTCGACGGCATTTGTTTCTCGGCTGAAAAAGCCGATGCCGCCACGTTCGCGGAAAATGGCATCGACAACGTGCTGAAGCTCGTTGGCAAACCTGTGCCCGATGTCTACAGCGCGGGGCTTTCCGAGTTCGTGTTCGCAGCGGGCGTGCGGCTGGCAGAGACGCGCGACATCGACCTGATGTATCTCTCGACAACCGATTATGTACAGCACAAGTTCGCACCCGGCACGGACGGCGCGAACGCGTTCTACGCCATGATGGACGGCTACCTCGCGCAGTTGAATGCGCTCGGCGCGGTGATCGGGCTCACCGCCGACCATGGCATGAACGCGAAGCACGACCCATCGACGGGCGAGCCTAACGTCGTGTATCTGCAGGACTGGCTCGACGGAACACTGGACATTCCCAACGCACGGGTCATCCTGCCCATCACCGATCCTTACGTCGTTCATCACGGCGCGCTTGGGTCGTTCGCGACGATCTACCTGCCGCGTTCCGTCGATGCAAAAGCACTGGCGAAGCGCATCGCCGAGTTGCCGGGCGTCGAGATCGTGCTGGACAACGCAGCGGCCTGCGAACGCTTCGAACTGCCGAACGATCGCGTGGGTGACCTCGTTGTGGTGAGCGGGCGCAACACGGCGCTTGGCACGCGTCGGGCGGAACACGATCTTTCGGGCCTCACGGTGCCGCTGCGCTCGCATGGTGGTGTGTCGGAGCAGGAAGTGCCGTTGCTCTTCAATCGGAAAACCGACGGCTTCGAGTCGAAGCTCAACGGCAAACGTCTGCGTAATTTCGATGTATTGAGCATCGCACTCAACCATCTGGTGCTTGCATCATGAGCGCCGTCCTCGCGGCCGAGCAGCACGCGCTGCGCATGGAGAAACTCCGGCTCAAGGGCGAGCGTGCGGCGCGTACACGCAATCTCGATGTGCTCGATCCGTACACGAATACGCGCGTCGGCACCGTGCCGATGGCCAGTGTCGACGATGTCCGCGACGCCTTCGAGTACGCGGCGAACTACCGCGCAACGCTCACGCGCTACGAGCGTTCGCAGATCCTCGAACGCGCGGCTACCATCATGCGTGAACGCACGGAAGAAGCGTCCGACCTGATTTCGCTGGAGTCGGGTTTATCGAAGCAGGATTCGCGGTACGAAATCGGCCGCGTCGCCGACGTGCTGAAATTTGCGTCCATGGAGGCCTTGCGCGACGACGGCCAGAGCTTCTCCTGTGATTTGACGCCGCACGGCAAGGCGCGCCGGGTGTTTTCGCAACGCGAACCGCTTGCCGGCGTCATTGTCGCGATCACGCCGTTCAACCATCCAATGAACCAGGTCGCGCACAAGATTGCGCCGGCCATCGCGACGAATAATCGCGTGATCCTGAAGCCTTCGGAGAAGGTGCCGTTATCGGCTTATTACTTCGCGGATGTGCTTTACGAAGCCGGTTTGCCCGCCCCGATGCTGCAGGTCCTGACCGGCGATCCGCGCGAGATTGCCGACGAACTCGTCACGCACCGCCTTGCAGAACTGGTCACTTTTACCGGCGGCGTGGCGATAGGCAAAGCGATCGCCGCGAAGGCGGGGTACCGGCGAGTGGTGCTTGAACTCGGCGGCAACGATCCGCTGATCGTGCTCGATGACGCCGATGTCGAACGCGCCGCCACGCTTGCCGTACACGGTTCGTACAAGAACTCGGGACAGCGCTGCACGGCGGTGAAACGCATGCTGGTTCAGAAGGGGATCGCCGCGCGCTTCACCGAACTCGTGCTGGAAAAAACGCGCGCATGGAGCTACGGCGATCCCTTCGATACCGCCAAGCAGATGGGCACGGTAATAGACGCGGCCGCCGCGGAAACGTTCGAGACGCGCGTGAACGAAGCGGTGCGGCAAGGCGCGCGCTTGCTCTGCGGCAATCGCCGCAATGGCGCGCTGTATTCGCCGACCGTACTTGACCGGGTCGATCCTTCCATGACCTTGGTGCGTGAGGAAACTTTTGGCCCGGTCTCGCCTATCATTGAATTCGATACCATCGACGACGCCATACGAATCAGCAACGGTACCGCGTTCGGTTTGTCATCCGGCGTGTGCACGGACCGCGCCGACCTCATCACGCGGTTTGTGAACGAACTGCGCGTCGGCACGGTGAACGTGTGGGAAGTGCCCGGCTATCGCATAGAACTGACACCTTTCGGCGGTATAAAGGACTCCGGCCTCGGCTACAAGGAAGGCGTCCAGGAAGCGATGAAAAGCTTCACGAGCCTCAAGACTTTTTCGTTACCGTGGGAATGATATGGCGCTGACACTCCCTGACATCCGTCATCTCTTCGATACTTACGGCGCCATGGCTTACAGCGGCGAGCCGGTGACGCAACTGCAGCACGCATTGCAGAGCGCGGCGCTGGCCGAAGGCGCGGGCGCAAAAGATGCACTCGTCGGCGCGGCGTTCCTGCACGATCTGGGCCACTTGCTGAACCTGCAAGGCGAGACGCCGACCGCGCGGGGTATCGACGACATGCACCAATATTTCGCGCTGCCGTTTCTGCGGCCGCTTTTCAGTGACGCCGTGCTTGAACCCATCCGCCTTCATGTGGATGCGAAACGCTGTTTGTGCGCGATTGATGCGGATTATTTCTCAAAGCTCTCGGCCGACTCGGTACGCAGCCTGAAGCTGCAGGGCGGTGTTTTCAGCGAACCAGAAGCTGAAGAGTTCCTGCGCAAACCCTTCGCACAAGATGCGCTTTCCTTGCGGCGCTGGGATGATCTTGCAAAGCAGCCGGAACGCGATACGCCCCCGCTCGACCACTACATTCAGCTAATCGAAAGGCTTTCCGCACAGCATGGTGCCACGACCCAGGCTGACATCTAATTAAGGAAAACGAACTAAAACCAGGCACGTAAAAGTCGCTATTTCTCATCCGCGAATGACGGAAATACGACAGGAAATTGAACGCCCGGGGGCTGTCGCGCATATTCCACGCCTGCCCCGGAAAGGCGCACAGGCATTACCAAAAAAATAAAAATAGCGTAATCTGCCTGTTCGCCCGGCCCGTCCCGCTTGGGTGTGGCCGGTCCAGGCCATGTGCCCCAGGGCTTTGTGCGTTACTGCTTTCTGGAGAGTTCGATGACATCCGTCGACCTGGAGTTCGAACAACTCAATAGCACCGTCGATGCGCTGCGGCGCTCCATTTCAAACCGTCTCATGTACGGCGTCGGTAAAGATGCCGTTACCGCCCAGCCACGTGACTGGCTGCATGCGGTGGAACTGGCGGTCCGCGACCGGCTGGTCGCCCGCTGGATGAAAACCACGCGCCAGCAATACGAGCAGGACGTGAAGCGGGTTTATTACTTGTCGATGGAATTTCTGATCGGCAGGACCTTTACCAACGCGTTGCTCGCGCTGGGCATTCACGAGGAAGTCCGGGAAGCGCTCAACGGCCTGGGCGTGGATATCAACGCGCTTGAGAACCTCGAGCCTGATGCCGCGCTCGGCAACGGCGGCCTTGGCCGTCTCGCCGCCTGCTTCCTCGATTCCATGGCGACGGTCGGCATTCCCGGCTTTGGCTACGGAATCCGCTACGAATACGGCATGTTCAAGCAGACCATCGTGGACGGCAATCAGGTCGAAACGCCCGATTACTGGCTGCGCGCCGGCAACCCCTGGGAGTTTCCGCGCCCGGAAGTGAACTACGTGATTCACTTCGGCGGTCGCACCGTTCGTCATGAAGACCGCACCGAATGGATCGATACGGAACACGTGAACGCCATGGCGTACGACACCGTAATCCCGGGTTTCGCCACGACCGCGACCAACACGCTGCGCCTGTGGTCGGCGCGCGCCACGGACGAATTCGATCTTTCGGCGTTCAATCAGGGCGATTACCGCCGTTCCGTTGAAGCAAAAAATACCTCTGAACACGTGTCGCGGCTGCTCTACCCCGACGACTCCACGCAGGCCGGCCGCGAACTGCGCCTGCGCCAGGAATACTTTTTTGTATCGGCGACCATGCAGGATCTGATCCGCCGGTATCAACGCACGCACACGCATTTCGGGCGGCTTGCGGAGAAGGTCGCGGTTCACCTGAACGACACGCATCCGGTGCTCGCCATTCCCGAGTTGATGCGGCTGCTCGTGGACACGCATCATGTTCCTTGGGACAAGGCGTGGAAGCTCATCCAGCAGATGTTCTCGTACACGAACCACACGCTGATGCCCGAGGCGCTGGAAACGTGGGACGTGGAAATGTTGTCGCGCCTGCTGCCGCGTCACCTCGAAATCATCTTCGACATCAACGCGGATTTTCTCAAGCAAGTGGGCGAGAAGTTCGGCCGCGACGTGGACCTGATCCGCCGCATTTCGCTTGTGGACGAATACGGCCAGCGCCGCGTGCGCATGGCGCATCTGGCGATCGTCGCAAGTCACACGGTCAACGGCGTGTCGAAGCTGCATTCGCAACTGATGACGCAGAATATCTTTGCGGATTTCGCGCGCATGTATCCCGATCGCTTCACGAATGTGACGAATGGCATCACGCCGCGCCGATGGCTGTCGCAAGCGAGTCCGAAGCTGTCTTCTCTCATCGATGAACGGCTTGGACCGCGCTGGCGTACCGACTTGTTCGAGCTCGCACGTTTGCGCGAATGGCGCGACGACCCCGAATTCAGGTCAGCTTTTCACGAAGCCAAGCTTGCCAACAAGGTGAAGCTCGCCGCGCGTGCGAAGCTGGAAACGGGCGCGATCATCGACCCGAATGCGCTCTTCGATTTGCAGGTCAAACGCATTCACGAATACAAGCGGCAACTGCTGAATATCCTGCATGTGATCGTGCGCTACAACCGGATTCGCGAGGCGCCGGAGAAGGCGTGGACGCCGCGCGTGGTGATGTTCGCGGGCAAGGCGGCATCGGCGTACAAGATGGCGAAAACCATCATCAAGCTGATCAACGACGTAGCCGAGATGGTCAACAACGATCCGCTGGTCGGCGACCGGTTGAAGGTAGGTTTCATTCCGAACTATGGGGTGAGCGTTGCCGAGCTGATCATTCCCGCCGCGGACTTGTCGCAGCAAATTTCGATGGCCGGCACGGAAGCTTCAGGGACCGGCAACATGAAGCTTGCATTGAACGGGGCGCTGACCATCGGCACGCTTGATGGTGCGAACATCGAAATCTGCGATGCCGTTGGCCGCGAAAACATGTTCATCTTCGGGCATTCGACCGAGGAGATCGATGCCTTGCGTGCGACCGGGTATCGGCCGCGACAGATCTACGAAGAGAATCCCGAACTGAAGATGGCGCTCGACCAGATCCGGCTCGGGCACTTTTCGCCGGACCAGCCGCACCGGTTCTACGACATCTTCCACACGCTCGTCGACTGGGGCGATCACTACATGGTGCTCGCCGATTTCGACAGCTTCGATCGTACGCAAGCAGAGGTCGATGCCAAGTTCCTCGACAAAGATGCGTGGACGCGAAGCGCGATCGAGAACGTCGCCGGCATGGGCATCTTCTCGTCGGATCGTACGATTGCCGAATATGCGAAGCATATCTGGCACGTGGAGCCGCTGCAGGTGTCGACGTAGGGTCTCTAGCGCCGCAGGCTGTAGGTCGTGGCACGACCCAGTGTCGCCTGGTCAAAGCGCGAAATGACAATGCCGATCACGTCGGCGAGCGAACGTGACGGCACTTCCACATGCAACGTAAGGCAGTCGTGACGACGATCCGTCGCCACGACTTGCATGCGTGCTTCGCCGCCGAGCGCCCTTTGCAATACGCGGCGCGGTTCGCTGGAGTCGAGACCCGGCAGGGTGACGTCGAAAGCGACTACTGTATGGAGCTTGCGTGTGGCCCGTGCAATCGACTGGGCTACCGAGATGGAAGTACGGACCGGCGAAGGAGCGCTTGCCTGAACAACGCTTGCTTTAACAACGCTTGCCTGAAGCATCGGATGTTGCGCCGTCTCGCGACGGGCGGTGGTGGGAACATCACCACTTTAGCGAGCGGCGCATTAACGCGGGGCATCGATCGGCCTTGTCCGCGTAAAGAAAGTATTAAAGCCCTTCCTGAACCGGTGGTGTTGTTGCCGGTATCTGAGTATCCGCCTGGGCCGCCGTCCGAGCGGCGACTGCTTCACGCACGAGCGTTGCAACGCGTTGTGCAAACTCCTCGTCTTTCGTCGTGAACACTTCACGCTCGCCGTCCGGTACCGTCACATACATGCGATAGATCACGTCCTGCGTGATCCACGACAGATAGCCGACCACCGCGATCATGATGCCGAGCACCAGCGCCGGACCCGAACCCAGCATGCCGCCGATCGCTGCAACGATCACGCCGATAACACTCACAGCGATAGGCAACGGTTTTTGCCGCGGGATCATTTTTACGGTCGCGCCGCGCAGATCGCGCAACGGAAAAAGCTGTCCCGCAGCGCTCAAGCCTGCGCGGGCAAACGTGATTCCTCGTTCATTGAAGGGCAGATCGTGTTGCATGTGGCTAGGTCTTCAGCAAAATAAAGGCGCAGATTAACAGACCGGCGGCGCTTTGACGTCTCACCCATCGTCGCACCGTGGGCTTTGGGCGTATGGGCGTGGTTACATGTCGAAACGCTCACACTTGCGTTCGCTGTCGATTCTGACCGTCGGCATTCGTCGTTCAGGTGGGACCCTCATTGGAGACAACCCATGACTACGCTATTGAAAGAAAGCCACGCCTTCAGCGGCTTTGCGGTGCCGGACCTCGATGCTGCAAAGAAGTTCTACGGCGAGACGCTCGGACTCGATGTCACAACCGGCTCCATGGACGTTCTCGAGTTGCATCTGGCGGGCGGCAATCATGTGCTGATTTACCCCAAGCCCGACCACGTAGCCGCGACATATACGATCCTAAACTTCCCAGTCGCGGATGTGGAGCGCACCGTCGATGACCTGACCGCACGCGGCGTGCGCTTCGAACACTACGACACGCCGCGCCTGAAAACCGATACCAAAGGCATATGCCGGGCGTCGGGCGGTCCGGTCATCGCCTGGTTCAGGGATCCGGCAGGAAACATCCTTTCCGTGCTCGAATCGGATAGGTAGGCCTTGAAGCAGCGGCTTTATGCGTGGATTGCCGATTCACTGGACACGAGCCGCAATTCATCGGCGATGGTCGCGATCAGCGCTTCGGCCGCAGCGCTCAGCGGACGCCGCGGATGGCTGATCCGCACGATGTGCCGCACGATGCGCGGCGCAAGGATCGGATAGGCGCGCAACGTGCCTTGCCGGACCGCGCGCTCGACCACGATGCGCGGCAGGATCGTCGCGAAGCGCGTGCTCTCCACCAGCTTTACGATGGTGCTGAGCACATCGATCTCGAAGCGCGGCGCAAGCAGCACGTCCTCGTGCTGGGCGGCGGTATCGAGCACACCCCGCAGACCGTGGCGCTTCGTTGGCAACACCAGTTCCAGATCGGGCAACTGCGCGAGTTCGATTGCATGTGGCAAGTCGGGCCCGTGCACGGCGCTCGTCACGAGCACCATCTCTTCATCCAGCAGCGGCTGCGAGTCGAGCGAAAGCCGCGCGCGCGGCTTGTTGATGAGCGCGGCATCGAGCTGCCCGCCCGACACCCAGTCGATGAACGTCGCGGTGTAACCGTCGGCTACGGTCACTTCCACATGCGGATAGCGCGCATGAAAACGCGAGAGTGAATCGGCCAGCACGCTCTCCGTCACCGATGCAATCAGCCCGATCGACACATGCCCGGTCACCACTTCGTCGCGCTGCACGAGTTGCTGGCGCGCGTGGGCGAGGTCACGAACGATGGGCAGGAACAGTCGGTACATGAGGCGTCCGGCAGCGGTCGGCGCCATGCCGTGGGCGCCGCGCTCGAAGAGTTGCTGATGCAGTTCGTCTTCGAGCTTCGCAATCTGCATGCTCAACGCTGGTTGCACGATGTTCAACCGCTTGGCCGCACGCGTGACCGAGCCGTCCTCGAACAAAGCGATGAAATATTGAATCTGCTTCAGGTCCATGTCGGCGGCTCGGTGGCATTGGTCCCATGTCTCGGGCCATCAGTAAGTCTAATGAGAGTGCCTGGGTTTATCAGAACCATCGTACGTGATGTTCGCTTCAAGGGCGCAACTGAGTGTTATCCCAACCATGGATTGACCGCATTGGGGCAAACACGGATATCACCGTGAATGATCGACCGCATCAAAAAACAGTATTAGAAGTTATATCGCGATCTCGTTACTCTTCAGATCAGCAACGAGGAGACGAGATGGACCACCATGAAGCCGCAGAGCACGGCAGCGCAAGCATTGCACCGGGCAATAAACCGTTCGATGCTTTGTCGCTGCGTGGCTGGCTCGCGCATCTTTCCGCCACCGCACGCGTGGCGACGATCGACAAGCATGTATCGCTGAAACACGAACTTGCGGCAATCGCAAAGCGCCTCGACGGCAAGCAGGCGGCGGTGTTCCTTGCTCCCGGCGATCACGCAATCCCCGTGGTCAGTGGTTTCATGTCGAAGCGCGCATGGATTGCGGAAGCCATGGGCGTGGCCGAGAAAGACCTGTTGAAACGTTTCCGCGATGCCGCCGACAACCCGTTGCCGTGGAGCGAAGTTGCTTCCCGTGAGGCCGCTTGCCAGCAGGTCGTACATACCGACGGGATCGACCTGCATGCGCTGCTGCCCATTCCCACGCACAGTGAACACGACAACGGTCCTTACATTACCGCGGGTCTGGTCATCGCGCGCAATCCGCGCACGGGCGTGCAGAACGTGTCGATCAACCGGATCCAGGTTCACGCACGCGAGCGCATGGCGATCCTGCTGTTGCCGCGTCATTTGCATGCATTCCAGAAAGAGGCGGAAGCGGCGGGGGACGCGCTCGATGTGGCCGTCGCGATCGGCGTCGATCCGCTGACGATGCTCGCATCGCAAGCCATATCGCCCATCGACTTCGATGAACTTGAAATTGCCGGCGCATTGCATGGCGCGCCGTTGCCGGTCGTGAAATGCGTCACCAACGATGTACGCGTGCCGGCTTTTGCGGAGATCGTGATCGAGGGACGCATCCTGCCGAATGTACGTGAAGCCGAAGGACCGTTCGGTGAGTTCCCCAAGTACTACAGCGCGCAGGAAGCACGCGAAGTGATCGAGGTGACGGCGGTAACGCATCGCAGAAATCCGATTTATCACACGATCGTTCCAGCCGAGATGGAGCACTTGCTGCTCGGCGCCATTCCGCGCGAGGCGACGCTGTTGTCGCATCTTCAGCGCAGTCATCCTGGCGTGACCGATGTGCATCTTTCAGTGGGCGGCGTATGCCGTTATCACCTCTGGGTGCAGTTTGCGAAGAAGCGGGAAGGCGAGGCGAAGAACGTGATCCTGTGCGCGTTCGGCGCGCATTACGACATCAAGCAAGTGGTGGTGGTGGATACGGATGTCGATATTCACGATGCTTCGGAAATCGAATGGGCGATTGCGACGCGCTTTCAGGCAGATCGCGACCTCGTGCTGATTTCCGGCGCACAGGGATCGCCGCTGGACCCGTCGACGACCGTGGGCCAACCCGATGACGCGCCATCTCACCTTCAGGGCGTCAGCACGAAGATGGGACTCGATGCCACGCGTCCGGTCGTTTATGCGGGCCATGTGTTCACCCGCGTGCGTATTCCGGGTCACGATGCGGTCGATCTGGAAACACTCGTCGCCGCCGACAACACCGGATTCGATACCTACCTGAGCCAATCGCGATGAACGCGCAAACGCCCCAGCGTATTGTCGTCGGCATCTCTGGCGCAAGCGGCGCGATGATCGGCGTGCGGCTGCTCGAAGCGCTGCGCCGTATCGGCACGCATGAAACGCATCTGATCGTGTCGGCATCGGGCGCAGTGACGGCGGCGCAAGAGCTCGGCGTCGGGCGCAATGATCTCGATACGCTCGCTGATGTAGTTCACAACGTCCGCGACGTGGGGGCATCGGTTGCAAGCGGTTCGTTCGTCACGAGCGGTATGGTGATCGCGCCATGTTCCATGAAAACGCTCGCCGCCGTGGCAAACGGTTTCTCCGACAATCTCCTCACGCGCGCGGCTGACGTGATGCTCAAGGAGCGCCGCCGGCTGGTGCTCGTCGCCCGCGAAACACCGCTGAATCTCGCGCATCTGCGCAACATGACGCTAGCAACCGAAATGGGCGCGATCGTGATGCCGCCCGTGCCGGCTTTCTATGCGCATCCGCAGACTATCGATGACGTGGTGAGCCATACCGTCGGGCGCATCCTGGATTTATTCGGTATCGAGCATCGAGAGATCGAAAAACGCTGGAGCGGTCTGGCCGATGAATTCAGCGCGCGCGGTGATGCTGGAGCCGACGAATGAACCAGCGTGATCAGGCCGGCTTTGCCGCAATCAACGCGCACGCGTCTGACGTCGTCGAGGCGCCCGCAACGAACGCATCGCCCGATGCGCGCCCGAAACGTCATGTCGGCCAGTCGGTGGAACGCTTCGAGGATCCTGCGATTCTCACGGGCCGGGGCCGGTATGGCGATGACATCGGCATCAAGCCAGGCACGTTGCACGCGGCGATTCTTCGCGCGCCGCACGCGCATGCCGAGCTGGTTTCGCTGGATACGAGCAACGCTGTGACAGCCGAAGGTGTGCGCGCGGTGCTGACGCGCGATGACCTTCGCGCGTGGTCGCGGCCGTTCGTGGTCGGCGTGAAATCGAAGATGGAGCAATGGTCGCTCGCGATGGATCGCGTGCGCTACGTGGGTGAACCGGTTGCAGTCGTGATGGCCGAGTCGCGGGCGCTTGCCGAGGACGCGCTCGATCTGATCAAGGTCGAATATCGCACGCTCGAACCGGTGACATCGATTGAAGGCGCGTTGAAGGACGATGCCTGCGTGCTGCATCCGAGTGTGCAGACCAACGTAATCAGTGATCGGAGTTTCCGTTACGGCGAGCCTGAGGCTGCGTTCAGCAATGCGCCGCATCGCGTGAAGATCGACGCGCATTATCCGCGCAATACCTGTGCGCCGATCGAATGCGGCGTGGTCATCGCCGAGTTTCTTTCCGGTGACGAAGGCTACGACGTCACGTCGAATTTCATGGGCCCGTTTTCGCTGCACGCCGTGATGGCGCTTGCGCTGAACGTCCCGGCCAACCGGCTGCGTCACAAGGCGCCGCGTGACTCGGGTGGCAGCTTCGGAGTCAAGCAAGCCGTGTTTCCGTATGTGGTGCTGATGTGTCTCGCATCGCGCAAGGCGAACGCGCCGGTGAAGTATGTCGAGGACCGGCTCGAACATCTGAGCGCGGCGACATCGGCTACCGCACGGTTCACAACGCTCGAAGCCGCCGTCGAAGCCGATGGCCGCATCACCGCGCTCGACTACGATCAGGTCGAGGACTGCGGAGGGTATCTGCGTGCGCCGGAACCTGCCACGTTTTATCGGATGCATGGGTGCTTGACGGGTGCCTACGACGTTCCCAACCTGCTCGTGCGCAACCGGGTCGTATTGACGAACAAGACGCCTACGGGCCTCGTGCGCGGCTTTGGCGGACCGCAGGTCTACTTCGCGCTCGAGCGGCTGATGCAGCGCATTGCCATTGAATTGAAGCTCGACGTGCTCGATGTGTATCGCCGAAATTTCGTGCCGGCCAACGCCTTCCCGTATCGTGCCGCAGCGGGCGCCTTGCTCGATTCGGGCAACTACCAGGAAGCATTGAGACGCTCGATTGCGGAGGGCGGTTACGAGGAGTTGAAAACCCGCCGCGATAGCGCGCGCGGGGAGGGCCGTCTGTACGGCATCGGCTTTGCGGCGATTGTCGAACCTTCCGTATCGAACATGGGTTACATCACGACCGTGATGCCCGTCGATGCACGCAAGAAAGCCGGTCCCAAGAGTGGTGCGATTGCGAGCGCAACGGTCAGCGTCGACTTGCTGGGCGGCGTGGTCGTGACGATCGCGTCCACGCCGGCGGGGCAGGGACACATGACCGTTTGCGCGCAAGTTGTAGCCGATGCGCTCGGTCTGTCGCCCCATGAGGTCGTGGTGAACGTGGAGTTCGATACCCACAAGGATGCATGGTCGGTTGCAGCCGGAAATTATTCGAGCCGTTTTGCAGGCGCGGTCGCGGGCACGGTGCATCTCGCGGCCGTCAAGGTGCGCGACAAGCTCGCGCGTATCGTCTCGTCGCAGCTCGAATGCAAGCCCGAGGACATCCGTTTCGAAGGCGGACGTGTCTATCGGGACGGCGACGAAGACCACGCCATGCCCTTCGGGCGCGTGGCGAGCAATGCGCCTCACTGGGCGCCTGCGTTACTGCCTGCGGGCGAAGAACCGGGCTTGCGCGAAACTGTTTTCTGGACTCCGCCGAACATGGATGCGCCGGATGAACAGGACCGCATCAATACATCGGCGGCTTACGGTTTTGCATTCGACATGTGCGGCGTGGAAGTGGATCGTGCCACGGGGCGTGTGCGTATCGACCGTTATGTGACCACGCACGATGCAGGCAAGCTGCTGAACCCTGCACTCGCCGATGGCCAGATTCGCGGCGCATTTGCGCAAGGACTGGGCGCGGCGTTGATGGAAGAATTCCGCTACGGGTCCGACGGCAGTTTTCAGTCGGGCACGCTCGCGGACTACCTGATGCCGACCACGTGTGAAGTGCCCGATCCGATCATCCTCCATATGGAAACACCGTCGCCATTCACTCCGCTCGGCGCGAAGGGTCTGGGCGAAGGCAACAACATGAGCACGCCGCCATGCGTGGCCAATGCGGTTGCCGATGCACTTGGCGTCGATGACATTCGCTTGCCGCTGACGCCATCGAAAGTGATGGGGCTGATCGGTATCGATGACCCGGAACCGTCCCGGCCCGAGTTCCGCGAAGCGCAGCAAAAGACGCCAGTGCTGCCGGGCGGCAAGGCGCTGACCGCGCAAGGCAGCGTGGATCTGCCGGCGTCGCCTGAAGCGATCTTCGCAGTGCTGCTCGATCCGGTTGCGCTCGCGAAGGTCATCCCCGGTTGTCATGCGCTCGAGGAGAAGGGCGAAAACACGTATCGCGCGGATGTGACGGTTGGCGTCGGCATGATCAAGGCGCGCTTCGAAGCGGAGATCGTGCTGTCGGATCTCGATCCGCCGCATCGTTTGCGGCTTGCCGGTGCGGGCATGTCATCGCTCGGCAGCGCGCGCGGTAACGGTCTGGTCGAGCTGACGCCTATCGATAAAGGCACACGCCTGACGTACGACTACGAGGCGCAGGTCTCAGGGAAGGTCGCGGCGGTCGGTGGCCGCATGCTCGAAGGCGCGGCAAAGGTCGTGTTGCGGCAACTGTTCGAATCGCTGGGACGTCAGGCCGCAGGCAAGCCCGTGAAGTCGATTGGCGGGTCGTGGCTTGGCCGCATCCTCGGCCGGTTCGGGAGGCGTTCATGAAACCCGCACCATTCGATTATCTGCGCGCCGCGAACACGCACGATGCGCTCGACGCCCTCGCGCAATCAGGCGAAGACGCGCGCATCCTCGCCGGCGGCCAGTCACTCATGGCGGTGCTCAACATGCGGCTTGCGCAACCGCGCGTGTTGATCGACATCTCGCGTACGGCCGATCTGGAAGCGGTGCGCATCGAGAAGAACCATCTGGTCGTGGGTGCGGCAGCAACGCAAGGCAGCGTGGAATGGCGCGCATCCTTGCGTGATGAAGTGCCGCTGCTCGCACTCGCTTTTCCGAACATCTCTCACTTTCAGATCCGCAACCGCGGCACGGTTTGCGGCTCGATCGCGCATGCCGATCCCAGTGCGGAGTTGCCGCTCGTGCTGTCTCTGCTGGGCGGCGATGTGATGCTGCGTTCAAAGAAGCGCAAACGCACGCTCAAGGCGGAAGACTTCTTCCAAGGCATGTTGATGACCGCACGCGAACCCGATGAGCTCCTCGAAGCCGTGCGCTTCCCGCTGAAGAAACCCGGCGAACGATACGGCTTCGAGGAATTCTCCGCACGGCACGGCGACTTTGCGATAGTCGGCTGCGCCACGGTCGTGACCGACACCGCCATCCGCATCGCGGTTGGCGGCGTTGCAGACAGACCCGTGGTCGAACAGTGGCCCCGTCTGCAAGGCGACGACTTGCGCGGCGCCCTGAACGACCTGAGCTGGAAGCTGAACGCGCAGGACGACGCGCACGTCAGCGCAACATACAGACGCCATCTTGTGCGGCAACTTGGATGGCGCGTCATTGAGGAGGCGAAGTGAGCAACACGTTATCGGTCAGGCTGGATCGCGGCGAGCGTCGGAAGATCACGCTGACGTTAAACGGACGTGAACGCAGCGGCTATTGCGAGTCGCGCGACTTGCTGTCGGACTTCGTGCGGCATGAACTGGGCGCAACCGGAACGCACGTGGGCTGCGAGCACGGCGTATGCGGCGCGTGCACGGTGCACGTGGACGGCGTCGCCGGGCGGTCATGCCTGATGCTTGCGGTCCAGGTGGAAGGGCGCCGCGTGAATACCGTCGAAGGTCTTGCGGCGGATCAGACACTGGGGGACTTGCAGCAAGCGTTCCAACGCCATCATGCGTTGCAGTGCGGCTTCTGCACGGCAGGAATCCTGATGTCGTGCGCGGACTATCTCAAACGCGTGCCCGACCCCAGCGAAACCGAAGTACGCGAAATGCTCTCTGGCCATCTGTGCCGATGTACCGGCTATACGCCGATAGTCGCCGCCGTGCTCGACGTGGCGGCGCGAAGAAATGCGGGCAGGAAGGAGCCGGAACATGCTTGATCTCGGCCGAACCTTCTTGCAGAGTGTGGAGCGCAGTCCGAACACGCTCGCACTCGTGGATGGCGACAAACGCCTGACCTATGCGCAGTGGCACGAAGTCATTCTGCGTGTAGCCGGTGGCCTGCGCGATGTGGGCATCGGGCGCGGCGACCGTTTGCTCGTCGTGCTGCAAAACCGATGGGAGATGGCGACGCTGCATTGGGCCTGCCAGTTCGCGGGCATCGTCATGACGCCGCTGAACTGGCGTGCAAAGCCGGAAGAACTGGATTATTGCGTGACGGATTCCGGCGCGAAAGCAATCGTATTCGAGCCTGTTTCCGCCGACGCCGTGCAGGGCAGCGCAGCAGCGCAGGAGATCCCGCGCATTGCACTGGACGAAGCGCGCGGCACGCTCTCCTTCGACACGCTCCTCAACGCGAACGCAGCGAACACCACGGCCGAAGCCACCGCCGACGACGTCTCTCTGATCCTTTACACATCCGGCACGACCGGCAAGGCGAAGGGCGTGCCACGGCGCCATCGACACGAACGTGCCGCTGCGCTCGCACATGTTGCGCAAAACTTGTATCGATACAACGAACGCACGCTCGGCGTCATGCCGCTTTATCACACCATGGGCGTGCGTTCATTGCTCGCCATGGCACTGGTCGACGGCTTGTTCGTCTGCGTGCGCCGCTGGAGTGCGGCGCAGGCGCTTGCATCGATCAGTGAATTCGAACTCACATGCCTGTACCTCGTGCCGACGCTCTATCACGATCTTCTGGCAGCGCCAGGTTTTGCGGACGCTACGACGAGATCGGTCACGAAGCTGGGTTTTGCAGGCGCTCCCATGAGCGACGGCTTGCTCAAACGTCTCTTCGCCGCATTCAAACCCGAGCTCTTCGTGAACCACTATGGATCATCCGAGGTGTACACGGTCAGCATCGATCAGGATGCCATGCGCAAGCCGGGCAGTGCCGGGCGCGCAGGCATCAATACGCGATTGCGAGTGGTCAAGCTCGACGCCTCCTCGCCAACGGACTTCGCGGCGGTCAACGAGGAAGGCCAGATCATCGCGGACCTGCTGGGCGACGAAGCGTTCGAAGGCTACTGGAACCGTCCGGACGCGAACGCAAAGTCCCTGCGCGACGGCTGGTACTTCACCGGCGACACTGGCTTCTTCGACAAGGACGGCGACCTCTTCGTGAGCGGCCGCGTTGACGACATGATCATCAGCGGGGGTGAAAACATCTCGCCGGTCGATATCGAATCGGTCCTGTCATTACATCCCGCAGTGGACGAAGTGGCGGTGGCCGGCGTGAAGGACGAACGCTGGGGCCAACGCGTGGTGGCCTTCATCAAGCGCCGCGATTACGTGAACGCCGAGATCCTCGACGGCTGGTGCCGCGAGTCCGACCTCGTGAATTTCAAGCGGCCGCGCGACTATGTTTTCGTCGATGACATTCCGAAATCTCCCGTCGGAAAAATCCTGCGCCGCAAGCTCTCGGCCGGCGAATACGAAGTCGACACATCAATCAACCCGAAAGAAACAACGAAGGAGTAACCGATGACCGAACTGACCCATCGCGGCCAGACGCTGTTGCAGGACCTGGACGGCTTCTCGATCGAAGTCGATGAACAACTCGAGCGCGCCGACATCATCCTGCATCGTCCGCCGTTGAACGTCATTTCCATGCACGCACGCGACCAGTTGCGCGCGGCCTTCGAAGCACTCGATGAAGACGACCGCGTGCGCGTGATCGTCGTGCGCGCGAACGGTGAGCATTTCTCGAGCGGCGGCGATATCAAGGGCTTTCTCGAAGCATCGCCGGAACATGTGTCGAAACTTGCGTGGAACATCGCGGCGCCAGCGCGCTGCTCCAAGCCCGTTATCGCGGCGAATCGCGGGTTTTGTTTTGGTGTGGGCTTCGAGTTGTCGCTCGCGTGCGACTTCCGTATCGCGACGGACACCACGTTCTACGCGCTGCCGGAACAGAAACTCGGGCAGATTCCCGGCTCGGGCGGCTCGGCTCGGTTGCAGCAGATGGTGGGCGTTGGCAGGACCAAGGACATCGTGATGCGCTCGCGCCGCATTCCAGGCAAGCAGGCATACGAGTGGGGCATCGCCGTGGAGTGCGTGGCCGACGCGCAACTCGAAGCCACGACCGATGCGCTGGTCGATGAGCTGCGCGCGTTCTCGCCGTTGGCACAGCGCACGGCAAAAAAGCTGCTCAACGATACGGAAGATGCGCCGCTCTCGATTGCCATCGAACTTGAAGGGCATTCCTACAGCCGGTTGCGTACGTCGGATGACTTCCGTGAAGGCGTTGAGGCGTTTCATAGCAAACGCAAGCCGGTGTTTCGCGGTAGCTGACCTTTAGCCATAACAAACAGGGGACTTGCATGGAGGCGTTCGACTACGTGATCGTGGGCGGCGGGTCGGCGGGATGCGTACTTGCGCATCGGCTATCGGCCGTGCCGTCGCTGCGTGTCGCGTTGATCGAAGCGGGCGCGGACACGCCCCCGGGCAACGTGCCCGCAGCGATCCTCGACAGCTATCCCATGCCTGTGTTTTGCGGCGACACTTACATCTGGCCTGGACTGAAAGCCCGGGCTACAAGGCAAGCTGCTGAACGTGTGTACGAGCAAGGCCGTGTCATGGGCGGCGGTTCGAGTATCAACGTGCAATCGGCTAATCGCGGCTTGCCGCGCGACTACGATGAGTGGGCCGAGAACGGCGCGCCGGGCTGGGCTTGGGACGATGTCCTGCCGTACTTCCGCAAGCTGGAAAGCGACGCAAATTTCCCCGCTGACCCGCTGCACGGCGAGGACGGTCCCGTTGCGATTCGCCGCATCATGCCTGATGAATGGCCGCCGTTTTGCCACGCGTTTGCGAAGGGTTTGAAGAGCAATGGATTCGCGACACTACAAGACCAGAATGCCGAATTCGGCGACGGTCTGTTTCCCGGGGCGTTTTCAAACTTCAACGACCGGCGTGTGACGACAGCGACGGCTTACCTCGATGCCGCCACGCGCAAGCGTCCGAACCTGTCGATCTTCGCGAACCTTCGCGTTGAACGCATCCTCATGAGCGGCGTGACCGCGCATGGTGTTCTAGCAGTAGCGGCGAATGGCGAAGAGATCAAGTTCGAAGCGCGAGAAGTGATCCTGGCAGCGGGCGCGCTGCAGTCGCCCGTCATGTTGCTGCGGGCGGGTATCGGAAATTCGAAGGAGCTCGATCAACTTGGTATTCGCTGCGCGATCGATTTACCCGGCGTCGGAAGGAATCTTCAGGACCATCCGTCGCTGACGTTCTGCCATTTCCTCGAACCGCAGTTCCGCATGCCGCTCACGCGTCGTCGCGCGAGCATGACGGCCGCGCGATTCACATCTGGCCTGGAAGGGTGCGACGTCTCGGACCTGTATTTATCGAGTGCAGCGCGCGCCGCATGGCATGCGCTGGGCAATCGCCTCGGTTTGTTTTTCTTGTGGTGCAACCGGCCCTATTCGCGCGGCCGTGTGCAACTCGTGTCCGCAGACTCCGACATCGCACCACGCGTGGACCTGAACCTGCTTGACGACGAACGCGATATCGCACGCCTTGCCATTGGCGTTCGCCTGCTCGCCAAAGTGGTCGAAGCATCGGGCCTGGGTGAAGACAGGCGTGATTTTTTCCCAGCCGCATTTTCGCCGCACGTGAAGGCATTGAGCCGCGTGGGCAAGGTCAATGCAATCTTGACATCGCTGCTTGGCGCTCTGCTCGACACACCTGCGCCCTTGCGTCGATTGCTGATCGAACGTTTCTTTACGCGTGGTCAGGCCATGGCCTCAATGCTTGCGAGCGACGACGCGCTGAACGCGTTCATTCGCGCGAATGTATTCGGCGTATGGCACGCGAGCGGAACATGCCGGATGGGCGTGGCAGGCAATCGCCAGGCTGTCGTCGATACACAGGGCCGCGTGCACGGCGCGCGAGGCCTGCGCGTGGTCGATGCATCGCTCATGCCGCGCCTGCCTTCGGCCAACACGAATATCCCGACCATCATGATCGCGGAAAAAATCGCGGACACGATGCTGCGCGAACGGCCGCCCAGTGCTGCAAGCAACAAGACGATCTATTTGCATGCAACGATTTCATAAACGCCAACAAGAGCACGAACCAATATACGTGCCACGTACACGGCGCCTTCCATAAGGCGGCGCCGCGACCTTCAAGGAGATAAAAATGTCCGTTGCAGCTCAGGAAAGCACCGCCGTGCCCGAGGTCAACTCGCGGCAGGTCATGGGTGCAGTGGTAGCCTCGTGCCTGGGTTGGGCACTCGATCTTTTCGATCTGTTCGTGCTCCTGTATGTCGCGCCGGTGGTCGGCAGGCTGTTCTTCCCGTCCGAACACGCCATGCTTTCGCTGGCGGCAGTGTATGCGTCGTTTGCCGTGACCCTGTTGATGCGGCCGCTCGGTTCGGCATGGTTCGGATCTTATGCGGACCGTCATGGACGCAAGGGCGCGATGATTCTCGCAGTCGTTGGCGTGGGGATATCGACGGCGCTTTTCGGGGTGTTGCCAACGGTCGCGCAAGCCGGACTCGCCGCGCCAATCCTCTTTCTTCTGTTGCGGCTCGTGCAGGGCGTGTTCGTAGGTGGCGTGGTGGCGTCCACGCATACCATCGGCACGGAGTCCGTTGCGCCCAAGTATCGAGGCGCGGTCTCGGGATTGATCGGCGGCGGCGGTGCAGGGCTCGGTGCACTGCTCGCGTCCATTGTGTTCCTGACCATGTCCGCGATCTTCCCCGGCGAACTGTTCGATGTCTGGGGATGGCGCTGCATGTTCTTCACCGGCATCATCAGCTCGGTGCTCGGCCTGTTCGTTTTCAATACGCTCGAGGAGTCGCCGCTCTGGCAGAAGCTTGCGGCCGAGAAGGCGGCCAAGGCTGCGAATCGTGATCCGTCGGTGCCGGTCGAAGTGATTCGATCGCCGATCAAGACGTTGTTTTCCCGCGAATATCGCGGCATTCTTTTCGTGAACCTGCTGCTCACGATTGGCGGCGGCAGCGGCTATTACCTCACGTCGGGCTACCTTCCTACCTTTCTAAAGGTGGTCAGCCACGCGCCCAACGGCGCGGCTGCGGCCATCCTGATGATCGCAAGCGTGGGAGTGCTGCTGGCCTCGGTCGCAGCGGGCCATCTGAGCACCTTCATTGGACGCAAGAGTGCGTTCATCTGGATCGGACTCGTGCGTCTCGTCGCGTTACCCGCGTTGTTCCTGTTGTTGCCTACTGCGCAAAGCATCACGATGATTGGCCTTTACGCCGTGATACTGAGTGCGCTCGGCAGCGCGGGTTATGCGCCTATCCTGATCTTCCTGAATGAACGATTTCCCACCGCGATCCGCGCAACGGGAACGGGCCTCTCGTGGAACATCGGCTTTGCAATCGGCGGGATGATGCCGACGGCCGTGTCGCTCGTCGCGAAGGACCCGAGCGAGTTGCCCATGACGCTGGCTATCTTTGTCGGTGTGATCAGCGTGATCTTTCTAGTTGGCGCTTTCATTGTTCCGGAAACGCTCGGCAAGCTGGAGAACAACGCGCGAGCCGTGCATTGAACGTCAGGGTGCGGTGGTCACGCGGCGAATGTCTTCCGTGATGATATCGATGAGGGCGCTCGCCGCAGACCCAAGCGGCCGCTTCGGGTGACTGACGCACACGATCTGCCGCACGATAACCGGGTTCGCAATCCGGTGAATCCGCAGCACGCCGTCGTCCACTTTGCGCTGCACGACCACGCGCGGCATGATGGTCGCCACGCTGCTCTGTTCCACGAACTGCACGATCGTGGTCAACAGGTCGATCTCGAACTTCGGCTTGATCACGATATCCGCGTTGAGAAGCGCGGCATCGAGTGCGCCGCGCAAGCCGTTGCGCCGCGTGGGCAGGACCAGTTCGAGATCGCCGAGCCTGGACAGGTCGATCTCGTCGGGCAGAACGCGACCGTGGGTTGCACTGACCACGAGGACCATTTCTTCGTCGAGTAACGCGCGGGTATCGAGCGTGAGACGTCCGCGCGGCTTGTTGATGACCGCGGCGTCGAGCCGTCCGGCTTCCACGGCATCGATCAGTTGTGCGCTAAAGCCGTCCGCCACCGATACCTCGACTTGCGGAAACAGTGCATTGAAGGTCGCGAGCGACTCGGGCAATACGCTTTCCGCTTCCGATGCCACCATGCCCAGCGACACGCGTCCCGTGACGATCACGTCCGTGCTGCTGAGCTGCTCGCGCGCATGGTCGATGTCTCGAATGATCGGCACATACAGCCGGTACATGAGGCGCGCCGCGTCGGTCGGCGTCATGCCATGCGGGCCTCGTTCGAAGAGCGGCTGATTCAATTCCGCCTCGAGCTTCGAAATCTGCATGCTCAATGCGGGCTGAACGATATTGAGCCGCTTCGCAGCGCGCGTGACCGAACCATCTTCAAACAGCGCGATGAAATATTGAATCTGCTTCAGGTCCATGGGCGGGCGGCGAGTGAGTCGATGCACGATGAGACCACAACCGGCCGCCCGATACCAGCATACTATCTACCCAGGTAACGCTTCTGCGCCTGCACCACGAACGCCTGCGCGTCACGTGCCGCTTGCACGACCGTTGCCATGCCGAAGAACTCGTGCGTTGCGCCCTGGTAATTCTGAATCTCTACTTCTACGCCCGCGCCGCGCAATTGATCCGCGAGCTTTTCGCCATCGGAACGCAGCGGGTCGATGCCGGCAGTCACCACCGTCGCCGGCGGCAAACCGTGGAGATCGGCGCTGACGACATCGATGAGCGGATTCTTCAGGTCGGTTTTCTCGTTGATGAGGTGATCGACGAACCACAGCATCATCGGCTTGTTCAGCGGCTTCGCGTTGCGGTTTTCCTCATAGGAAATCGACATCACGTTGTTGCTCGCGACCGGGTAGACCAGCGCTTGATGCAGCGGGAGTTGCAAGCCGGCGTCACGTGCGTATATGGCTACGTTCACAGCCAGGTTGGCGCCCGCGCTTTCGCCCATCACCGCAATTCGCGCCGGGTTACCGCCGAGACTTGCGGCATGATCGACGATCCATTTCCATGCTACGAAAGCGTCTTCATGCGACGCAGGAAACTTGTGCTCAGGCGCTTGCCGATAATGCGCCGACACCACGATCGCATTCGTCTGCGCGGCGATGGAACGCGGCGTTGCATCGTAGACGTCGATGTCGGCAAACACGAAGCCGCCGCCGTGGAAATACAGGATCACGGGGAACGGGCCTTCGTCCGCAGGCTTGTAGACACGTGCGGGGTTTTCGCCTGCCGCGCCCGGAATCATGATGTCCTGTGTCTGCACCTGCTGTACGGCTGGCGGTGGCGTGATGCCGCGTTCCTGCATCAGCTTCACCACGGCGTCGGTGACGGTAGGTTGCTGACGCGCTTCGTCTGGAGTGCAATCTTCGATTGGCTTCGGGTTCAGGCTCTCGAATGCGTTGAGCACGTCCTTCATGTCGGCGTCGGCATGCTCGGTCGGGTCCATTCCCACGACACCCTTGATCGTATCGGCGAGGCTCATGTCATCTCCAGAATTGATGGAAACCGCTCCACGAATGGCGGTTCCTTACACTTGAGGTGCAAGCGTTATGCCCATCGAACCTCGCTTTCCGACCAGCAGCATGACGCGGTATTTTTGTCTTTGGGCGCTGCGGAATACTATTTGCTGCAATGCGATTGTCCTAACCCAACCATGGACCTCCCATGAAGCCCTACATTGTTTGCCACATGATGTCTTCCGTCGATGGTCGCAGTCTCACTGACGGCTGGCACCTCGACTATGCTTCCGACTTGTACGAAAGCACCGCTGCCACGTTCGAGGCCGACGGCTGGATTTGCGGACGCGTCACGATGCAGGAAATCGCGCATGGCGACGGTTATCCGAAGGGCCTCGCCGAGGAACCCGTTCCGCGCACGAATCATTTCGCCAAACGCGGTGCCGACCAGTACGCCATTTCTATCGATCCGAAGGGACTGGTCGAGTGGAAATCGGACACCGCGCTCAAATCGCACATCATCGAAGTCGTAACCGAGCAGGTCGCGGACGACTATCTTGCGTACCTTCAGTCCATTGGTGTGTCGTATGTTTTCGGTGGCAAGACGGACATCGACCTGGGTCATGTGATCGAAACGCTCGCAGATGAGCTCGGCGTAAAAAAGCTGATCGTGGAGGGCGGTTCCCATGTAAGCGGTGCGTTCGTGAATGCCGGTCTTGTCGATGAGGTCAGCGTGCTGATCTTGCCGCTCGTCGATGGCCGCACCGAACATCCGTCGTCGTTCGAAGTTTCGATGGACGCATGGAAGCAGCCGGCGTACCTCACGCTGACGTCAGTTGAACAGACGGCCAACGATGGCGTGTGGCTGCGCTACACGCAGAAAACGAAGTAAGGGATTACCCCTAATGGCGGAAGTGCCTTTATTGTATTTCGGGTTTTTACGAAATATAATTCGGTTCATCGCGAATTCATCCGCTGGACCCAACCGTACTTACTGCCGTCTCATGGACATCGACGCTATTCACAAAGCCCTGGCCAATCCGGTGCGCCGCGAGATCCTCGCGTGGCTCAACGAACCCGGGGTTTATTTCAGCGAGCAGGACATGCTGCTGGAGAATGGCGTGTGTGCGGGGCAGATCTACGCGCGCTGCAATATGTCGCAATCCACGGTTTCGGCTCATCTGGCAACGCTTCACAAGGCGGGTCTGGTCACGTCGAAAAAAGTCGGCCAGTGGATCTTTTTCAAGCGCGACGACGCGGTAATCAATGCGTTTCTCGAACAGTTGCACCGCACCCTCTAAACGCGACACATCGATCAACGAACGTTCCCCATACTCTATTTAGGATTACTTCCAAAATGCCAAATCTTCTCGATCCGCTCAAAGCAGGCGCTTTCAATCTTCGCAACCGTATTGTGATGGCGCCGCTCACGCGGCAGCGCGCTGGTGAAGAACGCGTGCCGAACGCGTTGATGGCACGGTATTACGCCGATCGCGCCGCAGCCGGCCTGATCCTGAGCGAAGCGACCTCGGTCACGCCACAAGGAGTGGGTTATGCAGAAACGCCGGGAATCTGGTCGGACGAGCAGGTCGAAGGCTGGAAGCTGGTCACGAAAGCCGTGCATGACGCAGGCGGCACGATCCTGCTGCAACTCTGGCACGTCGGACGTATCTCGGACCCGATCTTCCTGAACGGCGACCTGCCCGTTGCGCCGAGCGCCATTGCCGCAAAGGGGCACGTGAGCCTCGTGCGTCCGCAGCGCGAGTTCGTGACGCCGCGCGCACTGGGACTCGATGAAATTGCAGGCGTCGTCTCCGCTTTCCGTAAAGGAGCTGAGAACGCGAAGCTGGCCGGTTTCGATGGCGTTGAAATCCATGGCGCTAACGGTTATCTGCTTGACCAGTTCTTGCAGGACAGCACGAACACGCGCACGGACAATTACGGTGGTCCTGTTGCAAACCGCGCGCGCCTGATGCTCGAAGTCGTCGACGCATGTATTGAGGTGTGGGGCGCGGATCGCGTCGCCATGCATCTCGCACCGCGCGCTGATTCGCACAGCATGGGCGACAGCGATCGCGCCGCGACTTTCGGTTATGTCGCACGTGAGCTGGGCAAGCGCAAGATCGCGTTCATTGCTGCACGTGAACGTGTGGCTGAAGATTCGATCGGACCGTTGCTGAAGAAAGAGTTCGGCGGCGTTTATATCGCGAACGAAAAGTTCACGAAGGAAAGCGCGCAGGCCGCACTCGATCGCGGTGATGCGGATGCTGTGGCATGGGGCCAGTTGTTCATCGCAAATGCGGATCTGGTGAAGCGCTTTGAAACCGATGCCCCGTTGAACGCGCCGATTCCCGAGACGTTCTATGCACGCGGTACCGAGGGGTACACGGACTATCCGACGCTCGAAAACATGGACTGAGCTTTTTGGTTTCATGAAAAACGGTGGCCTTGGGCCACCGTTTTTCATGTCATGCACGCCTTCAGATATTTCGCTGTATGACCGCGCGCTCCCTTCTTCACCACATCCTCTGGCGTTCCGCTTGCCACGACATTGCCACCGCTCTCTCCCGCGCCCGGCCCCATGTCGATGACCCAGTCGCTTTGCGCCGCCACGCGCATGTCGTGCTCGACGACAATCACGGTATTGCCCGCATCGACGAGACCCTGTAACTGCACCAGCAACCGGTCGCTGTCGACGCAATGCAGGCCCGTGGTGGGTTCGTCGAGTATGTAGAGGTGCTTGCCCCGCTGCGCGCGCTGCAGTTCCGTTGCGAGCTTGATGCGTTGCGCCTCGCCGCCCGAGAGCTCCGTCGCGGGCTGCCCGAGCCGCAGATAGCCCAGCCCGATGTCACGCAATACCGCGAGCGCACGCATGATCTGTGGCTCGTCTGCGAAAAAGCCACAGGCGGTATCGACGGTCATCTGCAGGACTTCCGCAATGTCCTTGTCGTTCCATTTGATTTCGAGCGTCTCGGGGTTGTAGCGCGTTCCGCCGCAAGTGGAACATGGCGCATAGACGCTCGGCATGAAAAGCAATTCCACACTGACGAAGCCTTCGCCCTCGCACGTCGGACAGCGGCCTTTTGCGACGTTGAATGAAAAACGGCCGGCATCGTAGCGTCGGCGGCGCGCTTGCGGCGTGTCGGCAAACAGCTTGCGAACATGGTCGAAGAGGCCGGTATAAGTGGCGAGATTGGAGCGCGGCGTGCGGCCAATCGGCTTCTGGTCGACCCTTACGAGGCGGCGTATGTGTTCCATCCCTTCCACGATCTCGCCGTCTGTTTGAATGTCTTCCGTGTCGAGGAGAGGATCGCGTTCTTCGTCGGTTTCGATCGCTATCGGACTGCCGAGTTTTTCCGCGATGAGTTCCGGCAGCGCCTGACTTACCAGACTGGATTTCCCCGATCCCGAGACGCCGGTGACCGTCGTGAAGCACCCAAGCGGAAATGCTACGTCGAGAGCTTGCAGGTTGTTTCGAGTGACGTTGGCAAGCCGCAACCATCCAGCCGGAGAACGCTTCGTGCGTCCGACAGTCCGGCGTTCCCCAAACAGATGCAGCCGTGTCTGCGATGCTTCCACGTCGGCTAATCCTGCAGGCGGACCGCTGTACACGATGCTCCCGCCTGCCGTCCCCGCCGCCGGCCCGACATCCACCAGCCAGTCCGCGCGACGCATCATCTCCAGATCGTGCTCGACCACGAAGAGCGAATTGCCGGCTTCTTTCAAGCGCTGCAGCGCGCTGTAGAGCGCCTCGCCATCGGCGGGATGAAGTCCGGCGGAGGGTTCGTCGAGGACGTAGATGACGCCAAACAACTGCGATGCCAGTTGCGTCGCGAGCCTCAGGCGCTGCAGTTCGCCCGATGACAACGTCGGCGTGCTCCGGTCCAGCGCAAGATACCCGAGACCGAGGTCGATCAGCGTGGACAATCGCTCGAGCAGCTCTCTTGCCATGCGTTGTGCGGCGACCTGCTTTTCGCGGGATTGATTCGTTGTCCGTCGTATATCGGGCGATGCCTTGTGCGCAGATCCTCCCGACGCAACCCGGCGCTCCAAGGCTTCGCGCATTTCTGTTTTGTTCAGCACTTCGCCGGTTTTTACATCGGGCGACGCCTCGCCGCGCGCAACGGGGCGCAATATTTCCGCGACCCGCGCCATCGGCATCTGCGACAACTCCGCTATATCCAGTCCCGCGAACGTGACGGACAGCGCCTCGAGCTTCAGCCGCTTGCCATGGCATGTCGGACACGCGCTGCTCACCATGAAACGCGACACGCGCTTTTTCATCAACGCACTTTGCGTATTGGCGAACGTGTGCAGCACATAGCGGCGCGCGCCTGTGAAGGTGCCTTGATAACTCGGTTCGGCGTGACGTTTGAGCGCGGCTTTCGTTTCCTGGGGCGTGAGGCCCGCATAGACGGGCACGGTCGGCGTTTCGTCGGTAAAGAGGATCCAGTCGCGAGCTTTCCTGGGAAGGTCACGCCAGGGGGTATCGACGTCGTAACCCATCGTGACGAGAATGTCGCGCAGGTTCTGGCCATGCCACGCCGGTGGCCACGCAGCGACCGCACGCTCTCGGATGGTCAGCGAGTCGTCGGGCACCATCGACTGTTCGGTGACTTCGTACACGCGTCCGAGGCCGTGGCATGTGGGGCAGGCGCCTTGCACGGTGTTCGGCGAGAAGTCCTCGGCGAACAGCATGGGCTGCTTCGCCGGGTATATGCCGGTTCTCGAATACAGCATGCGCACGAGGCTCGACAATGTGGTGACGCTGCCGACCGACGACCGCGCGTTCGGCGTACCGCGTTGCTGCTGGAGCGCTACCGCAGGCGGTAATCCGTCGATCGAATCCACCTCCGGCACGCCAACCTGATCGATAAGACGGCGTGCGTAGGGCGCGACCGACTCGAAGTACCGGCGCTGCGCTTCGGCGTAAAGCGTGCCGAATGCAAGCGACGATTTGCCCGAGCCCGACACGCCGGTGAAAACCACGAGTGCGTCGCGTGGTATGTCGACATCCACGTTGCGCAGATTGTGCTCGCGTGCGCCACGTACACGAACGAAGCCGGGTTGAGGAGACGAAGATTTGTTATTTCGATCTGTCATGCGCCTTTTCTTTGGTTTGCAGTTAGGGCTCAGCATTAATCGACTCGCAGAGCTTGTGCCCGGGCTTTCGCATGGGCGCACAAGCGAGGCATTCGACAGGCGGCGTTTAAAAGCCGCTTTTGATACCGCCAAATTCTCGCGCCATCGAATCCGCTCTCGCTACGCGGACGTGATATTAGTGAGGGGTGCGAGATGCGATTTTGCAAAATCGCTTTGCTGTTTCAAATCATGAAGCGGTTGCGGCTTTGTGCGTTGGACAGGTTTATCGCGTTTTTTTCCTGCAATGGAATGAGTAATTGTTTCATTGCCTGCGATAAATGTCGCGACTTATGTATGTAGACCTGGCATGTGGACCAGGGCATGGAGCCCAACGCAAAACGCTCGAGCCTTTCGATCAGGAGATGTGGGATGCCTTGATTATTAGTCGCGGCAAGCATGCATTCCCTGACTCTCATTGCCGCTTCTCCCGAGGGCCGGCGCCAAGACAACGCGCGCCGCTCTCTTTCAAAGCAGTCGATTATTTCTGGAGGTACTGGATGTCCAAATCCAAGAAAGCGGGTTCGCAGGAGCAGTCCAAGATTGCAGCACTCAGCCCGTTCGAACTGAAGGACGAGTTGATCAAGGCTGCGGGCGGCGGCGCGGTCGACCGCCCGGCCAACGTCGCCATGCTCAACGCAGGCCGCGGCAACCCGAACTTCCTCGCCACTATCCCTCGGCATGGCTTTTGGCAACTGGGTCTGTTCGCCATGCGCGAATCCGAGCGTTCATTCGCACATATGCCAGAAGGGCTGGGCGGGTTTCCAAAACATGAAGGACTTGAAGAACGCTTCGAGATTTTCGCACGCGACAACAAGGGCGTTCCGGGTATCGATTTCTTGCGCGGCGCACTGTCGTACGTGCGCGATCAACTGGGTTTGAACGGCGGCGAATTCCTTTACGAAATGTGCGAGGGGATTCTTGCTTCGAATTATCCGGTGCCCGACCGGATGCTGAAATTGTCTGAAGTGATCGTGGCGCAGTATCTAAAAAAGGAAATGGTCGGCAAGCATCCTTTCATTGGCGATTTCGACATCTTCGCGACCGAAGGCGGCACCGCGGCCATGACGTATATCTTCAATACCTTGCGCGAGAATCACCTGATCAAGCCGGGCGACACCATTGCGCTCGGGTCACCGATTTTCACGCCGTACATTGAAATCCCCACGCTCAACGACTACAAGTTGAATGTGGTCAACCTCAACGCCGACGTTGAACGCGGCTGGCAATATTCGAAGGAAGAGCTCGACAAGCTGCGCGACCCGAAGGTCAAAGCGTTTTTCCTCGTGAATCCGAGCAATCCGCCGTCGGTCAAGATCGATACCGAAAGCCTGCAGTACATTGCAGCTATCGTGAAGGAACGGCCAGACCTGATCCTGCTCACCGACGACGTGTACGGCACCTTCGCCGACGACTTCGTTTCGCTCTTCGCCTTGTGCCCAAAGAACACCATCCTCGTGTATTCGTACTCGAAATACTTTGGCGCCACGGGCTGGCGGCTCGGCACCATCGCGACACACGAGGACAACGTGATCGACGAACTGATCCGCAAGCTGCCCAAGGAACAACGCGCCGAACTGCATGAGCGTTATGAGTCCATTACCACGGAGCCGGAGAACCTCAAGTTCATCGACCGGCTGGTTGCGGACAGCCGCACCGTCGCACTGAATCACACGGCGGGTTTATCGACGCCGCAGCAGGTGCAGATGGTGCTGTTCTCGCTCTTCTCGCTGATGGACACGCCCGAGGCGTACAAGAACGCGTTGAAGCGCCTGATTCGCGGACGCAAGGAGGCGTTGTATCGTGAGATTGGAATCAGTTTCGACGACAGCGACGTGAACCAGGTCGATTACTACACGATCCTCGACCTCGAGTTCCTCGGCAATCGTGCGTATGGACCAGAATTCGTGCAGTGGCTGTTCAAGAACACCGAACCGTCAGAGCTGCTGTTCCGCCTTGCGAAGGACGCACGCGTTGTGCTGTTGCCGGGGCGTGGCTTCGGTACGCAGCATCCGTCGGGCCGCGTGTCGCTCGCCAATCTGAACGAAAGCGACTACAAGCAGATCGGCCGTGCGTTGCGCAAGCTGATGGCGGAATACGTGGATCGGTATAACGCGGAAACGGGCAAGTCGCTCGACAGTAAAAAGGTGCTGTAATCAGGCATCGAAATGGAAACGGGCCGCTCTTCAGCGGCCCGTTTCCGTATCAGCTAAACGTTCAGAACTTGTGGCGGATACCCACGCGCCCAGCGATCTGGTTGTCCGTACCGCGGCCCGACGTGCCGAAGTAGCTCGTGCTCGAACCAATCTGCGCCTGCACGCCGGTTCCGTTGTTCGAACCCGACGCGTGTTGATAAATGCCCAGCACGTAGACATCGGTACGCTTGGAGAGCGCGTAATCCACGCTTGCATCGACTTGTTGCCACTTGCCTTGAGCCGCGTCCGTCAGCTTCATGTACGTGTAGCCGAGGCTCGCCGTTGCAGCTGGCGTGAACGCATACTTGGCACCCGCTTCATACGTATTGAACTTGGAAGTAGCGCCGCTGATCGCTTCGAAGCGCGTGTTGGTCCACAACGCGAAGAGGGTCGCAGCAGCGATCTTGTAGTTCGCGCCAATGCCGAACGTGCGCAGGTCCTTCGAGCCACCCGTCGCCACGTTTGCAATGCTCGTGCTGAACGCCGGGGTGGAGGAAGCCGGGAAGTGAATGTCCGTGTAAGCCGCGCCAACGCTGAACGGGCCGTTCGCGTAGTTCAGGCCGAAGCTGTATGCACGCGATGAACCTTGCGTGGTCACGCCGGCCGTCGTGGTCGTGGGCGAGCCCGAGAATGCACCTGCAGCGTTCGAGAAGCCATACAGGCCACCGAACGTCACGCCGTAGAAGTTGGCGCTGCTGAACTTGATCGAGTTGTTGATACGGCTCGACGTCAACTGGTCCACGTCATTGATGTGATACGCGTAGTTGCCTGCAACCGTCTGGCCGCCAATGGAATAAGCGCCGCCCAGGTAATCAGTCGAGAACGAGTACTGGCGGCCGAGTGTCACCGAGCCCACGTCCGACTTCGAAATACCCACGTAAGCCTGGCGGCCGAATTCCGCGCCGCCCTGACCGAGCGTGCCGTTGCCGCTGTTGAAGCCGCTTTCCAACGTGAAGATGGCCTTGAGTCCGCCGCCCAGGTCTTCAGCACCACGCAGGCCCCAGCGGCTGCCTTGCGATACGCCGTCGTCGTACTTGAAAATCTTCGAGCTGCCGGTGCCGGCGGTGCTGTGGTTCGCGTAGCTGATACCGGCGTCGATCAAACCATACAGCGTGACGCTGCTTTGAGCTTGCGCAGGTGCGGCCGATGCGGCAAACGCAGCGAGTGCGGCGATGGCGAGCAGTGATTTACGGTTCAAGACATTCTCCGTGAGCGTGGGTGGTAGCGTGATGGGTCTGGTGCAACAAGTGCGTGGATACGCGGGACTCTGACGGTCCGCTGACTTGCGACGGGCGGACTTTACGGGAGGCGTATGTAAGGTCTATGACAGTTGTAATGAAACGACGGCCACGTTGCACAGGCCGCTGCTGTGCTATGGGAAAGGTTCGCGCGAGATGCCGGCGATGTATTACTGGAGGGGAAGGGGAAGTGATGCGATGAGCGCCGCGAGCGAATGGGTATCGTCGCGGCGCCTGCGGCGTGTCAGCCTTTCGAAGAGACTTCGCCGCTTGGGGAGAACGGCCGCGGTTTTGCTTGCTCTTGCGCCACCTTCGCGGGGATCACGGCGCTCGCCGGTTGCGAATCATCCACCGAAGTCCGTCCGCCATCCGCGAAGAACGCCTGCTCCGCCGCCTTGTTCAACACGAGAATGCTGATGCGCCGGTTGGTGGGTTCGTCGGCGACGGCCTTGTTGAGCGGCAGCACATCGGACAGGCCGCGTACCTGCAGGATCTTGCCTTCGCTCATGCCGCCTGCGATCAGCGAGCGGCGCGCGGCGTTCGCGCGTTCGCTCGACAGTTCCCAGTTCGAGTAACCCGCCTGGCCGCCGGAATAGGGCACGGCGTCGGTGTGACCTGCGATCGATACCCGGTTGTCCACGTCGTTCATGGATGCCCCGATCTGCGCGAGGATCACGCCCACATAGCTTTCGAGCTTCGAGCTGCCCGATGCAAACATCGGACGCTTGAGCGAATCGACGATCTCGATGCGCAATCCCTCGCTCGTGATATCGATACGAATCTGGTCCTTGAATGCACGCAGCGCCGGCGTATTGTCGATCAGCGCCGTGAGTTTCTCTTTCAGTTGCTTGAGGCGGCGCGCGTCGTCCTCCGCGGCAATGCGCGCGGGGGTCTTGGGCATCGGCTGGGCCTGGCTCTTGGTCGCTTCGCCCGGACGTGAACTTGACAGGTCGCGGCCGCCGCCGTTGATCACGCTCGAGCGTGCAGCGCCACTACCGTCCTTGCCGCCAAAGAGCGTGGAGAGCGGAGCGTTGAAGTAATCCTCGATGCCCTGCTTGTCGTATTTCGATGTCGAACCGAGCAGCCACATCAGCAGGAAGAACGCCATCATGGCCGTGACGAAGTCGGCGTAGGCAATCTTCCACGCGCCGCCATGATGCGCCCCGTGTCCGGACTTCTTCTTGCGGCGTACCACGATGGTCGGCGCAAGCACCGACTGCAGGGGATCGCGGGATGGTTTTTCAGCCATGTTCGTTACCCGTGGTGTCTGAGTGCAAGCGACGCATCAGGCCGACTTCGGCGTTTTGGTGGCGCGAACGGCTTCGTCGAGTTCCTTGAAGCTCGGCCGGTCAGCCGTGAGGAGCACCTTGCGGCCGAACTCCACGGCAATGGCGGGCGCATAACCGTTCATCGATGCAAGCAGTACCGACTTCACGCACTGGAACGGCTTGGACTCAGCCTGTCCCTTTGCCGCGAGCAGATCGGCAAGCGGTCCAAAGAAACCGTACGCGAGCAGGATGCCGAGGAACGTGCCGACGAGTGCGCCGGCAATCATCTCGCCCAGAATGGCAGGCGCAGCGCCGACAGAGCCCATGGTATGAACCACGCCCATCACGGCCGCAACAATGCCGAATGCGGGCAGGCCGTCGGCCATCTTCTGGATCGCGCCGGATGCCACCGATGCCTCTGCATGATGCGTCTCGAGTTCTTCATCCATGAGGTCCTGCATCTCGAGCGCGTTGACGTTACCGCTCGACATCATGCGCAAATAATCGACGATGAACTCCAGCAGATGGTGATCGTTGAGCACGTGTTCGTACTTCATGAAGGTCGGGCTTTTCTCCGGCGCTTCCACGTCGACTTCGAGCGCCATCATGCCTTCCTTGCGCGCCTTTTGAAGCAGCTCATAAAGCAGCGCGATCAATTGCACGTACTTTTCTTTCGAGTATCCGCCGCCCTTGAACGCAGTCGGGATGCTCTTGAGCGTCTTCTTGAGTGTCGCGGGGGGATTTGATACGACGAATGCCCCGATGGCCGCACCGAAGATGCACAGCAGTTCGAAGGGCTGAACGAGCGCTGCCAGATGACCGCCAACCCCCATGAAACTCCCGATCACCGAGCCGATGACCAACACCCATCCAATAACGACAAACATGCTCTCTCCGCGTAAATGTGTGCTTCGATTGAATGAAGCTGTCATAGAACTTAACGGCAAGCGGGCTCTCACATTTAGGGTAGATGCGAGGAATCTTTTCTTACCGACTTACGCAAGTCAGCAAAATTTACTTTGGCAAACATGCATTTTTTGCATCGAGGATGAACGGACTAACCCACAGGGGTTGAACCTCCCGCCCGCCTCACGCTCAATAGTAAGGAAGACGCGCGTCAGGCGGGTTGGCATGGATGATGCGTCCCCTTCTAAGGACTTACCGTTCATTTACCAGAGGCGAACCTTCAATATGATTCAAACCTTTGAGCAAACCATTGACGGACAGCCGATGCAATTCTGCGCAAGCATCGCAGACGGCGGCAGCCCGCAGCGCGTGATCATCAGCCGTGCCGATTCGGCGAAATCGCTGGTGATTGTCGAGGCGTCCGGGATCATCAGCGCAATCAAGGCTGAGGTCGAAGCGCCCGAATCCTTTGTAGCCGATGCCGTGCGCAAGGCCCAAGCAGACGGGCTGATAGAAAAAGCGCTCAAATCCGGCGACGTATTGACCACGACGCTATGATCACTTGCTTCGAATCTTGAACTGAAGAGATGCCCGGACGCGTTTTTCGCGTGCCGGGCATTTTTTATACGGCGGCATCCCGGGATTTAAAGGCGCGGAGAGCCGTTGTTGGGGTCAGCGGGAACGAGCGGTGTCGCGGAATCAGGGCCGTCGGGGAGATCAGGATCGTCCGGATTCGGCGGCGCATCGGGATCGAGCAGTTCGTCGGCGTCGGGTTCTATCGGCAGTTGCGTCGGATCTATGGGCGTGGACATGGTTCGATACCTCCAGCGGCCTGCGGACCGCGCGTTGCACGAGAGGTGCTCCAGACAATTCGCAACCCACGTTCCCGGCGCGTAGGATGCACCGCTAGCGATGGTTTTTCTTTTTGTTCTCCGCTACGCGCCAGGCCATCGCGGCGGCCAACAACAGCAGCGCGATCGATATTGCCGCCGAGAGCCTGACCCCCATCACGATCTGCGCAGTCTCGGCCGACGCCGCATGACTTGCCAAAGCGCCGAAAATCGCCACGCCGATCGCGCCAGCCGCTTGCCGCGCCGTGTTGAGCACCGCCGACGCCGTGCCTGCGCGTCTGGAGTCCACCGTTCCGAGCATCGCGGTGGTCATGGCGGGAACAGCGAGCCCCATGCCTGTCGGTATCAGCAGGAACGGCAGCAGCAACACGGCAACGGGCGTGCGGGCATCGACAAAACAAAGTGCCGCGAAGCCGGCGGCATCGATCAATGCGCCGATGATCATTGGCAACCGCGAACCGAAGCGCGCCACGACCGGGCCGGCCGCGAGATTCGATAACAGGAAACCTCCGGTCAGCGGCAGGAATGCGAGCCCAGCGTGAAGCGGCGAGAGACCCAGCACGCGCTGCAAATACAGGCTCAGCACGAACACCGTGCCGTAGTAAGTCAGGTTCACGCAGATGCCAAACCCGATCGCCGAATTGAACGTGCGGTCGCGAAAGAGCGCCGGCGGCAGCATGGGCGCCCGGGCGCGCCGTTCCACCACAACAAGCCCTGTTCCGGTCAGCAACGCCAGCACCATCCCGCCGATAACGACCGGATGCGCGATTCCCAGCGGCCGAAGCTCGATCATCGCGCCGACGAAAGACGTGAGCGCAACGATCGCCAGCACTTGCCCCGGCAGGTCGACGCCCTGGCCTTTTTGCGCGGTTTTTTGATCGGCGATCCATGCGCAGGTCGCGGCAATGCCGACCAGGCACAGCGGCACGTTGACCCAGAAGATGCTGCGCCAGCCGAACGCCGCGATGAGCGCGCCGCCGACCACCGGCCCCGCCGCGATCGATACCGCGCCCGCCGCCGTCCACAGGCTCACGGCGCGCGCCCGCAAGCCGTCGTCGTGGCCGCAGGACTGGTTGAGCAGCACGAGCGAGTTCGGCAGCATGGCGGCGGCGCCCACACCCTGCAACGCGCGGGCGGCGATGAGCTGGCTGGCATCGGCTGCAAATCCGCATGCCGCCGACGCCAGTCCGAACAGCGCCAGTCCTGTCACGAACAGCCGCCGCGCGCCGCAGCGGTCGCCCAGCACGCCTGCTGAAAGCATCAGCGCCGCGAACGCGAGCGCGTAGGCGTCCACGGTCCATTGCAGGCTCGCGACGCTCGCGTGCAAGTCGCGTCCCATGCTCGCCAGCGCAACGTTGACGATGGTGACATCGAGTTGAGAGACCACGAAGCCCATGCTTGCCGTGGTGACGATCAGCGCCTGACGTGTGCTCAGTCCTGCGCGTGCGGAGTGAAGGTTCGAGTTCATGTAACCCAGCTTAACGAGCTGGAACGCACGACGTTTCCGTGAATCCTGAAATGTGCGTGCAAGGTTTTGCATCACGCCCTGTTGCTTTCGTGCATCCCGATATGTGGTCCCGACCGCACGCCTGCGAAACGCCGTTTCGCCTGAAGCAGGCACGAGTCGGCACAAGCAGTGACCTCCCGCGACATATTGAAAGCATTTGTGACCGTGTTGTCCGGGAGTTTAGGAGTTGTCCGATAGAACAAGGTGGTGCCGCTCCGCAAAATTCGCGCGTTCAAAGCGGTCTTGTGAAGCTTCACGAGACCTTCTGCGATGCCTTCGATCCATCAAGCCGAAGTCATCGTGCGCAGCGTCACCGGCATCGTCATCATGCGTATCGCAATCCTGCAGTCTGATCCCCAGCACCGTTATGTCGTCGGCGAAATCGTCGAGCGGCTCGGCCATGTATGCATTCCCTTCAGCGACGGCCTGGCGATGTCGAAGTCGCTGTCGCGCTCGACCGTCGACATGCTGATCCTCGACTGGCATTCCTCCGGCTTGTCCGGCCTGGACCTGGTCAAGTCGATGCGCTCTGGCATTGGCGAACGCGTTCCCGTCATGTTCGCTTCCGCCGACGGCGGCGAGAGCAACATCGTGCGCGCGCTGACCGCCGGCGCCGATGACTTCGTCACGCACCCGGTGCGCAGCGCCGAATTCGGCGCGCGGATCGAGGCGTTGCTGCGGCGCGCTTATCCGGCGAATTCGGCGGCCGTCACCGAACTCGGTCCGTACCGGTTCGATTCACGCCAGCAAAGCGTGACGGTGCGCGGCCAGCCGGTGCAGTTGAGCGGCACGCAGTTCCGGCTCGCGTTGCTGTTCTTCTCGAACATCGGCCGCGTGCTGTCGCGGGACCACATTTTCGCCATGGTCTGGGGACGCGAGTTCCGCGAAAGCACGCGCACCATCGACAGCCACGTGTCGCGCCTGAGGCTTGCGTTGAGCATCGAGCCGATCAACCATTTCCGCCTGCAACCGGTGTACAAGAGCGGATATCGCCTGCTGCATCTTTACGGCGATGAAGAAGCCACGCAGCAAATGTTGCAAGAGGAAGCGGCCGCTTGAGGTTTGCTTGAGGTTCGTTTGTGGAACTTGGAAAAAGCCGTCATTGGAACAATGACGGCTTTTTAAATGGACCATACGGTTAAGCGGTTCATATCGATTGCAAAACGCTGCGGCGTGCCGGGTTTCATCTGTGGGTCGTCAGTGGGGATGTCAAATGCAGCGCCCTGGATCTTCAGTCGCGCGTAGCGTTCGCCGCGACGCAATTCGATGCTTTCCACAATGCCCTCGAACGCGCCCGTTTGATCTCGTGTAATCGCCGACGCCGGAAGTCGCCACATGACGTTGCCTCCCATTGCGCTATCTTGCGCAATGCTCAAACGTAACGATCCACCCAGTTCGACCACGCCCGGTTCAACGAGCACGCCTTGTCCGACGTTGTGCAGACCCAGCAATTGCGCCGCGCGCAGCGTTGCCGGCCGCTCGAACACGTCGCTCACGGAACCCGCCTGAAGCACGCGGCCTTGTTCGATCAGGAGGACTTCATCGGCGAGAAGGGCAGCTTCATCGGGATCATGCGTAACGATCACCGTCACCGCCGATATCTCCTTTTGCAGCTCGCGCAGGGACTGCTGAAGACGCCGGCGGCGCGGGGTATCGAGGGCGGCGAAGGGTTCATCGAAGAGCAGAAGCTGACTGTGTTGCGTCAGCGCGCGAGCAAGCGCCACGCGTTGGCGCTGACCGAACGACAGCTCCTGCGGCAAGCGTTGAAGCAGGCTTGAAAGTCCAAGCTGCTCGACCCATTGCCGCGCGCTGGCGGCATCTGCGCTCAAGGGAAACGCGAGTTGCTGCGCGACCGTCATGTGCGGAAAGAGGCCATAGTCTTGCGGCATATAACCAATCTTGCGTGCCTCGGGCGGAAGGCCCGTCAACGACGCATCTCCCAGCGACACCATCGCCGTTTGTCCGGTTTCAAGTCCGGCTATCAGGCGCAAGGTCATCGACTTGCCTGAACCCGACGTTCCGATGATCGCAAGACGCCGTGTTTGCGGCGCCCATTTGATATCGAGATCGAAGCTGCCCAACTGTTTTTTCAATACGATGCTCAAACGGCGGTCGTCGGTATCGATTGCGGCATGTGATTGTGAAAGGTCATTGGTATCGTCTGCATTGACGAATTCCACGCTCGACGTACCGCGCCCGTTGCGGCTATAGATCGACAGTGCCGCGCACACAATGGCGATTGCAAGCGTAGGCAAAAGCAACGGCATCATGGCGGGCAGGCCCTGTCCGCCGAAGACCACGTACGTATACACCGGCAGTGAATACGGGTGATACGCGACCATCACGGTCGCCCCGAATTCTCCGAACGCGCGCAACCAAGCAAGTGCAAGACCGGCGCTGATCGCGGGCCAGGCAACCGGCAGCGTCACACGAAAAAAGCGGCTGCCCGCGCGATGACCGAGCGTCGCGGCCACGTCTTCGAACATGGGGTCGACGGCGGCAAACGCCGAGCGTGCCGCAATGATCAAAAACGGCGCGGCGACAAACGTCTCCGCCAGCACGATGCCCGCAAACGAGTCGGTCAGCTTGCCGCCGGTCAGTTGCCCGACCCAGCTATAGGGGCCGAGCAAAAACAGCAGCAATACGCCACTGGTCAGCGGCGGCAACGCAAGCGGCAACTGCACGATAAAACCAAGCAACGCCGAACGCTTCGAAGTGGATCGTGCGAGCAGATACCCCAACGGCACGCCGCCGATCAGGATGACAAGCGACGCGACGCTCGCGCTTCCCGCCGATACCGCGACTGCCGAAAGCGTCGAGCGCCAGTCGACACCCTGCCAGTCCGCCGCGCCGATCTGCGGAATGCCGGCGAGGAATGGCGCGCATAGATAGACCGCGAGCAGCGCTGCGAGCCACGACAAAGGTCGCGCAGCGACGCGCCTCATTGCGTCGCGTCGATCACAGCCTGGAGCGACGGCGGCATGGCCTGCGCGTTACCTGTGACAGCGGGCTTGATGACATCGACGCCATGTTCCTTCAGCAACTCGCGTCCCTTTGCACTCAGCAGGAAGTCGACGAAACGCGTGGCGCCTGTTGAATTTGGCGCGTCGCCCAAGATGGCGAGCGTGTAGCTCGCCTTGGCCTGCAATTCAGGCGCGGGACGAATGGATGGAATCTTCAGGTCCGACGTTTCGGTCGAATAGAAGAAACCTGCATCGAGTTGTCCGGATTGCAGACGTCCGACAAGCGTTTCTTCAGGCAAGACCTGCTCCGGATTCTCGGCGGCGCCAAGGGTTTTCTCGACCAGATCAGGCTGTTGATAAAGGCCGGCCGCCTTCGTCACCATCTCGACCGTGAACGCGCCCTTCGGATCCAGCTTGGGATCGGTACGGCCGACCTTGATGCCCGGTTCCTGCAGAACCTGATCCCAGCGCTTGGTCTTGAATTCGCCCGCGAACTTGCTGCGCGGGTTATAGCCGATCATCAACGGCGATTCGGCGAAGGTCACATACCACGCGACATGATCGCCATTGGCCGCGCCCATCAAACCCGTGTTGACCTTCGGGCTTGCGCTGATGAACACATCACCGCGACGCAGTTTGCCCTTGATCTCGTTGGCAATCTTGTTTGAACCCGCCGCGTAGCCCTGGAAATGAAGACCGGTTTCCTTCTCGAACGCAGGACCGACACTGCGCTCCATCAGGTTCACGAGCGAGCCTGCATACAGGACGTTGACGACGTTGTCGTCGGCTACTGCGGTGTGCGCGAACATTGCGCCGGCCATCACTGCAACAGACACCATTGCCTTGCGGATCATCTTGTTCTCCACGGTTTTCCGATTCTGGTTGAAAGGTACCAAGAGGTAATAAAGTGCGTAATAAAGGGCGCTATATTACGCTGAGACATACGGAGTTCGCTAACCCGATCATCACGTCGAAAGGCGGTTTTTCGCGGCAATTGACTCGCGTCCGCCCTGTTGCGCAGGTAAACTTCTGGCTTGCCTGCGAACCGGCAATCACACTACAACGTGCGTTCTTGCCTTGCGGCCGTTCATGCCCGCCTGAGGACGCCGCAACCGGAGATAAAAATGCGTACAAGCGCCCGAAATCAATTTGTGGGTGAAGTGGTGGATGTCAAACACGGCGCCGTGAACGACGAAATCGTGCTGCGCGCCAACGACGGCCTCGAGATTGTCTCGGTGATTACGCATGGCAGTGCGACGTCCCTGGGTCTTGCGGCCGGAAAGGCTGCGTTTGCGTTGGTCAAGGCGTCGTCGGTCATCGTGATGGTCGACGTGGCCAACAGCCAGACGTCGGCGCGAAACAGCTTTGCCGGTACGATCTCGGCGGTCACGCCGGGCGCCGTGAATACGGAAGTCGTCATTACCGTAGCGGGCGGCGCTCAGATCGCGGCGATCGTCACGAATGAAAGTGCTCAACGTCTTGCGCTCGCGACCGGCAACGTGGCTACGGCGATCTTCAAGGCGTCGAGCGTGATCATCGGCGTGGATGACTAAGTCAGATTAGTTAGTGGCAGCGGCCTGGCCCAGCGGAATGATCCTCAAAATGCTGGCGCCGTTTGCTCCTTTTGCACGGTCCACGACGTAAAGCGAATGGTGCAAAGGGTCGATTGCCACACCGCGCGCATCGTCGAAACCGTTTGCGACTTCAGTCACCGTGTTGTCAGGCGTGATCCGGCATACCGCGGTTGCGTTGCATTTTGTGTAGAGCGCACCGCTTGTATCAATGGCAAGCAGATCCGGACCGTTGATCTTCACCACTTGCGTCTTGAGGCCGCCCGCTTGCGAATGATCCAGCAATCCGGCAAGGCTGGTCTTGAGAATCATGTTGTTCCCCTGGTCCGAAATCGATACCGCATCGCCTCGCAGGACAATTCCCACAGGTTTCGCCAACCCGGACAGCACGTTGTGTTCGGATGCCACGTGTGTGGATTCGTCGTAAGTGATCAGGCTTACGCCGCCCGTTGCGGGCGCGCTCCCCTCCTTGACGAACCATGTTGAAAGCAATCTTCGCGGGCCGATAACGGCCAGTCCCAACCGGCGCCGTGCGGGATCGATCCCCGAAAGCATTGCCACCGATTTGTTCGCGCCGATCTCCATTACGGCGCCGGACGTACCAAAACCGAAGCGTTCTATCAGCAATGTGCCCTTGGTCGAGAACGTCACCTGACTGAGCGCATTGGGTTGTCCCGCGACTGGCGCAATGACGGCAAACGGCACAAAGGTCTTGCCATCCGCCGATACAAGCACACTGTTGGTTTTATCGTCGGTTATGAAAATGCGGCCATCGGCTTGAGCAATAGCAATGCCGTTAGGGCGCGCATCGAGCGTTATTCGCTGAGGCGCGCTTGCGATTTGCGCAGACCCGCAACCCGCAAGCGATAACGCCACCGACGCCGACAACGCACAGAAAGCGATGCGCGGAAGGCTCACAAAACGCGCGGTCAGATATGAAAAATCCATGTTGGTTCTCGTTGCAGCGGGGCACTTAATATAACGCTTAAGTCCCGGTTGTTCCCGGCCGCACGCCGCATATGCGAAAAGCGGTATGTTCAACATGGCTCACGCGCATGTCAGCGTCGCTTTTCGACGTCGTAATATTCACGTGGATATAATGACGTAGCAGTTGTCTGCAACCGGTCCCTGGAGGACACAAGATGAGTGATGCCAACGCTCAGGCACTCGTAGTCGAGGACGCCAAGACTGTCATTTCGCTGGAGGGCGATTTCCTGCGTCCCTTGACGGTCGACCTCGCAGAATTCAGGGAACAACCTGCGGTTGTCTCCGATCCCTTCGACCTTCGCTGCTATACGACCAACCGTTTTATTCGAAGCGTGGATACGTACCGTGGCGTGCTGTTGAAGGATCTGATTCTGAGAGCGGGCTTGCAACCCGAGCCGGCAGGACAATTCAAGCGAACAGTTTTTATCGCCGTGGCGCAGGACGGGTACGCCGTGATTTTCTCGTGGCACGAGTTGTTCAATACGCCCGTAGGAGAGCGCGTGATCGTGGCTTATGAGTGTGGTGGCCGGACGATCACCAGCGAGGAGGGCGCGCCTATGTTATTTTCCGGCGCGGATATTCTTCCAGCGCCGCGTCATGTAAAGCGGCTTGCGCGAATCGTGGCCCGCGTATTGACGGTCTAGACCACACTAAGCATTTGACTGCGAGCGCCGCGTGCAGCGCTCGCCTTCAATGCTTAATCAGAACTTGTGGCGCAAGCCGATACGAACCGCTACCTGGTTGTTCGCGCCCGTCCCCGAGTTGCCGAGGAAGCTGGAACTCGAACCAATTTCCGCCTGCACCGGAACGTTACGGCCATTGACCGTGTTGCTGCCAGACGCCTTCTGGTAAGCCACGATTCCGTAGACATCGGTACGCTTTGAGAACGCGTAGTCCAGCACGCTGTTGACCTGATGCCACTTGCCTTCGAAGTGGTCATCGAGCTTCGAGAACGTGTAGCCCAGGCCGGCGCTCAATGCCGGCGTGAATGCGTACTTTCCGCCCAGTTCATAGTTGTTCAGCTTCGACTCTGCGCCGGTGATCGGCTCGAACCTGGTGTGGGTCCAGAGGCCCCAGACCGTGCCGGCGCCAATCATGTAGCGCGCGCCGACGCCAAAGGTTTCGAGGTCACGCAAGCCGCCCGTGTTCACGTTGGCGATGCTTACGCTGAATGCAGGCGTGGCGCCATTCGGGAAGCGGATGTTCGTGTAGGCTGCGCCAATGCCGAACGGGCCTTGCGCATAGTTCACACCCGCGCTGACCGTGCTCGACGAACCTTGCGTGGTCGTGGTGCCGGCGGTCGTGGTCGGCGAACCGGCGAACGATCCCGCCTGGTTCGAGAAGCCGTACAAGGCGCCGAAGGTCAGGCCCGAGAAACCGGCGCTGCTGAACTTGATCGAGTTGTTGATACGGCTGGACGTGAGCTGGTCCAGGTCGTTGATGTGGTATGCGTAGTTGCCGGCGGGCGTCTGGCCGCCCATTGAATAGTTGCCGCCGAGGTAATCGGTCGAAAACGAATACTGACGGCCGAGCGTCACCGAGCCAATCCCTTTCTTCGCTATGCCCACATACGCCTGACGGCCGAACAGCGCCCCGCCCTGACCCAGGGTGCCGTCGCCGGAGCTGAAGCCGCTTTCCAACGTGAAGATGGCTTGCAGGCCGCCACCCAGGTCTTCTGCACCGCGCAGGCCCCAGCGGCTTCCTTGGGCAACGCCGTCGCCATAGCGGATCAATTGGTCGTGTCCGGTGGCCGTTGCTGCATTGCTGACATAGCTCACACCGGCGTCGATCAAACCATAAAGCGTCACGCTGCTTTGTGCATGTGCGACTACGCCGAACGTACTCAATGCGGCCGCCGCCACGATCTTCATTTTCATTGATCTTTCCTGGTTTTGTATTAGGTCGATGCTGCTAAGGTGTGCAGCGATCAGGCTTTTATTGCAGGTGTATTTCGATTGCGAAATATCGACCGGAATATAACGATACGTCAGCATTTGGTAAACGTGATTTTCGAATTTGTATGGTTCCTGACACAATGGCTTGACGACATCTGCGGCGTGGCATACTGGTCGCCCACGCGGTTCGACTCATGCTTGATGCTCATCAATGGCACGTCCTGGCCCAATGCACAGAACCCGCGCTGACCTGATTGCGGCGTCGGCAAATCCGCATTCCTCTGACACCGTTTTATTCGCCACGCTGCTTTGTGCGCACGATGAACCGCATCTGCTGGGGTTATCGCGCGAGCAAACGGCTTGGCTCTACACACGGCATTTCGGTGGGCTGGCGGCACTCATTGCCAAGGTAGGGATTCAATCAGAAGAGAACGCGGCGTTCGTTGAAACGCTTAGCCGTTTTTTGCTAAGTCATAGTGCCGATTCCGCCGATACGACGAACGCGCAGTGCGTAGCGACGATCATCGCGCATGCGTGCTTGCGGCCCGATCATTTATGGCGTGACCTGGGCCTTGGCGGGCGTGATGAAGTCACTGCAATGCTTGGCCGATATTTTCCAGCGCTCGCAATGCGCAATACCGACGGAACGCGATGGAAGAAATTCCTGGCTCGAGAACTCGCGCTCTCGATGGGCATGGCGCCGCAACCCGCACCCGGATGTCCCGGCTGCGAAGATTTCGGCTTTTGTTTTGGTCCCGGGACATAGCGCGGGGGACATCTCATCCAGCCGGCCTGCATAAGCCTCGGTCCGCGTCGCTCGTGTATGCTTTCGCGCATGGCCAAATCCACGAAAGCCCCGACCCCATCCGCATCGAATCAACCCGAGGTGCGTTTTCGCATGCGCATCCGGCAGGCGGATGCCGTTGCGATCGGACCGGGGAAAATCGATCTGCTCGAAGCCGTGCGGGAACACGGTTCCATTTCGGCCGCTGCGCGAAGTCTGAACATGTCATACAGGCGGGCGTGGCTGCTTATCGATGAGTTGAACCGGACGCTGAAGACGCCGGCGACGTCGTCGGAGACAGGTGGCTCGTCAGGTGGCGGGTGTGTGCTGACGCCGGTCGGCGAAAAGATCGTGCGGTTGTATCGGGAGATTGAAGAAGAAGCGGCAAGGAGTTGCTCGCCGCAGATTTCCGCGCTGACCCGGATGATGAAGCGCTAAGATTCGATTGCGCCGGCTTAGCCGTGCCGCAGGCAAAAGTGCGAGGCCGGGGGTTGCGAAGCTGTGCGCCTTAGCCGCGCCATCAATTCCATGAAGCTCGCGACGCTCGCGGTTCTCACCGGATGGTAATCGACCTGGTGACGATCACACACGCGCTTAAGCAGATTCATGGAATCGTGATCGATGCAATCCACCGGAAATACCACGATATCCGCACGTGGCAACGCAGCGGCAAACATGCCCTTGCGATCCTCTATGCCGCCGTCGTGCACGACAAAATCCCCGCCTGCCGATTCGACCAGTTGCCTCAGCGCCGCGTTCGATCCCGGCCGGCCACCTACATACACCACGCGCTTGCCCGCGAGATTTTCGAGGTCCGCACTGCGCGATCCTGCTTTATCTCCCTGGGTGAGCATCGCTTGCTCGAGCGCGCTGCATTCGGCCTGCACGATGTTGAGCGTAGCAATGGTGTCGTCAAGGCGCGCGCTCAACGTACGTGCATGGTTCTGCTCGTTGATCGTGCGTCGTTCCGCGGCTTCCCGGCGGCTGGTGTGAATTGCCAGGCGCTCGTCGCGAGCATTGAGCGCTTCGCGAAGCATCAGGACTTCAGCTTCGAGACTGCCCTCCGGTACATCCGGCGCACGCTGCGCCTTCGCCGACATCTCCGCGAGTTGTCCGGTCAGCTCACGTATGGTCGCATCGCGCTCGGTGCCGAGTTCAAGCAGCTTGCCTTGCTGACGCTCGATCTTGTCCTTGAGCGCCGCATTTTCTTCCTCTAACGCGACCAACCGGCGAATGTCCGCGCGGTTAGCCGCGCCGACCAGATGCGACAGCATATGCAGGTCGCCGAACGCAACCTGCCGCACGCTCATGACGGCTTGCGGATGCGTCATCAGCGCCCAGTACGCGGGCGGGATGTCGCCGCTTTTGAGCGCTTCTTTCCACAGCGTCAACAATGCTTCAGGACTTTTTGCCGTTTCAAAGCGCCGCACCGCGCCCGAATAACGCGCATCGAGTGCCTTTTGCAAGGCCTTGGCGCCCTGGCCGCCTTCTATGGCGAGTTCCACCGCCGCATGATGAATTTCCAGGTCGCTTGCGTGCTGCTTGTCGAGATCGGTGAATTTGGGAACGAGCTTCCTGAGTTCACTCGTGCTCAGGCAGGTTCCAATAATCGAGCAATGCAGGTGCGAATCCAGGTCCACCAGCCGCGCGCGGCGGTTCGCGCTGCGAAGCTCCGCCTCGGAGGGCGCGCAGCATGCATCGGCCGATAGACGCTTGTAAGCGCCCGCGTTGCTTGCGGATTCACTCGAGGGCGCGCGGGCGAGGCCCGTCAGGGCGGAGCGGAAAGGGGGAACGGATTGCACATTCACCTCGAAACGATCTGAATTTCAAGCGGCAGGACATTAAAGCTGCACAAAACGGCACAAGGATTGTCCGGCGCATGGATACCGAAATATACCATCGAATATAACGGAGCAAATTTGAACCCCTGTGCCGGGCTTGCCGCTAGACGGATGCGCCGGTATTGGCGCGGTCGCGATAATGCTGCTCCAGCACGTGCTCGACGCATAGGCCAACGAAGGTCGCGTCCAGCCGTTGAAAGCCGCGCGCAACGCGCTGCAAACCCTCGGTTCCGCTTCCCGGCGTGACCTGGAAGACCAGGTCACGTTGTTGTTCCGCCGAGCGCGCCGTGTCTATGGCAAGGCGCAGATCATCGATCCGCACGAAACCCAGAGCGCGCGCGTGATCATAGAGCGACGTCAAGAGTTCGCCCAGCGACTGTCCGGTCGTCGCCTCGAGCGAGCGCGCATCGCCCAGCAAATCTTCGAGCATCAATACAAAACGGGCGACGCTTGCATGAAGGTTCCGGAACGCATCGACAACTTCGCGGATCGCTGCCGTATGTCCGGGATCGCGCGCGGTGTTGAGCGGCGTGATTGCGCCCGACAAACCAGACGCGATTGAAATCGACGCTGCGATGCGAGGTGTACTTGCCTGTTGCCCGGACATCGGGAACTCCTTGTAATGCTTTCAATAGCTATTTTCGGCTGCCGTGTGGACAATCTCCGGCGTAAGCGAATAGTACCGTGATATACAGGAGAATATAACGAACGCGACAATTCTGCGTTGCTCGGTGGTTTTTCCGGTGCTTGGAGGAGGAGGGCGACGCGTGGAATGGCTTCGTTATGAAGCCGGATCGATATGCGACTGGCGCGGGGAAAATGTCAGGCAAGCGCTGGGTCTTGCCCGACAGCAAAACGTATTTGCGCGTCGGCTTTAGTAAGCCGGCAAGACCGGGCGTGTCTCGATCGAATGCCTGATCAACGACTCGACCTCGCGCCGTTCGTCGCCTGCCAGCGGCAAGCGCGGCGGGCGGACCGGTTCGGTGCCAAGGCCGACCATCGCTTCGGCAAGCTTGATGTTCTGCACGAGCTTCGTGGAGACATCGAGCGCGAGCATGGGCGCGAACCAGCGGTAGATCGTGCGCGCATCGTCCAGGCGGCCGGCTTTAAGCAGCTTGAAAATGGCGACCGTCTCCTGCGGAAATGCGCAGACGAGCCCCGCGACCCAACCATGCGCGCCCATCAGGACGGCTTCCATTGCGAGGTTATCGACGCCACAAAAGAGCGCGTATCGATCGCCGACAACATTGACAAGGTCGGTGAACCGGCGCACGTCCCCGGCCGATTCCTTGATTGCGACGAACTTCTTTTCGTCCGCGAGCTCGGCGAACATGTCGGGCGTCACGTCCACGCCGTATGCAAGCGGGTTGTTGTAGACCATGATCGGCAGCGGGCTTGCGCTCGCAACCACACGATAATGATTCAGCGTCTCGCGACGATCCGATACATAACGCAGCCCCGGCAAGACCATATAACCCGCGGCGCCGTGCTTCACGCCGAGTTCGGCCTGACGGCAGCCGTCGAGCGTGCTGTTCTCCGCGATGGTCAGCAGCACGGGCACGCGGCCCTGGGCGGCATCGACGGCGATATCGAGCACGTCCAGCTTTTCGTCAAGCGAGAGCGTGGACGCTTCCCCCAGCGACCCGCAGACAATGATGCCGTCTACGCCTGCGCTGATTTGCGCGTCGATATTCTTACCGGTCCACTCGCGGTCTATGCTGAAATCCGCATTGAACTTGGTCGTAACGGCGGGCATGACGCCTTCCCAGATATGTGCCACGGCAGTGCTCCTGACAATGGTGAATGGAATAGAGTCTAAGCATTGCTGGACGGTTGGTCTTGCATCAGGCACGCAGGCTGGATGCCGATTTCGGCATAGCGAATTTCCTGGCTATGCCGCAAGACACCGCGATCAAACAAGCGCCGCGGCACTAGCCTGACTATGCTGAAATCGGCATTGAACGTGCCTAGTGCCACCAAGACGCAACGCGCCCCGATTCCTACGATGACAGCATGAAAACCCTGAACTTCATCGACTCGCATACCGGTGGCGAACCGACGCGCCTTGTCATATCCGGAGGCCCGGATCTTGGCGCCGGCACGCTGACCCGTCGCCTCGACAATTTGCGCGAACAGCATGACGACTGGCGCGCAGGCGTCGTCACTGAGCCGCGCGGTTCTGACGTCATCGTGGGCGCGTTGTTGTGCGAGCCGGATGATCCCGAGTGCGCGGCGGCGGTCATCTTTTTCAATAACGTCGGTTACCTCGGCATGTGTGGTCACGGGACCATAGGACTCGTTGTATCGCTCGCTCATCTCGGGAGGATCCAGGCGGGATTGCACAAGATCCAGACGCCGGCAGGCGTCGTGGAAGCAACGCTCAATGAAGACGGCAGCGTGAGCGTTCGCAACGTCCCTGCATACCGGTATCGACATGCGGTCACCGTCGATGTCCCCGGTCACGGACCGCTCACCGGCGACGTCGCCTGGGGCGGCAACTGGTTTTTTCTCGCGGCGGACCATGGTCAGGAACTTGCCACAAGCAACATCGGGCGTCTGACCGTGTTCACGGATGCCGTGCGCGATGCGCTGCAGGCGCAGAACATTACGGGCGCACACGGCGCGCTGATCGATCACATCGAATTGTTTGCAGACTCGCCGCATGAGGGTATCGACAGCCGCAACTTCGTCCTGTGCCCGGGCAGCGCTTACGATCGTTCGCCGTGCGGCACCGGCACGAGCGCCAAAGTTGCGTGCCTTGCGGACGACGGCCAGCTTGCCGAGGGCGAGATATGGCGCCAGGAAAGCATTATCGGCAGCGTATTCGATGCCAGCTATCAGCGCGCTCACGTCGAAGGTAAAACCGTGGTGATTCCGGTCATCACCGGCCGGGCGCACATCATGGCGGAAGGCCGCCTGTGTTTCGAAAGTTCCGATCCGTTCGCCCGGGGAATCAAGGCCCTATGAGCGGTGGCTTCGAACCGCCTGCGGTCAGCACCAATTTTGGCGCGTGCGCGCCGCCTCTATAATCGGGCGCAGCGCAGTGCGCTCCAGGTCGATCAGTGGCCGATAAGCGCCACTCGCGGACATCGACGACGCCAGCGAGACGCGAATGATCACTACGACGGACCGTCCGGCGCCGCGTGCGCATGAACCCAGGAGCAGCCAGGCTGGCCTGCAGGCAGCGCTGCAATCTCCTGCGGGTGCGTCGACGCTCGATTCCATGCTCGAGCATTTCAGGCTGCTTGAGCCCGTCTTCGACGCAATGCCCGACATCGTGTTCTTCATCAAGGACGAAGACGCGCGTTATGCGCTCGTGAACCGCGCGCTGGCATCGCGATGCGGCCTGAAAGACAAGTCCGGGTTGCTGGGCAAGACTGCGGAAGAAGTGTTCCCGCAGCGCTTCGGGCGCATCTATACGGCGCAGGATCGCTCGGTCATTGCGCAAGGCAATGCAATGATCGATCAGCTCGAACTGCATCTCTATCCGGCACGTCAGCCGGGATGGTGCATGACATCGAAACAGCCGCTGCACGATGCACACGGCAACGTGGTCGGTCTTGCGGGCATCTCACGCGACCTTCAGGCCGATGAAAGCACGCATCCCGCCTATAGCCGGCTTGCCGCCGTGGTCCAGCACATCCAGTGCAATTTCGTGCAGCCGCTGAACATGCCGCATCTCGCGGCCATGGCGAACATGTCCATCGCGCAACTCGAGCGATATTTCCACAAGGTGTTTCATCTGACGCCGCGGCAAGTGCTGCTCAAGACGCGGCTCGATGCAGCCACGGCCCTCCTTGTCACGCACGACAAGGTAACGGACGTGGCGGCGCTGTGCGGATACACCGACCATAGCGCGTTCACGCGTCAGTTCAAGGCGACCGTGGGTCTGACGCCGACGGAATATCGTGCGGTGTTGCGCTCCCACAGTTCGGGCACGTACCCGGCTGTGAAAAGCGCGGGCGTCGCGCAGTCGAATCAATAAGTCTGACGGTTTGTTGGAAGGTTGGCGCCCCCAAAGTTACCTGCCTGCCGTTCAGTGCTGCGCGCTCAAAGCCACGACGCGCACCCGCGGCATTGCTCCGAACGCTTGTGCAGCATGGCTGCTGGCCCGATTGCTCATGCACTTTCTGCGGTCGGTCTGTTTTTTGCTCCATGGATGGTCGAAAGCAATGAGGCATACTGCGCCCGTTGAAAATCTTGAACCGTGCAATGTTCGACACCGGCATGCGCGGCTTACAACACGGTGCCGCATGGATCTCGCGCCGTCGTGCAGCAGTCAGCAGTCAGCCGCGATTAAGCGGACGCAGCATCGGCACCGGAATCCTGTTTGAGCTGTAAGAAAAGATAATGATGAATGAAGTAGCGAGACTGGGGCATGCCCGGATTGTGCTGGTCGAAGATGATCTGGAAAGCAGGGAATCACTGCGTATGTTGCTGGAGGAGGAAGGCGCGGATGTGGTTGCCGTTGCCGATGCCGAAGAGGGCGCCGAGACTGCCATTCGCGTACTGCCCGATGCTGTGATCTGCGACATCGACTTGCCGATGATGGATGGCTTCTACCTGATCCAACGTTTGCGCGACCACGAAATTCGAGGCAATCTGACGCCTTCGATTGCGATTGCCCTGACCGGCCACGATGGCGACGAATATCGCCTGCGAAGTATCGGCGAGGGGTTCCAGCATTTCATGACCAAGCCCGCACATCCGGACGCCTTGATCACGCTGATCCAGCAATCGCTCAGCGCGCGGATGCTGTCTTAGGCGGCTCGTACGACGGTCACGGGAGCGCATCCCATAGCCGCCGGAATCTGCCTAGGACCGGTCCCGGTTTCGCGCGCGGGTTGCGCCTGTGATGACCGCGATCCCGAGCAGGATCACATCGACGATCAGGATGGTGTGCTGTGTCACGTGCATGGCGACCAGCGCCCATGACACGCCACCGATCAGAATCAGCCAGCCGACGAGATAAATCACCAGGGTCATTGAATTGTCCTTTGCGTGCGTGTTGGTATGAGAGCCGTAAACCGGACCATGGCCCACGCATAAAGCGGGCCTAGTGCGCTGCATGCAAAAAAAACCGAGGACCGGCTCGGTTTGCCGACGCCCCGCGCACGCATGCGTGTTGTATTCTTTGCGCGTTCGCGCCCGGACTCCAACATTTACGGCCTAGCCTACATGCTCATCGTTCACCACCTCAATAATTCCCGTTCACAACGTGTGCTCTGGATGCTGGAAGAATTGGGTGTCGAATACGACATCAAGCGTTATCAACGCGATCCGAACACCATGCTGGCGCCGCCCGAACTACGCGCGGTCCATCCGCTGGGCAAGTCACCGGTCATTACCGACGATGGCCGCACGCTCGCCGAATCCGGCGCAATCCTCGCGTATCTGAACGAGCGTTATGGGGAAGGCCGCTTTGCACCGCCACACGGCATCTCGCCTGAGCGGTTGCGCTACGACTACTGGATGCATTACGCAGAAGGCTCGGCCATGCCACCTTTGCTGCTCAAGCTGGTTGCGTTGCGCATCGGCAGCGCGCCCATGCCGTTCTTCGTCAAGCCGATCGCACGCCGGATCGCCCAGACCATGCAGGACAGTTTCATCGACCCGCAGTTGAAACTGCACTTTGGTTATGTGGAAAACGAATTGTCGAAGTCCGAGTGGTTTGCGGGAGACACCTTCAGCGCCGCCGATGTCCAGATGAGCTTTCCGCTCGAAGCCGCCAGCCAGCGCGCGGGCGCCAGATCCTTGCCGCGGATATCGGCATTCCTGCAGCGCATTCACGCGCGTCCGGCTTATCAGCGAGCGCTCGAACGCGGCGGCAAATACGACTTCGCGGACTAAACGGGCAGACGGGGCAGGGCGTTCGCGCGGCTTGCGTACAATGGCCGCTGATTTCCCGAATCCGGCTTGGAGCCAGGCGGTTTCAGGGCATGCTGAAGACGCCCGTCGATCCTCCTGAACAAGCACCCGAATCCCGTATTTAGCGCGAAGGCGAAGCATGGCTCGAATCGTCCCCGACGACTGGAAAAACCTGGAAGCGACCGGCGCGGCCGTGCGCGAACTCGACACGCTCGCATTGCTCGCGAAGCTTCCCGATGACTACACCGTGTATCACGGGGTGCACTGGACGCGCATCAACGAGGGTTTTTCCGTGTTCGGCGAAGCGGACTTCGTGGTGGTCGCGCCTTCCGGTCGGGTGCTCGTGATCGAGCAAAAGGCCGGCTTCCTGCGCGAGACGCCAGCCGGCCTGATGAAGGTCTACATGCAAAAGGAGCGCAACGTCGCCATTCAACTGGCGCGCACGCTCGAAAACCTGCACCGGCGGTTTACCGCGGCATTCGGCGCGGGCACGTATCGCATCGAAGAATTGCTTTATTGCCCGGACTATACAGTCAAGGACGTTTCCATAGCGGGCGTGCCGGAATCGCGCATTGTCGATGCCAGCCGCAAAGCGAAGCTGCCTTCGGTTGTCCTCGAGATCCTGCCGCCGGATGAACCGCGCTTCGAAGCATCGGCGCGCATCCATCATTTTCTCTCCGACGAACTCGCGCTCACGCCCGATACCAACGCGCTCGTCGGCCAGGCCGACATGCTCGTGACACGCTTGTCGGGCGGTCTGGCGACATGGGCGCGGCGCCTCGAGTTCGAGCCGTTCAGGTTACGCGTGATCGGCACGGCCGGCTCGGGCAAGACCCAGCTCGCGGTGCAGGTCATGCGCGACGCAGTTGCCAAGGGACGCAGCGTGCTCTACGTCTGCTTCAACCGGCCGCTCGCTGATCACATCCGGCTGGTGGCACCGTCTGAAGCGCGCATTGCCAACTATCACCAGTTGAGCGCCGCCGTCACGCGCGACGCCGGCGCGCCGCCCGACTTCAGCCAGCCGAACGTATTTACTACGCTTGAAGAACGCTTCGCGAATGTCGAGATTGCCGAGCACTGGAAGTTCGACGTGTTGATTGTCGATGAAGGCCAGGACTTTCATGCGGTCTGGGTCGATGCGCTCGCGCGTCTTCTCAAGTCCGAAGGCGCATGGTGGTGGCTCGAAGATCCCATGCAGAACCTCTATTTCCGCGATCCCGTGCCGTTGCCGGGATGGACCACGTTGCGCGAGACCACGAATTACCGCAGCCCGCGCGACCTGCTTGCTTATATCCGCCGGATCGTGGGACGCGAAGTGAGGCTCGATGCCGGCAGCCCGTTCGACGGTTCCGAAGTCAGTCTGTCCACGTATGAAAACGGCCATCCCGACGAAGTGATCGAAGCGACCAAGCGCGCGATTACGCAAGCGCTGGCGCTGGGTTATCGGAAGCAGGATATCGCGGTGCTGTCGTTTCGCGGCAGGGAAGGATCGGTGCTGACGTCGCAGGAGCATCTCGGGCCGCATCGGCTGCGCAGTTTTACGGGATCTTACGATCTGTTCGGGAATCCGGAATATCGCGAGGGTGACGTGCTGCTCGAATCCATTTACCGGTTCAAGGGACAGTCGGCGCCGTGCGTGATCTTCACCGAAGTCGATTTCGATACCTTCGACGAACAGGTCGCACGGAAGTTTTTTGTCGGTGCGACGCGCGCGACCATGAAGCTGATCGTGGTGGCCTCCGAGCGCGCGGCACGCGCCTTCGACGAACAACACTGACCGGCGATGAAAAGGTTCGACCTGATTCGTTGCGTATTACTGCTGCTGACCCTTGCATGCACGCCGCTCATGGCGAGCGCCGCGCCGGTCACGCTCGACGTGGAAGGGAAAATCAGCCGCACGAACGACCCTGACCACACCATCTACCGCATCAGCGAAGCCGAGCTGATGAAGTTGCCGCCGCACACCATCACGACATCGACAACCTGGACGCCCAAATCTGCCTTCACCGGTCCTTTGCTCGCCGACGTATTGCGTCTCGTGGGCGCGCATGGCGATCTGGTGGAGCTTCGCACGCTCGACGACTACGCCTACACCGTAAGCATCTCCGAAGCGGAGCGCTATGGTGCGATCCTCGCGTACAGCATGAACGGCACGCGTTTGAAGATCAGCAACTTCGGTCCGCTATTCCTGATCTATCCACGCGATGCCTATCCGCAGGAACTGACCGGTTCAGTGGCGGACGCGAAGTTCGTATGGCAAATCAAGGCGCTGGTCCTTAAATGATCGGTGCGTCGCTTCGCCGTCTGAAGGTTGCGTTGCTGCTCGCCGCCGCCATTGCGCCGCCGCTCGCGGGCGTGGGATATCTGCTGTATTCCACTTTGCTTGCGAACCAGAGCAACCAGCAACTCGACATGCCGTATGACGGTTTCTACTGGGACGGTGCGCAGTTCCAGATTGCCTATGGACGCCTGGGTAATCAGATATTGCTGTATCGAAGCGGTATCGACGCCAACGTCGACGAAGTCAAGCTTCGCTACGAGATCCTCGAATCGAAGCTCGCCATCGTCACGGCTTCCACAGCGATGCTTGCCGATCGCGAAGCGCTGCGCAGCAGGCAGCAGGAAATTCTCAGGCAACTCGACGCTGCGCTCGAGTCCATTGAACCGGACATCGATGCATTGAGCGCCGACAGTGCGCACACGCTGAGGGTCATCGGCGTGTTGCGGCAGAACCAGGATGCGGTGAACGAACTGGCGAACGGGCGGCGTATCGTGGACGTTGCGGAGCGCGATTACATCGTGCGTGATTTCGTGTCCAAGCGCCGTTATCTGTTCGCGGGCGGCATGCTGCTCGCGCTGCTTTCCATGGTCGCGACGGCCATGCTGCTGCTCAACGGATACCGGCGGTCGCGGCTGATTCATCAGCAACGCGCGGCGCTCGAAGCGCAGCATCAGGCAACGCGCGCCGCGCGCGAGGCATCGCAGGCGAAGGACGCGTTTCTCGGCATGATCAGCCATGAACTGCGCACGCCGCTGCACGCGATCGTCTCGTCGGTGGAACTGCTGGAGCTCAATCTGCATAGCGAGGCCGATCGCAAGATCATCCAGCGGCTCGAAACCGGCGCGCGCCATCTCGAAGCGCAGATGCGCGACCTCACCGACTTTGCGCGGCTCGGCGCCGGGAAGCTCGAATTGCGCCTGACCGTGTTCGATCCCATGGAACTGCTCGATTCCATCGTCGATGCAAACATTCCGGCCGCAACTGCAAAAGGTCTGGTGCTGCGCGGCCAGTTCGCGGGCGAAGCGGGGTTGATCGAATCTGATCAGCACCGGTTGCGGCAGATCGTGACCAACCTCGTGACGAACGCCGTCAAATACACGGATGCAGGGTCCATCGACGTGCGTTTCGAGCGCACGCTGGAGCGCCTCGATATCTCTGTAGTGGACACGGGTCCGGGTATTCCGCGCGAACAGTTGCCGTTGATCTTCAAGGAATTCACGCAACTGGATTCATCGACGACCCGCCGTTTCGATGGCGCCGGCATGGGCCTCGCCGTGGTCCGCGGTCTGGTCGAGTTGCTGGGCGGCGTGGTGAATGTATCGAGCGATATTGGGCAGGGCGCGGCGTTTCGTGTGAGCCTGCCAGCGGCGCCCGTGGCGCACGTACCTGAACGCGAACGGGCGCCGGCCGATTTGCCGCCGCTGAAAAAAGCGCGCGTGCTTGTGATCGACGACCACAATTCGATACGCGAATCGCTCTCCGAAATGCTTGCTCACCTGGGTTACGCAAGCGTGGCCATGGGTGATGTGGACAGCGCCCTTGTGTGGCTGGAGACGAATCAGGCCGACGTGATCCTCGCGGACCTGCATATGCCGGGCAAGGACGGGTATTCGTTCGTCAATGAATATCGGGCGCGTCGCGCGTCGGGCGCGAGTTTGCCGGTCATTGCGGTCAGCGCCTATGCGCCGGATCTCGTCGATCCAAGCGCGGCCATTCTGTTCTTCGATTACTTGCTCAAGCCTGTGCGCTATGAGGTGCTGAAAAGCGCGCTGGCGCGGGCTTTATCTGCGACGCGACGGGTTCATTAAAGCGCGCTACGCCCGCAACAGGCGCTTGGAAAGATCGGCGACGAGAATCGCCATGCGCGCCGGCTTTTCGAAACACGTCACGTTGTAGCGCTGGATGACGTCGCTGATTTCCGATTCGCTGGCCTTGCCGGTCGTCAGTTCGCCCGTCAGCACGAAAACCGGCGCATCAGGATTGTCCGAGTTGCGCACGGCGCGGATCGCATCGGCCGAGGTATGCGCGCCAAACAACCAGTCGATGACCACGGCATCGAAGACTTGCGTCTGCAGCGCTTCGGCAAAACCCTCCAGGCCATACAGCGCCACTGCAGCAAAGCCGCTGCGCTCCAGGTAGTCGTGGAGGTTGTCGGCGGAAGTCTGGTCGTCGTCGACTACCGCGATCAGCGGCTTGTCCATGTCGGTGCGGCGCGGCTGGATCTCGATCTTGTGGACGTCGTGCGCGGCTTGCAGCAGCACGCCTTCGTGCGTCGTCACGATCCACCTGCCATTCATGTTCTGCGCGATGAAATCCGGCCGGCTGCCGGGTTCGAGCGCGTCGCCTATCCATGCAACGCACGCGATTTCGGCGGCGCCGAGCTTGAGTACGGCGTCTTGCGCCGCGCCTTCGGTGTCGTCGACGTCGGCGTTCTTGGCATCGAAGAGCTGCAGCGCCGGTTCGTCGAAGGCTTCCGCCACGCGGCGGATCTGCGCGAGCGTCCAGGGACTGTTGCCGCGCAACTTGCGATGGCCCTGCGAGAAACTCAGGTCGAGGATGCGGCAAAGCTCGGCGGTCTGCTGCCGTTTGCCGATGCCGTGGCGATTCATCAGGTCGCGTACGCGCTGGGCGACGGCGAGGGAATCAGAAGATGAGGTTTCAGTGACCATGCTGCTGCTTACCGGTTAAAGCGTGTGGTGTCGACAGACTGAGAGGGGGGTATTGTAGGCGCAAGAGCGTGGCTCTTAGCAAAACACTTGAGCCGTTGAAAGGGTTTGCGCACATCTCAACCGGTTTTTCCCAATGGCGGAAGGACTTTGAATCCGGTTGCGCGATACGCTAAAAGATGCAAACGTTAGCGTGGTTTGAAAGCGCACAGCGGTTATGCGGGTTCGGGGTTCCCTTATCGGTCAGGCAATTTAACAGCCATGCGCGTACAGTCGCAATTTGCGAAGGAAAATTTGCCGCGGGTCAATGCAGGATCGAACATCGGGGGCCGATGATGCGTGTCACCAAGTCTCTTAGAACGGCGGCAGGGTTTGCGACAGCATTGTTCGTGCTGTCGCCGGTGCTTGCACGTGCGGAGGCGATCGAGGAACAACTCGATTGCAAATCGTCGGGCCATACGTTTATCAGCGCGCTGTTAGCCGGGGGCGAGATCCAGAGCAAGCCGATGCGCGTCGAATCCAATTCCATCAATGCGTTCCGGCCGGCGCATGGCGTCAAGCTTACGGCCTACGACTACAAGGTTTTCGTGGTGCTGGGTTACCAGAAGGACGATCCCATTTTTGCGCAGGGCAAGGGCACGCCCATCGCGAATTCCGCTTATGGCGTCGTGGTGACCGCCCCTCCCGACGACGTCAGGGATCGCGTGCATCAAGCGGGAAGCAACGCGATCGTGCACGAAATAACGCCTGTCACGACTGCGGTTCTCTGCAAGTCGGAATGACGGGTTTCTTGAGAGCCTTACGCTCGCACCGCACTATCACGCCAAGGCAAGCGTGCGGATGTAACCGCACGATCTTTCTCGTTGCTGGACAAAGTGGGCCTGCCGCGCCGGAAGCCATCCGTCTGCAAGGTGTGCTGAACGCGTGCGCCGGTTCATTGGTGTCGAACGCGGGCAGCAAGCCGTGCCGGCTTCGCCGGCCTTGAAATCTACCGCGGCAGATATCCTTTGAGCGTGTCGCGGAATTTCTGGATCAGCGGTTCCTTTGAGCGCCCGCGCCGCAGGATCAGTCCAAATGGCGCCTGATAACCAAATGCTGCCGGTGCAAGCGCGCGCAAACGGCCATTGTCGACCCATGTCTGCGCATAATGCTCCGGCAAGAAGCCAATGAACGCGCCCGACAGAATGAGGATCAACTGTCCTTCCATGCTGTCGACCGTGGCTTCGCTGCGCTTGAAGCCGTGACGCGCAAGCTCGGTCTGGCTCCAGTAAGCGCGGCCGACCATCCGTTGCTGGCTGATGGTCTCGTGCGGTATCTGATGCTCGTTGAAAAGCGGATGCGTGTCGCTGCAATAAAGCCAGTGCTGCTCACGATAAAGCGAGTGATGAACCAGCCCGTTCATGCGCAGATGAAATGCGCCGATAGCAAGATCGAGCCGGTTCCCCAGCACGCTAAGCTGCAATTCGTACGGGCCTTGCACATGCAGATGCAAATGCAGCGCGGGATGTTCGCGCGTGAATGCGCCGATGACTTCGGACAAGGGCAGGGCCTTGTCGCTCACCGTTGAATCCAGCACGCCCAGCTTGATGCTGCCGCGCAACTCGCCGCGCAAGCCGGCGGCGTAACGCTCGAAGCCATCGACTTCGCCGATCAGGCGCAACGCTTCCTGATGAAACTCTTCGCCTTTGGGCGTAAGGCTGAAGCCGCCGCGCCCGCGATGACACAACACCACGCCCACCAGCGATTCAAGCTGGCTCATGTAGGTACTGATGGCCGATGTGGAGAGATTCAGTTCCTGTTGCGCTGCGACGAAACCCTGATGCCGCACCACGCAGGTAAAGATGCGCAGCAGGCGTGCTTCAGGCAAGACTGTAGCCACGACCAAGCTCCATGAAGAACCGCGACGGATAAAGGCGCTACGCCGATACTTTAGAAATACCTGAACTAAATATTTCGCACCAGCACTTTGTCGCCGTGCCGCGCGCATTCAGAATCGGATGCATGCTTGTTCGATGAATGAATGCGAGGGACTTACCATGGAAAAGATCTTTCACCAGCCGCTGGGCGGCAACGAGATGCCGCGCTTCGGGGGTATTGCGACAATGCTGCGCCTGCCGCATCTGCAGTCCGCCGAGGGACTCGATGCCGCGTTCATAGGCGTGCCGCTGGATATCGGTACGTCGTTACGCCCCGGCACGCGTTTCGGGCCGCGCGGCATTCGTGCGGAGTCGGTCATGATCCGCCCTTACAACATGGCGACCGGCGCGGCGCCGTTCGACTCGCTGTCGGTGGCGGATATTGGCGACGTACCCATCAATACCTTCAATCTGCTCGACGCGGTGCGCATCATCGAAGAGCATTACGACGGCATTCTCAAGCACGATGTCAAACCGCTCTCGCTGGGCGGCGACCATACCATCACACTTCCCATCCTGCGTGCAATGCATCGGAAACACGGCAAGATCGGGCTCGTGCATGTGGATGCGCACGCCGACGTGAACGACCATATGTTTGGCGAGAAGATCGCGCACGGCACGACGTTTCGTCGTGCCGTGGAAGAGGGTCTGCTCGATTGCGAGCGCGTGGTGCAAATCGGTTTGCGGGCGCAGGGTTATACCGCCGACGACTTCAACTGGAGCCGGCGGCAAGGTTTTCGCGTCGTGCAGGCGGAGGAGTGCTGGCACAAATCGCTCGACCCGTTGATGACCGAAGTGCGGCGCAAGGTGGAGGGCGGCCCGGTCTATTTGAGTTTTGACATCGATGGTATCGACCCTGCCTGGGCGCCGGGTACGGGCACGCCGGAAATCGGCGGCCTGACGACGATTCAAGGCATGGAAATCATTCGGGGCTGCCACGGGCTGGACCTGATCGGATGCGATCTGGTGGAGGTGTCGCCACCCTACGACACAACTGGCAATACGTCGCTGCTCGGCGCCAATCTCCTGTATGAAATGCTTTGCGTGCTGCCGGGTGTGATCAGGCGTTAAGCTGTCGGGCACGCGCCACAAGGACAAGGACCCCACCATGCGAACCGCCCCGAACTCGCCTCCCGCCACGGAACAGAAAGTCCGCGAGGACCTCGCCGCGTTGTACCGGCTGGCTGCGCATTTCCGCATGACCGACATGATCGATACGCACATCACCGCGCGCTTGCCCGGCTCGCCCGATGATAAGCCCGCGTTCCTGATCAATCGGTATGGCGTGCTGTTCCACGAAATGCGGGCATCGGATCTGGTGAAGATCGACTATCAGGGCAAGGTGATCGATGACCGCGCCCGCGACATGCCCGTGCTTTTCAGGGTCAACGCGGCGGGCTTCACCATCCATTCCGCGGTGCATATGGCGCGCCACGACCTGGCGTTTGTGGTGCATACGCATACGGCGGCTGGCACGGCGGTGTCCGCGCAGGAGCACGGGCTCCTCCCCATCAGTCAGCACGCGCTGAAGTTCTACGGCAAGCTGGGCTATCACGACTACGAAGGCATTGCGCTCGACCTGGGCGAGCGTGATCGTCTTGTGGCGGACCTGGGTTCCCACAAAGCGATGATCCTGCGCAATCACGGCTTGCTCGCCGGAGGCGCTACGGCCGCGCACGCGTTCCATGAGATCTATTTCCTCGAGCGCGCGTGTCAGGCCCAAGTCCAGGCCATGGCCGGCGGCACGCAACTGCGTTTTCCTCCCGAACATGTCCGCGAACTGACCGCGCAGCAGTTCGAATCGGAGGGTGCCGACGGCATCACGGAACTTGCGTGGCAAGCGGCATTGCGTCTCATCGCCGATACGCAGCCCGACTACCGCTCGTGATCGTCCGAAAATCCGCATATGACCAAGCTCGTTCTTCCCGCCGACGACCCGCTCTGGCAGCACCCGAAAGTCATCGTCACGCCACACATGGCGGCGATCTCCACGTTGGATACCATCGGCTTGCAGATTGCGCAAAACGTGCGCCGGATGGTGCGCGGCGAACCGTTGCTCAACCAGGTCGATATCGCGCGCCACTAAGCTGCGCGGCCGCGTGTCGAGCCAGCTTGCCGCCGGCTCAGCGAACCAGCTTGCCTTTTTCATCGATGATCCGTTCGCCGTCTTCCTTGGCGAACGGACCTTTCTGCGCGGCCGAAAGAATCTCCAGGAGTTTCTCCGATGGCCGGCACAGACGCGTGCCCTCAGGCGTCACCACGAACGGACGATTGATCAGGATGGGATGCGCCACCATGGCGTCGAGCAATTGCTCGTCGGTCAGCGTTGCATCGGCGAGTTCGAGCTGCACGAATACAGCTTCTTTTTCGCGAAGCGCATCGCGCACGCCAAGCCCCGCGTCCTGAATGAGCCTGGTCAGCGCGGCGCGATCGGGCGGCGTCTTCAGATACTCGATGACCTTCGGTTCGATCCCTGCGTTGCGGATCAGCGCAAGCGTGTTGCGCGACGTGCCGCATAGCGGGTTGTGATAGATCGTGATGTCCATGTCGTCGTCTCCCTTACCTCTGAAAGTGCAGCCGGCCGGTTTTCATTCCCGGAATAATCGAAATGAAAGGATTCTTGTCGATGCAGCATAAGCAGATGCTATGACAGTTTACTCAAGTGACAGGTGGGATTGCCGTTAAAGGGTACGAGTCGGGGAACATTGCGGCTCCGGTTGCGCTCGTGGCACGGGTGTGCGCCGCCGCTTGCTAACAGTATCGAGACAACTGAGACATGAACATACTTTCGACGATCAAGGGCCGCCTCGGCATTGCCATGGCGTTTTTGGGGCTGTTGCTGGTGGTTATCGGCGGCTTGGGGCTGTGGGGCATGAGCCTGGGTAATCAAACCACGCGCAGCCTCTTCACCAATGAAATGCCCAGCGCGGTCTCCGCCGGCAACGCGGAGATGTTCACCGCGCGTGAGCGGCTCAGCTTCGACCGAGCAGCCTTGCTGGTCGGCAAGCCCGCGGCAGAGACGGCAATCGGGCGCGGCACATTGATGCGCGAACGCGCAGACAAGGAATGGGCCCGCTACGCCGCGTTGCCGCAAGGACCCGGCGAAAAGGAAATGGCCGATGCGTTCCAGGCCAAGCGTCTCGAACTGCAGAAAATGCTCGACGATGGCTACGCGAATGTCCGCGCAAACGACGCCGAGAAGATCGTTGCATCGGCGGAAGCCATGCAGGTCAAGTTCAACGAACTGGCCGCCATCGGCGAATCGCTGCGCAAGTACCAGTTCGATTCGGCGAAGAGCGACTTCGAACTTTCGCAGCAAAAGTTCAGCCAGTTCCGCACCGTCAGCGTGGTGGCAATCATCATCGGATTGCTGGCTGCGGCGTTTTCGTGGGTTTCGCTGCGCCGCGCGATCGGGCGTCCGCTCGACGAAGCGCTCGCACAATTCGATGCCATTGCTTCCGGCGACCTGCGCCGCGAACTGGTCGTGACATCGCGCGACGAGATGGGCCAGTTGCTCAACGGTCTCGCAAAGATGCAGGCAAGTCTGGTCGACACCGTGCGCTCGGTGCGTTCGGGCAGCGAGTCGATTGCATCGGCGACCAAGCAGATTGCAGCGGGCAACATCGATTTGTCGTCGCGCACGGAAGAGCAGGCGTCGGCGTTGCAGCAGACGGCGTCGAGCATGGACGAGCTGACCGGCACGGTGAAGCAGAACGCCGAGAACGCGCGTCAGGCGAGTTCGCTGGCCGCGAACGCGTCGGAGATTGCGAACAAGGGCAGCACGGTGGTCTCGCAAGTCGTCGATACCATGGGCGACATCAACCAGAGCTCGACGAAGATTGCGGACATCATCACGATCATTGAAGGCATCGCGTTCCAGACCAACATCCTGGCGTTGAACGCGGCGGTCGAAGCGGCGCGTGCGGGCGAACAGGGCCGTGGTTTCGCGGTCGTGGCGGCGGAAGTGCGCAGTCTTGCGCAACGTTCGTCGGCGGCGGCCAAGGAGATCAAGGAACTGATCAACACGTCCGTTTCGCGTGTGCAGACAGGCACGACGCTGGTGGGCGACGCCGGCCGCACGATGTCCGAGATCATCGGCGCCGTGCAGCGCGTGACCGACATCATGGGCGAGATTGCAGCTGCTTCGCACGAGCAGAGCAGCGGTATCGAGCAGGTGGCGCTCGCCGTCACACAGATGGACGAAGTGACGCAACAAAACGCGGCGCTGGTGGAAGAGGCGGCGGCCGCGGCGCAATCGCTGGAAGATCAAGCGGGCGCGCTGAAAGCGGCGGTATCGGTGTTCCAACTGAACGATGGCGGCGTGGAAAGCGTCAAGGTCGTCGTGAAGCCGGCGCAGAAACCGACACCCCGTGCCGTTGCAACCCAGCGGCTGGCCCGGCTGAAAGCGCCGCTCGCGGGCGTGGAAAAAGCGAAGCCGGTTGCATTGGCGGGCGCGGCCGACTGGGAAGCGTTCTAAGCGGCAGTCGCCTTCTCAGCCAGGCAGCGAAACGCCAGGCTGATGCGCGGACCGGCCACTTCGCTCGTCTTCGGGATGCCGTGGTTATGCGTGAATTGCGATGCGTAACTCATCACGAGCACGCTCCCCGCGTGCAGATCGACGTTGAGCGTGTGCCCCCTGCCTGATTTGGCGCGGATGCTCATGCGGCGCGTGGCGCCCAGCGAAAGAATGGCAATGGGCGCTTTCGCCACGAGTCCCTTGGTGTGGTCGTTGTGCGGCGCGACGCTGTCGTTGCCGTCACGATACAGATTCAGCCCGACACTGTTGAACGCCGCGCCGACGGTCGACCGGACCTGTTCCGCCGCCTGCGGCAGCGGCGCGGGCAGGTCGGCGGCATCGAGCGAAAAATGCGCCATCAGGCGTGGCACATCGACCTCGCGCTCGTACATCATGCGGCGCTGGTTGCTCCAGATCACGCCATCGAGCGCTTGCTCGAACCACGCTTGCGCCGTGGCGGGCGACACCACACCGGGCAGATAGCGAATCCCGCTTTCGGCGTCATCGATGAGATCGAGCGGCACGGGATCGAACAAATCGTTCTGATACACGATATTTCCTCAATCCGCCGAAAACGGCAGTTCGCCCTGGACGGCGATCGGCTCGGCGACATACGACCCCGCCGGCACCAGCGCCGTCACACGCACCCCCAGCAAACGCAAACGCCGGTCGAGCGGCACGCGCCGCAGGCATTCGGTGGCGGCGCGGCGGATATCGGTGGCGTCGGCCGTGGGCGCGGGCACCGTCAGGTCGCGCGTGACCGTGCTGAAGTCGTTGTAACGCAGCTTGATGCCGACCGTGCGGCCTTCGTAGCCTTTGCGCCGCAAGTCGTCGGCCACCCGCGTGCATAACTCCGTGAACGCCGCCGACAACGTGCTGCGATCCTGGCGCGGGTGAAGGTCGCGCTCGAACGTGGTTTCGCGGCTCATCGACTTGGGTTCCGAACTCACGACCACCGGCCGTTCGTCCTCACCTTGCGCGACTTCCACGAGCCACGCCGAATAGCTTCGCCCGAAGGTAGCCTGGAGCAGTTCCGGGTCCGCACGGGCCAGATCGCCGACCGTTTCTATGCCGATGCCGGCCAGCTTTTCGGTCGCCTTCGGCCCGATGCCGTTGACCTTGCGTACTGCCAGCGGCCAGATCCTCAGCGGGATATCGGCGGCGGTGAGGATGGTGAGGCCATCGGGCTTGTCCAGTTCCGAGCCGATCTTGGCCAGCAGCTTGTTCGGCGCGACGCTGATCGAGCACGACAGGGCGGTTGCGTCCCGCACGGCCTGCTTGATGCGCGCGGCGGTGTCGGCAGGGTCGCCCGGCAAATCCGTCAGATCGATATAGATTTCGTCGATACCGCGATTCTCGATTTGCGTGGTGAACGTGGCGACGGCTGCCTTGAAAAGCCGCGAATAATGCCGGTACGAATCGAAATCCGTAGGCAGCAAGAAGGCGTCCGGCGCGAGTTGCGCCGCTTTCATCATGCCCATGGCCGAAAACACACCGAGCGCCCGGGCCTCGTAAGTGGAAGTCGTTACTACGCCCCGGCCGGCGTAATCGCGCAGCCGGACGAAACGGCGGCTGCCGTCGGGCAGGGTTTGCGGCGTGGCGTTCCGGCCGCCGCCAATCACAACGGGCTGGCCGCGCAGTTCGGGATAGCGCAACAATTCGACGGACGCATAGAACGCGTCCATGTCGAGATGCGCGATACGGCGCGTGGTCACGACGGCGCTCCAGGATCGGACATGACATCGATAGCTGTATGGATATACAGTATCTTACATCGAAAATGGACTGGCGTGGCCGGGTTCCGTACTGGGCCAACGCTTATTGAAACGGTGAAAGCGCGTGTACAGGTCTATGATTACTCGTCTAATTTATGTCTATAGCCGGGTCCTGACCCGCCCTGGCTGCTAGATGGGTTCACTCAAAGATTCAAGTAAATGACCACACAAGAAACCACCGCAGGCTTCTCCGACGAACGGCGCTTCGAGCTGCTGGTGAGCAACGTCAGTGACTACGCAATCTACATGCTCGACCTGAGCGGTCGCATCAATAGCTGGAACGCGGGCGCTCAACGGTTCAAGGGCTACACGGCCAGCGAGATCATCGGCAAGCATTTCTCTCTTTTCTATACCCCGGAAGACCAGCAAAACAACAGGCCTGCTCGCGCCCTGCGCACGGCGCGCGAAGAAGGCCGTTTCGAAGACGAGGGCTGGCGGGTGCGCAAGGACGGCACCCGTTTCTGGGCGAACGTCGTGATCGATCCGATCCGCGACCCCGAGGGCAATCTGGTCGGCTTCGCCAAGGTCACGCGCGATATCACCGAACGCAAGGCGGCCGAGGAAGCCTTGCGGGGAAGCGAAGAACGGTTTCGCCTGCTCGTGCAGGGCGTGACGGATTACGCCATTTACATGCTGGCGCCGGACGGTGTGGTCACGAACTGGAATTCGGGGGCCGAGCGCATCAAGGGATACACGCACGACGAGATCGTAGGCCAGCACTTCTCCTGCTTCTATACACCCGAGGATCGCCAGGCCGGCTCTCCTGCAAAAACGCTCGCAGCGGCTGCATCGGTGGGGAGGTTCGAGCAGGAAGGCTGGCGAGTCAGAAAAGATGGGACGCGGTTCTGGGCGCACGTTGTAGTCGATGCAGTCCATGACGATCATCAGAAACTGATCGGCTTCGCCAAGATCACGCGCGACGTCACCGAGCGCAAGTTGGCCGCAGAGGCGCTCGAGCGCGCCAACGCCGCACTGTTCCAGTCGCAAAAGATGGAGGCAGTCGGGCAGCTGACTGGCGGTATCGCGCATGATTTCAACAATCTGCTGACCGTCCTGTCGAGCAGCATGGACCTGTTGACCATGCGTCTGAGCAACCCATCGGACATCCGTATTCTCGATACGATGCGCCGAGCCGTCGAACGTGGCGCGACCCTCACGCAGCAGCTCTTGTCGTTTGCGCGCAAGCAGCCGCTGCAAGTCCAGAACTGCGACCTCAACGTGGTGATTGCCGGTTTCGAAGCGGTGCTCAAGCGCGCGGGCAATTCGAGTATCGAGATTGACTTTGCCTATGTGCCGGAACTGCGGATGGTCGCAATCGATGTTGCGCGGTTCGAGGCGGCGTTGCTCAACCTGGTGGTCAACGCGCGCGACGCGATGCCCGAGGGCGGCAAGATCATCGTGGCGGTGAACAACGCGGATCTCAAGGACGGCGATGTCGGCACACTCAAGGCCGGCGCTTTCATAGCGGTCACCGTCAGCGATACCGGCACGGGCATGGCGGAGCGCGTCATTGCGCGTGCGTTCGAGCCGTTCTTCACGACCAAGGAAGTCGGCAAGGGCTCCGGGCTCGGCTTGAGTCAGGTGTATGGTTTCATAGCGCAGTCGGGCGGCGAGGTGCAGATCGACAGCAAAGAGGGGCAGGGCACCACGATCCGGCTGTATCTGCCGGCCATCGAGGACAGCGCGGTGGAGTCGAAAAGCGCGCCCGCGGCATCGCAAGAGATGATCCTCATGGTCGATGACGAACCGGACGTGCTCGACATAGGCGCGGAGTTGTGCAGGTCGATCGGCTATCAGGTCCTGACGGCGAACAACGCGGAGGAAGCGCTGGAGATGCTGAACCGGAGCGCCAATATCTCGATCTTGTTCACCGACGTCGTGATGCCTCAAGGCATGCATGGACTGGAGCTCGCGCGGACGGCGCGGGCGCTGTTGCCGCAATTGAAGGTCGTCCTTGCGTCGGGTTATCCGCTGCCCATGTTGAAGGAACAGCATGGCCCGACCGATGCATTCACCTTCATCACCAAGCCGTATCGGCTGGCCGATCTTGCTCAGGTGCTGCGCACGGCGACATAGACGAAGCGAGGAAACATGAGCAATGCATGGTTGTTCCAGATCCGGATCACTGCTTCGCCCGAACTCGCCGCGACCTTGCGCGGCGATCCGCAGCAGGTGCCGGAGCCGCTGAGTGATCTGCTGCGCCGGCATGACGCGTCGCTCGTGTGCCAGTTCGATGCATTCGCGGGTTATGTCGATGAAGCGGAAAAACTCGGAGTGGACAAATATCCGCTGTACCAATGGACCCGGGATACGATCGAGAACCCGGAGAAAAAGGCCAAATACCTGCGGTCGTTCACCGTCTACGTGAACGATGCGGATGTCTACGCCGCGGACATTGCCGACGCGCTGCAAGCGGGATTGTCCGCGCTCGCAGATCCGTCCGGCATAGAACGCGTCTCCAGGTTCGACACCAATCCGGCGAACAATCCTCAGCCGCCGGCTAAGGTCTAGCGGCATTCGCAACGGCGCCCGGCGTCCACCGGTAAACAATGATGCTCGACTCGTTGTAGTTGTCCTTCGTGACGACGTACTCGCCCGTCGAGCGCAGATAAGCCCTCAGGCCGTACATGGAATCGACGTCGTTGCCTACATCGACCGAGCCGGGATTGCTGTTCGCGAACGTCATGTCGAGACTGCCAGTCGCAAGATTGAACGCGTCGATGTTCGGCGCCGCATGCACATACCCGACAAACAAATAGTTGCCCGCCGCCGTGATCGATTTGGGATTCGCGCTCGTGAGCGTGATGACCGGGCTCGGCGACTTCTGGTTGCCCGCGCGCCAGCCGTGATACACCTCGATGCGGGTGCCTATCGATGTCCAGTCCGCGCTGCCAATGATGCCTTGTCCGAGGATCATGGTGTCGCTGTCGGCAAGATAGATGATGCGTGTCAGCGGCAGGACGGATCTGGGCGTGGCATAGGCAAAGCCGGGTCCCCATGACGGTTTGCCGTCGGCATCGAAGCCCGTCAGCGGATAGAAGTAAATGCGGTTCGTCCTGTCCGGACCGGCCCAGACGTTCGCGTTGCTATCGAGCGAAAACCCGCCTGTGATCAACGTGCTCGAATTGAAGAGCGCGCCCGGCAGTGATCCATCCGGAATCGCAATGTATCCGTTCGCCGCGTTGAAGTGATAGAAATTGAACACGCCCGGATTCTGGCCGGCCGCAACCATGACCCTGTTTGCGCCAACAGTTGCGAGTTGCGCGAAGTGCTGGCCGCGCTGGGTATCGTTGATATCGATTCGCGGGTCAGCCGGATAGTCGAACGGGTTCACCGTGTTCGCCACGAACGTGCCGCCGGCCGTGCCCGTATAGACGTTGAAACCGCCATAGAAAAACGCGCCGTCCGTGCCGGGGTCCGGTGCGCCGTTGCCCTCGAAGTTGAGCGCCTGCAGTCTCCATCGAAGGATGTTCGACGTGTCGTACACATAGATGTCCGTGTTGCCGTTGCGGGCGAGGTCCCACGTGCCGCCCCACGGGTTGCTGAGCACATAGAGGTTGCCGGCCGCATCCTTGCCGATACCCACCACGCGCGTAAAGCGCCTGTCGCCGACCTGGCCCTTGATGCCGGATGTGGTGTCGAGATAACCGCCCTGAATCCCGAACGCGCCCACTTGAACCGGACTGCCCGATGTCTGGTAGATCTTGATGTTCATGTCGGGTCCCTGGTCGCCGACCAGGAGCTGCCCGTTGGTGGCATCGAAATAAAGCGCGGACGGACGCGACGCGGCGGCCATCTGGATGGTGGTCATGGTTGCACCGCCCGGACTGAATTCCACGATGGCGCCCGCTCCCTGCTGCGCGACCCAGAGGTTGCCGGAGGCGTCCAGCGCGAGCGCGCCGGGACCCGTCACGTTGATGTCGCTTTGCCAGACGCCGTCCGTGGTGTAGACGCGCACGCGATTGCCCGGGAAGTCGCTTGCGTAGAGCAGGGAGCCGGAGGTGGCAAGCCCCGTGATGACATCGGCGCGCTTTTCGGTCGTGGTCGCGCTGACGGCAATGGAAAAGTCCTGCGTCTTCGTCACGCGGTTGTACCGGCCCACGTAGCCGCTGCCTTTGTTCCTGTCATATTGCATGGCTGCAAAAACGGATGTCGCGTTGCCCGTGATCGCGCTGCCCTGAAATGCGTTGTGTATGCCGATGGAACCCGCGTTCTGGCGGTTCTGGTAGATCGCGATACCGCCCTCGTTCTCGTCCCAGAGCGACGCCGTGTAGACGATGCCTTCCGGCGCGATCCACATCGATCGGGCGCCGTTGCCTACGTAGGTGGAACTCGTACCAAACGTGTTCGCGATCCAGTCCGTGGAGTATTGCGCGTGACTGGGGCGTGCGATCGTGGCGAGCAGCACGAGCGCGCCTAAGAGAACGCGAAGGCGTGTCATAACCATGAGCGATGTTCTCCTGGACGTTTTTGGTGGGCTTGAGCGGGGTGGGCGCGTAGAGCGCGCGATTGCCCTGGGCGGCGTCTGCGAGGGGCGTATGTGATCAAGACGAGTCGATGCCTCAACCACGCTACGGCTGATCGTAAAGGGAAAATATTGGATAGCGCCGCCGATAAAAATCAAAAATAAATGGCGCGTCTTTATTTGACGTTATCGGCGTACTTGAATGCCGGAAATCTTTCGGTGATAACCGGTGGATCAGGTAATTAGGTCATGCTTGGTCAACCTAATGGTGAAAGCCTGACCGGTTGTTTCAGGAATCAAACACCGTTGAAGGCACGAACACGAACCCTTCCATCAACCTGCGCGCGCTTCGGCTCATGATGGCTTTCGTCACGATCCAGTCATTGTCTATCCGCCTGGTTTCGGCGCCGACCGCAAGGCTCCCCGATGGATGGCCGAAGCGGATCGATCCCTGCGATTCAGGTACGAGCCGGTTGACCAGCGTCCCGGGAATGGCCGCCGCGACCGCAATGGCGACGGCCCCGGTACCGGTCATCGCATGGTGGAGTTTGCCCATCGAAAAAATGCGGGCGTTGATGTCGAGCGTCGCGGGGTCGATGTGCTTGCCGCTCGATGCCACGTAAGCGCTCGGCTTCGCGACGAACGCGAGCTTGGGCGTATGCGGCCTTGATTGCGTGGCTTCGCTGGCGGTCTTGGCGAGCCCCATGCGGACCGCCGCGTGCGCGCGAATCGCCTCGGCCTTGAGCAGCAACTCCGCGTTGCCATTCACGTCGCGCTGAAGTTCGTTGCCGTTCAGGCCCAAGGCTGTCGCATCGACGAAGATGGCCGGATTGCCGGCGTTGATCATCGTCATTTCGACTGCGCCGACGCCCGGTACGTCGAGCACATCCGATGCGTTTCCGGTCGGGAACATGCCGCCGTCGGAGCCTTCGCCATCGCCGGCGGGGTCGAGGAATTCGATGCGGATTTCCGCTGCTGGAAACGTCACGCCATCGAGTTCGAAATCGCCTTCTTCCACGACTTCGCCGTCACGCATGGGCACGTGGGCAATGATCTTCGCGTTGATGTTGGCCTGCCAGATCCGGACCGTGGCGACCCCGTCGCGCGGGGCATCGACGAGACCCTGGGCGATCGCGAACGGACCCACTGCCGAGGTCAGGTTGCCACAATTGCCGGACCAGTCGACGACGGGTTTGTCGATGGCGACCTGCCCGAACCGGTAATCCACGTCACAATCTTCACGCGACGACGGCCCGACGATCACGACCTTGCTCGTGCTCGAGGTGGCGCCGCCCATGCCGTCGATGTGCTGGCCGTAGGGGTCCGGGCTGCCGATCACGCGCATGAGGATGCGGTCGCGCAGAGCGGGGTCTTCGGGCAGCCAGTCGTGACGGAAGAAAACGCCCTTGCTCGTGCCGCCACGCATGTAGACGGCAGGGATTTTTGTCTGGGCCAAGGTTTGTCTCCGGTGGGGGCGTGAGGGCCTATTTTGCGGCTTTAAACGTCTCTACGCTTTTCACGCCTCCACCTCCTCCATCCGCGGCACGATCGAACTCAGCCATTCCGATAACGCCACGAACGGTTCGTCGTTGGCAATTTCATCCGGGGCAACGAGGTAATAGCCCGATGCGCCGGTCATGGGTTTATCGAGGGGAACGACCAGCCTTCCCGACGACAATTCATCCGCCAGCAGGATCTCCGGCAGCAGCGCCACGCCCAGACCCGCCTGCGCGGCGCTCGTGAGCATCGTGAACAATTCATACCGGGCGCCACGGACCGCGCGCACGTCGTGTTCCAGTCCATTGAGCCGGAACCACGTACGCCAGGCGTCCGGTCTCGTCGATAAATGCAACAGCGGCAAATCAGTCAATTGATCCAGTGAAACCGGCGCGGCGCCCGCCAGTAACGACGGACTGCACACCGGCACGACCTTCCCCTCGCGGAACAGCAGCTTGCCTTGCGTCCCGGGCCAAACGGAATCGCCGAAGTACAGCGCGGCATCGAAAGGAGAGTCGCTGAACAGAAAAGGCTCCGTACGGATCGACAGGTTCACCGTGATATCCGGGCGCAACGCACGAAATTGCGGCAGTCGCGGAATCAGCCATTGACTCGCGAGCGTCGGAACTACCGCAATCTCCAGAATCCGCCCGACGCCACGCTGTGCCATCAATTCGAGCGTGTCACGTTCGATCCGGTCGAGATTCTTGCGCACGAGCGCGGCGTACTGCCTTCCGTGCGTGGTCAGCACAATGCGCTTCTTGATTCGCAGGAACAACGCGACGCCCAATCTGCTTTCCAGCGATGCCACTTGCCTGCACACCGCGCTTTGCGTGAGCGAGAGTTCGTTGGCGGCGCGGGTAAAGCTCTCATGGCGCGCAGCCGCTTCGAAAATCTGCAGCGCGACCAGATTGGGGATGCCTTTTCTCATGTGTTTACAAGCCTCGATAACGCAAAAAAACCGCACTTGGTGCATTTCAAGAACCAACTGATGAGTTTATATCAATTGCGTGGCTTTTTGACGCGTCCCAGAATCAGTTTCCATTGAATTGCGTACAGGGCTGATCGAGCCTTCCGCCCCTGCCGTACAGCATCAGCCGGAAACTCAAAGAATGAATCCCAACCTCGCCGCCCTGCTTTTTACCGTCGTTCCTGAAACGGAGGTCGCCGGACTAGTGCAATTGATGAACTTGCCCGCGGTAATGGACACGTTCACGCCCGGCACGGTCACCCGGGCCGAACTCGCTCAGGCGATGAACATGGCGCTGTTCGCCGACCTGCTCGAACGCGTGCCGAGCGGCCGTGCGTACACAGACGATCTGCAACACACGCAAACCCGCGTCCAGTTCGATCACGGCGCGCTGCGCACCGTGCGATGGAGCGAATCCGGCGCGTTGCCGCCGGGCGAGGCCGCGTTCACGCGCATTCTCCGGCCGCTGGGTTTTGTGCTGAACGGCACGTATCCGCTCGATCGAATCAAGATGACGGGGCGTTCGTACAAACACCTCGATGCCCCCAATGACATCGCCCAGTATTTCGTCAGCGAATTGCATCCCGGTCGTTTCAGCCCGGAATTCCAGCAGGCAGTGACGCGCGTGATCGGCGAAAGCGTGGATCCGCTGACGCCGCAAGCGGTGGCGTCGCTCGCCGAGCTGGAGCGCGACGGCTCGCTGCCGCTCGCCATCGCGCTGGACCTGCTGCCGGTGATCGTGCGCTGTTTCGAGCGCCAGCATCCGCTGCCGCACCTGGCCGACTATGAAACGCTGCGCGCCGAATCGGCGGAAATGGCGTGGATCTCGACCGAAGGCAACGCGTTCAATCACGCAACGGATCGCGTGGACGATGTCTTCGCCGTCGCCGAGGCCCAGCGCGCGCTTGGCCGCCCGATCAAGGATTCGGTCGAGGTGTCGAAGTCGGGTCGTGTGCGCCAGACGGCGTTCCGTGCGGACCCGGTGCGCCGTGTGTTTATCGATAAAACCGGCGCGCAGATTGAGCGCGACGTGCCCGGCTCGTTCTATGAATTCATCAGCCGCGATACGGTTCTCGACAATGCCACCGGCCGCAGCGTGCTCGATCTCGGTTTCGATGCCGGCAACGCCACGGGCATCTTCAAGATGACGGCGGCCGCGTGACCACGAACGCGACTGCTGCATCGGATCTATACGACTTCACGGAGCCGTTCAAGGCGCCGCAAGGCTCCGCGATCCGCGAGCTCTTCAAGTACCTCAGCCGGCCGGGGATGATCTCGTTCGCGGGCGGCTATCCATCGAAGGATTTGTTCGACCGGGCTGGAATCGGGCGCGCGATGGAAGAGGCTTATCGCGCCGACCCGATTGCGTGCCTTCAGTATGGCGACACCGCCGGCGCGCCCGCACTGCGCCGCGCGATTGTGCGTTTGATGAACGATCGCAGCGTGGCGCGTGAAATCGATGACCTCATTGTGACCACCGGCTCGCAGCAAGGTCTCGACCTGTTGATCAAGATTTTGGTCGCGCCGGGCGACGCTGTGCTGATCGAAGAGCCTGCTTATCCGGCCGCGATCCAGGCGCTGCGTCTTGCGGGTGCGAAGCTGATTCCGGTGCGCACGGACGCGCAGGGCATCGACGTCGACGCCCTCACCGAACAACTCGAAGCGCTCGATCCGGCCGTGCGTCCGAAGTTGCTCTACACGGTGCCGACCTTCGCGAATCCAACCGGCACGACGTTGCCCGTGGAACGCCGCGAAGCGCTCGCACGCCTCGCAATGCGTTTTCGCTTCGTGCTGATCGAAGATGATCCATACGGCGAGCTGCGTTTCACGGGCGATCCGGTCAAACCGATCATTGCGCTTGCCGATGCCATTCCCGGCGCGCGCGACTGGGTCGTGTATTTCGGCAGTCTCTCGAAGATCGTTGCACCGGGCTTGCGTATCGGCTGGTCGATTGCGTCGCCCGCCATCACACGCCGCATGCTGGTCGCGAAGCAAACGAGCGATCTGTGCACGTCGCCGCTTGCGCAGGAAACGGCGCGGTTTTATCTGGAAAGCGGACGGCTTGCGGAGCACGTGCCGGTTATCGTGCAGGCGTACAAGAAGCGTTACGAGGCGTTGTCGAGCGCGCTGCGGCAGTTCGTTCCTGACGACATCGAGTATGTCGTGCCGCAGGGCGGCATGTTCGTATGGGCGCGCCTGAAGGGCGACCGCCTTGCCGCAGACGTACTCAAGCGCGCAATCGAGCAGAATGTGATTTACGTGCCCGGTCCGGCTTTCTACGTGCACAACGCCGATGAATCAAGCATGCGGCTTTCGTTTGCCGCCGCGCCGGGGGAGGCCGAAGTGTTCGAGGGTGTCCGCCGTCTCAAGCTCGCGCTGGCAAGCCGGTAACACGATGTCTCGCCAGACGCGGAGAAACGCGTTCTAATCGCATGATCGGCGCGACGGATTGATGTGGGTTGGTTCGTCCAGCGCACCAAGTCGTACCGATTAATCATTTGCAACGGTATTTTTAGGCCCTGAAACTCTGTGCCGTCGTGTAGGCATTTCATGCCGGCGCAGGTTTCAGAGCGGTGTTGATGTCGACGGCGACGGGCCGCGCGCAACGCCCCGGCAGTAACCCGACATAAAGAGAGGAAGTGATGCAACTGAACGATATTCTTGGCGCACTCGGCGTAGACCTCGGCCAGTGGAAGGGCGACGCCCTCGTGGCGCGTTCGCCGCTCGATGGCGCAATGCTCGCCAAACTCGCCGTCGATACCCCCGCCAGCGCCACGCGCAAGATCGACGCGGCTCACGCCGCCTTCCTCAAATGGCGCACGGTGCCCGCGCCGCAGCGCGGCGAACTCGTGCGCGTGTTCGGTAACGTGCTGCGCGAACATAAGGCCGCGCTTGGCAGCCTCGTGACGCTGGAAGCCGGCAAGATCACCTCCGAAGGCCTGGGCGAAGTGCAAGAAATGATCGACATCTGCGACTTCGCAGTCGGTCTCTCGCGCCAGCTTTACGGCCTGACCATCGCGTCCGAGCGTCCCGGGCACCGGATGATGGAAACGTGGCATCCGCTTGGCGTGGTCGGCGTGATCTCGGCATTCAATTTCCCGGTTGCCGTGTGGTCGTGGAACACGGCGCTGGCGATCGTCTGCGGCGATTCGGTCGTGTGGAAGCCGTCGGAGAAAACGCCCTTGACGGCCATCGCGTGTCACGCGCTGTTCGAAAAAGCGCTGCGCGAATTCGATAAAACCCATCCCGGCGTCGCGCCCGAAGGCCTGAGCCAGTTGCTGCTCGGCGAACGCGATATTGGACAGACGCTGACCGAATCCACCAAGGTGCCGCTCGTCAGCGCTACCGGCAGCGTGCGCATGGGCATGGAAGTCGCGCAAGTGCTGGCGAAGCGCCTTGGCCGCAGCATTCTGGAACTCGGCGGCAATAACGCAGTGATCGTGGCGCCCAGCGCCGACCTGGATCTCGTCGTGCGCGGCGTGACGTTCTCGGCGGTCGGCACGGCAGGTCAGCGTTGCACGACGCTGCGCCGTCTGGTAGTTCACACCAGCGTGGTCGACAAGCTGTTGCCGCGTCTGGAGAAAGCGTTTGCATCGGTGAAAGTGGGCAGTCCGCTTGAAAGCGATACGCTGGTCGGTCCGCTGGTCGATCGCGCCGCATTCGATGCCATGCAAAAAGCGTTGCGTGATGCACGCGAGCAAGGCGGCGACGTGAAGGGCGGCGAACGCGTGGAAATCGGCGGTCATGCCGATGCGTATTACGTGCGTCCCGCGTTCGTGCGGATGCCGGCGCAAACGGCCGTGGTCGAACGCGAGACCTTCGCGCCGATCCTCTACGTCCTGACCTACGACGATTTCGCCGATGCACTGCAACTGCAGAATGGCGTGCCGCAAGGTTTGTCGTCGGCGATCTTCACCAACGACATCCGTGAAGCGGAGCAATTCATGTCGGCGGCGGGCAGCGATTGCGGCATTGTGAACGTGAACATCGGCACGAGCGGCGCGGAAATTGGCGGCGCGTTCGGCGGTGAAAAGGAAACCGGCGGCGGCCGCGAATCGGGCTCCGACGCCTGGAAGGGCTACATGCGCCGCGCGACCAACACGATCAACTACAGCCGCGAATTGCCGCTTGCACAAGGCGTCAAGTTCGACGTGTAGTCAATAAAAGAAAGACAAGACGCCATACCCCGGCGTCGACCCTGCCGCCCGAAGCGTGCCAACCGCGGCACGTCAACCGGGCGGCGGACCTCCGCGTGTGTTCCATCGCGTTTCACTGTGAAGAGCCGTTTTTAAAGCGGCTTTTCAAGCGGTTCGCATCGCCTGTCTGATTGCTCAACTGTTTTCCGGAAGACCCTGGAGGCCACCGTGTCGTTTCTCGTGCTGGACAAACTGACAAAAGCCTACGGCGACCTGCACGCCGTCAGCGACGTGAGCCTCTCGGTCGAAAAGGGCGAGTTCGTCTCGCTGCTTGGACCATCGGGCTGCGGCAAGACCACGACGCTGCAGATGATCGCGGGTTTTATCGATGTCACGCAGGGCCGTATTTCGCTCGATGGCAAGGACATCACGAATGTCCGCCCGAACAAGCGCGGCCTCGGCGTGGTGTTTCAAAGCTACGCGCTGTTTCCACACATGACGGTGACGCAGAACGTGGGCTTCGGTCTGGAGATGCGCGGCATCGGCAAGGCCGAATGTGCGGAGCGGATTCGCGAAGCGCTTTCGCTCGTGCGGCTCGATGCGTTCGCCGCGCGTTATCCGCGTGAACTCTCGGGCGGCCAGCGCCAACGCGTGGCAATCGCACGTGCGCTCGTGATCAAGCCGCCGGTTCTGTTGCTCGATGAACCCATGTCCAACCTCGACGCCAAGTTGCGCGAGGAGATGCAGTTCGAACTACGCACCATCCAGCGCAAGGTCGGCACGACGACCGTAATGGTCACGCACGATCAGTCCGAGGCGTTGTCCATCAGCGACCGCGTGGTCGTGATGGAAGCAGGGCGTGTGACGCAGGTGGACTCGCCGTATCGTGCTTATGAGCGGCCCGAGAATCGATTTGTGTCGCAGTTCATCGGCAAGGCGAACATGCTTGCGGGCAAGGTGACCGAGGCGCGTCCCAACGAGGTGCATGTGGACCTCGGGCATGACCTGACCGGCATTGCTTGCATCGACGCAGGCACCGTCTGGCGCGAAGGCGACACGGTGACCTTATGCATTCGTCCCGAGAAATTGCACTTGTGCAAGGTGGGAACGGGACGGTTGTCGGCGACTGTCACGAGCCGGTTCTTCTTGGGCAGCCAATGGTTGTATCGCGTCGACACCGCGCTCGGCGAAGTCCTCGTTTGCAGCCAGAACGAAGGCACGGAACCGGTGGCCGAAGGTGAGGCGGTGGGTATCGACTGGCATCGCGATTCCGTGCGTGTGATTCAGGAAGCGAACCATGGCTAGCATGCTCGAATCTACGAATAGATCTTCTCCGGACTCGTCGAACAAACCTCGCGCGCCGTGGCACGCGTTCGTGCCGCCGTGGCTGATGAGCTTGCCCGCGTTCATCTTGTTCGCGGTGCTCGTGCTCACGCCGCTCGCAATGACGGTTGTCCTGACCTTCTACAAGTTCGATCCGGCGAGCGGTCCCATCGCCGCGTTCCAGTTCGGCAATTACGCCGAAGTGCTGACGGACAGCTACTACCAGATCATCTTCGCCCGGACCTTCGGCATCGCGATCCTGACCACCTTGCTGTGCGTTGCGATCGGTGCGCCCGAAGCGTACGTGTTGTACAGGATGCGCGATCCGTGGCGTTCGATGTTCCTGCTCGTGATCCTTGCGCCCTTGCTCGTTTCGGTGGTCGTGCGCGCGTTCGGCTGGAGTATGTTGCTGAATACGGGCGGCATTGTGAACCAGTTCTTCGGACTGTTCGGCATGGGTCCGTACAAGCTCGAATACACGACGTTCGCGATCGTCATTGCACTCGTGCATGTGATGTTGCCGTTCATGGTGATCCCTGTGTGGACTTCATTGCAGAAGCTCGACCCGCAAGTCGAGAACGCGGCGCTCTCACTGATGGCATCGCCGGCTACGACCTTGCGACGGATCGTGTTGCCGCAAGTTGCGCCCGGCATTCTCTCGGGCAGCCTGATGGTGTTCGGGTTGTCGGCGAGCGCGTTTGCGATTCCGGGTCTGCTCGGTGGACGCCGTCTGAAAGTCGCGGCGACCGCGGTATACGATGAATTCCTTGGTTCGCTGAACTGGCCGCTCGGCGCGACCATTGCCATTTTGCTGCTGATCGCGAACCTCATCATCATGATCACGTATTACAGGGTTCTGGAGCGGCGTTACTCCAGAAGCCTCGGCTAAGGAGGCCGCCGCCATGCGAAAGAACGGCCTCGTTGCACTGAGCTTCCACACGCTCGTGATCCTGTTCGTGCTTGCGCCGCTCGTGATCGTGGTGCTCGTCGCGTTCACGCCGGAGCAGACGTTGACGCTCCCCACGCACGGTTTGTCGCTGCGCTGGTTCCGCGCGATCCTCGACTATCCGGATTTCATTTCGGCGTTTGCGAACAGCATCAAGCTGGCGTTTTCATCGGCTACGTTGTCGCTTGCGCTCGCCTTGCCCGCGGCGCTCGCTATAGGGCGTGAACGCTTTCCCGGGCGCGAATTTCTCAACGGCCTGTTCCTCTCGCCGCTGGTGATTCCGAGCCTCGTGCTCGGCATCGCGTTCCTGCGATTCTTCGCGATGATCGGCGCGACCGGATCGTTTCCGTGGCTCGTCGCGGCGCACATGATCATCATCACGCCGTTCGTGATGCGGCTCGTGCTGGCGTCGGTCAGTGGCATGGATCGCAGTATCGAACATGCGGCGCAGTCGCTTGGGGCTGACCGCTGGACCTCGTTTCGCCGTATCACGTTGCCGATGATTCTGCCCGGCATCACAGGCGGCTGGCTGCTGGCGTTCATCAACAGCTTCGATGAGCTGACCATGTCGATCTTCGTCACATCGCCGCAGACGGTCACGCTGCCTGTGCGCATGTACATGTACGCGACGGAATCGATCGACCCGATGATGGCATCGGTTTCCGCGCTCGTGATCTTCATCACCGCAGGCGCGATGATCCTGCTCGATCGCGTGTACGGACTGAACCGCATCCTGATCGGAACGCATTGATTCGAGCCCATGACACAAGACCCACAGCCGCAATTCGTTCGATTGACGGAGACACATCGCAAGGCCGTGAATTTTGTACTGGATGGTACATCTGCAACTGCGTTGACCGGCGATACGGTGCTGAGCGCCATCCTGCTGACCACGCGGCGCGTGCGCAACACCGAATTCAGCGGCGAACCGCGTGCGGGATTTTGCCTGATGGGCGCGTGCCAGGACTGCTGGGTGCAACTGGAAGACGGCACGCGGATCAGGGCATGTTCAACGATCATCAAGGACGGCATGTGTATTCAGACGCGGCCCATTGAAGCATGAGCGATCAAAAGCACATCGTGATTGTCGGCGCAGGTCCTGCGGGCGTGCGCGCGGCCGAGACACTGGTGGCGGCGGGCTTGAGGCCGGTTGTCATCGACGAAGCGGCGCGTGCCGGTGGTCAGATCTATCGGCAGCCGCCGGCCGATGCTGGCTTCGCCCGCGCCAAAAGCGCGCTATATGGCATGGAGGCGCGCAAGGCCGACGCCGTACATTCGACGATGGCGAACCTGATGTCGAAGCTGGATTACCAGCCGGATACGCTCGTCTGGGGATGCGGGGCGGGGCAACTCGATACCTTCCATGCGGGGCGTCAGCGCACGGTGCCGTATTCGCATCTGCTTATCGCGACGGGCGCAACGGATCGCATCCTGCCGTTCCCGGGATGGACCTTGCCGGGTGTTTATACGCTGGGCGCATCGCAGATTGCGTTGAAGGCGCAAGGCTGCTCGATCGGACGGCGGGTCGTGTTCGCGGGAACCGGGCCGCTGCTTTATCTTGTCGCATATCAGTACGCGAAAGCGGGCGGCCAGGTCGAAGCAATACTCGACACCAATTCATTCTCCAAACAATTCGCCGCGACGCCGCGCTTGCTGAAGCAGCCATCTACGTTTGCGAAAGGTTTGTATTACGTCGGCTGGCTGGCGGCGCATGGCGTTCGCATCGAGCGCGGTGTGCGCATCGTGCGCGCTGACGGACATGGCGCCGTTCAGGGCATCACCTTCAGCGACGGCGCGCGTGAAATGACCATCCCGTGCGACGCAATCGGCTTTGGATACGGCTTGCGGTCCGAGACGCAGCTCGCTGATCTTGCCGGTTGCCGCTTCAGTTTCGATGCGCTCAATCGCGCATGGTTACCGGAGCGCGATACCGCCGGCCGCAGCTCCGTAGCGGGTGTTTATCTGGCGGGCGATGGCGCAGGTATAGCCGGCGCGGACGCGGCTGAACTGGCCGGGCGACGCGCTGCATTGGCGATGCTCGAAGACCTCAAGCATCCCGCTGCGGACATCGGAGAGGCATCGAAACTCGACCGGCAACTTTCGACCATCGCTCGGTTTCGCGTGGGGCTGGAGCAGGCATTTGCGCCGCCCTCGGACTGTGCATCGGCATGGCCGGACGACATGACCGTATGCCGTTGTGAGGAAGTGACCGCGGGCACGTTACGCCGATGCATCCGTGATGGCGAAGCAAGCGAGATCAACCGGCTGAAGGCGCTCACGCGCGTCGGCATGGGCCGATGCCAGGGTCGCATGTGCGGCGCGGCTGCTGCCGAGTTGTTGAGTGCGGAGACGGGCAAGAGCATTGCCGATGTTGGTCGTTTGCGGGGACAGGCACCGATCAAGCCGGTGCCTTTATCGATTGCGTTGATGGCGGACATGAACGGCGCAGACGATCTTTCCCCGATCCCGGAGCACGCCCGCGATGAATGAAACCTTGCGCTTCGACGTGATGGTGGTGGGCGGCGGACTGGTTGGTTCATCGGCGGCGCTGATGCTTGCCAAGCGCGGCTTGAAGGTCGGCTTGTTCGAGCGCCGCTATTGCGGTGCGCAGGCGAGCGGTGTGAACTATGGCGGTGTTCGCCGGCAAGGGCGTTCCGCAGTGCAATTGCCGCTTGCCGTGCGTGCGCGGGCGATCTGGGACAGATTGCCGGAGTTGATCGGAACGGATGGCGAGTTTGTGATATCGGGCCATTTGCGCCTCGCGCGCAGTGAAGCGGACCTTGCGGCGCTCGAAGCATACGCGCGGGTCGCAAATCCATATGGTCTTGACCTGCAGGTGATGAGTGGTCCGTCGTTTCGCCGGCGCTACCCGTGGCTAGGCCCGGCGGCGTTGGGCGGTTCGTTATGTCCTGGCGATGGTCATGCGAATCCGCGAATCGTATCGCCTGCGTTTGCGCGCGCTGCGCGCGTAGCTGGCGCCGATGTCCGCGAGCAGACGGCGGTGACGCAAATCACGCGAGATGGCGAGCAGTTTGTGATCCGGGCGCGCCATGATTCGGGTGTGACGATTGAGGCGCGAGCTGACTGGCTGATCAATTCGGCGGGTGCGTGGGGCAACACCGTAGCGGGTTTCTTCGGTGAGTCCATTCCGATGGAGCCGATCTATCCGAACATGTGGGTGACGGAGCCGATGCCGTATTTCATCGATCACAATCTGGGCGTGTATGGCGGCGGAATCTACGCGCGTCAGGTATCGCGAGGAAACGTGGTGATTGGCGGCGGCCGCGGTTTGGGTGATGGAGAATATGCACAACCGCTGACCGGGACCACACGCACAGTAATGAGAGCGGCATGTGAGCTATTGCCGAAACTTAAAAACGCCTTGCTGTTGCGAACCTGGACTGGCGTCGAAGGCAGCACACCCGATGACAACCCCGTGATTGGCCCTAGCCAAACGACGCCAAAGCTGCTCCACGCTTTCGGCTTTTCGGGCGGTGGCTTTTTGCTTGCGCCGGGGGTTGGTGAAGTCCTGGCGGACTTGGTGATAGAAGGAAAGACGAGCACACCGATAGATGGTTTCTCGATCAAGAGATGGTCGGGAGTAGCGGCTGCTTGACTGATAGTTCGCACGGCGCGTGAGGGGTGGTTTTCCTGCTTAACGGACTCCCACACTGGTGGCGAAGCGTGTGGGTTGCAGTTGACGGAGGGGGAGGGTTTCAAGTGTTCTGAATGCCGGCGTCGAGCGTTCTTCTGAAGTACCAAACAGATAAACGTGCACGCTCGGGACACTTATGAGCCATCGGTGGAGAGGCGTTTTCTTTGCTTCGTTTCTTTTTCGCCGTTGGAAAAAGAAATGAAGTCCCGCCACGGACAGTGGCTAATAGTGCTAAAAAAGTCATTTAAAACGGAACTCGCGAAAGCCTCAAAAGCAGCAATCCAGCACCAAACCCGACCGCAACGAACACTGTCCCGAGCGCGAGCGCAAAACCCGTGAAATGAAGTCCCGCCACGGACAGTGGCTAACAGTGCGAAAAAGAACAGTTAGAGCGAGATGCGCGCGGGCGCAAAAAGCATCAACCCGGCAAAGAACCACCCGCTAAAGCAAAAGCAAACCCCCAACAACAAAACGACGAAAAGACCCTGTTACCAAGGAGCAACTCCAATGAAAAAATCCCTAGCGAGTCTCACGAGCGCCCTCTGTGCTGCGGGCCTTTTGGCCTCGATCCCCGCCCACGCAGAAACCAAGACCATATACATAGGAATGAACGGTGGCCCGATGGAAAAGGCCTACACCAGCGAGGTGCTCCCTGACTTCGAAAAGGCCAACAACGTCAAGGTAGTCGTAGTCCCGGGCACGTCCTCGGACATCCTGGCGAAGCTGTTGGCAAATAAAGCAAAACCGCAGATCCACGTAGTGTTCCTTGACGATGGCGTCATGGCCCGCGCTGTCAGCATGGGTGTATGCCAGAAAATGGCGGCAGGTCCCGAGCTCCAGCAACTCTACCCCTTCGCACGCATGAAGGACGACATCGGCGCAGGCGTGCAGCTCGGCATGACTGGCATCGCATACAACACGAAGTTGTTCAAGGAAAAAGGCTGGGCACCGCCGACCTCCTGGATGGACTTCGCCGATCCAAAATACAAGGACAAGGTGGTCTTCCAGTCGGCATCGAGCAGCACGTTCGGCCTGCATGGTTTCCTGATGATCAACCGCCTTGAAGGCGGCACGGAAAAGAACGTCGAACCGGGCTTCACGAAGTGGCAGAGCACGGTAGGCAAGAATGTGATCGAGTACATTCCGAACTCGGCGAAGATCTCGGAGATGGTGCAAACGGGTCAGGCCGGATTGTTCCCGCTGACCCCAACGGCCGCCGGCGATCTGCAGACGAAGGGCATTCCCGTTGCCTACGTGAACCCGAAGGAAGGACCGGTGCTCCTGCTCGTGGATGAATGCGTCGTCGCGAATAATCCCGACCCGGAACTGGCGCAGAAACTTGCGGCGTTCATGATCTCGGCATCGGCGCAAACGAAGGCGGCGAGCGCCGGTCGCCAGATTCCGACGAACCGTCAGGCGAAGATGACCGACGCCATGCAACAGCAACTCGGCAATCTCGATGACCTCGTAAAGAAGGTCAACACGGTGGACTGGGATGTGATCAACGCGAATCGTCCGCAGTGGGACGCGCGCTGGAATCGTCAGGTCGAGCGTTGATCGAGGCTTGATTGAACAACGGGCGTGGCTTCAGGCAACGCCCGTTTTGTCACTCCGGTTTGGCGGCGAGCGCTATGGACATTACGTCGGCAAGCGGCTGTTCGCCGTTGGCAAGCAAACCGTCAATTGCGCCCTGAAGGTCGCGTCGCTCCTTGTTCTGGCCGAGCTTCGATTTCCCGACCAGCCGCGTGATCTCGATTTCGATGCCGACAATGGCCGCCAGCATCGAATCGATATATTCGCGGGTTGAATCGCCCATTCTCCAGGGCTTCTCCTCGCCGGCTTCATGCACTCTCGTGAGCCGCCCAACGAGTCCGCGCAGGAATTTTTCGTCATCGCGGATCGTGATCGTTCCATGTGCATGGACTACCTGATAGTTCCATGTCGGCACTTGCCGATGCGCCTCGTGCTTGCTCGGGTACCAGTTCGGCGAAATGTAGTGCTCGGGTCCGCGAAAGATCACGAGCACCTCGGCGCCGTCCACCACTTCTTTCCAGACCGGATTCGCCCGCGCGACGTGCGCTCGCAGAATGCCATGACTGCCCGCCGATGCATCCAGTTCGAAGGGCACATGATTCGCATCGAGTCCGTCCGGGCCGTGGGTGACGAGCGCGGCAAGCGGGTATTCGTTCATCAGCCGATGAAGCTCGTCAGCGCGAGTTTCGGCAAAGTGGGCGGGGATATACATTCAGGCTCCTGTTTCCTTGGCGGCTTGATCGGCCCCGGAAGCAATCCCCGATGCCAACACGCAATGATGCGCTAAAAACCGCCTGCGGAAACAGGGCCAATTTCGAAGAATTCGCCCAGCCACTTCGTTTTTCCGTGCGGGCTTATTCCTGCGAGTTGATCACGACCTTCGATACCGCGTGCTCCTGCAGGCCCCATTTCGTCAGGATCTTCTTGTAGGTGCCGTCGGCGAGGAGCTTTCCGAACGCTTGCTTCATGGCGTCGCTCAACGCGGTGTTGTCCTTCGCCATGCCGATGGCCGTGTACTGCGAAAGGAAGGGCTGTCCAATCGGCGCGTACGCATCCTTTTCGAGCGTGTTCTGATATGGCAAGGTCTCGCCGCCTTGCACCGCCGCGTCGAGCCGGCCCTGACGCAATTGCAGGCGGGCATCGGCGGAACCGTCCGTGCCGACGACCACGATTGCAGGCTTGCCGGCTTTTACGCAATGCTCGTCGCTCCATGTCTTGGTGTCGTCGGGAAACGATGTACGCCGGCTCGACCCCACGCGTTTTCCGCAGACTGCTTCGATCTGCGCGTATTCGCCGCCGCGTGCTTTCAGCGTGTAGAACTGCGGACCGGTCTTGATGTAATCGAGGAAGTTCACGGATTCTCGACGCGGCGGCAAGTCGGTCATGCCCGACAAGATCACGTCCACACGATGCGTGGTCAGCGCGCTCATCATCTGGTCGAAACTGGTTTCTTCCCACTTCAGCTTGACGCCCATCTTCGCGGCGAGCGCATTGCCGAGATCGACGTCGAGACCGGTGAGTTCGTCGGTGGCGGGGTCCTTGTATTCGAACGGCGGATAGTTCGGCACGATGGCAGCCGTAAGCGTTCCTTTGCCGCCAACGGGCGTTTGGGCGTGTGCAAACGATGCACTCAGCATCACGGCCCCAAATAGAAAACTGCCAAGGGTGCGCCGGAACAAGGAGTCGATCATGAGTAGTCGCCTGAGCTAGAGGTTGATGGGCAATACGGTTACGCCGTAAAAAATCAGGACAGCACGGCCGATATGAAGTCCTGCGTACGCTGCTGCTGCGGTTGAGACAACACTTGTTCGGGGGTGCCGGTTTCCACGATCTTGCCTTGATCCATGAAGACAACGCGGTTCGCCACTTCGCGGGCGAAGCCGAGTTCGTGCGTGACCACGATCATCGTCATGCCGCTCCTCGCGAGATCGCGCATCACGCTCAGCACTTCGCCGACGAGTTCAGGGTCGAGCGCGGAGGTGGGTTCATCGAAGAGCATGAGCTGCGGATGCATCGCCAGGGCGCGTGCTATGGCGACGCGCTGCTGCTGGCCGCCCGACAACTCCACCGGGAAGGCATCGCACTTGTGGCCGAGGCCGACGCGCGTCAGCAACGCCCGTGCCTCTTCCACCGCTTCGGATTTTTTCTTCTTCAGCACCTGCACCGGCCCCTCGATCACGTTTTCCAGCGCGGTCATATGGGGGAACAGGTTGAAGCGCTGAAACACCATGCCGGTCGCGAGCCGTTGCCGCGCCATCTGTTTTTCTGAAAGCGGGTAAAGCTTGTTCTCCACGCGACGGTATCCGACCAGTTCTCCGTTCACCCACAGCGCGCCGCCGCTGATGGTTTCGAGCTGGTTGATACAGCGCAGGAACGTGCTTTTGCCCGAGCCCGATGGCCCGATGATGCAAAGCACCTCGCCTTTCTCGACGTCGAGGTGAACGCCCTGCAGCGCCTGAAATTCGCCATAGGACTTGCGTAGATCGACGGCTTTGACTAATGGGTTCATGGCTGTATTCATCCCCGTGTTCTCTGGCGTCATTGCTTCGCCGACGCGCGGCCCGCGCCGCGTGCAAAGCGGACTTCGACGCGTGACTGCAGCATGGAAAGCACGGTGACGATCACGAGATACCAGACGCCCGCGACCATCAGCAATTCGATCACGCGGGCGTTTGCGTAATAGATATTCTCGGCGTTGTGCAGCATCTCGGCGTACTGGATCACGCTTGCAAGCGACGTGAGTTTCGCCATGCCGATCAGTTCATTGCCGATAGGCGGCACGATCACGCGCATGGCCTGCGGCAGGATGATGCGGCGCAGCGCCTGCAACCTCGGCATGCCGATGGACTTGGCGGCTTCGTACTGGCCGGTATCGACGGAAAGTAGACCCGCGCGCACGACTTCGGATGTGTACGCACCCTGGTTGATGCCAAGCCCGAGCAACGCGGCAAGGAACGGCGTCATGATGTCGACGGTACGGAACTCGAACAATCCGGGAATGCCCATGATGGGAAACACGAGCGCCAGGTTGAACCACAACAGCAACTGAAGGATCACCGGCGTGCCGCGAAACAGCCACACATAGGCATAAGCGACGCTGCGCAGGACCGGGTTGGTCGAGAGCCGCATGATCGCCACGACCACGCCTAGCACGATGCCAAGCGCCATCGCGAGAATGGTCATGATGACGGTATTGGCGAGACCTTTCAGGATCGACTTGGCTGTGAGGAAACGCGCGACCACCGCCCAATCGATCTGTCCGCGCGCAAACGCCAGGACGATGTACGCGACTATCGCGAGGATCACGGCCGATGCAACATAGCGTCCGTAATAACGCCGCGGAACGTGTTCGAAGTGCGAGATATCGGCGAACGCGCCGGCGCTTTCGTGCGCCGCGCCATGGTTCGATTCCCGTTCGTTCGATGCACTCAGCATGTAGGTCCCTTGTAGTCGGCCGCCCATGCGGCCTGTTTGTCTATTGCCGTGCGCAGCCGCGTGATCTGTTCCTTCACGCGAGCCGGCGCCGTGCCGCCATACCCGCTGCGCGCTGCGACCGCGGCATCCAGCGTGACGTGATCGAGGACGGCGGGTTCAAGCCGTGCATCGACTTGAGCGAGCGTCGCAATCGATACATCGCCGAGTTCAATACCTTGCTGCTCGCACGCCCGCACCAGCGCGCCGGTGATCTCGTGCGCCTCACTGAACGGCACGCCGCGCAGCGCGAGCCAGTCGGCGACTTCGGTTGCCAGCGTAAACCCGAGCGGCGCCTGAGCGCGCATTTCAGCCACGTTCACGCGCATTGTGCGGATCATACCGGCCATGGCGGGCAGCACGAGTTCGAGTGTATCGATGCTGTCGAACGCCGCGATCTTGTCTTCCGCCAGATCGCGGTTATATGCGAGCGGCAAAGACTTGAGCGTGGCCAGCAAGCCGCTCAGGTTGCCGATCAACCGGCCCGCCTTGCCGCGCGTGAGCTCTGCGATATCCGAGTTCTTCTTTTGCGGCATGATCGAGCTGCCGGTGGCGTAGGCGTCGTCGAGTTCGACCCAGCGGAACTGGCGCGATGTCCACAGGATCACTTCTTCGGACAAGCGCGAAAGATTCACCGACAACATGCTCAGGATAAACGTGAACTCGGCGACGTGGTCGCGTGAAGCGACGGCATCGATGGAGTTTTCGCACGGGCCGTCGTAACCGAGTTCAAGCGCCGACAGATCGGCGCGCAAACAGATCGCGGACCCGGCCAACGCCGCCGCGCCCAGCGGCGAGCGCGCGGAACGGCGGTCCCAGTCGACCAGACGGTCCACATCGCGATAGATCGATTGCGCATGCGCGAGCAACTGATGCGCAAACACGATCGGCTGAGCCGGCTGCAAATGCGTGAAGCCGGCCGTGATGGTTTCCACGTGCGCGTTTGCCTGTTCAATCAACGCATCCTGCAGTTCATTCACCGCGATCGCGAGCTGTCGTGCCTTGTCCCGCAGATACAAACGCAAGTCGTTCGCCGCCTGGTCGTTGCGCGAACGTCCTGCGCGCAGTTTCCCGCCGACCGCCTTCAGCCGCTGCGTCAGCTCGCGTTCCAGGAACGTGTGGACGTCTTCATCGGCGAGGATGGGCGCAAGTTCGCCCGCGGCGAATTCCTTTTCGATCTGATCCATCGTGCCGAGCAACTGCTCGAGCTCGGCCGCGCTCAGGATCCCCGCGCGTTCGAGTTCGTTCGCGTGCGCACGCGAACCGGCAAGATCGTAGGGGGCAAGGCGAAAGAAGCTGGGATCCGAACGGGAGAGGTTTTCCAGCGCGAGCGAGGGTCCGGATTTGAAGCGGCCGCCCCAGAGGCGTTCGGTTGCTGCATTCGTGGTCATGGGGTTTTCCTGTTCGTTAAGGCGTTCTGCTCATTACGACTAGCTTAATCGTTCAAATTTTTTGCTTGTACAGAGAATTAAATTCGCATCAAATCAAATTTTTCTCAGCATCTCCGGGTTCCCGCCATGCGCCACAGATTGCCGCCGCTCAACCCGTTGCGCGCATTTGAAGCCACCGCCCGGCACGGCACGGTCGCGGCCGCCGCCGACGAACTCAGCGTCACCGCGAGCGCCGTCAGTCATCAGGTGCGTGTGCTGGAAAGTACGCTGGGCGTCGCCCTGTTCATCCGTTCGAAGGCGCGCGTGAAGCTGACGCCCGCGGGCGAGGCGTTGCTGCAACCGGTCAAGACCGCGTTCGACATGATCGCGACGGCCGTCGTGAGGCTCGATTCGCCGGCGATCGCGGGGGACCTGGTGGTATCGGCGCCATTGCTGTTTACGTCGCGCTGGCTCGCGCGGCACATCGGCGATTTCCTCGACCAGTTTCCGGCGGTGAACCTGAAGCTGATTCCGTCGAACGATGACAAGGAAATCTATTCCTCCGATGTCGACCTGTGCATCCGCTACGGCGAAGGTCGCTGGCGCGATCGCGACGTCGAGCTCATCACGCATCCGGTCTTGTTCCCCGTGGTGAGCCCCGCGTTGATGAACGGTCCGCGCACATTGCGCACGGTGCAGGACCTGGCGAACCGGACCTTGTTCTGCGAATACGCCGGTTCATGGACACGATGGCTCGCGGCGGCATCGGCGGACAAACTTGCGGGCTTGCGCATCCTCGAGATCGGCATTGCGCACGTCGGGATCGAAGCGGCCGTGCGAGGGCAGGGCGTGGCGCTGGGCGACAGCGTCTCGGTACGCGACGATCTCGCCGATGGCACCCTGATCCGCCCGTTTCGCATCACCGTGCCGGCGAAGCATGCGTATTATTGGGTGCGTCGAACTGAACTGATGGAGTCGCCGCTGATCGCGGCGTTCATGGCATGGGTGGACGACAAACTGGGGTAGAACGCGGGACTTGTTTCGGCGAATAGCGCGGATTGATCGTCGCAAATCCCTGATTCGCGGCGACGGCATGCGCGGTAAGCTCTGATCGTCGATTCTCACTTTCCATTTAATGGCAGACATGACCGCAAACGCGCCGCATGGCGTTGTGCTTCAGGCAGACGCGCATCGGCAGAGCGGCCGCTTTGCCGATGCGCTGGCGCTTGTGCAACCCCTGCTCGACTCTTGCGACGCAGGTGCCGATCGCGTGCTGGCACTGGACATCGCGGCGTTCTGTTCGCTCGGCCTGGGCCGGACACTCGACGCGGAAAAATACTGGCGAGTATCGATCGAGATCGCGCCTGACGTTACCGGCGCGTATCAAAACCTGGGTGTGATGTCGAAGGGACTCGGCCGCGTCGCCGAAGCGGAAATGCTGTTTCGCGAGGTGCTGGCAAAAAGCCCCGACACAGCGGAGGCGCGTTTCCACCTTGCCAGCATACTGTTCCGGGAACATCGCTTTGGGGACGCCGAGGCCGAATATCGGCACGTGCTGCGGATCATGCCGGCCGCCGCAGAAGCGCACAACAATCTGGGCAACCTGCTTGAGGTGCTCGATCGCTTTTCAGAAGCCGAATCGCACATCCGGATCGCGTTGTGCCTCAACCCTGACCTTGCGGAAGCGCACTATAACCTCGCCAGTCTGATGCGTCAGGTCCGGCGTCTGGACGAGTCCGAATCGGCTTACCGTCGGGCGCTCGTGCTGCGTCCCGGCTATCGGGACGCGTCACTCGGTCTCTCGACGCTGCTGATGAGCATGGGGCGCTTCGACGAAGGCTGGGAACGCTACGAATCGCGTTACGATTACCCGCTGTTTGTTCACGGTCAGTCGAAGACGATGCTTGGCTGTCAGCAATGGCAAGGCGAGCCGCTCGCCGGCAAGTCGTTGCTGGTCTGGCAGGAAGACGGCCTCGGCGACATGGTTCAGTTCGCCCGGTACCTGCCGATGCTCAAAGCAGCAGGCGCGCGGCACGTCGCGCTTGGGTGCGTGAACGCGTTGCATCGGCTACTTGCAAATGGCAGTGGTGTCGACGCGGTGCTGGACCACGCCACGGCACAGGCGCAATCCGCATCGTTCGATTACTGGACCAGTCTTGTGAGCGCGCCGCTGCATTTCAGGACTACAGTCGAGAGCATTCCTGAGCCGTTGCGTTTGCGTCCGGATCAAGCGCTTATCGATCAATGGCGCCCTCCAATCGCCGCACTCCGCGGTGCCGTCAGGATCGGGCTTGTATGGAAAGGCAACCCGAAACATCACAACGACGCAAACCGCTCCCTGCCTTCCGTGGCGACGCTCGCGCCCCTCTGGTCCGTGCCCGGCGCCCGTTTCGTGAGTCTGCAAAAAGGACAGGGCGAAGAGGAGGCGGCCTGTGCGCCGGAGAATCAGCCGCTGCTGCATCTCGGCTCGGCGGTGACGGATCTCGCGGACAGCGCTGCGGTCATCGCCGAGCTTGATCTCGTGATCTGCGTGGATACGTCGATTGCACACCTTGCGGCTTCGCTGGGCAAGCCGTGCTGGGTCTTGCTGCCCGCTCGCGATGTGGACTGGCGCTGGATGAATGACCGCGATGATTCGCCGTGGTATCCGCAGAACGTGCGCCTCTTCAGGCAAAGAAGCGGGGATCGCGGATGGGCTCGTGTGATCGAACGGATCGTTCCGTCCTTAGCCGCGTTCGTGGGGGCCGCGTCCCTTCTGGACTGACACCAGGTTCCTCTTCAAACGGCCTGCGCGATTTTCGCCGGCAACTGTACCGGGTCTTCGCCCATCTGTTCGATCCGGATATGCGGGTCCCGTGCAAACCGGAAGCCGTTGCGGCCTTTTCGCTTGGCTTCGTACATCGCGCCGTCCGCGCTGCTGATGAGTTCATCGGCGGATGCCTGGCGGGCGTCGGTGCACATCGTGATGCCTACGCTCGTACTGATGTCGACGGTGACGCCCGGCAGGACAAACGGACGCGTCAAGGTGCGGCAGATGTCCTGCGCAACCCGGCTGCACGCATTCGCCGTAGCGATTCCCTGACTCAGGATGATGAATTCGTCGCCGGCGAGGCGGCTGACAACATCGTTCTGGCGAACGACTTTCTTCAATCGCTTGCCCACTTCGATCAGCAATGCATCACCGGCGTCGTGCCCGTAGGTATCGTTGACGGTCTTGAACCCGTCGAGATCGAGAAAGAACAATGCGAACGGGACGGCTTCGCGCTTGCCGTGTTCGACTGCTCGGGCCAGTTCTTCATGCAATGCCCGGCGATTCGGCAGGCCGGTCAACGGGTCAAGCATGGCCTTGGCCAAGAGCACGTTTTCCGCAAGCTTCCGGTCGGTGATGTCCTGGCTCATGATGTAAAAGCCCGCGACCTTGTCGCCGCGAATATCGGGAATGTAGGTCGCGCTCCAGATGCGCTCATGCTGCGGCCAATAGCGGACATTGTCGTACGTGACCCGCTCGCCCGTCAGGGCGCGTTCGAAGTACGGACGAAGCTCCTCGAAAAGTGAAGAACCCAGTGTCTCCTCGAGCGATTTCCCGCGCAGGCTGCCCGGCTCCACGCCGAAGACATCGCGATACACGTCGTTGTTGAACTGGTAGCGCAGGTTCGCGTCTACATGGCCGATAAGAATCGGCAGGTTATTGGTGATGGTCTGCAGCGTTTCCCGGCTCTGCGTCAATTCAGCCGTGCGTTCGGTGACGCGCTGCTCGAGCTCGTGCTGATAGTCGCGCAGGAACTTCTCGCTGTCCTTGCGCGCTGAGATGTCCTGGATGACGCTGATGAAGTGCAGCGGCTGACCGGTTTCATCGCGTACGAGCGCCACGCTCAGATCGACCCAGACGATCGTGCCGTCTCGTCGCCTGTAGCGCTTTTCCAGCGAATAAGTCTTCCTTCGGCCGAACAGCAGATCGGCGACGAGTTGGAGATCCATCGCAAGATCGGCTTCCACCGTGATTTCCGGGAACGTCAGGCTGAGGAGCTGTTCGGCGCTATAGCCGGTGATTTCGCACAGTTTGGAATTAACATCGATAAACCGGCCGCTCAGATCGACGATGGCCTTTCCGGTTGGCGTCTGCCTGAAAATGGTCTCGAAGCGCGATGCGCTCAGCGCGAGATTACGGCGGTCGAATTCCTGCACGGCCCGGCCAACCCGCGCGGTTTCCTTGTGCAGCAATTCTCTTTCAACGGTGCGCGCCAGGTCGTGCAACGCGCTGATGGCGGAGCCGCTGAGCGTGCGGGGTTTTGTATCGATCACGCATAGCGTGCCGAGCACGAGACCTTCCGCGGAACGCAGCGGAATCCCCGCATAAAAGCGGATGAACGGTGCGCCAGTGACCAGCGGGTTGTCTGCAAAGCGGGCATCTTCGAGCGCATCCTCCACCAGCAGGATCTTGTCGATATCCAGCGCATGCGCGCAAAAGGCGAGGTCGCGGCTGGTTTCGCAAACGTCGAGGCCTACTCGCGATTTAAACCACTGACGGTATTCATCGACCAGGGAGATCAGGGCGATCGGCACCTGCAGCATCTCGGCAGCGATCCGGGTGATGCGATCAAAGGCTTCGTCAGCGGGTGTATCGAGGACGTCCAGCCCTTGTAAGAGGCGTAGTCGAGCTGCTTCGTTTGCGGGCACAGGCGCTTTCGACATATACCTTTTAGTGGTGGAAGCTGGTTATCAGTTAATTCGTAGTATCGACTCCTGAGGCCACAACTTTAGTCATGCCCCAATTTAAATCTCCAACTTTTCCGTTCTCATAACGAAAAATTTACCGGCTGGACATGGAGGCAATATTTCTCCTGTGCACTCGATTGTCGAAAAGCGTTCCACGGTAAGTGTCCTGCCCGAAACAACAGTTCGATATGCACAGATTTGCGATATAAACATTCCTCTGATGAGAACGGTGGATCAGCGCGTCGCTGCAAACGGCTGATTTCCGAAAAATTCTGGCTTTTTTCATCCGATGTAACCAAATGTATTTGATTTTCATCTGGCTCGCGTATCATTTACTCATACTAAAGCGGTTATGTATCTTTTACCGTTTTGGAAATGTTGAATCGGGGAGCTTTACGTCGGGGTCCTTTGCATTTTCGATCCGTCACGGCGACATGTTTAACCGTCGCGTTCTGGCACCGATTAGCCAAACGTTTGCTTCAGACGCGCAAACCTAGTACCGAACTGAAGAAACGGTTCAAGTTTCATGTTTTCCTACCGTTAATTCAATTGCGTGCATTAGATATCCTAAACAAACCTTCATGAAGGAACTACCTCCTCAAGAAATTAGGATCACAAAGTAAATCTAGCAAGCGCCGTTCATCGGCGGCCTTTCTCGTTCGCATTGCACAAAAACTGACCAAACTTTTTTATGCCGGACTTTGCCCGGCAGGGGAAAACTCGCCATGTTGAAACGACGTCAATTTCTTGGTGGCCTTGCGGCCTTCAGTAGCAGCTATTTGTTGGCCGCATGCGGTGGCGGCTCGGGCGCAAGCAGTACCGGCGCCGCTGTGAGCGCTGCAGCGAATGTCCAGGCATTGCAGAACGCGGCCATCGGGGGGGCATCGACTAATGGAGCGACAATACCTCCGGCGGCCTCCTTGACCGACAGCAACGGTGCCGTCTGGACGCTGTCCGGCGGCGTGGTGTACAAGAATGGCGCGGCCGCCGGCGTCAACTACAACGTATCGCTGGTACTGTGGTTCAGCAACACCATCTATCACGAGAATTCTTCCGGAAAGTTCTATGCGTGGTCAGGTTCGGGCTGGTCCGCTTGTCTTGATCCGCGTTCTGCGAGAGGCACCTCGCCCAACGGTACGACCATCCCGACCGGCACGTATATCAACGACGCAGTCGGCAGACAGTGGACAGTCACGAACGGCGTGATTTACCGCGACGGCGTGGTGGCCGGCATCAACTATGGCGTCGCCTTGCTGCTCTGGTACGGCGGCAACATGTGGCATCAGAACACGAGCGGGCAGTTCTACGTCTGGGCCGACGTGGGCGCCGCAGGCTGGCTGCATGCCACTGACCCTCGCATCGCGACCGCGCCGGTTGCCGGAAATTTCTACGGTATCAACGGGCACTTCGACTACACCTATAGCCCTGCGCAAGTTGTAACGATGCTGAAGGGTTTGGGCATGTCGACCTACCGCGTCGGCGTCAGCGACGACCCCACGCAGCTCAACGCGGTGTCGGCCCTTGCACAAGCTTTCCAGTCGGCCGGCATGACGCTTTTCGTGCTGATCAACCAGGGAATGACCGACGCATCCGGGAACGTGCTGAGCGGCGAGAGCGTCGCTTACAACCAGGCTTACATGGTTGGATCGACCGTTGCGAACAGGCTGAAACAGTACGGTGTGACCATGTACGAATGCGGGAACGAGCTGACCCGCCAGAATTCGACCATTCTGGACTTCAATCAGGCGGGTAATACGGCGGCCGACTTCAACAATGCGAACTGGCCGGCCATGCGAGGTGTGATGCGAGGTATGCTCGATGGCGTGAGGTCGGTTCAGCCGAACGCCAAGTGCGGCATCAATTTTTGCGCCTCCGACATCGGCGCCGCAGACGCCTTGTGGGAAGGCTCGCAACCTGACGGGACCACGGGACATCCGATCGTGCGCTGGGACATCACGACGTGGCACAACTACGAGGTGTACGGTGACATCTTCAACATCGGCACGGACGGCGCGGGCCCGGGCTTCGACTTGCCGACATACTGCAAGGCCCGGTACGGTGTGCCGTTCATGATCACCGAGTGGAATACGGGTCCTGAGCAAACGCAGGCCTACCGTGCGACCTACATCACAACCCAGTTGACGAACCTGTATCAGGCGCGGAAAACCCACAATATTCAATCGACGATGTATTACGTGCTCGACAGCGGCAACAACACCTTCGGGATCGTTACTGCCGGCGTGAAGTCGATTCTCCCCTACGCGGCCTTTGCAACTTTCATCGCGGCCAACGCCGACGTTTGAACGTTGTTTCTGAAGCACGACTGCCGGGTCGCGCTCCCTGCTTCGGCAGCAGGGAGCGCGACCCGTTTGTGCATTTCCGTTTGGCCGGCCACATATCGCATTGACGCGACAAAGCACAATCAGTTGAAGAACCGACTTGTTCCGGCCCGAGCGGAATGCCGGCGACAGTCAACCTAGTCAATGCGATATTGGAGAAACAATGGGTTGGAAAAACCTGCTGATCGAAGCGCCCGTCTGGTTAATCAGCCGGTTCTACCGGCCGCGCTTCGATCCGAACCGCACGACGCCCCGCGAGATTCTGGTGTTGCGCCCGAATGATTTCGGTGAGCTGCTCACCACCACTCCGCTTTTCGAAGCGCTGCGCAAGCGCTTTCCGACGACGCGCCTGATCGCCGGTGTAGGAAGCTGGGGGCGTCCCATTCTGGAAAACAATCCGTTCGTCGATGAAATCGTCGAGATCGATGCGCCCTGGAACAACAAGCTCGTCGAGGACCGGTCGCATCGCAATGTAATGCGGTTTCTCTGGAAGTCGCCGCAAGTCGCGGCACTGCGCGCACGAGGCGGTTTTGACGTGGGTATCGACGTGCTCGGCAGCTACATGGGCGCGGTGCTGTTGATGCGCGCGGGCGTCAGATACCGCATTGGCGTGCGCGGGTATCGCGGCGGCTGGAGCGGCTGCCAGGATTACATCGAGTTCGCCAGGCGGCAATGCGGCCGGGCCGCGCTCGGGCAAGCGGAACTGCTCGGTGCGAAGACGCTGCCGGAGGCACGTCCTCAGCTTTTCCTGACCGACGACGAACGCTTGCAAGCGGCGCAGGTCTGGACCGCGGGCGAGGCCGGCGGCCGCCGCACGGTGCGGATAGTTGCCGGCGTGGGCGCCGGCGTTTCAAGCAAGGCCTGGGATGCGCGGCAGGTCGGGGACGCGCTAACCCGGATTGCGGAGGCAATGGAAAAGGCCGGTAATGCATGCAATATCGTGATTGTCGGCAACGACACCGACCGGCTGCGCGCGGAAGAGGCCATGGCCGCTGCGAGTCCGGCTACGGCGATCCGTTCGATGGCGGGAGAAGTATCGATGCGCATCATGTTTGCGCTGGTCGAGAATGCGGACGTCGTGCTGACGAATTCCTCCATGCTGCTGCACGTCGCCGCCGCTTTCCAGCGTCCGACAGTTGCCGTGATCGGCGGCAGCGTGACGCGGCCCGAGGTTCACGACGCTATCTGGGGTTATCCACCGCCTTACCGGAGCGTTGCGCCCGAGCGGTACGTTCCTGGCGAGCATGCTCTGAACTGGCCGAGCGTCGAGCGGGTCGTGGACGCTGTCATCGAGTCGTTGGAATTGCAGCGCGCCCGGGGAAATAACTGCGCAGAACCTGTTGTCTAGAACCGGTCGTGTCCATAGGTTTTGTTCAAGTGTTTGAACATTGAAAGGTTTTTCGTTTTGATTTTCACCGGAAGCATGAGGAGGGCGTGCAGAGTTTTCTGGCAGTTTTGCCATTTTGGCGCCATTTAGGCGTTGGGGCTTGGCCGTTAAGATGCGGGCGTCGGCGGTTTGCGCGGAGGTTGGTTTGCCTGGGACATCAGGCTCGCCGAATGCGTGCAGTCCCGGCACTGGCTCAGTCATTTTCTTTTCCTGCTTTTTTCGAGCGCGTCTTAATGTGGATCGTCAACGTTGCGCTGAAGCGGCCCTACACATTCATTGTGATGGCCATCATGATCCTGTTGGCGACGCCGTTCGCGCTCCTGACAACGCCCGTCGACGTCCTGCCGGAAATCAATATTCCGGTCGTCAGCATCATCTGGACATACACGGGTTTGTCGGCCGAAGACATGGCGAACCGTATCGCCCAGGTCAACGAGCGTAGCCTCACGACCACGGTCAACGATATCGAGCATGTCGAGTCGCAGTCGTTGCCGGGCATCGCCATCATCAAGGTCTTCCTGCAGCCGAATGCGAACATCCAGACTGCGATTGCGCAGACGGTGGCCGTCGAACAGGCGCAGTTGAAACAGATGCCGCCCGGCGCCACACCGCCGCTCGTGCTGAGTTATTCGGCATCGAGCATTCCGGTGATCCAGCTCGGGTTGTCGAGCCAGACGCTCTCCGAACAAGACCTGAACGACTCGGCGCTGAACTTCCTGCGCCCGCAACTAGTGACCATTCCGGGCGCGTCGGTGCCCTATCCGTACGGCGGCAAGAGCCGGCTGATTTCCGTGGATCTGAATACGCGCGCGCTGCTGGCGAAGGGCCTCACGCCCTCCGATGTCGTCAGCGCTTTCAACGCGCAGAACCTGATCTTGCCAACGGGCACAGCCAAGATCGGCCCGAAGGAATACACCATCAACATGAACGGTTCGCCGGCGACCATCGCCGCGTTGAACGAGATCCCCGTGCGCACCGTGAACGGTGCGACTACTTACTTGCGTGAAGTCGCTCACGTGCGCGACGGTTTCTCTCCGCAGACGAACATCGTGCGGCAGAACGGACAGCGCGGTGTGCTGATATCGGTCATGAAAAACGGCAGCGCATCGACGCTGTCGATCGTCAATTCGTTGCGCGCCATCTTGCCGAACGCAAAAGCGTCGCTGCCTGAAGACCTCACGATCACGGCGCTCTTCGATCAGTCCGTGTTCGTGAAAGCCGCCGTGCAGGGCGTGATCAAGGAAGCCGTGATCGCCGCCGCCTTGACCGCCGCGATGATCCTGCTGTTCCTCGGCAACTGGCGCAGCACCTGCATCATCGCGATATCGATTCCGCTTTCGATCCTGTCGTCGCTGCTGGCGCTGCATGCGCTAGGGCAGACCATCAACATCATGACGCTCGGCGGCCTTGCGCTCGCGGTGGGTATCCTGGTCGACGACGCGACGGTGACCATCGAGAATATCGAGCGGCATTTGCACATGGGCACGGACCTGCACGAGGCGATCCTGGAGGGCGCGGGCGAAATCGCAATTCCGGCGCTCGTGTCCACGTTATGTATCTGTATTGTGTTCGTGCCGATGTTCTTTCTTACCGGCGTGGCGAAGTTCCTGTTCGTGCCCCTCGCCGAAGCCGTGGTGTTCGCCATGCTCGCGTCCTATGTGCTTTCGCGGACGCTCGTGCCGACGCTCGCCATGCTGCTGATGGGTCACGCGCACAAGCCGAAAAAGAACGCGAAGCCGAATCTGTTCATGCGCCTGTATCATCGTTTCGATGCCGGTTTCGAGCGGATGCGCGCCACCTACATTGTGATCCTGAGCACGTTGCTCGTGCGCCGCCGCTTGTTCGCAGTGGGATTCCTGAGCTTTTGCATTGTCTCGGTCGGACTCGTGTTCGTGCTCGGCGAAGACTTTTTCCCCAGCGTAGATTCCGGCAACATCCGGCTTCACATGCGCGCTCCGACGGGTACGCGCATTGAAGAAACCGCGCGGCTCGCGGACGATGTCGAGCGCGTCGTGCGTCAGGTCGTGCCCGCCAGCCAGCTCGAAACCATCCTCGACAACCTCGGGCTTCCGTACAGCGGTATCAACCTTTCATACAGCAACGCGGGAACCATCGGCACGCTCGATGGCGAGATCCAGGTCGCATTGAAGCCCGACCACGATCCGACCGCGGGTTTCGTGGACAAGCTGCGCACCATTCTTCCCCAGAAATTTCCAGGCGTGGACTTCTTCTTCCAGCCGGCTGACATCGTCACGCAGATCCTTAACTTCGGTCTGCCGGCAGCCGTCGATGTGCAGATTTCCGGTGCGAACCAGCGCGGCAATTTCGAAGTTGCGTCCGGCCTGATGAAGTCGATCCGGCAAATTCCCGGCACCGTCGACACCCACATCCAGCAGAAGTTCGACCAGCCGGTGCTCAACCTGCAAATGGACCGCACGCGGCTGCAGCAGCTCAACCTGACGGCGAACAACGTCGCGCAGAACGTGCTGGTATCGCTGTCGGGCAGCTCGCAAACGTCACCGGGTTTCTGGTTCAACAACAAGAATGGCGTGGAGTATCAGGTCGCGGTGCAGACGCCGCAGTACCAGATTTCTTCCATCGATGAGCTGCTGCGCACACCTGTTTCCGGCAGCGCAACGGGTCCTACGCAACTGCTCGGCAATCTCGTGCGCGTCTCGCCGCAAAGCCAGTTCGCCGTGGTGACGCGCTACAACATCAAGCCGGTCATCGATGTATTCGTAAGCGTCGAAGGACGCGATCTCGGCAGCGTCGCGAAGGAGGTGGACAAGCTCGTGGACCAGGCGCGCGCCAAGTTGCCGCGCGGCAGCGAGATCACCGTGCGCGGCCAGGTCGCGACCATGCGCTCATCGTTCTTCGGCCTGGGCGTGGGCGTCGCGATGGCCATCGTGCTGGTGTACCTGCTGATCGTGGTGAACTTCCAGTCGTGGGTCGACCCGCTGATCATCATCAGCGCATTGCCCGCGGCGCTGGCGGGTATTGCATGGATGCTGTTTCTCACGGGCACGCACCTGAGTGTCCCGGCGCTCACCGGCGCGATCATGACCATGGGTGTGGCGACCGCGAACAGTATCCTGATGGTGTCGTTCGCAAGACAGCGCCTGCAGGCCGGCGCGCCGCCGCTCACCGCCGCACTCGAAGCGGGCGCGAGCCGTATCCGGCCGGTCCTGATGACGGCATTCGCAATGATCATCGGCATGATTCCGATGGCGCTCGGGCTTGGCGAAGGCGCCGAGCAGAATGCGCCGCTCGGGCGCGCAGTGATCGGCGGCCTGCTGTTTGCAACCGTATCCACCCTTTTCTTCGTGCCGCTTATCTTTGCGGGCATCCATAGCCGGCTGGCCCGGCGGCGCGAGCGTTCGGAAAACGACCATGACGACGATGATCGCGATGGCCACGGCACGCCCGAACATGCACCAAGTTAAAACTGGCTGAACGATATGACCGAAAAAACTCACGCATCGCTGGGGATTCCCGTCAGGGAATCCGACGAGGGCCACGCGTTGCCGCCCCGGGGGCGCGAATGGAAGCGCGCGAAGATCGCAGTGGTGATCGTGCTGATCGTGCTCGCGGCGGGGGCCGTGCGCACCGTGGTATCGAACGTGTCGGAAAGCCACGCGGCGACCGAGACCTCTCAGCAAAACGCGAAGGTGTACGTCAACGTGATCTCGCCGAAACCGGCGGAAGGCGGCGGCGAAACCGTGTTGCCCGGCACCTTGCGAGGCTACGTGGAGTCGCCCATCTATGCGCGGGCGACCGGCTATCTGCTGCACTGGTATGCGGATATCGGCGTACGCGTGAAGCAGGGCCAGTTGCTCGCCACGCTCGATACCCCCGAGATCGACCAGGAGCTTGCGCAAGCGGTCGCGCAGCGCGACCAGACGGCATCGAGCCTCGTGCTCGCGAAGAGTTCGTTCACGCGCTGGCAGCAACTGCGTCAGCGCGACGCCGTGTCCCAGCAGGAACTCGATGAACGCCAGAGCACCTTCAACCAGGGCGTCGCGAACCTCGCGGCAGCGAACGCGAACGTGCAGCGCCTGAAGCAGCTCGAGTCGTTCAAGCGCATCGTGGCCCCGTTCACGGGCGTGGTGACGCAGCGCAACGTGGACGTCGGCGATCTTATCGATGCCGGCAGCGGCGCGAGCCGTGCGCTCTTCGCAATGGCGCAGGCCGACCCGTTGCGGGTCTACGTGCAGCTTCCGCAGGCATATGCCCAGAACATCAAGCCCGGGCAGGACGTGATCGTCACGCAAGCGGAACTGCCGGGGCAGCAGTTCCATGGAAGCATCGCGAATATCTCCGGCGCAATCGATGTCCCCACGCGTTCGCTGCAGGTCGAAGTGCGCTTGCCGAATCCGGACAACAAGTTGCGCCCGGGTGCTTACGTTCAGGTGGCGTTGCCGGGTGTCGCGCGGGCGCCGCTGGTCGTTCCTGGCAACGTGCTGCTGTTTCGCGCCGAAGGGCCGCGGGTTGCTGTCGTCGACCAGAACGGCAAGGTCGTCTTGCGCAAGATCGTCATTGCGCAGGACCTGGGGCGAACGCTGGAAATCGAAAGCGGCATAGAGCAGAGCGACAAGATCATCGTCAATCCGAGCGATTCCATCGCGGACGGCGACCCGGTCACCATAGCGCCGCTCAAGCCTGCAAAGAAGGGGATGTCGTGATGGAGGCGCATCGGACCATGCGGCTGGGGGCGCTGGCAGCCGGCGCGATCCTGCTGTCCGCCTGCACGGTCGGGCCGGACTACAAGCAGCCGGTTGCGCAGACGCCGCCCGAGTGGCAGACGGATTCGTACTGGCGCGTCGCCGAACCTTCGCATGCGCCGCTTGGCGCCAACTGGTGGACGAGTTACGGCGACGCAACCCTCAACGGCTTCGTGGATCAGGCGCTCGCGCAGAACCAGACGCTCGCCGCGGCGCTCGCCCATTACGCGCAGGCACGCGCGACGCTCGCGAACAACGCGGCGCAACGCCTGCCCGAGGTCGATTTCGGCGCGACCGGCGCACGCGCCCGGATCTCGCAGAATCGGCCGCAAACCAATTACGCAACGCCGACGCAGTCGACGGTTCAGAACGACATTCGCGTTGGTCCGACCATCGATTACGACACGGATCTGTTCGGCCGGATTCGCCGCGAAATCGAAAGCGCGACGGCGTCCGCGCAGCAATCCGCCGATGATCTTGCAAACGCGCGCCTCGTGCTCACCACGGATCTCGCGAACGACTACTTCTCGATGCGCGAACTCGACGCCGAGATCGACGTGCTGAACCGCTCGGTCGTACTGCAACAGAAGGCGCTGGATTACGTGACGACGCAGCACGATCTCGGCTCGGTGTCCGGGCTCGACGTGCTGCAGCAGAAATCCGAACTCGATACCACCCGCGTACAGGCGCGCCTGCTGCTCAACCAGCGCGCCCAGTTCGAGCATGCGATCGCGGCGCTGATTGGCGTGCCCGCGCCGCAGTTTGCCATTGCGCCGAAAGTGATCGATGCCAACGTGCCGATCATCCCGCTCGGCTTGCCGAGCGATCTGCTGCAACGGCGTCCGGACATCGCATCGGCGGAACGTGCGATGGCCGCCGCCAACGCGCAGATCGGCGTGGCGAAGGCGGCCTATTTCCCGAGCCTTTCGCTGATGCCGGGTATCGGCTGGGAAAGCACGCAGTTCGCCAGCCTGCTGAGCGCGCCCACCTTGATGTGGACGCTCGGCGCAACGGTCGGCCAGGTCATCTTCGATGGCGGGCGGCGCGCCGCGAACGTGGATTTCGCGAGCGCGGGTTATCAGGCCGCCGAGGCAAATTATCGGCAGACGGTGCTTAACGCGTTCCAGCAAGTCCAGGACGGGGTAACGGGTTTATCGGTGCTCGATGCCGCCGCGAAGGAGTCGCAAGAGGCCGTGACCGACGCGCGGCGCCTCTTGACGCTCGCGAACGATCGCTATTCGGGCGGCCTCGTCGCGTTTCTCGATGTGATCACCGCGCAGCAGTCGCTGCTCACGAGCGAGCGGCAGGATGTGCAGATTCACGGGCAACAGCTGACAATGTCGGTGTCGCTGGTGAAAGCGCTGGGCGGCGGCTGGGACGTGAATACTCCCCTTGCAGGCTCGCCCGCACCCGCCAATACGATGGCAGCGAACCCGCCGTCATCGCAGTGACAGAGCCATTACGTTTCCTATAATGGAAGAACGTACATAAGAAGGCGCGCATGAAACTGCTCATCGTGGAAGACGAACACAAGGTAGTCGACTACCTGCGCTCCGGGCTGACGGAGCAGGGCTGGATAGTCGATGTCGCCATGGACGGCGAGGAGGGCACGCATCTCGCGATCGAGTTCGATTACGACGTGATCGTACTCGACGTGATGCTGCCCAAGCGCGACGGCTTCAGCGTGCTGAAGGCGCTCCGGGCACACAAGGCGACGCCCGTTATCATGCTGACCGCGCGTGACCAGATCAACGACCGCGTGCGCGGCCTGCGCGAAGGCGCGGACGATTACCTGACCAAACCGTTTTCATTCCTCGAACTCGTCGAGCGGCTGCACGCGCTCGCGCGCCGCACGCGTGCGCAGGAATCCACGCTGATCGCACTGGGCGATCTGTATGTGGATTTGATCGGCCGCCGGGCGACGCGCGACGGCATACGGCTTGACCTGACCGCGAAGGAGTTCCAGTTGCTGAGCGTTCTGGCGCGCCGCCAGGGCGACATCCTGTCGAAGACGGCCATCACGGAGCTGGTGTGGGAGGTCAATTTCGACAGCCACACCAACGTGGTGGAAACCGCGATCAAGCGGCTGCGCGCGAAGCTCGACGGTCCGTTCCGGACCAAGCTGCTGCACACGGTGCGCGGCATGGGTTACGTCCTCGAGGTCCGCGACGAAGCGGCCGCATCATGAACCGGTCCATCTCGCGCCGTCTTGCATTCATGTTCGCGGCGGTCGCGCTGTTCGTGTTCACGCTCGTAGGCTCCGGGCTATTCCTGGTACTGAGCACCCAGCTTGAACAGCATTTGCGCGAATCGCTCGATGACCGCAGCGAGATTGCGAAGATCATCGTTTATCACGCGATGACACCCGAGAAATGGAAGCTCGCGCGCGAACGCCTTGCCGACATGACCCCCCGCGACGGCTACACCCGCTATTCGGTGACGAGCAGCAATCCGGCATTCAGCATCGGGCAACCGATGACAGGCCAGGTGGTCGATCGCTGGCCCGGCGGTTACGAACGCGTCCGGACGAACGACGGCAAATGCGACATGCTCATCAACACGATCGAGATCCCGTCGTATGGCGACAGGCCCGCGGTTCAGCTCCAGGTCGGCGCGGGTTATGCCGCGAACACGCGCACCATGCGCGCGTTTGGTTTTGCGCTTGCGGCGTTATCGGCGCTTGGAAGTCTCGGGGTCTTGTTGTTGAGTTATTCGGTCACGCGTCTGGGCCTCGCGCCGCTCACCCGGCTGACACGCGACGCTTCGGCAGTCAGCCCGAACAATCGCTCGCAGCGTCTCAACACGAGTTCGCTGCCGCTCGAACTGAGCGATCTCGCCAACTCGTTCAACGGCGCGCTGGAGCGGCTCGACGCCGCGTATGGACGGCTCGAGTCGTTCAATGCCGATGTCGCGCACGAGTTGCGCACGCCGGTCACGATCCTGATCGGGCAGACGGAAGTCGCATTGACGCGCAATCGTTCAGTCGACGACCTGCGCCAGACGCTGCAATCCAATCTGGAAGAGTTCGGTCGCATGCGGGCGATCATCAACGACATGCTGTTCCTCGCGCGTGCCGACCAGGGCGAACGAGCGACGGGTCTCGTCGATACATCGCTTGCCGCCGAAGTCGCGCACACGCTGGAGTTTCTCGAGATTCCGCTGGAAGAGGCGCAGGTCCATGCGATTTCTTCCGGCGACGCCTTCGTGCGCGTCAACAAATCGCTGTTCGGCCGCGCATGCATCAACTTGCTGATGAACGCGATCCAGCATTGCGAGGCGGGATCGGTCATCAGCGTTTCGATCAGGCGCGAAGGCGATCAGGTGCGCGTGGCGGTGGCGAACCCGGGGCAAGCGATAGAACCGGGCGTGCTCGATCATCTGTTCGACCGGTTTTACCGGGCGGAAGTATCGCGCACGAACAGCCGCGAGAATCACGGACTGGGCCTGGCTATCGTGAAAGCGACGGCCGAGATGCACGGCGGCAAGGTGTTCGCGACCAGCGCGGGTGGCATCAATACGTTCGGGTTTTCCGTCGAGGCGTCGGAAATCGTCGAGCAGCCCCAGGCTCCGCCCGATTTACGGGTTCAAGAACCGCGCGTCGAAACCTCGATGCAGACAGCTTCAATCAGCCACTAAGCTGGCTGGCAGTAAGATCATGCTTGCCCGGCGACATTGCTCGTCGGGGAGTTACCGTTCTCCGGTTGCCGCGCATCGAGGTGGCCGATCTTGCCAACTACACTTTCACGCACTCACCGAAAAGTTGTCGTACAACGTACCTGCTTGTCGGGTGGTTGTCGCAATTTATTCTCCACTCGCCAATGACCCGCGCGGGCTGCTCTAAACGGCGAGATGGTTTATATACGGGCCTTCGTGCGTCCATGCGCGAGAATTCAGCGTTCACTTGCAACCTTACGTTTAAGGGTTAACGGTTATGGAAAGCGTAGTCCGTCCCGGTTATGTTCTCATACGACAACATACATCGATAAATGCGCCGTAAAGAGCGTCCTCCTGCGGCCGTTACTTGGCCGTCGGCCGGCATCGGCCCCAAATCGATCCGCATAAAATCCATACGAAGAGCGAGGAGACGAAATGATTCTGTCCGGCCGATTACTGGCTAGGTTTTCAGCGAAGCTGACCGTGCTGTGCGGCGCGTTGAGCGCGGTGGCGGCTATTGCCGTGATCACCACGCCTGCCGCGCACGCGGCCGACCCTGTGTCGATCAACATCGTCGACGTAGCGGGCAACCTGCAGCTCACGCAAAAGGCGTTCGAAGCATTCAAGGCGAAAAATCCGCAGCTCGTTTCCAACATTACCTTCACCAACGCGCCCGCCCCGCAATTGCCCGGCAAGATCAAGGCGATGCAGGCCGCCGGACGCTCCGACATCGACCTCGTGCTGACCGGCACCGACGCGCTGGCTGCGGGTATCGAACAGAAGCTATGGATGAAACTGCTGCCCGAACAATCGGCCTCATTCCCCGGTCTCCTCGATAAATACGCACCCGGTCCGCGCAAGATGCAGGACATAGCGCAGGGTTACGGCATTGAAGTGACGTACATGCCTGCCGGTCCGCTGATCGAATACAACCCGGCGAAGGTCACCGATCCGCCGAAGACGCCCGAGCAGTTGCTCGCATGGTGCAAGGCACATCCGGACAAGCTCATCTATGCACGCCCGGCCAACTCCGGTCCGGGACGCACTTTCCTGATGGGCCTGCCATACGTTCTCGGCGACAAGGACCCGCGTGACCCCATCAACGGCTGGGACAAGACATGGGCCTTCCTCAAGCAACTGAATGATTGCATTCCTTATTACCCGGGCGGAACATCGGCGGTGATGAAGGAGCTGGGCGAAGGCTCGCGCGACATGACGCTCACGGTGACAGGCTGGGACATCAATCCGCGCGCACTGGGTCTGGTGCCGGCGGAGTTCAAGGTCCAGGCGTTCGACAACATGACGTGGGTCAACGACGCCCACTACATGGTGATCCCGAACGGCGTGCCGAAGGAGAAGCTCGACGTGCTCTACAAGATGATGAACTTCATGCTCGAACCGGCGCAGCAGGCCATGACTTTCGACGATGGTTATTTCTATCCGGGGCCGGCCGTAAAGGGCGTAACGATCGAATCGGCGCCGGCGAAGAGCCAGGACGTGATCAAGAAGTACGGCCGTCCGGAATACGCAAAGCTGTTGGCTGACCGTCCGCATGTGGTGCCGTTGAGCGCGACCGCGATGGTTGCCGCGTTCCAGAAATGGGACCGCGAGATCGGTTCGCAGAAGTCGAAGTAAGGCACGCGAAGTAAAGCGCCTAAAGCCGTACGGTTTTCATCAAGCCGTACGGCGTCGTTAACAGCTTCATCAACAGCTTCATCAACAGCTTCGTGAGTGAAGTATCAGGAACCTGCCATGAAACATCAGTTCGATGAGTTGCGACTCGATTCCGTCAGCCGCAGTTTCATGAACGCCGAAGGCCAGGCGGTCGCGGCATTGCGCGGACTTGCATTGAGTATCCAGCGTGGCGAGTTCATCGCGTTGCTGGGGCCTTCCGGATGCGGCAAGTCGACGGCGCTCAATTGCATCGCCGGATTGCAGCCGCTGACCGGCGGAAAGATCTGGCTCGATACACAGCGTATCGATGTCCTCCCACCCGAGAAGCGCGGGTTCGGCATGGTGTTCCAGAACTATGCGTTGTTCCCGCATATGTCGGTGCTGGATAACGTCGGCTTCGGCCTCAAGATGCGGGGCGTAGCCAAGAGCGAAGCCGCACGCCGGGCGTTCGAAGCGTTGCAGATGGTGCAGCTCGTCGGGCAGGAAAAGAAGCTGCCTGGACAGTTGTCCGGTGGCCAGCAACAGCGTGTTGCCATCGCGCGGGCGATCGTGATCGAACCGTCGCTCGTGTTGATGGACGAACCGCTTTCTAACCTGGATACGAAGTTGCGCATTGAAATGCGTGCCGAGATCCGGCGCATTCACAGCCAGCTCGGACGCTCGACCATTTATGTGACGCACGATCAGGACGAGGCGTTGTCGATGGCGGATCGTATCGTGGTGATGCGTGAAGGCACCGTGCAGCAAGTTGCGTCGCCGAAAGAGATTTACGAGCGGCCCGGCAATCTGCATGTGGCGCGTTTCCTGGGGTATCGGAACGTGGCGGAGTTCACGCTGGAAGGCATGGCGGGCGAGGGCGTTGCGGTCAACGCGAATGGCGTGCGCCTGGTCGGCATGCCGATGGCCGGTTTCAACACCAAGCGCGTGAGCGTTGCAATGCGTCCCGAGGATATCGACCGTGCGTCGCCGGGTGCGGAGAATTCATTTAACGCCGAAGTGCTGACGGTCGAATACGGCGGCCAGGATTCGCTGATCCGCGTGAAGGCCGCGTTCGGTTTGTTGTGGGCGCGCGTGACGGGTGACGTAGCCGTTGGCGAAGTCATCACACTTCGCGTGCCGCCACTGCGCACGCTCGTATATGAAGGGGAAGCGCAATGAGCTCGCCACCGCTGCCGCTACCCAATGCGGTTCCGCGCGACGCCAAGGCATGGCTCGTCTCGCCGGCGCTGATCTTCATCTTCGCATTGTTCGTCTACCCGTTCATCTACGGCCTGGTGCTTTCGTTCCAGCCCATGAACGGCGGTTCCGCGTTCGCCAATTACATCACGTTCTTCACCGATACCGCGATGTGGCCCACCATCATCGTCACGTTGAAGCTCGCTGTTCCGGCGACGATCATCAACGTGGGATTATCGGTTCCGGTTGCCTTCGCGTTGCGGCGCAATTCGCCGTACCAGAAGTTCGTGACCACGCTGCTCGTAATTCCGGTGACACTCGGCACCGTGTTGATTGCCGATGGCATGCTGACGTATTTCGGCCCCAACGGCTGGTTCTCGCAAGCGGTGCACGGACTGCATTTTTATCGCGATGAAGTCCGGCTCACGCATAACTATTGGGGCGTGCTGATATCGCTGATCGTGTCGGGGTTTCCGTTTGCGTTCTTGCTGACGCTCTCGTACGTGACCGGCATCGATCCGACGCTTGCACGTGCCGCCGCTACCCTTGGCGCTAGTCCTTGGCAGCAGTTCAAGCAGATCTACCTGCCGCTTCTGATGCCGGGGCTCACCATGGCTGCGTGCCTCTCGTTCGTGCAGGCGTTCTCGGTGTTTCCATCGGCGGTTCTGCTTGGCGCGCCGGCCGGCCCCACCCGCGTGATCTCGATCGCTGCTGCGGAAGCCGCCTTCGAGAACTATGATTATTCGCTTGCATCCGCCATTGCGATGGTTATGGGCTTCGTACAATTGCTGGTGGTCGCGGGCATGCTCGGCACGCGGCGCTTCTTCTACACGGGTCCGGTGACCGGAGGTAAAGGCTGATGGCAACCGATAATCACGCACCCGTGTGGTCCGCTTCCTCCCGTGCTCCGGCGCCCGACAGTCGTAACGACGGCGCTCAACCCGCAAAGCCGATGAAACCCCATGTGAGCCTCGGCGACCGTGTCTGGAAGATGTTCGTCTGGGGCGCGATGGCGTTTTTCCTCTTCAACGTGCTGTTGCTGATTGCAACTGTCGCGGTGAATTCGGTGGCGACGCGCTGGTTCGGTACGCTGTTGCCGGCCGGTTTCACGCTGCACTGGTACGCGCAGGCTTGGGGCGACTTTCAGTTGGCGAGCGTGCTGTGGGTGACCATGGAAGTCGTTGGCTCGGTGGTGCTTTTGTCGATAGCGCTTGGTGTACCCGCAGCCTATGCGCTCGCCCGGGTGCAGTTTCGCGGCAAACGTTTTGCGATGCTCGTGTTCCTGTTGCCGCTGATGGTGCCGCCGGTCACTTACGGCATTCCGATGGCGACCGTCATGTACAAGGTTGGTCTTGCTGGAACGCTGAGCGGCGTGATCCTTGCGAACCTCGTGCCGGCGTTGCCGTTTGTGATTTTGGTGATGACGCCGTTCATTGAACAGATCGATCCGAATCTCGAAGCGGCCGCGCGGATCTTTGGCGCGAACACGGCGAAGTACTTTCGATATGTGCTGCTGCCGCTGTTGATGCCCGGGATGCTTGCCGCGGGGTTGCTTGTGCTGGTTCGGACCATTGGCATGTTCGAGTTGACGTTTTTTACTGCTGGGCCGACTACGCAGACGCTTGTTGTCGCGCTCTATTACGCTGTGTTTTCGACGGGTGTGAGAGCACCTCAGTCCATTGATGCAATGGCGATGATCTATATGGCTATCACGCTGGTGTGGGTGTTGATCGCGCTGCAGTTTGTTAGTCCGACGCAGCTTGTTTCGAGGGTTAAGGAGCAGAGGTAAGGGGTGGGAGGTGGGCGGTCGGGGTTGGGGCCGGGTTGCTGCTTTTTAGGCTACCGCGGGTTCTGTTCTAGCTGTTCTCTTTTGCACTTTTAGCCACTGTCCGTGGCGGGACTTCATTTCACGGGTTATGCGCTGGCGCTCGGGACAGTGTTCGTTGCGGTCGGGGCTGGTGCCGGGTTGCTGCTGTTTGGGATACCGCGCATTCTGTTCTACCTGACTTCTTTAGCACTATTAGCCACTGTGCGTGGCGGCACTTCATTTCTTGGTCCTTCGGCGACAAAGAAACGAAGCAAAGAAAACGCCTTCCAACCGCTAATTCTTAAGTGTCCCGAGCGTGCATGTACAACTGTTTGGTACTTCACAAGAACGCTCGACGCCGCAATCAAGAACACTTGAAACCCTTCCCCTCCGTCAACGGCAACCCACACGCTTCGCCACCAGTGTGAGAATCCGTTAATCAGGCCTCCGCGCTGCGCGCGCTGGCGCCCAAACAGAAGGGGCGGCTGTTCTGATGGCGAAGTCTCGGGCAAGTTCAGGATGGTGTGGTCCGTTATGGTTTCGCTTGCGCTCGACCGATGTTATGCGTTGTGCAGGTTTCCGTATTGACGGCCACAATTACTGGTGGCGAAGCGTGTGGGTATCTGTTGACGGAGGGGGAGGGTTTCGAGTGTTCTGAATTCCGGCGTCGAGCGTTCTTCTGAAGTACCAAACAGTTGTACGTGCACGCTCGGGACACTTAAGAATTAGCGGTTGAGAGGCGTTTTCTTTGCTTCGTTTCTTTGTCGCCGAAGGACCAAGAAATGAAGTCCCGCCACGGACAGTGGCTAATAGTGCTAAAAAAGTCAGCCAACACAAAACGCGCGGTAGCCTCAAGAGCAACAACCCGGCATCAACCCTGACCGCTACCAAAAACCGACCAAGCGCCAGCGAACAACCCGTGCACATCCCCATCACAATCTCCGACCGCTAAACCCGGAACCATCAAAACCATGGACCAGTCCCCCCACTACATCCAAGTCCACCCCAACGACAATGTAGCGATTGTCGTCAACGACGGTGGCCTGCCCGAAGGCGCAACCTTCCCCGATGGTCTCGCGCTGCGCGAACGCATCCCCCAAGGCCATAAAGTCGCGCTGGCGGACCTCGCCGAAAACGATGCCGTCATACGCTACGACGTGGTCATCGGCTATGCGCTAAAGGACCTGCCCAAGGGAAGCTGGATCAACGAGCACGTAATCCGCATGCCCGAGCCGCCAGGCCTCGAAGACTTGCCGATCGCGACGCGCGTCCCGCCCGACATGCCGCCGCTCGAAGGCTTCACCTTCGAAGGCTATCGCAACGCCGATGGCACCGTCGGCTCGCGCAATATCCTCGCCATCACGACGACCGTGCAATGTGTATCGGGCGTGGTCGAACACGCGGTCGCGCGCATCAAGGCGGAACTGCTGCCACGTTATCCGAATGTGGATGACGTCGTCGGGCTCGAACATACCTACGGTTGTGGCGTGGCTATCGACGCAACCGATGCCATGGTCCCCATTCGCACCGTGCGAAACATCAGCCTGAACCCGAACTTCGGCGGCGAAGTGATGATGGTGAGTCTCGGTTGCGAAAAGCTACAGCCCGAACGCCTCATGCCCGCCGGCACGATCCCGATCGCGATGCAGGACGAAGCCAACGGCGACGTCGTCGTACTGCAGGACAATGCGCACGTCGGCTTCCAGTCGATGATCGATTCCATCATGCGCACGGCCACGCGCCATCTCGAACGACTGAACCAGCGGCGGCGCGAGACGTGTCCCGCCTCCGACCTGACGATCGGCGTGCAGTGCGGCGGCAGCGATGCGTTCTCCGGACTCACGGCGAATCCCGCGGTCGGTTTCGCAACCGACTTGCTGGTGCGGGCAGGCGCAACGGTGATGTTTTCGGAAGTGACCGAAGTCCGTGACGGCGTCGATCAACTGACGAGCCGCGCTGCGAACGCGGAGGTCGCGCAGGCGATCATCCGCGAGATGCAGTGGTACGACAGCTATCTGAAGCGCGGCGGCGCGGACCGCAGCGCGAACACGACGCCCGGCAATAAAAAAGGCGGCTTGTCGAACATTGTCGAAAAAGCGATGGGTTCGATCATCAAGTCCGGCAATTCGGCCATCTCCGGCGTGCTTTCACCCGGCGAGAAAGTGAAGCAGAAAGGCTTGATCTTCGCTGCAACGCCCGCCAGCGATTTTATTTGCGGCACGCTGCAAGTGGCCGCCGGTATCAACCTGCATGTCTTCACGACCGGACGCGGCACGCCGTACAGCCTTGCCGAAGTACCGGTCATCAAGATGGCGACGCGTTCCGATCTTGCGCGCCGCTGGCATGATCTGATGGACATCGATGCCGGCAGGATCGCAACGGGCGACGCGACGATCGAGGACGTGGGCTGGGAACTGTTCCGCCTGATGCTCGATGTCGCGAGCGGACGCAAGCAGACGTGTGCCGAGAAGCTCAAGTTGCATAACGCGTTGACGTTGTTCAATCCTGCGCCTGTGACGTGAATGAAACGGCTCGGCTCGCGCCGGCTTGATACAGGCGCGGACGATGGCTCTGAGCCGAGCGCGGCGATCACAGTCGCCCATCCTGACGGCCTCATCGGAAGAGTTCGACCTGCCGCTCTCCCACGAATGCGGAGGGTCGTCCGACTCGGCAGTTCTTCAGCATCCGGCTAGCGCAATGTGTCGCGCTCGACGAGAGCGCTCACCATATCTGCCATGTTCTCGGTTCCCCAAGTGCACAGCGGGACAATCCGGTCGGTCAGACTGCGGCCGAGCGGAGTCAGCGCGTAGTCCACGCGCGGTGGCACCTCCTTGTAGTCGGTCCTCACCAGCACGCGATCGGTCTCCAGTTCCTTCAATTGCTGGATCAGCACCTTGGCGCTGACGCCATGGACGTTGCGCTTGATCTCACCGTAGCGCTTCGGGCCGTCGAGCAGGAAGTACAGGATCAGCGGCTTCCACTTGCCCGCGATGATGCTGAGTGTGGCCGCGAGCCCGTAGGAGTAACGGCCACCGCAATGTTCAGAAGAGTCAGTCATATCATGGTTACCAAAAGGTGCATACTTGTGCTTAGGTTATCAGAAGTGCATGCTTGTCTCAAGAAAGCAGTTCCCTGCTTCCGGACAACTTCAAGGAAGGATGCACGACATGACCAGACTCAATGGAAAGACCGCGGTGATCACTGGGGGCGCCACCGGCATCGGCCTCGCCTCAGCAAAGCGGTTCATCGAAGAGGGCGCCTTCGTCTTCATCTTCGGCCGCCGGCAAGAAGCGCTCGACGCCGCCGTGGCCGACCTCGGTCCTAGTGTCCGCGCGGTGAAGGGCTCGGTCTCGAATGAGGCTGACCTCGACCGGCTCTACGCGGCGGTGAAGGCCGAGCGCGGAACCCTCGACATAGTTTTCGCCAATGCCGGGGCGGGAAGCCAGGCTGCGCTCGGCAAGATCACCGCCGAGCACATCGACGAACACTTCGACACCAATGTGAAGGGTACGATCTTCACAGTCCAGAAGGCGCTGCCGCTGATGGGCAAGGGCGGTTCGATCATCCTGACCGGATCGAGCGCCGGTACCACGGGCGCCCCGGCAATGAGCGCTTATAGCGCGAGCAAGGCGGCAGTGCGCAACCTCGCGCGGACCTGGGCGGAGGATCTGAAGGGCACCGGCATCCGGGTCAACGTGCTGTCGCCCGGGGGGACTGCGACCGATCTCGCGAAGGCAGCGCTAGGCGAGGAGGGCATGAAGGTCTTCGCCTCGATGAATCCGCTCCAGCGCATGGCCGATCCGGCAGAAATCGGGGCTGTGGCCGCCTTTCTCGCGTCGTCGGACAGCAGCTTCATGACCGCCAGCGAGGTCGCCGTCGACGGCGGCCTGGCGCAACTCTGATGCGCTACGCCCGCCGGTCACTCCATTCAATGTTCGGAGCCCGTAGGGCGTATTAATCGAAGGAGATGTATGAGCTACGCAATCATCGGCTTCGGCAAGATCGGCCAGGCGCTTGCCAAGGCGTTTGCCCGAAGCGGCATCGAAGTATCCGTTGCAACCACGCGCGACCCGGAAAGCTTTGCATCCGCCGCGGCCGCGATCGGACCCATGATCATTCCCAAAAAACTGGAGGAAGCGGTCAAGGCGGACATCGTATTCCTGGCTGTGCGTTTCGAGTCGCACCGGGATGTCGCGAAGGCGCTGTCCACCTGGCAGGGCAAGACCATCGTCGATGTGACCAACGCCTACGGCGTGCCGCCTGAGGAACTGGGGGGACAACCTTCTTCCAGGGTCGTCGCGCAGGCCTTCACTGGCGGAAGACTGGTCAAGGGTTTCAATCATCTGGGCGCGGCCGTCCTTGACCAGGATCCGGCCGTACAGGGTGGCAGGAGAGTCGTGTTCCTGGCGAGCGACGATGACGGCGCAGCAGCGAAGATTGGTACGGTTGCGGAAGATCTCGGTTTCTCGCCGATCAAACTTGGCGGCCTTTCGGAAGGTGGACTGCTTGTGCAGGCGCGCGGAAATAGCTGGGGTCAACTGATCTTCAAGGACCTGGTCAAGTTCGACGGATGAATTCCATGGGTGATGCAACGTTCACTGCAACGCGTTGCATTGCTCATTTCGCCTTGTCCTGCCCCAGCATCTTCTGCGCTTGCGCCGCGTTCTCCTTGCTGACGAGAATCGAAGGCACGTATGTCGCGGGCGGTATCGTGCGATCGCCCGCAAGATACCGTGCGACGTTGTCGACAGCCGTCTTGCCGATCAAGTAAGGCTGTTGTGCGACCACAGCCGCTGCGCTTGAATGCGCGTCCTTCACGAGCGCGACTGCTTCGGGACTTCCATCCACGCCATAGGTCCGGATCTCGCTGCGGTGCGCTGCATCCACCGCTTGCGTGGCGCCTACTTGCGGCCCGTCCCATGCGGCCCAGATCGCCTGCACGGTTCCCTTCGGGTACTTTTCAAGCAGCCTCGCAACCTGCTGACGTGCGTTTTCCACCGTATTCGGAATGACTTCGTGCAACTCGGGTTCGATGATCGTGATCTTCGGATACCACCTCAGCACAGCGCGCAGCATCTCGTAGCGGATGGCATCGACCGGCGTGTTATAGAAGCCATTGAACACCATGATCTTTCCTTCACCGCGAAGATCGTTGGCGAGCTTCAACGCCAGTTGCTCGCCAATATAAAAGTTATCCGATGTCGTGACGTTGATGCTCGACGGACTGGCGGTATCGACGGTGAAAAGCGGAATGCCTGCCTCGCGAATCTTCTTGAGGTACGGTTCGAGCAGCGCGGCCGAACCAAGCTGTTCGATGATCGCATCAGGCATCTGCCCGGTCAGCGCCTGCAACTGCTCGACTTGCCTGCTGTCTTCGCGGCCCGCGTCCATGGGTATGGGCGTGCCGCCAAGCCGTTTCACTTCATCGATTTGTCCCTGGTAAGCCTTCAAATCCCAGTAGTGTTCCGTGCCGGCCACGCTGATGCCGATCCGCTTTCCCTTGAGCGTTGGCGCGCTGTTCGAATTAGCGTTGGGATCCGCGGCGAGGGCGCCAGATGGCTGCAATAGAAGCACGGTCGCAATGAAGATGCCGCACATCGTGCTGCATCTTCGAAGCATTGCGTTGGTCTTTGTAGTGTCGAGCTTGGTGACCATGTTGAATCGTTTTGACTGAGTTAATGAAGGACATAAGAACTAAACACTAGGTGCCCTGGATGCTCATTTTAGATTCATCAACAACCACGACCGCCCTTTAACGAAACGCTCTCATTTGCGAGGACATCAATTGCAGCATCTTGTTCGATGCCACCGACAACTTCCTTCCTGCACGCGTGACCAGGTGCGCTTCGGCCTTCTTCAGTATTGGATGATCGATTTCGATGGCGAGCAGTTCGCCCGCTGCCAGTTCGGTCGTCACGGCGAACGCAGGCAGGACAGCGAGACCCAGGTTTGATTTTGCGAACTGCTTGAGGATGTTGATGGAGTTGGTCGTGACAACGGGATCGAGCCTGACCTTTTCCGCGAATTCGACGGCCTGGAGCATCTGCCGCGTGCCGTAGGTCGCATGTGTTGCCGCCAACGGATAACCCGCCAGCTCTTTGACGCTCATGGTTTTCTGCTTGCTGGAACGAATGAACTTCGGATTGACGATGGCCATCATCGGTTGCTGCTTGATCGCGCGCGACACGATCTTGGGTTCGCCCGGCGGGTTATAAACCAGTCCGATCTCGCCTTCGTCTTCGGAGATTCTGCGCATGACGTCGTTCGTGCTGCCGAGATCGAGGTTGATCTTGATCCCGGGGTAAAGCCTGCAGAAATGCTGCATGGGTCCGGCCAGGACGTCGGAAACAAAACCTTCTCCGAGCACGACACCGACCGTTCCTGTTCTCAACCCGCGCAATTCCTGCAGACGCGAGATCAGGTCGTCCTTGTGCGCGAGTTGCTCGCGGAAGTATTCGATCAGGATCTGGCCGGCCTCCGTGGGCCGCACGCCGCGTGCGTGCCGCTCGAGCAATGCCGCGTCCAGTTCCGTCTCCAGCAAGCCGATTTGCCGGCTCACCGCCGAAGGCGCTACGTCGAGCCAGTCGGCGGCGGCGCGGATCGTGCCGCATCGGACCGCCTCGAAAAAATAGACGATTCTGCTTTCGGTCAGGTTGTCGGCCATGGCGTGGTTTTCCAGCGCGCGCTTCGAGGGTGAGTGTTCTAAAAATCAGAACGATATCAATATTGGCGTTGATTGATTATAGGGTCTTGCCGACCGAAGATAAGCCTTCCAAACACGCTCGACGACGGACAGACCTTTTCTCTCCGGCCGGGGCGTATTCCCGATGGAGTGGATTTATGCAGACGGTTGGTGTGGTGGGATTGGGGAACATGGGGCGCGGCATGGCGCTTTCGCTCAAACGCGGCGGTTATGCCGTGCTTGGATTCGATGCGGCGCCCGGTGTCGCGGCCGCGCTCGAAGCCGAGGGTGTCTCGCCGCGCGCGTCCATTGCCGACATCACGCGGGACGCGGATGTGCTGGTCTTGTCGCTGCCGACATCGGCGATCGTGGAAGCGGTCGTACTCGGTGAAGGCGGAATTGCCGCGCATGGAAAGGCGGGGCTCATCGTTGTCGATACAACCACGGCCGAGCCGAACAGCACGCGCAAGGTCGCGGCTGCGTTGGCGGAGCTGAAGATCGGTTTCGTCGATGCTCCCGTGAGCGGCGGTCCGAAAGGCGCGGCAACTGCAACCATGACCATGGTTCTCGGCGGTTCGGAACAGGCCGTCGCGGCGGTCGAGCCGATCCTCGCCGTGATGAGCGCGAAGCGCGTGCATGTCGGCCCGGTCGGCGCGGGGCACGTCACGAAGATCATCAACAACTTGCTGACGGGCGTGCATCTGCTCGCAACGAGTGAAGCGGTGCGCGCGGCAAAGGCCGCCGGCGTGGATCCGGAGAAGCTGGTCGAAGCGCTCAACGGCGGTTCGGGCCGCAACAGCGCGACGCTCACGAACTATCCCACGTGGATCTTCACCGACACGTTCGATTCCGGTTTCACCATGAAACTGATGCGCAAGGACGTGCGCCTCGCGATGGACTTGCTGCGCGCTCAGGACATCGATGCACCGGTCGCCACGGAAGCAGGGCGCTTGTGGGCGGAAAGCGAAAAGACCATCGGCGATGCGGAGGACTTCAATCGCATCGTGCAATTCATCGAACCAAAGTAAGCGAATTCCGGAGAATCAAAATGGATGACAACGCAGCAGAAAACCTGTTGGCCGCCTTCGCGCATTTTTTCCCGAACGCAAAGACAATCGGATCGTATGTTGGCGGTGAACTGATAGAAGGAACGGGCGAACTGATCCAGCTCTACGATGCCGCCACCGGCAAGCCGAGCCTTTCGTACAAGGATGGCGGCGCGGCCATCGTCGATATCGCCGCGGATGCTGCACAGCGCGCGCAGAAACAATGGTGGGCGATGACGCACGCCGCACGCGGGCGCGTGATGTTCGACATTGCGCGCGAGTTGCGGCGCGATACCGAAAACCTCGCGCGCCTTGAATCGATGGGCTCTGGCAAGCCCATTCGCGATTGCCGTGGCGAAGTCGCCAAGGTCGCGGAAATGTTCGAGTACTACGGCGGCTGGGCCGACAAGTTCTACGGCGACGTGATCCCCGTTCCGACATCGCATCTGAACTACACGCGTCGCGAACCGGCGGGCACCGTCTTGCAGATCACGCCCTGGAACGCGCCGGTCTTCACATGCGGATGGCAACTTGCACCGGCCATCTGCATGGGTAATGCAGTGTTGCTGAAGCCGTCGGAGATGACGCCTTTTACGTCGCTCGTCGTTGCCATGCTCGCGGAAAAGGCGGGTGCGCCCAAGGGCTTGATCAACGTTCTCGCAGGTCTTGGACACACCGTTGCGCAAGCTGCAATTGCGCACAAGGCAGTGAAGAAAGTCGTGTTCGTCGGTTCGCCCGCGACCGGCGTGCGCATTGCAGAAGCGGCGGCCAAACGGGTGCTGCCCTGCGTGCTGGAACTCGGTGGCAAGTCGGCCAACATCATCTTCGCCGATGCCAACCTGAAGCACGCCGCGCTGACCGCGCAAGCCGCGATCTTCGCCGGAGCCGGCCAGAGTTGCGTGGCGGGATCGCGTCTCCTGGTCCAGCGTTCGGTCTATGACGAGTTCGTCGGCATGGTCGCAGCGGGCGCGCGCAAGATCAAGGTAGGTCTTCCGCTCGATGACGCCACCGAAGTCGGCCCGATCAATAACGTCACCCAGTACAACCATGTGATGAAGATGATCGCAAGCGGCGTGGAGGCGGGTGCAACGCTCGCAGCGGGATCGGCTGAGCGATCCGATGGCGGCTACTTCGTCTCGCCGACGGTGCTGTCGAACGTAACGAACGAGATGGATGTGGCGCGCACGGAGATTTTCGGACCGGTGGTGGCCGCCATTCCATTCGATACCGAAGAAGAGGCGCTTGCCATTGCGAACGATACCGAGTTTGGTCTCGCCGGCGCGGTGTGGACCAACGACGTGGGCCGTGCTCATCGCGTGGCGGGTCAGGTCAATGCCGGAACGTTCTGGATCAATGGCTATAAAACCATTAATGTCGCGTCTCCGTTCGGTGGCTATGGTATGAGTGGATACGGACGTTCGAGCGGCGTGGAAGCGTTGTACGAGTACACGCAGACCAAGAGCGTGTGGGTTGAAACGGCTAAAGAACCGGCAACTGCATTCGGCTATCTTTGAAGTTTTTTATAAGGCAACATGCCTTCCCGCGTTGGACCGAAGCGGGAAGACAAGAGGACATAAAGGAGAAAAACAATGGCAAGCACGGTGGCTGCGCAACAACGGGGCAGTGATGGCTTGAGGAGCGCGAAGCTCTTCTTTTATGCAGCAGTCATCCTGCTCATTGCCGAATTCATCGGCTCGTTCACGTTCAAGGTCGGGCCGGGAAAAGTCGTTCTTCTCCCCATGATCTGGGCGCTTCTTCTCGGCGCCGCTCTAGGTCTGGCAAGTGGCCGATGGAGCGGCGCCGCGCGGCTCGACGTCAAGACGCAGTTCCTCGCTGCGGCCGTATTGCAGCCTGCGCTTCTCTTGTTTGTGGCCAAGCTGGGATTGCTGGTGGGCGGTGCGTTGCCGAAGCTCGCCGCGTCGGGGTGGGCGCTGGCGTTCCAGGAGCTCGGGCATTTCGTCGGGACCATCCTGCTCGGTTTGCCGCTTGCTTTGCTGCTCGGTATCAAGCGCGAGGCGATCGGCGCGACCTTTTCCGTGGGGCGCGAACCGAGTCTTGCGATCATCGGCGAGAAGTACGGCATGGACTCGCCGGAAGGACGCGGCGTGCTTGCCGAGTATTTGACGGGGACGGTCTTCGGCGCGGTGTTCATCGCGATCTTTGCGGGCTTTGTCGCAAGCCTGAACATCTTCCATCCGCTTGCGCTTGCAATGGGTTCGGGTGTTGGGTCGGGCAGCATGATGGCCGCCGCATCGGGTGCAATCGCCGCACAGCAGACGCCCGAAATGGCGAAGGCCGTGCTGACGTTTGCCGCCGCGAGCAACCTGATCACGACGACCGTCGGCACCTACTTCACGCTCTTCATTTCGTTGCCGATGGCCGTGTGGGGATACCGCATTCTCGAGCCGCTGATCGGGCGTACGAGCAAGGCATCGGATGCATCGAAGGTCATTGAAGACGAGCGTCCGAAGCTCGGCGATGTCGAAACCGCCGCGCCCGAGCTGGGTTATAGCGGGAAGCTGGTCGCGTGGGGCGTGACGGCGGTGTTCGCACTCGGTTGCGACTGGATCACGCACGGCACCACGCCGTTTTCCGGTTTCCCCGGCATGTTGATCATGGTGCTTGCGACCATTGTTGGCGACGCCATCTACACAGTGAGCGGACGCAAAATCCCGGCGGTCTGCTGGGTCTCGATAGTCGCGATGTTCCTGACGTCACCGTGGTGTCCGTGGGCGTCACAGATATCGGCGTACAGCGCACAGAACGATTTTCTCAGCATCACCACGCCCATGTTGACCTTTGCAGGCCTCTCGATTGCCAAGGACATCCCCGCGTTTCGCCGGCTGGGATGGCGCATCGTGCTGGTTTCGTTCGTGGCGAATGCGGGAACGTTCCTGGGCGCGACGCTGGTGGCGCAGTTCTTCCACGTCTGAGCGTTCGAACACCCTTACTTCGACGCCAGATACCGCTGCGGCGAATCCCCGCCGCCTTACGCCCGGATCTGAAACTCAGGCAGTACCTCCGCCGCGAGTTCTTCAAGAATCTCGCGCGTTGGGCGCTTCGATGCCTGCAGGTTCAGCGTGACGTGATGCGTGCCGTTCTCGCGCATCTCTCGCAGAATCCTGATGAGATCGTTGCTCCCCGTCCGGTATCCCAGCGAGCGAGGCTCGGCGGCTTCGTTTCGATCGGCGGCGAGATCGAGCCCCATCGCCACGCCGAACGCCCGAAACTCGCCCGGCGCGACGCGATCGACCGCAGCCCTCCACATGCTGTACCTCGCGCGCTGCTTTTCCGGCTCTCGGTGATACGTCATCCAGCCGATCGCATTGCGTGCAATCCAGTCGACGCTCTGGCCGCCTGAACCGACGGCGATCATCGGAACGGGTGTCGCCGATGTTGGTAAGAGGAAGAATTCGGGCGCGTCCGGCGGCGACTGGTCCGGAATGACCCTTGGTTCGCGGCCAATCGCGGCCGCGACCGTATCCCAATGCCGCCGATACACCTCCCGCCGCTCGTTCGCATCGATGCCAAACGCCGCGTATTCATGCGGATGATCGCCGGAGCCAAGGCCCAGGATGAATCGCCCTCTACTCAGTGTGTTCACCGATATCGCACCCTTCGCGATATGAAGCGGATGCCGCAGCGTCAGCACGATTGCGCCGCTGGCGAGCGCAATGTTCTTGGTGTGCGACGCCACCGCGCCAAGCAATACCCAGGGATCGAGATGCCCGACCGGGTCCGGGTAGTCGCTGCTGTTCAACGGCGCGTCGCGCACCCACAGCGCGGCGAAGCCAAGCTCGTCTGCGAGGCGGGCCAACGCGATCTGTTCATCGAAGTCGGCTACGGCGTTGCCCGACGACAGCATCGGCAGGGTCAAGCCGATTGAAAGCCGCCCCTCGGCAAACACCGTGTGTTCGATGACTTCCGGCATGTCCACTCCGCATGTTGTTACCCTGACTTCCGAGTAGTGACAGGAATGCTATCACCGCGCTGCGATCCGCTTTCGCTATCGCATCATCGAATACTCGGATTGTTCGGCTATGACTTGGCCCCTATAGTGCTTGCAACAGCAGAAAACATCCAACACAAGGAGACACGATGAACCAGATCGATCTGGCCGGACGGACCGTTGTGATTACCGGCGGCGCACGCGGTATCGGTTATGCGGTGGCGCAACGCGCGCTGGCTTCGGGCGCTGAAGTCGCGCTGTGGGACATCGATTCCGAGCGGCTCGAACGCGCCCGTGGCGAACTGTCGAATGGCGGCAAGGTGAGCGTCGCCGTGGCCGAACTGACCGAGGAAACATCGGTTGAACAGGCGGTTCAGCAGACGCTGGAAGCGCATCGCAAGATCGACGTGCTGATCAACTGCGCCGGTATCACGGGCGGCAACGGCACGACATGGGAACTCGCGCCCGATGTCTGGCGCCGCGTGATCGACGTGAACCTGATCGGCCCGTATCTCACCTGCCGCGCAATCGTGCCGCATATGCTGAAGGAAGGGTATGGGCGTATCGTGAACATTGCATCAGTGGCCGGCAAGGAAGGCAACCCGAACGCATCGCACTACAGCGCTTCGAAGGCAGGTCTTATCGGACTGACGAAGTCGCTCGGCAAGGAACTCGCCACGCGCGGCATTCTCGTGAATGCCGTGACGCCGGCCGCTGCCAAGACCGAGATCTTCGATTCGATGTCGCAGCAGCACATCGACTACATGCTCTCCAAGATCCCGATGAACCGCTTCCTTCTGCCGGAAGAAGCGGCGTCGCTGATCCTGTGGCTCAGTTCCGAGGATTGCGCATTCAGCACGGCGTCGGTATTCGATCTGTCGGGCGGACGCGCGACTTACTAAAGCGTTGTGCTTCACGCGGGCGTTGCCCGCGACATAACAATATCCGGAGACACGCATGAGCGATCCCGCAAATGCGGAGGACGCCGTCACCGCTCGCGTGATGCGTCGCCTGCTGCCGTTCCTGTTGCTGATGTACATGCTTGCGTTCCTCGACCGGGCGAACATCGGCTTCGCACAGAAAGCGCTTCAGCACGATACGGGTTTGTCGAACGCCGCGTTCGCATTCGGCGCGGGTGTGTTCTTCGTGGGTTATGCACTCTTCGAAGTGCCGAGCAACCTGCTGCTGCATCGGGTGGGCGCGAAGCTCTGGATGTGCCGGATCATGGTGACATGGGGGCTTGTGTCGGCGGCAATGGCGTTCGCGCATACGGCCACGGCGTTCTACGTCTTGCGCTTCATGCTCGGCGTGGCGGAAGCAGGATTTTTCCCCGGCATCGTCTATTACCTCACGCGATGGTTTCCGCAATCCGCGCGTGCAAGGGCGTTGGGCGTGTTTTATTTCGGTGCGCCGCTCGCGTTCATCTTCGGCAGTCCGCTGTCGGGCGCATTGCTCGACCTTCACGGCGCGCTCGGAATTGCCGGTTGGCAATGGCTCTTTCTGGTCGAAGGCGTGCTGGCATCGCTCGTGGGAATCTGGGCGTTCTGGTATCTCGACAACGATCCGTCCAAGGCGCGCTGGCTCGATGCAAACCAACGCAGCCTGCTGATCGCGCGACTCGACCAGGACGCGGCGACCGCATCCGCGCATGGTCCGCGTTCCGTGTTTGCCGCGCTGGTCGATCCGCGCGTGCTGATTTTGTCGGCGGTGTATTTCCTGATCCAGATGTCCGTGTATGGCGTGATCTTTTATCTGCCGCAACAGGTGGCCGCGCTGATGGGCGCGCATGTCGGCGCCAAGGTCGGCTTCGTGACGGCGATTCCGTGGCTGTGCGCGGTGCTCGTCACGTGGATCGTGCCGCGTTACGCAGACCGTCACGCGCAGCACAGGCGTCTCGCTGTCGTGATGCTGGTCGTGGCGGGATTGGGTATCGCGATCTCGGGGCTCGCGGGCCAGCCGCTGATTTCGCTGATCGCGCTGTGTTTTGCCGCAAGCGGACTGATTGCCGCGCAGCCGCTCTTCTGGACCTTTCCGACGCATTATCTGACGGGGGCTGCGGCGGCGGGCGCGATTGCGCTGATCAACTCGCTCGGCGGCCTCGGCGGTTTCGTCGCGCCAATGATCCGTACGAGCGCCGAGCGTTTCTACGATTCAACGAGCGCCGGCCTCGTGCTTCTCGGCGTCGTTGCCGTGCTCGCCGCGATAGCCATCATCGTGTTTGTGCGACCCGCGCGGACATCTGCTTACACACCTGGCGAACGCGCCAAAGCATCCTGAACACCAGAACTTAAACGGAGTCCGATCATGTCCATGCCTACCATTCGCCACGTCCGCGCGTTCACCGTTCGCGGCGGCGGCGCCGACTACCACGACCAGGGCGCCGATCACTGGATCGATGACCACGTCTCCACGCCAATGGCGCGTTATCCCGAGTACAGGCAAAGCCGGCAGTCGTTTGGCCTGAACGTGCTCGGCTCGCTGGTCGTCGAGATCGAAGCAAGCGATGGAACCGTCGGCTTTGCAGTGACCACGGGCGGCGAGATCGGCGCGTTCATCGTGGAGAAGCATCTGGCGAGATTCCTTGAAGGCCAGCGCGTGACGGACATCGAGAAGATGTGGGACCAGATGTATTTCGCCACGCTCTATTACGGGCGTAAAGGTATCGTGCTCAACGCAATATCAGGGGTGGATCTTGCGCTGTGGGACTTGCTTGCGAAGGTGCGCAAGGAACCGGTATTTCACCTCTTGGGCGGACCCGTTCGCGACGAACTGCAATTCTATGCAACGGGCGCACGTCCGGATCTGGCGAAGGGGATGGGGTTTATCGGCGGGAAGATGCCATTGCAACATGGGCCTGCCGAGGGCGAAGAAGGGCTCCTGAAGAACATTGCCAAGCTCGCCGATATGCGCGCGAAAGTGGGCGACGATTTCTGGCTGATGCTGGATTGCTGGATGAGCCTCGACCTGAACTACGCCACACGTCTTGCGCATGCAGCGAAAGAGCATGGCCTGAAGTGGATTGAAGAAGCGCTGCCGCCCGACGACTATTGGGGTTACGCCGAACTGCGCCGTTCGGTGCCGCGCGGCATGATGGTGACGACCGGCGAGCACGAAGCCACACGCTGGGGTTTCCGTATGCTGTTTGAAATGGGTTGCGCCGATCTCGTGCAGCCCGATGTAGGCTGGTGCGGCGGCATCACGGAACTGATCAAGATCTCGGCGCTTGCCGACGCGCATAACGTGCTTGTCGTGCCGCATGGTTCATCGGTATATAGCTATCATTTCGTGGTCACAAGACATAACTCGCCGTTCGCCGAGTTCCTGATGATGGCGCCCAAAGCCGATGAAGTCGTGCCCATGTTCAACCCGCTTCTGCTGGATGAACCCGTGCCCGTGAATGGCCGGATGAAGGTGCCGGAGACGCCGGGTTTCGGCGTGCGGCTCAATCCCGAATGCACGCTGACGCGTCCTTATACACACTGAGCCTATTGAGGTTAATCGTGCTGCTCGAGAACAAAGTGGTGATCGTGACCGGCGCATCGCGAGGCATTGGCCGCGCGATCGCGGTGGCGTGCGCGAAGGAAGGCGCGGACGTCGTGCTGAATTACTGGGGCGATAACGACCGCTCATACGGACGTTTATCCGCTGTGGAAGAAGTCACCGGCGAGATCGAACAACTCGGCCAGCGTGTGATCGCGGTGGAAGGCAATGTTGCCGAGCGCGAGACGGGTATCGAACTGGTGAAGCACGCTGTCGATGCATTCGGTCACGTGGATGTCCTCGCAAGCAACGCCGGCATCTGCCCGTTTCATGCGTTCCTGGACATGCCGGCGTCGGTGTATGAAGCGACGGTCGGCGTGAACCTGAACGGCGCGTTCTATGTCACGCAGGCGGTAGCGAACCAGATGAAGTTGCAGGGAACGGGCGGCGCGATTGTCGCGACGAGCTCGATCAGCGCACTGGTTGGCGGCGCGATGCAGACGCATTACACGCCGACCAAGGCGGGCGTGCATTCGCTGATGCAATCGTGCGCGATCGCGTTGGGACCTTACGGCATTCGCTGCAATTCGGTGATGCCCGGCACGATCGCCACCGACCTGAACGCCGAAGATCTAGCCAATTCCGAAAAGCGCGCCTACATGGAAAAGCGCATTCCGCTGGGACGTCTGGGTCAGCCCGACGACGTCGCACAATGCGTGACGTTTCTCGCGTCCGACCGCGCCCGGTACGTGACGGGTGCATCGTTACTGGTAGATGGCGGTTTGTTCGTCAACCTTCAGTGAGTTTCAGTGAATGAACCCGCCGAGTATTTGCGCAGCAATGCAATGCAGTATTCGGCGGGTTCGCTGAGCGTTTCGTTTTTGCGTCGCAGAAGGCCGAAGCCCGAAAGGCTCTTGCCGATTTCAATGGGCAGTTCGACCAGCAGATGCGCGCGCAAATAGTCGCGCACCACTGATTCAGGCAGCATCGCCACGGCGTCGCTGTTTTGCAGAAGCTGCAACGTTGCGAAGATCGATGCGCATTCAACTATGTTGGAAGGCGATGCAAGTTTTGCACGAGCAAGCTCTTCTTCGAACAAGGCGCGAGCAGGGCTCGTGATGGGCTGCAGTATCCACGGCCATGAGATCAGCGCATCAAGTGAAAGCGATGCCTGTTTGCCCAGCGGGTGGCCGGCGCGCACGACAAGACGCATCGCTTCACGGGAAAGCGGTTCGAAATCGAAGTCGTTGTGTTGCAGCGGCGTGGTGAGGCGGCCGAGCGCAAGATCCACTTCCCGGCGATGCAGCAGTTGCACGACCTGGTCGCTGGTTTCGCCAAGAATGCGGACATTGAGCAGCGGCCGTTCGCTTTTGAGTTCTGCGATGGCCATGGCGAGCACATCGGGCGCGGCGCCCATGATCGCGCCGACCGTGAGTTGTCCGTGTCCGCCGCGCCGCTTGCTTTCCAGGTCGGCGGCAAAGCGGGTGAGGTCGGCAAGCGAGCGGCGCGCGTAGGCGAGCGTGGTGACGCCAAGCGGCGTGGGCTGCATGCCGCGCGCGTTGCGCTCGAACAGGAGGAAGCCGAACGCTTCCTCTATGTCGCTCAGCATGCGGCTGGCGCTGGGTTGTGCGACGTTGATGATTTCGGCCGCCTGATGCAGGTTGCGGGCGTCATCGAGCGCGACCAGCAGCGCAAGGTGCTTGAATTTGAGGCGATTGACGAGGGCGATCTGGGACACGTTCTGGGTCATTGGCACTCCGCGAGGAACTCCGGCCTGCGATTCGGTTTTGCGATCGGCTGATCCTGACTTCGGATTGTCATGTTATCAGTCGGCGAATTATAGTCGTAGCCAAACGACGCTACGCCGTAGCTTCAACACTTATAAAAGGCAAGCCGCAATGGAGACGATTGCGTTCAGGATGACCCTCAAGCCGGGCATGCGCGATGAATACGAGCGGCGTCATCGCGAGATCTGGCCCGAGCTGGTGGAAGCCTTGCGGCACGCCGGCGTGCGCGACTACTGGATCTTTCTCGACGAACCCACCGGCCAGCTCTTCGCCACGCTCAAGCGTGCGGCCGATCACGGCATGGACGCGCTGCCCGATTTGCCCGTGATGCGCAAATGGTGGGACAGCATGGCCGAACTCATGGAAACGAATCCCGACCGCTCGCCGGTGCAGGCCGCGCTCGTGCCGGTTTTCCATCTTCCCTGATTACGCCCGGTATCTACAGTCAATACGCTTTGGCTCGCTTTCAGCTTTTCGGCACGAGGACATATTCATGCAGGTTGTCGATCCGCACATTCATCTTTGGGATTTGAAGACGCATCACTATCCGTGGCTGGCAAGCCCGGGAAAGTCGTTCGTGGGCGACGCACGCGACCTGAAGCATGACTATCTGATCAAGGATTATTTGAGCGAGACGGGCTCGGTGCAGGTGCTGAAGACCGTGCATGTGGACGCGAATCACGATCCGGACGACCCCGTCGAAGAGACGCGCTGGCTGCAACAAGTCGCCGATAACGAAGGCCGCGGCTTGCCCAACGCAATCGTGGCGGGCGCGGATCTGTCGGCGGAAAACGCGCATGAAATTCTCGAGGCGCATGCGGCGTTCAAGAACACGCGCGGCATTCGCCAGATATTGAACGTGCATTCGAACCCGCTCTACAACTACGTAAGCCGGCACTTCATGCGTGATGCGCAATGGCGCACAAATTTCGCGCTGTTGAAGCAGTATTCGCTGTCCTTCGATCTGCAGCTCTACCCGTCGCAGATGCATGAAGCGGCTCAGTTGGCGCAAGAGCATCCCGATACGCAGTTCATCGTGAACCATGCGGGCATGTGCGTGGATCGTGATTCCGCCGAAGGCAAGGCCGAATGGCGTGACGGCATGAAAGCGTTGGCAGCACGCCCGAATGTAGCGGTAAAAGTCAGCGGCCTTGCAATGTTCGATCACGAATGGACCGTCGAAAGCTTTCGTCCCTACGTGCTCGAAACCATCGATACATTCGGTTGCGACCGGTCGATGTTCGCATCGAACTTTCCGGTGGACCGGTTGTTCGCCACGTATGAAGGACTGTGGAAGGCGTATGCGTCTATCGTGAAGCATTTCAGCGATACAGAAAAAGATGCGCTCTTCAAAGGCAACGCAGAGCGAATCTATCGCATCTGAAGGAGACAGGCATGAGCACGAATCAAACGCCTCGGCTGGAGTTGAGGCACGCGAGCAAGTCGTTCGGGCGCGTGCGCGCGCTCGGCGACGGCAGCCTCGCGTTATGGCCAGGAGAGGTGCACGCGCTGCTTGGCGAAAACGGCGCGGGCAAGTCGACGCTGGTCAAGTTGCTTGCGGGCGTTTATCAGCCGGACTCGGGCGAATTGCTCGTCGACGGCGTGGCGCGCACGTTCGCCAATCCCGCTGAAGCACGCGACGCAGGCCTTGCCGTGATCTACCAGGAACCGACGCTGTTCGCGGACCTTTCGATCGCCGAAAACATCTACATGGGGCGTCAACCGCGCGATCGCATCGGACGGATTCGTTACGACGAGATGAACCGCGAAGTCGATGCACTGCTGCAATCGCTGGGCGTCAATCTGCGCGCCGAACGTCTGGTACGCGGTTTGTCGATCGCTGACCAGCAAGTGGTCGAGATCGCCAAGGCGCTGTCGCTCAATGCAAACGTGCTCATCATGGACGAACCCACCGCGGCGTTGTCGTTGACGGAAGTCGAGCGTCTGTTTGCAATCGTGCGTGCATTGCGTGAACGCGATGCCGCCATCTTGTTCATCACGCATCGGCTCGATGAAGTCTTTGCGCTGACGCAGCGCCTGACCATCATGCGCGACGGCATGAAGGTTTTCGACTCGATGACCACCGACATGACCATCGATTCCATCGTGAGCAAGATGGTTGGACGCGATCTCGATACGTTCTATCCGAAAGCCGATGTTCCGCCGGGCGAGGTTCGTCTTTCGGTGCGAGGCCTCACGCGCGACGGCGTCTTCAAGAATATTTCCTTCGATGTCCACGCGGGCGAGATCGTCGCTTTAGCGGGACTGGTCGGCGCGGGGCGCAGCGAAGTCGCGCGGGCAATCTTCGGTATCGATCCGGTGGATGCGGGTGAAGTAAAGATCGCGGGCAAGGCGCTGCAACTCGGCCGTCCGCAAGCCGCGGTTCGCGCGGGACTTGCGCTTGTTCCTGAAGACCGACGCGCGCAAGGCCTGGCGCTGGAGCTGAGCATTGCGCGAAATGCGTCGCTTACCGTACTTGGCCGGCTCGTCAAGCACGGGCTGATCTCGGCGCGTAGCGAGACCAATCTCGCCTCCGATTGGGGCAAGCGCCTGCGTCTGAAGGCGAGCGATCTGGATGCGCCCGTCGGCACGCTCTCGGGCGGCAATCAACAAAAGGTCGTGCTCGGAAAGTGGCTTGCCACAGGCCCTAAAGTGCTGATCATCGATGAACCGACGCGCGGTATCGACGTCGGTGCAAAAGCCGAAGTCTATAAGACCCTTGCCGATCTGGTCCGTGAAGGCATGGCGGTCCTGATGATTTCCAGCGAGTTGCCGGAAGTCCTCGGCATGGCCGACCGCATCCTGGTGATGCACGAAGGCCGGATCAGCGCCGACATTCCACGCGCCGATGCCAACGAAGAACGCGTGATGAGCGCGGCGCTCGGCGCTTTGCCATCGACGCTAGGGAAGGCCGCATGATGACCCGACATTCTCCCGCGATGCCGGCCGTGCACGCACCCAAACCGAAGCGCCGCAATGTGCTCGCGGAACTCGTTCGCAGCCGCGAGGCGACGCTGTTTGTCGTGCTGATTGCGTTGATAGCGGCCACCGCAGCAGTCAAACCCGAGTTCCTCAATCTGCAGAACCTGCGCGACGTATTGCTCAACGTATCGATCATCGGCTTGCTGACCGCCGGCATGACGGTCGTGATGCTGATGCGGCACATTGATTTGTCGGTGGCGTCGGTGGTTGGCGTGAGCGCATATTCCGTCGGCGCGCTTTATGTGATGTTCCCGCATATGCCCATCATCCTCGCGATGCTTGCAGGGATCGCGATCGGCTTCCTGATCGGCGCGGTGAACGGCACGCTCGTGACGTTTGGGCGCGTGCCGTCTCTGGTCGCGACGCTGTCCACGTTGTACATCGTACGGGGTGCCGATTACGCGTGGGTCCACGGCGGCCAGATCAACGCAACGAGCCTGCCCGATGCCTTTTCGCGCATCGCCACGGGCACGCTGCTGGGCATTCCGAATCTCGTGCTGATCGCAGTGGTGGTGCTGGTCGTGATCGGCATCTACCTCAAGCAATATCGCGGTGGCCGCGAGCATTACGCGATCGGCTCCAACCCCGAGGCCGCGCGTCTCGCGGGCATCCAGGTCGAGCGCCGCGTGATGATCGGTTTTCTGTTGTCGGGCGCGATTGCGGGTCTGGCAGGGGTTTTGTGGCTCGCCCGTTTCGGCACCGTCGATGCCAGCACGGCGAAAGGCATCGAGTTGCAGGTCGTGGCTGCGGCGGTCGTCGGCAGCGTCGCGATCACGGGCGGCGTGGGCACGATCATGGGCGCGACCCTCGGCGCGCTCGTGCTGGGCGTGATCAATATCGCGCTCGTGGTGCTACGCGTGTCGCCGTTCTGGCAACAAGCAATTCAAGGCGCGCTGATCGTTGCGGCGATCGCGCTCGACACAATGCTGGCGCGTTCCGTCGCACGGCGCATGATGAGGAAACGCGATCATGGCTAAACCCGATTCTGCACTCGCGCTGACCAAGCGGCGCCATCTCTCGTGGGAGACCATGCTCGTTGCGGTCCTCGTGCTCGCGCTGGTCCTGGGCCGCGTGTTGTCGCCCGAGTTTTTATCGAGCGCCAATCTCTCCAACATGCTCGCCGACTTCACCGAGATTGCGCTGATCGCCTTGCCGATGACGCTGATCATCGTCGCGGCCGAGATCGATTTGTCGGTGGCGTCGGTGCTCGGCGCATCGAGCGCACTTATGGGCGTGCTCTGGCACATGGGCCTGCCGATGCCGCTCGTGATTGCCATCGTAATGGTTGCCGGGACGCTCGCCGGGCTCTTCAACGGCCTCGTGATCGTGCGCTTCAACCTGCCTTCGCTTGCGGTCACCATCGGCACGCTGGCGCTCTTTCGCGGGCTTGCGTACGTGCTGCTCGGCGATCAGGCCGTGGCCGATTTCCCTGCCTCTTACACATCGTTCGGCATCGACACCATCGCCGCTTTCCTGCCGATGCCTTTCGTGCTCGTGATCATCGGAGCGATCGTTTTTACCGTGCTGTTGCAGGCCACGCCTTTCGGCCGCAGCCTCTACGCGATAGGCGCAAACCCGGTTGCGGCGCAATTCTCCGGCATCGATGTAGCCCGTACAAAGATCAAGCTGTTCATGCTCTCTGGCGCGATGAGCGCGCTCGCCGGAATTGTCTACACGCTGCGTTTCACGAGCGCGCGCGGCGACAATGGCGAAGGCTTCGAGTTGTCCGTGATCGCGGCCGTGCTGTTCGGCGGCGTGAGTATTTTCGGCGGAAGAGGATCGATGATCGGCGTGCTGTTGTCGTTGCTGATCATCGGTGTGCTGCGCAATGCGCTGACTTTGTCCGACGTCTCCAGCGAAACGCTGACCATTGTGACCGGCGGCCTGTTGCTGTCGTCGGTGTTGATCCCGAATCTTGTTGCACGTTGGCGTGTCATGCGCGAAAAGCGCCTGATGACGCAGACGCTTTGATGAAAGTTGGCTTTTTAAAACCAGCGTGAAGACTCCAAAAAAACGGAGCGGCGCGCGACATCAGGAGACACAAGCATGTTCAAACCCTTTCACTCACTTCGCGGTCCGGTGCTATGCGCCGCACTGATCGCGATCTCCGCGGCGGCCACAGTGCCGATCAGTGCGGCCGCCGCTGATCTGAAGAAGGACCTGAAGATCGCCTTCTTGCCGAAGCAGATCAACAACCCGTATGAAGTGATCGCCGATGAAGGCGGCCTTGCCGCAATCAAGGAGATGGGCGGGCAGGGCAAGGTGGTCGGACCATCGGATGCGGGCGCGTCGTCGCAGGTGCAGTACATCAACACGCTGATCACGCAACGCCAGAACGCGATCGTGGTGGCTGCCAACGATGCAAACGCAGTCGTTCCGTACCTGAAAAAAGCGATGGCGCAAGGCATCAAGGTCGTGACGTTCGACTCCGATACTGCGCCCGACGGCCGCCAGATCTTCGTGAACCAGGCGAACTCGGAAGCGATCGGCCGTGGACAGATCCAGCTATTGTCGAAACTGGTAGGCGGCGAGGGCGAGTTCGCGATTCTCTCGGCCACGCCGAACGCGACCAACCAGAACACCTGGATCAAGTACATGCAGGAGGAGTTGAAGAAGCCTGAGTACGCGAAGCTGAAGCTCGTGAAGATCGCCTACGGCAATGACGACGACCAGAAATCGTTCGTCGAAACGCAGGGCTTGCTGCAGGCATATCCGAACCTTAAGGGCATCATTTCGCCGACCACTGTGGGTATCGCGGCAGCGGCGCGTTATATCTCGACGTCGCCGGCCAAAGGCAAAGTGATGGTCACGGGCCTCGGCACACCGAACCAGATGCGCGCGTTCGTGAAGAACGGCACCGTCACGGCGTTCCAGTTGTGGGACCCGGGTCAACTCGGTTATCTCGCGGCGTACGCGGCAGCCAACCTCGCGTCGGGCACGATCACCGGGAAGGAAGGCGACAGCTTCGAAGCGGGCAAGCTCGGCAAGCGCACGGTAGGCAAGAGCGGTGAGGTCGTACTCGGACCGCCGACGACGTTCGATTCATCGAATATCGATAACTTCAACTTCTAGAGCGTCAGGCAATAGCCCCTGCAAACGCCCTTCGGGGCGTTTCAGACGGTGTAATGAAGGTAGATGGTTCCACCGTGGACAAGGCAATGCCGTCCCTGGCCAGCCTGCTGGTTGCAGCCTGACACGCCTGAAGCCCGCAGTCCCGAAACGACTAATCCAGCGACTGAGTCAGCAGCTTCAAACCCTGTAGAACTCTATATCTTGCCCGGCATGCACGGCGCGTTTGAGCCACTCTGGCATTTCACCTTCTCCGTCCCACGTGTCGCCGCTTGCATTCCTGAATACCGGCGTAGCGCCGTTGGCGTTCTCAGGCATTTGAGGCATGGAAGGTAGCGCGCGCTTTGTGGCGCTCGAACTCTTCGTCAATGGGGGAGGAGTAACAGAAGCCTGCGCTTCGGCCAATGCTTCGGCCAGTGCTGTTTCGGAAATGCCAAACTCAGCCATTCGGCTGCGCAAATAGGCAATGATGCTGTCTCGCTTTCTTTCGTCCACGGCTGTCCTGATTCAGCTTTTACTTTCTTGAAGGCGAGCCATCTGCCCGCGCGGACC